>TARA_R110000751_G_scaffold116604_2_pt1 | contig 584879 bp, 515 predicted proteins | sample TARA_R110000751 | Tara Oceans TARA_R110000751 (sample SAMEA4398001) | marine metagenome | biome: Polar Biome; feature: [MES] marine water layer (ENVO:01000295) within the mesopelagic zone...; material: water (ENVO:00002006), including particulate matter (ENVO:01000060) such... | reverse complement strand
GGGGTTAATGGGTAGGTGTATTATCCATACAAGTTTATTAAACATTGTTACTGCCAAAAAACGGCCTCCACTGGACGCGCAAAAAACGCGCGCCGTTTATAAAAAGCGTTAGGCGTATTAAAATTGGGGAGTGACCAAGACATGCCAGTTCCAGCAGAATATGAACGAGCCTCAGCGAAATTTTGTGATTACCTCGTTGACGCTAGAGACACAGCTGATCTCTGGAGTACGCATGTAACCTACACAATGACACAGGGCGTATTTCAGGTTTTTCGTCGAAGGCTTTCAACCCAGGATTCTATAGCTTTCGCAAATATTTTACCTATTTGTCTTCGCGCACTATTTGTCACTGATTGGAATATTGATGAGGAAATGAGGTCTTTTGAAAGTCGTGAGGTAATGACAAGAGAGGTTAAGTTATTGCGTGAAAATCACAATTTTTCTACAGAAACAGCCATAAGTGATGTTGCGAAAGCATTGAGGCGGCACGTTGATGAAAAAGCCTTTGATAAATTACTTACGCAGCTGCCGGAGGGGGCTGTTGAGTTCTGGACACCATGAGTATTCAAGAAAGGTGTCGCCTAACAATTATCTGCACCGGAAAAAATACTCGCTGCGCTCGCTTTTTTCCGGTGAGCTATGCGTTATATTTTTCTAGTATTGGTCGTAATGCCCACCTATTGCGAAAATATAGATGTATTTATCATCAAATTTATAAATCAGCCTGTCTTTCGGGGAAATACGCTTTGACCATAAGCCAGATAAGTTATGCTTTAATGGTTCCGGCTTACCTAAACCAATAGCAGGATCTGAGCGCATCATTTCCTTTAATATTTTACACAGCACCTTATGAAGTTTTTTGTCTTTCTCTCTCTTTAATTCATAGTTGAGCCAAGTTTTACCTTCAAAGACTAGTGAGCTCATCTAATTGCTCTTTTGTTGGTTTATAGCCTTTACTGCTTCCATGAGTTCCAATCGATTCGGCAATTTGTTGCATCAAATTACTACTTTGCAATACATCTAATGTTTCTTGCTCTCTTTCCCAATCATCATCACTCATAACAATAAAAGCCTCACCCGCTCGCCTAGTAACTTTTATAGGCTCATGATCATTAACTGTTTGTTCAACATATGTTTTTAAATTTTCCCTAAATTGATTTACGCTTATGCTATTCATAACTAACCTGCCATTTATGTACGGTAATGTCGTACATTGTTTGGTTAAAAATATAACAAGGCAATTAAATAACGAACACCTAACAGTTGGCTCGGTTCCGCTTCACTTCACATTTTAGCCAACTATTAATTAGCCGCCCTACATCGGGCATATTCGTAATTTCGAGTTGGGAGTAAATGGCATGAAAACCAATAATATTGGCTCTATCGCTGATTATGCAGAAGAAACATTCACATTTGAACAGGTTGGCGAATGGTCTGGCGATGTTGTACTTGAGTTTGGTGCACCTTGGTGTGAACACTGTCAAGCTGCAAACTCTGCGATAAAAGAAGTCGTAATTGAACATTCAGAATTGCGTCATATCAAAATTTATGACGGAAAGGGCAAACCTTTGGGCCGAGCCTTCAAGGTAAAGCTTTGGCCAACTTTGATACTGCTACGCAATGGCCATGAACTGGCTCGTCTAGTCAGGCCAATACGTTCTGACGAGGTTCGTCATTTAATGCAGAATATCAACTAAAGGTTGCTCGGATAAAAAATAGGTTGCCTGGGTTTCGTTTAGCTACGTTGTTTAGGCGACTATTACTAGACCGCTTATGGCGTCGTTTAGCAGAAAATACAAAGGAGTGCCTCTCATGTGGGACCAAAGATACAGTGAAGAAGAGTTTGCCTATGGTACTGCTCCAAATGACTTTCTCAGAGATGAATATTCTCGGATACCAGCTGGAGGCCGAGTGTTGTGTTTAGCGGAGGGGGAAGGTAGAAATGCAGTTTTTTTGGCTAAACAAGGGTATGCAGTCACAGCAGTAGACTTGTCACCAGTAGGCCTTGAGAAGGCACAAAATTTGGCTTTTGAAAATGGCGTAGAGATCTCAATCAAAGTAGTCGATTTGGCGGAATTCGAACTCGGTCATGAGGTGTGGGATGGCATTGTTTCAATCGCAGCGCATGTACCACCTAACGTGCGAAAAAAACTACATAGCCAAGTGGTCACGTCTTTGAAAAAAGGTGGGGTGTTCATTTTAGAAGCCTACACTGAACGCCAGCTTGAAATGACGGGCGTTGGTGGGCCACCTCCGTCTCAAAAGGACTTATTTATGTCCCTTGATGCATTGCAGTCTGAGCTTAATGACCTAGATTTTAGGATTGCAGCCGAAGTGGAACGTAATATGTCAGAAGGGAAATATCATCAAGGACAAAGTGCTGTTGTACAGGTAGTTGCATGCAAAACACCATAAAAATAGCAAGGCTACGTTTCCATTTCTTTTGTGTTTAAAGGGGCAATGGATTGAAAAGACAAAAATAAATAAAGCATCAGTAATGTTTTCTTTCGTTTTTCAGTATGAACTGTCAACAGGTGGTGGATTCAGATTCGTTTAAGCAAGATAACAGTTTGCTAATTATGTCTTTTATAACTTACCAGAAAAAATTACTGCTGCTGTCTTTGTCCTAAGGGCAGCATTTCAAAACAAGTCACACATTGGGCTTGGTCAATGTGAACAGTTATTACTGACATAAGTTGTCAGTAGTGGATGGATATAATTCGATTTTATTCATGATTTAGGAAATTTAATATGAAACTGGACTATTGCGTTCTTGGCACAAATGACATGGAAGCATCAATTAAGTTCTATGATTCACTTTTCGAACAAACAGAACTTAAGCAAGTATTAGCAACAGAAAGAATGACCTTCTGGCAGTGTAAAGATTTTGCATTTGCAGTAGCTAAACCCTTTAATGGGGAGCCTGCAAGTAATGGAAATGGCACAATGATTGGTTTAAACGTCGGTTCTAAAGAAGAGGTCATTAGGCTTTATAAAAAAGTGCTTGAATTGGGCGGCACTTGTGAAGGCGAACCTAATCAAAGAGGGCCAAAATTCTCAGCCTATGGGCGAGATTTAGATCAAAATAAACTGGTTTTTTCCGCCTAATAAACTTTAAAGAGAAAATTTATCAAGTGATGTATTCAGTCATCTTTGTGAATACACAGAAGTACCTTGTAGAAATTGAGCTGCTTTAAGGTGGGTTGACGAGCCGAAATGACAATCAAAATTTAGTGTAAAATTGCCCCGCTGTAGGTAACAGCAGGGCATTTTAAACAGACTTTTTGCTACAAATAATATAACAACACATAAGCCGACAAGAGCCCTGCTATCCATAGTGCCGTTGTGCCTACTGGCCAAGAACGGGCAAACATGCCACGTTCCTTGCTGTCAGCGGTATGGGGTTGGCCTAAGTAACGTACCGCAATTAGGTGTAAAAACTGCTGTAAACGAGCCTTCTGCTGTGAAACCACTGCAGCAATTGAGTTAATCATTCGTTCTATTACTTTCAGCAAAGAATGGGCCGCTCGGCGCCAAAGCCAATCGGTGTCTAGGCTAATAGTCATCGTACGCTTCATTAAGGGGAGCAATACGAAGAAAGCCAAACCTGAAAATAGCAGTAGCTGCAGATAGAAAAGCACTTTGCCAATTGAGTAAGGTTGGTATTCAACAGGGTAGGGTAATAAACTGTAAAGTAGTTCAGGAAATACCCCAAGTAAAATACATAATCCGGCAAAAATGATCATGGCTAGACCCATATTCCAAGGTGCATCTTTAGGGCGTAAACCGGAGTCCTTTTGGAAAAAGACAAACCATGGGAACTTGATCCCTGCATGTAAAAATACTCCGGCTGATGCTGCGGTTAATGCCATATAAACCCAGATCAAATTACCGTCTACCGCCGCCTGAGAGATCATGCTTTTGGTAGTAAAGCCCGACGTTAACGGAAAACTCGATATTGCTAAGGCACCAATGATACCGCAAGCTGTTGTGATAGGCATGGTACGGAATAGTCCCCCCAGTTCCATACATTTATTCTTCCCAGTCCTATAGATAACTACACCAGCACTCATGAAGAGTAGGGCTTTATAAATAATGTGGGCAAATGCATGGGCTGCGGCGCCATTGAGTGCCATCTCGGTACCTATACCCACTGCCACCACCATAAAGCCGACTTGGTTCACAACTGAATAGGCCAAAATACGCCGCACGTCGTTTTCAAGTAACGCATAAATAATGCCGTACATAACCATAAACAAACCCAGGCCAATTAATACGGGTTCTCCTGGGAATAACAATATGAGTGCGAGTACTGCTGTTTTGGTCGTGAAAGCAGACAGGAATACCGAACCAGTAGGACTTGATTCAGGATAGGCATCAGCTAACCAAGCAGAGACGGGAGGGGCCGCAGCGTTTATCAAAATACCTATGAGGATCATCCAAGTACTGAAGTCTGTGGCCAACATAGGCTGGATCTGAATGGAGCCAGTGCCCACTACTACACCTTCGATGCCTACTTTTAGTATTACGCCACCTAACAAGTGCATGATGGCATAACGGATACCCGCAGCGCGTGCACCAGGAGTGCCGCCACACCAAACAACAATAGTTGAAAACAATGCCATCAATTCCCAATACAAAAACAGGGTAATTAGATCGCCAGCAAAACACACACCTATGGCACCTGCTGCGTATGCATAAGCCGCTGCAAGTTCATACCATTTGGCAATTCGAAAAGCATACAAGCCGCCGACAAACACCATAATCGCAAATACGGTAGCGAACAGTCGCCGCAGTGGGCTGCCTTCAACAGGCTCAATGTGATAGGAGAGAAACTTTACTGTGCCTTGAACACCATCGGGAACTTGCCAAATAGCCCATAAAGTAATCAGAGGCGCTACTAATAAGACTACCGTTCTAGCATGGCCTTTTACTAAACCAATTAGTGCAGCTGCTATCACTAAAACAAGGGCAGGGGACAACATACCTAACTCCATTAGTGTCCTCCTTCTTGGTGGTTTTCGGGAACGTCAGGCGATGCTTCATCGTAGTAATTTTGCGGTCGTTTTAGCACGAGCCCTAATAACTTGGCTACCAATACCATCACTAAACAACTGGCAAACCCATATACAGCGCCAAACCCAAACCATGCATCAAATCCAAAATAACCTTTAACGTATATCACTGTTTGCGCTAACACGGTTAAGGCAAGCACAATACTGGAACCAATCCAGAGTTTGCGAATAGTAGAAGGGCGAACTAGCCAGTGTAGTTGTTTTTCGTCGTTCATAATTAACTTAGCCCCTTCACAACTTGGCTTTCCAATTCGATGACTGGGCCGTTAAACAAGAAAAATGCGAGTGTTAATAAAGCGGTTAAACACAGCGCTAATACGGCAAAAAATGGTGCTTCCCCATGTTCTTTGCCACCTTCTTTTTCTTTTTCAAACCAAACCATATACAAAATCGGCAAAAAGTAGGCGGCGTTTAGTACGGTACTACCAATGATAGTAAATACTGCCACTAGATTATTGGCCTCGAAGGCGCCCGCCAATATATACCATTTGGACACAAAACCACCTGTAGGTGGTACACCAATCATACTCAGTGCGCCTATAGTAAAGGCCGCCATAGTCCAAGGCATGCGTCTACCAATACCCCTTAGCTGTGCAATTTCAGTTTTCTTAGAGGCCACATAAATAGCGCCAGCGGCAAAGAATAAGGTAATTTTGCCAAAGGCATGAGCCACCATATGTATGGCTGCACCCACCTCTGCTAAGGGTTTTAGAATCGCGGCTGCCATAACCACATAAGACAGCTGTGCAATAGTGGAATAGGCCAGTAGTCGTTTGATGTTGGTTTGCCTCAAAGCAACCAAACTGGCGGTGATAATAGTAAAAGCAGCGACATATAAAAGCCATTGTGAGCTAGGCGCCGCAAATAAAAACTCGATTCCAAATATATAAACAATAATTTTAGTGACTGCAAACACACCTGCTTTTACTACTGCAACAGCGTGTAACAAGGCACTAACGGGGGTAGGTGCTACCATAGCTGCAGGTAGCCATTTGTGCATTGGCATGACGGCTGCCTTACCTATACCAAAGACAAATAGTCCTAATAACAAACCTATTTCAGGATCATTCAATTTGCCGGCTAAGATCCCGCCAACGGTAAAGTCACCTGTGCCCGCTAGAGAATAAGTCCAGATGATTGCCGGTAGGAATAAACCGATAGAGGTGCTGAGTAAGACACCTAGATAAATCCTTGCTGAACGTACAGTTGCAGCGTCACCTTTATGAGTCACTAATGGGTAAGTAGAAAGTGTGAGTAACTCGTAGAATAAAAACAGCGTGAATAAGTTACCTGCAAAAGCAATACCCATAGTGGCTGAGAGCGCAAGTGCAAAACAAGCGTAAAACCGAGTCTGGTTTTTCTCTTGGTTTCCGCGCATATAGCCTACGGAATAAATTGAGTTAATCAGCCAAAGGCCGGAAGCTAATGCCGCGAATAACATACCTAATGGCTCTACCGCAAAAGCAATGCTTAGGCCTGGCATGAGTTCACTTACTTCTACCGAAGGACGCCCACCGTCCATTAGTAGCGGTAAGAGCCCCCAAACTACCCAGATTAACGACACTGAGGTAATGGCGGTAGCCGCTTCCCTAATATTTGGGCCTATACGCCCGGCAAGTGTTATGGCCAGTGCGCCTACAAGGGGCAAGCCGATGGCGACCAATATTGCAGTTTCTGGAATCATTGGACGCCCTCTATTAGCAGTGCCGCAGCACTATTGGCCAATTCCAATGGAATTTGTGGAAACAGTCCGAAGTAAATATTGAGCAAGGCAACAAGCCCAGTGATTATCAACAGCTGAATAGGTGCTTCAGAAACGGCTGAGTCTCCTTCAATCGGTGCTTGAAAATAAAGTGCTTCAACTATTCGCCAAACATACACAACCGCCATTAAAGAGCTGACTAGAATAACGGCAATTAAGCCCCATCCTAAGGCCCCACTTTCAAGGGCAGCGCCAATCAATAGCCATTTACTGATGAACCCCGCAGTACCGGGCACACCTATTAGACTTAAACCGCAAACCACTATTGCTGCGCAGGTCCACGGCATACGGGTGGAGGCTCCGCCAAGTTGGTCTAGGCGTAAATCTTTATAGTGATAAGCCAAACAAGCTACGGCTAAAAACAAACCACCCTTTGCTAAGGCATGATTAAACATATGTGCTGCGCTGGCGCTCAGTCCAGCAACGCTTATTAAGCTGGCGCCAAGTAAAATATAACCAATTTGAGCAATAGATGATGAGGCTAATAGTCTTTTAAGGTGACCTTCAAAAATAGCCACGGCTGACGCAATCAGTATCCCAAGGATAGCCAGTGGCATTGCAAACATCGCAAACTGAAATTCATGCTCTAAAAGCTTGGACTGGAACACCATGTAATCGAATCGGATTAATACGTATAGCGATACTTTAGTTGCACAAGCAGCCAGAAATACAGTTACCATATGTGGAGCGTGAGTATAGGCATTTGGCACCCATACGTGCAGGGGAAACACTGCCGCTTTAAGGGCTAAACCAATAGTGATGAATCCGGCCGCTACTAATATAGGGTTGATATCAGTGACATCGCCGATGCGGGCTTCCATATCTGCGAGGTTAAGTGTGCCAGTCATCATATAAATCATGCCGACACCAATCAAATAAAAGGTCGCGCCTATGGTGCCCATAATCAGATATTTAAAAACCGCTGGTAACGCGCGACGGTCTGGCCCTCCAGCTATCAATATGTAGCTGGCCAAAGATGATATCTCCATAAATACAAAGATATTAAAGGCATCGGCTGTTACCAGTATTCCCACCAGACCCGAAAGGGCCAGCAGCCATGCAGAGTAGAACAAAGGTTGCCGTTCAGACTCTATTTGTTTGTCGATGCTTGGTTTAGCAGCAAGTAAAGCCGCCGCAGCCGCCCCAGTTACAATTAACAGTAGTATTGCGCTATACGCGTCGACCGACAGAGCAATGCCAAAAGGAGCTGGCCAGCCACCCATTGCATAAGTAAGTGTGTGTCCGTTTAAAACGGCAATAGCGAGTGTAACGGCAATGGCAAAACTGACCAATGCAGCGGCCGTTGCCCCAGCCCACGCTAAACCACGTGGTTGCAACAGAACGATTAGTGGTGCCGATAACATCGGAACCACAACTTGAAGAGCGGGAAGGTGTGCGAGTAAATCCATATTAATCAGTCGGCATCCAAAATTTCGTTTTCTTCGATAGTGCCATAACATTCACTAATACGAACTACCATGGCAAGGCCCAATGCGAGTGTGGATACTCCCACTACTATGGCGGTAAGTATTAATACCTGAGGCAGTGGATTGGAAAATATTTGATCTTTTACCCCAGCTTGGATAATTGGCGCGGTGCCTCCTTCTACTTTATCCATAGTAATATACATAAGGAAAACAGCCGATTGAAAGATGGATAACCCGATAAGTTTTTTGATTAAATTTGTTTTACTAATTACCGCATAAAGGCCCACCGTCAAGATGATAGCGAATACCCAATAATTGAAATAACCCAGTAGTTCTAATAGCTTCATGACAAACTCTCACGTGCGGCAAACGCATGAAAAATAGATAGCAATGCACCACAAACGGCCATGCCAACTCCGGCTTCAATAAGTAATATTCCAAGGTGCTGCCCCCAAACTGGGTCGCTTGACAGAACCGAATATTCAAGAAAAGTACCGCCCATCAACATGCAGGCTAATCCGACTCCGCCATACAGTAACGCACCGCCTACTACCATGCCTAACAATACAGAGCGAGGAACTGCACGTAATGCTTTGCTTTCGCCTTCGAGCAGCGCATAAAGAATCACGCCTGTGGCAATAATAGCGCCAGCTTGGAAACCTCCGCCAGGGCCGTACTCACCATGGAATTGTGTGTACAGGCCAAACAGCACTATAAAAGGAATAAGTAATCGGCCGACCACTTGAGGTATCAAATGATGGCGTAGGCCACTATTTTTTTCGACCATTGCTGGTTTTTTTCGCGGAGGGGGAACACTTAAAATGAATAACACACCAATACAGGCAGCAAAGACTACAAAGACTTCTCCTAAGGTGTCGTATCCTCTGAAACTACTCAGGATAGCGGTGACAACATTGGGAATATCAATATATTCAGGGGTTTTTTCTAGGTACCAAGGTGCTACATGTTGATGCACTGGTGCCATTGGGTCACCCAGTCTGGGTTTATCGAAGGTAGCATAAATGATCAGCAGAGCTAACACACCGACCGTTCCTCTCGCTACCCAACGTCCGCCTTCTCTGGATTTTTCTCTGTCGCCGGTTAGCGCCAATGCGCAGAGAAAAATGACAGTTGTCACCCCGGCACCAACAGCTGCCTCTGTTAAGGCCACATCTGCCGCGTCTAGGATGAAAAAGTTTGCAGCCATCAGCAAGCTAAATATAGACGTTAACATGACTGCTACGAACAGGTTTTTAGTGCGTACTATCGCTATTGCGGTAATGACCAGCAAAGTTAATAGGAAAACCGCAAAGATAAATATCATTCTGGGTCATTCTCCTCGGGTTCGTCACTGGCGGTTCCTGCGTCAGGTTTAAGACCTGCTTGGAATGCGGCATTGGCCAAAGCATAAGTAGCAGTCGGGCCAGTCAGCAGTAGAAACAACATGATTGCGAACAGCTTTAATGCGGCTAAGGACAAGCCTGCTTGTAGGATAATGCCCACAAAAATTAAGATAGTGCCCATAGTATCAGTAAGACTGGCGGCGTGAATTCTGGTGTAAAAGTTTGGCAGTCGCAATCCACCAATGCCTCCGACCAACACACAGAACCCTCCAAGAACGAGTAGGATCCAACTCAGGACATCCAAAACCAAATCAATCATCTTTAGCCTCAGTTTCGGAATTTCTTTGAGAACGATTTTGGAAAAACTCCAATACCGCAAGGATACCCACCATATTCACTAAGGCATAGGCCAGAGCAAGATCGAGAAAGTCGGGTCGACCATAAAGAAATGCAATAACAGACAGTAACAATACGGTTTTGGTGCCAAATACATTCACAGCCAATACTCGATCATACACACTTGGTCCTATTAGGGCTCTTGTTAATGCCAAAACCATAGTGACTAAGATGGCAATAGAGACAACTATATACATTGCTACTTGTGCTCCAAGGCTGCGGCTCGACGATTTGCCTCGCCTTTTTGTAATTCTGCTGCTCCGTCAGAGGTTAGGCAATGAACTAATACTTCTCCTTTGTGCATATCTAATGTCACTGTGCCCGGGGACAATGTAATGGAATTGCCAAAGATGACTTGGCCTACATCAGTTTTGGTTTGGGCCTTGAGTTTGACTACTGTGGGGCTGATAGGAAGAGAAGGACTCAAGATCATCTTGGTCACATCAATACTCGAGACAACAATTTCTTTTAATAACCACATCCAATAACCGGGCAAGCGTGGCAACAGTCTTACCAACGCCTTATGATGCCGGAAAAATCCCATTCGATAGGCCAAGTACGCACTCAGCAAGCAGGAAAAAGCACCCAAGCCCATGACTAAAGGTTTATATAATCCAGACCAAAGTAGCCAAGAAACTGCAAGCACTGACAGTAACAATAAAACAGAGGAAAGACGTGCTTCACCGCGTTGAAGCATATATCGGGCTCGAATCAAACTCATAGTTTACAGGGGTAATTTTTCAGAAGTGATTTATAGACGACTTCCATAGCTGGTTCGTCTTTTGTTTTGTTTAATTGCAGCTCCTCTAGATCGGCAACTACCGAATTGACAATTTCGCTAAGTGGCAGTGGGTCACCCAGACAAAAGCCTGCTAGCTTTGCGGCACGCGAGAGGTCTGCGCGGCCGGGCATACGAGTGCGCATAGCACGTTCTGCAAAGGTTTCTTTACCAGATATGGCATTTTCGGCATTTAACATCACTCGGGCGTCGGTCGCTATGGCGCCGTCTATAAAGCCTTGAATATAGCGAATACAATATTGGCCATCAACACCTTGTGGATTGGTACTAAGCAATTCACAGTGAGACGCCAACTCTTTAGCACTAAGCACTTCCATTGCATTGACCTTAGACACTGACACTAATTGCAGAGTTAAAAGTGCAGATGCCAATGTGCAAGTAATCTTTGACGTATTAAATAGGTTTGAACGTTTGTATTTTTGATACATATATAAACAACCATTGCTAACGTTATGAATATTATGAACTATTTCGCAGCGTGTGCAAGCTATTGCTAACAGTTATCGTTAAGCTATCGGTAATCTTGGAGTATAGAAATTTTCGACAGGTCTATACCCTTCAGTAACACTGCTAACTTTAGGATTAGCTTAAAATTTCTACCATAATTTAGCATTGAAATTAGCATCTGTGACCTTCATTAGCTTTAGCGATTTCTCCATGAAAACACTTAATTGTTACAAAAATGCCGCTCTAGTTGAGCGGCATTGTATATTTCGTTATCAAAACTCTCATTACAGAATAAAGCGACTCAAATCTTCGTCTTCTACTAACATGTCTAAATGATCATTAACGTATTTGGCATCCACTATTAAAGACTCGCCACTTTTTTCAGAGGCATCGTAAGATATGTCTTCCATCAGTTTTTCCATCACTGTATGTAAACGTCTAGCACCGATGTTTTCAGTACGTTCGTTAACTTGCCATGCAGCCTGAGCGATACGTTCTATGCCTTCATCAGTAAAAGATACATCCACACCTTCGGTTTTCAATAAAGCCACATACTGTTCGGTAAGTGATGCGTTGGGTTCTGTCAGAATACGCACAAAATCGTGGGCAGTTAGGGCTGAAAGTTCAACACGAATAGGCAAACGGCCTTGCAGTTCTGGGATGAGATCTGAAGGTTTACACATTTGAAACGCGCCAGAGGCAATAAACAAAATATGGTCAGTTTTTACGGTACCGTGTTTAGTTGATACAGTTGAACCTTCAACTAGAGGTAATAAGTCTCGTTGCACACCTTCACGGGATACATCGCCACCACTGGTATTGCCTTCACGTTTACAAATTTTGTCAATTTCATCGATAAACACTATGCCATTCTGCTCAAGTGACTCAATAGCAGTTTGTTTCAAGTCTTCTTGATTGACTAATTTACTGGCTTCTTCTTCAACCAATAACTTAAAGGCTTCTTTTACTTTCAGTTTTTTCTTTTTCTTCTCTTTACCAGATAAGTTTTGAAACATACCTTGTAATTGATTGGTCATCTCTTCCATGCCTGGAGGCGCCATAATTTCTACGCCAACTTGAGGCGCCGCTACATCTAACTCAATTTCTTTGTCGTCCAATTGACCTTCGCGAAGTTTTTTGCGGAAAATTTGTCTGGTACCTTTATCTTGATGCTCTTCTTTATCACCAAAGGCATTTTCTGGTGGTGGTAACAAGGCATCTAAAATACGTTCTTCTGCCGCTTCTTCAGCGCGGAACTTCACTTTGCTGGTGGCTTGTTCTTTGGTCATTTTGACTGCTATATCAGCTAAGTCACGAATGATCGTTTCCACTTCTTTACCTACATAACCCACTTCGGTAAATTTGGTGGCTTCGACTTTTATAAATGGCGCATTGGCCAATTTTGCCAAGCGACGAGCAATCTCAGTTTTACCCACACCAGTTGGGCCAATCATTAATATATTTTTAGGTGTGACTTCTTGACGCAGCTCTGACTCAAGCTGCATTCTGCGCCAGCGATTTCGTAGCGCAATAGATACCGCACGTTTGGCATCTTGCTGACCGATAATGTGGCAGTCCAATTCATGGACGATTTCTCTTGGGGTCATGTCTGACATAAATAAAACCTTATAATCTGGGTAATCGACCGGCGAAAATATGCACTAGGCCAGTCAAAAAAATAATGTAGCCGAAATAGTTAATAATCAATGGTTTCAATGGTTTGGCTATGATTGGTAAATACACAGATATTGCCCGCTATAGTCAAACTTTTTTCAGCGATTTCTTTGGCTGATAATTCGGTGTTTTCCAATAAAGCCATAGCCGCTGATTGGGCAAAATTGCCACCCGAGCCTATGGCGATTAAATCATTTTCAGGTTGCACAACATCGCCATTGCCAGTAATGATAAATGAGGCGGTTTCGTCTGCGACCGCCAACAAGGCTTCGAGTTTGCGCAACATACGATCAGTTCGCCAGTCTTTGGCGAGCTCAACGGCAGCGCGAGTTAAGTTGCCTTGATGCATTTCAAGTTTTGATTCAAAACGTTCAAACAAAGTAAATGCATCAGCTGTGCCGCCCGCAAATCCAGCCAGCACTTTGTTGTTATAAAGGCGACGGACTTTTTTGGCGTTGCCTTTCATTACAGTATTACCAAGTGAAACTTGACCATCACCGGCAATTACTACTTGATTATTGCGGCGTACAGATACAATTGTAGTCACGAAAATTCCTTCAGTGTCCAAGGACAACCAGATGGGATTACACAACGGTTGTCAGGGCTAAGAGAGGGCTAGGGTTTTCAATATTTTAGAAAACACCGCCGAGTGGATTAGATGTGGGGGAGTAATCTATTTTTTTCAAGCGGCATTTCAGGCTTAGGGCTTTAAAAGCTACATAGTCAATGATGTGGTGGCAAAATTCCCTTTTATTCAAGTCGCGAGAAGTTTCGCGACTTGACGTTTATGTTGCCCAATTTGATTAAAGGTTCCAATTCCAAATCTTACAACCATTAATTTTTGCACGTTGTAAGGTGTGGCGGTCTTTCTCGGCTAATCGTTTGCTGTCATAAGGTCCTAGAATTACCCGATACCACTTTCCTGACGAGCCTTGACTTGGTCTGACTTGTGCTTCTAAACCTTGAAAAGCAATCTTTGCCTTAAGCTCTTGAGCCTGAGCATCGGTTCTAAATGAACCGCACTGTATTAAGCGGCGCACTGTGGGTTGGTCTTGCTCTTTTTGTTCAATTTTGACAGTGTATTCTGGCAAACTCTTAATGAACTCCCATTCTTCTTCTGGAATGTCTGGCAAGGTGTCTTCTTTGCTTGGAGTTTTTTTCACTACCTTGGTGTTGGAGGTTGTGGTGTTTTCAGGGGCGGTACCCTTGATACTCCATAAAAAATAGCCAAATCCAGCTACTAGAGTAAGAGTGATAATAATCCGCAACCAAGGTAGTGATGGTTTGGGAGGCGGTGGAGCTTGTTTTTGACCGCGGCCACGAGCCACATAATCTTTGTGTGCCATTCTATAAAAAGTACTGCTTAGAAATTAGGGTCATGATGTTACCTAGGATCACAGGATCCACAATCAGAATCTTCATTATTATTGCCGTGATACATTTTAACCTAGAGTCAGTTTAACTAAAATCCTGAGGGTCAACATCCAATGACCAACGAATTTTATTGGCTAAGTGTAAGGTTTCAATCTGTTGGATTTGTAGGGCAATGGCTTTTTGTAAGTTGCTACGTTGTGGACTTTGTAATAATAATTGCATCCTATATTGGCCTTGACGTTTTTCCATTAAAGCAGGAATAGGACCCACACAATCTACACTGTCTATATGACTAAATAGTTGCGCAATCTGTTGTAAAAAATCAAACGCGTCTCGGGCATTTAATGCTTGTGCTTTAAACAAAGCTTGGTATGTAAAAGGCGGTAAATTTGCCTGTTGCCGTTCCAGTAAAGCGTATTGTGCAAAATGGGCATAACCATTATTAATTAAATCCTGAAGTAGTGGATGACCTGGATCGTGGGTCTGTAGCCACATCTCACCGGGTTTTTCGGCGCGTCCTGCACGACCTGCGAGTTGCGTGATAAGTTGTGCCAGATGTTCTGCGGCGCGATAGTCAGCACTAAACAATGCGCCGTCCACATCCAGAATCAGTACTAAGGTAACATTGGGGAAATGGTGACCTTTAGATAAAATTTGGGTGCCTATTAAGATTTGATGTTCGTTGTTGTTGATACTATTAAGCATGTTATCTAGCTTGTTTTTACCTCTGGCACTGTCGCTATCGATGCGAATACTGCTGTACTGTGGAAAATAACTGGCTAGCCCATGCTCTAATTGTTCTGTACCGACTCCCATAGAAGTGAGTTCATTGGACTGACATTGCTGGCAACTCTTTGGGATGGACTTAGCGCTACCACAATGATGACACTGCAGTTTGTAAAGTTGTTTGTGAACAGTGTAAGGTTTGTCACATCGTTTACAGTGTTCAACAAAACCACATTGATGACACATAAGGGCAGGTGCATAACCTCTGCGATTGATAAACAGCATTACCTGGCTGCCTTGTTGCAAATGCTGACTCATGCGCTCTAACATGCCTTGAGCCACACCAAATTGCAGTGGTTGCTGGCGAATATCAAACACATGTTGAGTCGCGATGGTCGCATTACCAGCACGTTGCTGTAACCTAAGGTGTTGATATTTTCCAGTTAGTGCATTGTTTAAGGTTTCAAGGGCTGGTGTGGCGGATCCCAGCACCAATGGAATGTTTTCTTCGAGGGCGCGCATCACGGCTAAATCGCGAGCGTGATAACGCAAACCGTCTTGCTGTTTATAAGACGAGTCATGTTCTTCATCTACTATCAGTAAGCCGGGTTTTAGCATAGGTGTAAAAATAGCGGAACGGGTGCCTATAATAATGCCCAATTGAGCATTGGCACTTTGTTGCCAAACTTGCAGCCGCTCAGTGTTATTTAGACCAGAGTGCAACACCCCTACATCAATGCCAAAGCGATATTTAAATCTATGCACAGTTTGCGGTGTTAGCCCAATCTCTGGCACTAAAATTAAGACTTGTTTACCTTGTTTAAGTACCTGTTCAATAGCTTGTAGATATACCTCTGTTTTACCGCTGCCGGTAATGCCGTCTAATAAAAAACAGCCGTAATGATCAAGCTTGGCTTCAATGCAGCTTATGGCGATGGCTTGTTCAACATTGGCACTAGGTTTGTCTCGAACCAGTAAATCCTGTTGCCAGGTCGACATTAACGAAGCCGCTTTTTCTATGGGCGCAATCAAGGCTTTGTCGGATAGAGCCTTAATCGCAGCTGCACCAAAATCAGTCTTGGCTTTTGATTTCACTAAATCTTGCTTCTGCAGGGCTTCTATCAATGAGCCTTGTTTAGGGGCGCGAGAAAAACGGCTTAACTCTACAGACTGCCCAGTATCACTTAAGGTCCAATATTCGATGGGCTTAGCTTGACTCGACTCACCTTTGCGCAGTGCTACTGGCATAGCGGTTTGCACTACATCACCTATAGGATGTTTATAATACTGGGCTAACCAAGTACATAATTTAATTAAAACTGGGTCAAAAATCGGCGCATCATCTAACACTGCGTCAACAGATTTTAGTTTGCTGATGTCCCATTCCGATGTTTCAGATGTTCCCCAAACAACGCCGATTAATTTGCGTGGCCCAAAAGAGACACGTACCCGCACGCCTATAGCTAATGCTTTACCACCTTCATAGAGGTAATCGAATAGCTGACGCTTGGGAATAGGCAGTGCGACACGAAGTATTGTCATTAATTTGTATGTGTATCCAGTCAGTAGAAGGTCAAAAACCAGTATTTGCGGTGATAAAAGCAACAAAAGCCTTGATTGCCTAACCCCGTTACATTAATATGCGCGCCACTTTGCGGCAAGCCACAAAGCTTTTTTAATTTAATTTTCGTATGGTGTTCAACTTCGGGTTGAATAGCGATGCGGCCTGACGAAGAGGTAACCCATGAAACAAGATATCCATCCTGATTATCAAGAAATGACTGCAAACTGTTCTTGCGGAAATGTAATCAAAGTACGTTCTACTTTGAAAAAAGACCTTAACCTAGACGTATGTTCGTCTTGCCACCCGTTTTATACTGGTAAGCAACGTAACGTAGATACTGGTGGTCGTGTTGATAAATTCAACAAACGTTTTGCTGGTCTTAAGAAAAGCTAATATAGTTTTTTGTCTAACAAGACATAGAGAAGGCGCTTATTTAGCGCCTTTTTTTGTACCAAATAAAAATATTCAAAACTTGTCAACACATCACTCCTTTATTTGATGTGATCATTTAGTTACCTTCTTTAAACAAATCTTGATATCTCATAGTAAAGTAGTCATTAGCCAACACTGGTGCTGAATTCCATTGAGTTGGGTTGCGGTAAAGTGACGGGTATGATTTCAAAACAATCAATTGCAAATAAAAAGAGTTAAATGTTTCTATTAAACTGTAAGTGGGCTTGTAAGTTTTCAGAGGTGGTATCAGTTTCAGTTATATCAAATAAATAAACAACTACTTAATTCTGATGTGTTCGTATTACTGGCTATGTTACATTCAGGCATAAAGGTGCCTGAGGCCCTTTAAAATAACACTAGATGGATAAATAAGACAGACATAGACATCAGAGATATTTTCTCTTTTGGGATATAGCACTGAACCTTTAATCCTACTAACCCTACACTAAGGATTAACACCAAAATGTCTGATTTTCGTCAAAAAGCGCTCGACTACCATGCCAAACCTGTACCCGGAAAAATCAGCATTGAGATTACCAAGCCAGCCGAAACTGTTACCGATTTAGCGCTGGCTTACAGTCCTGGTGTGGCTGAGCCGGTTCGCGAAATAGCGGCGGATCCTGATGCTGCTTATCAATACACAGGTAAAGGTAATTTAGTGGCGGTTATTTCAAACGGTACTGCCATATTAGGCCTAGGTAATTTAGGGCCTCTTGCTTCTAAACCTGTAATGGAAGGTAAGGCGCTGTTATTTAAACGTTTTGCTAACATTGATTCTATTGATATTGAAGTCAAACATACTACAACTGAAGAGTTTATTAATACTGTGGCCAGTATTGCAGATACTTTCGGTGGCATTAATTTAGAAGACATTAAAGCACCCGAATGTTTTGAAATTGAGCAAGAATTGATAAAGCGCTGCGCCATACCTGTTTTTCATGATGACCAACATGGAACAGCAATTGTGACCGCTGCCGGTATGTTGAATGCTTTAGAGATCCAAGGCAAAAGTATTAACGATGCCACTATTGTATGTCTGGGTGCGGGTGCTGCAGCGACCGCTTGTATGGAGTTGTTGGTTAAGTGTGGTGCTAAACGCGAGCGTATCTATATGCTTGATAGAAAAGGCGTGATCCATACTCGCCGAGAAGATCTTACTTTCCACAAAAAATTATTTGCTAATAATACCGATAAACGCACCTTAGAAGATGCCTTAGATTGCGCTGACGTATTTGTGGGTGTGTCTGGCCCTAACCTATTGCCACCAGAAGCATTAAAGCTAATGGCTCCTAATCCGGTGATTTTTGCTTGCTCCAACCCCGATCCTGAAATTAAGCCTGAGTTAGCCCATAAAATACGGGATGATCTTATTATGGCCACCGGACGCTCTGACTATCCTAACCAAGTCAATAATGTGTTGTGTTTCCCGTTTATTTTCCGTGGTGCCCTAGATGTGCGCGCCTCGCAAATTAATGACGAAATGAAAATAGCGGCAGTTGATGCGATTCGTAGCATTGCTAAAGAAGACGTATCTCAAGAGGTATTGTCAGCCAGCAATATCGATAGTCTTAGCTTTGGAAAGGACTATATTATTCCTAAACCTATGGATCCGCGCTTGTTAAAACGTGTGGCGAGAGCGGTGGCCCAAGCTGCAGTAGATTCAGGTGTGGCGGCTATTAGTGAGTTACCTCTAGGTTATATGCAGGATTAATTGACCTTTGTTATAACGGTGATTTCATTTTACTTATTATAAAATAGGGAATGTAACAAAATTTCACAAAATTCGACGAAATGCAGATGATAAGCGCTGGCTTATCTCTGTATTTATCAGTTTGAACGCTTCATCCCGTTTCACCGTAATTAAACTGTTTTGCCCCTTCACTACCAACCTTTATCCCTACTCTATGTGTGTACTTGAAATTAATCATCACCAACAAACATAGAGAGACTTATCATGAAAAAAATCATAATTAGCAGCATCATCACCGCAGGCATTCTTTTAACTGGTAGTGTTCAAGCGAGCAATAAAATTGACCCAACAGTTGAAGGTAAATTAGTGAAGGTTTGTGAAGCAATCAAAAGCGATAGTGTCATTAAGGTGAATGTTGCAATACGCGATAGTGGCCTAGGCATAAAACAAATTGCCAAGGGTTTGGTATGTAATGGTTATGACTCAGTGAGCTTTGCCTTGGCTAATGAAGCTGAAAAAACAGCTAAATATATGGCTAAGAAAAGTACAGAGACGCATCAAGAAATGGTCGCTAAGTTATAGGCTAGCAAGATGCATACAGTAAAACATGTGAGCCTAGCATGGTAGGAGTACCAAGCTAGGCTCAGAGTTTATTGATAATAACCTTGGTTTCACCCCGCCTAGCAAATTACAGCACTTTTTCCTTTTTGTTATTTTCATATCAAAGACACTTCCTTCTAAAGCAAGGTACTTCAGCAAACACGTTGCTTGAGTTGCACCCAACAAAACTAAAATGATTTAATATTGTCCTTTGTTGCAATATTAGATAACAAGGTAACCTTCGATTGTTAGAGTTTGAAAAAGTCAGCCATTTTTATCAAAACCGTTGCGTGTTTAATGATTTTTCCCTTGAGATTAACGAGCCTAGAGTCCTGATTAGCGGCCCAAACGGCAGTGGAAAAACCACTTTATTAATGCTCGCAGCGGGTCTGATAACGCCAGATGCAGGTAAGGTGAGTTTCAATTTAGAGCCAGTTTTAACTACGGCAAGTAAAAGTAATATTGGTATTAGTGCTTCTAAGGTGGCCTTACCTGGGTTTTTAACTGTGGCAGAATTATTGGATTTTCATGGACGTCAATTTAATTGTGAACCAAAGGAACATTGGATCGAACAATTTGCTTTAAAACAGTATTGGCACATTAAAGTTGCTAATTTGTCTTTGGGTAATTACAAAAAGTTAAGTTTACTCATCGCGGTAATGCATCAACCGAAATTGTTATTGCTTGATGAGCCCACTAACGGTTTAGATGAAAACGCGCGGTTAGCCCTTAACTTGTTGCTCAGTGACTATCCGGGCCTGGTGATTATTGCCAGTCATGAAGCGATTGCTGCTGAACATCAGCAGGTAAGGCACATTCAATTGCAACGAAGTGAGTCTGAATCACTATGAACTACTGGCAGTTTCGGCTCAGGCTCTATAACGAATCACTGAAGCAATGGGTAGACAGTATTAGGCAATTAAGTATGGGCCTAGTTGCTTTATTCCCCCTTGCGATACCCGCGCTGATTTTTCTACCTTTTGTTACTTGGGGCATACTGGCAGATGCGGGTAGTGAAAACACTTTGTATTTAAATACCTTATGGGGCTACTTATTGTTTTTATACACTTGGATGTTAATGCAACGCCAAGGGATATTAGCCACTCAGCATAGTCATTATCTTGATAGTTTAGTGGTGACCAATGTTAAAAGACAATGGTGTGAAACGGGATTAATTATCTACAGCGCTAATATCCTGCTTCTTGGACCACTTTGCTTATTGCTATTGATGGTATATGAGGGATCAAATCGCCTTCTTAGGTTTCCTATTTCCCATAGTGTTGAACAGTTTGTGCCTATTCTTGGGTTAGTTGCGCTAGTGAGTTATTACAGTGTAAGCGCAGTGCGCGTGCCCAAGTTACCTTGGTTAAGCTTGTTGCTTTTACCTTTAGTGGCTATTGGGATGGCAGATGAGTTCGAAAAAGCTCAGTGGTTAGTGTTGTGGTGTGTGGCGATAATAATTGAGCGCCACCTACCTAAACCTTCTGTTAGTTTGGGGGCCTGGCCGAAAGGATTTTTCAGGTTACAACTGCAAGCAGATTTACATAATCCTCGTTCTGAAGGATTACGTTTTGTTAGCCTGTTATTAATGACAATTTTGTTGAGTATTATGTACCAAGGCGTAAAACATGAAGCCCAGAGTTATGTAGCGGGATTCCTGTGTTTTTGTGCTGCTTTGCTGATGGCGAGTAGTTTGTTTGATTCACAAGCCTTGCTACGGCTGTATCATTCTTATTTTGTCAGTTTACCCATTTCTAGGTATGTCTTACAAAGCCATTGTTTGCTGTATGTTGCAGTAAAAGCCTTGCCTGGCTTATTGTTGCTTAGCTATTTTGAGGTGTTTTCTTGGATGCATTGGGGATTGTGGTTAGTGTTTTACGTCACCAGTCTAGTGGGTATTTTCTATCGCCCAAAGTGGTTTTTTATGTTTCCAATTATTGCCGCGATAATGGTGTTTTTGCTACTGAGCTAAGAGAACACAGAGAAAGCTAAAAAATAGTGGCGAGCTTTGGGGAAGTAGATGGTGATTTGTAACAATAATGGCAATAAATTATTCCGACTTTGGTAATAAAACCTCAACATTACCCGCTGTTATATTGGTGACTTCAGTTTTAAATGTGCTCAGTTCGCTGTTGGCTATTGCTATAGTTAGCGATACTTGCTGAGCATAATTCGGTTGTATTCCTTCAACATCATAACGTGCTAACAATCGCGAAATACTGCCATCATAGGAATAGTCGTAAGTTAATTGTAAGCGGGTGCGTGACACCTTAAGTTTCAATGGTAAATCTGTTAACACCAAAGACACCGCATCAGAATAGGCCCGTTGTAATCCGCCGGTGCCAAGCTTGGTGCCGCCAAAGTAGCGCACGACTGCCACCACTATGTCTCCATAACCACTGTACTCAAGTACTTTTAACATAGGCATACCAGCGGTACCGCTGGGTTCACCATCGTCACTCATGGAGCGAATAGTTGTATTGGGAGCGCCGGCAATGTATGCCCAACATACATGACTAGCCTGAGGATGTTGATCTCGCAAAGAGCGAATAAATTCTTCAGCCTCCTGGCGATTGACTGCGGGCGAGGCAAAGGTCAAAAATTTACTGCGTTTAATTTCTAACTCTACATGATGCGCCTGTGCAGGCACTTGATAGCTTGTTGTAGTCATTTGTATTTTACCATTAAGCCCACATCACTAAAATAGCCGCTGCCGCGATGAGTAGTAAGCCAATAATTTCGTGTTGTTTGACTTTGTTCTTTAGCCAAAACGTGGCGATTAAAATGGTCAACAACACCTCTATTTGTCCTAATGTTTTGACATATGCCACATGATGTAATGACACCGCACTAAACCAACAAATAGTCCCAAAACAACTAATGATGCTGGTGACCAAGGTCATTTTTACGTTTGCTTTCAGTGCCACAAAAGTGCCTCGACTATTTATCGAAATGTAACCTACAAGTAAGCAGGTTTGAATACATATTACCCATAACAAAACCCAAGCCGCTCTGTGTGGGAAAGGCACATCCAATAAATGACTGGCATCTCTGACAAATAATGATGTGAGAGCAAAACAAGTGCCACAGGCCAAGCCTATAGCCACTGTTTTAATGCTAAGTTGCCCTTTTCTGCCGCCACCGGACAAAATAAGTATCGCTGCGGCACCAATTAAAATGCCTAGCCAACCAAACAAACTCAGTTGGCTACCAAAAAATAAAGTACCCAGCACGCCAGCAACTAGTGCTTCACTTTTAGCTAGCCCCGCACCAATAGCAAAGTTCCTTTGTTTAAATAAAATTACCATTAACGCAGTGGCAAAAATCTGCATCACAGAGGCCAGTACAACAAAGAATACAAATTTTGATGAGAACTCAGGGATCACCTGATTTGAAAAAGTGTAAAGTAACACTAAATAAATCAGTGCTATAGGTGGGGCGAATAAAAAGCGCGCTAAGGTCACACCAGAAGTGCTCATATGTGCACTTAGTTTACTTTGCAAAGCGTTACGAAACGTTTGTAACACTACTGCACCTAGCGTAAAGAAAACCCAGCTCACATCAATACCAAATCAATTTAAAACGGAAGCTTACCCTAAAAAGCGCATGATCATTATCACCTGATCACATATCTAGTATTTTCGGTGTCTATCAAAGTTGCTTTTTATAAATTTAAGTAAAAATGTGGATGGCTAACGATTTGATTTAGATATGAATTATGATTTCAATTAGGGGGCTGTAATATTTAAATACAGTAGTGGTCGGCAAGCGTATTGCCAACCACTACTGTTGTATGTTTTTACAAAAAAACTTAGTTCGTTTTTCGATCTAAACCTAATAAATGGTCTAAAGAGAGTTTTCCCGGGCCATTAGACACAATCACCATAAGGGCAACAAACCACCAAACAGCTGGGTTCCACCAATGATCCCATTCAGGAAATACGGCTAGTTGAATAAATAAAGTCATTCCCACTAAACCCAGCGCCCCAATTCTAGAAAAGAAACCTAAAATCAACATCACGGGCAGCAATACTTCGACAACTCCAGCTAGAACCGCAAGTGTTTCTATCAAAGAAACCGTAAACGAGCCTTCGGTATAATCCATTGTGTTTGCATCACACAGTAGTAAAGCGCCTTCTCGGATGGGTTCTGGGCAAAAGAATTCGTAAAGGAACAAATCATATTTTTCTTCGTTAAAGTCAAAAAAACCATTCCATTTGCTTAACCCTGAGGCAAGGAAAACCTTTGCGGCAAGTAGGCGGACAAACAATAATGATATATCACTAAAAAACAGGGTGAACTGTTTACAAAGAGACTGATAGAGGTCGGTAATGGTATTCATGGCGTGGTTATTTCCTTAAGTAAATTATTTGATAGTAGTTGTGAAAATACATTGCTTATGTCAATTTCACCTGTTGCTAACGCAACTTCAGCAGCTTCAAGAAGGGTGTTACCTAGATGTATTTGAGAAATGAATGTCCATTCAGGAACTGGTAGGGTGCGATGAAATATTTGTGTGGTGTCACGCCACAAAATAGTGTGTTCAGTCGTTTGCTCAACGATGCTTTGTTTCTCTAGCAAGCCATTTTTTAGTTCAGGCCAAATAGCCGCCACACTCCACTTATTTTCAACAAGTTGCACACTTGCCCCCAAGGCAAATCTTTTAGACTCGATATCTTCTAACCACGACTCAATTTCTGCTGCTGATGCAGGGGATTCATCAGCGGCGAAGTATGCACCATGCCAAGCTTTATCCAAGGTGGCTAAGTCTGCTGCATATTCAAGGTCTGGGGCATGTTGCTTGAGTTGAGCTCTGATAAAATCTGGCATGTGTTCGCCATATTCAGCAAGTACAGTGGATTTTGGTATATGTTGCTCAGTGTATTGGCGAGCAAGCATTCTAAAATAGTCATTCCCTAGTAGATTTACACAACTCGGATACTTACGTTTTAATATATCAATGCATGCAGAAAAATAGGTGTTTCTATATATGAGTAATCGATTGGCTTCGCCTTTATTTGGCATAAAACTTTGTAGTTGTTGCTGATCACCATTTTTTAGGTAATGCTCAAACTGCGTATAGAAATCAGTCATTTAGTTATCATTGAGCAATGTTGAATTAAATCTGCAGCGATGTTTCGCTCAAGCATTAATTCACTGAAGGCGGGCAAATCTGAATCTCGTTCTATCAGAACGGGTTTTGGGCCTGCTTGTTGTAAAACATACTGCAACAGATCCCATACTTCGGGAGCGACAGGGGAATCGTGAGAATCAATCAATAAATCTGCTTGTAATGGATCTGTTGAATGACCAGCAATATGGATTTCACTCACAACATCAAGATCTAGTGTATCTATATACTTATGTGGCTGCATGCCAACGTTTTTAGCACTGACAAATAAATTATTAACATCGAGCAGCACAGAGCACTGAGTTTTCTGTGATAACGCCATCAAAAATTCGGCCTCATTAATATCCGAATTGAGGTGAATATAATTGGCAGGGTTCTCTATCGAAATTGTGCGTTGAAGCGCATCTTGAATTTGCATCACATTGTTTACAACGGTATCAAAGGTTTGTTGAGTTAGCGGTATGGGCAGTAAATTATTAAAATAATGACTATCTGTGGTCGACCACGCTAAATGCTCTGAAAAAGAGGCCACATTAAGGTTATTGCACAATTTTTCTAAGCGTTGTAAATGACGTTTATTAACGGGTTCTGGGCCTGCCAGAGAAGCGCCGACACCGTGTATACTGAGTGGGTATCTTGCAGCAATTTCCTCCAATGCCGCCAAACGAGGGCCACCGTCAATTAGATAGTTTTCGGCATGTACTTCAAACCAGAGTCCTTCAACAATCACTTGTGGTACATCATTGAAGTATTCTGGTTTTAAGCTAATGCCTGCATTTGCGGGCAGACTAAAGTTAGGTTTCATTTCTGAGCAATATTAAACAATAGGCTCTTTTGATGCATTACCATTAGGTGTCACAATAAATTCACATGATCCTTTAGGTGCATATGTCCAAGCATCGCCTTGAAAGTCTTTAGTAGAAGTTCCTTCGCAGCTGGTACCTGGTCCCGCTTTACAATCGTTTTCGCCTGCTAAAGCAATGCCGTAACATTTATCTTTACGTCCTTTCAGTCTTTTACCTTCTTTCCACTGGGAAATGGCAGTGGTGATTTCTGCAGATGCGCCTTCAGCAACAGTCAATTGCGCGTTAGGTTTTGCTAATGCACTTTGTGTTACGGCTAATGTGCAACCAACTGCTAGGGCTAATTTAATACTTTGTTTATTTATCATGTTTGGAACTCCACTATGTTTGATGAAAAATATGAATAAATTTACATGCCAGCTCTAAGGTTGCCCTTAGCTCTACCAGTGAGGTATAAGAACAGCCACTTCAAATTTTTATTTCAAATAACTTAGTTCATTCCATTAACGCTATTTATTTGATTATTTGCTGCAGCCCAAAATAGTGTTGAATGTTTTAATAAGGTAAGCGACTCTGCTGACGGAAGTACAAATTCAACTGTCAGCAGTATAGTCATCTTTATCTATTTTGACTCAGCTGTGGCCGAATTTGGAATGCGAGGGTATCAAGCAGCCTATCGCGGATAACGATATTTGTATTAAAGTACTGACAATCAGCAAAGGTTTGCAGATGTTCCTCTGCATTATTAAGGGCAGTACAAGCTCATTTAACTAATGATACAATTACCCCATTCGGGTTTTACATTGTTAATGTTCAAGTCTTTAAAAGGTTGAATATTATGCAGGCCATTAAATTAAAAGGATTTAGATTTGTCTCATCGCTTTACACTTCTTGTAATTATTTTTTTATGTTTATCAACCTCTTATTCCAGCCGCAGTGACGCAAATGAAGTTAAGGATATTCACCTAGAGCCTGCCCCCGATTGGGTTGTTCAATATGAAGTGGGCGCAATTGATGATGTGCCTATTGATGAAGTCAGTAATGGATTGCATTACCACATGGTAGACAATCAAATTCAGGTCACAAAAACTGGGGAAAGAACATCCTATAGTAGATACGTAGAAACCATAGTGAACCAAAGTGGCCTAGATAGCTCATCGCAGCTGAATTTTACATTTGACCCGTCCTATCAAAAGCTAGTGTTGAATTCACTTTATATTCTTAGGGATGGGCAACGTCTAGATCGGTTACAAAGCGCCAAAAAATCTTTATTGAATACTGAGTCAGAACTTAAACGGCAGATTTATAACGGCTCGTTGACTCTAAATGTGTTGATGTCAGATCTTCAGGTTGGCGATACCTTGGATTATAGCTATACGCGTTATGGGGCGAACCCAGTTTACCAGAATAGCTTTTCTTATAGCCGAAATACTAATTGGGACGTGCCACTTAATATCCAACATTTGAGGATCTTGTGGGGCAAATCAAATCCACTTTATGTCACCCCCATTAATGGCAGCCCCACAGTTAGTAAAACTAAAATAGGCGAATTTACTGAATATCAAATCACCCAACTAAAACCTAAGAGGGTGGATACTCCATCGCAAATGCCTTCTTGGTATGACGCCTACAGCTCAATCTATTTTAGTGAAAGTGAAAACTGGAGCGATGTTGTTGCTTGGGCAAAACCTTTATACGAATTCAACATCCATGACAGCGTAAAACAAGTTGCTGAAGCGATCCAAAATCAATACTCAGAGCAACCGGCACAAATTGTTGCAGCATTAAAATATGCTCAAGAGCAGATTCGTTATGTAGGTTTGGAAATGGGAGAAAATTCACATGTGCCTACTGCTCCAGAAGAAACCTTAAAACTAAAGTATGGCGACTGTAAGGATAAAGCCAGTCTACTCATTGCTATTTTAGCGGCCCTTGGGGTTGAGGCATTTCCTGCGTTAGTGGATACCGAATCCACAAAATTACTGCAACATAGACCGCCCGCAGCCAACCTGTTTAATCATGTTATTGTAAGTCTACAATACCAAGGCCAACAAATTTGGTTAGACCCTACTTTAAGTCATCAAACGGGTAATTTAGAACATTTATATCAGCCTGATTACGGTTATGCATTAGTCTTAAGATCCGCAGAAAATAGCTTAACATCGATGTCTTCATCAACTGATAGTTCCTATTCTCACATCACCGAAAAATTTTTCATTCCTAAAAAACACCAACAAAACGTGACCTTGTCGGTTGTGACTCAGCATTCAGGTGAAAATGTTCTGGATATTTTAGATCGCCTTGAAAGAGAGGGGAAAAAGAAGGTCGCAGATAGTTATGAAATTTATTACCAAAAGACCTTCCCATCACTTGCCGCTATTGACGAGATGACAGTAAATGTTGATGATAAACAAGGAACAGTTTCGATAAATGAAGAATACGAAATAACAGAATATTGGACCAGAGGTGAGGAACACTATGAGGCGGATTTTTATCCCAACGAAGTGCGCAATGCGGTATTCAAACCTGACCAAGTAAAAAGAACGGCGCCTTTATCGTTAACATTTCCTAATAATATCAACAATCATTTTGAAATTACTTTTGAATCAGATGGGTGGCACTTTGATGATGAAAACTTCGTGGAAGATAACCCATTTTTTTCATTCTATAAAAGGGTCTCTTTTGAAGCGAATACCCTGACGCTAGAGTTTGATTATCAAGCCAAAGTAGATCACGTTGCTGCAGACCAAATAGAAGAATACTTAGCTGCGAGAGAAAAGCTTAGAGACGAAGCCTATTTTGGGCTTCTTAAATACATAAAAAGTGAAGTAAGTGAAAGTCAGTCCCCAGTAGTAGAGGATGAAGAGATTTCAGCATTACAAATAATTATCGCTGTTTATGTACTCGGCTTATTATTTATTCTAGTGAGTTGGAGACTAGAATCGCGGAATCGCCCTGAATTTTCAGACAGCCATTTTTATCCCATATCAGGGCTAAAATTTATCATACTCAGTGTGGGCACTATGGGGTTGTACGAGGTGTACTGGGCATATCGAAATTGGCATGCAATTAAGTCTAAAATGAATCTAGACATTATGCCCATTGCCAGAGGGATCTTTTCACCTATTTGGTTTTATCCGTTATTTTCTGCTTTAAGAAAAGACAGCATAGAGCGATTTGATAAAAACCAAGTGTTAATGCCATTTTTGGCCATTATTTTTGCCATTGTGTATGTGGTGGCTTATTTTGCAACAAGTTTCTCAGAGCATATATTTATCACCATTTTAGGATGGCTAACACCTTTGTTAGCCTTGCCTTTTGTGGTTTACATCAACTCTCTCAATAACAAAACTGACGGGGCCTACAAGTACAATTCACAATGGAAACTCAGACAAGTGGTGGCGCTATTATTGTGTGTGCCTTTAGTCACTTATGTGTTGGCCCTTGAAACCCCGTTTTTACCTGGAGACGCTGTGAGAACAGAATCTCAAATGTTAGATAGCGACTTAAAATTTCTATATCGCAAACAAGTTTTACCCGCGAGTGAAACAATTCAATACTTTTACAGTGACGCTGTTTTAAGCATTCGTGACGATGGCAACGGCTTTACCAATGAACGAGTATTTTCTTATTGGTTAGATGACCAAGAAGGTTTTCAATTGGAAGTCGCTAGTTTCGATCAAGTAAAAAATATCGAAGTGGAATTTAGCGAGGACCAAGATAGCAACACTTTCATTACCATTAAGCGCCAGGACAGTACTGAATTTACACTATTTGTATCAGCCGTAGAGGGCGGTGATAAGTTATTTTTTAATACTTTAAATGGGCTTTGGAAGAATAAAAAATCATCCTAGCTTATACATTAGTTTGTATTAAAGCGGGTTGCTCGAGTATTTTATAGGCTTGGTCAAAACTAGTTAAAGTGTCAAGGCAACGGGCTAATAATGCCGGCTCTAATTCGAGTAGGTCTGGTATGGCAACAGTATGGCAACCAGCAGCCAAAGATGCCTCAATACCGGCCTTTGAGTCTTCAAATACGAGTACGCGTTCTGGTGATATTGATAGTTTTTGACAGGCCAACAAATAACAATCGGGTGCGGGTTTAGGATGAGTGACGTCGTCAATGGTCACTAGTACATTTAGGTCTTGTAAGTAGCTTGTTTGTTGGAAACTTTCGATGGCAGAATCATAGCCTGAAGATGTTACTACACCCACAGGCATTTGGTTCTCAAGTAGGTATCTAAAGAAGTTGTCAAACCCCTGTTTAACCGGCAACCCTTGGCGTTTTTGGGTGCTAATAAAGCGGCGAGTTTCAAGAATAAACGCTTCCATGGGAAAATCTAAGCCAAAATCTCGATGAGCCATTCGGTTACATTCATCTGTGGGGATACCAATAAACTTTTTGAACATTTCCTCAGTAAAATGCACATCAAAGGTTTTGGCAGTGGCTAGCCAAGCATCACAACAGACTTGTTCACTATCAAAAATAGTGCCGTCTTTATCAAATAATATGGCGTCGAAATGTGTAAAAGGCATTCAATAAATACGTCAAAATAACGAATACACCACAAATTTATTGCACCTGTAAATCGAAATTTAAAAACGCTCCTCTGATTAAAAACAATGAATACAACTATTCTTAGATGTTAACACTTTAAAGCACTTATTGAATTCAATAAGTGCAGTGATATTAGGTGTTTATCTTTGGCAGTCACTAGCATTCACGCAATGACTTTAACGGGTAAATTTCTGGTCTGCGGCCTTTATGTCTTGAGTTAGTGAAGCGCTAAAAATTGCTGATTAGGCATTTTTTCAAGGAAAAAGTATATCTGCATTAAGCCAATAAAACTGTTTGCAAAGTCCACTTAGCTTTAGTAGTTTGCCCCTCTAATAATAAAAAAGGATCCTCTCTCTATGTCTGTTGAGAACATATACAAAGTTGTTTTATACCCTTTCATTAATGAATCTATCGCTAGCCTTAAAGCCATGACCAATTTAGTCGGCACAGCCGGTGAACCTTTTATGGACAAGGTAGAAGACTTTCGTTTTAAAGGTTACGCCATTTGTTCAAATGTAACCGGAAGCTTAGATGGCGTGATCATGATGCATCATTATCCTGAAACAGCGATCGCTATTGGCAATGCTGTATGCCAAAGCATGTTCGATGAAAAATATGAAAGCACTGAAATTACCCAAGACCTAAGCAATGCGCTTGCCGAATGGGGCAACACTATAGTGGGGCGTTCTACCGATTTACATAGCAGATATAATCTAGATTATGGCTTTTCCAGTCCTTATTTTGTAAATGATATGAGCGACATGGACAAATATTTAGTCGGTGTTAAAGAAATTGTCACTGTACCAATAACGGTTGAAGGGGTGGGGCGTTACTATTTCAATTTGTTGGTTCGCTCAGTCGATTATCAAGTGAGCGAAGCCAAACGTGATGAAAGTACAGGTATTAAAAACACTCACACTAAAGCATTGCCTTTCGACGCAACTATATTAGTAGTTGATGACAGCGCATTGATCCGCAAAGCCCTAAAACGTATTTTAAATAAACTGGGCTACAACAATTTACTGGAAGCAGATGACGGCCGCAGTGGACTTGAAGTTGTCAAATCTGGTGCCGCAGACTTTATGTTTATGGATGTGGTGATGGAAGACATGAACGGTGATGAAGCCCTAAGTGAAATACGTAAAACGGGTTCGGATATTCCTGTTGTTATGCTCTCGTCAGTCACAGATCAGACTTTAGTGAACAAATGCCAAGACCTTGGCATATCTGGGTTTATTTTTAAACCTATTCAGGCTAACAATGGCGAGGAAATAATTGTTCAGTATTTAAAAATAGCCTAACTATTTCATTTTTGTAACTTCACTGCTACCTCTAAAAACAAGACGAGGGTGATTACATTTTGGTAGATTAACATCATTGTTAATCTACCAAAATTTTGAGAATCACCCTCTGTACTAACCCTTCTCTTGCACCACATATCTATGACCGCAAACTGCGATGACGCATCTGCTTTTATCACTGTATTTTTTGCGATAAATGCTGCTTTAATATCGAAAATCACCCTCGAATAATTAGAACTGCATGCAGAGTTATTGTTCAATCAGATCCACAAAGGAATATTTTTACCATGCAACATTTAAGTCTGAATATTTCTTTAATTTGTAATTCATTTGTAAATTCCATTAAAAATGAAAGCTTATAAAAAACAAAAATCAAACTTTAATTTTGACGAGCCTGTAAATTAAATTTTTTTAACTAATTGTATTTTAGTGTTTTTTTTGACCTGTTGAGTAAATGTCGACAGCCTGTTGCTTATATGTCGCTTGATGACATATTTGTTAGGCGGTAAAAAACCTCACTCAAAAAATTAACAATAAATTAATAATGGTTTAAAGAATGTTGTCAAAAGAAGCTGTTGAAAAAAACGATAAAGCACTAAGTGAAGCATTACTTTTGGCTCAAACTAGTGCTAATGAAAACGTATTGGATAAGGCTGCGGCTGCCAAGGGTGGCCTTGATGATGGGGCAAAGAAAGTGCTCGATTATATTCACTCGTTACCTCCTGCTTACACTTTCGAACCTAAATATACGAGGCAGTATAGAGAGAATCCTTTCGAACATGACGACGTTAACAATATAACCAAGCAAGATATAAGCATTCCTTGTAAACACCATGAATTAGCCGCCAGAGTTTATCGACCTATAACTGAGCATGAAAGTCTGCTCCCTGCACTTATTTATTTTCATGGTGGCGGATTTGTTCTCGGCGGGATTGATAGTTACGACAAATTGCTTTCACAATTATGCTCGCAATCCAATTTGGTGGTTATTTCTGTAGCTTACCGTTTAGCTCCAGAAACCGTATTCCCCGGTGCCGTTGAAGATACGCTGGAAGCAACGGATTGGATTGCTCAAAACGCAACATCCTTAAACTTAGATCCAAGCCGTATCGCAATTGGCGGCGATAGTGCGGGTGCCAACCTTGCTACAGTATACTGTCATTTGAATAAACATAGAGATGATTTCAAACCCAACTTTCAATTACTGATCTATCCCAGTATTGCCGGAAATGATTCAACACCAAGTCGTAAAGCATATTCAGAAAACCTTCTCTTAACCAAAGCGCTATTGGCATGGTTTCATGATCTTTACATAAGCAGCGAACAAGAAAATGACGCTCGCTTTAATGTATTAAAAGCATCTGATTTTAAAGATGTTCCTCCAGCTTTTATTTTAACCGGTGGATTTGATCCATTGCGCGACGAAGGGCAAATGTACGCAGACAAACTTAAAGAAAACGGTATCGCCGTTAAACATTCCTGTTACACAGATATGTTTCACGGCTTTATAAATTATGGTGTTTTACAACAAGCAAAAGACGCGGTAACTGAGTGCGCATTAGTGCTCAAAATCGTGATGAATATTAAGTAAATAAACCAAGTTTGATTATAAAACTATAACCACACGATTGGGACACAACATGAAAATAACTACATTATTAACCTCAAAAACGTTGCTCGCTATTTCTATTTCAGCTTCATTAACATTGCCTGTTATTGCTCAAGAAACCAAAAGCCCAGATGCAGAAGTAGAAAAAATTAATGTAACGGGGTCGTATATAAAACGTACTGCAGCAGACGAAGCTGAACCCGTTAAAGTACTAGACTTTAATTTTATACAATCTACAGGGGCCACAACAGTAGCCGAGTTAATTGGTAAATTATCCATATCTTCAGGTGCCGAAAACCAAGCTGACTCCTTTTCACAAGCCTCGACACAAGGCACAGGTAATGTGAATTTGCGAGGTTTAGGCTTAAGTTCAACCTTGGTTTTAATTAATGGCCGCCGCCAAACGCTATCTGGCGCCATTACCAACGATGGGAGTGTATTTGTTGATTCAAGCCATATTCCGATTGAAGCCATTGAGCAAGTTGAAGTCTTAAAAGAAGGCGCGGCTTCCACCTACGGTTCAGACGCAATTGCTGGTGTAGTTAACTTTATTTTACGTAAAGATTTTGAAGGTTTTGAAATTACTGCTGCTATCAGTAAGGCTACCGATAGCAGTCAAAAAGACACGGATATAGGTTTTTTATGGGGCGCTGAGCTTGGAAATACTTTTGTTACAGTTTCAGGTCATTATTTAGATAGGACTCCTTTAACTATTGAAGACCGACCCGAATTAGGCGATGTGGCATTAAGTTCTTTAGGTAATACATTTCTACTTTTGGGTAATGCTGAAGTAGTGGACGGTCCTTATGCTGGGAGTTATGGGGCTTATGAGAATGTGCCTGACCCTAGCTGTTTAGATGATAGTTTGGGTATATTGATACCCCAAGCATATGGCACTCGTTGTGGTTTTAATTTTGGTCCTCTATATAACTTAGTTAATACCGAGACTCGATTACAATTATATTCTAATGTTAATCATTATTTTGATAATGGGAACGAACTAACTGTAGATATGAGTTGGAGTTCGAACGAAGTAAAAGATAACCCTCAATCTCCCAGTTATCCTGACTTAACATTTCCTTATATTGGTCCAACAGATTCAGGGAACCCCTTCGGTGTGGGTGTTGTTTGGCTAGGAAGACCATTGGGAGCTGGTTTTGATCCGGCATTAGCCCCTCGTGAAAATGATACCTTTCGTACTTCAGTTAATTTGGTAGGTGACTTAGACAATGGTTGGAATTGGAATACAGCATTAACTTATAGTAAAAATAACTACACTCAATATCAGCAAGACCAATTGAAATCCAGATTAGTTGCTGCGTTAGCAGGTGTGGGCGGGCCAAACAACGACGAGCTTTTTAGTCCTTTTGATCGTTCAAGTCTTAGTCAATCAATTATTGATGATTTTACCCACATGACCGTGGCAGAGAAAAGCACCGATTTGTTAGTACTGGATGCTGTTGTTAGCGGTGATTTGTACGAATTACCTGCCGGAACAATTGGCTTTGCAGCAGGTATGCAAGCCAGAAATGAAAGTTTTACAGTTGATACTGATGATGTGTTTGAAATCAAATTTGATGCAGACGGAAACCCTATCCCCGTTGATCTAATCTTTTTACAAGGTTTGTCCCATGTTGATGTAGATAGAAGTTCATTTGCTGTGTTTGCTGAAAGTGTTATTCCTGTTTCACAAGACATTGAAATAAAAACCGCGGTGCGTTACGAAAAGTTAGAAAGCGACTCAAGTTTTGATCCTAAAATAGCCGTTCGTTGGAATATATCCGATGAATTTATCCTCCGCGCATCAGCAAGTACCGCTTTTAGAGAAGCATCCTTGTCACAGAAAAACGCCTCATCAGCGGTAATTACCAGTATTACCGATTACAACGATGATGGTTCGGCCAAATCCAGTGCTTTTGTTGGCGTAATTGCTACAGGTAATGACAATTTAAAGCCTGAAGAATCTGAGAACTACAATGTTGGTTTGATTTTTAAACCTACTGATAACTTGGATTTTAAACTAGACGTCTGGCGTGTAGATTATACCAATATGATCACAGTTGAAAATGCTCAGGGTAAGTTGATTGATGATCCAAATGGTGCGGATATCATTCGTACAGATGCTGGATTTTTACAATCTGTGAAAGTGAACTATTTTAATTCCTCATCGGTCAGTGTGAATGGATTTGATATTGAATCTACTTGGACTATTTCAGATCAATTCAACCTTTCGTTTAGCGCGTCACATTTTATTTCATATGAATTGACCAAAGATAACGGTGAAGTGGTTGAAGCTGCGGGCTCTTTTAATATTGATAACTTTGCTCGCTCTATGCCAGAAACTAAAGGCTCGCTAAATCTTAATTGGATTGATGATAACCAACGAGCTTCACTAAACGTTAACTATGTCTCAAGCTATGAAACGGGCGTAGATGTGTCAGCTTTACCCGGTGAAAGTTCAACTGTTGACGCTTTTACAACTGTTGATGCGCAGTATGCAGCAACTTTCGGTATCACAGAAAACAGTGAAGCTGTTGTAACTTTAGGGATTAAAAACTTACTAGATGAATTGCCACCACGGGCTTACACCGCTGTTGGTAGCTTAAGTTATGATCCAAAACAACATAACCCATTAGGCCGAGTGTTTTACGCAAAAGTAAAATACGCATTCTAGGCGCAAACCCATCATTGTATAACTCAAGGAGGGGATTCAAATTCCCCTCTTTAACCATAAGAAAAATACTATGTCATTTGTTTTTAATACCACCAAATCAATTGTAAATGCGCCAAATGCTATTTCGGAATTAGCCTTATATTGTCAAAATCTTAATATTAGCAATGTCTTGTTAGTGACTGATCCAGGGATCGTTCAGCTAGGTTTACATAAAAGGGTCATCACCAGTTTAGAAAATAGCTCAATCGACGTCGTGCTGTTTAGTCAGGTGGAGGTTGATCCGCCCATTGCGGTCATTGAGAAAGCGCTGTTATTCGCTAAACAAAACAAAATCGATGGGGTGGTTGGCTTAGGCGGTGGCAGCTCTCTAGATACGGCTAAATTAATTGCCGCATTAACTTACTCTACACAATCGGTGAATGATGCCTTTGGTATCGACAAATTGACGCACTCTCGATTACCGCTTATTCAAATTCCTACAACAGCTGGTACTGGTTCAGAAGTCACGCCTATTTCCATTGTAACCACTGGTAAAGCATTGAAAATGGGTATTGTTTCGCCGCTATTATTGCCCGATATGGCATTGTTAGATGCAACCTTAACCATTAATTTGCCTGCACATATTACCGCCGCCACCGGTATAGATGCGATGGTCCATGCCATTGAAGCCTATACCAGTCGTATCAAGAAAAATATTTATTCAGATATGCTAGCAGTTCAAGCATTAAAGTTGTTGTCACAAAGTATTCAAACTGCTGTTCATCACGGCCAAGATCTACCCGCTCGCTCTAATATGATGTTAGGCGCAACTTTGGCTGGTCAGGCGTTTGCTAATGCGCCGGTAGCAGGGGTTCATGCCCTTGCTTATCCATTGGGTGGGCAATTTCATATCCCTCACGGATTGAGTAATTCGCTGGTTTTGCCCCATGTTCTGAGATTCAATAAGCCCGCGGCTGCCCATTTGTATGCAGAATTGGCAGACATTATATTGCCAGAAACAAGTTTACAATTGGTATCTGATGACGACAAAACCGACGCTTTTATTGAATTCCTAGAAAATCTTATTATCGACCTAGGTTTGCCTAATACCTTAGCCAGTGTGGGTATTAGTCGAGGCAGTTTAGATGCGCTAACTGAGGACGCGCTCAAACAAGAGCGTTTGTTGGTGAATAACCCAAGACCCATGAATGAAACTGATATTTTGGCCATTTATCAAGCCGCTTATTAGAGCCTGCCAATTTATATTGAGACATTAAAATGACTGAAAAAACACTGGATAAAACCAAACCTAGCTTAAATATAGCTAAATCATCAAAGGGAAATTTGTATTCGGTTTACCTTATTTTTATTTTGCTATTGGCCTATACGTTCTCTTTTATCGATAGGCAAATTTTGAGCTTACTGGTTGAACCCATGAAGCGAGATTTAAGTATTAACGATACCCAGATGAGCTTATTACAAGGCTTATCATTTGCTTTGTTCTATACCCTTATGGGGCTGCCATTAGGGCGTCTAGCCGATAGTAAAAGTCGCCGCGGTATTATTGCTGGGTCAATATTCGTGTGGAGTTTAATGACCGCAGCTTGTGGATTGGTTAAAGGTTATTGGGGCTTGTTTTTTGCTCGGATGGGGGTGGGGGTGGGCGAAGCAGGATTATCGCCAGCCGCGTATTCGCTTATAGCAGATAGCGTGGAAAAAAAGCATTTAGCCAAAGCCATCGGCATTTACACTATGGGTATCTACCTTGGTGGGGGTATGGCGCTAATCGTAGGTGGCATGGTGATACAATGGGCGGAAGAATTTTCGACTATCACCTTACCTCTTATTGGTGAAGTGTATGCCTGGCAGGCCGTTTTTCTGGCGGTAGGACTACCAGGGTTATTGTTAGTCCCCTTTTTATTCACGCTAAAAGAACCTAGTCGACCACAAATTCATGAAAAATCTGTTCCTGTAGCTGAGGTTATTCAATTTTTTAAGCAAAATAAGAAAACTATATTGTTGCACAATTTGGGTGCTGCCCTTGCGTCAGTTGGGGGATACGGCGCGTTAGCATGGGTACCAAGTTATTTAATTCGTGTGCACGGTATGACAGGAGGGGAAGTAGGTTTAGCTTTTGGGATCATTGTACTTTTTTGTGGTGCGGGTGGTGTCATCATCGGAGGGGTTTTAGCCGACAAGCGATGTAAAGCTGGACAAAGCGACGCCAAAATTCGCGTAGCAATGTGGGCAATGATCATTGGTATTATTCCCACTTTAATTTACCCCCTCATCTCAGATTTACAATTAGTCTTAATTATCTTGGCTATATCAACCTTTTTTGCGAACTTTATGATGGGCTTGGGACCTGCAGCTATCCAAGAAGTTGTGCCCAGTAATATGCGTGGTCAATTCAGTGCTTTATATTTATTTGTCGTCAATTTAATCGGTTTAGGACTTGGGCCAACTCTAGTGGCTTTGTCTACAGATTACATTTTTGGTTCACCTGAGATGGTTGGGTATTCATTACTACTCGTTACCAGCTTTGCCATGGCAGGCTCGGCACTATTGCTAGGTAAATGTTTACCCCATTATCGTAAAACACTTACTTCTTTAGAAAAATCTAATTGTAAATAACAACTTAATATTTCATCGCAGCCATTGATAACCCTTTGGCTGAGATGTCTTTTTACCTAAATTTAAAAGGACTAACCATGCTGTATCTCAACGATCCTTTACTATTAAAACAACAACTTTTTATCAATAGGAAATGGGTCGATGGCGACTCAGAAAAATCAATTTCAGTACAAAACCCAGCCACGGGCATTGAAATATGTAAAGTGGCCAGTGCGACTAAGGAAGACGTCGTTTTTTCAATCGAGTGCGCCCAAGATGCGTTGCAAACTTGGCGTGCAACCACAGCCAAACAGCGCGCCGAATTACTCAAAAACTGGTACCATTTAATCATCGAAAATATTGATGATTTGACATCTATCCTCACGGTAGAACAAGGTAAACCTTTAGCCGAAGCCAAGGCTGAAATTCTTTACGGCGCGTCCTATATTGAATGGTTTGCCGAAGAAGCGAAACGGATGTACGGCGACATTATTCCCAGTAATAAATCAAGCCAACGCCTGTTAACTATTAAACAACCTATTGGTGTGGTGGCAGCGATAACACCTTGGAACTTTCCTAATGCCATGATCACCCGTAAGGCAGCGCCAGCATTAGCGGCAGGATGCAGCATAATTGTCAAACCCTCAGAAACCACCCCTTTAAGTGCTTTAGCGTTAGCAGAATTGGCGCAGCGAGCTGGTATTCCAAAAGGCGTGTTTTCCGTAGTAATAGGAGTGGATTCAAAAGAAATAGGTAAGGAGTTAACCGATAATCCACTGGTTAAAAAGCTATCCTTTACCGGCTCCACTAAGGTAGGGAAAATACTGATTAAACAGTGTGCCGATACAGTTAAAAAAGTATCTATGGAACTAGGAGGCAACGCACCATTTATTGTATTTGAAGATGCAGATATTGACCAAGCGGTAAAGGGAGCCATTGCATCGAAATTTCGTAATGCCGGGCAAACCTGTGTATGCGCCAATCGTTTTCTAGTGCACAGTAGTGTATATCAAGCATTTACGACCAAGTTTGTAGAAGCAACTAAAAAACTGGTAATGGGTAACGGTATAGAAGCTAAGGTTTCAATTGGACCATTAATAACGGCAGCAGCGGTGCAAGACGTCCACGCAAAAGTAACATATGCCGCAGAAAACGGCGCTAAAATTTTATTAGGTGGTTCACCCTCGCAACTAGGAGCGAATTTTTATCCGCCAACCATTTTGTCAGATGTCACGCCAGATATGCGCGTATTTAAAGAAGAAATTTTTGGGCCTGTGGCACCTATTATTGCGTTTGATACTGAACAACAAGCTTTGGAGTTAGCGAATGCCACGGAAGCAGGATTAGCTTCGTATTTATACACTCAAAACTATTCACGAATATGGCGTTTTTCAGAACGTTTAGAGAACGGTATAGTTGGCATAAATGAAGGAGTGATTTCAACAGAAGTCGCGCCATTTGGAGGTATAAAACAATCAGGCAATGGTCGTGAAGGTTCTAAATACGGTATGGACGATTATACTGAAATCAAGTACCTGTGCATGGGGGGATTGGTATAAATTCAAACTTGGTGCCCACATCATCTCAATTGGTCTTGGTCCCATTCTTGTTGGGCTAGTTGCGATTCTGCTACTAGCCAATCTCGAAAAGTTTTGAGAGTTTCAACATTTTGGTACTGCTCAGGACATACAAAATAGTACGACTCTTTTTTCAACATCATGTAATCGTGCGCAATAACCAGCTTACCTTCCTTTAACAATGGATCGGCAAGTGGGCGATACATAGGAATTATACCCAAGCCATCAACTGCGGCTTGGGTAGCTACAGCAACATTATCAAAGGTGATATTTTTCTTTTCGGTATGCAAAGCAGGGTGACTGGTACGTGACAACCATTGGTCCCACAACTTTGATAAATGGTTATAGTGGAGCCAATTATACTTAGCTAACCCAGCGGTGTCGTCGGTACTATGTAATTCATCTAATAACGAAGGCGAGCATACAGGTTGTACATATACATCAACCAATTTATCACTATGACAACCAGGCCAATCACCGTTACCTAATCGAATTGCTGCGTCCATATTCTCACCAGAAAAATCTACGGAATCTTCACCCGTATCAACACTATTGGTGAAAAATGACAGTGTTAGATCAGGGTGAGACTGTTCGAGTTTACATAGACGACTCATGAGCCAAGTTGAATTAAAAGTAGCTGAAATGCCAAGTTTAAGTTTTAGATCTTCACTACCATGATGCAGTATATTGGTGGCCACCTTTAGATCGGCAAAAATATTGGAAATAGAATTGGCGTATATCACCCCTTTCTCGGTGAGTTCTAGGCCAACTTTATGACGTTCAAATAGTTTAATGCCGAAATGTTCTTCTAAATTTTTGATTTGCCGACTCACTGCTGAGCGAGTAATAAACAGTTCATCCGCTGCTTTTGTAAAACTCAAAACACGGGACGCGGTAAGAAATACCCAAAGTGTATTAAGTGGTGGCAAACGTCTCGACATATCAGGCCTTAAAATTGAATTTGGTTAGCTCGTATTGATTAAATCTTGATTATTAATAAGAGAAATTTCCCTATAATTCAATATCATAAGTGGAAACTATTTAATCAGCACTGACTAAAGACAATATATCCTAACGCTATCAGATCAGCAAATTGAACAAATCAAACCACCTGCCCAGCCACCCATCCAGAACTCCAAGCCCACTGAAAATTAAACCCTCCCAACCAACCTGTCACATCAACCACTTCGCCAATAAAATAAAGGCCTTCAACGTCTTTTGCCATCATGGTTTTGGATGAGAGTTGGTCTGTGTTGACTCCGCCTAGGGTGACTTCTGCGGTGCGGTAACCTTCGGTGCCATTGGGTTTGAGTTGCCATTGATGGAAGGCTTGGGCGGCTTGATCTAGTTGTTTGCCTTGGTATTGTTTTAGGGGTTTATTCTCAATGCCTAAGTAGGGCAGTGCGGCTTGCACATAACGTTTGGGGTAATGATTGCCCAGTGCTGTGCTAAGTTGCACATCTGGCTGGTTTTGAAGTGTTTGCTGTAAATCAGCCAATAAGTCACCGTTGGGGAATAAATCAAATTCGACGGTTTGGCCTGGCTCCCAGAATGAGGATATTTGTAATACTGCGGGGCCACTTAGGCCTCTGTGGGTAAATAGGATGTTTTCGTTAAAGCTGGTGTTGTTGCAACTGGCGCTGGCATCGAGTGAAATACCGCTGAGTTCTGACAACACCTTTTTGTCTTGTTCGTGCAAAGTGAAAGGCACCAGTCCAGCTCTTGTAGGTTTAACATTTAAACCAAACTGTTCAGCCACTTTGTAACCAAAAGGGCTAGCGCCAAGCTTTGGCATAGAAAGCCCGCCTGTGGCTATTACTAAAGACTCACATTGATACTGGCCTTTTGCAGTGTTGAGTGTGTAACCAGATTCAGTTTTCTCAATTGACAAAATCTCGCACTGATTGGTTACAGTGACATTGGCCTTTTGACACTCAGATAACAACATATTTAGAATATCTTTGGCGCTGTCATCACAGAACAGCTGGCCTAAGGTTTTTTCGTGGTAAGCAATGCCGTATTCTGCCACTAAGCCAATAAAGTCCCATTGGGTGTAGCGGCTTAAGGCTGATTTACAAAAATGTGGATTGTCGGATAAAAAGTTTTCGTGGCTGGCATACATATTAGTGAAGTTACAACGGCCCCCTCCTGACATGAGGATTTTACCGCCTAAACGTTTTGCGTGATCGAGCACCATTACATTACGGCCGCGTTTACCCGCTTGCGCTGCGCAAAATAACCCAGCGGCGCCGGCACCTAATACTATGACATCTACTATTTTCAATTTATCGTCCGTTTGTGATCACACCTATTTTGAGGGCGGAATTATAGGGTATTAACGAGTCTATAATAAGTGCTCTAGTGTTAGATTTATTCGTTTATGACAAAACTAGCAAAGTTTAAGCTATTGAATGTTTCTAATAACCGGGTAGCCATAGTCTGAGTCAATGCTAACTACTTGGCTCCCGGTGCTCAGTTACATCATTTTTGATAAATGATTAATGTAGCAATTACAAAGACGCAAAACGTTTTGTATGTACATCAGTGCTTCCAAACAAAAATTGAATGGTGGTTAAACGTTTGAATATATGGCCTACGTCAAGTTCGTCTGTCATACCTATGCCACCATGAATTTGTATGGCTTCTCGGCCTACTAAGTTGGCGGCTTTTCCAATACGGCTTTTTGCAGCTGATAGTGCTTTCGCATCTATTCCAGCATTGCTATCCATTTTTAAAACCGCCATTAACAGGATAGATTTGGCTTGTTGGTGTTCGATAAACATATTCACCATTCGGTGTTGTAATGCCTGGAAAGAACCAATTGTGCGACCAAACTGTTGCCGGGTTTTGGCATATTCTAAGGTACGTGCATGAGCGATTTGCATAGCGCCAACGGCTTCAGCACACACCGCTAGTGTGGCCTTGTCGATAACATTGCTAATGGCAGGTAAGGCGTTATTTAGTTCACCTAAGGTTCCAATAATGGGCGTGTTATCAAACCATATATCGGCCGCTTGATGGCCATCTACATTGGCGTAACCTTCTCGTTTAACACTGCTATGGTTGGCATCAACCAAAAATAAACTGATGCCATGGTTATCACTGGTTTCGCCAGAAGTACGTGCTGCCACAACTAATGTGTCTGCATGATTACCATTTAAAACCACAGACTTATGGCCGTTAATCACAAACTCGCCATTCGTTTCAGTGGCGCGACATTTTACGTTGTTTAAATGATAGCGGCTTTGTGGTTCAGCACAGGCAAAGGCCATTTGTAATTCACCTGCCATGATCTTCGGTAAATAATGTTCTTTTTGCTGTTCATTACCTGCTAAGGCAATTAAGCCACCTGCTAAAACGGCAGTGGCAATAAAAGGTTCAACTACCATGCCTTTGCCAAATTCTTCCATGACAAGAGCAAGGTCAGCCATTGACCCACTTAAGCCGCCGTCCTCCTCTGAAAATGGCAGCATTAACCAGCCTAGTTCTGCAAATAAATTCCAGTTTTCTTGACTAAAGCCTGCTGCTGATTTGAGTATTTTTCGACGTGTTTCAAAATCGTAATCGTTGAGGATAAACTTCGATACACTATCTTGAATCATTTGTTGTTCGCTGCTTAACGAAAAGTCCATAATAAATTCCTAATGCTAATTTAAAGGCCTAAAACGGCTTTGCTGATAATGTTCGTTTGAATTTCGTTACTGCCACCATAGATGGATGCCTTACGGTTATTGAAGTAAGTTAACGCGCTGTTAGCTGCCATATCGGGGCCAATGTGTTGCCCGTCAAATTCATCATCGAACTGTTGAGGCACAAATGGCATTGAATAATAACCCGCCGCTTCGACATATAATTCGTCGATGCCTTGAATGATCTGAGTGCCGACAATTTTTAGGATTGAGGATTCTGGCCCAGGTGCCTGGCCTGTACTTATTGCAGAAAGGGTGCGTAATTCAGTATATTCTAAGGCCAATAAGTCGATTTCTAAGTTCGCGACTTTTTGCGCAAAAATAGGATCGTCGAGCAATTTGTTGGCTCCGTCATCAGATGTTTCTGCAAGTTGTTTTAATTGTACTAGGCGTTCTTTAGACATAGCTACACGAGCTATACCGGTTCGCTCATGGGTTAACAATACTTTAGCGTAAGTCCAACCTTGACCTTCGACACCAATAAGGTTGTTGGCTGGAACACGCACCCCATCAAAATGTACTTCGTTGACTTCATGGCCTCCGTCAATAGTAATAATGGGTGAAACTGTAATGTTAGGATCGTGCATGTTAATTAATAAAAAACTGATGGCTTCTTGGTTTTTTGCACTGGGTGGGCCTGTTCGCACTAAGCAGAATATCCAGTCGGCAAATTGACCTAAGGTGGTCCATGTTTTTGTACCGTTAACCACATATTCATCGCCGTCTTTCACTGCTGTGGTTTTTAGTCCCGCTAGGTCAGAGCCCGCGCCCGTTTCTGAATACCCCTGACACCACCACACTTTACTGGCCAATATATCGGGCAAAAAACGTTGTTTTTGTTCGTCATTACCAAAGTGATAAATAACAGGTGCAACCATTTTTAAACCAAAGGGGATCACATCTGGGGCACCGGCTTTGGCGCACTCATTGTCAAAAATATACTTTTGGGTACTAGTCCACCCGGTTCCGCCATATTCGACCGGCCAGTTAGCAGCGGCCCAGCCTTGGGAGTAAAGTATTTGTTGCCACTGCACATATTCTTCTTTTGATAGGTGTAACGCTTTTTTAGTTTTTGCGGCGATTTCTTTTGGCAACTTTTGTTGCAAAAATTCACGAACTTCCTGTTGAAATTCTTTTTCTTCAGCACTGAAATCTAGATTCATTTTGTAAACCCTTGGTGTACCTAATTGATTGAACGACTTTGAGCATATTTCTGGCAAATATCATTTTTTTTGGATCTGAGTTGTAGTGACCTGCACACTACTTATTTGGATATCACCACAAACTTTTCTACTAACGCTATCCTATGTAGTTGGGGTGAGTTTTGGAAATTATTACTATTAATAATGATTTATAAGCACCCCAATATCTGAGGGTGATAATCAAGGTGTACAAATTACAAGTTTGATTAACAATCAGTTCGCCAAGGCGGGCTGAAAAACGCCTAGATAAGCGCTGTGGCTATTTAATGGGAGGGCTCAACCGTTGAGCTGAGGTAAGTCATAAACACTTTGCTGGCTTTAGAAAGGTAATGGTTTTTTCTCCAAGCTAGGCTTAACTTAAATTCAATTTTTGGCTCAAAGGGGGTACAGGTCATTTGCTGTTCGTTGTCTAAAATACGAGAAAGACAAGTGGTAATACCGACTCCATTGCGAACTAAGGACTTTTGCAGCTCTATAAGATTGGTTTCCATAGCGATGTCTAATGTTAAGTGATGTTTTTTAGAATATTGACTCACTACTTCACGTAAAAAATACCCTTCATGAAACAACACTAAGGGTTGTTGGCAAAATTGTTTTAGAGAAATCGTTTTTTCAGCAGCTAAGGGATGAGAGCTAACCATGCCAGCGACCACTTCTTCATTTATCAACTCGGTGTAGCGCAGTTGTGGGTTTTCTAAATCACTTCGTACTAAGGCTAAATCTAATTCGCTATTTAGTAACATTTTCTCAAGGGCTGCAGTGCCTTGATCGACTAAGTGAATTTTTATTTTGGGGTATTGTTGCTTAAAGTCTGTCAATATTTTGGGAAAATAGTAAGAGCCCATCATAGCGGGCACCCCAAAACGAATCGTGCCTCTCTCTAGTTCCTTTAGCTCTTCTAGCTCTAGTTCAACTTGTTTGGCTTGGCTTAATAGCTGGGTGGCCAGTTTATATAAAACGCTGCCTTCAGCAGTTAGAATAGAGTGTTTATCAGCTCGGTTTATTAACTTTAAGCCCACTTCTTGTTCTAACTTTTGAATTGCCACGGTTAATGCTGGTTGCGCAATGCTTAATGTTTGCGCAGCACGAGTAAAGTTTCCTAGTACTGCCAATTGACAGAAATATTCAAGACGTTTTAAATTCATCGTTCAACAAATGATAATCAAAATTAATTAAAAGTATAAAAACTATATATTATATTTATTCGTTTTTTAAGCATAGAGTAATCCGATAATTTAGGCTATTACCTATTCAGGTATTTAAACGGAGTGTCCTTATGAGCCAAAAGCTAACCCCTTATAACTGGCAAGATCCTATGTTTCTTGATAATCAATTAAGCGAAGAAGAGCGCATGATACGTGATACCGCTCATGATTATTGCCAACAAAAACTTTTACCCCGTGTGCTTGAAGCCAATAGGCACGAACATTTTGATCGGGAAATCATGACCGAATTAGGTGGGCTAGGGCTTTTAGGTGCCACTTTGCCTACTGAATATGGTGGCAGTGAAGTAAATTATGTCAGTTATGGCTTAGTGGCTCGAGAAGTTGAACGGGTCGACAGTGGTTATCGCAGCGCCATGAGTGTGCAATCGTCACTGGTGATGCACCCGATATACACTTACGGCACAGAAGCACAACGTATCAAGTATTTACCTAAACTGGCGTCTGGTGAATGGGTGGGGTGTTTTGGTTTGACTGAGCCTAACTCGGGCAGTGATCCAGCCTCTATGACCACTCATGCTAAAAAAGTAGACGGTGGTTATTCATTAACGGGTAACAAAATGTGGATCACAAATTCACCCATAGCCGACGTGTTTGTGGTGTGGGCTAAGCTCGAAGGTAAAATTCGTGGATTTGTGCTTGAGAAAGGTATGCAAGGTTTGTCGGCGCCTAAAATTGAAGGTAAATTTTCATTACGAGCCTCAATCACTGGTGAGATAGTCATGGATAATGTATTCGTGCCAGATGAAAATATGTTCCCTGACATTAAAGGATTAGCGGGCCCTTTTGGGTGTTTAAATAAAGCCCGTTATGGCATTGCTTGGGGATCCTTAGGGGCTGCGGAGTTCTGTTTTAATGCAGCGAGAACTTACACTTTAGACCGTGAACAATTTGGTCGCCCTTTGGCTGCCAATCAGTTAGTTCAAAAGAAACTGGCTGACATGCAAACTGATATTACCCTTGGCTTGCAGGGATGTTTGCAAATGGGGCGTTTGATGGATGAAGATCAATGCCCAGTTGAATTGATTTCTCTTATGAAACGTAACAATTGTGGTAAGGCACTTGATATTGCCCGTATTGCTCGTGATATGCACGGTGGCAATGGTATTAGTGATGAATTTGGCGTGATCCGTCATGTGATGAACCTAGAAGCGGTGAATACCTACGAAGGCACCCATGATGTGCATGCACTTATTTTAGGTCGAGCCATTACTGGCATTCAGTCTTTTTACTAAGGGCTACTTTTGATGCTAAGCGCACTTCATAATATTAAGGTTGTTGATTTAAGTCGTATATTAGCGGGCCCTTGGGCTTCGCAAATGCTGGCGGATATGGGCGCACAAGTGATCAAAGTCGAACGTCCAAAACAAGGCGACGATACCCGCTTTTGGGGGCCGCCTTTTATCAAAAAGGCTACAGAACAGCAGCCACCTCAAGCGGCTTATTTTCATTGTATGAATCGTAACAAAGAGTCTATTGCTGTGGATATCACTCAGCAGCAAGGGCAACAAGTTATTAAAGATTTGATTGCCCAAGCGGATGTGTTGATTGAAAACCATAAAGTGGGAGGCTTGGCTAAATACGGTTTGGATTATCAAAGTGTTAAGCAGCTTAATCCACAGTTAATTTATTGTTCTATTACTGGTTTCGGCCAGACGGGTCCTAGCGCCCACAAGGCCGGTTACGACGCCATGATCCAAGGTGAAGCGGGGTTAATGAGCATCACAGGTGAGCCTGATGGCGAGCCGATGAAAGTGGGCGTAGCTGTGGTAGATGTGATGACAGGATTATATTGCTGTAATGCGGTATTAGCCGCCTTAATGGCTAGGCAACATACTAAGCAAGGGCAACATATTGATATTGCCTTATTTGATGTACAAGTGGCGGCTTTAGCTAATCAAGGCATGAGCTATTTAGCAACAGGCAACAATCCTGCAAGACTAGGCAACGGGCATCCCAGCATAGTGCCTTATCAAACTTTTGCTACTCAAGATGGCAGTCTTATTTTAGCTGTGGGTAATGACAGCCAATTTGTTAAATTCTGCCAAGTGGCCCAATGTGCTGAATTAGCTAAGGATCCACGTTTTGTCACTAATGCTCTGAGGGTGGAAAACCGTGGGCAGCTTATTCCTTTACTCGCAGGCAAACTCGCGTCAAACACCACTAGCTGGTGGATTGAGCAACTAGAATCTGTGGCTGTGCCTTGTGGACCCGTGAATACACTAGAACAAGTGTTTAATCACCCACAAATTAAAGCCCGTGAAATAGTCAGACAAGTACCCACTGCGCAGGGGGAGCTAGTAGACACTATTGCTTCACCTATTCATCTCTCGGACACGCCTTTGCAGTATCACAGCGCTTCACCGGATTTAGGTCAGCACAGTGAACAAGTGTTAGCTAAAACGCTGAATTATTCTGAACAGCAAATCGCTCGTCTTTTTGCTAGCGGTGCGGTTAGTTAGCTTAAACAGCCAACTACAACCAACCATTTTGATGGGCTATTCTCGCCGCTTCTATTCTGTTCTTGGCATTCAGTTTACTGGATGCAGAGGAAAGATAGTTGCGCACAGTGCCGGTAGATAAAAACAGTTTTTGTGCAATATCTTCTGTTGATAAACCGTCTTTGGCTAATCGTAATGCGTGGCGTTCTTTGTCTGAAAGGGGATCTTTTTCCATCCATGATTCCAGCATTAATTCTGGTGCGATGGCAGTGCCACCTTGATGCACTTTTTGTATGGCATCGATTAAATCTTGCGAGGGTGAATCTTTTAATAAGTAACCTTTTACCCCAGAGTCCATCGCTCGGCGTAAGTACCCACTTCGCGCAAATGTAGTTAATATTATGGTTTTGCACTGTGCTTTTGATTCAAACAGCTGTTGTGCAAGCTCTAATCCTGTCATATCTGGCATTTCTATATCGGTGAGCACTATGTCTACTTGCTCACTTTCTGGGGATTGAATATAGTCAAAGGCTTGTTGTCCATTGGCGCAACTCTGAACCACATGTAGGTTATCCTCTAAGTCTAAAATAGTGGCTAACGCATTGAGCAGCATTGTTTGATCTTCAGCCAAAAGAATGTTGATGTTTTTCATATTGATGATGCCTTTGTTGCATTGCTCTTGATCAAAGGTAAGCTAATTTCGCTTAAGGTACCGCTATAATCGCCACCGCTTTTTACACTTACCCATCCTTGGAGTTTTTGAATGCGCTCTTCAATGCCCTTGATGCCAAATCCTTGGTGTTGCGAATTTTCAAAACCTTGCCCGTTATCTTGCATTGCTAAGGTGATCTTGCCATTTGAATGTTTAATTGTGACTGTAACTTGAGTCGCCTTAGCATGTTTAATCACGTTGGTGACTAACTCGCGAAGCACTATGGCTAACTCTTTATTATTAGTAGATTCGAGTTCGATTTGTTGTTCATCGATATTTTCAAATTGATAGTGAAAATCAATATCGAGGCTACTAAACACGTTTTTAGCGTTAGCAAGCTCACTGAGTAAGTCGCTGCTGCGGTAACCTGACACCACTTCGCGTACTTGGCTGAGGGCATCACGAGAAATATCTTCCAATTGTTTAATTTCAATACGGGCCTTGGCGAGATCTTTATCTTGCCCCTTATCCAATAGTCGTCCAGCAAGATCGGCTTTTAAGGTAATTACCGAAAAAGTATGCCCAATCAAATCATGTAAGTCTCGTGCAATCCTTTCTCTTTCTGCTACTTTGGCTAAACGTTGGGTTTCTTCGCGGGATAAAATTAGTGCTTGTTTGTTTTCATATAACGCACACTGGTAGATATTTAAAATCCCTACTATCAAACTAAATGTCAGTGCGGGCATATAAAAATATGCTTCAAACTCAAACAACCAGCTAATGGTTATTATCCAAAGCAATAATCCAATTAATACAGTAACAGCATATTTAAGTGGATTGAGTCTACTGCAAAATGCGCCCGCGTAGATAAACAAAGTACAAGCTGTAGCGGTAACAAAGGCGGCCAATGTTGCTATCACCAAGATGGCGCCAATGTGATAAATAATATCCTGTCTTTTCGCCCAATAGGCATGAAAATACAGGCTCAAAAAGGCAATTGATGCTGAGAAGGTCCAAACCAAATCCATTGGGTCTTCGTAAAAAACCACGACTGGTACAAAAAATAACGGCAAATAAATCAGCCACACGTAAGGTGAAAACTGTTCGTTTAGATTTCTAGGGAGTAACCAAGAATCGATTTTTTTTAAAGTATCAAACACTCACTTTTCCTTCTAGTTGACTTTTTTCTTAGTAAAAGCCGTGATTGCCAATACAAAAAATACGACAGAAAATAACGCCAATATAGCTAAATGTTTAGTAACAGATCCACCTGTATCTTGCCCAACCACTTTTAATGCCAATTGTGATAAATGATAGGGTGGCAGAAACTCGGCAAAGGACTGTAGGAAATCTGGCAGCATACTGATAGGTATCCACAAGCCGGATAAAAATGACATGGGTAAATAGACTAAATTCACTACCGCAGGTGCGCTTTCGGCTTTTAGTAGCAGCCCTAGTGTTAAGCCCAACAAACAAAAGGGCAAGCCACCTACTACCAAGATGGCAGATAAGGTGAGTATCTGCCCTAAAGATAGACTGACATCAGTCAAGGTGAAGGCGACTAATCCTAAACACACTAAGACCATCACTGAAAATCCCATGGACACAAACAAGCGACTGACAATTTGCGCCGACCCAGGCATAGGGGAGGCATCTTTAATATCCAACCATCCTTGTCCGCGCTCTATCGCTAAACCTGCTCCAAAAGAAAACAAGGCGGGACCTATGATGCCAAAGGTGCCGTACGAGCATAAAAGATAGGTGGCAGCTTGGGGATCATGTTGATTCATTAATACCCCAAAAAATATGTAAAACAACGCAGGGAATAAAATCGCTGGTAAGGCAAAAGCAGGATTACGAATACTTTTAAGCCATTCAAACTTACTTTCTAAGTAGTAGATATTGAGAGTTTGCGCAATGTTCATACTGTGAGAGTGACTCATATTTTTTCTCCCGAGCTGTTTAATTGTAAAAAGGCTTCTTCTAAACCTGCTTTAGACACGGTGAGATCTTGTAAATTAGGGTAGACAGATAACAAAGCTAGAAGGGTCTGATTGGCATCTTCTGTGTGCAACTGAATAAATTTACCACTAGGATGCACACTTACCACTCTAGGTAATGGTTCGAAAACCTCGGGTTTTTCATTGCTAATAAAACGAATGCTGGTGTGGCTGATACTGGCTTTTATCTGGCCACTGCTGCCTCGTCTAATTATCTTTCCTTGTTTTATGAGCGCTATTTCATCGGCTAGATTGTCAGCTTCTTCTAAATAATGAGTGGTCAATACTATGCCTGTGCCCGCGGCTCTGAGGTCACGAATGGCTTGCCATAATCCTTGCCTCGCCTCAACGTCCATACCCACACTTGGTTCGTCTAAAAATAATAGCTTGGGATTACCACAAATGCTTAATGCAAACAAAAGCCGCTGTTTTTCACCACCAGATAACTTTTTAGAATAGTGATTTTGCATCTTTTGCAAACCCGCATATTCAATTACTTGCTGGTAGTCCATTGGATGAGGGTAATAACTTTGAAAGAGCTGAATGTGTTCTTTGATCTTCAATGTTTCGGGTAAATTAGCTACTTGCAACATTGCCCCTGCCTGACGCTTGGCTTGCAACGAACCGGCTCTTGAGCCAAATACCCGTACTTCTCCCAAATCTGCGTTGATTCGCCCCAGTAAGATATTTATTAAAGTTGTTTTGCCTGCGCCATTTGCACCTAACACAGCAAATACCTGACCAGCCTTAACCTCAAAATCAATATTGTCTAGGGCCTTGTTACCTGCAAAGGATTTAGTCAGCCCGTAGGCTGAAGCAATGACACTGCTTTGCGTTTTTTGTTGATGAGTATTTTCCATTGGCATCTTGGTATCTCGTATCGAGTATTTAAACCGTATGCAAACTATGGACTAAGTAAAGGTGGTTGGTTAGAGACAGGTATCATTAATAGAGGATGACATTTGTCACTTTTGTGTTTGCTAAAAAAACTTGTCACACTTTTTGAACTCACCGTGCCTTAGATATGTTGGTTAATTTAATTAAGCTAAAAAGGTACATTCTTATGTTACAAAAAATCAAATCACATCCCTTATGTTCTAAGTTATCTGTCGCTATTTTTATCGGCACCATTTTGTTCCAATTGTCAGTTAACGGAGTGTTTGCTGCAGAAAACACAACTTCAAATAAACAGCTTGTTAGTCACATCACTGGGGCAGGAAAACCAGTGATCTTGATCCCAGGACTTATGTCAGATGGTCGCGTATGGCAGCCGTTAGCCAATTCGTTATCAAAAACGTACCAAGTGCATAGTATTAATATCGCAGGTTTTGCTGCCACGCCCGCCATCGATAACCCATCACTGGAAGAGGTGAAACAACAACTTGTTGCTTATATTCAACAGCATAAATTACAAAAACCAGCAGTCATAGGGCATAGCTTGGGGGGCTTTATGAGTTTTTGGTTGGCTTCGAGCGCTGCGCCAGAAATTGGACCCATTATTTCGGTAGATGGCTTGCCCTTTATAGGGCCGGTGTTTACGCGCAGCAATGCCTCCACAGTTGAGAATTTGGCCGCACAAGCTCTACAGATCAAAAATATGTATAGCAATATGACGCAACAACAGCTGATTCAACAATCCCGTTATGGATTATCTATACAAGCCAGTAGTGATGAGGCCAAAGAGCAAGTGATGAGTATGGTAGAAACATCAGATGTTAAAACTGTCGGTGATGCTCTTTATACCTTAATGACCCATGATTTAAGGCAAGACATTGCTAAGATCACATCACCTGTTTTATTGTTAGGCGCATCAGGGGGATTTAGTCATGATGAACAAAAAGATGCGATGCAAACATTATATGCGCAACAACTTCAGGCATTGCCTAGTGCGCAGCTACTGATGAATAGGCATTCTCGACATTTTATTATGTTGGATGATCCCCAATGGCTTGAGCAACAGGTAATGAATTTCTTAGGAGCGCACCTATGAGCAGTTCTATTCATTCTACTTTAAGCCCACAAAAGTCATTTTTATTGGATGATGTTGATCTTGCAAAAAGTGGCGACCAAAAAGCCTTTGCTCGCCTGATTAATGAAACCCGTCACCTAGTGTCGAGCATTGCACTGTCAATTGTTAAAGATTTGGATAATAGCGAGGACGTAGCACAACAAGTTTACATAGGGGCTTGGCAAACTATCTCTGAACTTAAAAACCCCAGCAGTTTTTTGCCCTGGTTAAGACAGATGACACGATACAAAGCCTTAAATTTTTTGCGTGATAATAAAATCCGCCAAAAAGTGGATGGCGAGGAAGCCGACCTAATCTTGTCGCAATTTTGTGATCCGCAACAAGATATTGATAGCTCCATGGCACGGGCTCAATCGACTGTGATCTTACAAGACTTTATTAGTCAGTTACCTTCAGATAGTCGTGAAATTGTGCTGCTCTATTACCGTGAAGAGCAATCTACCCAGCAGGTGTCACGTTTGTTAGAGCAGAGTGAAGCTAATATTCGTAAAAAGTTATCTCGGGTTAGGCAATTATTACAGCAGCAGATATTACGTAAACATGGAAAATTGTTGTTGAGTACCGCACCTGCCTTGGGTTTCAGTAGCTTGATATTAGGTGCCATCACAACTAGTACACCTGTGGCAGCCGCAGCGATGAGTTCGGCGGCAGCAAGCAGCAAATCCGGTGTGTTACATAAGTTAGGTCTCTTGCTGGGCGGGTCGATGATAGGTGCATTACTTGGCATATTCGCAGTGCGTGTCAGCACTTCTCATTTGCTGAAAAAAGTCTCAAGGGAAGACGTTAAAGCTAAAATACTTAACTATCGTAAAACAGTAACCATGTGGCTGATTTTTAGTGGCTTGATGTTACTGGCAAGTTACGAACTAACAACTGGCTGGTGGGCTCCGGTGACAGCCTATTTATTGTTTGCTAGCGTACTATTTTATCTAGTCACGCGTCTGCGTAACTTAGTAACCAATGAAATTTGCCAAGCTGAAACTACCACTACTAAGCAAAAAAATATGCGACTGCGCCTAGATATTTGTTATTGGTGCGGATTAGTCCTAGGGTTTGGCGGCGGTTTTGTAGGTATGATAAGTGGACTAATTAATAGCGGACGATTACTACTTTAAGAGTGGCAGTTCACATAGTCCTCATTTCTGGGTGAACCGGTTCAAAGTAGGTAGCTTGGTAATCTTTATAGAAGTCTGCTGATCTCTCGTTATTAAATTGTCGCAAACTAATTATCAAACTATCTGCTCTGAAAACAGCAATGAAAATGAGTTATATTATTTGTCGTTGTTTAAGGTAGGTTCAAAATGAACATCAATCTTATAAAGTAAGATGGGCAAATCATTCAATGTTTCACGATACGTGAAGCTGAAATTCAATCATCATGCATAACGGAAGTTATTAGAGTAAAAATAGTCCACGACAATGAAAATATTTTGTTCGACTTTAATCCATAACAGAAGGATTTTAATACTGCTTTGATAGAAGTGAGAGGGAAATTGGCTAAGCAAATGGAAAGTTTGCTTAGCCATCCAGTATCTTGTTGATTTTTGCGTTATCTCATCTTGGATCAACTTAATAATTCTGGCTGAGCAATTCGGTCCAGCGGTCATAATTCCGTGTTTAACATAATTGCTTTAGGAAAAATGACGGCTTATTACAGATATTCCAGGTTATATAATCCATGCAATAATCGAGTGCTGATTATAAAAGGGCTGATGAGACATTCATTTTTACTATAGGTCTAACACTAACCGACTACTCAAAGAACCAGAACAACATACCATCATAGTGGCATTTTCACTTTTTTCTGCATCTGAAAGCACCATATCTCTATGATCTGGTAAACCTGATATAACCGGGACTTCGCAGCTACCACACACACCTTCGGCACATGCGTATGTGACACCCACAGAGTTTTCTTTTAATACCTGCAGTACGGTTTTACCTTCAGGTACCAATAGTTCTTTACCTGAGCGAGCTAACACTAAGGTGTAGCCTCCTTCGTCTGCCGCTTCATTCTCTGACTGAAAGTGTTCTAAGTGCACCTGTTGCGAAGGTAAATTCGCTAAGCTCTCACTGTAACTTTGTAGTAAGTTGGTTGGGCCACAGCAATAAAAATTTGAATCCTTAGAGACAGTGTTGACTATAGTATTAAAATCTATGCGATTAGGGACAGAGTCTCTAGTGTAATAGGTAGTAATTACGCCAGACTTTGCTGTTTCTTGTAATGCTTTTATCTCGGTTAATAACGGCGCTTGTTGTTCATTACGAGCTGTAAAATGTAACTCCCAACTCTTACCTTGCTGCTCTAACGTATATGCCATTGTTAATATGGGGGTGATACCTATACCCCCAGCAATAAGTACTGAGTGTTCAGGTTCATCTGCCAATGGAAAATGATTCCTTGGTAAACTAATAGACAAAATGTCACCTTCTTTAACTTCTTCATGTAACCAAAGCGATCCACCTTTGCTGTCGCTAGCTAACGCAACCGCAATCACGTAACGGTGTTGTTCATCAGGATGATTGCATAAAGAATACTGACGAGTTAACTCATTACCGGTGTGCACATCAATATGTGCACCGGCGCTAAACTTTGTTAATTTTTGGCTAGTCTTCGGGCGTAAGTCAAATAAACGAACATCCTCTCCATCTTGCCAAATACAATGAACATTCACATCTATAGAGTCAGTCATCATCAGATCATTTCTACTGCAATTTGCTGTTTTTTGAATTTTTCCCACTGCGCTCTATAACGAGGAACCAACCAGGTATTAAATTGGCGCTGAGCGCCTTCTTGCCAAGAATAGCGGCCCCTTGGCGCATGGCGTGAACGTAATCCAATCTGCACCATTTCATCAACATGTACATCTTGAGCATTAATGTCTAATGCACGTTCTAACACTTGTTCCATATTGGCATCAAAATCAGGCTCATCCATTGCGCCTTTCGCAAATAACACACCTAAATCTAGGTAATGACTTTCTGGTCCGTCAGCGCGCAAGATTAAATAAATAACGGCATCACTGGTTAAAACCAAAGATAAACTAGGTGGTAAATTGGCAAACGCCATACGATTGCGTTCTTCTTCATTTAATTTAGGAAAAACCGGCATCAGTGCTTTTTGAGTCGGGTTAAAACTCGCATCTTTATGTAGGGTGCCATTAGTTCGAAAATATCCAGCAGTATCTGCTGGTAGATCATCTGGGAATTCGGCTAATTCACTGGGAATATAATCATGGAACTCACCATGATGTAATTTATTAGCATGATAACCATCATTGTTATTTTCAAACATCACCTTCCAGCTAAAGTCATATTTAGTGTTTTTATCTGGCTCTGGTCCTTCAGCATTTTCAATATCATAATTAGCTAGAACTGAATCTAATGCACTAAGCCTAGGCGTAAGTGGTTTTGCATCATCATCTAAATTAATGAAAATGAAACCCTGCCATATCTCAAGCTTAAATTGCGGCAATCCAGAGTCTTCTTTATGGAAATTACAGGTTTTTTCCATCGCCGGAGCATTAATCAAATCACCTTTTAAGCTATACACCCAGTGATGATAAGGGCATGTGAATGTACGAGTATTACCTGTACCTTCTGCTACTAACATGGCTCTATGTTGGCATACAGAAGACATTGCCCGAATTTCCCCATCTCGGTCTTGTACAACCACTACCGGCTCCCCGACTATAGTAGTGGTAAAGAAATCACCTTTTTTAGGTATCCAATCAACACGACCGACACATAACCATTCGTGATCAAAAATAGCTTTTTTTTCAAAATTAAAAAAATCACGATCTGTATAACAAAGTGGAGGCAAGGATTCCGCATCCTTTATATCAATAATGGAACTTTCCATACTTTCAAAAAAATCATCAGTTAAAAATCTCTTGCTCATACTAATTTCCTGAATTTGTAGCACTACTGCGCTAGTCCGGTACTGCCTGATATTTATGCTTCCATACTTTAAGAAAGTCATAAAATGAACAACCTTCTTATAAAATAAACATATATATAAAGATTACTCAAAGTAGGCTCTTTTATTACGCTTTGAATGCTACGTTAGATAAATTAGTGATGATTGTGCATTTGCGTACAAGTTTTGGTTCATCAGCGCATGTGCAGAAATTACGCAGATTTAGGATCCGCAAACACAAATACTAAAATGAGATATAATCAGTCCACTTTAGCCCCCTATAATAAAGTGGCTTTTCTGGCCATTTATATTGCCAGCTTTAATATTTTATATGGCTCAGGAACAGTTCGTGTTTGGCATGACATAGCGACATATAGATATACATAGTAATTCAGCAAGTTTTGATGCGTTTTAATCCAAGAATCCCCCACACTCTCTATGTAATAGTCAAAACTCAGTCATCCTGCTTAGTGATATATCACCAATTGTCGTTAGTTAGATTGCACCGTAAGTTAATTTGTAACGGCGTTAATATGGAGACCCAAAGGATGGTTACGTTTAATCACAGGCATAAATAAAGGCTACAAAATGATGTTTAGAGTATTATTGCGCCCCTTAACCGTTTTTTTATTCATTATTGGATTAGTTCCAATACCTCACTCATTGGCACAACAAACGGCAAACAATAATGTTTCGATAGCGTTTCCTTATGATGTAGAAAGCTGGGATCCAACGAGTCGTGTTATTCCCCACACTACTTCGTTATACAAATTAGTATTTGATCAACCCTTAGCCTATAACTCGAATAACGAACTAACGACAGGCGTAATTAAAGACTATGCTTGGATTGGCGAGGCAGGGTTAACACTATCTTTGACTTTTCGTGATGATGTCTACTTTCATAATGGTGACAAATTAAGTTCTGCAGATTTTAAATATACGTTTTATGAAAGGCCCAACAACGACAAAACAATTCAGCTCGGTTATATTTGGTCTTCTATAGAAAATATTGAAACCCCTAGCCCAACCCAAGCCATTATTCAATTTAATAAACCTTTTGTGACCGCTGTGCAATACCTAGCATTTGCTGGCGCTTTCATTCTTCCAAAAAACTATCTAGAAAAAGTTGGCATAGAAGAATTTCTAGCACACCCAATTGGCTCAGGTCCTTTCAAATTAGTGAGCTACCAACGTAATAGCCGAATATCACTAGAAGCATTTGATAACTATTGGGGGGGTAAACCTAAAATAGATAAACTCACGGTGCAAATTACGCCGAGTCCGACATCAAGAGTGTCGGCCCTGCAGTCCGGCCAAGTTGATTTAGCTTATGCACTTCCCATAAGAGATGCTCAACGAATGGACAAGATGCCTTATCTAACAAGTGCGTTAACCTCGACTATCGATACTTATATGATTCACATGATCAACAAAGGTCCATTAAAAGATATTAATGTACGATTAGCGATGCATTATGCAATTAACAAAAAAGCAATATCAAAAGCTCTGCTTGCAGGTTTATCTAAACCTATATCTACCGCTTGTCCTGAAACAACCCCTTGTTATCAAGATGACGTTAATTTTAATTATGATCCTCAAAAAGCCATTGAGCTACTTAAAAAATCAGGCTACAGCAGTAAAAAACCAGTCAAATTTAAATTTTTCGCAACGAAAGGGGTTAGTCCTGGTGATAACTTAATGGCCCGTGCCATAGTGCAAATGTGGAAAAAAGTAGGCATCGATGCAAGCTTTGAAACTATTGATTTTGGAAAGTTTTTTCAAAGTTTAGCCACTAACACGTTACAAGGGCCTGTGTTGTGGATGTGGAATAACTCGACAGGTGATCCAGAGTTATATGCTGGGACTTATCTCAATGCAAATACCAAGTTTTCGGTATGGCGTAGTGACGAAGTCATGCAACGCCTGACCCCACTTATGACTGAAAATAATTACCAAAAACGTATTCAACATTATAAAGAATTTAACCATTGGGTGGTCGAACAGGGTTTTAGCATTCCTTTACTCGAAGGGATCAATAGTGTCGCCCATAAAAAGCAACTGCCCTACCAAGCCTTTAAAAACGGTTGGTTAGTGCCTAATACTTGGCAATAACCTAAATTTAAAATCATTGTTATTACCACTAATAAGGGCATTTTATTAAAAATGCCACACAAACTTTTACCTAGGCAGTGCGAGCTATATGTCATTTACTGTAAACAATAAAAGCACAGAGCAAGAAATTAGCCAACAAATAAGCTCAATGGTGTTTGCCGTTTTACGTCAAATGTTATGGCGACTATCTATGTTGATTAGTGTTTCGTTATTGGTTTTTGTTATTCTCAGATTAATGCCTGTCGACCCTTTGAGTATGCTACTACCGCCAGGAGCAGGCCAAGATGATTTAGCTCGCCTTTCTGCCGAATTAGGCTTAGATAAACCAATATTGGTGCAGTTTCTAATTTGGCTACAAAATGCTATCCAATTAGACTTTGGCCTGTCGTTACAAAATGGCTTACCGGTTATCACTATGCTTAGTGAAGCGCTGCCCACTACAATACAGCTTCTTGTTTTTGGTCTGACTACAGGTGTGCTTTTAGGACTAACGAGTGGATTAGGCACGTTCTATTTACGCGGAACTTATATGGAGCGGCCCTTATTAATAATTAACGCTATTATGTTGGCGATACCAGATTACCTGTGGGCGATTATTCTGATCATCATTCTAGGTGTCACTTTACAGTGGTTACCCTTTTTAGGGCCTGTCGATGCAAATATACAGATTGAGTCAATCACAGGATTTTTAATAATTGATAGTTTATTAACTCAAAACTGGCAAGGTTTCGTTAGTGTTGTCAGCCACTTAGTACTTCCTTCACTTGCACTTGGAATTTGTTTAGCCCCCCCTATTGCCAGAACGATGTATTCCAGCCTAAACGAAGTATATAAACAAGACTACATACTTGGCGCTAAGTTACGTGGATTAACCGCAAAACGTATTCTACTCACACATGCTCTACCCAATGCAGCTTTACCCACTATTAGCTTAATAGGGGTACAAATCAGCGTAATTATAGGTGGCACCTTAGTGATTGAGACCATATTCGGCCTACCAGGCATAGGAAATTTAATGTTAAAAGCCATGGGGAGTTTTGATATGTGGGTTATCCAAGCACTGACACTTATTTATGCCATAGGCATTCAATTTGTCACAATTTGTACTGATTTATTACTACTCAAGCTTAATCCCCGTTTGAGGATGCAGTAATGAAAACTAATTTAGTATATTACTGTCAATATTTCTATAAACGTTTCGATATTTGCTTTGGCGCTGGTTTTTTCATTCTATTAATATTCATCGCTATTTTTGCCCCCGAGTTAGCCCCACATGCCGCAAATGAACAAGATTTATTCAATGTATTATTACCGCCAGCTTGGTATGAAGAAGGCATTAGTGATTATCCTTTAGGCACAGATGGACTTGGCCAATGTATACTTTCGCGTCTACTTTATGGCTCACAGGTCGTTGTCATTATCGGCACATTAGTACCTATTGGTGCCGCCATGCTTGGCACGTTTTTAGCGTTACTCGGCGGATACTTCGGTGGCTGGATTGATTGGATAATTAATCGTTTTGTCGAAACTTGGCAATCATTTCCTGCGGTGGTTTTAGCCTTAATATTGATGATTGCACTGTCGCCTAGTTTAACAAATGTCATCATCTCTATCATATTGGTCGATTGGGCTCGCTTTTGTAAAGTACTGCGGGCCGATGTCATCGTAATTCGCCGCAAAGATTATGTAACCGCCGCTCGCATAAGTGGTGCTTCGGCTTTGAGTGTTATCTGGCGAGAAGTGGTGCCCGGTATAATACCAACCTTAGTCTCTTTAATTACATTAGAAATCGCCATTGCCATAGTCGCTGAAAGCATTTTGTCATTTGTCGGGCAATCGGTAGGCACAGAAAGAGCTTCATGGGGAACCATGATAAGTGATGGATTAGGCTCTATGTACAGTTCAGTTTACCCGCTACTCATCCCAATACTTGCCATGATACTGACTGTTTTAGCCGCGACTTTTTTTGGTCAAGGCATGCAACAACTGCTCAGTAATCACTTTTCAAATAGGTCTACAAAGGGTTGATATGACTAGCCAAATCAATTTAAACCGCGCTGACAATTCCGCTGAACTTATTCAGTCAGCAACCACAACCTCTGAAACCATAAATTTACAGACCTTGCCCAAAGAAGTCGTGACCTTAGAAGCAAAAAACTTACACCTGAGTGTTAAACTTAACCATGGTTCGAGTAGTGTGTTGCGAGACATTAGTTTCAAATTACCAGCAGCGGGTTCGTTAGGTTTAGTCGGAGAATCGGGTGCTGGAAAGAGCATGCTTGGTCGCGTACTTTCTCGTCAATTGCCAGAAAATTTCAGTGTCACCTCAGGTGAATTATTATTTGCTGGTAAAGATTTATTAAACATCAGTGAAGAACAACATAGACATTTACTCGGCGATAGGATTGCGTTTATTCCCCAAGAGCCAAAGACGGCATTAAATCCAGTGCTTACTATTGGTCAGCAATTTACTGAACATTTACTCAGATTAGGCACGCCAGTAAGAGAATGTGAAGAGATAATGAATAACTCTTTAACGGCTGTGATGTTGCCCAACCCAAAAGCGATATTAGAAAAATATGCTTTTCAATTATCCGGAGGAATGTGTCAGCGAATACTCATTGCGTTGGCATTTGTCAGTAAACCAGAATTAGTGATTGCCGATGAAGCAACCACAGCTCTCGATCCCGTTAGTCAGGCTCAAGTAGTACGTCTACTAAAAATACTCCAAGAGAAAGAAGGCACGGCTGTGTTATTTGTTACTCATGATATGGGTTTAGCAACCCATGTCTGTGATGATGTCGCGGTACTTTATGCAGGTGAGATCATGGAAAACATTAAGGCTAGTGAGTTATTTTCAGCTCCTAGTCATCCGTATACACAGGCATTAAAAGCCTCTACTCCAAGCTTAACCGGTCCTTTGGCGCCATTAACGTCTTTAGATGGCCAAATGCCTGGTGTTGAAGCATTTCCTAGTTTACAAGGATGCCGATTTATTAACCGCTGTGAATTTAGCTCAACTGAATGCAGCAAAGAAAAACCAGCTTTTACTAACTTAGCGCCTCAACATAAGGTTCGCTGTATAAAGGTCACACAAATATTAGCCCACAATTGTGCACAAAAAGACAACAACAAAATCCATACTCCAGGCAAAGCATTTAGCAATGCGCCTATTATGACAGCAACTAACTTAACCAAAATTTATCCTGCCAAAAAGAAAGGAGGCCTAAGCACCCATGCGGTCAAAAGCGCAAATATTGAGATCGCATCTGGAGAGTTTATTGGCATAGTTGGAGGTAGTGGTAGTGGAAAATCTACATTAGCTAAACTAATTATGGGTTTAGAAACGCCAACTAGTGGGGACATTGTGCTTAATGGTAAAAAAATCGGGGCTGATAAAAATAGCTGGAACAAACGAATATCATTAATACAAATGATTTTTCAAGATGCCAGTTCAGCACTGAACCCAAACCATAAAGTACAACAATTGCTCACTCAGTCAATGAATCAAAGCCCTTTTAGGTCATTAACAAGAAAAAAGAGGGCTATAGAATTAGCACTCAATGTGGGGATTTCGATTCAAACATTATTGAGATATCCATCTCAGCTGTCAGGTGGTCAACGACAACGAGTTAATATAGGGCGTAGTCTATGTGACGTACCACAAATTCTAATTGCAGATGAAATAGTGTCAGGGTTAGATGTATCTGTGCAGGCGAATATTATGAATTTACTATTAAAACTTAGGCAAGAACATAAGTTTTCATTGATTCTAATATCTCATGATCTTAGTGTTGTACGTTATCTATGTGACAAAATAATGGTCATGCAAAATGGTGAAATTGTTGAGCGAGGGTATACTGAAGATGTTTTATCTAACCCTCAACATCCTTATACTCATGAATTAATTCAAGCGGTACCTGCAACTGATTCAAGAGTCATTTGGCCCCCGACTATAACAGAACATAATTGAAATAGAATGCTAAGCCTTGTCCATCATGAAATGCGTCTAAAGACCTAAAGTTTGTTCATGATCATAAGATGAAAGCGATCATGAATATAGAAAACCTAACCACCATTAAAGAGTTTGAACATGTTATTCAATGTAACCAAGGTGATTTAGGTAAACAAAAGGGCGCGTACCATATTAATGCGGTTTATGACGTGACGCAGTTTGAAGTTGTCTATTAGTGAACGTTTTCTCATTCCCGTCCTCACACAAATGATGGCCGCCTTTCTTTTTATTATTAAAGGGGTTCATTCAGATAATGTTTGTGCTGAATTGCTTCAAAAAGAACGTAATAAGTTATTTAATCAGATCTTTGAACAGAATAAACGAGCCTAAGAAATTTAATGACTTAAGACTCATTTGTTAATTGTAATGTACTCGTTACCCATCTATTAAGAATCTCTCCTTAATAGATGAGTAAATGCTCTATTATAAACTAACATCCATTTAATCATCTATTTTATAACTGCCTATGCATTTTCAAACACTTCGTGTTGCTGGCGTCGGTAATCACGAGGGGTAATTTCGTATTCACTACGAAATACGCGACTAAAATGTCCTGCATCATTAAAGCCCCAACGAAAACATATATCAGACACAGACAAATGACGGTATTCTGGGTGTCCCAATTCATACCTGCATCGATCTAAACGTCTCATACGTATATAATTGACAAAACTAATACCCCTAGATTCAAATAGTTTTTGAATGTATCTATGGGATACTTTATTCTCTTCCGCCACCAAGTTAAGTGATAATTGAGGTTCGGCTAACTTGGTATCAATAAATTGGCAGATACGTTTGAAATGCTGTATTTTGGCAGTACTTCCGAAATCAAGTACACCACTTTGATGAATAAGGTTACTAACTAGAAATTCAGAAAGAACAATTTCGATTGGCCTTAGCATACCAGTCTCTAAATCATCAATATTTTCACTTAATGCAGTCAACATTTTAGCAAAAACTTTATTTACCCCCGATTCGCAAGGTAAATAACCCACATCAATTAAATTTAAATCAAGTAATCTAGTATGAATCAGGGTTTTGGGGACTTTCATATAAAGAATTTTGAAGTCTGAACTCACTGATAATGTCATGTCTAAACAGGTAGGAGCATATATAATAGAATTAATTTGAGCTGGGTATTCCTGCCCTTTATATCGTAAAGAAAAATCCCCTTCTAATAATAAAGCTAACCAAAATGAATAAGGTTGACGACTCGACTTGCCAGAAATTTCCATCGGCGAACCGGATAAAATCGAAAATTCAAGGCCTTGAGGGGTATTAATACTACTAACATCGCCGTGAAATTGATTCACATCATCTTGAAAATGGCAGTTTGGCATACAAATTTTATGCATAGCTTGTTGCCAAAGCTTACCACGCTCTACCATATCACAACTATCTGTTGAAACTTTCCACGAACTCATTAGTACCTCTCCGCATTAAATCATCCATGACAACTTAAGTTACCAAGATAAAGCATAAAGCATACCAGTAACATTAAGTCGCTCTAAACTAGGATTAATAGTGAATAACGCTAAAGCAGTTTGAATTAACGCACCAAAAAGACACATTCAAACTACGAAAAAAATCTTTTATGGGGCAGGTTAATATTATGGTATTTTACAAAGCCCTTTGAATAATAAAAGTTGCATTTTATTTGTTGCTCGGAGCTTGCGTTCGGATAACTCTAATGCAAATTATTGACTTTAACTTAAGTAAAAGCTGTACGCACAAACACCAAAACTCATACGCATACAAACAATTATCTAAATATCAACTGCAGTAATATCAACTTGAACTCGTCCATTTAATCACTACTGAAAAATTAAATGGACGGCGTAAACCGGAATAATATAGTTGTATTAAAATAGACAAATAATGTCGTGTAGTTGTTATTTTTCTATAAGCAGAAGAAGTAGAAAATACTTTCAGTCTATTTTTTTACCGCAATATACCGTCGCTTCCATACTCTTTAGGCAAGTGTAAACGCATACGCAAACTAAAACAGCAACTACCAATTGCCATATATTGAGGAAATATAATGAAACACCAGCGATATAGAAAAACATTACTAGCAAGTGCTATTTTAGCTAGCTTGTGCATACTTCAAACAGGTCACGCACAAACCGTACCTCAAGAAACGTCTGACAATACAGAATCTAAAGAATTTGAAGTTGTCACCATCACTGTTGATCAAAGGCAAGTCAACTTACAAGAAGCTGCATTGTCGGTTACAGCGGTGAGAAATGAATTACTTGAACAGGCAAACATCAGTAATGCAGCGCAGCTAAATGGCTTTGTACCTGGACTACAAATCAATAAAAGCGGAGGCTCCGAAACCCAAGTAAGCATTCGAGGGATAGGCTCACAAACCCCACAAAACTTTTTTAGTCAACCTGGCGTTTCTTTCCATATGGACGGTGCCTACATAACCAATTCTATTGCTTTAACTATGGGGTTTTTAGATGTTGAGCACATAGAAATACAACGTGGCCCTCAAGGTACTGCATTTGGTGCCGCATCTACGGGAGGGACAATAAATGTAATTAGCAAAAGACCTGTATTAGAAGAATTCACAGGGGATATAGAAGCTAGCTTTGGCAACTATAATTACGCTAAAGGTAAGATTGCTGTTAACGTTCCCGTTGGAGATTCTTTAGCAGTTCGTGGTGTATTGCAAACAACCAGTCATGACGGTTTCAGTCAATCAAACAGTATTGACGGTGGCTATGACCTAAATGATGCAGATAATGTCAATGCCCGAATATCAGCACTATGGGAAGCGAGTGATGATTTGTCTATATTAATAAGCACCCAACATTATACCGACAACAGTAATGGTTCCGCGTTAAAAGCACAAGACGATCCAAATGAAGACCCTCGCGTAGTATCGCAAGACTACCCCGCTAAAATTGATATGACTATGGATATCAGCACTGCGATTGTTACTTGGGAGTTACCTTGGGCAACATTAAAGTCAACAACAAGCTATCAAGATATGGACCATGTGCAATCGTTTGATAGTGATCGTAGCGATTTTGAGAACTTTGGTGGTTACGACCATGTTGCAACATGGTCAACCTGGGCAGAAACGACTTTACAAGAGTTGTCACTTAGCTCTAAATCAGGTGGTATGTTTGATTGGGTTATCGGTGCATTTTACCTAAAATCCAAAAGTGGTCAGTACGTATTAGAATATAAAGGGTCAGATATTAATGATCCTACAGAAATACTACCCCAAGATTTAGCTCCAGAAGATATTCCCTTTAATGTGTCATATGAAAATGTGTCACACATTACTCGAACATCTTGGGCGCCATTTCTACAAGGTACTTTAAATATCAGTGACGACCTGCACATAACAGCCGGTGTTCGCTACAACGATGATGATTATGAAGGTTTGTCTTCAAGTTATTATGCCGAAGCAAATTCAACTGACTTTGCTAGTGATAATTTAACCGGCAAAATCGCTATTGATTACACAATAGCTACAGATAATATGATTTATGCTAGTTTGTCGAAAGGTTATAAACCAGGCGGCGTAAATTCGAGTTCAGCCAATGCAATGGTTGTTAGCACAGAAATTCAGCCTGAAACAGTAGTCGCATATGAAGTAGGTAGTAAAAACCGATTTTTAGAGAACGATTTACAATTTAATATCTCTGCGTTTTTCTATAAATATGATGATATGCAGTATATTCAAGAAGACCCGATTCCTTTCGCCGGCGGTACTGGAAATATTCCAGAAACCAATGTTTGGGGAACAGAAATAGAAATGAGTTGGAATTTACTTGATGATAGTTTGAAACTGGGATTGAATGCGACTGCACTAGATGGTGAATTTACTGAGGAATACTACGCATTAGATCGCAGAGCAGCGGATGCGGCTGGTGACGTAGCTTTAGCAACAGGAGCTGCTCCCTATGCATGGAGTTATGAATGGTTTTTAGCTCGAGGATCTGCAAATGTTGATGTAAGTGGTAATACGCCACCTACTCTACCGAAGCTAAGTGGTAGTGTTAATGCTACTTGGTTTCAAGAGTTTGGTGATGACGCATTGCTAACAACCCGTATAGACTATATTTATAGAAGTGAATTTCAATCACGTATTTTTAATACACCTAATGCAGATACAGTCGATTCCTATGGTCAAGTTAATTTGTTTGTTGAATATGAACAGTTTGATGCCAACTGGAGACTATGGCTAAATGCAACAAACTTAACCGATGAACTCGGGATAGCAGGTCGTTTCGTTGACCCTTACGGTAGTGGTGTGGTCAGTGATGAATATATTGCCCCAAGGCAAATTATTCTTAACTTCGGTTATTCATTTTAAAAGAAAATATAATCGTTATATCTAAACTCAAACACGAATGAAATATTGTTGTTTTATTCGTGTTTTTTATATCTTTAAATTGACTAAAACATATATCAAAACGACCTACCTTCTCAGTACGTTTATGTAAATAACCTGAACTCGGGATAAGCCATACCGTCCAGCACCGCTATTATTGCGCCTATCTTCGTTGAACTTGCTCTCAATAGCTGGCTATTGCTTCACAAGCTCGCCTTGATAAACACAATAATATCAGCACTGGATGCATTAAATTGGCGGCTAGATAAATAGTAAGATTATAACCTATTGTTTTTATTATATTTACTTTATAGGACGCGGCACGTCTTAACCCGAGCTCAGGTTAAATAAACAGCTTAAATCAGATACCGGCTATTTATTAAAAGTCAAAAACCATAAAAAAACACCGAAGTATAAACTTCGGTGTTTTCTGTAAAATTAGGATTGATATAATCCAATTTTAAATTACCTATTGAGTCATTATTCTTCTGTAAAGTGCGCTGGAACGACAGGGTTATCTCCACCTTTAACCCACAATAAAATCTCATTTCCCCAAGGATCTGAAAATGCCGCATTAAAACCATTAAATTCACGCCAAAAATGATCCTTCCATAATAGTTTCGCACCACGCTCAATCGCACGAGATAATATAGCATCCATACTGTCGTCTTCGCTGACTAAAATCCAAACCCTTGGTTTACGACCTGCGGTTGAAAGCTCTCTAGGTTCAACTCCTTCTGTAATAGGATGTGGGCGTGTATTTTCAACCTTGTGAATTCCAATATGAAAATTACCAATAGCTGACTCAACTCCTTTACTGTCAAGCATATTGCCACCGGGTACCATGCGATGATATACACCGTATGGTCTAGGATCATTTTCCCAGCCAAAAACCTCAGAATAAAATTCACCTGCAGCTGCAGGATCATCAGATGATAAATCGACAAAAATCAATGTATTTGGAATGGTCATACTATCTTACCTAAACGTTAATAAAGTGAACATTATGCCGGTTTGATAGAGCAATTCTTTGAATTATATGCATGATAACTTGTTGTTATTTAACTTTTACTGAGACATTATCCTCTTTTTGACCTCAGGTAACCTCCATAGCGCATAAACAGGAATAGCCATTAACATCAATACGGTTAATTGCTCCGCCTCATTGATTGGAAGTAATTGACACAAGCCAACAATAATTGCAGCGCCACTCATTTGAAACAAACCTAATAGAGCAGAGGCAGTGCCTGCGTTATCGGCAAATGGAGCTAAAGCTTGCCCAGAACATGCCCCCATCAACAATGAGATCCCAAAAGAACTAAGCATTACAGGCAGCATAAATGCGCTTGGATCACGAACTTGCAATAGCGTCAACATCAGCAACCCAGCCAATATAAGCATGATAATACCGAAACCAATGGTTTTTCTTGCTCCCCACTTAGATAATAGTCTAGGGGCGAAAAGACAAGCGGCAATATTTAAGGTTGCATTTAAACTAAACCAGAATACAAAATTAGAGCGACTTAATCCTAGTTCAACGATTAACCAGGCGGGTGAGCTGCTAACATAAGCAATAATAATTGCCATAGCCAACATAGCCAACATAGCATGAAACAAAAATACAGGGTGTTGTAAAATAGGGGTGTATCGTGACCAAGTAATTAACCGTTTGTATCTAATAGTTTGTAATGGCCGAGTTTCTTTAAGTGTCAAAACAATCACACAACCTGCAACAAGTGCATAGAGAGCTAAAAATTCAAAGTTACTACGCCAGCCAAAATGTTCTGTTAATACATTACCAAGTAAAGGGGCTAACGCTGGTATACAACAAATAGCACCATTTAAATAGCTAAATATCATTCCACTGTGCAACGCATCATAACGGTCGCGTACACTGGAAAATGCAGCGACCACAATTGCACATGCTCCTAGCCCTTGCACCATTCGACTGACTAACAAAAACTCTATACTAGGCGCCATCCCAGCAAACGAAGATGCTGCGCCATATATAATTATACCTCCAATAGCTATAGGTTTACGGCCATAACGATCTGCTAGTGGTCCACTTACTATTTGTCCAAATCCTAGACTTAAAACAAACACTGTAATACTAGCCTGAATCTGGATTAAGGATACCGAATACTCCTGTGCCATTAAAGGCATCGCCGGAAGAAAAATATCAATCGCCAATGGACTAAAAACGACCATTATAATTAGTAAAAGTACTGGGCTTTTAGATTTCATTTATATCTCCGGTATACAAGTGTCAATAGGTTACGGTATTAATCCATTTGCTCCCAGAGCAAAGCATTAAATGCATAGGTTAAAGGCGTAAATAGACAAATGAAGAAATATACAACATCAAACTTACCTAAGTAGAAAACAATAAGGATTTGAATATGTTTAATCAAATGCTCGAATCTAGCTTTTTAAGAAGGACCTCAAGTCACTTATTAATGACTTCTATGGCCCTGAAGATACGTAGTCTAATATAAATTAATATCATATTTTTAATCACAAGCGCAGGTTTGTTGGTTCACAGAACAGACGTCAAACATTGGCATCCAAACCTCAGTCTCTGTAAGTGCAAAGTTTACACAATTTCATTGTTCACTTACCGTGCACCTTAGTAAAATTAGACATCAATGTTTGATAGTCTTTTGCAGACGAAGGGGTCTCTAAAACTACACACATGAATATCTATTTTTAACACTGGAGATTAAATTTATTGGTAAAAATACCTGTAATGAGCTACCGCTCGTAAGAAATAAAACAAATCCTTTTTATGCTCCAATTGCTAGAAGTAACATACGAAAGCTTGTGATAAACAAAACAATGGAAAAAGCCCGTTTTAGTTGTTTTTGGTTTAGTTTAGCTCCAAGTGCAGCGCCAATTGGTGAAAATAACATGGTTAACGGTATGATAATAAAAAATGAAGGAAGGTTAACCAACCCAAACGTACCAAAAGGCGCGTCAGCTGGAGTGGAACCAATGATCAATAGGGTAATGACTCCAGGAAGAGCAATCAAAAGCCCAAAAACTGCTGCAGTGCCAACTGCAATATGTGTTTTTACATTAAATGCAGTTAATAGAGGTACGCCAATCGTGCCACCACCTATCCCTATCATTACCGATAAAAACCCAACTAAACTGGCAAGAAACCCTTGGCCAATTTTGCTAGGTAATTGAAAAAACATAGAGGAAGCGTTAGCACGAAAAAACATATTCAAACTCACTAATAAAGCGATAACACCAAACATTATAGTCAGTGCATTGCCCCGTAGTTCTTGAGCTGCCATACTACCTAAAACAGAAAAAAGTAATATAAATCCACTCCAATATTTAACAAGAGGTAGGTTTACATTGCCTTTAGTGTAATGGGCTCTAATAGTGGATATTGCGGTAGGTACAATTGTCGCCAATGATGTTGCAGTTGCTATCGTCATCGCAGATGACGCGCTGACACCAAAGTTTTGCAATAAAAAATATAGCGCAGGGACGATCACAATTCCTCCTCCTACACCAAAAAGCCCTGCTAATAACCCAGCCAACATGCCAGTTCCAATTAACGTTACAATGATTGGCCAAGATTGAATTATTTCATTCACTTGTAATGTTTCCTCTGATCCATATCACTGCACCATTGCTTAAAGATGGCTTGATAACCATCTGTGAATGTTTGAATAGAACGTTAAAGGTTAACCAAAGTGAGCCAATTTCATAACGATACTATAACGACTTTGAAGGTTTGTATGGTGAGTAAATTAAATTGCAAAACAAACTTGCTAGGTCTTTAAACTCGGGAACAAGTCCCGATATTTACGATTTAATTTTTACCATTAAACAGGTTTTTCACCTGCCATCGTTACCCTGTAACCCGATCGAGTTTGCGGAAAGTAATCCCAAACTGCAAAATGTTGGGTACAACGGTTGTCCCAAATTGCAATAGAATGTGGCTGCCAAGTGAAACGTACTTGAAAGTTGGGATCCTTAACATGATTATAAAGCATTGATAATATGCCTGCACTTTCGGTTTTTGAGACGCCCATTATACGTGTTGTATAAGAAGCATTAACGTAAATAGACTTTTTCCCCGTTACAGGATGAGTACGAATAACAGGGTGTACATTACATGGGTAGGTTTTGTCATAATCACCGTAAATAGCGTGATACACATGGTTTGCATCATGTTCTGCCTCAAGACCTGACAAATATTCTTGCATCGCTGGTGATAGTGCATCATATGCTGCATACATAGATGAAAACATGGTGTCTCCTCCTACATCGGGCAAAGTATGTAGATACAACATTGACCCCATCGGTGGCTCCATATTACAGCTCAAATCAGTGTGCCAATTATCACCTGCAATATATTTAGAGTCTTTATCTGCATGTATCGCCACAATATCTTCATGGCCATCAATACCAGGTGCGCCAGGATGAATGATTAAGTCACCAAATATACGGCCCACTGCTTTATGTTGTTCATGATTAATAAGCTGGTCACGAAAAAAAATGACCTGGTATTCCATAATCGCGTCGAACAGTTGACCTTGTATGTCTTCTGACAACTCTTGAGTTAAATCGACATTTGAAATTTCAGCACCAATATTTGGAGTCAGCGCTTTTATTTGCAATTTGTTATTCATTTATCCCTCTTACTACCTTTTAGGTTGATTTTAATTGAATTATATTGGGCAAATTATTTTCTATAATAGAATTACATACCAAACTTATAGGTACTATAATTAGTGACCTCACTTTCTCTCACCGAATTCAACGCTTTTGAGTATTCTAATAAGATAGCTAAGGAGTGCTGTAATCTAGCTCGGATATATATATCATCTGAATCTTCAGATACCTCTTTCTGATTGAAGCACTGCTTTATATTTCGAACAATTAAATGATCAGGGATCCAGCATAATCGGTTATTCTTTGTGCTGCTGATACGTAATTCTGCGATAGGTAAATACCCACCGACGGAGGCCGAAATTGCAATAATTAATCCGGGTTTATTAGCCATTTCATTGACATCAGTATAAAGAAAGAAGTTCTTTAGACAACTTGGTACCATACCGTGCCAATCTGGTGTAATAACGATGAAACCTATACATGTTTTAAGTTGTTCCGATATAGGTTTCCAAATTTCCTGAAGTTCACCTTGAGGTTCATACCAGAAGCTGTCATCAAAATTCGGTAAAGGCGTACTCCCTAAATCAAGAACAAACGTATCAACACCTTGTGCTTCTAGTTGTTCTTGAATAAAGCCCCCCACCTTAGCAGTTTGTGATTTACTGCGCTGACTACCACAAATAATGCCTATTTTCATAATGCGACTACTACCTTTAAATTAGTTATTTCTTCAAACTTTGTAAGTGCTATTAAATCTACGTGATGAAAAGTTTCAAATCTTGCCAGTTTCTGCACAAAAGCTTGTATCAATTTGGTATATCGACGCTTTAATTCAATTATGTTGACGGTTTAGGACAAGATATAGCTTAGAAGCGTTTTTATAATATAGGTTGCAAAATAAAAATTATTTTCTTGAGACAGGTTAACTGAAGGAGCGAGCAAGAATGAGTTTATTAAATGAAAATCCTATGCCAGCCATTTTTTTTGGTCATGGTAGTCCAGGGAATATACTAGAAGACAATACTGCAACTCGAATGTGGCAGCAGCTAGGAAAAGAATTACCGAAGCCAAAAGGTATAATCTGCGTATCAGCCCACTGGTATACATCAAACACAGCTATTACTTCTATGGAAAGCCCAAAAACGATTCATGACTTTGGTGGATTCCCTAAAGCCATGTATGAAATGCAATACCCTGCCCCAGGCAGCCTAGAACTTGCTTCAAAATTGAGCGTAATATTAGCTGAAGAAAATGCACAACTCGATAGTACTTGGGGCTTTGATCACGGCACTTGGTGTGTATTAGCAAAAGTATTCCCTAAGGCGGATGTGCCCGTTGTACAACTCTCTATTAACAATACTAAAGATATGGCATTCCATTTTCGAGTAGGGCAAAAACTTGCAGAGTTAAGAAAGCAAGGCTATTGGGTCATTGGTAGCGGAAATATAGTACATAATTTAGGGGTAATGGATTGGAATAAACGCAACATGACTTTTAATTGGGCGCAACGTTTCGGTGACTACATTCGTGATGCTGTGTCAACTAACACTCCTGAAAATGTCATTAACTACCTAGATTTTGGTGCCGAAGCCAAAATGTCTGTTCCTCATCCAGATCATTTCATTCCTTTACTATATGTATTAGGTGCTAGATTAACTGATGATGACTGTAGGTTTGAAACAACTTACGCTGAATACGGATCATTAGACATGACATCTATAATTTTTAATTAAGGGGTATTAAGACAATTATTGAGGCGTAAAAGCGCAAGAATTGAATGCGAGTAGACAGTAATCTTCATATAGAGAAACGTAGCCATGTAGGATCTGCGTTTGCTAAATCTATAATAAGGATACATATATGTCGTTGCTAAAAACTGATGATTTAACCGAAGCTGAACGTAAGCACCCTTCAAATTTACATATCTTGAAAGCAACAGTTGAAAACTGTCATTGGGGTTATTTTTCAGCCACAGAAGCACCATCAATTAAAGTTAAAAGTGGCGACATTATTCAAGCAGAAGCCATCACCCATCATGCAGGAGATGCACCAGAACTCATGATGGATGATGCACTTAAAGCTATATGGGCCGGTGTTCCTGAAGCAGATAGAAACCCAGGTGTACATTTAATGACTGGACCTATCTATGTAGAAGGAGCACAACCAGGTGATGTACTTGAAGTACGATATTTAAACATGAGGCCGCGATTTTCATATGGTTCTAATTTGGCGGCTAACTGGGGGCATTTATATGATGAGTTTAAACAAAAAGAACGAGTCACAATTTATCGTTTAGATATGGCAAGCATGCAAGCTCATGGTCATTATGCATATGACTTTAAGGGTAAATATGAAACACCTGGCACTATCACTCATTGCCCAGAGTGCGAACGTCAAGAAACATTAAATGGTGTTCGTGTACCAGTACGCCCACATTTAGGCACCGCGGGAGTAGCGCCAGACGTAAACGGCAGAGTGAGCACTATTCCTCCTGGTAAACATGGTGGCAATATTGATAACTGGAGAATTGGTGCTGGCTCTACAATGTATTATCCAGTACAAGTAGAAGGCGGCTTATTTAGCATAGGAGATCCCCATATTTCACAGGGTGACGGCGAAATAAGTGGAACTGCTATCGAAGCTTCGCTTGATGTCACTATGCAAATTATTTTACGCAAAGATTTTCAGTTCCCATCACCGTTATTAGAAACCCCTAATTATTTCATTGTTCATGGATTTGACGAAGATTTGAACGTGGCAATGAAAAATGCATCTATGGATATGCTTGAGTTACTCACTGACCATCGAGGATTATCAAAAAATGATGCCTACTCCTTGATGAGTGTCAGCAGTGATTTTGCTGTGACACAAGTCGTTGATACAGTTCAAGGAGTACATGTAAAAATACCACGCAGTGTTTTTGACAATGGTGAACCAAACTCAGATAAATAAGTCTGTATACCTGAAGTAAATTGCTTCTGTCCACTGAACATTAACCTTTAACTATGTCAGTGGACTTATTTAAACACATATATTTAACCGTCAATTAAATATCAAAAAATAGCTTTATAGACTCCGAAAACTAGTGATTTTCCCCATTAGCCAGTGTAGTTGATGAGGGATGCACAATAGGCCAATTATCCATACAGATAACAACAAAATTATCGACTAAGCAAATGGTAATGTATTACCTGTGAAGGATCCTAAATTGTGTTCCGTTTGTACCCGATATTTAACCACAAGGATTTTTCAAATGCCTAAAATTAGCGCAGATAAGCAAGCTTGGTTTATTTTAAGTGCCTTCAGTCTATGCTTCTTCGTTATTACTGCAGCTACATTTAGTTCTCTTGGGGTTGTTATACCGGCAATGCTAGGTGAATTAGCTTGGGACTGGACCACTGCAGGTTTTGGTTTTACTTGTTTAGGCATAGCTTGTGGTTTGAGTAGTTATTTACCATCGATAACCATTAGAAAATTAGGTTTACCCTACACTTTATTTATTGGCCTAGTTATTTTAGGTACAGGATTCATAACACTGTTTTTGACCCAAATACCTATCTCTTACTTTGTTGGCTGTATATTAATCGGCACAGGTTACAGTTTTGTAGGTACGGTACCCGGTACTTATGTTATTACCCATTTTTTTAAAAAGCATTCCACCGCATTTGGTATCTATTACACAGTTGGCGGCTTAGGTGGTGTGGTAGGACCCATCACAGTTTGGTTAGCAACTGACGTTTTAGGTAACTGGCGTTTTCATTGGATAGTCATGTTGACTGCGGTTACAGTTTCGGTAGGTTCAATTTTATTAGCCCTGTTGTTCACAGATACCGAAATTTTAAAACAGCCGCCCAAGCATGAAAAAACAGCTCAAGTAAAAAAACGGATCTACGAAACAGAGCAAGTTTGGACCTTTAAAAGTGCTGTAAAAACCCCTCAATACTTGTTGTTAATGGCGACCTATACAACTGTTTTGTTTGTCATGATTGGCGTGAATAGTTTTTCAGTTACCCACTTAACAGAAGTAGGTATCTCATTTGCACAAGCCTCTACCTTACTTTCAGCGGTTGCTTTATGTAATGCCATTTCCAGAATTGTTGGCGGTTTTATAGGCGAATACTGTGACGCAAAAATTATGTTGCTAGTTGCCTTAACGTTATTGGCGCTCGGTATGATAGTGCTAAGTTTTGGTCAATCACTCCCCATTATCGGCTTTTATTCATTCGCTATCGGCAGTGGTTTCGGCCTGACGTTTTTATCATGTACTGTGTTACTAGTTAGGTATTTTGGTACAAATCCTTATTTACCTTTGTATTCACTAATGAACGTAGTCGCTACATTTGCTTCTGCCGCACCAATACTTTGTGGATACTTAGGGGACATGACAGGTAGCTTTATTTTACCATTTTTAATCATTGGCTCCCTGCCAGTCCTTATGTTTATCGGTATAAGCTTTATGCATCCACCTCGTTTACCGGAATCCCCAGCACTCTCTGATATTTCGGATAGCCCCCAAATACAGCCTGTTCCAATCGCCAGTTTAGTGAAGGAGTAGCTATCTATAGCGCATCGAATGAGTAAAAAAGCACTGCTAATAATGATTATTAACTCACTTATATTTTAAAAGGCTCTTATGAAGAATTTAACCACAGGGACTCAAGCAAAACTCGTATTATTTACGTTTAGTTTGTGCTACTTCACTATTACCGCCGCTACATTTAGTTCACTAGGGGTGGTCCTACCCTCTATGGTAAGTGAATTAGATTGGGACTGGACTATTGCTGGTCTAGGCTTTACCTGTTTAGGCATTGCCTGTGGGCCAAGCAGCTACTTACCTTCTATAACCATTAGAAAATGGGGCTTACCTGCTACGTTAATAATTGGATTAACTATTTTAATTGCAGGATTCATCTTGCTATTTAAGACCCAAACCCCTGCATCTTATTTTTCTGGTTGTATATTACTTGGAATTGGCTACAGCTTTGTAGGCACAGTTCCGGGCACTTATGTGATCACCCATTTTTTCAAAAAACATTCCACCGCATTCGGCATATATTACACAGTAGGTGGTATCGGCGGCATCGTTGGGCCTATCACTGTTTGGTTAGCAACAGATATTTTAGGCAGCTGGCGTTTTCATTGGTTAGTGATGTTAACGGCAATAACAATAGCTGTATCTTTAATTTTAATAACTTTTCTTTTCACTGATACAAAGCGTTTAAAACTCCCCCCAAAACAGGAAAAACCGGATCCAATTAAAAAAGGTGTTTATACAACAGAACAAGAATGGACCTTTAAATCCGCAGTAAGAACACCTCAATACTTGTTATTGCTAGCGACCTATTCAAGTTGCTTGTTTGTCATGATCAGTGTCAATAGTTTTTCGGTGTCCCATATAAAAGAAATCGGCATTTCATTTGCACAGGCATCTGCTCTACTTTCTGCTGTGGCTTTATGTAACGCAATCTCTCGAATTTTGGGCGGGTTTATTGGTGAATACATTGACCCCAAAAAAATGTTGCTCGTTGCTCTACTATTATCTGCATCAGGTATGTTTACCCTAAGCTTTGCTCAATCATTACCTACTATTGGTTATTTTTCTTTTGCGATTGGCTGTGGTTATGGCCTGACATTTTTATCCTGTACTGTGTTACTTGTTCGTTATTTTGGCACAGGACCTTATCTACAACTGTATTCACTAATGAATGTAGGTGCCACTATTGCATCTGCTGCACCATTAATCTGTGGCTACATACGAGATATTACCGACAGTTTTGTGCCCGCATTTTTAATGATTGGTAGCATACCTATCATTATATTTATTAGCGTAATTTTCATGCGCCCGCCTAGATTAGACCAACAAACGTCTGAACAAGTCCCTTCCAACTCATTCATCAAAAATAAACTTGTCGCATCAGATGCGAATAAGTAGTCAAAGTAGGAGTTTTTAAATTGACAACTAATAACAAAGAATTTGGAGTATTTTTACCCATCGCAAACGGTGGTTGGATCGTATCTGAAAATACGCCTATTTTAGATGCTTCATACAAGCAAAATAAAACTGCAGCTATGATTGCTGATAGCTACAAAATGGATTTCATTATGTCTATGGCCAAATGGCGTGGATATGGTGGTACTACTGAACATTGGGGTACTTCATTAGAGTCTTTAACTATGATGGCAGGCATTGCAGAAGCCACAAGCCACTCCAAAATCATTGCCACTGTGCATACTTTACTGATGAATCCAGGTGCGGTTGCCAAAATGGTAACCACTTTAGATCAAATATCTGAAGGTCGTGCTGGTTTGAATATAGTATCAGGCTCCTTTAGAGATGAACTTAATCAAATGGGGGCCTGGCGTGATGATGTTGACCATGATGAACGTTATGTCTATGCACAAGAGTGGAGTGATTTAGTCCAAAATTTATGGAAAGAAGATCATGTCAATTACGATGGAAAATACTTCGATTTTGAAGATTGTGTTTCTCAACCTAAACCCGCAAAAAAACCATTTACTGTCTGTGCTGGTCAATCTGAAAGGGGTTTACGTTTCTCAGTAAAAAACACAGATGCCTGTTTTGTTGGTGGCAAAAATGATGAAGAAACCTTAAAAATCACCCGTCGTGCCCGAGAAATTGCTGCTGAAATAGACACCTCAGTTAAGTGCTACTGTATGGCTATTTTAATTATTGGTGATACCGATGAAGAAGCCTTAGCCAAAGCCGAATATTATCGTCAAGGTAAAGATGCAGGTGCTGTTGAAGGTATGATGCGTTCTTATGGAATTGACCCAGCTCTTAAAGACAACGCTATGGTGATCCGGGCCCAAGGCGCGTTTATGAGCCGTGAGTTAGTAGGTACTGTAGAAACAGTCAAACAAAAACTCATAGACATGATTGATGGCACCGAAATGGATGGCGTGATGATTATTTTTGATGATTATGAAGCTGGATTACATAAATTTGGTCAGGAAATTTTACCAGACCTAAGAGCACACTATGGATAATAGTTGTGCAACTTACCAGCTAACTGAATTACAACCATCTTGGCTTTCACCCACAAGAACGGCTTTGTGCATCATAGATGTACAGGTTGATTTTGCTAGCCCTGAAGGATTATTAGGTCAATTTGGTTTAGACATGAGCCCATTACAATCAGCCTTGATGAAATGTTTGGAACTGGTTGAAAGTGCGCGTAAAGCTGGTGTGCCCGTATATTTTATTGGCCTTAAAACATCTGCTAAAGATGACTCACCAGCATGGCGAGAGCGTATGACTCGTCAAGGTAAAAATGCGGAGATTGAAAGTGCCATTTGCCGTGAAGGTACATCTGGAATGGACTTTTATAAAATCCTTCCTGAACCAACAGATACGGTTATTTATAAAGCCCGTTACAGCGCTTTTTATGACACTCAATTTGACCAAAAACTAAAGCAAAATGATATCGACACCTTAGTATTTTGCGGCATAACCACTGAGTGTTGTGTTGAGTCCACGGTTAGGGATGCTTTTCATCATGATTATCATACGATTCTCGCATCCGATGCCTGCGCTGCTTATGAGACAAACGTCCACAATGCCAGTTTATATACCATGGCAACCAGTTTTGCCTTATTAAGCAACACACAAAACATTTGTGAAATGTGGGAGAAATAACAATGACCAGTCCACTTTACCCTTCTGATACGAAGGTCGCTTATAACATCACAGATGATGACGTAGAAAAAATTAAAGCCGCTATCGATATAGATGAGCTTACAGAGCTTGTTTTGACTTTAGGTAATATTCCGAGTCAGTCTCGATTCGAAGCCGAGTCTTCTCAATTTGTCTTTGATTGGCTACAAGATAACGGTTTTAAAACCCGTCAATGTGGTGCCACTCCTGAGCGCCAAAATATTATTGGCGAATATGGCGGTACAGGAATGGGCAAAAACCTATTGTTCACTGCACATTTGGATACAGAAAGTCCGAGTGATGATCCTCATATCAATAAGCATAGGTTTACTGAACAAACATTAGCGAATCCTGAATGGAAAACCTGCTGGCTTGAAGATGGAAAATTTCACGGTTTCCCTATTTATAACGACCGCGGACCAATGAGTTGTTTCTTAATTGCAGCAAAAGCACTTAAAAAAGCAGGATTTGATTTAGCAGGAAAACTTTATCTGACTGCATGTCCAGGTGAAATAGGCCCAGAGCCAATGGAACAATATGAAGGTGTGGATTACCTTGGTAAAGATATTGGTGCCAACTATTTGTTCCATCATGGTGGTGTGGTAGCTGATTATGCAATTGCAGCAGAAGGCTGTGATTGGGGCGTAACATGGCAAGGATGTGGTTATGTGCTTTATCGCATTCAGATTTTTGGAGAAGGTGTATTCACCCCTATTCTAGATGCCCCTACTGATGTAAATGCGCACCCTAACCCTATCTATAAATTAGGGCCTGTTATAGATGCTTTACATAGTTGGTCGTTAAAGTACGAAGCTGATAACCACTATGAAACAGCCGGAGGCGTATCTATTCCTAAAGCACAAATAGACGCTATCAAAGCAGGCTCACCCACATCATTTGGTGCCGGGACCGATATTTGTTCTGTTTATCTTGATGTGGGTCTGACCCCACAACAAACCGCAGCGCAGTCTTATCATGAACTTAAACAAGTTATGTCAACATTAGATATTGCTGGTTACGAGATTGAACCTATGGTGGTTCGTAATGGTTATGAAGCAGATCCAACTGCAGTATCACCTTTAGTTAAATCACTTTGTGATGCCACCAAGGCAGTGAACGGCGACGCTATTGAGCGTGCCCACCCTGCTTATTCAAGCATGTGGCGTGACCATAATGTATTTAATATGCAAAGAGTGCCAGCTATCACCACTGGTATGCCTAGATTTGCAGCCACCCCTGAAGATCTAGTGAAAAGCGCACTGATTTATGCATTAACCGCCCTTTCAGTTTGCGGTAAGCAATAGTTTTAGAATTGGAGAATTGAATTTATGAAAACCTCATTAGCTGAGTCTACTGAAACACTACAAATAAAACCTTTAAAAGATGAATTTGGCGCACAAATAGAAAATGTTGATCTACAGTCAGCAGATGACGCGACACTTGAAAAAGTAGTACAAGCATTTCGTTTGCATGGTGCTATTTTACTTAGAAATCAAACCATGGAGCCAGATGATCTGATGCGGTTTATTTCGGCTTTTGGTGAGCCAGAATTACACACCCAGAAGAATTATTGTTTACCTGGTTACCCTCATATATTTAGATTATCAAATATGACAGATGAAGATGGTAACGCCCTAGGAGCTCATAATGATGGTGTAGGTTGGCATACAGATTATTCTTACAAAGCAGAACCTGTAATGTCTACCATGCTCTATGCAGTTGAGGTGCCAGACGAAGGTGGAGAAACCTTATTAGCGGATCAGGTCGCTGCTTACAATGATTTATCTGAAGATAGAAAGGCGCAATTAGATCCCCTTAAAATTCATCATTCTTATGTGCATTTCGTTGAAAATCGTGAATTTAATAGTTATCAGTTAACCGATGAACAACGTCAAGATAACCCTGACGTTATTCACCCAATGATACGGGTACATCCTGCCGATGGCCGTAAAGCCTTATGGATCAGTACAGGTACAGTTAAACATATTATTGGCATGGAAGACGACGAAGCATTTAAATTAGTAGATGAACTAATAGAATACGTGACCCAACCCAAATATGTCTACGCACATAAATGGCAACAAGGTGACGTTTTAATGTGGGACAATCGATGTACTTTACATACAGGCTCTTTGTTTGATGATAAAAAGTATAAGAGAATGGCGCATCGATTATGGGTTAAAGGTGAAAAGCCTATTCCTGTTAAAATCAAATAGCTCAAATTAATTTTGAGCTAAATTTATAGTCTAGATATGCGCTTTCGTCACCTTACAGTGCTAGCGCATGAGTGCTTAAAAAATATTCGATAGTACTTTTATCCCCATAACTTGTATCTAGAGCCGCTTGAAATCGTTTAGCCTTAATGCCTTTCTTACAAGGTGTTTCGTTACGCAGTATATTCAACGCAATATGACGTGCTATGGCCATTATTGGGGCAGCGTTTCCTCGACCTATTCGACTCTCATCTTCCCTGAAACTGACATCTAATATCTAATGCAGTTCATTTTCTACGCTCCAGTGACGTCGAATGGTTTTGTTGCTGTAATGATGAAATCTAATATCTACATTCTGTCGTGAACTCATCATTAATATGTCGCTCTGATTCAATCTTGCAAATCCTGTTTTAATCCCAGCCACTTCTTGGTTAAGTCACTGATACTACTGATAGCTTCACTGTACTATTAACGGCTGTGCTCTAGACGGCCATGATCACTATCAGTTTCCTCTGTACTCGAACAGTCAAAACTAAAAATCAAAATGTAATTGCGCATAGTTCCTCATTTTGCAGTCTACATTGTTTGGCGGAGTGATTGATTTGCGTATAGATTAGCTTTAATTGCCTGCAAATAAATCGTGAATGATTCGTGGCAAGTTAAAGGTAGGTGTTTCCAAAAAGACTAAGCATTAATAACAAGACCGTTTCAATTATTTACCTTGTAAGATAACCTAGTCTGCAGGGTTGTCACTTTAAAAGTGGCAACCATTAAGCCGTGTTTGATAGATTAATGCACAAAAAACAGCACAATTTCTACCGCAATAAGGATGATAATAATCCATTCTAAAAACGACGAGTGTTTGTGATTTTGCTCCGCTGCGAGCATTTCATGCAACTCATTTATGGTCGACAACTTCATGGTCAATAGCTCTACTCGTGGCTTTAAGTCTAAATAACGGCTAACCGTTAAATACTTTTGTTCTTGTTCTGGGTATTCCCAAAAAAACTCTGGTGTATCGAGCAAGTTGAAGTGCAACAAAATATCACTTTTAGTACTAAAAAGGGCACCACGTAACTTCGAAAGTTGTTTGCGGCTTAAGGGGATTTTGCCTGTTTTTGCCAGAGTGTGTGACAGGTAGGCATTATCTTTAATGGTGCGTTCGGCCAATACTTCAAAACGACCAAGCTTGGCTGATTGCGCCAGTGCATGACTGACTGCCAATAAAGTCATGGTTTTACAATCCGGTAAAATAATGTGATCGTCAATCATAGAAAGCGCGGCATTTTCAGATACTTCAAACACATAGTGTTCTCGGTCTTTTTGGATGTTGAGTTGCTCCACATATTGGTGGATCATCTCAGCTAGCTGAGACTTTTTGCCGTCACTTATTCCCCAAGATATGATCACACCATAATCAAAAATAAATACCTGACCTTTAGGCGTACTAATGCTCAATGCATCGCGAAAACGTTTTACAAAGTATGTTTGGCCAATTTTTTTACTTAGGCCATCTAGTTTAATATTGTCGCCTAACAACGACACATCTACTTCACTAGTCGCAAAATTAGAAGTCATTTAGAGTTCCTTAACATCGGCTTTGCAAATCACCAAAGCAGTGCGTAATTTTGTTTTTCCATAACTCGATAATTTAATAAAGTCATCTAAGGCTACGGGAATATGTTGGCAATCAAATCCAGCTGCATGTTGCTCTGGTACGCTGGGATCATGTAGATACAGACATTCATCATCTATTGCAGTGATTGCCACCCAATGGGGTACTTTGTATCCGTCCATTTGATAAGTGCTAATTAAACTTAATACTTTACAGCCGTCTTTAAGGGCATGCTTTAACGCGTTTAAATCAAAGTCTGCATAGACGACCGGGATCTTTTGTTGTTGCACTCTTAACTGAAATTGTTGTTCTATTATCTCTACTGTATTTTTTTTGACTTGCTGGCGAACGCCTGAGGTAAATAATGGCAAGGGTTGATTGATATATACCTTTACCTTGAATCCTCGTTTTTCTGCAGCTAAGGCTAATCCTAAGGGGTGGCAACCACCATGACCGGCCATCATAAAAATAGTGGTGGCTTCGCGCCATAGGTCAAACTCTAAGGGTTGCTCCATTACTGTGTCTTCAGACAGGCTAGCCATAGCCATCATTAAGGCTGCAGGCCCACAGGTAAAATCGGTTGTTTGTGCATACCAAGGGTAAGACGGCAACTGATTGTGTTTTGCGGCTTGACGTATTGGTTTTTGCATTCTGAATGCATCACCATTATTTTCGTAGTAATGCTGGTAATCACCAAAAATGACATATCCCATAGACTGATATAAACCAATGGCGCGCTCATTGGTTTTTTCTACTTCTAATCTTAAGAATAATTTACCGGCCGCTACTGTTTGGGCTTCTAAAGCCAGCAAGAGTTGGCGCCCCACGCCTTTTCCTTCGACGACTTTATCTATCGCAATAGAATAGAGCCGCGCCAAACGGGTGCCTTTACGCATAATAACTAAACCATAACCTATGATTTGCTCATCCTGCGTCGCCACCATAAACACTCTATGTTTGGCCTTAATCCAATATGAAAAACTGCGTTTACTTAATCTATCGGTGGCAAAACAGCGTTGCTCTAAAGCCACTAAGGCTGTCAAATCTGCATTTTTTGCATCCCTAATAGTCAAATTTTGCGAGTCTTGTAAAGGGTTAACATGCACCATGGATTTTTCCATGATTAGCGGCCTCTTTGTTCGAGGCGGTTAGCAAACTCTTGCATAATTTGCATATATAACTCGTAGCCTAAGTAACGATCTTCAACACCTTGTTCGATGCTAGGGTTGTCGTTGACTTCTATTACATAGACCTTGTCGTTGACTTGTTTTAAATCCACACCGTATAAACTGCTACCAATAAAAGAACATGCTTTGACGGCGGTTTCCAACACTTGGCGAGGTACTTCAAAGGTGGCCATGGTTTCAAAATCACCCGATGAGAAACGCTTTGCTCCATGGTTGTATATTTGCCAGTGATTTCGAGCCATGTGATAGCGACAGGCATAAATTGCGCGACCATTTAGTACTCCAATCCGCCAGTCATATTCGGTGTAGAGATATTCCTGTACCAAGATGATCGCCGAGTCAGCAAGTATGGCATTCAGTTTCTGTTCCAGAGCTAAACGATCTGCCACCTTAAAAACACCTTTAGAAAACGAGCTTTCTGGCAGTTTTAAAACCATAGGGTAGCTGAAATCTTGCTCTAGCTGTTCAAGAGTGGCCGCGTTAGCATCAGACACAAACTGTGTTTTAGGCGAGGGCACTGAGTTGTAACTAAAGGCATCATGCAAAAAGACTTTGTTGCAGCAACGCAAGATCGATGTGGCATCGTCCATCACCACCAAACCTTCTTTTTCGGCTTGTCTAGCAAGTTGATAAGTATGGTGACGAATCGCCGTTGTTTCACGAATAAACAAGGCATCGTAGCGATTTAATAAACCAATTTGATCAACAGTTACCAGTTCAGCATTAATGCCAAATTTATTCGCAGCCTTAACAAAGTTTTTTAAGGCTTTTTGATCGCTGGGGGGCGTTTCTTCTTCGTTATTTACCAATATCGCCATATCCCAACGAAAGCGTTTACGATTTTTGTTACTGCGCCACACATTATTGGTGAAATTATCCAACCTCTGTTGCAGCGTTGCATGTTGCTCTGTGTTTAACTTTGCAAGGGCATATAAACTCACAGTGGCAAATAACTTTTTATCTTGCCAGTGAAGCAATAACTTTAAAATGGGCGCTGGATACTGTGCAAAAATGTAGTGCGCAATTTTGTTGATGTTTTCATCTTGGTGCCAGCCAAAATACACTAACACATCACTAGATTTGTCTTTCCCATAGGTTCGCGAAATGGCTGCAGGAATAACCACGACTAAGCCTTCTGACTGGCAGGTTAAGTCATTAATTGTACTTACACTGGGCAGCACTTGATGCTGCCGCGCTTCAGCCAGCAGTGAGCAATAGTAACCCTGACTCAAATATTGAGTAGAGTCGCATAAGTTAATCAATCTTGTGGTGGCGTTTCCCTTCTTTGGAAACTCTGACAAATATTGATTAAAGTTAACAATCATTGCATTAGTACTTTCGATATTTGGGCTATCGTTTAAGACAATGAGGTTTTTACGCATGTTATTCATCCAAACACATTTTTGTGAAGCGCCGATTTAGGGCGACGAAATTTCGCGGATCCTACTTCTTTTGTTCGCTTTGTGAATACTTTTCATGGCTAAATTTTTTAATCGTCAGGAACAAATTAATTGTGGCTATAATCACCACTCAATAGCAGAATACTGCTGACCATTTTATAGGTTTGTTATTACGTCTTTAGACCCTTCTTGGGACATAAACCTATCTTTACTATAGTGTGATTTCTTATGGATATTCGGTTTCTTGTGACTTTTATGGAAGTGGCGCAAACCAGACATTTTGGAAAAGCTGCTGAAAACTTATATTTAACTCAGTCGGCAGTCAGTGCCCGTATCAAACAGCTTGAAGAGTACTTCAATGCGGCACTTTTTGTGCGCAATAGAAATAGTTTGCAATTGACTGCTGCAGGGGAAAAACTACTGCCGTTCGCTTCCTCCCTCGCCGATACACTCGAACAGGCCCGAGCGACAATGAATGAAGAAAGTATTCAATATTTAAGTATTGCCAGTACCAGTAATGCTTGGGATATGTACTTAAAGCATAAACTGGATGAGGTAAAGGGGCATCTTGACCATGTTTCCATACGAGCAGAAATATGCAGTCATGAACAGCTGAGTCGAATGGTGCACGAGCACAGCATTGACTTGGCATTGACTACATTACCTTTTAAATCAGATGATGTGGAAATTCTCGAGCTCAGTGATTCAATGTTATCACTGTATTGTTCTGTTGGAATAATTGAAGAGGCCCTTGAGCACTTTAATATTTCCATAGACTGGGGTCAGAAAACCAATGAAGCCCTCGAAAAAATCTATCCGGAAATTAAAAAGGCGAGTATGCGTACTGGTTCACTGCAAGTTGCTTTGAATTATTTGTCTACTCACAACAGTGCCATTATTCTTCCTGCACAAATTGCGAAAGAGTTGGTGAACGCAGGTAAATTGCACGAGGTTGATTCATTATCGCCGCTAACTGTTAAGTGTTATTTAATTTATTTGAAACAGTCAAAAGACGCTAGATTAAAAAAATTTATTGAAGTGTTTAAAGGCATGATTGAAAACCAACAAGGGCGCTAGTGCGCCCTTGTTTTGAAGTCGTGTTTCTAAAGTATTAGACCAGTTTGGTGAGGGGTTGATAACCTTCTGAGTCTAACTCTTCGTTAATACATTCCAGCAAATAGACTGATAATTCTTTACCATCGGTACCGTCTTCTTGTGCTAATTCTGTGCAATATTGTTTGAGTTCTGCAATCAGCTCTTTGTCTGCTACAGGGCGCTCATCAGCAAAAACTGCTGTTGTTAATAATAAACCTAGTGTCAACAATACTTTTTTCATCATATTCTCAATAGTTTGACTATTCATTAATGTAAGCCGGCGGATTGGCGTCGCCTTTCTGCGGCTCTTCTTTGTGATATTTTTTTGCCTTTTTTAGCGTCAAACTCTAGCTCATCGCTATATTCGGCATTAAATCTATGCTTTGCAGCGCCATTTACTTTGTCGTAATCATCTTTCTTAAAATGAAAATTTTTGCTCATTACCTTGTCCAAAAATGTTAATAAACTTTGCACTTAGTGCGGCTTCATTATTGAGGTAATTCTCGAAATTAGAAAACGAAATAATTTACTCTTAAAGAGCAAAAAGATTGTTTAAAGTAATGGAAGGACAAGCTCTGACTATATTTCTGATTTCACTAATCACAGCGACTGTAATCTATTGATTCTAATTACTATCGCTGCTGACTGATTAGCGAATTGGAAACCTAAATTAATTGGCATTTTGAATTAGGTAGACATCAAATCTATTAGCCTTGCCTAACATTTCAATTTGAGGTTTTTTGCCTGCTAAAAATGGCGCGCCTGACGGGCGTTTTACTACTACTCGCTTTTTAGCCAGTAATAACGCAGGTTCAAGCAAGAGGTCGGCATCTTCATCAGGGCCAAGTAATTGCTGGAATATACGCATTTCTTTTTTGACCGCCGCACTTTTTTTACGGTGTGGGAACATTGGATCAAGATACACCACATCTGGTGTTGTACCTTGCCAGTTGTTTAAAAGGTCAGTGGCGACACCATGGCATAACTGCATGCGATCAGGAATCCAGCTAGACAATTGGTGATCAACCGCAGCCCGGTCTAGGCCATCTTGAAGTAATGCTGCAACTACTGGGGAACGTTCAATCATATCCACTACACATCCTAAGCTGGCGAGTACAAAGGCATCGCGACCTAGTCCCGCCGTTGCATCTAATACATGTAAACTATCGTGACCTTTTAACCCGATGGCTTTGGCGATGGACTCTTTTTTACCACCCCCATGCAAACGTCTAAACGTCAGGGCATCGGAAGTGAAATCTACTATAACCGCTCCGACTTTTGGCTCGTTTAACTGACGTAATTCAAGATGAGAAAGTTGCTGTATCAAGGCTAAACCAGAATCGACAAACGCACTATAGCTTAGCCCCCATTTCGCCGCCGTTTGTTGTGCCTGTAATATTAATTCAGGCGAAGCGCTTTGGGATACTGTCACTGGAATATCCGGCATTCTATGATTATCACTAACAGCGTTTTTTGAACAGGGAGTAGTTGTAAACGAACTATGCATGACCAAAATGCTCTTTGTTACCTAACCAACGATTCACTATGGCTTGTGCATTGGTCGGATATTGCTCCCATAAATGATTAGCAATGTTTTGTACTTGGGGGATTAATGAGGCATCACGAATGAGATCTGCGATTTTTAAATCCGCTAAACCAGTTTGTTTAGTGCCTAATAACTCGCCTGGGCCACGTATCTCTAGATCTTGCTGAGCAATATAAAAACCGTCGTTAGACTCTCTAAGCACAGCTAAACGTTTGTTAGCGGTTTTCGACAAAGGACTTTGGTACATTAAAACGCAATGACTCTCAACTGAGCCTCGACCCACACGACCACGCAATTGGTGTAATTGCGCCAATCCTAAACGCTCTGGGTTTTCGATAATCATCAGGCTAGCATTGGGTACATCTACACCCACTTCAATTACAGTGGTAGCCACTAACAGGTCTATTGCGCCGGCTTTAAAGTCAGCCATGATCTGTTGTTTTTCGTCAGATTTTAGTCTGCCATGTACTATCCCCACTTTAAGCTCTGGCAGTGCAGTACGTAATAATATTGCGGTATCTTCTGCTGCTTGGCTTTGCAAAAATTCAGATTCGTCAATTAAGGTACAAACCCAATAGGTTTGCCTGCCATGCTCTACACTGACGTTACGCACCCTAGCAATGACTTCGTCTCGTCGGGAATCTGGCAATACAACGGTTTTTACTGGGGTTCTACCAGGCGGTAATTCGTCAATCACAGAAGTGTCTAAATCTGCATAGGCGGTCATAGCCAAAGTACGGGGAATAGGGGTGGCCGTCATAATTAACTGGTGTGGAAAGGCTCCTTGAGACTCACCTTTTTCACGCAAAGCTAAACGTTGATGCACCCCAAAGCGATGTTGTTCATCCACTATGACCAATGCCAAAGATGAAAAGATAACGGTTTCTTGGAAAATGGCATGGGTACCTATCAGCATTTTGATTTCGTTATTGGCAAGTTGGGTCAACACCTTTTCTCTGACTTTGCCTTTTAACTTGCCGGCTAACCAACCCACTTCAATACCTAAGGGTTCAAACCATTGACGAAAGTTATTGGCGTGTTGTTCAGCTAGCAGTTCGGTAGGTGCCATAAGCCCTACTTGATAACCTGCTGCTATGGCAGACAATGCAGCCATAGCGGCCACTAATGTTTTGCCTGATCCTACATCGCCTTGTACCAAGCGCATCATAGGATTATTTTGTTGCATATCATCTTGAATATCCCCTACCACGCGCAGTTGTGCCTTGGTGGGTTTAAAAGGTAAATTATTTAAAAATTGGTTGAGTAAATTAGCACTAGGTTTGATTGGGAAAGTCGCTTGCTTTTGACTTTGTTGTCGTACTTTCAACACGCTTAAGTGATGTGCCAGTAATTCTTCCATAATTAGTCGTTGTTGAGCTGGGTGTTTACCTTCTTCAAATAACGACAGGGTCACATCGGGTGGTGGTCGATGCACTAAATGTAAGGCCTCAACTAAACTAATTTGTTGCTGATACAACCCCTCTGGCAAAAGTTCAGCTAAGCCCCCTTTGTTTAGAAGCTTTAGCCCTTGCTCGGTTAAATTTCGCAAAGTGATCTGTTTAATACCTTCAGTTGCAGGATAAACAGGAGTGAGTGATTCCTGCATATTATCAGGTTGTTCTAAACGGATGGTTTTATATTCGGGGTGCATGATTTCAAGACCATATTTGCCTGCTCGTACTTCACCAAAGCAGCGAATAGTCGTGCCTACTTCAAGATTATTTTTTTGTGCCGCAGAGAAATGGAAAAAACGTAAGGTGATAGTGCCTGTTCCATCACTGAGTCTTACCACTAACATTCGTTTACGGCCAAATTGGATGTCACAGGAGGTCACTTCACCTTGAATACTGGTATGTAGGTGAGGTTGTAAATCTGCGATTGGATAAATGCGAGTGCGATCTTCATATCTGTGAGGTAAGTGAAACAATAAGTCTTGAACAGAGACAATCGCCAACTTTGCGAGTTTTTCAGCCGCTTTGGCGCCTACACCTTTTAGTTCAGTGATTGGCATCTGAGCTAAGCCTTGCATAACACTCTACACATTTTAATTATTTGGTCACCTTGATCGTTTCTGTCAGGACATGTGGCGCATTGCCAAGAGATATTCACAGAGCTTCCTGAAGTCGATTATTCAATTGCGCCTATAATCGAAGAAATACTCAGCCGAATCAAGCAATTGCTGTTGTAATGGCGCTTAAAGTAAGCAAAGCTAAATAAACAGTAGGAATATTTTGGAACACAATAATGTTACAACGCAAGGTATGTCTCTTATTGGTTGTGCTTTTACAATTGCCTGTTCAAGCCAACCAAACTCAAATCGTTAAAGTGTTAGATAACTTTCATCAGGCTGCAAGTGATGCTAATCATCAAGAATATTTTGACTTATTAACAGACACTGCCGTTTTTATAGGTACAGACGGTAATGAACGTTGGGACAAAAATGCGTTTGAAGCTTTTGCCAAACCTTATTTTGAACAAGGAAAAGGTTGGACTTATATTCCTAGAAATCGCCATGTGACAGTGGCTAAATCTGGTGATTTTGCCTGGTTTGATGAGATGCTTGATAGTCAAAGTTATGGTGAATGTCGAGGCACAGGAGTGTTGGAGTTAACTGATAAAGGTTGGCAAATTAGTCAATATCACTTAACTATTCCGGTGCCAAATGAGCTAGCAAAAGAAGTGGTACAACAGATAAAGCAACTCGCCAGCAAAAAGTGACAAATTTAAACTAGATGCATCCAGCGATGCATCAATCCCAAAACGCTACCCTAACTTAGTGACAGCCTTCACATTTCTCAATGAATTTTAAGGCGCTATAGCAGTCATACTTTGGCAGAGCGTGAGTTGCTTAAAGGTATATTCTTTTAGACTATCAGAAAAAAGTTTTAGATTAGTCTGTAACTAGGGCTTTATACTGTGCGTGTTAATCAGGGGATGCCAGGGCAAATATGGTTTCACTTTTATTCGATTCTTAGTATGACCAGAGCACAAGTATTATATGAATGAGCAACTAGTTCAAAATATCCAATATCGTCGTGATGTCATGCGGGTCCTAGCGTTGTTTACTTGTGTAGGCGGTCTGTTATTTTCGGTGTTAAATTTTTATCGTGATATTTATATTCTCAGTGCAATTGAGCTAGGTTTTTGTTTTTATTCTATTTTCCTGTGGCGAATCATACCCACAACGCCACATTTCTCTACCTGGGTGCTGTTTTACATCATTCCGTGTTTTTTGGTGATTCAATATGCCTTGTTTCTACCGCAATCCTCTGAAGCCATGTTTGTTTGGATTTTAACTATCCCATTAGTGTCGTACTTGCTGCTAGGAAGACAGAAGGGGTTTTGGGTCTCGGTGTTTTTTATTGTCCTAGGTCTTATTGTTTATCATTGGAGGTTTATCGATGACAGTAATAGCTTCACTCTGAACACAGCTATCTCCATCAATGTTTGTTTCAGTGCAATCATGTGCATGGCGATTGCCCATGTTTACGAGTTGAATCGTGAAAAAAATGAGCAACGTTTACTGGCGTTAGCAGGGACAGATAAACTCACTGGATTAGCGAATCGTATGAAGTTAGAAGGCGGCTTTGAGCATTATTCGTTGTTGAGTAAACGCCACAATATTAATTTTATTTTTGTATTGATCGATTTAGATTTTTTTAAAAATATTAATGACCAATATGGGCATGATATGGGTGATAAAGCCTTATGTTATGTAGCAGACTTTTTAAAGAAAAATATTAGAGAAAGTGACTTATTAGCAAGGTTTGGTGGTGAAGAGTTTTCGTTACTGATGACAAGTTCTGATATAGATGAAGCCTACCAACATATTAATTTAATACGCGAAAAGCTTTCGCAGCACCCTTTTATCAGGGATAACCATAGCATCAAAATTACCATGAGCGCTGGGTTAGCCACCTATGGAATAGATGGAACCAGCCTAGATTCACTTATGAAAAAGGCTGACGAACGTTTATACATGGCAAAGAGTAATGGTCGAAATTGTATAGTGATAACAGACCAAAACTAAAGACCTTTTGATTTACACAGAGCCAATCATGTTTGGCTCGGTATAAGCCTATTACAGCGACAGTTTCGCAGCTTGGTATAATAACTCAGGAGATAGACGAGTTTTAATATCAGGATTTACATAGCTAAATAAAATTTTACCTGTGGTATCCAAAATAAAAACCGCCGGTGCTGGTAATACGGCTTTTCCAGTGACTTTTTCACTGTTTAAACTAATATCCCAATTTGATTTATATTTTGTGCGCGTTGCATCAGGGACATAAAAACCTATGCCAAACCCACTGATCGCCTCTAAATCTGGGTCAGACAATAAACGTACAGTAAATTTGGTCTGTAGTTTTTGTTGTTGTAATTGCGCCGGTGTTTCCGGAGAAATCGCTAAAATTTGATAACCTAATGTGTCAAGTTGCCCCTCAATATCTTTTAAACCAGCTAATTGGCTATTACAGTAAGGACACCATCCACCGCGATAAAAAATCAATACTGTAGGTTTCTGCATGGTTAAGGCTTTTAAACTGACGGGATCACCCATTGCTGTTTGTAGTTTACTATTAGGCGCTGCTTGGCCAATTAACAATGGTGTGACGTTTTCAGCTGAATCCGCGATAAGTGTGCGATCTAATGCGTAAGACGTATTTGAATATAATCCTATGCTGAGGATTAGGATGATGAATAATAATGGTTGTTTCATAAGTCTCTCAATATATAGGTGATTCAAGTGGGTTGACCCAGTCACAACTGAAATACTTTCACTTTGGTTTTAATAATTAACTTTGCCAGAGTTTTCCTAGTGATCTGTGATTCATTGCTCGAAAAATCTATGGTGGTTTTGAACGCTGCATTTGTAACCACCAACTTTCATCTGCTTCAATATACCCATTTTCATTGATATAGGGATAAGGTAAACATTTACGGTCACATAATGCCCGTAGTTTAGGGAAACCACTTTCAAACAGTAATTTTTGACAGGCTTGTTCAGACAGTTGTTGCGTATCGTACATACCCGCTAATTGCCTCTGTCTTTGGGCTTCATACAAAATAAGCGCTGCAGCTACTGATACATTCAGGGATTGCACCATGCCAACCATAGGAATAATGATGTCTTGATCTGCAGACTTTACGGCTTTGGGAGTGGCCCCATGTTTTTCTTGCCCCAGAATAATCGCAGTGGGTTGGGTATAGTCAATCTCACGAAAATCCACTGCTTTGTCTGATAAATTAGTGACCAGCACCTGCATGTTTTTAGTTTTTAAATGGCTTACCGCCGCTTCGATGCAGGAGTGTTCTTTGGTATATACCCAGTTTTCACTGCCCATAGCAGTACCTTTCCGAAATTGTGGTTTCTCATCCCACACTGCGTGTACTTCAAACACGCCAACAGCATCGCAGCTACGCACAATTGCAGAGACATTGTGAGGCTTATTTAATTGTTCTAAACATAAAGTTAAGCTAGGTTGACGTAAACGAAGAAACTGCCTAATCCGAGCATAACGTTCGGCAGGCATAAAGATCTCTGCAGGCATAATAGCGCCCTATTCAGGAAGCTCCATGACGCCGTCTATTTCAATTTGAACACCTTTGGGTAAAGCGCTGATTTGCACTGCAGCGCGAGCAGGGTAGGGTTGTTTAAAATATTGGCTCATAATTTCATTCACTACTGCAAAGTTGGACAAATCCGTTAGGAAAATATTCACTTTGACTAAATGATTTAAAGAGCCGTCTTCTACCGCTTCACAAACGGCCTGTACATTTTTGAATACTTGATGAGCTTGTTCAGCAAAATCTTCAGATATCACTTCCATGGTTTCAGGTACCAAAGGAATTTGCCCTGAAAGATAGACTGTTGTACCACTCTTGATTGCTTGGCTATAAGTGCCAATCGCTTTTGGAGCCTTGTCGGTATGGATAACGGACTTAGACATAATAATGACCTTCTTCTATTTATAATGGGATAAGTGAATTAGGGATGCCTAATTCTGTTTGGCTTGACTATGTCTAGATACCCTTTGGACCTCAGGCATAGTGCGAATTTTACGCATGACGTTCGCCAATTGCAGACGATTTTTAATGGTTAGTTCAATATCAATATAATAAATATTACTTTCTTTTTCTTCGGTTTGAAGCCCAACAATGTTGGAACCACAACTGGCAACTCTGTTGGTCAATGAAGCTAAGGTGCCTTGATTATTAATTAACTCTATACGCAAGGCTGCGTGAAAATTGCCATGTACATCATCTCCCCACTGCATAACTAATACTCGGTGAGGTTCTTCTTTACTGAGTTTACGAATATTACTGCAACCAGTTTGGTGAATAGTCATACCTTTACCAGGACTTAATACAGCAACAATTTCATCATCTGGAATGGGGTGGCAACATCTAGAGTAGGAGACTAATAACCCTTCGGTACCACGAATGGCGACTTTATTTTGCTTATCAGAAAGCTTAGTGTTTTCACCTAATAAGCGCCGCGCGACTATTGCACTCAATTCATTGCCCAAACCAATATCCGCTAACAGTTCAGCAAAACTGTCGTGTTTGGTTTCGAGCACTACGCGGTCAATATCTGCTTGAGGCAGTTTATCTAGTTTTACTTTGCCCAAGGCGTGTCTGAGTAATCGATTACCCATCACTACTGCTTCTTCAGATCTTTGATTTTTCAAATAGTGGCGGATACGAGATCTTGCTTTGGCACTGACCACAAAGTTTAGCCAGTTAGCGTTAGGTTTTGCTCGGGGTGAGGTAATTATCTCCACAGTTTGCCCATTTTCTAGAGGTTTACTCAGTGAAAAAGCACGTCTCTCTACTTTTACCCCAACACAAGAATTACCCACATCAGTATGTACGGCATAAGCAAAATCGACTGCAGTAGCGCCAAGAGGTAACTCAATGATCCTGCCGTCAGGGGTAAACACATAAATTTCGTCTGGAAATAAATCTGTTTTCACGTTTTCTATAAATTCAAAAGAAGTACTGGCACTTTGTTGCAGCTCAATTAAAGATTGCATCCATTTTCGCGCGCGCACTTGGGCAGTGGTATCGTTACTGTCTTTGGTATCTTTATAAACCCAATGGGCCGCCACACCTTTGTCTGCCATTTGATCCATGTCATTGGTGCGTATTTGAATTTCTACCGGAATACCATGAGGACCAATAAGAGAGGTATGTAGTGACTGGTAGCCATTGGTTCGAGGAATAGCGATATAATCTTTGAAACGGCTTTCGATAGGTTTGTATAATCCATGCATCGCACCTAATGCGCGATAACAGTGGTCAACCGAATCTACTACTACTCTAAATGCGTAGATATCCATGACTTCGTTGAACATCAGTTCTTTGTTTTTCATTTTGCGATAAATAGAATAAAGATGTTTTTCGCGACCCGATACTACAGCGTTAATTGTCACTGACTTGAGGCGAGACTCCACTTCTTTACGCGTATTTTCTATGACTTCTTTGCGATTGCCTCGGGCTTGCTTAACCGCAGATTTTAGTGCTCGATGGCGCATGGGATACATTGCCATAAAACCTAAGTCTTCTAACTCATTTTTTATGTCATGAATACCCAGACGATGGGCAATGGGCGAATAAATTTCTAATGTTTCGCGGGCAATACGGCGACGTTTATCTGGGCGCAGCGAACCTAATGTACGCATATTGTGAGTACGATCAGCTAATTTGATTAAAATGACACGGATATCTTGGACCATTGCCATCATCATCTTTCTAAAATTTTCTGCTTGTGCTTCTTGGGTGCTGCTGAAGTGAATTTTTTCTAGTTTACTGACGCCTTCGACCAATTCACCTACAGTTTCGCCAAACTGTGTACTTAAGTCTTCTTTATTGTGATGAGTATCTTCAATGACATCATGTAATAAGGCGGCCATAATAGTTTCATGATCTAAACACATGTCGGCCAAAATACCGGCTACGGCCACAGGGTGAGTAATGTAGGGATCACCACTGGAACGCATCTGTCCGCTGTGAGCCTCTCTGGCTACAATGAAGGCTCGCTGAATTTCCGCAACCCTGTCGGGTGGCAGATAGGCTTCAAGTTTCTGTTTTAAACCCTCAAAAAGATACACTCTAAACGCTTATACAATGGTTAATATTGATTAAGAATACGGGGAATTTGGTGGGATGCCAACGGCTAAACATCAGTTTGATGTAAAGCCGCTGTAAAAAGAGAAATTTATTGCTCTTGCAGTATGTTTGCAACAGACGTAAATTCCGCTTGATCTTGGGCTTCTTGATCACGAATATTTTCTGCTTCTAGCGTATCTGCAGTCACTAAACCTAGCTCTATTTCACGTAAAGCAATTACGGTAGGCTTATCTGTGCCACGTTCTACTAAGGGGTCTTTGCCTTCAATAGCAATTTGGCGAGCACGACGAGCAGCCACTAAAACCAAATCAAATCGGTTGCCAATTTTATCTACAGCATCTTCAACTGTTACGCGGGCCATGATGATCTCCGTCGGGTGGTAATATGAAAAAAAGGTCGCATAGTGTACTGATTAAAATGCAAGTTTAAAAGCTATTTGATCAATTATGATCCTAATAAATTGTCAAATAACTGCTGGTGGCGAATAATTTGTTTTTCTTTACGAAGTCTGCGAGTGGTTACTATCGCATCTAGCTCAGACAATGCAGCAGAAAAATTATCATTTACCACAACAAAATCGAATTCATGATAATGAGATATTTCAGACACTGCTTTAGTCATACGTTGTTCAATGATTTCAGCAGAGTCTTGGCCTCTTTCAGTTAAACGGCGTTTTAGCTCTTGTTTTGAAGGAGGTGCGACAAAAATGGTTGCGGTATCGGGAATTTGTGCCTTGACCTGCCGTGCCCCTTGCCAATCAATATCGAGAAACACATCAATTCCCTGACGCAGAGTTTGCTCTATGACTATTTTCGAGGTGCCATAATAATTGCCAAAAACCTCGGCATGTTCAAAAAAGGCCTGTTGCTCGATCAGTGACTCAAACTCTGCATGATCCACAAAATGATAATGTACTCCGTCGATTTCACCTGGTCGAGGTGCTCGAGTGGTGTGTGATACCGAGACCTGCATAGCATTATTATGCTCATCTGTTGCAGTATGTTTTTCTAATAACGCTTTGATTAAGCTAGATTTTCCGGCTCCTGAAGGTGCCGCTAGAATAAATAAATTTCCAAGGGTTTGAGGCATTTTTTTATCTTTTAATGATTAATTATTGTGTCGTAATTGATTAGCAATGTTAGCATATTCTTATTGAACGCAATATGCCGAAGTGAATAACCGACAAAACATTCGTCAAATACTACTTCTCAATAATTAAATAGGTGAAAGCACTATGAATGATAGCTTATATCATCAAATGACCGATGATTTGTTGATCGATATTGAAGAAATGCTCGACCAGTGTGAAGTCGATATCGATTATGAGTCAGCGAGTAGCATACTCACAATGATTTTCTTAAATGGATCCAAAATCATAATTAATAAACAGCCTCCCTTACATCAACTCTGGGTGGCGACTAAGTTTAATGGTCATCATTTTAACTTTCAGGACGATTTGTGGATAGACGAACGCACTGGAGTAGAATTTTGGTCATTTCTTGATGACGCGGTTTCCAAGCAAGCTGAACAAGACGTCAAACTTAAAAAATAACCCGACGAGATAATGTAAATGAGTCAACAAGCTTTACCCTATGTAGAAGTCAATCCCATTGTAAAAGCAAAAGCCACTGTTATATGGCTCCATGGTTTAGGTGATTCTGGTAATGGCTTTGCGCCTATAGTGCCGGATCTAAAATTACCTGATGAATTAGGTGTTCGATTTGTTTTTCCCCATGCACCTACCCGTCCGGTGACGATCAACAATGGTATGCTGATGCGGGCTTGGTACGATATTAGTAGCTTAGATTTTAATAACAGGGCAGACAGCCAAGGGGTAAAAGAGTCCTCCGCTTTTGTAGCAAATTTAATAGAAAAAGAAATTGCCCAAGGGATCCCCGCTAATAAGATAGTGTTAGCTGGATTTTCACAAGGTGGTGTTATTGCCTTAAACCTTGGTACCCGTTTTGAAAAGTCCTTGGCCGGCATTATGTCTATGTCGAGCTACATGAGCGAGCCAGAAAAGCTTAAAGAAGAAGCCCATGCTGCAAACAAAAACACACCGATTTTTGTGGCCCATGGTACCTATGATGATGTAGTGCCTATTTTTATGGGGCAGGCTGCTTTTAAAGTGTTAGAAAGTAACGGTTACCCTGTCACATGGCATGAATACGCCATGCAGCATAACGTCTGTATGCAGCAGCTAAATGATATTTCAAGCTGGTTACAAGAAAAATTGTGTTAGCTTACTAAGGCGTGTTCTATACTTTTTTGATGTCACTGGCAACGCTTTGAAACCACAGTAATACTGTGAAGGCAGATATTTTTGGATAAGAGTCAATTAGTTAACTTTGAAGCAGCGATGCAAGAATTCATTGCTCGCACCAAGCCGCAACAGTTGGCAGTATTAGTCAATATGGTGAGCATGGGTGAAGCAGAAGAAATTTTGCAAGAAGCGTATTTGAAAATTTATTTACTTGTGAGTAAAAACCCCAATCAAGAGCGCCCCTTAGAGCAATTAATGTCGTTACTGCCTATGCTCTACTCTATTGCAAAAAATCTCGCCATTAGCAATTTACGACATCAAAAAGTCGTCAATTTACATATACAAAAAAGTGGTAGCGCTTTGCTTGACAGCGAGGCGCTACAAACCCAGGGTTCAGAGTATGAATTAATAAAACAAGATCAAGAAGCCTTGATACTTAGTGCTATTAATCAGCTTCCACCTATTTGTAGACAAGTTTTTGTACAACGAAAATTACATTCTAAAAGTCATGCTGATATAGCTGCTATGTTGGGAATTTCTACAAAAACAGTTGAAAGTCATCTCGCTAAGGGACTGACTTTGTGTAGAGAGTACGTGCGTAAAGCTAAACAAGCTGACAATAAACAATTGCGAGCGAATTCACTTTGAATATCGAAGAGTGGTCAGGCTATGAAGTATCAGAAGGTGTGCTTGAAGATGCCGCTAACTGGATAGCTCTGCTCGATTCAAACACCTTGGATGAAAAAGGACAAATAGCTTTTTATGAGTGGTTACAAGCCCAACCCGCTCATCAACATGCTTATTTAGAGCTTTCAGAGATGTGGGCTAAAAGTTCATGTTTAAAAAGCATGGAACACTTGGTTGAAAAATCCCAAGTATTATCTTTTCCAAATCAGTTATCTAAACACGACTCTGAACCCGAAACCTTGCCACCATCAAGCAGCCCTGCTTGGGCATATTCATTAGCTCTAGGGCTAATTTTTGTTGGATTAAGCATGCCTCTTATTCAACAATTTGTTTAAAAAAACGGTAGTTTCTGCTATTTGTAAATTTTTTGTAAAATAAAGGTAAGGGTTTTTGACTCTTGGTGCGTTTGTATTGAAAAGAATAAAAACTCACACATAGAGGCAAACATATGACACATTATTTTAGTCAAAATAAAACCCATCGATTTACCCCTAAACTACTTTCACTCAGCATCGCATCTCTTTTTTCATTGTCGACCTTTGCCCAAGAGGCCAACACTAATGATGATGAAAAAGCCGTAGAAAAAATTCAGGTTGTGGGATCTCATATTAAGGGGGGGCAAGTAGCCGAGGCCCTGGCCGTTTCGGTTATTGGCGCCGACGCCATAGGGACTTTGGGTATCGATTCTATCGATGATCTTTTGCAGCTTATCCCTGAAAATGGACAAAATTTTTTTAGTGAGGCTGAAAATATCGGTGGAGGGGTGAATGCCGCTCGCGGTGATGTAGGCACCTACAATCTGCGTAATTTGGGCACAGGCAACACGCTAGTGTTGCTCAACGGCCGCAGAATGGTTAACTCAGCGTCGTATCAAACTGAAGAAGTGGGGGGCAGTTTTGTTCCGGTCAGTTCAGTAAATGTCAATACAATTCCTGTTGTTGGTTTAGATCGGGTGGAGGTGCTACGAGATGGTGCATCGGCTATTTACGGCGCCGATGCTGTAGCAGGCGTGGTAAACCATGTTGTAAAATCTGATTTTGTTGGCTTTACCTTGTCAGGAAGATGGGCAGAATATGAACATCTACCTCGAGACGAACAAACTCTGACCCTTGAATGGGGTAAAGATTTTAATGACGGTCGAACGAATGTTAGCACTTTTATTAATTATTTCGCTCGCGACAGAGTTAACTCTCAAGATGATGAACGTTGGGCAGATTCTGATTTTCGCTCGCGTGTGCCTGAAGATTCACCTTGGTTTGGTGATACTTCTTTTCGCAATGATACAGCCAACTCCTTGTTTGGGCAGTTTGATTTAGTCAGCAGTGCTTCCGGTGCAGGATTAACAGACATGTTCACTGATAGTAGCGGTGAATTTGAAACCTTCCCAATTGGTGATGACAGGTGCCAATACGTGATAAATGCGACCACCTGTGGTGGTAAAGATGGTCAAGGTACCTATCGATTAAACCTTAATGCAGATAGAGATCTCAGTTCAGAGCTATCGCGTTTGAACTTTTTTATGTTCATTAATCATGAGTTCGAGAATGGTGTTGAGGCATTTACTGAGTTGTCCTATTACAAATCAGAGACCAATTTACGTCGTCATGCAACTGCACCGTTTTCTACCTCAAAACTGAGGGTAGGCGCAGAAAATTACTACAATCCATTTGGCCCTTGTGGCTCACCCAATAGACTCTCTGATGAGTTAATCCCTGATGTGCCCTGTAGTGGTTTAGAATTGACCATAGATAATTATCGATTTGCGGAATTACCGCGAACGGTTGATAACGACGGTGATACTTATCGTTTCTTGCAAGGTTTTAGAGGAGAAATGGGTGAGTGGGATTGGGAAACAGCATTTTCGCATTCCAAAGCAACCAAAGAAGATATAACTCATAATAGAGTCTCGAATAACCTCATAGCAGCAGCATTATTTGACTCTACAGCTGCAGCCTATAATCCCTTTAGTGGTGGTCTGGATTCGAATATTGAGCGGGCACTGATAGACGTTGTGAGGCTTAACGAAACAGAATTAACAACTTTTGATGCTAAATTTGCGAATTCAGAAGTTTTTAGGTTACCCGCTGGGCCCGTAGGTTTTGTCATTGGGCTTGAATACCGTGAAGAATCTTTTATTGATGACCGCGATGATAGATTAGATGGCACTATTACTTTCACCGATTACGAAGGTGATACCTATCCCTTTGTATCAGATGTTGTTAATTCCAGTCCTACACCTGATAGCAGTGGAGAGCGTGACGTTGCGTCATTATTTGCCGAGTTTCAAGTGCCTATTCTGGAAAATTTGAATGCTCAAGTGGCATTACGCTACGAAGATTTTTCGGATGTTGGTAACACTACAGTTGGTAAAGTGGCTTTTGGCTGGCGTCCATTAGATATGTTGTTAGTACGTGGTTCTTGGTCAGAGGCGTTTAGGGCACCTAATCTGGTGACCATCAATGAAAGTATTGTCGCCCGTAATAATACAAGAACGGATTATGCCTGTGCATACGCTGCGGCTTATGGTGGCGATCCAGACCAAGATACCCTTGACTGTACTAATTCAGTACAACGTATTGCCCAAGGCAGTGATTTTTTGCAACCTGAAGAGTCTACTAACACTTCGTTGGGGATTGTGCTTACACCCACGGATGAACTTACTATTACCTTCGATTATTGGTCCATTGAAAAAGAACACACCATAGGTTTATTTGGAGAAGAGAATCATACAGTATTGGATCTATTGTTACGGATCGAGAATGGATTGAATAATTGTGGTACATCGCAGTTTAATCCTGCGGTTACCCGGCAAGCGCCAGATGATGATCAAACCAGCATATATGAAGCGGCTGGAATTTGTGCGGGAGGAGACATTCAATTTATTGATGACCAATACGCCAATCTAGATGATCGCAATTTAGCCGGTTATGATCTTGGTATTTATTACGATATCAAAACTGAAATAGGTAAATTTAAGTTTAGTTACAATGGCTCGTTCATTGAAGAGTTTGAACAAGTTGCTGGTGGCCAGGCGGCGTTACTTGTAACTGCACAAGAGTCTGGGGTGTTGCCAGCAGATATTCCTATTGCTGGTTTTGCTGACTTAATCGGTCAAGATGGTAATCAAGAAAAACGCCAATCTATGCGTGTTTCATGGCGTAAAGGTAACCTTGCTGCTTCTTTAAGTGGTAATAGAATAGGTAGCTTTTATCAAAGTTCGTTAACGCTTGCGGATGGAACGCGTTATGTTATCCCTTCGATGACAACATTGAACGCCACCTTTGACTACAACTTCGATGTGAATGAGATCAGTACTCGTTTGCGCTTTGGTGTTCGCAATTTAACCGATGAAAGAGCACCGCTTGCGGATCGTTATTTTGGATTCTTTTCTGATGCCCATCGAGATTATGGCCGCAGTTATTACATGGATTTTAAAACTAAGTTTTAACGTCTATCTTCTTTCGGGTCAGATTTTACTAAAGGATCTGACCCTCTCTAAAATCTTAAACACAAGGCAGTAAAATGAGTAATAGTTTACCGGATATTACCGATCAACACCGTGCTCGATACCAAGACATAGGTTTAGTGGCAGGACCAGGCATTTTTGTATTGTTGATGTTTTTTGGTGGATCTCAAACAACTATGGATCCAGTGGCGTGGCGGGTAGCGGCTGTAGGTTTGTGGATGGCCATTTGGTGGGCAACAGAAGCAGTACCTGTACCGGTTACTGCTTTTTTACCTATAGTGACTTTTCCTTTTTTAGGTATTAGCAATTTGGCAGAAGCCACGGCCTCTTATGCTAATCCCATCATATATTTATTTCTCGGCGCATTTATTCTGGCGCTGGCTGTTGAAAGGTGGGATTTACACAAACGTATTGCACTAGGCATATTATCCTATACAGGTACTGACGGAAGTCGTCTGATTGGCGGATTTATGTTAGTTGCTGCTTTGTTGTCAATGTGGATGACAAATACCTCCACAACTATGATGTTAATGCCTATTGCATTATCTGTTGCAAGAGTCATAGCTGAAAACAACACACATTTAAGCCAAGAACAAACCAAGTCATTTCAAGTCGCCATGTTATTGGGACTAGCCTATGCCGCAACCATTGGCGGTTTGGCTACATTAGTGGGCACCCCTCCAAATGCACTTTTAGCTGCATTTCTAAATGAAAATTATGGCATTAGAATAACCTTTGCAAGTTGGATGTTAGTGGGTGTTCCTGTGATGTTAGTGATGTTGCCATTGGCATGGTTATCATTAACGCGCTGGACTTTCAAAATAGAGATTCCAGCAAACCCAGAAGTCAACGCCCACTTAGCACAATTAAAAAATGATCTGGGGAAAATGAGTAGCGCTGAAAAACGTGTTGCCGCTATCTTTGCACTTGTTGTCGTTTTTTGGATTCTCAGAAGACCTCTGTCTACCTTGTTGAATATCGATTTTTTGACTGATACTGGCATAGTGATGTCAGCGGCCTTAATACTATTTTTATTGCCAAGTGGAGATAAAAAACAACCACAAATAATGATTTGGCATGATGTGAACAGACTGCCTTGGGGGGTATTAATTTTGTTTGGAGGAGGCTTGAGTTTAGCCGCTGCAGTTTCTTCTTCGGGGTTGGCTGCTTGGTTAGGCAGTAGCTTGACCCCTCTAGGGGCATTTGGTGTGTTTACTTTGGTTATTGCCGCGACAGGTTTAGTGATCTTTTTGACTGAACTTACTAGCAATGTGGCTACAGCCGCCACCTTTTTACCTGTAGTGGCCGCTGTTGCTTTGGAACTGGGGGTATCGCCTTTATTGTTGTGTATTCCAATAACACTCGCCGCAAGTTGCGCCTTTATGCTACCTGTTGCCACTCCCCCTAATGCTATTGTGTTTGCATCTGGGCTGATTAATATTCCACAAATGGTTAGAGCAGGGGCAGTATTGAATCTGATTGGCATGCTGTTACTTTCTGTGGTTTCTATTTGGCTTGCGCCCTTGGTGTTTTTATGAGGTGTTTTAGGTTCGACAAGTTCACTGTGAAGTCAGTTAGTTTTATATTATTCACTGCTCTTTTTTGCCAGACTCTTTATGCAAAGACTGGCTCAAATGATATCGATAGATTTTTGACATCGATAGTTGTGCCTAAAGTTCAACCTAGTTCTAATCTGACGCGGGTATTATTCATAGGTAATAGTTTTAGTTTTTACAACAATGGTATACACAACCATCTTGGCAGTTTGATACGATCTACTGGGGAATGGAAATCTCTACAAAACCGTTTACGACTATCCACTTTATCTGGTGGTCACATTAAAGAGCATAGTGCCGATTTAGGGTTCTTTTTAGGCGACCCTTCCCAAAAATGGCAAGCCATTGTTTTGCAGGGGCACAGCAATGAACCTATCAATTCTAAGAAAACTAAAGCGTTTATTTCAGCCATAGCTGATTCAATTCAATCGATTAAGGCTAAAGGAATAGAGCCGTTAATATTTATGACTTGGGGATACAAGAATCAAACAGCTATGGGAGTCGACCTAGCTAATGTGTATACCAAATTAGCTAATAAGTTAGATGTATTAGTTGTTCCTGTTGGTGTCGCTTTTGCAATAGCAGAAATGGCGCTTAGTCATATTGAATTATTTGTACCCGATGTTCTAAGTGTAGACAGTGAGGGAGTACTCACTTATCGAAAAGACTGGAAACATCCAAGTGAAGCGGGTACCTATTTAGCTGCATGTGTATTTTACGCCACCTTAAATCAACGCTCGCCTGAAGGTATCATTTTCACTGGTCAGTTGCGTAAAGACACCGCGTTAGCCTTACAAAAACTCAGTTGGCAAGTCACTCAACAATTTTTCAAAAGGAAAAACAATGAAATGGAATAGTGTTAGAAACACTTCGCTGACTTTAATGCTTTATGTGTTAAGTGTTGATCTTTATGCAACAGTTTGTGAGTTCGAAGCAGTGCGTTTTACGGCGAATTTTGAAACTGCAAAGCTCAATAGTTGTGCTCAGTTATCTGAAAATCACTACTTACTTACTACTGATGCTGAAAATCGACCAATTAACTCAAGTCCTTGGTATGCGTTTAAAGTTGAGCCCAAGCTGGAGGGCAAAACAACACAAATAAAAATTAGTATACAAGCAGAACAAGCCAAACCTAGATACCTACCTAAGATGAGCCGCGACAGCCGGATCTGGCATAACTTGCCTTTTGAGATTAAAGACAATCAATTAACGTTTGAAATCAACCTTTCCCAAGAGTTATATATTTCTGCCCAAGAAATCATCAATAACGATCACTATCTAAATTGGATGAACGACATAGTCCAAACTAGTAGTTTCACTAAAATAAATCTGGGTCACTCTACCTTAGGTCGACCTATAGAAGCTTTACTCTCACAAAAAGATAACAACACTGAATGGCTGTTGATTTTAGGCCGTCAACATCCCCCGGAAGTGACTGGGGCTTTGGCATTGCTAAGTTTTGTAGAGCAGTTGGCACAATTCTCTGCGTCTCAACAAGCATTTTTAGCGCGCTTTAATGTATTAATAATACCTAACATGAACCCGGATGGTGTGGCATTAGGAAATTGGCGACACAATAGCAAAGGACTTGACTTAAATCGCGATTGGGGAAAATTTACTCAAATTGAAACCAGTTTAGTAAAAGCCAAATTAGATAGCCTACTAAAAGGTTCACAACGCTTAGTTTTTGCTGTGGACTTTCACTCTACTCAGCAGGATATCTTTTACACTATGCCGAAGGATTATGACGTGGCACCGCCGCTATTTTCCAGTGATTGGTTGCGTAAAATAAAAAGTCAGAGTGTTGCTTCTTTTGTTATCAGGCCTAAGCCTGGTTCGAGTCCGGGTCGAGGGGTGTTTAAGCAGTTTATCGCAGATACATATAAGGTACATGCGGTCACATTTGAATTAGGTGACAACACGCAACGAGAATTAATTGACCATGTGGCTAAAATCAGTTCAATAACACTAATAGAACATATGCTGGACACGCCATCACAAGCATTTATTTTTGCCCCAGCCGCCCCTTAAAATGTATGACAGGAGTGAATTTTCTAAATCAAGGTTGCCTGAAGACAGTTTGTAATGAAAGATTACTCCTGTTGATCCGGTTTAGTCTTACAAGATTTTTAATTCTATTAGACTGAGAAATTAATGCACAAGTTTACAAAATACTTAGCGATAGTGATTTTTTCACTTTTTACGTTACCTGCTTTTGCCATTGATGATGCGGTGAGCACCGGAATTTTCAACAATACTGCAATTGATGGTTACGATACTGTTGCCTATTTTAAGCAAGGTAAAGCGGTAGAAGGGGATAAAAAGTTTCAATTCTCATGGCGAGATGCTAACTGGCGTTTCTCTAGTCAAGAGAATCTGCAGTTATTCAAACAAGACCCTGAAAAATATGCCGCTCAATACGGTGGTTATTGTGCGTGGGCGATGGCAAATGGGAAAACTGCTGGTATTGATCCCTATGCTTGGCATATCGAAGACGGGAAGCTGTATTTGAACTACAACAAAAAGATAAAAAGTGATTGGCTTTCAACAATGGCAGCAGACATAGATTCTGCTAATAAACATTACCCTGAAATTACTGATGTGAAAAAATATATAAATAACTAATGTTGTTCTCTCAAAGTATGAGTCCGTAAATTCGGGCTTTTTTTTGTTTAAAAAAAAGTGCAAAGTGACTATTTAAAATACCTAAGCTGATTTTTGGAGAACACTGTGAAAAAACTTTCTCACTTGCTAATTGTTTTGACTTTGGGGCTCTTTAGTCAGTTCACTTTGGCACAAGTTGAGCGTAGTCAATTGACTAGCGGTATTGAAAATAGGGAGCCTACTGACGACCTCGAAGGATCAGTGTGGGGCCAAGTTGACGAAATGAAGCGAGTTTATTTTTTTACTCAGGTTACTGGGCTGGCGAATCAGCAAATCATCCACAGATGGTTGTATCAAGGGGAAGAAAAAGCAGCTGTGACCTTGAATATTGGTGGTGATAACTGGCGTACTTATTCCAGTAAAAGTCTACCCCACTATTGGCAAGGTAAATGGCAAGTTCAGGTGTGGCAAGGCGACTTAATGTTAATCACTCACCATTTCGAAGTGAGTTATCCCGAATAATAAACACTTCTCAATTTGACTTGAAGCGTTTTTATTTAAAAAAAGCGGGCGGCATTGGATACATCAATGATCTAAATATTAGCAATTATTCAATAAATAAACGCAGAGTGAGTATACTAAAAGCTCTATGGTCTATGTCGAGACGTGTGTTGTGGTATTTAAATTGAGCAAGGCGAAAGTCACTTATTTATCTTGGATTTTTGTTCATATTTATTGTCTCTGTGTCACCAATCATGCTCAGGCAGGCAGTTTTGTGATTGGTGTTGAAGATATAAGTTATTATCCCTATTTTGATTTCAATTCTAACCAAACGACCTTTTCAAAAGCCATTTTTGATCAGTTTGCTAAAGAAAATGGGCACCAGATAAGCTACCTCCCTTTACCCATTAGGCAGTTTCCTAAATGGTTATACGAAGAAAATATTGATTTTAAATTTCCTGATAACGTTAGGTGGCAGGAAAGAAACAACGGACGTCAACTCAGAATACATTTTAGTGATGAGATAGTGGCTATGACTGCTGGGACACTGGTGATGCCCAAAAACAAAGATAAAGACCCCTCTTTTTTTAAGACTATCGGCACGATAACAGGCTTTCACCCCACTCTATGGGTAAAGCAGCTTGAACAAGGTAAGGTCACAATTTATGAAGACTCAAGTGCTAAAATATTGGTCAAACATCTTGTGAATGGCTTGATTGATGGTTTAGATATCGATCTTGCAGTAGCAAATGTTGGATTACAGAATCTGCATATTCAGCAGGATTTAGTGTTCAATGAAAATCTTCCTAAACAAAATTATTCGTACCAAATTTCCACGGTGAAATACCCAGAAATTATTAAACAGTTTAACCAATGGTTAGTGAAACGTCGTGACTATATTGATTCCCAGAAGATTAAATATGGAATTTTGGAGCATGAGTCACGTAAAGCGACTATCGTAAATCAATAAATGTTTCATTAATGATCAATCTAGACTATGAATTTTATGATGACTAATTCAAGGCATATTGCAACTTTGCTGACTTCCAAGGGTGCAGTTCTATGACAACAGATGTCATTCGTTTCGCTAAGCCACAAGAAGCGTTATTACTGAGTAAGTTAGCGCTGCGTTCAAAAGGCCACTGGGGTTATGACGCTGATTTTTTATTGAGTTGCAAAGAAGAGTTAACATACAATCTAAGCCAACTTTTATTGCCAACTTATTGTTTTAAATTGACTGAGTTAAACGGGCAAACTATTACAGGCTTTTTTGCGCTTAATGTTTCGGATCGTGATTCTGCAGTGCTTGAAGCCTTATTTATTGATCCAGCCTTTATTGGTCAAGGTTATGGAAAACGCTTACTTAGTGAAGCCATAGCTGTGGCAAAAGAATACAAAGCGAAAAAAATGACACTGCAAAGCGATCCTTTTGCTGAGAATTTTTATCTCGCAAATGGGGCTGTCAAAGTTGGTGAAATGGAATCTCAGAGTATTCGGGGGCGCTTTTTACCCAAACTCGAAATTTGTCTTTAGGCAAACACTCACATTACTCATGTTTCTGATAATATATGCGGTGTAATTTTTTGTTCAGGAAGTGTCATGTCAACACGCATTATCCGTATCGCAACACGTAAAAGTGCTTTAGCGTTATGGCAAGCCGAATACGTTAAAGCTGCGTTACTAAACGCCCATAAAAATCTGCAAGTCGAACTAGTACCTATGAGTACCCAAGGCGACAAGATCCTCGATACACCTTTGGCTAAAATTGGCGGCAAAGGTTTGTTTATTAAAGAACTAGAAGTGGCGATGACTGAAGGTCGTGCGGACATCGCGGTGCATTCGATGAAAGACGTGCCTGTGGCTTTCCCTGATGGGTTTGGGTTGCATGCTATTTGTGAGCGAGAAAATCCCTTTGATGCTTTTGTGTCGAATCAATTTCATTCATTGCAAGAGTTACCTCAAAATGCAGTGGTAGGTACGTCTAGTTTGAGGCGCCAATGCCAAATACGTAAAATCAGACCTGACTTAGTGATCAAAGATTTAAGGGGCAATGTGAATACCCGTTTAAGCAAGTTAGATGCGGGCGAATATGACGCCATAGTATTAGCAGCGGCTGGTTTGATACGTTTGGGTATGCAGCAACGCATTCAGTCCGAGATACCCACTGAATTGTCACTGCCAGCTGTGGGGCAGGGTGCAGTAGGCATTGAATGCCGCAATGATGACCAAGAGTTGATTGCTTTATTAGCGCCTTTGAATCACTTTGATACTGCTGTTCGTGTCAAAGCGGAACGTGCAATGAATGCTAAATTAAACGGTGGCTGCCAAGTGCCTATAGGAAGTTTTGCCGAGTTAGATGGTCAACACATCACGCTACGGGGATTGGTGGGATCAGTGGATGGTCAAGTATTGTTGCATGCCAAACATACAGACATTTTAGAGAACGCTGAAAGCTTAGGTGAACATGTCGCACAATTGTTACTTGAACAAGGTGCAGGTGAAATCCTCAGTGCTTTGCAAGCTGATTAAGTTGTGACGTTTTTACTTCTTAGACCCCAAGCAAAATGCCAAGCTAGCGCAATGACATTTAATCAAGCAAAGTTAGATGCTGTGGCTTGTGGATTAATTGATACAGTTGTGGATGAAGCTGCCATTGCTCAATTGGCGGTAAAAACTGCTGATCTACACCAAAGTATTGCAGCCGATATTTACGTCATAGTGACAAGTACAGTCGCAGCGCAGCAGTGTGTGCTGATGAAAAATCAATGGCCCAAAAGGGTCTGCTTCTTTGCAGTTGGTGCCAGTACTGGGAGTATTTTAGAAAGTGCTGGTTTTGCAGTGGTTGTGCCAAATGAGCCCAGAACAGAGGGACTGCTTAGTCTTCCAGAGCTGAATTCGGTTGTTAATAAACGCATTGTGATTATGAAAGGTTTTGGTGGTAGGGAATTGTTACACCACACTTTGGTCACCCGCGGCGCAGAAGTCGTGGAGTGGGAAGTATATAAACGCATAAGATTAGACACGCCTGTTTACACACAAGACTGGCAACAGGAGCAAATCCGTTGCATTATTGCCACAAGTGGCGAGGTTATTCAGGCTGCCTTTGACTATTTTGATACGAATTGGCTGAAGACGCTAAACTGGATAGTGGTAAGCCAACGAACCGCAGAAATTGCATCTAAACTGGGGGTATCCCAGATAAGTATTAGCCGTGATGCCAGTGATCAGGCCCTAATTCAATGCGCACAACAGTTGATTACCCGCGCACGACATCCTTCGGAGCATTAAATGGCAGATGAGAACAAATTAACCCCGTCAGATGAAGCAAAGCTGATCGCGTTGGAAAAACAATTAGCTAAAGAGAAAACGGCAGGCCCTTCTTTAAAAAAACAGCCGGTTTCTGCTGCTTCAAATCAAACTACTGAAAAGCAGTCCACCAAATATACGGCACCTGCAGATAAAGGAAGCCGCTCTAATAGTAATAGTAGTGCTACTGTCTCATCACCTAAACCAACGCCTAGTGCCAAAGGAAAAACCGGCATATTGTGGTTTTTTACTATTATCAATTTAGTACTATTGGCCGCCATCATTGGTGCCGGATACTGGGCATGGATGCAGTGGCAAGTTCAAAGCCAACAACAAATTGATGCCTTAGCTGCCCAGAAAATGAGTATGCAACAGCAGCAATCGAGTTTGCAACAACAGCGAAATAGTTTAGATCAGCAACAAAATAATATAGCGCAATCTATCGCCTCTAACGAATTGGTTAAAGGTGATTTACTGCAACAAAATCGAGCATTACAAGGTAGCTTACAAAACCTTAGTGAACAAATACAACTGACCCAAGCCCAAGCGCAGACTAATCAGCGTAATTTGGCTGATATATCGGGCCGTAGACCAGCTGATTGGCTATTGGCTGAAGCTGATTATTTAGTTCGTATAGCAGGCCGCAAACTTTGGTTAGAACATGATGTAAAAACAGCCATTATGATGCTGCAGTCTGCAGATAGCCGCATTCAAGACTTGGACGATCCAAGTTTGTTGCCTTTACGGGCTTTACTCGCAGAGGATTTACTTGCTTTACAACAAATTAATCAAGTGTCTACTAGCTCTATTGCAATAGGCTTGGGTGCCATGATTAACCAAATAGATAGTTTACCCTTAGCTTTTTTTAAAAGGCCTGAAGCTGAAGTTGTTGATGATAGCATCACAGGATCTATCAATGATTGGCGTGCTAATCTGGCCCGCAATTGGCGAGAAGCGACTAAAAACTTTTTTAGTTTTAAAAAAGTGACGACTGAAATTAAACCTTTTATGTCTGAGCAACAACAATGGCTAGCCAAAGAGCAACTTAGGTTTGCTTTATTACAGGCACAAGTGGCTGTTTTGCAAGAAAACGCAGAGCTTTACCAGCAAGCACTAAAAACCGCCTTGAGTTTATTAGTTGAATCTTTCGATACTGAAAATGAATCAGTAGTCCAGTTCACTGGAAGTTTAAGTCGGTTGCAAGTTACTGACTTTGAGAAAGACTATCCTCAACAATTTAATGTTGCGCCGCTTTTAAAAGATTTAATCGAGCAACGCTTAGACAGTCGCTTTGTTAACGGAAGCAATTAACCATGAGTCAATTAATTAGAATTTTTCTGGTTTTGGTTATCCTGCTTATTAGTGTAGTGATAGCCGCGATGATGTTTGATGATAGCGGATATGTGATGGTCGAATTCAACGGTTGGGTTGCCGAAATGAATGTCTGGTCACTTTGCCTTTCTTTGATTGCTATTTTTGTTGGCCTAATGTTGATTAATTTGTTGGTAAAAGCCTCCTTGGCTGCTGCTTCGGGCTCGAAAAACTGGTTAGGTAATTGGGGCAGTCGTAAAAAACAAAGAGCATTTACTTCAGGTTTAATCGCATTGGCAGAAACCAACTATCAGGTTGCAAGAGAAAATTTTAAGAAAATCGAAAATGAAGATTTTGATGGGATCAATCTTTTAGCCGCAGCCGATGCTGAGATCCAATTAGGTCAACTAGAACAAGCTAAGCGTTATTGGCGTATGGCTAAAACCTATGAAAAATCAGCTCTGGCAGCGAATTTATGTTTAATTCGAGATGCCTTGCAGCACTATCAATCAGATGAAGCGATTACACTGATTCAAAGCCTAAGCGAAAAACAACAAACTCAAACCGCTGTGTTAAAACTCTGGGCACAAGCACTTGGTCAGGCTGGTAAGTGGCAAGAGTTAAAAGAAAAGTTAAAAGGTTGGAGAAAAGCATTAGGTGATGACTACGAAGCACTGATGCAACAAGCATCTAAAGGTAACTTTGCCGAAATTGCGAGTAAAGAAGGTGCAGAACAGCTGAAACAGAATTGGCAATCTTTACCCAGATCAACTCGTAAGGATCCTGCACAACAAGCGGCATATATTCAGCAGCTGATTGACCAAGGTATGCATTTTGATGCCGAACAAGCTTTGCTGGAATGCCAGACTTCTTCACCTCATCCTTTGTTATTACCTTTGTTTAAACAGATTAAATTGCCTAACCCAGCAGGCTCTATTAAAAAACTAGAGACTTGGCTAAAAAAAGATGATTTGAATGTTGAATTGTTATCCACCTTAGGCCATATCGCGTTTAATGCAAACGACAAACTTTTGGCAGAAAAAGCCTTAGCTAAGGCCATTAAATTAGGTAATCGACAAGAGGATTTGGTGTTGATGTCGAGTATCAAGGAGTCCCAGGATGACCAAAAACAAGCGCTAATGTTATATAAACAAAGTATGGGCACTGAAGTAAACCAACCTAAGGTGAAGTAATTGCAGTGTAAAAAATGTAGTTTATTGGTCGCCTTATTGATTTTTTCGTGTCAATTACGTGGGGAACCATCACCCTTAAGTAATAGACCTGATTCGACAGCGGTCTTTGAGATAATAACCTTGGGCAGTACTGGTGGGATCCAAGACGGTAATCTCAGTGCTTTCTTATTGAGGACGTTATCTGAACCTAATTATATTGCCTTGGATGCAGGTACCTTGATTAATGGCATCAACGTTGCCTTAGATAACAACGCCTTTAAAGACTTGCCTCTCAAAATAGATAATAGGTTCTCCCCAACCGGAAACATTTTACAGCATCATATTAAAGGTTATTTGATTAGCCATGGCCACCTCGACCATGTGGCTGGTTTATTGATTGCCTCACCTGAAGATAATAACAAGGCTATTTATGGGCTGAAGTCAGTCAACCAAACGATGAGTGACACCTATTTCAACTGGCAGGCCTGGGCGAATTTTACCGATAGAGGCAAGCCTCCTTTTTTAAACAAATACCAAGTTATAGATTTAGTTCCTCAGCACCCAATGAACCTTAAAGAGACCAAACTAAAAGTGACAGCTTTTAGTCTCAGTCATCCGCTTGAGTCAACTGCCTTTGTGATTGAATACCAAGATAATCTGTTTGTATATTTTGGTGACACCGGTCCAGATAAGGTAGAAAAACAAGGTAAGCTTGCAAGGGTTTGGCGTTATTTAGCCACACAAATGCAAACTAAAAACCTTAGGGGCGTGGCCATAGAAGTCTCATTTGATAATAGCCAACCTGATAATTTGCTATTTGGTCACCTTACCCCAAACTGGTTATTGTCAGAACTGGATTATTTCTATTCGTTAGTGGCTAATAAGCAGCAATTTAAAGATTTAACCTTCATCATTAGCCATATTAAGTACAGCCTAAAAAGTGGTATGGATCCAAGAGTGAAAATCCAGCAAGAATTGCAACAAGGAAATACCCATGGATTTAAGTTTATACTTGCTAAACAAGGACAACTACTTATATTGTAGAAGCGATATACCATATTATTTTCAATATGTTAGCAAATACATGAAAAAATTCAGATGGAAAAACATGCTTGACGATTACAATTGTATTAAACTGCTTTGTACCGAGAAACTTAGATTATCGACGGCCGTTTCTTATATTTTCAGGGGTTATAAATGATTAGTTGTATGGACAATAAAATAAAATTATCAGCTGCGTTATTAGTTGCGGGGTTAATTTTATCTGGATGTGGCGCTAGTGGTGGTTCAACAGGAAATACTACCCCAGCAGAGGTAAATAAAGATAAGGGTTCTCTAAATAAACAAAGTTATATCGCTGAAGCCGGTTTGACACCTAGACAACGTTTTAGCAAAGCGTTAGAAAAACTTGAAAATGGTGAAGATGGACAGGCCTTAGCTGAGCTTAATGCATATCTAGAAGCGGTACCTAGAAGTAATAGTGCGAGAAATTTAGTTGCACAAATATCCACTGACTCGAGCCAATATTTCCCAGCAGAACATTTCAAAGTTAATCTAACCTCTGGCGCGAGTCTTTCTACACTTGCGAAAAAGTACTTAGGCTCAGCCTTAAAATTTTACGCTTTAGCTAAGTACAATAATATTGCCAATCCTAGCCGGGTTAACATAGGGCAAGAAATCAAAATACCTTTGACGCAACTTGCACGGACTCAACGTGATAAAGATAACGCCTTGGCCCTCGAAACTCATAGTATAGATAACGAGGAAACTGCCCTTGATTTGGCAATGGAAGAGGAAGCCAAAGAAGTAGAGGAAGCCGTTGACGTTGTTGAGGACATAGTTGAAGAAACTGAACTACCTGTTGATGAGCCAGTTTTAGCGGAAGTTATTCCTGTCGCTCCAATTGAAACGGCAGAGTCTGCATTTAGTGATTTGCAAACATTAGCGGAAAATATGGATTACGCCGCCGCAATTGAAAAACTAGCCACACTGAGTTCATTTGGTAAGCTTAATAAGGAAAGTAGAGGGCTGGCAATAGCAACCTATATCGGACGAGCAAAAGAAATTGCTGAAACCGACAATATCCTAGCTGCAACATACTTCGAAAAAGCTGGGCAGTTAAATTTACAAGAAGAAAATGCGTTTAGTGCGTTTGAAAACTTTAAAATGGCAACTGACCTAGACGATCAAAATGACCAAGCGATGGAAGAAATGTTGGTATTACAGAAAGAAATTGCTGATAAATACCATAGAGAAGCGTCATCTGCTTTTCGACGTCAAGAACTCGATCTCGCAATTCAAAAATGGGATATGGTTTTGAAGGTAAATCCTGACCATTCAAGTGCAAAACTATATAGGGCGCAGGCTTTAGAGCTCAAAGAAAAATTAAATAAACTTAATCGGAATTAGAGTCTAGTTTTTTAATTTTTAATAAGTTCTCTCTAATCTTTATGGCTCGCTGCATTAGTTGGCGAGTCTTAACATTGTTGGGTTGATATTTAAGAGACTGCTCAAAGTAATTAATCGCCTCATCTAAATTAGTTTTAAATACTTGATTGGCTAATCGTAAATACCTGTTTGCAATTAAGCTTGAGAGTTGATCTGTTTTTTTGCGTATGTTGGGTAAATTATCACCTTTAAGCGCGGCTAGGTCCAATGCTTGCTGGTAATACTCAATGGCTTCTTTTGTTTTATTCTGCTTTTGCTGACCTTCTCCTAGTTTGGAATAGGCTAGTATCCGATACTCGTTAGGCTCTAGGTGTGTAGGGTAAGAATCTTCAAATTTATCAGCTAGCTGTAATAACTCTTTGTACTTTCTATCATGTATTAACTGCTCACCTTGCTCAAGATACTTAGTGAGTTGGATTGAAATATTAGCCTCTTGTTGTGTCTCAACAAAATACTTCTTAATATTTGCAGTTTTTGAGCTGGCTTCTTGAATAGCAAATTTCCATTCAAACTTTCGTAACTCTTCCATTGCAATTTGATTATTAGGATCTAAAGCCAATATTTTTAAATAGACCTTGCGCTCTAAGGTTTCATCCGCTGATGCCTTAGCTTTGTCTAAAACAGCGAGTTGCTGAATGACTTTATCTGATATTAAAAGTTCGAGCCGCAGTATATGCTCTTTTACCATTTCATCGTTAGGATAGGCTATCTGCAAAATCTTCCATTGTGTCAGCGCTTCTGCATAACGTTGCTGGTCTTCTAAAGAGTTAGCAATTGGACTACGCTGTTCGAACAACGCGCGGCTATCTATAAAATTTGTGCTGCAAGAACTACAAAAAACTAACAGGGTTACACAGATAATACGTTCTATCATTTGAGCGCCATAGTACTAAATACATCCAAGCTTTTCTTGAAAGTGTTTAGACTATCTCCTCCATATATCATGGTTCTATGCAATAAAAATGGAGTTGAAAATGAAGGGTTACTTCCTTTATGAACTGTGACCGCAAGTTCGTAATTGTTGTGTTCTAAGAGTTCAACTACTTCTAAACTACTATTTCCATATGGATAGGCAAAATGATTAATTTCTTGTTTGGTTCTACGGGTTAATATTTTTTCTGCCCCTTCAACTTCAATTTTTAATCGTGCTAAATAGTCTTCATCTGATTCACCTAATGGCCGCGGCGATAAACTATCATGTGATTTGGAGTGGGATTGAATGTCTACCAAAGGTATTTTACTTAGGAATTTTACGTCTTGCCATTTGAGGGCTCGGCCTGCTCCTATAAAGTCTGGGTAAACAAACATTGTGGAGGGAAAATCATATTTTTTTAAAATAGGATAAGCCACTTCCAGGTAGCTCCTATAACCATCGTCTATGGTTATCACAACTGATTTTTTAGGTAGTTCTTTTTCACCCTTTAGAAAGTTGCCTAATTCACTTAGTGCTAGCACTTGATAGCCATTTGAAGCGAGATAATCCATCTGGCGTTCAAACTCAGCTCGGGTCACTACCATCTTATTTTTACTTTGATTTTCTTCGGTAAATTGGTGATAGCAGAGAACCGGTATACGTTGATAGCCATCAACAAAAACACCAGAACGGTTGATGACTCTTTTGGGAATGGCTACATAACTACCTGACTTTACAGTTGTTTGTGGGTTGTATCTTTCTAGAATTTCTGAATATTGCTGGCCACCTAAAAACTCTTCGGCTAAGGACTCATAAGTATCATTATTATCTGTCTGTAAAACGATAAAATCATCATTACTCGCAATTACTTGCCTAGGTGTTGTTGAACAGCCGAACAACAAAACGGGCAAAAAGATCAGAAATAAATACCTCAACTTTTTGCACTCTCGTCAGGATCGGCAACCGTGTCTTTTTTTATTGCATCCTCAGCTTCTACCGGCGCTTTCACTGGTTTCTTTCTAGTTCTACGTTTTACTGGTGGTTTTTTAGCTGGCGTTTGTACCTCAGTCTCTTTAGTGCTCTTCGGTGGAGCCGCTATGTCTGTCTGAGTAGCGGTGGAAGTTGAGTCTTCAGGTTTACCATCACTCACATCAGAGTCTTCATTTATAATAATTTGGCTAGAAGAAATCACTGTTTGGTCTGGGTTGACCTCTACATCAGAACTGGTTTCAGACATTTCTGGTTTCTTAACATTTTCAGTGATCTCTTTGCTGGCTTCGTTTGGCGCAGTATTGAGACCAATCTGACTGTTAGAAATGATCGTCCTGTCAGCGTCTTCATCTATCTCAGATTCAACTTCAGCTTTATTCTCAGAAACCTCTGATGGTTCTGGGTGTTGAGTTACCGCTTTTTTTGTAGCCTGGTCAGATTTATTTTTGAGATCGATTTGGCTATTGGAGATCACGGTTTCATCAGGTCCTAAATCTACCCCGGGATCCGAAACGCTCTTCTGAGCACTGTTGCTATCGGAGTGTTCGGTTTCTGCATCGGTATCTTTGGAGTTATTGTCAGTAATCCCTGTCCTATCGATACCTGTTTGCGCTAGCTCATCAGTTACTTCTGTGTATCTGTCTTGAATCGCTGCGGCCATATTATTAAAGGAATCAAATGCCTCACCAAATTCATCATTTCGAGCCAACGATATTCTGGTGTCTAAATTTCCTGCCGCAAAACCTTTCAGAGAGTCATTTAATACCTTAAATGGTCGAGCGATTAAGCCACCAAAAATAAACATAACCACAGCCACTGAAGATGTTGTGATGAGCGCTAAAATAAACATCAGCCAACCTGTAATCCTTTTAACCTCATCTAATCCATCTTGAGATAAACCTAGGATTATTTGGCCAACTTCAGTGCTTTGAAACAAAATAGGCGTTTTGATGTTAAATATATTTTTACCATCTGCTGTTTCTGTACTAGTTGTATGTACATCTTCGGTTTCACTAATAAGCACATCATTTTCATTTGGTTGGTACATCTTGCCTACCAAACTATTATCACTTGCTCCGCGAACCACTCCAGACCTGTCAGTAACGATTAAATATGAAAATGTATCTCTACTTGCGGCATCACCAATAAACGTCTCTAAGGAGATCCAATCTTCACTGAGTATTGGTATAGCCGTTTCTGTAGAAATGAATTTTGCAAACGACGCACCAGAGTCGACAGCTTGTTTAGTCATTGCCGAAGATTGCATGTTAAAAACGATATTTATGCTTATAAAAGAAACGAGACCTACAATTGCAGCAACTGACAATGTCCAGCGTATTTTTAAAGGAATATATTTGTGTTTTTTCTGCTCAGCTTGTTGATCGCTTAAGGTACTTAATTCTTTGCCCAATGCCTCTGCTAGTTTGTTTCCCGTTTGAAAGCGTTTGTCGGGAGATTTCTGTAATAACTTTTGAATTATTTGACGCACACCCGCTGGAATGTCCGGGCATAAAGTTTTTAAGGGTTCAGGTTGTTTCTGCGCAATCTGTATCATTAAAGTGGCCATATTTCCGGCATCAAACGCTTTATTGCCACTAAGCATTTCGTACATGATAGTGCCTACGGAAAATAAATCCGAACGGCCATCAACAGTATCTCCTAGAGCTTGTTCTGGTGACATGTAGCGGGGGGTGCCTAAAACAGAACCTACTTGAGTTTTTTGAGACTCTTCAGTCTCGTTCATCCTTGCTATACCAAAATCTGCGACCTTAATAGACTCACCATCTGGCATAACGATAATGTTATCAGGTTTAATATCACGATGAATGATCCCGGATTTATGGGCATAATCTAGGGATTTAGCGAGTTGTAAAGCAATAATCAGAGTTTGCTTAAGTGGCAGTTTTTTATTGTTCTTAAGGACTTCACCTAAGTCACAGCCATCTAAAAGCTCCATCATAATATAGGGAGACTTTTCTATTTTACCCACATCATAAACGGTCACAATTCCTGAGTGGGAAAGAGCTCCAGCAGCCTTAGCTTCACGTAAAAATCTAGACAAATACTCTTCATCTACACAGTGATCTTCTTTGAGTACTTTGAAAGCAACAGAGCGATTAATTTCAGGATCATATGCACGGTAGACCTTAGCCATCGCACCTTCACCGATCATTTCCTTGATCTCGTAGCGCCCAATCTTTTTATTCAATATGTTTTCTTCCATTAAGCGACCTTATTTTTTTGAGAATTAATGCAAGAATGGCTTCAATATGTAAGAAAATTCGTGCAGAATTTGACCTTAAGTCTACCTAGAAAAATACCAGCAATCAAAGACATTTGTATCTATAATGTTTCGAGTTTATGTATTAAAGAAGTTAGGGCGACTTAGCTGTCCGAAACCTGTAATGTGTTTTATATATTGGCTGCACTGGGAACAATAATTATGCTTGAACGTCCATGGAAATCGGTAGGGAAAACAGATATTGGCACTATTAGAAAAGTTAATGAAGATGGATTTTTAGACAGTTCTCAACAAGGCATGTGGTGTGTGGCCGATGGAATGGGTGGGCATGCTAAAGGTGATGTAGCCAGCAAAATGATAGTTAATAGTTTGCAGGATATAGCCAATACAAATAGTTATCCCCTGGGTACTCAGCAAATCGCCCATGTATTGCAGGACGTTAATAGTCGATTAGTCTCAATGGCGAGTGAGAAACAAGCAGTTATTGGAAGTACGGTAGTTGTACTGCTTTTTGACCATCAATTTGCCCACTGTATTTGGGCGGGTGATAGCCGAATTTATCGGGTACGTAATAATAAACTAACCCGACTTACCCAAGATCATAGTCAAGTTGAAGAGTTGGTGCAGAAAGGACTTTTAACACCTGAAGAAGCCGAACGTCATCCAAATGCTAATGTTATCACTCGCGCTGTTGGTGCAAGTGAAGAGTTAGACTTGGATGTAGTTAGCGATGTTAGGCTAGACGGGGATAAATATTTTTTATGTAGTGACGGTCTAAACAAAGTTATTGATGATGCCGAGATTGAGCAACTTTTATTGAGCACACCATTAGAATCTATTGCGCCACTATTAATAAAAATGTCATTGGAACGCAAAGCTCGGGATAATGTCACTGTAATAGTTGTTGATAATCAACAGTCTTTAGAGATCATGGATGGAAGTAAAAATATTCATACTAACCAATCAAACTTAGACGATACCTTACCTCTAACTCGATGAGCTAAGTCAGTCGTTAATAACTTTCTTGGTTCTCATCAGCAAGTAAAAAAGAATAGTAGTTATCTGTTGGCGGCATCCCAGAAAAATAGCGTATTTGAGGGTTTGTGCCTTCGGTATTTCCCATCGACCAAATTGACATATTCACATTTTGCTTATTTAGTAACATGTGTAAGAAAGACTCATTACCTAGTGTAAAATCAAGTGAATCAATATCTGTAACACAAGCAAGCTCCATGACTGAGGTGACGGGTTTTGTACCTGCACTTTGGCAGTTTGATTCTTGCAGGCTTTGATATATCTCATTTAAAACGACTGTTATTTCGTCGAGATCAGGCTTGATATTTTCCAATAGACTTAAAGCAAAGTCTTCTCCAACCTCATGTATCAGATCAATTTTTCGAGCGAGTATAAAGGGGTTAACTTCTGATTCAGCTTGGCAAACCACTGTAAAAGGGTAACAGCGGCCGGCTTTATCTACGCTTGGCATGACAAAGCCTGCAACCGGAGTGTGACTTGCGTCATCTTGGCTAATAACAAAACGCCATATTGGGCTATTAAAGTACCTGTTTCGCCATGACTCACCTAACTGATCCCGAGATGAGCTAAGTGACTGTAATACCCAATTATCCCAATATTTTATAAATTCAGGACTGACATTACGTTGTACAAAATCGCCATAACCAGGTAGTTTTCCAAAAAATCCAATTTTCATTATATATCACTAAAATTCATTGATGCATTTGAAGTTAGACAACTGAGATATGATCAAAGGGTTCATTCTGCCATTGCCAGTAATTTCATATATTGCTTCATATTCATTTTTCGTAAATGTCACTTCTATCTTATTTTCATTTACCCTTTTACGCTTAGCTTCATCTATCAGCTTAAATAGCGCGAATAAACCACTCTTGCTTTCACCTACATCACTACCATCACGACGCTCAAAGGCAAACTGACTACTTGACCCAAAGTCCTGTGGTGGCCATACAATATTTGTGCTCGAAGGACGACCAAATTGATAACTCATAGTTTGACCATGTATCGACATTTTGAATTTCGATAATCGAGAATCTAAGTAAATAGGTTTAAAGGCCAAAGTCAGTTGAGGATTATCACTATCATTAACAAATAAACTATCGCGTATTTTGTTTATGTTTTCAAAAAAGGGCAAAACATCGTCGCTAAAACCATAGGTTCTTGCAACGTTTTCTTTCCATTGATAGGGATAGGAATTACTTCTGATTAAAGGTTGTATGTGTTTAGTGAAAAACTGATAAATACTGCCTGATGACCCAAACAATTGAGATAAATCTCTTAGACCCGCATCTGTTTTAGCTGAGCGTTCAAAGGGGTATTTAAATTTAATCGTATCAGTACACTTGTTTAAAACACTTTGTTGCCAAAGCTTAGCAATTTTGAGTCTTTGGGTTTGGTCACGCATTGCCTTTATATTGGTTGCCAATTCCTCGCCCCACCGATTCAATGGTGCTGGTTGGCTATAAGCAAAGGCTTGCAAAGGTTTTAGAACGTTGTCGTTAACACTCACGTCCTCATTTCTTAAATCAAAGTTTAAGGAAACTGAAATATCGGAAACTATGGTTGTCATTTTTTGTAGCACTATTGCTTTTTGTTCTTTGTCTAAGAGTTCATGCAATTGGCTAAACTGTGAGGTAATTAAATATTCTGGGGTATCAGTACTACGTAAACTGTTTAATCTGTTGGCTTTACTCATAGCTCTGTCGGCCGCTGCAGATAAATTTGCTAACTTTGATTCAGAGCTTATTTCTACGAGTTTTGTTGCCTGAGATACAGATTCAAGTAATTGAAACAACGGGGAGTTTAGTCCGCCAGCCAGTTTCAATGCTGAATCTAACGCAGCCATATTTGAAGTTTGTTTGACAGATACGGACTGCAACAAGTCTTTCCAAGTATTGACATAGTCTCTTGCATAGGATTTTTCGAGCTGTGTGGTTAATGCACCTTTGTTAATGACATTACCTTCACCTAAAATCCAGGTTTCTGTTTCGAGTTGATCTAAATAGTCTTTAATTTCACTACTTAATACCTGTGAGAAAATTTCTGGTGTAAAAAAGTGAGGAACCGTTTGAATATCGTCTTTTGATGTTGTTAACAATGTACGCCAGTCTGATCCGGCTAATTGCGCCATTGATAACATATTTTCCGACTTGTTCATGTAGGCTATTTTAAACTGTTCGTAATAAATATCGGATACGGATTGTGATTGTAAGATTCGTCTCGAATCATCTACTAATGAATTATCTACACTCGCCAGTGACATATCATTTTTTACGAGATTATTAACATGGGCACTCACCTGTACGTATTCAGTATTAGTGAAAAATGCCTGATTATTAAGGTTTTTGTGTAACCAATAGACTAGAAAAACACGGTCTCTTTTATCCGCATTTGCAAGCATAAGATAAGCTTTTAGGGCCTGGTACTTTTCGCTTATATCGTCACTATTTCTTAGCTGAAGCTCAACCTGTTTTTTTACATAAGGCATCAGAACTGATGACAATAGCCTGTTATAGCTAGCCGTGAGAGCATTTTCTAATGAACTCGATTGAGATAGGCCTAAGCCTGAAAACTCAGTTTCACTTTTTTCAACAAAGGCAGCAATGTTATCGGAAAAGTCATTTAGGGCGGGTATATAGGTTCTTAAATCAGCGCCACTAGAAACTGAAGTCTCATACTGTTTACTCCAGTTATCTACAGATAATTCACTTGACTCAATATAACGTGAATTGTTACCAAAGCTAATAAAGAAGCCTATAACAAGCAATAAGGTCACTACTCCAGCCGTGGCCATAGTGATACGTTTAATCAAACTTTTACGTTTATCATGGCCAACTAACACACCAAATTGATCAGACTCTGGGAAGATAACCTGTTGCAATAACTCCTTAATAAAATAGCTTCGCTGATCATTATTCCATAAGGCTTTTGCTTTGTTTTTTAATCCAAAGGCTGATGATACTTTCGCTATAATGCGGTCAATTGGCGCACCACTTTGTGTTCCGCTGGTAAAGTAAATGCCTCTAACTATCCCTGTTGTTAATCTATCATCAAGTTTAGCCAAATTGCCGACTATGTTGTCTAGTGTGGGTTTTAAAGAAGAAAATTGATCACTAAAACTATAAATAAGTGACTTACGGTTGGGATCCCTTTCTAACGAGATTCGCTGCCACTGACGTCTGGTTACAGACTGGGTTAGTTGTCTATACTCTTCGGAAAAATGCGTTAATATATCGCCTTGGATACTATCCTCTTTTGAGAATGTAATACCAAACGTCTGTTCTCTCTCTTTGTGTGAAAACGTCTCATAAAATTGACTAAAGCCAGCAAGCATATCTGACTTTGTAATAATGATATAAACAGGAAATCTGGTCTTAAAAAAGTCATTCACTTCTGCAATGCGTTTTTTCATTTGCAAGATATGTTGACTCATTTCATATTCATTCATACTCATCAAGTCAGACATACTAAAACTGACCAATAAACCACTGATTGGCTTACGACGATATTTTTTAATTAAACCTAAAAAGTTATTCCAACCTGTCTGATCTGCTTTTTGATGACTATCTTGTGAACTATAGCGGCCAGCCGTGTCCAACAATACGGCATCTTGGGTGATCCACCAGTCACAGTTTTTAGTCCCCCCAACGCCTTGCACCGCTTGGTTTCCAAGCTCATTAAATAATGGAAACTGTAAACCAGAATTAGATAATAAAGTGGTTTTTCCGCTTCCTGGAGAACCAATTATCATATACCAAGGAATATCAGTAAGGGTGTTTTGCCCCCCCTTTTTGTTTTTTAATAACTTGAAAGCTTCATCAAATTTACTTTTTAATTCTGCAGATTCAGAGTTAATAACATCGTTAAGTCCATCTTCTTCGGTGATGTCTTTCACTAAATTTTGTTGTTTCTTCATTTGTTGGTGATATTTAATAAATTGCACAATTAAATAAATAAACAACACTACAAGAATAACGATAATTCGCGTGCTTAACGCTGCTAACGGGTAGATTTCTGCAAAAGCAAAGTAAGGCCCAGCAAATAAAATAAATAACGAAAAAAGTAGAAAGAAGACGATTGGAATAAACCATCTACTAGAAGTGATTGCTTTAATTTTTTCCATTATATGAGTTCATCCTTCAAAATCAGAGTCAGTTCAACACGGCGGTTAATGCTTCGATTGTAATCGCTATCGTCGCTTACTAATGGTTGTGTATCAGCAACCCCTCTCGTCATGGTATTAAACAATTGTTGGTTACTTGTTGTTAACCATTTAGCAATGGCTTCTGCTCTTTTACGGGATATAACCCAATTTGAATCTGGCTTACCTGTGGAGTCGGTATGTCCAACGACCAATACTCGATCCGCATAATTTTTAATGGCATTCACCAATACATTGACATCTGGCAGTGAACTTTCATTAATTACGCTACTGCCTGACTTAAATAAACTTGTACTAATAAAGCGTATAAAAATTTGATCATTCCTTACATCAACGGACACTATTTTGTTGTCGATGTAGACGCTCAATGCTTGCTTCAGTGAATTGGCAACTTTATTTATATCAATAGGATTCGGCTGTATGTTGACTGGTTGAGTTATCGGTTGCTCCCAGCCAATGGATTCTATTTTTTGGTATAGAGGTTCTACTTTTGCTTTTAAACTGGATAAAAACGCAATATACACAGCGATTAAAATGAACCCAAGAATTAGGAAAAATACTGGAAGTGGGAACCCCTTAACAAAACCTGTTTTTAAATCGCCTACTCCTTGCCAACTAGGAGACAAATCACGGCTAATAGGGCGAGTCTGTTCTATTGGTCGATATAATCTCTGGCTTATTTCCAGTAATTCAGATTCGCCTTGTTTTGAAAGTCGATATTTCCCACAAAATCCTGATGATAAGCAGACGTAACATAACTCGATTAAATCAATGTTGCGCTGCGGCTGTTCCAATAGTTTATTTACGATGAGAAAAAACTTCTCTCCACCGGATGTTTCATTGTGATACTTACTGAGTAAGGTTTGATTACTCCAAGCACTATCTGATCCCCAAGGCGTCGAGAGTACCAATTCATCAAGTAAACAACATATGAGATAACGCGCGGTAAGTGCTACTTCTGTGCTCAAATTAAATTGATTAAGTTGTTGGTCAAATTTGGTAATTAAAGTTTCGATATCTCTGCGTAGTTGTTCAATACTATTGCTCGGCTCCAAGGAGCGAATATGACTTGCCAAAATTATCAAGTCACTTGCCGAAGACAGAATTATATTTTCCCCATCAAATTGTGCAGAGGCATTTAAATTCACTTGAACTGTCTGACTACTGGGCGGAGTCGGCTCTGATGGAGAAGGTCGGAACGTTTGTGTGTTTCCTGATTTCCGTCGTCCACCTGGATTCGGAATAATCATAGTCCTATCTTCGTCTTGCATTTTTATTTGCTCCTGATGGCCCAAAGTTCAATTTTCAAATTTGGAAACTTGGTCCCTACATGTAATGCGATGCCACCAGACTCTGTTAAGGCGGTCCAATATTCTCCATTCTGAATCAATTCATAATAAATAAAATTACGTTGATAAGGAATTTCTCGTGGTGCTACTGCTAAGTTATTAAGCTGAATACCAGGTAATTGCACATTGACCAGTTCTTTGATTTGTTCAATTGCCCCAATTTTAATTTGCGCTTGAAAATATTTTCGAAGCTCTTCAGTTGAAAGGTCTGAGGTGACCGCAAGTATAAAGGAGGCAGAAGAAAATAATGTTTTGTCTGCAATCACACCAACACTGATTCCATATTGCTTTTCTTGTAAAGGAATGTTGATCGAATTTTGCTCTAGCACAACGCTGAAGACTTGTCTTAGCTCTTCAATTAAGGTGCTAAATACCTGTGTTAGGTTGCTGTGCTGATAGCTTGGCAAGTCAGGAGTGACTTTATCGGCTTTAATAAATGTGCTCATATCCCCAATGAGGCCAATAAACTTCTCATACAATTCGTAAGGGGCTAAGGCTTCTGCTTGATCTAAATTTATTAAGATAGGTGAGTGTCGATTAAGCGTCTGCAACATCAAAAAGTCGGTTACTTCAGTCGTTGTCGCTTTTCCTGCTACTGATACACGTGACGCAAGTGCACTAATACGATGTTTAACCAGTTTTACCAATTCACTTATAAAACTAGAGATGTAAGAATTGCACTTAATATTGACACTAGGAGCAATAAAACTGGGTTGTAAGCTAACGTTATTACTAGTGCTTACATCTTCTATAAAGGCGATGGGGATACAACTAAACTCATTATTGTCATCTTTATCAGTACGTAAACAAAAACTCAGCCCAGATACTTCGACGATTTGTTGCGTTGAAGATATACCAGATATATCTCTTGCTTCATGTTCGGCTATTGAGTATCGGCTATGAATTACGCTGTCACGGGATGTTTCTGTATTACCGTTACGCCTAATTGGAACCGCTAGATAGATAGTTGAATTCAAAAAATCTTCATTGATATCGATAGCCATAGGCAAGCTATCGATACTCGGAAAATTAAAATAACTGCCGTCTGGTAAAATACCTTCTGCTGAATTGATACAAAACTTACCATTTTTTAAATGTGTTTTATCAATTTCAATAGAGGATATCCCCCAAAAATGGGGTCGGCATAAAGAAATGTTATATCTTAACTGAGATTCATGATATCTGGATTGTTGCTGAAAATGATGGGGTTGAAGCATCATCCCTTCTGACCAAATTACCTTCTTTTCCCATGCCATATAAACGGATCCTTTATTTATTTTTTATATTAATATTTAAATTTCAACTACTCGAACAGATAATTTCTCGATTTTAAATTCGATTCCAGAGTTTCTCCAGAAACTGCCCTCTGGCACTTCTTTAATAGTCCGCCACGTCACCATGTCGGTACTGCGATAACCCACCACTACACCAATATATTTAGCATTTTCAGAAATTTTTAATTCGACTTCTTTTTTACTGCCGGGATCAATTAAATACTCATTTAAAGTGATGTATTCTGTTCCAAGGGCATTATGGTTACTTTCAAAAAGTGCATCGTAGCTAGCGTTTTCAAAATTGATTCTATTGGTTAACTGATATATCCGCACAATAACAGACGATGGACGGCCTGCTATGTCAGGGTTGATATCCTTAGAAGCGGTAATGTAATAGTTAAAGTCCACTGTGTTTTCAGTAGTATTTGAACAGGCTAGAAGTTGCAAACATAAAAATATGATACCGATTTTTGATATGTGCCTTAACATGTTTTTTCCTTTTATTTGTCAGTCTTATAACGATTAATATGTGATTGATATGAATCTGAGAAATAAGTACCGAGTACCTCATTAAGATTCTCTTTTACACTCTTTGCAAGCAAAGGATGTTTTTCTTTATAAATTTTCCAGCACTGTGAATTAGAGTTTAATCCTTTAAACATTTGGGATTTGTTATTCACTTGAGCTTCAATGCCCTCTGGGGCCAGTTGCGCTAGCACTCCATCTAAGGTGCCTTGTAAACCTGACATAAATGCCATTTGGTGTAATTGAATATCCTGCATGGCTTCATCATAAGAGTTCCCTACAGACATGTACCCCTTTTTTTTCTTAACCAATAGCATTTCTAGGGTATCAACGGGATCAATTGAAAATTTTATCGGGTTATTAGATTTGGGCTGTATAAGTGTTGCTGACATCCGCGATTCTTGTTTAAAGGCCGTTCTACTCGCTAATAGCGACATGAGTCCTTGGGTTGTTGATAACAAGATGGTCGCGATATCTTCGGCAAAAGTGTCTTGATCAATGGATGCCTTAAATTCTTTTGATAGCCCTAGTTTTTCATACAAGGAGCTAAAAAAATCATCGTTAGTATTTTTAGAATTGGCCTCGGCACTCACACTTTGCTTTACATTATCAGGAGTGGGTGGGCTAGTTTCTTGAGGCATTGCCCTGACAATAGGCTTTTCTTCAAAGATTGGTGAATTGTATTCAGGTATAGGCTCAGGTGCACTCTGAGGCAGATCAGGTTGCACCTGTACATTAGTTTCCGGGCTTACTTCATTCACAATTGGCGGAACTGGATCCTCGGATTTAATGGGTGTTTCAAAATCACTAACGGAAGACATTGAATCAAACATCTCCCAATCATCTGGTATAAGCGCATCATCGGATTTAATGTTAGGAGTAATGGCATTGTTTTCAGAAATCACATCAAAAGGAGATGAGGGTTCACTTGTATTAAATGGGTTGGATTGCTCATTAACATTCGAAAACTGGTTTTCAGAGGGGGAATTAATTGGTGCCGATAAAATATCTCCTAAGCCTAGATCACTTTCTGGTTTTGGCGTATCGAGTATGTCTGGTACTGGAGTACTTTCAGGCATTTGGAATGGAGATTGTTGCCCTTGAAATGGGTCTTGGGCCGGCTCTTGTTTTGGTGCTGTAGCTGCATTTGAGTCCATGACTAAACCCAATAAATCCCCATTATTTGTTTGCGTTTGAAAAGGGTTAACCCCAACGTCATCTAGGTTAATTTCTTCAACCTTAACAACGTGTTTTCCAATTACAAGTGTATCCGAAGCCTGAAGCATATGCTCATTGCCGTGACCCAATGGTGTGCCAGCACTATTAATAATCACACCATTGCTACTGACATCCGTTAATACAAACTGTTGATTTCTAAATGTGATAACTAAGTGCTTTTTGGAAACGAATCTATCGCTATCTATTAACGTCCAATCACAATCATCAGACCGTCCAATGGAACCGCCTACTCCTGTAAAGTTATAGTTATCGTTCTGACCTGTTTCACTGCCTGATACAATTTTAAGTTTCAAATATGGCATAACTAAAACCTAATCCCTCCTGTCAATTTATACTGAAGCATAACGTTAAATCCACATACTAATATCGCAGTTATCTTCCGATGATAGCAATAAAAGTTCAATTAGGTAATAAGCACTTCGGGCAAGAAATAAACTAATTTCCGCTTGTTAAAAATTTTCCTATAAATAGTGGTCTCTATTATGAATTTAGTATGATCATTTAGGTAAATTTTTAAGTTTTTGCATCATTATGCGTATTTTCCGAAAGCGTTAAATAACTTTCTAGCGCTACCTTAGGGCACCATCACTTTTGTACATCCAGGGTTAGTAATTGAGATTACTCCCGCGAAAGTGCACATACACTTACTTGAATTATTTAAGGCAGGAAAATTAGCTATCATCACTGTAGCTGAGCCTGGTGTCCATGGCCCTGGTGTCACAGGTGTACAAGGCATCGGGGTCAACACTCCCAGCGCAGCAGCAGTGGCTGCAGCAACTGCTGGGTTGGCTGGAGACTTACACATTCCGAAAGGCATAATATTAACAAAAGGTTTATTATCCATAATGTTAGCTGCAGGTTTACCTTCAGCCATCGTTCTATTCTGAGGTAGCACCATTAATGAGCTAGGAGCTACTCCCATAGTGCACATTAAACTGGCGCCCATGTTTACCTGTATAGCCATGTTTATCCTCCACTTTAATTATCAGATGAATATTTAATTACAGCACCATAGCCAAATTTGGGCTAATTATTCTAATTAACTTTAACCACGCTTCCTTTGATCGTCGCCACTCCTCCGGCTTCAAAGTTACCCATAGCGCCGGCTTTTACTTTAGTATTTGCACCAGACGCAGCATCTAAGTTTTTACCTGCATCAATTTTAACGTCACCTGAAGTTTCTATTGCTATGCCTGCAGAGCTAATTGCAATGGTTGAGCCACCGACCTTTAACGTGATGTTATCAGATGCCTCTATACAAATATTGGTGCCTTTAATGAAACTGTCATCTGTCACTTGCATTGAGTGATTGGATTTGAATACTTCTGCTACATCTCCCGTGACAGTTAACGAAAGCGATTTTTTTACTTTTTTCGCTTCTTTCCCTACTACTTCAAGATGCCTATCTTTACCAATTTTCTCAACGTGATCGGCTTTGACTTCTTCGCTTCGATTATTTTCAACTAACTCAACTTGATCATTTTTAACAATCAAATGCCGGTCATTTCCTATTGTTTCAAAACAATCATTTTTAATATTGATATCTTGGTTTTTTTCGCCGTGTACAAATATCTGTTCTTCGCCCTTTTTGTCTTCTAGACGAATTTCATTAAAGCCACCGCCACCTTTACTGGAACGTGACTTAACGCCAGACATAGTGGCATTCGCAGGTAAGTCATAGGGTGGCATAGTGCTGCCGTTATAGACGCTGCCAATCACAATAGGGTTATCTGGATCACCATGGATAAAATCAATTAATACTTCTTGTCCAATTCGGGGGATTTGGATGGCTCCCCAGTTTTTACCTGCCCAAGTTTGCGAAACCCTAATCCAGCATGAGCTTTTTTCATCTGCTTTAGCGTATCGATCCCAATGAAACAGTACTTTTATTCGACCGTATTTATCTGTCCATATTTCCTCACCACTTTTTCCAACTACTATCGCAGTTTGCGGGCCAGAAATTTTAGGTTTGACTGCTAGACATTGGGGTCTATAAACAACTTTTGCGGGAATGGCGGTAAAAGTCGAAGTAAAAAGCTCTTCAGTTACACCAGAAGAATCAGCAAAATATTCCTCAGATTTTAAGACACATAAAAATTTCACTACTAAGTAGGTGTCATTTTGATCGTCTCGGTGATGATCAATTAATTTAAATTGACTACCAGCGAACAAGTTTCTGGCATTACCTTCACAATATTTCTGATCATAATGAACGTTTTCTTTTTCCATTAAGATTTTTGTATAGTTATTTCCCTTAGATTGTTCGGTATATTTTCCTGGGTAATTAAACTTTTGCAAAGAAGATAACGAGCCAGTTTTGGGATCCGCAGTAACCGAGCTGAGGTTTTTAGAAGGGGTAGTGAAATCAAAATCTCCTAAGCTCACCCCTCCAGTACGAATCTTCCTATAGTTCTCCCATTTCACAATTCCTTCAACATCAATAATATTAGAACTTTCCTCTTTTTCATAAAAAGGAATGTCACCAACATTAGGTTGTACTGAACTGTCGTCGGCCAACACCATAGAGTGCTTACCATTGGTGTGTGTGAAATAATAATAAATGCCTTCTTGTTCCATTATTCTGGATACAAAATTGAAATCACTTTCATTGTATTGAACTACATACTCTTGGGGAGTATATGTGCCTGTTAATTGATTTTCATAGTCTGAAAAACCAAGGTCTTCGAAAACGGCTTTAATAATATCGGGATAGGTTTTTTCCTGAAAAATTCGACAATTTTCGCTTAATGTCAGCAGCCAAAACCAAGGCTTGACTACTGCACCGAAACAGGCTGTTCTGCCGATATTTTCTTTTTGGAAAAACTCTGTCACTATGCCGTTGAAAAAACGGCTCTCGTTTTCAGTTTCCAAACGAATAGTGACATTTTGACCAAGAATATCGTCTAAAGATATTTCTTCATCATCACTTACAAGTTCGACCTCTATGTTAAAAGGTCTGCCAAGTTCTTCAACAATCTCTGCTTTGCGTAGCAATAACTTGCCTTCTCCTAAAGGAGTTGAGATAGCTAATAAACTATTTGATCCTGACATTTTCATTTCCTGTAAGTTGCCACAAATGTTGTGGTTTTCTTTGCGCTAACTATACGCCTTGATTGTGATAATTTTCTCTTAATCTGGTGTACTTATGATAAGTGCCTTTTGTCACTATTTAACAAATGCATGATTATCTAAACAATGGCACTTAATAAAAAGCTAGGTTTTCAATTTTGAAATACATAACCAGAATATAAAGCATAGTCAAATTATTATGCGACTTCATGATAATAATTAATCAACCAATCCTACACTTCTTTGCAAAATAAGTAAGTAGAAGGTCAACCTACACACCTTGATAGCCTCCGATATTACAGCTAAATAGTGTTTTACCTTATCGAATAAATAACGTGAAAATTCAGTCAGAAAAATTTAACTTTGCATTCATCTTTATTTGTATTAGATTTGTATGAGTGAGAATCAGAACAGTCTAAGGAAAGTGCTAGATGGATTACGATCAAGATATTATCTCCGACATTCCGGGTGATTCTGTGTGCGGAATTAATCTTGAGGACGACTCCGGATTTCAAAACTTCTTCTTTGAGTCGCAAGGCACTCCTGAGCGATTTGATGGTCAATCCACCATTCCTGCAGAACCCCCTGAGTGGCGAACGGTAAAAAAGCAAGCAATTGAGTACTTAGCCAAGACACGAGATCTAAAATTGATCAGTGTACTTGCACAGGCCGTATTAAATACTGAAGGGCTTTACAAATTCGAACAATGCCTAAATGGTTTGTCTCATCAGGTTAAAGAACATTGGCAAGAATTATTTCCTGCACTAGACGAAGATGACGGCGATCCTCTTGAGCGAATATCGGCACTCGGACATCTTTCTGATAAAGACTTTGTCATTAACGTTATACGTCAACTACCTATTGCCCACTCTAAGGTTTTAGGCAATGTCACTCTACAGAAAATTGATCGGGCGGTTAGCCCTGGTGGTTCTAAAAATGAAGGTGACTTGGAACTCCCACAAATTATTGGAATATTTAAAGAATCCGACACCGAACAAAACACTGCGACCTACACTGTTGTTAATCAATGTATTACCCATCTAAACGAGATAAACAAAGCTTTTATTGAACAAGCAGGAAATGAATACAATGTTAACTTTGACGCTATCGTTAATGTTTTAACTGACCTTTCTAATTCACTGAAAAAATATGGAGATCTTCGTCTTGAGGTTGTTACTCAAACGGATGAAGGAGCTGATGCTTCAGAATCAGAGCAACAAAATGCTAACTCAGCAACTACCAATACTGCCACAGCCACTTCCTTTAATTTTGCAACTGATATGAAATTAGCCTCACGTAATGATGTAGAGAGATGTTTTGGTTTGATACTTAGCTATTACCAAGAATGTGAACCATCCAGCCCAGTGCCAATTTTAATAGGTCGAGCAAAGAAACTTGTTAACTCTGATTTCCTAGACATAGTGAAAGATATTTTTCCTGATGCACTAGAGCAAGTTCAAAAACTGGGAGGTATTTCCGACTCTGAACCCGATGTAAATACTGATGAAAGTTCAAGTTCGTCAGGTAGTTCTTGGTAAATAAAAAAATATAAAAACGACATTGGCTTGCAGAATTAACCAGCTAATTACTTTCATAATAGGAGAAATAACGTGTCTAGTGGTCAAAAATTTATAGGGCGTAATAGAGCGCCGAGAGTACAAATCGATTATGACGTAGAACTATATGGTGCTGAGAAAAAAGTACAGATACCTTTTGTAATGGGTGTAATGGCAGATTTAAGTGGTAATCCTGCAGAACCTTTAGCGCCGTTGTCTGAACGAAAAATATTAGAAATTGATGTTGATAATTTCGACGATAGATTAAAAGCCTCGAAGCCCAGAGTACAGCTAAGTGTGCCTAATACCCTAACCGGCGAAGGAAACCTACCGGTAGAAATGACTTTTGAAAGCATGGATGATTTTACGCCTGCTGCGATTGCCAAAAAAACTGATGGTCTTAAGCAATTGCTTGAAGCAAGAACACAGCTATCTAATTTAGTGACCTATATGGACGGAAAAGAAGGCGCTGAGCAATTAATTGCTAAAGCTCTAGCTGATCCAACTTTATTAGCAACGCTAAGTGCAGCACCTAAACAAGAAGAAAGTGGGGAGGAATAAAAAGTGGCTGAACAAGAAGCAACACAAACAGAAGAAACCGCATTTGCTGATCTTGATACCGACAGTTTTGCGTCGTTATTACAAAAAGAATTTAAACCCAAATCTGATCATGCAAAAACAGAAGTCGAAAAAGCAGTTAATACCCTTGCTGGTTATGCACTTGCAGATGCAAACATCATTTCTGAAGATACTGTTCATTCCATTGAAGCAATCATTGCTGAAATTGACAAAAAGCTAACAGCGCAAGTCAATCTTATTTTACATCATGAAGATTACCAAGCATTGGAAGGCACGTGGAGAGGCTTGCATTACTTAGTCAATAACACTGAAACTGACGAATTCCTCAAAGTACGCGTTTTTAATATTTCTAAAAAAGAGCTTGGCAAGAACCTTAAGAAATTTGCAGGTACAGCTTGGGATCAAAGTCCAATATTCAAGAAGTTTTATGAAGAAGAGTATGGCCAGTTTGGTGGCGAACCCTTTGGTGCAATTGTAGGAGACTATTATTTTGACAATAGTCCGGCTGATGTCAACTTACTTACCAATATGTCAAAAGTGTGTGCTGCATCACATTCTCCCTTTATAACGGCCGCGGCCCCTGGTTTATTACAACTAGATGACTGGAATGAGTTAAGTAATCCTCGAGATTTGACCAAAGTATTTTCAACACCTGACTTTGCTTCATTCAGATCTTTGCGTGAAACTGAAGATGCTAAGTATATTTCACTCACCATGCCAAGAGTTTTGTCACGCCTACCTTATGGCGACAAAACAGATCCCGTGGAAGAATTTGATTTTGAAGAAGACACAAGTGGACCTGATTCATCAAAATATGCATGGACCAATGCTGCCTATTCGATGGCTGTAAACATTAACCGTTCATTTAAAGAATATGGATGGTGTTCGCGTATCCGTGGTATTGAATCTGGTGGTGATGTACAAGGTTTACCAGTGCATACATTCCCAAGTGATGATGGCGGTGTTGACATGAAGTGCCCGACCGAAGTCGCCATTAGCGATCGTCGTGAAGCGGAGCTTTCAGCTTGTGGATTAATGCCACTTATTCATCGTAAGAATAGTGACATGGCAGCATTTATTGGCGCGCAATCATTGCAAAAGACTGCCGAGTACGATGATCCTGATGCAACAGCAAATGCTGCTCTAGCCGCACGCTTACCTTATTTATTTGCGACCTGTCGTTTTGCACATTATCTGAAATGTATTGTAAGAGACAAAGTAGGTTCGTTTAAAGAACGTGATGACATGGAAAGTTGGTTACAAAGCTGGGTTAATAATTATGTTGATGGAGATCCACAGAATTCAACAGAAGAAACTAAAGCACGTAAACCATTAGCAGGAGCTGAAGTTGTAGTAGAAGAAGTAGAAGGTAGCCCAGGATATTACAGTGCCAAGTTTTTCCTAAGGCCACATTATCAATTAGAAGGTTTGACAGCATCGTTGCGTTTGGTGTCTAAATTGCCTTCTGCAAAACAGTAAACTAAATTTAAATAGTTAAATCAAAGGAGAGTTATTATGGCTGTAGATATGTTTTTAGAGTTAGAAAAAATTGCAGGTGAAACCCAAGATGACAAGATGAGCGCAAAGGATGCCATGGACCTTCTCGCTTATAGCTGGGGAATATCTCAAAGTGGAACTACGCATTTAGGGTCTGGTAGTGGTGCTGGTAAAGTAAATGTGCAAGATCTTTCAATTACTAAATATGTGGATCTAGCGTCGCCGGTATTAATACAAAAATGTACTAAAGGTGACCATATTCCTACTGGTAAGTTAACTGTTCGTAAAGCGGGTGGTGAACAATTAGAGTACATAACAATTGAAATGAAAGATATCATCGTAACTTCTGTATCCACTGGCGGTTCAGGTGGTGAGGATCGATTGACTGAAAATGTTAGTTTGAATTTCAGTCAATATAAAATTGTTTACTCGGAACAACTTCCATCAGGAAAAGCTGGTAAACAGCCGGAATTTGCATACGATATTGCTGCAAACAAAACGTTGTAATCGCAATTGGCTACTCTTGTCAAAGAGTAGCCAAACTTACGCTCTGAACTATAAGAAGAATAAAAATGAATGCAGAAAGCCTACTAAAATCTGGAGACTTGGCTGCGTGCAAAATCCAGCTATTCAATGAGATTAAAAAAGATCCAAGTAACTTACAATTACGCATATTTTTGTTTCAATTGTCGTGCATTAATCGCGATTGGCAAAGAGCCATTACTCAGCTTGATGTACTAAAAGACCTATCCGACTCAACATTAGCCATGGTTAATACCTACACACAATTAATTGAATGTGAGATGAGGCGTGAAAAAGTACTATCTGGAGAACTTGAGCCTATTTGTTTCGGTGAACCATCAGATTGGCTTGGTTGCTATGTAAATGCCTATAAACATTATTGTTCTAATGAAATTGCCCAGGCTAAACAATTAATTCAACAAGGCGCTGAACTCGCACCTTTGGTCAAAGGAACAGTTGATGATCAACCTTTTGAGTGGTTGAGTGATGCAGATGTAAGGTTTGGCCCTGCTATTGAAGTGATGTTAAATGGTGGATATTACTGGTTGCCGCTCGAGTATATTTCAGAGTTAGAGTTTGAACCAGTAGATGATTTGCGTGACCTCGTATGGCGTGCTGCTAATTTAACATTGAAAAACAAAGGTAAACTTATCGTGTTTATACCGGTACGTTATCCTATTACGTCTGAAACAACTGACCCTCAGTTACTTGCCAGAACATGCGATTGGCATGAACCTATTGAAGACTTTTATGTCGGTAGCGGTCAGAGGGTATTTATCTCCGATAAGGAAGAGTACCCATTACTTAATATTAATTCCATTAAGTTTATTCACGAATAATGCCGGAACTTTCTCAAAAAGAACGCTTACAATTATCATTGCTTGACCGTTTGTCAGACGATGAACCCGAAAAATTGTCAGAAGCAAGAGATAAGCGCGTTATTTCTGTCTCTCGATTAAAGCAATTGGTGCAAAGAGATTTAGCCTGGTTGCTAAATTGTGTTGCAGCGTCCGCTAATTTTGATTTGACAGATTACCCTGAAGTGGCCAAGTCTACCTTTAATTACGGTATTCTTGATTTATCAGGTGCCACCTCTATGAGTCTCAGTGCCAAACATATTGAGAGAGAGTTGGTTAGATGTATCAAGAATTTTGAACCGCGAATAATCCCTAGAACTTTAAAAATAAAGATCTCCTTAGCAAAGCAAGAAATGAGTAACAACACCTTGTCCTTCGAAATTTCAGGTGACCTGTGGGCTCAACCGCTCCCCCTACAATTGTTTTTAAAGACAGAAGTAGATATCGAAAACGGTACAGTACAAATAAATAGTTGGAAGTAATAGAAAATGGATGCCAAATTCTTAGAATTTTATAATCAGGAATTGAAGTTCATTAGAGAAACGGGGTCGGAGTTCGCTAAAGAATATCCCAAAATTGCTGGTCGTTTAGGTCTTGAAGGGTTCGATTGCTCAGATCCTTACGTTGAGCGTTTATTAGAAGGGTTCGCCTTTCTTTCTGCACGCATTCATTTAAAACTCGATGCTTCGTTTCCTAAGTTTACTCAGCATTTAACAGAGCTTTTGTTTCCTACCTTTCTGCAACCTTCTCCGTCTATGTTGATTGCTCAATTTAATCCAGATTTAGATGAAGGAACGTTAACCGAGGGCGTCACTATCCCTCGGCAAACTGCATTACATAGTTTGTTGAGTAAAGGTGAGCAAACGTCTTGTGAATATCGAACTTCGAGTGACGTGACTTTATGGCCAATTAAACTGACAAAAGCAGACTATATTAATGCTCAGGAATTGGCTTCGTATACCACAAAGTTATCCCTAAAGTCCGCACCAAAGAGTGCCGTAATGATCACTTTAGAAAGTGCGCCAGGGATTAAGTTTTCAGAGATATCTCTGGACTCTTTAATGTTGCATTTACGGGGGACAGAATCTTTTCCACTTTATTTGTTTGAAGCGATATATAAAGGGTATCAGGGATGTTTGTATAGAAGTGGTGACAAACTTTGGCGATATCAAGAAGCGAATACTCAGGTAACTCCTCATGGTTATGACAAGAACGATGCTTTATTGCCTTTTTGTAATCGTCAATTTGATGGTTTTCGGTTGCTAAGAGAATATTTTGCCTTTACAAAACGATTCTTGTTTTTGTCTTTAGATAATCTTCATTCAACAATCCACCAATGTAATTCGGACAAGTTACAATTGCTGTTGTTACTTGATCATAATGACAATCGTTTAGAAAATTTAGTCTCAGCGGAAAACTTTGCACTTCATTGTGCACCTGCTATTAACTTATTTCCTAAACGCGCCGAACGTATCAACGTATCAAAGTTAACCAGTGAGTTTCATGTCGTCCCAGATAAATTACGCCCGCTAGACTTTGAAGTGTGTTCAATTAGCAGCGTAAAAGGCTTTAGTTCAGGGATAGAGTCGAGTACGGACTTTTTGCCGTTATACGGTTCTGATGAAAGTCAAAAGAATAACCGCAATGCATATTATACGTTAATCAGAGATGCCCGAAATCTCAATATCAATCAAAGAAAATTTGGTCATAGGTCCAGCTACATTGGGACTGAAGTATACCTTTCGCTAGTTGACCCAAAGAATGCGCCAGTAGCCGATAACTTAAGACAGTTATCTATTGACACCATGTGTTGTAATCGAGACCTACCTCTTATGATGCCTTTGGGTAAGAGTAAAACCGATTTCACCATAGAAACAGGCGCGCCATGCGAATCAGTGCGCTGTGTTGGTGAGCCCACTCGTCCGACATCCCCCTTAAGCGAAGGGAATTTATCTTGGGATTTAATTCATCAGTTATCGATAAACTTCTTAGGGGTGAACGATAATGAAAGTGTCTCTGCATTAACTAAGCTAAAAACGTTACTTGGTCTAATGATGGATAAAAAAGATCATGAACAAATGAAACAAGTGGACGGCATCATCGACTTAAAAACTCGCCAAATAACCAGCCGCTTGCCGTTTTCTGGGCCCATATGTTTTGGTCGAGGAGTAGCCATCGAAATTACTGTTGATGAGCTTGCTTACGAGGGGAACAGCACCTTTATGTTAGGCATGGTTTTAGATCAATTTTTTGCGCAGTATGTCAGCATAAATTCATTTACCCAGCTAGTCTTACACACATCTGATAGGGGGGAAATTCATCGATGGCCAATTCGAATCGGCTTGCAAAGCGCTATTTAGAAGACTTATCTAAAAATTCTGAAGAGCTTTACAAGCAAGATTTTGCCCCACTATTGCGCTATCTCGATGCGAACGCACCCTTATCTGAGCGTATAGGCTATTCTGTTTCACCCAAACAAGACTGTGTACGTTTTGGCCAAACTCCCTTATTACATTTTCACGCATCTGCGTTTTCTGAGGTGAGATTCGGCACAATAAATGGCATTTACAAACTTAAAAACAGTTATTGGGGAATGTTTGGAATAAACGGAGCGTTACCTAATCACCTTACAGAATATGCAATTGAAAGAAACTATCGCTTAAAAGACAAAACCCTTGCTGAATTTGTAGATATTTTTCATCATCGCTTTATTTCCTTGTTCTATAGGGCATGGGCAGACGCAGAGCCAAGTGTCAGCCATGACAGACCTGAACGCGATATCTTTAAGCAAAGAATTAATACTTTTTCTGGTGAAACGAATATACAACAAGGCTCCTTCAATCAGAGTCAAAATATCCATCAGTATTTGGCAGGGCTATTCAGTCAAAAAAATCGAAGTGGTCAAGTATTGAGTCAGTTGTTGTCGGAAAGTTTACACCTCGACGTCCAAATCGCTCAGTTTGAGGGGTGTTGGTATGATATTGAGCCTTCTGAGAAAAGCCGACTAGGTAGTAAAAATTCCACCCTTGGTATGGATAGCATAGTCGGGGAGCGGACCTATCAACGTAGTTTTAATTTTTCAATCAATATTGGGCCAATTGATTACGCTCAATACATCGCTTTGCTAAATAACAAACAACGTATCAAAAGTATTATCGCTATTACTCAGAAAGCGGTAGGGCAAGAGTATGAATTTACTATTAATGTCTTATTAAAACCATATCAAACTCAACCGAGTCAATTAGGGGCAGCACAACTCGGTATTAATTCATGGTGTCAAGATAAGTCTAGTCACTTAACGCAACATGACCCCATTTTAGTATATAAAACAGCATGTTAATAACTACAAAATAAGGGAGCAAACACTATGGCTGAAATTAGTCGCGTCAATCTTTTTGGTAAACTTAATCCTATTGGTTATAAAGCCGTAGAAAGTGCCACTGTCTTTTGTAAACTCAGGGGTAACCCCTATGTAGAGTTAGTACATTGGTTCCAACAAATTTTGCAGTTACAAGACTCTGATTTACATAAAATTATTAAACATTTTAATCTTGACCCTTCAGTTTTAGCTAAAGACATGACTAATACATTAGATTCCTTGCCGAGAGGTGCGAGTTCCATTTCAGATTTATCCAGCAAAATCGAAGATTCAATCGAACGCGCTTGGGTTTATGGCAGTTTGGTATACGGCGATACAAAAGTCAGAATGGGCTATGTAGTATTGGGTATGTTGAAAACGCGCGAACTAAAAAATAGCTTACTCAACATGTCAGCTGAGTTTGGTAAAATTAAAGTCGAACAATTGGGTGATGAATTATTAGACATACTGTCGGGATCTTGTGAAGACAATACCCAAGCCACTGACGGTTCACATGTTGGTGGGGGCGAACCTGGCACATCAAGTGATGCAATGTCACCTGCTACTATGGGAAAACAAGAAGCTTTAAATCAATTTACTACCGATTTAACTGAGCAAGCCGCCAAAGGTGAGCTAGATCCCATTATTGGCCGAGATGAGGAGATCAGACAGCTCATCGATATCTTGATGCGCCGTAGACAAAACAACCCCATTTTGACGGGAGAAGCCGGTGTAGGTAAAACAGCTGTAGTAGAAGGTTTTGCTCATCGCATCAACAAAGGGGATGTGCCTCCCGCCTTACAAGGGGTAAAACTACTTTGTTTAGACATAGGTTTATTACAAGCCGGTGCCAGCATGAAAGGCGAGTTCGAAAATCGTCTTAAACAAGTCATCGAAGAAGTAAAATCCTCGACCACGCCTATCATCATGTTTATTGATGAAACGCACACATTGGTAGGTGCTGGTGGTGCAGCCGGAACCGGTGATGCCGCTAACTTACTAAAACCTGCTTTAGCCAGAGGTGAATTACGCACTATAGGCGCCACAACTTGGGCTGAATACAAAAAACACATTGAAAAAGATCCTGCGCTTACTCGTCGCTTCCAAGTGGTAAAAGTGGATGAGCCAAGCGAAGAAAAAGCCATTTTGATGATGCGAAATATTGCTGGCATGTTAGAAAAACACCATAAAGTTGAAATGTTAGATGCAGCAATTGAAGCTTCGGTTAAGTTGTCTCATCGTTATATTCCTGCGCGTCAGTTACCCGACAAAGCAGTGAGCTTATTAGATACTGCTGCAGCACGAGTTGCCGTCAGTCAATTTGCCACACCGGCAGAATTAGAAGATTGTAAACAACGCATAGAAAATCTCACCGTAGAACAAAACTTACTCGATAAAGAGGCGGCCATAGGTGTAGTAAATCAAAAACGTATGGATGCAATAGTGGAATGTTTAGTTGCAGAGCGCAGCAAAGAACAAGCATTAACTGAAAAATGGCAATCTGAAAAAACCGTAGTAGATGGTGTACTCGCAGCCAGAAAAACTTTGCGTGATTTAATTACCGAGCAAAAACTATCAGAACAACAAGTGGCAGAAGAAGCCCTAAATGATGATGGCACTCCTGTAGAAGCCGTCGATAATTCAGCTGCAATCGCCGAAGCCAAAACTGCACTTGACGAGCAACATCAACAACTTGCCGAACTACAAGGTGAAACCCCGTTAATTTTACCCGCCTGTGATGAACAAGCCGTTGCATCAGTTGTCGCCGACTGGACAGGTGTACCAGTAGGTAAAATGGTCAACGACGAAGTTAAAACCGTACTGAACTTAGCCAATGTTATGAAGCAGCGAGTAATCGGCCAAGACCACGGTATGGAAATGATCGCCAAACGTATTCAAACCTCCCGTGCCGGACTAGATAACCCCAATAAACCCATAGGTGTGTTTATGTTATGTGGGCCATCAGGCACAGGTAAAACAGAAACTGCCTTAGCCCTAGCAGAAGCTCTATACGGTGGTGAACAAAACGTTATCACCATCAACATGAGTGAATTCCAAGAAGCGCACACCGTTTCCACTCTAAAAGGTGCGCCTCCTGGTTATGTCGGTTATGGCGAAGGGGGTATCTTAACTGAAGCCGTGCGTCGTAAGCCTTACTCAGTGGTACTGCTTGATGAAGTGGAAAAAGCGCACTCAGATGTACATGAAATATTCTTCCAAGTCTTTGACAAAGGTGTAATGGAAGACGGTGAAGGTCGCATGATCGACTTTAAAAACACTTTGATTTTACTTACCTCAAATGTAGGTAGCGAATTGATCATGAATATGTGTAAAGACCCAGAACTCATGCCAGAGCCTGACGGCATCGCCAAAGCGTTACGGGAACCTCAATTACAAGTTTTTCCTGCCGCATTACTCGGTCGCATAGTCACTATTCCTTACTACCCACTATCGGATGACATGATTAAATCGATCACTAAGCTGCAACTTGACAGAATTAAGAAAAGAGTTGAAAGCGGTCAAGGCATTGACTTTGTTTATGATGACTCAGTGGTGGATTTGGTAGTCAGTCGCTGTACGGAACTAGAAAGTGGTGGACGTATGATTGACTCCATACTCACTAATACTTTACTACCTGAAGTGAGTCATAAATTTTTGACGCATATGTTGGAAGGTCAGCCAATTAGCAAGGTTGAAGTCAGTGCTAAAGACGATGAATTTGTCTATGAGTTGAGTCATTAGGGAGTTAACTTGATAGTGTGCCCACAAAGTTTGTGGGCTTTTTCATTAAAGGTAAGTGGTTGGGGTCTTTAAATTATCTTTAGAATCTTATTTTTTATTAAATTAATAGATGAGAATCTTACATAGTTACTTTTAGTCATTTACTTGGGTGAAGCCTTGTTGATTTTGTTTGTACTTCGTAACTTGTTCTCTTATCTCATTGTAAAATATGGAGTTTTTATGTCAAAACTAGGCTTAGTTTCACCTAAAGAATGGCTATCTCGTACTAGCATTACTTTTGCACGAGGCCGTGGCCCAAAGTTAATTATGATCGATAAAGCTTATGCACAATACCATGCTGTCAGATCTGAACAAAATAAAGAAAAACTATTTCAACATCTTCAAGATTACTTGATCGAAAAAGGTAATGGAAAGAATTGGGACAACGTTAGGCGTAATAAGCAAAGCGGTGGTCTGATGAAATATATTCATGACTCTTGTCGCAAAGAGCCGTTGGCTAAAACGGTGTTAAGTAAGCGCATTCCAGAATCTAGACATGGTCTTATTTATCTTTGGCAGCAAGCTGATGTGCAGGCTCAGTGGGCTAAAATTGCACTTGAAGGTGCACTAAGCGTCGGTAGCGCTTCCGCAAGCATGCTTCAGGCAAGCAGTTATGAAAAAGGTGAAAGTCTTGAATATCTCGGTAAAATTAAAGAAGATTCAAATTTAGATAAAATTGTTTCTGGTGCCGGGCATGTCAAAACAGCTGCTGGCGCGGCTGGAGTAAATCCTACCCCAAAAGGGACTGGAGTCCAGGTAGACTCAAAAGTTCAAACTCCTCCTCCAGAGAAAAGACCACCAGTAATTACCTTAGGTACCCTCGCTACTGACCCAACTATCATTGAAAGGGCAAAGCATTTCTTCGGAAATGCGTTCAACCTTGTTTATGCAGCGATTGAAAAAGCAGTTAGAAGCATTTACGCAGATCTTAAGCTTAAGTACAAAACAGGCGAGATTTGGGGAACAATAGGTGGCGGAGCCGTTTCACTGATTAATTTCATACTCGGAAAAGTAGTAAAACATGCTGCCCCCTTAGTTGGAAATATTCTTGAAATAGGTCAAGGTATCGCAAAAGCAATTCTTGCAGCGAAAGACAGGGTCATTGCCTACCAAAAGAAGAATAATTTTGTTATCGCCCCAGGTCATCCTATGCAAATAGGTAAGGCCATTGAGAAGCAGATGAATTGGTCGATTGGCAATGGACTATATACAATGGCTAAAAGCGGCGCAAAACTTGGTGGTAATATTGCCAGTTGGGGGGCTAGTGCATTGATTGATGTGATTGCGGCTTGTGTAGAATTTGCATGGAAACTCCTATCTCGCGCTTTCGAATCCCACAGTATGAACAAATGGATTGCAGAGGTAAAAAATATCGTGGCCACTGGTGGTAAGGTAAAAGATCCCTATGACGATAAAATGCGACCAGCAATCGTTTACGACGATAAGGCTTTTACTGCTTTAGTAGAACGAGGTTGCTCCGCTAGTCCTTGTATACCTATGATGACGCTTAACTCGGGCATTGCTGGAGATCTTATGATGTTCATGAAAATGTTTGACGATGCTGGGGGGATCTTAGGCCAAGGCAGTGGCATTGAAAACCCAACTACTGCGCGCCCAAATAAACATTTTAAGGCTGGAGCTGAATATTGGACTCACCTCAAACAATGGGGCAGAAATTATCTGGAAAGTACCGGGTTTACTTTTAATTCTAAGGATGAATTTGCGAGAGGACTGATGTGGCATGCAATTAAACATCACAATTCTGGCTCGATGTCGACAGGCGACAAAATATTGCATTTTGCGGCTGGTGGTTAACCGATTAGAAAATTGCTAGGAAATTTTATCGTGCAGCCTTTGAAAACTTTACTAAAAGGTTGCCATTGCAATTTATTGACTCTAATTTTTTTAGTTTCAATGGCGAGTTTAATTTAACCACTAGCATGATCTATGGTTTGCAGGGGGCACGTCAGGCAATTAATAACAAAGCCGTTCGTGATATTTTATTGCGGGTTATTAATCTGTGTTTCAGGGTAAGGGGCAATATTGTGTTGAAATATCATTGCCAACATTGTCATGAATAGATGGCATTCATCGACAATGTTCGTAGCAAATACTGTAAAAAACCAAAGTGTCAACTTGCTTTGGTCAAAATGTTGAATGAGCTAAAAAAATATAAACACAATGAACTTCATAAAGCTCTTACTGATTTGCATGAAAGCCATTTAAAAAACTTGCTGAGTCTTGAGTCTCAGGATGTTATTCCGGTAAAACTTCTGGAGTCTATTGAACAACACAAACCTGTCACTGCCTTGTTACCTGATAATAGCAACGTTGTAACAACACTTCCTGAAACACGTAAAGAAGGATTTTTATACCACTTAAAAGCCTTATTTAATGACATGCAGGCTGGTGATAAAAACACTCTAAGAGTGTATTCTGATGAACTTAAAGCGCCGCTTTCGCCCGAGGAATCGACACTGTTGGGGAAAGCTTGTAAGACGTGTAAAGGATATTGTTGTACTTCGGACGGTGCTGATAATGCTTATCAGGACTATCCTTCATTAGAGCTATATCTCTCAACTCAATCCGCAGGTATCACAGGGGAAGAACTAGTTGAAAACTATAGGCGTTACATACCTACTAAGACTTATAAAAATGCTTGCGTCTTTCAGGGAGACAGAGGGTGTACGCTGCCAAGCAATATGCGTTCATTTACTTGCAATAATTTCTTGTGTAGCAGCTTAAATACTCTTCGGAAAAACATTGCAAAAAGTCACAGTAAATTAACCTACGCTGCGGCCATTGAAGACGACAAAATAACGAGAAATTACATTTTTGATAAGGAGAATTTTGTTCTACTTTGATAGTTCATCAATCATGTATATACAGAGTACAGTTGTGGTGACATCCTTTTTAGACTATAGAGTTATAGGCTTATGAATTTAAAAGAGGGAAATCGATTATTACCCTTTTGTCAACGACACGTTAAGCATCGATGAAGACAGTCGCTGAGTGTGTCTAATAAATGATGGTGGAATCTGAGTTTAACGAGAACAGGCAATACGTGTCTTTTATGGCGTTGGCTATATAGTAATCAATGGCTTGATACTAGTTGCTCTGACAAATCAATCAGTCTATCGCGTATTGAGGTTAACGGTAGTAAGTTTGTAACAGTATCAACAGGGATTTAAGATTATGGATAATTTGCTAAACAAGTTCAAAATTTCTCAGATGACTATGGATGAGGTAATAGCTCGAATTCCTCTCCCCCTGCAGCATATAATCCCCTCTCACTTTATGATAAAACCTTCGCTGCTTTTAGCACAACGTTTCCAGAGTATGGGGTTTCAACAAGAAGCAACAATGATATTGCAGTTGCTGGTGCAGGCAGAGCCTTGTAATGCAGAGGCTTTGTATCAGCTTGGGCTGGATTGCAACCGCAGAGCCAGAAAAGAAGAGGCCATAAAATACATGCGTAGATATCAACAAGAACGCATGCGAGAAAATGGCATGGATCCAGATATTGATACTGATACGTTGCAGTTTTTGTTATCGACAGAAGGCTTTGCAGAACCTCCAGCTCGCGTTCCACGAGCTTATGTTGAAAATCTCTTTGACCGATTTTCGAGCCACTTTGATGAGCGATTAATATCTCGATTGGCATACAAAACCCCCAAGCATCTTTTCGACGTTTTTTGCGATGTCGCACAAAGTGAAGATGCCTTTAAAAATTGTAAGAAGTTAGTAGATTTGGGCTGTGGTACTGGGCTTGCTGGTAAATATTTTCAGGCAATTTGTGAAACTTTGATTGGCATAGACATTTCATCTGAGATGATTGAAAAATCGCGACAAAGGGGTGTTTACGATGCGCTGTTAGTTAGCGAAATCACGGCCTATCTTGAATCAGAAATATTGCCAGTTGATGTCTTTATCGCAACAGATGTTTTTAACTATTTTGGTGAAATTGAAGCGATTTTAGTGGCCTGCAGAAAACGACAGAATACTGCTGGGTTGTTGGCATTTTCTGTGGAAGCTTTACCCCTAGGCTCTGATAGTAAGAATGCCGGATTTAAACTTGCTAGCACAGGGCGATTCCAACATGAGACTAGCTATGTGTCGAGTTGCGCTAAACAGGCAGGATATAGAGTACTAAATTGCTCAGAATCAGTATTAAGACTTGAAGACGGGTTTGACGTAAATGGATATCTGTTTGTATTACGAGCCGTATAGATGTAACCCAGTTGAGTATAGTCCGAGGTTTAGTGTGCGATTTTTCTTAAGGGACAATTTATTTGATTTTTCCATGTGCTTTAAATTACATTGCTGTATCAAAAATATTTAGGTTGTCAACATGATACGCAATGCCGTCGCTCTATCTCCCTGCACAGAAGAGGATATTGTCTTCTTGAATGCAATGCAGGTAAAACCCTTTCAGCAAGTTTACTGTGACTTGCCAAGTAAGGTTTTTGCTCAAAAAAAAGAGGGCGTAAGTCATCATGTTGTTAAAAAAGATGGCGTTCCAGTGGGTATGTTCAGTGTGGATAGCCGTTATCATCTTGGTTTTAACTTTGCGAATTTTGATACTTTAGGCATCTCTAATTTTTTAATTGATGATGAAAGCCAAGGCAAAGGTTTTGGCACAGAGGTATGCCGAATGATGCCAGTTTACCTGCGTGGTTTGGCACCAAGAGCACGTGGTAGTTATATGTTAGTTATGGTCAATAATGCTGGTGCCCATAAAGCCTTCATTCGAGGTGGATGGACTAACACCGGCGAAAAGTTTACTTTGGGACTTAAGGGGGTTCAGAATATCCTTTGGTTGCCAATGTAATAATAATTGCTGATGAACAGCACTCCAGGGTCGATTTATCACACGTGCTCGTATACGCTGTGAGTAACGTTACATGTTATAGGACTTAACTATGTCAGGTCGTCTTGATTTTGAATACGGTTTTAACTCTCATTCTGCTAAACGAATTGATGCCCAAGAGCCGATGCGGGTTTATTTTTTAGGAAATTTTAGCGCTGTAAAAGCAGAGCAGGAAAACGCTCCAGACCATAAAATTCTTCGTATCGATATAGACAACTTTGATCAGGTCATGACTAAGTTGAGTCCAAGTATTTGTTTACCTTCAGGTCATCAATTGACGTTTAACGAATTAGAAGACTTTCATCCTAACAATTTAATTAACACCCCAGTTTTTAAAAATTTGCGCCGCTTAAAACGTGAGTTAAGTAATCCAAACACAGCCGAGCAGGCAGCTAATGAGGTCATGACTCAGTTTCAATTAGATGCTCAGAAAAGTGCTCAAGAGGCAGATATAGAGGTTCTTCAAGATGCCCCCGAAACAGATAATAATGATGATATGTTTGAGCGCCTGTTAGGCAAAAAACAGTCTGTTCCTAGTGAGCCCACTTCTGCTGCCTCGGGTACACAAAGTATCGGAAACTTAGACCTCTTTTTAGCTCAGTTACTCAAACCCCATATTGTCAATGACACTAAACCAGAACACCTAAACTTGCTCGCGATAATTGATCAAGCCTTGCAAGAATTGATGAAATCAATTTTACATTCTAAACAATTTCAAGCCATAGAATCACTCTGGCGTGGAGTAAGGGATGTTATCTTTAGCGAGGAATATGACGAAGAGGAGCAGTTCTTTTATTTGATTGATGCTGATCACTCCACGCTAGACAAAGCAGTGGCTGGCGATACGGTGTTGGTCAGCAAGATAAGTCAACACTTAAAAGACACTGACGTAACGACTTATGATGTGCTGGTTGCAGATTACCAATTCTCAGCAAGTCATGAGGATATAACGGCATTAAATTATCTCGCTAGCCTTGGTGAAGCTCTAAAATGTCAGGTTGTTAGTGGGGCAGATGACAGCCTTGTTAATTCGCCAGATGAGTCACTTTGGCATGAATTTAGGCAAACTCCACAAGCCAGTTATCTTGCGCTTAGTTATCCTCGAGTATTGCTGAGACTCCCTTATGGCGAAAAGTATGACGAGGTTGATTCATTTGCTTTTGAAGAGTTTCCTAATGAACATCAACACAATCAATTGTTGTGGGGGAACTTGGCATTTGCCTGTGCGCGGTTACTGATACGCCAATATCAAGGACTCGTATCATACGATGCGCATATTACAGAGCTCCCCGCTTTTGTTTATGCACAAGGTGACGAACAAAAATTGCATGCTTGTGGCGAATATTTATTGTCTGAACAACAACTCATGGATATTCAAAAACAAGGAATAAGTCCGTTTGCCAGTTTTAGAAATAGAAACTGCATTCGATTGTATGGTGATAAAATTAAAGCTGTTAGTAATTTAAAATAGACAAAAACTGTGTGATTTTTTAACTCGGTGGACTTTGGGTTTAATAACGGACTTAACAATTGCCGTTGTTATGTTTTACAAATGTTGTGAGTCAAGGATTAGAAAAGAACGAGATGCTAGCCATATTTACTCTTTGATATTGGTACGTATAGAAAGAGTAGCTAAATTCCTAAGAAAAAGGAGTCGTTTGTTATGTTATTCCATCAATCGAATCAATGCCTTCATTGCAACACTAGTCTAACTTTTATTGAATACTCACGAAGCCCATATTGTGAAAAACCTAATTGTCAGCGCGCTAGAGTGCAGCAATATTTAGAGGAAAATAAAAAGCGTCTAACTGCGCAACTGAGCGACGAGATTGAAGTCTTTCTACAGGATCCTGCTACTCAGAAATTGTCTGTAAGGCTACGTAAAGAATTGGAAAACACTTCTCCTTTAGTCGCTTTGTTACCTGTTAATACCAAACCATTAACAGATTTAAGTCAGGAACGGAAACTAGAGTTTTTGCATCATTTGGGAATGATTTATGATGATGTTAAAAATAACAATCCAACTGGCAATAAAATATACTCAGCGAGTCTTGCCCCTCCTTTACCAGAAAAGGAAGCGACATTATTAGGTAATGCATGTGCTACCTGCATGGGGGCATGTTGTGGTTATGCAAAAACGCATGCCTATTTAGATTATCCATCGTTAAAACAGATCTTAGCGTCTCGTGCCCCAGAATTTTCTGAAGAAGAGCTGGTAGAATTATATAGTGAGTATTTCCCTGAACAAAGTTATCAAGACTCTTGTGTTTTTCTAGGTATTGAAGGATGCGCTTTACCAAAGGAACTACGTTCCTTTATTTGCAGTAATTTTCTATGTGACAGCCTGAAGAGTTATCGTCATAACCTATTGCAGACCGGTGCAACAGTCACTTTTGCGGCTGCCGTTCAAAATCACCAAATTATGTACACTAGTGTTTACAGTCATGAGGATTTTATTAGATTAACAGAAAAACAAAACCCCACTGTTTAGTCTTTACGATTGACTTTTATTTCCACTATGTTCGATTTGACTTGGCCTACCTGCACTAAAATTTTGTACGTTGCTTCTGCAGTTGGCAAATTGACGTAACGAGTAAAGTTGGGATTAAAATAGGCAGAAAGTAATTGCCCTTCAAGATCTTGTGGCAGCAATTCTGGCTCATCGAATGGCATGGGCTCTTCTGTGCCCGCATCTTCATCGATCAGCTCTCCTCTGTATACCTGCTGGGTTTCTAGGTCCATAGCAAATAGCTGAATAACAGAATCTTTGCTGAGTTCATTCATACCTAATTGATAATAACCACAAATTGGGATAACAGTAAAACTGCCGTCCTCGGCGGGCTCTGCTTCATTAAATTCAACTTCAGTGGGTACATTAATAGCAATCCCTATGAAGTCAGACTTTGTACTCACATCTGGCGAGCAAAGGTTTTTAGAATCTGAGTTCAATTCAATATTTTCGAAATCCGCATTGTTATTTGCCACGATATGGCTCCTTGGAGTTGAATATGCCTGACACGCAGCCAGCGTAGCCAAGCTAAATAATAGACATAAACAGTGAAAGTGAATGCGCATTTATACCGCGCTTGCTAGTGGTAACTGAAGATTTAACATAATTAAAGTGCTGGCCAGCCTGAATTGATATCTTGTTTTTTAGCCGCCACTGAACAATGTTCACAAAATGCTGAATGGCTATTGGTTGAGCCATACATTACGCAATCAGACGAGGCGGCATCTGCCGCAGCATCATATCGAGTTTGGCCTGCAGAAATACCATGATGGCAATGAGTGCCCACATGGCCTTTACTGGAGTCATAAAAGGTGTCGGTTTTGTCTGGCAGTTTTCCGGTTCCATCCGGCACCATACCAATTTTGTGACCCATCTCATGAATAATAACTTCGTTTTGTTGTGCCGAGCTTTTATTTTTCCACCAAGCTTTTGTGCAGACACATATAAGGTTACTGCCTCCAAAAGATAGACCTGCGCGCATTCTGTCTACCCAAGACACCGTTAAGGTAATTGTGCCTGTTCCTCGAGGTAATTTACTGACATCAATTTTAACCTTAGAGCTTGCATGAGGATTGGCGCTATTCACTGGTATAGCTGTGCAATACTTTTCGTCTATTGCGGTCACAACACAACTGCTGGAGTCTTCGAATGTGGCACTTTCAAACCAACTTTCACCGCTAACGATTTCTTGCCAAAGGTATTTAGTCTTAACGGTCGGATTCGTTTTACCAGGACCGGCAATATTGATGGTTATGGATGAGCTTCCTGGACCTACAGGTACATTTACTTTTGATAATTGCCTACCACTAGTCTTGACAGCTAAGTGGCTTGTATAGCCAACCACTAGACTAAAGGGCTCTTTCTTTTTGCCCTCTGAGCTTTGGTAGGCAGTCTTTACAGCACTTTTGTAACTTGCAGAATCACTGGCACCTATATTTTCCATCTCGGGCATGGTTTTTTCGGGTAATGTTTCAACAATAAAGCCCTGTTTTTTATACTCAGCTTCAACAGTATTAATGGAGCTTGCCGCTGATTTTCCCGCATCTCCAGTCATTTTTATTTCTTGAACAAATATTTTACGTAGTGTCTTGAGTTTTTTGGTTTCAAGGGTTGTACCTTGAGTGTCTTTCACCTCAAAATGAAACGTGCTTTTCCCCCCAACACTAAGGAAGGCGTCGCTGATAACTAACTCTCCAGAACTTTCAGTTTGGTAGGTTTTTTCTTCTTCACTAAATTTGAATAGACTATTGCGTGTTTTCTCGTCGTCAGAATAAGCAGGGTTTTTTCCATCCGGTATAGCTTTAAGCGTAAATTCACTGACACCGGGTAAGTCAAATTTGACATAAATTTTGGGTTTATAACCTAACCGCCCCAAGCTAGTCACGGACTTGTTGTCCACCCACTTATTGTCTCGATCTAAGTTTACAAACTGCGAACCATTGTTAGGCAAAAACTTGTCTTCTGCACCGTCTAATAGCTCTACTTGTGCTAGTTTAGCTAGTTTAACTACGAAGGTATGCTCTTTACCTGATGCACACTCGAAGCTTTTTTTTCCTGTCATTGCTTGGCTTCCTAAAGGATCATCTATTACTACTTTGTAGAAACACTGTCGTCTTCTAAATTTGGAAAGCGCACCTTGCATTGACCCGCTTCAAAGCCTTCTATTTTGGCAGTTCCATCTATATCTAAGGTACCACTGGAAACACTACCATCGGGCAACTCAACTTCATATTTCTCCCCAGCCACAGCATTATCTTTCTCGTCTGTTAGCTTAATGGAAATAAAAGTTGTTTGTTTTTCTTCTTCTTCTTCTTCTTTGTTATCGGTGCCTTTATCAGAATTTTTGTTGTCTTCACCTGAAGGGCTTGTTTCTTTTGGTTTAAAAGCGGCAACTTTAGTTTGCCCATATTTGCCTTTTTTAGCTTCAACTTGTTTAGCTTTAACTTTTGCTACTTTACCCGGATTGGCTTCATCGGCCACAAATGCCTCAGCTGGCTTTGTTGGCTTTACCGCTTCAATTTTTTTACCGCTTTTAGGTTTCATACTTACTTATTGTCAGTTGCAAAATTAATTCGAAAAACTTAAAAAAGGCTAGCGAAAAACCTCCTTTTTTAGCACTTAAATCTCAATCAAACCTGTTTAAATCTATCAATTCCGTCACAAAAAACAGGCCCATGAGTAATACAAATTAGAAGATATAACCTTTATGAATTAGTACTTTACTACAAAATGCACAATGGCTTTAGAAGGAAATACAGACTCTTACCGATAAATATACAAATTGTAAGCTTAGTTATCCATACCCCGTTGCTATTTTAAACAAAGAAACCATTACAAAGCCCAAAAATGACTAGAGTAAAACTAACACAAACTTAAAAACCGGATAAGTTGCACAAAGTCGGGAAACCACAATAAAATTAGTGATCTAGCAATGGTATGTATTACTAGATATTTATTGGGAATTTAGGGAAAGCTAAAAATCATAGAATCTCAGCAATTCACCAAGGGTAGATTTAATTAAAAATTGTAATGGCATTTTATCCCCATCAGCCCAGAATAAAAGCAAATAACAGTGGAAAAACCGACACAATTCATTAGAATCACCGCTCGCATAAATACGTCATATTGTTGATAGGTTTGTGCAGCTAAATATTCTGACTGACTCTATAGCTCAGTACAGTAAAGCCCAATCTCCAATAGGCAGTCTAGATTTTATAAGCACCCGTAGCTCAGTTGGATAGAGTATCGGCCTCCGAAGCCGAGGGTCGCGCGTTCGAATCGCGCCGGGTGCACCATCATTTAAGGTTTTAAACCGTAGTTGTTACCAACTTGATTTAATTTGTGACCAGGTTGTGACCAAAGTTAAAATTATCCATCTTATATTTATCCATTTTTTAGTCCGTTTTTTACCTTTTACGCATATTGTCAAACCAATAGCTTTTTTCATTTCAAATAGATGGATCGCAGCAAACAGGATTTGCTCCTGATATTTTTATTTAGCTACGTTGGTCTGAATTCTTGTACCGCAGCCCAAAGCCAATAACATCTATAGAAATATCCTATTGTTAGTCAGTAATTTCCAATAAGTCACTAACATCACACTCCAAATACTTACAAAGTATTTCAAGCGTCTCAAAATCAATGCGAGAAGTTTTTTCATGGAAAAGCCGGTTGCTTGAAGATTTTGACGGGATGACTAAGGAATTAATTGGTTATAAATTAGTACTATAATACCAGTTTAAATGCCAAATTTGGGATTATAGTCCTAGCAAGGCTTGCGGAAACAATATGGAAGGGACTATAATCCCAATTAATGGCCAATATTATGGAACATAGTCCTAGTGTCGAAACGTAATTTACATCAAGTGCTGTTTCCAGCACAAAAACGTATTCTTGAGACCTTTGGAAATGATTTACTACTGGCAGCGAAACGCCGTGGCTTAAATAAAACCATGTTATGCGAACGTTCTGGGTTTGATATTAAAACGGTCAATAAGATCCTTGTTGGTGATCCCGGTGTAGCGATTGGTGCATACATAAAAATACTCGGCATATTGGGACTAGAAACAAATTTTGCTGAACTGGCGGCCCATGATGACGTTGGACGTAAATTGCAAGATGCGAAATTGTTGGCAGGTCAATGATGGCTGGCATTACTACTGAGGTGTATGCTGATTGGTCGCCAATCGCAACGCCATTACATATGGGAAAACTTTCATATACGCCTGTGCGTAATAATGGGGTATTTAACTTTAATTACAGCGCAGAATTTCTGGATTCTGCGCATCGACTCAAACTAGATCCGATGTTAGAACTAGTGAGAGGCAATCAATATAATGATAAAAGTGGTCACAACTTTCGCGCTTTTTTAGATTCCTCTCCTGACCGCTGGGGGCGTTTATTGATGCAGCGCCGAGCGGCTATTGAAAAAAGAAAAGGCCTACGGGAGTATGACCGACTAAGTGAACTCGACTACCTACTAGGTGTACACGACCAAAATAGAATGGGCGGCTTACGCTTTAAGTCTGCAGTAGATGGTACTTGGTTAGATAACAATCAACGGCTTTCAGCCCCTCCCATTGCATCACTAGCTGAAATTGAATATGCCGCGATGCAAATTGAAAACGATCCAGATATAGACAGTGATGAGTATCAAAAGTGGCTATACATGTTGATATCACCAGGTTCATCATTAGGTGGGGCACGTCCTAAAGCTTGTGTGGTGGATTCAGACGGCCTATGGATAGCTAAATTCCCCAATCATACCGATACTGACGATGTTGCAGCGTGGGAGTATGTTTGCCATTTGCTGGCACTGGATGCTGGTATAGAAATGGCACCATGTCGAATTCAGCGCCTGAACTCTTCTTATCATACCTTTTTAACCAAACGATTTGACCGCAAAGGTGATATTCGCCATCACTTTTCATCTGCCATGACACAGCTTAAATATTACGATGGTGATGAAGGTGCCAGCTATTTAGAACTGGCTGAATTTTTAACTAATGTAGGCGCAAGAACCGCCTCTGATTTGCAACAATTATGGCGTAGATTAGTGTTTAATATTGCCGTCAGTAACACTGACGACCATTTGCGAAATCACGGTTTTATGCTGACAGAAAAAGGCTGGGTATTATCGCCTGCGTACGACATCAATCCCAATCCGGACAAACCAGGTCTGCATTTAAATATTACCGACACAGATAACAGACTAGATTATGCATTGGCATTTGAAGTGGCTGATTTTTTTAGACTTACTGCAACCCAAGCCACTGCCATTTATGACAAAGTACTTAAGGCAGTAAGCTATTGGCAAGTTGTCGCCAAAAAAGTCGGCCTAAGTGCGAACAATATCAAACTTAAATCTAGCGCTTTTCGAATTTAATCCCTATAAGGCAGTTCTGCTATCTAATAGTCTGAAACTAACACAGCTTTGTTTACCGCGAGTAACTGGTTTTTAACTTAAATAGAAACTCTCTAATTGGTTAGGTGAGTTAATAACCTTCTCTAAACTGAAATATCTTTATCTTATTCACCTAGCGTCAGTCCAAGGGATAGATTATGCGTTTTAGTTTAACGTGGGGAATTGCATCTTGTGTCGCCTTAATTACGGTTATTGTTCCTATGCCACTTAACACCGCATTTTTAGGCATTAACAAAGCCGATAATGTGCTTGCCGCTTTTCCACAAATTAAGCAATGGGTGATTGCCGGGCATTCTTTAGGCGGAGTTGGCGCGGCTGAATATATCAAAGGCGCGGATCTAACCAAGATGAAAGGTTTGTTACTTTTGGCCTCGTATCCAGCCAGCGATATTAGCGCCTTGGATGTTGCGGTGATGTCCATATCCGGCTCGAAAGACTTGCAGTCCACCCCAGAAAAAATTGCCTTAAATAAACCCAAACTCCCAACCAACACCCAATACGTGGTAATCGAAAATGCCAACCATTGGCAATTTGGCTCTTTTGCGCCAGAAAATACCCTACAACACGGATTAATTAGTCCAGAAGCCCAAGCTGAGTTAGCTTTTAAGAAAAGCTTAGAATTTTTGAGTGCCTTAGCGCCTTGAGTGCAGTATTGGCTTTACCTTTTTTTATTTGGAAGTAAGCGCCAGTACAAATTTGCGGTCACAATTAAATTCTTATTGGTGCATTTTTGCTATTCAACTATTAGTTTGCTTAAAAGTCAAAAGGACAAGCATGAGGACAAAGGCTAGATTGCAATAAACCACTGCGCCTAAGGGGTTTGGGCAATATAATTACAAGCGTCTTCTGACAGAGGTTTGCGCAATTTAGCTAACTCAAATTCTTCGGTTGACGCCAAGCCTGCGGCAATTAACAACTGCCATTCATTAATAAAATTAGCATCAATCAGTAAACTACCATAAGGCGTTGCATTTGGATTATTCGCTTGCTGAGCTAAATCGCGGATCGCATTGATGATAACGGAAGGCATTTTCCATTGTTCGGTGATCAGTATGCTCAATTGTAGCGATTTTTGGTGAAGTAATTTTTTAATCACCAAGGAACCTAACTGTTCGTCTGGGTGTGACTTTCTGAATGCATCTACTATCAATTTGAATATAAATATTTTCCCAATGTCGTGTACCAGACCAATAAGAAACCCAGTGTCGGGATCTAACCCACGCTGCTTGGCGAGTTCACGACAAACAACTGCGGTTTCGTCACTGTGTACCCAAATCTTTTCTCCAAATGTTTTGTAGTAAACTTTTGGTACATTGGCCAAGTCTTTAACATAGGCTAGCAACACATGTTCTTTAACCCCTTGGCTGCCTAACAAAGTAAAGGCACGTTTAATATCAGAAACGTCCGAACCACTGGGATTGTAGTGTGCGCTATTGGCAACGGCAATTAACTGCGTGGCTACGGTTGGGTCTTTTTCCACCACACCGCAAAATGCTGATAAATCAAACTCATCTGATTCGAGAAGACGCATCAATTTGTTTACCGAATGAGGCAACTTAGGTAATGAATTCACGACCCTTGAAGGGGTGCTTAGAACTTGGTTAATCTTCACCAATAATTCTTGTTCTAACTTAGATACCAAACCCTCGGAAGGCGTGCTTAATAAGTAGTCGTAAAATAATACATCTGCGCGGCGTAACTCTATTTGCGAGTTTTCGATTTCTGCCAACACCGCTTCACGTGCTTGATTATTTTTAAGCTCTAATTCTGCTGTATCGGGTTTAACAGACTGCTTGGTATCGACAGGACACGAAGTCGTTTGGTTTTTAGCTGTGGTCTCAGGTAATCTTTTACTAGCATTACGTCCGAATAACTTTTTGAATAAACTTACAAACATAGTGTGCCTTTTTAAACTTTCCATTTTGTATTCGTATGTCAACCGTAACTCAGTTTTTGACTAACCTGTGAGAGAGGCGGTTGTTCGAAATTCTAACCTATAAAAGGGTTAAGTTTACTTAAATGAATAAGGCCTACTTTTCGGCGATCTCATGGAGAAACTCATCATTCATTATCTTTTAGGTGATTGCAATCTAATGTAGCCACCTATCATAAATTTTCTTTTCGATGGGCTGCTATATTAATGGCTATTTTTTAGCATAGAGGATATTCGATTTTTGATTGAGCTATGGCAGTAAAACAGCCATTAACGCTTTGTTATATGACATCTTGAATACTTGGGCTAGGCAACCAGAGAAGATCTGTGACTCCATAATCTATATCTAGCTGGCTCAATAAGCCCGTGATTTGACCTCTGTGATGTGTTTGATGATTGAAGAAATGGGTTACTGCAATCCAATACTTGTATTTTCTTGGTTGTGGATTAACAAGGCTTTTATACTCAAGTACACCATCAAGAATTTCTTGATCAAGATTAGCTGTCCAGTTTTCTATATTTTGGTCCGTTTTACATCGCTCAAGGTACAACTCATCAAAATTTGCATACAATTCTTGATCTAGGCCTTCTACTTGAAACGGACTATTTGTAAAGCGACCCAACCAAACTCTATCCGTTAGCAGAAGGTGATTTAGCGTTCCGTGGATTGAGTTAAAAAACAAACCAGATGCTTTTTTTCGCATATCGTCATCTAGTTTTTCGCAAACAGAAAACAACTTCTGGTTCATCCAACTATTGTATGATGCTAAGAGTATCGTTTGTTCAGTATTCATTGCTACTTTCCTTGTGACATAATTTGTTTGTTATATTTCAAAGCACAACTGACCCTGCAACTATTACTGCTTGAGTCAGGCAAAGAATTAAAACCGTGTTGGCAAGCCAAGGTTTAATAATGCGAACTTTGTAACCAGTAAATAAAGCTGGCACAACCACCCACAAAGACATATATGACATCATAACCATACCAAATATAGCTTCACCTCGATTTAAATCGGTCTCATTAGTTATCTAGTGAAAGAGCAATTTAAGTTAAAAGCCAAACAATACGCCTAAAACGAGAGCTGCAGCCATATTAAATATGGTTAGACATCTCGTCATTAAGGACTCTTCTTAAAAAGGCAGTGATTCCAGTTTAAAAGACTAACAGAAACACCAGTATTGGCGCATAACTCTTTATCTTATGAGACATATTTTAAATAAAAAGATCTCAGAATGCAGGGCTACTAATCTCACTCAGCAAACAAATCCCGTTTATTAAATGCGGCGCTCATAAACCGCCAAAAGGCTTTTCCGCCAGTTAACCAAGCGACTGTTGTGGCGGTTTTTTTAGTGGCGAGTATGCCGTTAACCAGCCAAGGCGTTACGGTTTCAACCTTGTCACCTAGAATGTTAAAAATCTTTTTCACCTTGTGCCATTCTGGCGATGAGGTGTCGTAATCACCAATTAGCAAGTCGGTTACCACTATGCCTAGGCTTAAGGTATTGACTTGTACTTGCGTGCCTTTTATTTCTTTTTGCAGGGACTTGTTTAAGTAGGTCACCGCACGTTTGGTCGCGCCATAAACTATCATGCCCGGTAAATGCCATTCAGGATGCACTTTGGTTTTTTGTTTGTCTTTACGTAAAAAGTTGCGCCAGCCTAAGACACCGCCTTTTAGTTGTGGAGGGGACATAACATTAGTGGATTTAGCCCACCATTCATGTTTTTCAACATCTTCGATAAAGTTATCTTCGGCATTCCATGTAAATTCGGTTTTAAGACCACGCCAATTTTCATCGCCAAATTCAGGTAGAGGTGCAATAGGCCTTACTCGTGATAGACGTTATGAATTCAGTAGGATGCTCTCTACAACACTTATTTTTCCAACTTAATATTAAATTATCAGCCGCATCGGATTATTAAAGTTCGGTGAGTTGCTGTAAAAAATATGAGAATAACTCTGAGCTTGAGCGTAATTTCAATTTAGCGTAAAGCTTTGCGCGATGAACACGTTCAGTTCCTGGAGAAATATTTAAGGTATCGGCGGCTGATTGTGACGAATGTCCCGTAATAACCAATTTTGCTATTTGCCTTTCTCTGGAGGTCAATAATTCGGCTTCGAAATTATTCAGTAAATAACTGACTCGCTCTGAAACAATAGAGGAAAGCGGGCGTATTTGCAGCGCTTGTTTTTGCACCGCAAATTCCCAATGCTTATTAATCAATGGAAGCAAAAACACAGACATAGCCTCTATCAGATGTATTTCTGACTCATTGAATGATGCACTGGGAGCATGCCTTCCTAAGCAAAACTGAACAAAACCAATGTCCCCGCAATTTACAAACAAGTACAGTAAGTCTGTAATATTACTGGTTTGGTAATAAGACAAATACATTTGTGATTCCTTGAAGCCTTCTGGCATCAAGTTCCTCCAAGGGTATACTCCATCTGCATAGTTGTTCATAAATCCCTGATAGGCAGGGCTAGCGACATAAGCACCATCTAAAAAGCGTGCATAGAATATGTTTTGTTCATGTTCGAGTAAGTGCGAGAAGAGCAATTTTGGCGGCATGTTTTTGTTATAACAAATCGCAGAGCTACTTCCGAAGGAAATATGTTGAGAGAGGGTCTTTTCTAACACATCAAAAAAATGCTCAGTACCTAGGGCAACGGTAAGTGCAATATGTTCTTCTAAGCTAAATAAATCAGGTGAATATCTCAATATTTTTTCCGAACTTACATGTCATCTTTGTGGGTTAATAACCATTTTCTAAACTGACGGATAGCGTAATCTTCTTGGCGTTCTTCATCGTATAAAGCATAGAATTTATGCTCTGGTGTGTAGGTTTGTTCACATGCAACAATAAGATTGCCATTAAGCACGTCGTCTTGAACCAAATACTCTGGCAGGATCGACACTCCCATATTGTTTTTTACCGCTTGCAATAAGTAAATAAAGTGATCGAAGTATTGACCACCTATTAAGGATATTTCTTTTTGTGTTAATCCGGCTTCTAGAAACCATTTATCTGTGGTTGAGATAACATTACTTTGATGAATAAAATCAAAATTCGCCACTTCCCGCATGGTTTTTACGGGTTTTCTGCCTCTTAAATATTTAGGTGAGCAAACTGCTAAATAGGTATCGGATCTGAGTGGTTCGGCATAATAATGAGGCCATTCGCCATCTCCCCACAATATAGCAAAATCACAACGACGGGTGTTTCTTGCCACGGCTTCAAAATCGGTGCCTAAATCAATCTCAATATCAGGATAGTTAACATAAAATTCCTTGAGCTTGGGCATAAGCCAAGCGATAGCAAAAGTAGGTTCGGTCACCACTTTTAACTTTACCTTTTTAGTGTAATCGGTATTGGAAGAAATTTTTTGTGTTACAGCGTTGAGGTTATTGAGTATCTTATGGACTTCTTCTGCGTATTGCTCACCTACTGGTGTTAAGGTTAACTGGTTGTCTTGACGGTAAAACAGTTTCCTTCCAATTAAGGCTTCAATATTTTTAATTTGGCGGCTAACCGCACTTTGAGTTAAGTGTAAGGATGCGCCAGCGTAAGTCATATTTAGGTGATGTGCTACTGCATCAAAGCATTGTAAAGAAATAATACTAGGAAGCTTTTTTCCCCTCATTTTCATCACCTTTTTAGGTTATTCCCACCACAAAAAATGGCAAGTTAACTCATTCAACGACAGACTTTGTCACCCTTTATTTACTTAGAATTTACACAATGAAAAGCTGAGTTAGTGGGATCTTCAGCATTGTTTCACAAGCCATTCCATTTTGGAATAGCGCCAGTATTTTTCGTTGTTTGCGGCTTAAAAAGGCAATGATTAGTATGATTTCATCATAATAAAAATTAATCACAAAAAGACATATTTCGAGGGGAAATTTAATGTTTAAACCAAACAAGCTAAGAACTGCTATTTGTTGTGCCTGCCTAGGCTCGCCGTTAGTAAGTATGGCGCAAACGGAAGTTGCCCCAGCAGAAAGTAAAGCTAAAGCAAACGCCGTTGAAGTGATATCGGTAACAGCAACCCGTAGAGAAACCACTATTCAAGAGGTGCCATATAGTATTTCAGCATACGGCGGTGAGGCATTAGAGGACGCCGGAATTACTGATTTTTCTAGTTTAGCACGCTCTATTCCAGGGTTAACCTTAACCGATGTGGGCCGTGGTAAAAACGGAATTTCTTCTGGTATTATTATGCGCGGTCTTAACTTGACTGGTGGTGCACAAGAAGATTTCACTATGACCACGGATCCTGTGGTGTCGGTTTATTTAGGTGAAACTCCACTTTTCGCCAACTTAGAATTACGGGACATGAATCGCATTGAAGTGCTTAAAGGCCCTCAGTCAACCTTATATGGTTCAGGCTCATTAGGCGGTACCATGCGCTACATCCCTAATAAGCCAGAATTCGATGCCGTATCAGGTAAAGTGCAAGCTAAAGTATCTACTACGGAATACGCTAGCGGTTTAAATCACGACCTTGAGTTTGTACTTAATGTGCCCCTTAGCGATACTTTTGCTATTCGCGGTGTAGTAACCCAGTTAGAAAATGCCGGGTACATTGACAGCGATTATATCGCTGGTTTAGATGCCAATAATCAACCTACTGGAGAATACACTACAGCGGAAGATATCAACGATGAAGATGTGTCGATGGCACGTCTTTCTGCTCGTTGGCTCCCAACTGAAGATACTGAAATTTTACTGACTCACAATATGCAGAAAGATGATGTTCAAGGCTCATCAGCAAGCTCTGAAGGCTTAGATGGATATGAAACTGCTGCAAAAATCATTGAACAATTTGAACGTGAAACTAACATTACGTCACTAGTAATTGAACATGATTTAGGTTTTGCTGATTTAACTTCAGCTACTTCCATAACTAAGAACGAAGCAAAAAGTAAGTACGATCAAAGTTATAACTATGGATTCTCATCGTGGTGGGGGCCTTACTACATTTCTTATTACGGCTACACTGGTGGCGTTGCTCCAGCGTCAGAAATTATTGTAGGCGAAAAAACCTACGAAACAGAAACTATTACTCAGGAATTCCGTTTAACCGGAACGACCGACAATGATATAGATTGGTTGGTAGGGGCTTACTATAATTCAGTAGATTTTAATACGGTAGCATATGACTATGTTTATGGTTTAGACGCTGCATTTAACATTACCAACCCAGTAGGCACTGATGTTGGCTATGGCAACATTCAAGAAACTGAATTTGAAGACTATGCGATATTTGGTGAAGTTACCTTCTACCCTACAGATCAACTAAGTGTTACTGCTGGCCTGCGCTACTTCGAACAAAATTTCTATGCCAAACAAGAAGTACTTTTACCTGCGTGTGAAGAATTTTGGAATACCACATTAGGATTCTTTACCTGTGGTGATGCAGAAAATTCAGGTACCGATCTACGAGGCTATGCATCAGGTGAAGATGAAAAAGATTTCAGTGATGTGCTTTATCGTTTCAATGTAGCTTACGACATTGATATCGACACCAAACTATATTTGAATATTTCCCAAGGTTTCCGTCATGGTGGGGCAAACGGTTTGCCTACTACTGGTATATTCGGTGAGAGTGAAGATTATTTATTCTTCGAGCCTGATAAAACCACTAACTATGAAGTTGGCATTAAAGGCAACATGCTAGATAGCGATGTTTATTACAGTGCAACTGCTTATTATATCGATTGGGAAAACCCTATCTTGCTAGTACAGTCACCAAACGGCGGTTTCCCCGCAATGATTAATGCTCAAAGCGCTGTATCGAAAGGGATTGAACTTGAGGTAAATGCACGATTAAGTGACGCATTTAAACTTAACCTTGGTTATACCTACACCAATGCGGAACTTACCGAAGACTTTGTTACCCCAGACGGTACCTTAGGAGCAGTTGAAGGTGAATCTTTACCCGGCATTCCTGAGTCAACATTAGTAAGCTCACTACACTACCAACAAGAACTGGGTGACGGTACTTTCTCTGCTCAAATTGGGGTGTCTTATAAAGCCGAGTTTACAACTGGATACCAATCGCCTTCGACATTTTATGAACAAGGATACGATGAAATTCCATCCTCAGTTTTGTGGAATGCGAGTGCCAAGTATGACATTGACAGCTGGTCAGTATCGCTTTTTGCTGAGAACCTCTTCAACAGCGATGCACCTACGGCATCTGACGGTGATGGTAAATACATAACTGATACCGCTGCTGGCGAAAGTAAAGCGGGTGAACAATATAGCATTTTACAACAAGGTGACCAATTGTACCGTGTACGTCCTCGAACAGTTGGTGTGTCTGTTAGCTATCAATTCTAATAGATTGAGCGCCTTTACTTAAGGCGCTCCCTTAGTTAAGAAGAGTTATTTTGAATCAAAAAAATGTAGACCATCATGAATTAATTCAAGCAAATTTGGCTGCTAACAATTTAGATAAAGCTGCCAAAATATGCACTGATGGATTGAGCCGTGATCCTAAAAATGCCCAATTGTGGCTAGATTTATCAGATATAAGCAAACGCCTAGGTCAGAATAAAATGGTGATCAATAGTGCCTTGAAAGCTATTGATTGTGAGCCTGACAACCTTTGGAATATTTTTCATCTTGCGAGTTGTTATCTTCAGCTTCAGGCGTTTGAACCTGCTATTAATGTTCTAAATAAAGCTCAGTCGTTATTGCATAACGAAAGTGAGGCTAAGCTGTGGGATAAGTTAGGTGAATTACGCTACATGGTCAATCAATTAGACTTGGCTATTGAAGCACATACCCGAGCCTTGGCTATTCAGCCAAACCGAGTGTCTACACGCAACCAATTAGCCGCTTTATTGCGTTTTAATGGAAGCCTTGAACATGCTGAAGTGCTATATCGTGAAGTGATTGATTTAGACCCCGCAAACTATCAAGCCTGTTACAACTTATCCCAACTGAGACGTTTCAAAAGTACTGAGGATATTTCACCTTTGTTGGAACATTGCAGACAGCAAATAACGCCTTCTGATAAGGGGCAAATTATGCTGCACTATGCTAGCGGTAAAGTGTTTGAAGATCTGGGTAACTACGACAAAGCGTTCAATCACTATTCCCAAGGAGCTAAACTTAAACGTAAACAACGGCCTTACGATATTTCAAAAGATATAGCGCTAATGAAATCTTTAGTGGCAATGTCGAAAACGTTACAAACGTCAGCGTTGGAAATTCCTGAAAACCTTGAACAATCGCCAATATTTATTGTTGGATTACCAAGAACAGGTACCACCTTAGTCGAACGTATCATTGCCAGTCACTCAGAAGTTATTAGTGGCGGAGAACTGAATGCTTTCCCTATGGCGCTGCTTGAGGCGGGTGGAAAACCTCTTGCAGCAGGGTTAGAAGGATTAGATGAAAATTTAGTTGAGAAACTCTCACCAAAGGCCTTAAGTTATATTGGTAAGCGTTACTTACAATTAGCCAAAAATCATGTTGGTAATGCGTCAATATTTGTCGATAAGTTACCCTATAACTTCTTGTATTGTGGTTTAATTTTACAAGCCATACCCAATGCCAAAATTGTGCATGTACTTCGCAATCCATTTGATGCAGCCCTTAGCAATTTCAAAATGTTGTTCGATCGTGGTTACGAATATTCCTACGATCTAGAAGATACGGCTAATTTCATAGCAGCATACTCAGAGTTAATGCAGCAATGGAAAGGTTTATTCCCCGATCAAATTCATACTATTGAATATGAAAACTTGGTTAACAATCAAGAATCTGAAACGCGAAAGCTACTCACATTTTGTGATCTAGAATGGGATGCAAAATGCCTTAGCTTTCACAAAAATGACAGTGCCAGCCATACGGCTAGCGCCAGCCAAGTTCGAGAGCCAATCTACAGCCGCTCAGTCAATCTTTGGCGTCAATTCGAATCACAACTTACACCGCTAACCCATGCATTTAAAAAGCATGGTATTCAAGCAAATAAAGCAAAGGAACTATAATGGCAAAGCTCGATGTTTTTCAATCTATGTGGGCAATGGAATATAGGCGTCCCGATGGCTATGAACTCAGTCTTGAAGTTAAATTAAAAAAAATATCTGAAGCAGGATTCAAAGGGGTCAGTTTCGACATTGGTTACCATTCTTTTGACATTATTCAAGAAGCCATGCCTTTGTTGGCTCACTATAATCTTGACCTTGTTTACAACGCCTTTGTTAAAAGTGTGCCGCATTACTCAGAAATTATAGACTTTGTAGTAAGCCAACCTATTCAACCGCGATTTATTGCCATAGTAGGGCAAATTGAGCCTTGGAGTAGTGAGGAAGTGGCAAGTGTTACTCAACAATGGATGGCTATCAGTGAGAAAGTTAATATCCCATCATTGGTTGAAATACATAGAAATTGTATGACTAATGACCTGCTTTTTACGCTTCAGCTTATGCAGCGGGTCCCAGAGCTATTAATGGTTGCTGATTTATCTCATACTCTGGTTAATCAAGAGTACTATTTACCGCTACACGATTTGGCACACCAACGTATGTCTGAATTTCTTACTCGTGCAGAAGCGTTCCACGGCCGAGTAGCAACACGTGAACAGGTACAGGTACCGTTTTTATTTCCGCAGAATAAACCTTGGCTAGATTTGTTCAAATCTTGGTGGCGAGAAGGCTTTGACAACTGGATTCAGCGTCACGGCAAGGATAGCGATGATGCATGTGTCTTTCTTTGTGAACTCGGTCCTCCTGTATACGCCATTACTGACGGTAACGGCGAAGAATTAAGTGACAGATGGGAAGAAGCTATCGTTATGAAAGAAATCGCCACGCAACTTTGGCAAGAAGCAGAGGCCTCAGCATAAGGTGCTCAGACTCGTCGCTTAACAGGCAAAGTTGATGAGTAAATATAACGCTGTTTACTCATACTTATAAAAAATAAAGTAAAAGGTTTAAAATATGCAAAAACAAACATGCGGTGAAGCCTTAACTCGCTTATTACAGGCCTATGGCGTAGATACTGTTTTTGGTATTCCTGGTGTGCATACTATCGAGCTTTACCGAGGCTTAAACGATTCTACGCTGAAACATATTACACCTCGTCACGAGCAAGGCGCAGGCTTTATGGCCGATGGGTACGCTAGAGTGACAGGTAAACCTGGGGTCTGTTTTATCATTACAGGTCCTGGCATGACCAACATAGTGACAGCCATGGGACAAGCACTACAAGATTCTATTCCTATGTTGGTGATTTCTTCGGTTAACCGCACCCAGCATTTATCTATGGGTGAAGGTCGTCTACATGAATTGCCTAATCAATTAGCCATTACTTCACAAGTGTCTCGATACAGCCATACTTTATTAAGTGTTGATAACTTACCTAAAGTGTTAGCTCAAGCTTTTGCGGTCTTTACTAGCCAGCGCCCAGGTCCGGTGCATATCGAAATTCCTATTGATGTATTAGCCTCTGATGCAAGCCATCTTGATATGCAACCATGGCCTATGCCTAAAGCTCCTGGGCCAGATTTAGACAGCATCAAACAAGCCTCTGAAATGCTCACTCAAGCAAAAAATCCGTTAATGATATTAGGCGGCGGTGCTAAAAATGTGGACCTAGTGGTGCAAACCTTAGCGCAAAAGTTAAACATGCCTGTGGTCAATACCTGTAATGGTAAAGGTGTTATGCCTAGCGATCATCCGTTATTTATTGGGTCAACTCCATCACATCCCGCAATACGTGAAGCCATTGAAAAGCACGCTGACGTTGTTCTGGCGGTGGGGACAGAGCTTGCTGAAACCGATTATGATTTCTTTTTCTTAGGGGACTTAAACATTAAAGGAAAGTTGATCAGGATCGATATCGACAGCGCCCAATTGTTACGAAACCATAAGCCTGATCTGCCTATTCTTTGTGACGCGCAACAAGCATTAAACGCAATTGTAGAGCATTTACCTGCAGCCCCGCAGACCACCAATGCTGAGGTGTTTGCATATTGCGGCGTGCTAAGAGAAAAAACCAAAGACATGAAAAAGTCGATTTATGGCGATTTTTTCCAAACCATTACTGATACTTTAGGCGACTGTGTGATTGTCGGTGATTCAACACAACCTGCTTATTTTGCACAGGCTTATTACGAAACCAACAACACAGCACGCTATTTTCATTCTACAACCGGCTATGGCACTTTGGGTTACGCTTTCCCAGCCGCTCTTGGGGCTGCCATTGGCGTACCCAGTTTACCGGTTATCGGTTTAACCGGAGATGGTGGCGGTCAGTTTAGCCTCAATGAAATTATTAGTGCCGTAGATGCCAAAATCCCAGTTATTTATATTGTATGGAACAATCATGGCCATGGTGAAATTCGCCGCTTCATGGACGACGCAAAAGTAGCCAAAATTGGTGTTGATATTATCCCTCCCGATTACGTTGCTTTAGCCAATGCCATGGGATGCCAAGCCACTCATGTAAATAGCCTAACTGAACTAAAAGAAGCACTTAATCAAGCGAGCAATCTTAATGCGCCCTTTTTGATTGAAGTCAGTGAAGCCGCACTCGATTGCGGCTATGCATTTTAGAGGAGTAGAATATGCAGGTTTTTTTAACTCGCCCATTGTTTGATACTGATCTGTTAAAAACACGCTTAGCTGAGCAAGGCATTGGATTAACTACAACAGACACAGACGACATATGCCCTGCGTCTGAATTGTTAGAAAAAGCTCAGCACACGGATGCCTTAATTACACATACAGAAGACGCCATTACTGCTGACGTTATCGCTAAGTTGCCGTCTTCGGTAAAGCTAATTGCAAATTATGGTATAGGTTTTTCGAATATTGATATAGAGGCCGCACGTCATAAAGGGATAGTAGTGACTAATACACCTACGGACGAAGCCTTTCATGCCACAGCCGAAGCAACAGTCGCCTTGCTGGTTGCGATTGCAAGGCAAATACCGGCACTTAGTGCAGAAAGGCGTGCCATAAAGACAGACCCCGCACCTTCATTTCAGCGCCCAACAGCTGTGTCTATCCGTAATAAAATCACAGGGGTGATAGGTCTTGGTCGTATTGGCTCCCGTGTTGCTGAAATGATGCATCATGGTTTTAAAAACACCATTATTTATTACGACTTATACGCAAACAGCAATATGGAAAATGAACTCGGTGCTCGCAAAGTTGCGTTAGACACCTTGATGCAAACCGCTGACTTTATTTGCGTAAATATGCCGCTGTCTGAGCAAACCAATAATCTAGTTTCTGCTGAACTTGTCGCTATGATGAAACGTGATGCAGTATTTGTTAATACCGCAAGGGCTGAACTTGTGGATGAAAATGCATTGATTGAGCGCTTAAATGATAAGGCGTTACACGGCGCTGGTTTAGATGTTTATAGCGACAGTGTTAATGATATTCGAGCAAAAAATGTGGCGTTAACCTCGCATTTCGCGAATTTTGAAAAAGAAGCATATACGGCCATGACCAATCTCATAGCCGATAACGTTATTGGTTACTTATGCAACCAGCAAGCCGTTACGCCTGTTAACGCACCAATAAGGGATGAATAATGATAGAGAATCAAACTAAAACGATATCCCAGGCACAAAGCGAAGGCAATTCATGGGTTACTTGGGCTAAATTGCTAGGCTGTTCGCTATTCGGCATTGGCTTTTTCCTTACCCCCTTCGTTTACGAGGGGTCGTGGACTATCGCTCTAGGCGTTGTTTCAAACGTCTTTACCAGCCTTATTGGTGAAAATATGAAGTATTTCACCTGTAGTATCTTTATTATCGGCGCGTTGCTTTCGGTAATTTATAACCTAACCCCTAGGTCGTTCTCTACTCGCCTACCTCACAGTGAAAAATTCATCGCCTCCCATTGGTTATGGACATTATTATCTGTTATTGGTGGTGTGACTGCTGGCATGACACTATTTCAAGTTGGCCCAGAATGGGTAATAGCGAAAGAAACGGGGGTTACTGCCTATATTGATGTGGCTGGCGCAATATTTCTGTTGATTGGATTGGGGTGCTTGTTTTTGCCGTTTTTAACGGATTACGGTTTATTAGACTTCGTAGGAACCTTGTTACAAAAAGGGTTCCACAAGGCATTCAACTTACCTGGTCGCGCTACCATAGATACACTGGCTTCGTGGGTAGGTTCATCGAGTATTGCGGTTGTGATGACTAACTATCAATACAAACAAGGGTATTATAGCGCCCGCGAATCGGCAGTTATTGCCACTAACTTTTCAGTCGTCTCTATTCCTTTCGTACTCCTGACAGCGCAAGTGGCTGGAATTGAAAGTCACTTTTTACAGCTCTACGGCAGCATGCTGCTTATTTGCATTTTATGTGCAGTGATCACTCCTAAGTTACCGCCTTTGTCGACATTCAAAGATGATTACTATGGTGGCAAAGAAAAGCAACTTAACGAACATGTGGGAGAGGGGGAAAAACGTTTAAACTGCGCCATGCAAAGAGCCATAGTCACAGCTAAACGGTCACCGTCGCCAGCGCAATCGGTGAATAAAGGCTTTTGGTCCATGATAGACATTTATCTTATGATGATGCCGGCGGCCATGACGATAGAATTTATAACCTTATCAGTTTATTACAATACTGGCATATTACAGGCAATGAGTTATCCGTTGTACCTGATGTTAGATGCATTACAAGTGCCTGAAGCGAGGTTAGCGGCGCCGGGCTTATTCATTGGATTAATGGATCAATTTGTACCGACTATTATTGCATCAAACATTAGTGATCCATTTACTAAGTTTATACTGGCAGGGCTTTCTGTAACTCAATTGATATTTTTTGCTGAAACGGCAATCTTGATCATGCGCTCAGCTATTCCCATAACCATCTTGCAGTTGGTGTCTATTTTTATCATTAGAACCATTATTGCCTTTCCCATCCTATATGGCATCGCACATATGTTGTTTTAGGCTGAAAATCTAAAACAACATAACATTCTTCGTATGTTATGAATTTATCTACTGTGGTTAGATAGGTGTAACAAGAGCAGCACGAACAACTTGAGATAAAATATGAACGCCATAACACAAATAACCGAGGAACACGTAGCCAAGCATGGTCTTCCAGCGGCAGTATTTAAGGACAAAGAAACCTATCAAAAAGAGTGTGACACACTCTTTGGAGATGGTTGGGCGAGTATTGCCTGTGGCCAACAACTCAGTAAGCCTGGCGATATTCTTCCTATTCGTTTGGCCGGTCATTCACTAATTGTCATTCGCAATAAAAATGGTGAAATTGGGGTGTTTCATAATATTTGTCGACACAAAGCCGCGCCATTAATTGACGAACCTTGCAATAAGCGCAGCATTGTATGTCCTTACCATAAGTGGACCTTTAAAATCGATGGTAACCTTTTGAGTGCCCCACGCTACTTTGGCAACGAAAACAAAGTAATGAGCGAAGAAGACAAAGCAGATAAAGGCTTAATTGCCGTGCGTTTTGCCCTGTGGTGGGACATCATTTTTGTGAATATTAATGGCAATGCAGAACCCTTTGAAGACTTTATCAAACCACTCGACAACTTACTCTCTTCATACCCCCAAGACGATATTCGTATGTTAAGTACCACAGATTATTCTGGGGAAGTGAATTGGAAGCTTGCTGTAGATAACTTCCTAGATGGCTACCATGTGCCTTTTGTGCATTCACAAGCTTGCACCTTAGAATCGGTTCTTGAGCAAGACGACCTATTTTTATCTGACAATATCGTCGGTTTACGATTACCCCATGGTGCTAGTGCTAAACCGGCGAAAACAGCAAAACAATTACCTCATTTTACTGGCCTCCCTGAAGAAAAACGTGGCACTCAACAATGGTTTGGGATTTTTCCCAATACTTTGTTTTTCGTTGATCCTTGCTGGGTGCAAACCATAGTGATTAAACCTATGGGCGAAACGCATACTGCTGAATCTCTTAGTATATATGTGGTTAATGATGAAGCTGCCAGTGACGAGTACGTTGAAGAACAGGCTCGTTTGCACGAAGTGTTAAATGAAGTTAATCAACAAGATATAGAGCTATTAGACAAGCTACAAATTACCCGCAGTAATGATATTGCCAACCAAGGGCACTTAAATGCAGCTTGGGATCAGGTCAATATGACCTTTCATCAAATGTGGCTTAAGAAAATGACCGCCAGGTCTGCGGAAAAATAGGTGATTAAATGGCACAGCTAAACAACAAGAAACGGCAATCTACTATGTTAATTTGCGCAGAACAGGCTATCTCAGCATGAGTTGTATCATTATTGGCGCAAGCCATGCGGGGGTGCAAGCGGCAGTAAACCTGCGGGGACAAGGGTATGATGCGAAGATTACTCTTATCAGTTCCGATGCAGTATTGCCTTATCAGCGTCCCCCTCTTTCAAAAGCGTTTTTGCAAGATAGTTTGCCAGAGCAACGGTTGTGGTTACGCCCAGAAACGTTTTACAAAACCAAAGACATTGAGTTGTTACTCAAAACTCGTGTTAGTCGCATCGATGCTGAGCAAAAAACGGTTACTTTGGAGAACGGCGAAAATTTAGACTATGAAAAACTGATCTTAGCGACTGGCGCTTCAGTTAGGCGTTTGTCCATTAAAGGCAATAATCTAAAAGGGGTACATTATTTACGTGACCATCAAGACACAGTTGGTCTTCGTGATGCCCTTCCTGAGATACAAAATGTGGTTGTCATTGGTGGCGGTTATATAGGTTTAGAGGCTGCTGCATCATTAACTAAGCTTGGTAAAAACGTTACCTTACTTTTGAATCAAGACCGTCCTTTACGCCATTTAACCAGTGAAGTGGTGAGTGAATTTTTAAGCAATTTACATCAGCTACAAGGTGTCAATATTCAGCCTTTGGCAAGTGCACAAGAAATCACAGGTACCGACAAAGTTACAGGTGTTCTGGCCAGTAATGGACAGCATTATCCTGCTGATTTAGTGGTGGTGGGGATAGGTGTTACACCAACCCAAGAGCTTGCGGAATCTTGTGGGCTAGAAGTGGATAACGGCATTAAAGTGAATGAATATATGCAAACGTCTGACAGCAATATATTTGCGATAGGCGATTGTGTTAGTTTTTATCACCCCATCTATAAAAAGCAATTACGCATTGAGTCGGTTCAAAATGCCACAGACCAATCTAAAATTGCCGCAATGGCGATTTGTGACAAGTTCGTTGCCTACGATGCCATGCCATGGTTTTGGTCAGATCAATACGATGCTAAACTACAAATTGTTGGTTTATCAGACGGATACGACGATATTGTCGTCAGATCTGAAGCAGAGGATAGCTTAGCGGTTTTTTATTTCAGTGGCGCGCGATTAATTGCTGTTGATGCCATAAACCAACCGAAATCCTTTATGATTGCCCGTAAACATATGCATAACTTGCCCATAGTGGATAAAACAAAATTAGCAGATAACAGTCTAGAACTGAATGCTGCCTTCACCGAATTAGTAGGAGCATAATTATGCCTAATATTACCTTCATTTTACCTGATGAAAATAGAGTTACAGTTGCGGCCAACGCCGGCGATAGCTTAATGCAAACAGCTGTGGATAATGGTATCGAACAAATTACTGCAGATTGTGGAGGCTGTTGTTCTTGTGCCACCTGTCATTGTTATGTGAGTGAGGCATGGAAAGATAAAGTAACAGCACCAGACGAAATGGAGGCTTCGCTTATTGAGGGTGCCATTGAAAATCCCCAAGCGAATAGTCGCTTATCTTGCCAGATATTTATTACCTCTGAGCTTGATGGTTTAGTTGTTGAGATCCCAGAGAGTGATTGGTAATAACTGAGCAAAAAATTAAAGGTTTTATGAAAAAAGAGGCTTACCGATTGTTCGGTAAGCCTCTTTTTTTGATCACTGATAGTGTGAAAATACTATTGGGCTAGGCGCATCTCATGGCTGATTTGCGCCATAAAATTATCTATCCTTGTACAGGCTTCTTCGAGTTGTTGGTCGTCTACCACGTAAGAAATACGAATATAGTCTGAGGTACATGCACCAAAGGCGGTTGCAGGTAAAACCCCTATCTTTTGCTGTTCAAATAAAGACTCAGCAAACTGTTGTGCGGTAAATCCTGTTTCACTAACGTTAACTAATAAAAACATAGATGCTTGCGGTGTAATGCAGCTCAAGTTGTTATGTTGATGAAAACATTTCACTAGTCGGTCTCTGCGGCGCTGGTATGTGGTACGCATACGTTCTGATTCAGCCAGTGCTTCAGGATCAGTCAGAGCAGTATACGCGGCTTGTTGAACAAACCCTGCTAGTCCATACAACATACACAGTGACAGATTACTTAAATGTTTTATTAGTGTACTAGGCCCTATAGCCCAACCTACACGCCAGCCTGTCATAGCATGAGACTTAGATAAGCTATTAAGCGTAATAGTGCGCTCTGCCATATTATCTAAACCGGAAATACTAATATGCTGGCCTTCAAAAACGGTTTGACTATAGACTTCATCTGACACAACCCAAAGATCGTGTTTAATCGCCAAGTCAGCAATAAATTGCAGCTCATCCTGTGTCAACATTAGGCCACTGGGATTGTTAGGTGTAGCAAAGTAAATCGCTTTGGTTTTGTCGGTGATAGCATTTTTTAGGGCCGTATAATCTAAACAAAAGCCATTGTGTTTATCCATAGCTACGGGAACCAAGGTAGCGCCAGTTAATTGGATACAAGCTTCATAAGTAACATACATAGGTTGCAGAACAATAGCTTCATCGCCGGGTTCTAGTATGCACATAGAACTGGCAAACAACGCATTTTGTGCGCCTGCAAGCATGATGACATTCTCTTTGGTAACCACTTGCCCCGAACGAGATTGATGCGCTGTTGCAATCACTTCACGTAACTCTTCGCGTCCTTCTATTTCTACATAATGGGTATCGCCAGTTCTTAGCCCTTGCACTGCGCTTTCAACCACAGTTGGCGGGGTATCGAAATCAGGGTCGCCTATACTAAGTACAATCACGCTATCGTCCTTTTCTTTTAACGACGTCGCTTTAAAATGAATATCCCAGGCATCAACGGTTTCCCCTTGGATTGCCTGGGTTAACGGTGTGTAACGCATAAAAAACTTACCTAAATAATTTGAAACAACATGAGGGTATTGACAACCCTCAACAGGATTACGAGTCGCTTACTACGGGCAATCGTCAACAAATAAGGCTTTAACTTCAGTGTACTCTTTTAAACCTTCTTTACCCCACTCGCGACCGTTCCCTGACTGCTTGTAACCACCAAAGGGGGCGTCAGTATTGAAGAAAGCCCCTTGCAAATAACATTGTCCGGCTCGGATTTTTTTCGCCACTTTAATGGCTTCAGCGCGGTTTTCCCCATAGACAGCAGAAGCTAAACCAAAGGGCGTGTCGTTCGCTATTTCAATGGCTTGGCTAATATCGTCGTAAGGTAAAATACATAACACTGGGCCAAAAATTTCTTCTTGAGCAATGACCATGTTATTGCTCACTGCTGAAAAAATGGTAGGGGCAACATAAGCGCCTTTGCTGAACGCTTCAGGCACCTCAGTGCCACCACAAAGCAGTTTTGCACCTTCCGCAATACCTTTTGCAATGTATTCAAGTACGCGGGCCTGTTGCTTATGAGAACTTAATGGACCTAGGTTGGTTTTAGCATCTGCCGGATCGCCCATTATCCATTCACCAGCTACTTGTTTTGCAATGGTTTCAACTTCAGCTAAATGTTCAGCAGGAACCAACATGCGTGTTAAGGCACTACAAGTTTGGCCTGTATTAAGCATAACATCTTCAACACCATAGCGAACCGCAGCCGCAAAATCGGCGCCTTTAGTGATGATGAAAGGGGATTTACCGCCCAATTCTTGGCATACCCGCTTTACGGTAGGAGCGGCGGCTTCTGCCACTTTAATGCCTGCCTGAGTAGAGCCTGTAAACGACACCATATCAACCAAGTTATGGCTGCAAAGTGCGCCACCTATTTTGGACCCAACGCCAGTAAGTAGATTAAAGACTCCATCTGGTAGGCTACTTTGGTTAATAATTTCAGCCAGAATAATATCTTGTATGGGGGTTTGTTCCGCAGGTTTTACCACCACAGTGCAACCAGCGGCCAATGCAGGACCTAATTTGCCGACTAATTGCGACAATGGATAGTTCCATGGGTTGATCAGTACACACACACCAATGGCTTCGGTAATTTCAATGTGGCTAGGATACTCATGAATATCATCTACATTGCCAGCTAAAGCGGCAAAGCTGCGAAACGCATCGATAGCGCTTTGCACCTGCATTTCGGCAGAAATGGACACTGGACAACCCATTGACGCCACAATGGCATCGGTTAGTTCGCTAGCACGGGCTTGCATTTTGTCTGCTATATCATGGATAGCTGCAGCTCGCACTTCTGCTGGTTGTTGAGACCAATCCTCGAATGCCGCTTTAGCTGCCTGCACTGCGGTGTTAACGTCTTCGTTATCAGCCGAGGGTACGCTGGCATAAATTTCACCGTTGGCGGGGTTAACCACCTCAAGTTGTTCATTACTGTGACTCGCTACCCAATGACCATTAATATAAAGCGTTTCAAAGCGTTTCATTTTCTCACCTTAACTAGGGTTACTGCGTGGCTAATGTTAATACTGCACCTAATAATACTTGGCACCCGGAAGTAATATCTTCGGGAGTCACATTTTCAGCTTCATTGTGACTAATGCCATTTTCGCATGGAATAAAAATCATAGAGGTAGGTGCCACTCGCGACACATAAACAGAATCGTGACCTGCCCCCGAAAACATTTCTTCGTACGCTAATCCTGTTGCTGCTACTGATGCTCTTACTGCATCAATACAGTGTTTATTAAACTCAACCGCAGGCGAATCCCATTCATCAAGAATCTCAAACTGCACACTACATTCAGCACAAACTGAGCTTGATATCTGCCTGAATTTTTCATCCATTTGTTTCAACATTTCTTGATTAGGGTGACGTAAATCGACTGTGAGTGTTAATTTTTCTGGCACAGTGTTCCGAGAGCCTGGCGATACATTAATATCACCGAACGTTGCGCGGGCTTGTGGAGCAAACTCATCTGCAAGGGAATAAAGCTGTTGAATAATACGAGCTGCGGCTTTTACGGGATCATGACGCTGCTCCATTGGAGTGGGCCCTGCGTGTACAGGTTGACCGTGAATAACTAAGTCATACCAACGCATGCCTTGTACGCCTTTCACTACACCAATTGGCTTGTTTAGAGACTCTAAAATAGGCCCTTGTTCAATATGTAGTTCAAAGGCTGCTTTTATAGGAAACGGCTCGCAAGGGCATTCACCTGCATAACCTATGCGCTCAAGCTCCTGAGCAATAGTCGCGCCGCCTTTATCTGTGCGCTGTAGGCCATACTCTAAGGAAAAGTCACCACTCCAGACGCCTGAGCCTATCATTGCTGGGGAAAAACGAGCCCCTTCTTCATTAGTCCAAACGGCTACTTCAATAGGATGTAATGTATGGGTGTCTGTTTCATCTAGAGTACGTAATACTTCTAAGCCTGCTAACACACCATATACGCCATCGAATTTCCCACCCGTAGGCTGAGTATCTAAATGACTACCCATGAGTACTGGAGGCAAAGTATTATCTGTGCCCTTGCGGCGCATAAAAATATTGCCCATTTGATCTATGCGGCGTTCACAACCTATCTCTTGGCACCATTTTACGAATAAGTCGCGACCTTGTTTATCCAGATCTGTAAGGGCTTGACGGTTACAGCCTCCTTTCTCAGTGGCACCAATTTTTGCCATTTCCATTAAGCTAGACCACAAGCGCTCGCCATTTATCTTTAGTTTCATATTGTGCTCCTAGGCATCTTTTCTACTTAATGGCTGACACATACAATGCACGCCACCACCACCTGATGTGAACATTGACATATCAGGGGCAAACACTTCTAAACCGTGGGCTTTTGCTTTACCCACTAGCTCGCTGCTGGCTTCTGGTATTAATACACGGTCTTTTCCAAGAGCCACAACATTAACACCAAGCTCTAGTACTGAACGATAAGAGATATCTATAATTTCAATACCTCTTCCTTTTAACCAATTAAGCAATTCATCTTCAACAGCTTGGGTACAAACGGCCGCAAGTTTGTCAGTTAACATGGCAAACTTCACATCTAAATGAAGAAAGTAAGGGTCAAACTGATAAGATTTAAACTCCCAGCCTTCCTTTTCAACCCAGCCACGCACTTGGTTAAGGCCTTCTTCGCTGGTACGTTCACCCGTATAGCCACACAGTACCACTCCCGGCTCTAACACCATAAAGTCGCCGCCTTCAAATGAGCCAGCTGTTACTGCGTCATAAATTGGGATGTTTTTTTCTTGATAAAACTGCGATACCGCAACCCATTCACCCCGTCGCCACGGGCTGTACATTTGGGTGATAATTGGGCCCCAAGGTGTGAGCACTGAAGAGTCACGGGCATAAATTTGGTAAGGCAAATGGGCATCAGCTTCGAGAAAATGTGTATTAACACCACAATGCTGATACACCTCTATCATTTCTTGATACTGCTTTTGCGCCACGTCTTTGTTGTACTCACGACCTAAGCGTATCGAGCGGCGCGACATAGCATTGCCGCTTTTCCAATCGTAGTGATCCATAGGTCCTATTAAAACATCTTGCAGTTCCCCATATTCAGAGTTCATGCTCCAGTGGTCGAGGCGTGATGTGCCACCTTGGTCTTTACGTCGAAAATAATTGGTTTTCATATCAAAGTTACGCTATCAGAATAGATAGACTTAGTTTATGGTTACATTTTAATTACTCAAGCAACTATTTTTCACCATGGTGTTCCAATTATTAGACCAACATTGAATCGACTAGCGTACCAAGAGCGAAAGTATGAAGCACAATAAAAGTCCTTATTTAGATCTTCGGCAAATTCCTTTAAATGCACTTCACGCTTTTGAAGCCGCAGGCCGCCATTGCCACATGCGTAAAGCAGCACAAGAAATGTTTGTCTCGCACTCGGCCCTTAGCCGACACATCAAACTATTGGAAGAAAGGTTAAACACTCAGCTGTTTGACCGTAAGAATAATAAGCTTCGCTTAACCGCTCCAGGTTTACGTTTGTTATCGTCAATACAAACGGCCTTTGCAGAATTAAATAAAGGGTTACATTTACTTGATCCCACTATGGTTGCAGGTGAAATCATCATTGGTACTACAGCCACCATTATGTTGAATTGGCTGCTGCCAGTTTTAGCGAATGTGCAGCTACAATACCCAGAAATTTCGTTTAACTTACAAACTATTGAACCACATCAGAAGTCTATACCCTCAAATTTGGATATCGCCTTATGTTTGGGTCGCCCTGAAGATTCAAATAGGACAATCAGTAAGTTGTACGATGAATATTATGTACCGGTTTGTAATCCCGTTTTGCTGAAAGGAAAAACAATTAAAAAGCCAGAGGAGTTGCTTTTTTACCCTTTGTTGCACGATGGGTTGGGGCAATGGTTTAAATGGTTTAATCATCACCATTTGGATGGCCATGAATCGCCGCAACATACCTATTTTGAATATGCGTACCAAGCGATAGAGGCAGCAAGACTAGGGATGGGAATGGCGCTAGCAGATATTGTTGAAGTGGCCGAAGATATTGAACAAGGTAAGCTCATGCAAGCAGGTGACTCTGCGCACACAGAGGGGCAGTCGGTATACTTAATCACCCATGAAAGCCCTCAAATGAATTACCGTACACAACTGGTATTACGCAGCATATTGCAAAATCTTGAACAAAAAGGTGCAAAGTTAGAAACTCCACAACAAATAATGGAACTCATAAGTTAAGGCGTTGACACTTTGATATTAAAACAATTTCTATTCAACACCTTGATATGCCGCGGTTAAAATTGACATAAATTTTGCTTTATCCATTGTTATGGGATTAGTGTGATGTTCAGTGTCTTTAACGGCAAGTAAAGCAATGTCAGCTAATTGTTCATGGGTAACATCAATTGCATGCAATGTTTTGGGAATAGCTAATTGATCGCGAAGTTCATTTATCCATTCAAGAAAACCTTCGGCAGTTCTGTTCGACAAATCTAACAAACAGGCCAATCGGGTCAGTTTAGGAGCGATAGCTGTTAGATTAAATCTTAGCACGTAAGGCAACACAACTGCGTTTGCTAGGCCATGATGAATATCTAGCAAAGCCCCTAATGCATGGGCAATAGAATGCACGGCACCTAACCCTTTAGAAGTGAATGCTACCGCAGCAATAGAAGATGCCGCCATCATTTGTGTTTTTGCTTCAATATTATGCGGTTCACCCACGCTAAGCGCTAAGTACTCATGACATAACCTAATAGACTCAAGTGCGATACCATCACACAAAGGGTGATAATCTGGAGCGCACAAGGCTTCAATTGCATGAGTTAATGCATCCATACCTGTCCATGCACTTAAATTTATAGGTAAACCCATTAATAGTTGCGGATCATCTATAACAGCAAAAGGAAAATGTTCAGGGTGATACGCCACGCGTTTGCGTTGGCTTGTTTCATCGTTTATTACACAAGAACTACCTGATAACTCAGAGCCTGTACCCGCAGTTGTGGGGATTACCATAAAAGGCACAAAAAAATTATCGCCTTCAACAAGGGGTAAATGTTGCGGATTTTCAAAGTAACAGTACAACCATAAATCGTTTTGATTGAAAGCCACCAAAGATATGGCCTTGGCAACATCAATAGCACTGCCACCACCTAGTGCCACAATTCCATCGCAACTCTTTTCTTTAAAGTAGGCTAAACCTGATTCTACATTTTGTTTTGTGGGGTTACCTTTAATGTCACTAAACACAGTAACGTTAAATGCATGGTCTTTTAATTGCGCTATTAATGCTTGTGCAAATGATTGTGAAAGCACACCTGGGTCTGTTACTAGCAGTGGCCGAGTTATATTTTGGCTGCTAAGTAAGCTAGCGGTTTGCATTATTGAGCCAGGACCAAATAAAACGCTCGGTACAGTCACTTGCCATTGCACAACACTCATATTGCATCCTTATTAATTCTTGGTGCTTGTTAAAACAGTCGATAGACAATCTTAAATCAGTTTATGGAGAAACTGCCGTGACTCAAGCAAAAACACCTTACCATATTGGTCTGATTAATAGACCGATGAAAAGTGCTTGATGCAAATTATGCTATTGTTGGTAACAATAGCTAACCAATGTGGTCCCATTTTCTCACTTGATGTTATTATGATTGTCCATATACTCCTAAATAACGACACCAATGTGACTGTTACGCATAGGGTTAAATAATCTTTTTCGTGAACAATAGCGCCCGCTATTTAACACGGCTACGGAAGGAGTCATGGTCCTTTTCCAAGGAGGTGACTAAACAGATACAACGTCTGGAAAGTGAAGGTGCAACAGCTCAATTACATGATAATGGCGTAAAAGCTAAATGTTAACGGGCATCATAAATACCCTTGATAAAATAACCTTCAATAGAGATGAGTAATAGTGTTAGATAATAATAAAATCAACAATAACCCTTTACGCGAACATATAGTCTTAGCATTAATAGGCGCAATTGCAGCCAGTGTAATTGAATTCCTTCCCATTATGGTGGGCGCAGTGAGCGATCATCTACAGGCTTCCCCAGATGTTGCTGGCTTTATTTTTATGAGTAACTTCTTAGGCATTGCCGTAGGCACCCTTTTGTCTATTGTTGCAATGCGACAGCTCAGTTTAAAAGCGTGTTTTTTATTAGGTATCATCCTCATACTCTTCGCTGAGTTATGGTCGGCATTTATTTCTAACACTGATGTTTTAGCTATTGTTAGATTTCTTTCAGGCATTGCATCGGGGATCATTAGTGGCAGTGTAGCCGCTGCTATTACCTTGTTTCCTCGGCAAAAGCGAGGCTTCGGCTTGTATATGTTAGGCATGTTTGCAACAAGTGGTGTTGGCCTGTTTATACTGCCTTACATTATTGGCGATTATGGTACTAAAGGGCTTTTTATCTCCTTGTCTGTTTTGGCCGGTATTGCACTGGTTTTGTTGCGCTTCCTAGCGTTGCCAGAACCTGAAAAAGAAAACAGAAACTCAGCAAGTCAAAGTCAGCCATTGACTGTGAATTTAAAAGAAATTATTGCCTTACTGGGTTGTATTTTGTTTCTGATGGTAGGCATTGGAGGTTCTTGGGCTTTCTATGAAAGATTAGGCCTTGAATGGGGCTTTACTATTGATGATATTGTGTTTGTGTTATCTATTAGTGCCGTATGTGGCTTAACCGCATTTTTTGTCGAACAAAGTGAAAAACTACTTAAAAGCCATTATTTAATATTGCTAGGCGTGGCTATCACCCTCTTGTCAATTGTGTTTTTATCAACAAGTTATAAGGGGTTTTCCTTCTATACAATCAGTCTTTTTCTCACTGGATGTGGCTGGGCATATACAGTTCCAGTGGTTCAAGGCGCTTTAGACCGAATAAGTAAAGGTAACAAAAATGCCGCTGCTTTATCGATGCTAATGTATTGGTGCGGTCTTTCTTTTGGTCTTTGGATCCACGGATATATATTAAATGCCACTGAGAGTTTCCAAATTACACTTCTATCATGTGGTTTTTTCTATAGCTTGAGTCTTGTATGTGCACTCAGTGTTATTTATTACAATCGCTCGAAAAAACTCATCGCCTCAGAGCCTCTAACCCCTGATGTTGATTTCCAGTAAAGAATAATAATGAGTACAAGGTATAAATGATGAAAAGTGAAAAAATAGCCATTGTTCAGGTTCCTTCAGCCATTCTCGATTTAGATGAAGGCGTAAAACGAGCGGTGTCTGCTATTCGCGAAGCCGCGCAGCAAGGGGCTGAACTGATTGTCTTTCCTGAAAGCTGGCTAACTGGCTACCCGGCTTGGGTATTTGATCTGGCAATATGGGACGATGCGCAAGCTCGTTATTGGCACGGTAAGTTTCTTGAGCAATGTCCGACAATAGATAGTGAACGTTTATTACCCATCAGAGAAGCCGCAGCCGACTGCAGTGTTAACGTGTTGTTGGGCCTAAACGAGCGAGCACGTCCACATGCAGGTTCGATTTATAACAGTACATTATTAATAGGTACCCAAGGTGAAACCTTAAATGTTCACCGTAAACTCACTCCTACTCATACAGAACGTATTGCATGGGCTCAAGGTGATGGGGCAGGATTGAACGTGGTTGATACTTCAGTTGGACGCATTGGTTCATTAATCTGTTGGGAGCACTGGCACCCGTTAATGCGACAAACTATGCATTTTCAAGATGAACAAATTCATATCGCATGCTGGCCAGATATGGCTGATAGCCATATTGTCTCGGTTAAACAATATGCTTTCGAAGGTCGTTGTTTTGTTGTTTCAGCGGCGCAATATCTTACCGCAGCAGACGTACCAGAGTCATTAAGAGATGCTTACAAAAAAGGTCTTGGTGCTACAGGTGCAGTGATTGAAGATGAAAACGTGTTTTTTAATGGTGGCAGTGGCGTTGTTGGGCCTAATGGTGAATGGGTAACAGAACCTCTGTTCAATGAAACCGGTATTATTTACGCCAATATTCATATTGATGAAGTCAACCAATACAAGCACGATTTAGACGTAGTGGGTCACTACTCACGTAGCGATGTATTTCAATTATCAGTAAACCGAACTGCAAGAGAAAGCGTGACATTGCATGATGAGCTTGTCAGCAAAAACCTTGAATAGTGATAGACCTTTGCTTTTAGCGCAGATACCTAAAATGAGGTGAAAGTAGATGAATGCAGATATTCCATCACTCGCAACCTGGCAACTTAATCGTAAACTTGGGCTTAAGCATTTGGAAAAAATCATTCCTGATGTAATGAGCGTCAATGCCAGAGAAACGAAAAAGCTCATCCCTGCGTTTAATAATGAGATTGCTGCGACACCTTATATAAAGGCGTTAACACAAGATGATGAAATCGAATCCATCGTTATATTGCAAGGCAGTGATATTGTTTTTGAACACTACAGCTATGACTTTTCTTCATCAAGTTTACATAGTGCCCAATCCGCTACTAAACCCATTAGTGTCTTGTTATTAGAACGAGCAATTAATGCGGGAAAAATCGCCATTACAGATAAAGTCGAGCAGTATATTCCCGAAATCGGGAGCGGCTTTTATGGTTGTACGATTGAAGATATTATGAGTATGAATGTGCGTCACGAATTTAACGAAATGACGGCATACACCGCACCTGAAGGTAGCCGGCTTCATCTATTGCGTGTCGAAGATGAAATCAGCTTTGGTTATTTACCTTTGGCGGGCAGACCTTTGTTAGCACGAAGAGAATTTGCTAAAAAATTGAGACCATTAGCCTCTCAGCCCACGAATGAAAATACAGATAACACTCTAGTGTATGCCACTATTAACACCGAAGTAGCTGGTTGGATTATTGAACGTGCTTTGAACACACCATTGTCGCTACAAGTCAGAGAGTTGCTGCATGACATAGGTGCTGAAAATACTGTACATATGTCCCTAGATCACTTGGGCGTCCCTAGCATAGGTGCTGGACTCATATTAACGACGCGAGACTTTGCACGTTATGGCATGCTACTGCGAGATAGTGCTTATGTAAAAACTATCAATAGTCAGCTTGGAACAAAAATACCCGAATCAACACAGACCTATCGACTTTCTTTAAGCGTTTCAGAGCTTGGTTATTCACATGCAGGTTGGGGGGGACAGTTTATTTATGTTAACCCTGAATTGGATATTGTGGTGGCTATTTTTGGTGGCATTAAAGGTGAAGACCCAATGAACAGAAACTATTTTCAAGCTATTGAGTCTGCAATCAAAGCACTAAATGCTTACTTCGCCAAATAATCACCGTTATAAATATGAGAGACTCAATCACCAGAAGCGCTCCTCAAGCATAGTTACATAATATCAGTAAACGGAGTGATTTCGTCATTACGTAAGTGTAGGTATGATTATAATAACCAAAAAATGATAGATATAAGCTGTCTATTATAACTTCTATTATCAATAGAACTTAATTACTCTTACACTATAGTTTTAATCATTGTCAGGTAAGATTTATTAATGAAACAAGCAACACCACATTCCATACGTCAGCAGATTCGTAGAGGCGAATTTAAGCAGAATACATCGGGTTTTGCGCCAGGGTATGTGCAATGCAATCTGGTCATTTTACCTAAAAAATTCGCCAATGATTTTTATGAATTTTGTCAGTTGAATTCGCAGTCTTGCCCATTAATTGCGAGTAGTGATACGCCTGGGGATTTTAGCCTCAACATGTTAGGTGAAGACATAGATATTCGTAGCGACGTGCCCTTATATCGCGTTTATAAAAATGGCGTTCTCGAGGGGGAAGTGAATGACATCAAAGATATTTGGGAAGAGGACTTTGTGGCGTTTTTGCTAGGCTGTTCTTTTTCATTTGAAGAGGCATTAATTGCTGCCGGAATAGAAATTAGAAACATTTCCGAAGCTAAAAATGTGCCTATGTATAAAACTAACATCGATACTCAAGGCGTCGCACAATTTACAGGTAAAATGGTGGTAAGCATGCGACCTTTGAAGCCCGAGGATGTCGATAAAGCCACTGAAATATGTAGCCACTATCCCAAGGTGCATGGTGCGCCAGTGCATGCGGGTGACCCATCTGCAATCGGAATTAGTGATATTAGCAAGCCCGATTTTGGCGAGGCGGTGACCATTAATGCGGGGGAAGAACCAGTATTTTGGGCCTGTGGTGTGACACCGCAAATTGCTATTGCCAATGCAAAACCCACTATTTGTATTACTCACAGCCCAGGTTATATGTTGATAACAGATATTTTAAATAGCAGTTTAAGAAGCGCTTGAGGAAACAAAGAATGAAACTCAATTGTGATTTAGGTGAAAGCTTTGGTATTTGGCAATTAGGCCAAGATGATAAGTTGATGCCGCATATCGATATGGCGAATATTGCCTGCGGTTTTCATGCTGGTGATGCCCACGTTATTCACAAAACCCTGCAGTTGGCAAAACAACATAAAGTAGAGGTGGGGGCACATCCTAGTTACCCAGACAAATTAGGATTTGGACGCAGAAGCATGCTTTGTTCAAAACAGGAAATTATCGAGTTAGTTCATTATCAAGTGGCAGCACTCGATGGCATGGCAAAAAATCTAGGTATCGATATTAGTTATGTTAAGCCTCATGGTGCTTTATATAACGATATGATGAGTGACGAAAGTGTTTGTGATGCGATTTTTGAAGCCATTAGCAGTTACCATCGTCCATTAAAATTGATGTTGTTAGCCACGCCTAAGCAGCAAAGGTTTCGAGACCAAGCCGACGCTAGTGGCATTACACTTATTTTTGAAGCATTTTCTGATCGTCGCTACACTGAAAATGGCCATTTGATGTCACGGAAAGATCCTCAAGCAGTACTCAACGAAGCAGAAATGATTCAGCAAGTCACAAGCCTAATGGAAAGTGGTGAGGTGATTTGCGATACGGGTAAAAAAATCCCATTACAAGCCGACTCTTTATGTGTCCATGGCGACAATGACCAAGCAATCAAGGTAATACAAGAGCTAAAGCGTTTATGCCAGAATTAGTACATTACCCAAGCATTGAAGTTGCGGGTGAAGGTGCCGTTATTGTCTACCTAGACAAAGTAGCAAGTAGCGCCACAATTAAGAAAATTTCTCAGCTAAAATATCGCATTGCCAATGCCCTAGGGGATTGTGTGGTGGAGTTAGTGCCGTCATATGCGTCATTGTTGGTCATCTTTGATCCGCTGAAAAGCGATTATTATGCGGTTAAAAAAGCACTAGTCACCCTGCTCGATACCACTAGTGAAGAGGTGTCAAACTCGTCCAAAATCATTGAGCTTCCGGTGTATTATTCATTAGAAAGTGGTCCCGATTTAGAAAGGCTCGCGAGCCGTTCAGGCTTAAGCATCGAAGAGGTGATTGAGATCCATCAACAAACCACCTATCAGGTGTTTGCCATTGGTTTTGCTCCTGGTTTTGCTTTTTTAGGGGAAGTGGATGAGCGCATTGCCTGCCCGCGATTAACCTCACCTAGAGCAAAAGTCGCCAAAGGTTCAGTAGGCATTGCTGATCGGCAAACCGCCATTTATCCAAACGTCTCCCCTGGAGGTTGGAATTTAATTGGGTTATGTCCACAGACTTTGTTCAACCCAAATGAATCGCCCTACTTAACCTATCAAGTGGGAGATAGCGTGAAGTTTAAAGGCATTTCTCGAGCTGAGTTTTTAGGCCTAGGTGGGCAATTGTGAAGCATACACTTACAAGCTACTTTAAAGTGCTTCATCCTGGCATATTATCCACAGTGCAAGATTTGGGGCGATATGGACAAAGCCATTTGGGCCTAACATCCGGTGGACCAGCTGATATGCAAGCCTATCTTTGGGCTAATCGACTTTTAAATAACCCCGAAAACTGTCCGGTATTAGAAGTCAATTTTGGTGGTTTAAAATTAATTGCAACAACAGCCACGACCATTGCAGTAACTGGGGCAAAAGCGCCATTAACCATAAATGGTCAGGTCAAAGAAATCTGGCGTAGTCATCATGTTAACGCTGACGATGAAATTGAGATCGGTTATGCCACTGAAGGTTGTAGAGTTTATTTAGCTGTATTCGAAGGTTTTGTAGTCGAACCTCAATTTAGCAGTGTTTCTACCGTTATCAGAGAAAAAGTCGGCGGTGTTAATGGCGAAGCCTTAAAAGCCGAAGATGTGTTGTTTTACAAGCCAACTCCAAGGCAAACACTCTACGCTTTAAAAACCAAGGACATCCCTCGCTATGAGAATACCTTAACCCTTCATGTGGTGACTGGGTACCAATATGCGTTATTTGACCGCGTGGAGTTAGCCAAATTCTTTTGTAATGAATATCAGGTAAGCGCTCAATGTGATCGTATGGGGTATCGCCTCAATGGACCTGCAATTCAATCCGGTATCTCGCAATTGCTTTCTGAAGGCATTTGTAAAGGGGCGATTCAAATACCGCCAGATGGTCAGCCAATCATTCTATCTGTTGACCGTCAAACTATAGGGGGGTATCCCAAACTTGGCTCAGTGTTGTCACTAGATCTAGATTTAGTGATGCAAGCTAATCAAGGCGCAAAAATACATTTTGAGCCCATTTCTATTCATTACGCCCATACGGTGCTGCATTTAGCCAAAGCAAAATATGCAGAAACAAAACTTATCAAGGTAACCCAGTAAATGACAAGTAGCATAGGGTTATTGACCCAAAGTAAAAAAATTGAAGCTTTGCTGGTGCAGCGCAACTTAAGAGGCATGAAAACTGTACAACCAGCACTCAAAGCGGGGTATTACTTAAGAGCGGCACAACAGTTAATGGACGCCAAAGGCTGCATTTTAATCGCCACGGGTTTTCCCGTTGCGGGCACCTTTGAAACCGATGGACCTGTTGGTGCTATCGCCTTATACAACTGTCTTCAATCCCTTGGAAAAAAGCCCGTTATTGTGTGTGGCGATCCACTTTATAGCGCGTTAAAACATGACTTTGATTGTTACCTTATCCCTTTAAACGCTATTAATAATGCTGCTACTTATTCTCAAAAGGCATTAGATGAATTGCAGCCAGAGCTGATTATTTCAATTGAGCGCCCTGGCCTTAGTGATAGAAATGCTTACTACAATATCCGCGGCGAAGATATCTCGGTTAATTGTGCCACTTTTGATTATTTTATGAAGCTAGCGAGTTGCCCAACTATTGCTATTGGCGATGGCGGAAACGAAATTGGCATGGGCAATATATATGAGGCGATTGCACAATTAGATATCGTACCCTCCACCACTAAGTGTGATGAGTTATTAATTGCTGACGTGTCTAATTGGGGCGCCTATGGGCTGATCGCGTTTCTTTCGGTGTGGCATAATCAAAATCTATTAGCAGACATTCAACCCAAAAACATCCTTATGTATTTATCTAATCTAGGCAGCGTAGACGGTCTTACCCGTAAAAATGAACTCACTGAAGATGGTTTATGTTTCAGCTGTGGCGAAGACATTATTTGTGAATTAGAGAAAATATGCGGCGTGGGATCGAGTAACCTATGAAGAAAACAACCATAAGATGATGTCGACCCAAATAGCACTGTTTAAACACCAGATAACGCAGTTTTTAGACGCTGATTGCATAATTACTGAATACAGTAAACGTTATGCCTATGGAACAGACGCGAGTTTTTATCAACTTACACCACAACTGGTGTTAATACTTAAAAATAACCATCAACTAATTGAAGTGGTTAAACTGGCCAGTGAATATCAGGTTGCCATAACCTTTAGAGCCGCAGGTACAAGTTTGTCTGGTCAGGCAGTCTCTGATTCGGTTTTAATCATGTTGTCAGAAGATTGGCTCGACTACCACATCCATGAACAAGGTCTAAAAATCACCTTGCAACCGGGCATTATTGGCGCAAAAGCTAATCAGTTACTCAAACCCCACAATCGAAAAATTGGCCCAGATCCCGCCTCTATAAACAGCTGCAAGATCGGTGGTATTGCGGCCAATAATGCATCAGGTATGTGTTGTGGTGTACAACAAAATAGTTATCACACAGTGTCAGATATGACTATTATTTTTGCCGATGGCACTGAATTAAATACCGCCTGTGAGCAAAGTTGTGAATCGTTTTTAGCTAGCCATCAAACCTTTATCGAAAAGCTGTTAGCCCTGTCAGCCAGTCTCAATAATAATGAAGCACTGAAACAAAAAGTGATTCAAAAGTATCGATTAAAAAACACCACTGGTTATGGCATTAATGCGCTAATCGATTTTGCCGATCCCATTGAAATGATCAAACATTTGATGATTGGCTCTGAAGGAACATTAGGCTTTATCTCTGACATTACCTTGCACACTGTGGAAGATAATCCATTTAAAAGCAGCGGCTTTTTCATTTTTGACAGCACTAAGCTCGCTTGTGAGTTAGTGGAACAATTAGCTGATCTTGATGTGAATGCGGTGGAGTTACTCGATAAACGGGCGCTGCTGTCAGTGGCAGAACATGACATTATGCCCAAAGGCATAGCTAGATTTCCAGCTGACTCAGTGGCGTTATTAATAGAAATTCAAGGGGAAAGTGCCCCTCTATTAGCCGCTAAAGTACAACGGGTGTCCCAAAAAATGGCAAGCTTTCAAGAGGCGATGATTGCAGATATTGCCTTTGATAGTGACGCAGAGCGTAATCAAAAATTGTGGAATATTCGTAAAGGCACCTTTCCCGCCGTAGGTGCAATGCGAGACTCAGGCACAACAGTCATTATAGAAGATGTGGCCTTTCCACTTTCGTCTCTTGCCAGCGGCATTGCAGAATTACACATACTATTTCAAAAATTTGGTTATCAAGAAGCCATTATATTCGGTCATGCTTTAGCGGGTAATTTACATTTTGTTTTTACACAAGCATTTGATAGCGATGAAAAAATTAAAAAATATGATGGCTTTATGGCAGCAGTTGCCAATCTTGTTGCGGTGCAATTAGGTGGCTCACTTAAAGCAGAACATGGTACAGGGCGAAATATGGCGCCTTTTGTCGAACTAGAGTGGGGCACAGATGCTTATCAAATAATGAAAGCCCTAAAAGACGTGTTTGATCCTAAAAATATACTCAATCCAGGTGTGCTCATTAATGATGACAATAAGGTGCATCTTAAGGATCTTAAAGTCATGGCCACCACACACGACATCATAGACAAATGCATAGAGTGTGGTTTTTGTGAATCAGTGTGTCCATCTCAAGGGTATACGTACACGCCTCGTCAAAGAATTAGTGTGCGCCGGCGCATTGCAGATTTAAAACATACAATAACTGCGGCCAAGACAGGTACAGCAGTGGCTGAACTCAATGTTTCTTTGCCTGAGCTAGAAGGGCAATACCAACAACTGCTCCATGACTATCAGTTTTTAGGGATTGATAGCTGCGCTGCAACTGGCCTATGTGAAATGCAATGCCCAGTTGGGATCAACACTGGTGAGTTTATTAAAGCCTTACGTCAAGAGAATCACCAGCAATCAACAATAAAAAAACAGCTGGCTAAGGTCAGCGCAAATCATTTATCTACAGTGACAAAAATAGCCAGTTTAGGGTTAAACGCTGTTAGCAAAGGCAAATCACTGGTTGGCGAAGCGTCAGTCACTAAAGGCTTTCAGGTCTTAAATAAGCTAACGGCCGGTTTTGTGCCTCTATATTTTTCCAGTTGGCCTAAAGGAGAGGGAAAACTAGCAACAGGTTTGTATCCATCCCAGTATTCTCAGGGATTACAGCATACCAACAATAACAAAATCATCTATTTCCCCGCTTGTGCCGGCAGGGTTTTTGCGCCAACTACAGGTAATCCCAAGTCGTTGCCACAGGTGGTTGTTTCGGTGTTAAACAAAGCAGGTTATGACGTGCTGATCCCATCGGAAAGTCCGTCCTTATGTTGTGGTATGGCATTTTCGAGTAAAGGCGATGAACACAACGCCACTGCAAAGTTAAGTCAAAGCATAGAGGTGTTTTTAAACGCCAGCGACAATGGCAAATACCCCATTATCACAGACGCCAGTTCATGTGCTTTGCCATTTAACCAAGGCGATCATGGCTTAAAAATTTATGAATCTGCCGAATTTGTCAGTGAATTTATTTTGCCCCACTTAAACATTAATGAGAAAAAAGACCATGTGATGTTGCATGTTACCTGCAGCAGTAAACGTGGCAATATTGAGAAGCAACTGGTTAACATTGCTAATCATTGTGCCCAAGAAGTGCAGATCCCCGCGGATATTTCCTGTTGTGGTTTTGCTGGCGATAAAGGTTTTTACCAACCTGAGTTAAACCAACACGCCTTAAGGCATTTGAAAAAGCAACGCCCAAGTAACTGCAGTGCCGGTTACAGTAATAATAGAAGTTGTGAAATTGGCTTAACCCATCACAGCGAGATCCCCTACCAGTCAATTTTGTATTTACTCGATGAAGTAAGTCTACCTAAGTAACTAAATAAGACGATTTAAGCTGTTACAAGTGAAGTGTGTATCAGGCTAGATAAATATGGCAATTGCACTTTCCCTATCTAGGCTTAATTGTCCTTTGCACTGCGGGTCCGACTCAGTCAATAAGCCTTAAGATAGATAAATACAACTTCATGGTCATCTCCTGAATTCATACTTGCTTTATAGGACTCACTGTTTTATTGTGACTTTCATTAATGAACCTTGGCGTTACGTCAGTGGTTCATTACATTAAGCACAGAACCGTGACTTTTAATTTGATGTAATGGAGCGCAACTACATGCCCGCATACACAGCACCACTGCGAGATATACGTTTTGTAATGGATGACCTACTTGACTTCTCAAGCCATTACAATCAGTTGAATTCTACAACTGAAGTTGATCGTGAAACACAGTTGGCAATAATTGAGGAGGCCGCAAAATTTTCTGAAAATGTACTTTCTCCACTAAATGCGGTGGGCGACCAAATAGGTTGTACTTGGACTGCTGATGGCGTCACTACCCCTCCTGGATTTAAACAGGCATACCAACAATATTGCGATGGCGGCTGGCCTTCTTTAGCCATGCCGGAGGCATTTGGAGGGCAAGGTCTTCCTGAATCTATGAATATTGTTGTGAGTGAGCTTGTGTGTAGTGGTTGTGTCGCATGGTCAGGTTATCCTGGCCTGCGTGAAGGCGCCATAAAAACCTTGCTAAGCTACGGTAGTGAATCACTTCAAAATACCTATTTACCTAACTTAGTCAGCGGTAAGTGGACTGGCACAATGTGTTTGACTGAGTCACATTGTGGTACTGATTTAGGGCAGCTCAAAACCAAAGCTATGCCAATCACAGCAACTCAATATACGCTGACCGGTACTAAAATATTCATTTCATGTGGCGAGCACGATATGGCAGAAAACATTGTGCATATCGTTTTGGCACGATTACCTAACTCTCCTGAAGGAAGTGCTGGTATTTCTTTATTTGTTGTTCCTAAATTTCTGGTAAATGGGGATGGGAGCTTGGGACAAAGGAATAGCCTTAATTGTGGTTCGATAGAGCATAAAATGGGGATTCATGGTTTTGTGACTTGTGTTATGAACTTTGATGGGGCGACGGGGTATCTAGTTGGGCAGCCCAATAAAGGCCTTGAGGCTATGTTTACCTTTATGAATTCAGCTCGCTTAACTACAGCACTACAAGGATTAGTGCACTCTGAAGTAGCCTATCAAGGTGCTGTTCCATACGCACAAGAAAGACTCGCTATGCGCTCATTGAGTGGCGCAAAAAATCCAAAGGGCCCAGCAGATCCAATTATAGTGCATCCAGATGTGCGCCGCATGTTATTGACGATTAAATCCTTTGCTGAGGGTTTTCGAGCTTTTGCTTATTATGTAGCACAGCAATTAGATTTGTCAGAACATGCCAAATCAGATGAATCTAAAACCCATGCCAAAAAGTTACTTGCTCTATTAACACCCATCTGCAAAGGATTTATGACTGAGCTCGGCTGTGAGGCTGCTCATCATGGTGTTCAGGTGTTTGGTGGACATGGATATATCAGAGAATGGGGCATGGAACAGAACCAAAGAGATAGCCGTATTTCAACCTTATACGAGGGTACAACAGGCATACAGGCACTGGATCTTATTGGTAGAAAAATATTGGGTTCCAGAGGAGAGTTACTGACTAACTTCAGCACTATTATCGTTGAATTTTGTGAATCACAGCATTCCAACCCAAGTATGCAGGAATTTACCCAACCTTTAAGTAAGGCGACCACTGAATGGCTAACATTGGCTAAAATTATAGGCCAATCTGCTGCCGCTGATCCTGAAGAAATAGGTGCCGCTTCTGTGGATTTTTTAATGTTTTCTGGTTACACAATTTTAGCCTATTTTTGGGCAAGAATGGCTCAGGTGTCTCTCGAAAAGCTAGAGCAGGGAGCCGACGACAAAGATCTTTATTTGGCAAAGGTCAACACCGCTAAGTTTTATTTTCAACGCATATTACCGCGCACCGCCACATTAAAATTAACGATTCAATCTGGAGCCGCAAATTTAATGCAAATCAATGCTGATCAATTTTAGGTGCATTGCCAGCTCGTTATTTCAATGACTCAATTCATCATCAACCTTAGAGGCAATAATGATTAAGACCGACAGTGGCAAACGGCCAGAAACAGAAACCCTGCAGTGGATCTTTGATAATGGTTGTAAGCAATATACCCATAACCAAGCTTTTAAATGTGGCACAGAAAATTTAACTTATGGCCAGTTAGATCAAAGCGCTAGAAATTTTGCCGCATATCTGCAAACGCATACGGATCTAAAACCCGGTGATAGAATTGCATTGCAACTGCCCAACTGCCTAGCTTATCCAGTGCTAGCCTGGGGGGCAATAAGGGCAGGTTTAGTGGTAGTAAATGTCAATCCACTGTATACAGAAAATGAGCTTGAACACATTTATAAAGACTCAGGGGCTAGCGCATTAATTTTATTAAGTTCTTCCATTGATTTAGTGGCTGCTTTAGCTAATGAGACTGATATTTCGGTATTGGTCTATATAGAAAACACGCCCCCCTTACTTGAACAACTGACCATAGATGCCTTGGAGTACCGCGACGTATTAGCCCTAGGCAGTCAGTGTGATTTTAAACCGGTTCAAGCACATTCTAGCGACATTGCATTGTTACAATATACTGGAGGTACAACAGGGTTATCCAAAGGGGCGGTGTTAACCCATGAAAATCTTATTAGCGCAGCCCGTGGTTTTTGGAATACCACCGATGTTTTTGTACCTGGCAAAGAGACTTTTGTGGCCCCATTGCCGCTCTACCATGTTTATGCTTTTGTCGCGCATTTAGTGGTGGGTGTGACTTATGGTGTAACCAGTATTCTTATTCGCAATCCGAGAGATCTTAATAGTTTTTATACGGCATTAAAAAATGACACCTTTAGTTTATTTGTTGGTATCAATACACTTTTTAATGCGTTGTGCCAAGATGAACAGTTTAAGCGCTTAGATTTTAGCGGACTAAAATTTACCTTGTCTGGGGGGATGGCCCTTAATCAAAGTGTAGCTGAAGAGTGGCAAGCACTCACTCACTGTCCTATTAACGAAGGTTATGGCTTAACTGAATCAGCAGCAGGGGTCATTATTAATCGGGATACACAGAGACGCCTTGGTTCAGTAGGCAAGTCAATGCTCGGTGTTGAAATCAAAATAACCGATAACACTGGGCAACGTTTGAAAAGTGGTGAGAAAGGCGAACTGCACATAAAGGGGCCGCAAATAATGAAGCAGTATTGGCAAAATACTGTCGCTACAGAAGCGGTGTTAAAAGGCGGTTGGTTAGCAACAGGTGATATTGCCACTATTGATGAGGACGGTTTTGTTTATATAGTGGATCGCATTAAGGATATGATTATTGTATCTGGATTTAATGTTTACCCTGCTGAAATAGAGCAGGTAGTTAATCGTCTTGAAGAGGTGCAAGAATGTGCTGCCATTGGAATAAACTCATTAGATACCGGTGAAGCCATTGAGCTTTATGTGGTCCGTAAGCATAATAATCTGACTGACAAGGCCGTCATAGAATATTGTCGTCATAATTTAGCAGCCTACAAAACACCCAAACGTGTCATCTTTTTGAATGAGTTACCTAAGTCACCTGTGGGTAAAATACTTAAACGTAAATTAAAAGCCAATTAAATGCTAGAGGTGGAAGTCAGCGATAGCCAAAGTTAAGCACTAAAGCCTACTTTGCCTGGTTGTGGCTTCTGCAAACATTGAGCACAAATGATATCAACATCAAGGTCATTACCACATGCATTGTGGATAAGTTTGTAAGGGCGATCCATGGTCGGAAAACAATCTAGCACCCACTGTCGCAAAGCCAGTGTCATGCCGTATAAAGATTCACCCTTTTCAGTGAGGTTATACTCATAGCGAGGCGGTGCATCTTGATAAAGACTGCGAGTGAGTACACCTAAATCGACCATCAACTTTAGTCGATCCGCCAATATGTTGGTGGCAATTCCAAGTTGCTGGTGAAAATCGTCATAGCGACTTAAGCCCAAAAAGACACTGGCCACAATTAATGTACTCCAACGATCACCTATTATTTCGATTATATGGCCTAATCGATAATCAGAATCAGACACGGTATTCCCCCGAGAACGCCGTTGTGAGCTAATGCTATCCACTACATTTTTAATCTCACTTGGCTGTATGTCTGGATCGTGGATGCGTTTAACATCCTTGTATTTGACCTCAACTCGGCAATGTCTACAAACACAAATGGGTTTTAAAGTATGTTGATCATCTAGTTTGTGATTCAATATCGACGGCATATTAGTGCCAGCTTGATCAGCCCAATGGGTTTCCCATTCCCACACCATCAATGCCCAAGGATATAAGGCCAGTCCTTTTTCTGTCAGTTTATATTCAAACCTTAAAGGCGACTGGTTATAAGGCACTTTATGGAGGATGTCTTGTTCTATCAAAAACTCTAGCCTGTTGATCAGCGTGCCTCGAGCTATTTTAGTAAATTCTCTAAATTCACTAAAGCGATGACGGCCTAAAAATGCATCCCTTAAAATGAGAATCGTCCAACGATCGCCCACAATTTTTAACGCTCTGGCTACGGGATTTGAGGCAATTTGAGTTTCAATATTCATCACTAAATTTTATCCCATCTTAAAGTCAAAACATAGCAAACAAAGAATAAACCTTGATTAAGGCTTTGTTCGCTGCTAATTTAAAATGCTAACTTTCACTATAAGACTTACAGTATGCAAGATTGGTTCAACAAACATTTGTCTAAATTAAATAAAGCTCTTGATGCGTGCCAACATCGTTATTCGTGGAGCGCATATACTGAAAGCCCCAGTAGCAAAATTCACGGCCATGATGCACCTAAAAGTGGTAAGCAACGTTTTGAAGCAATGTTGCATAAAGATTACCCCATGGAATTACCTGGAGAAATAGGAAGAACCGGTGCAGAGGTTTCACCTTATACCCGTGAGCCTTTAGGCATTACTTACCCTAAGGTTTATGTAGAGGAGTTATACTCTGCAATAAACCAAGGAAGGGCAGCGTGGACCGATGCTGGTGTTGATATACGGGTGGGAATTTGTATGGAGATACTAGATCGTTGTTCCAAACAATTATTCGAAAACGCCCATGCAACTATGCATACAGCAGGTCAAAGTTACATCATGGCATTTGCAGGCAGTGGTGCTAATGCCTTAGATCGGGGCTTAGAAGCATTAGTGTACGCATACAAAGCCATGATAGATGTACCACAGACCGCCCAGTGGACGCGAACATTTGGTGCTGCTGGCGATGCTAATTTAATAAAAGAATACCTATTAAAACCTCGGGGCATCAGTGTGGCAGTGTGTTGCGCCACTTTTCCCCTATGGAACGGTTATCCTGCTTTAACAGCTAGCTTGGCCACTGGTAATCCTGTGGTATTAAAGCCACACCCTAGTGCTATCTTACCTGTAGCTTTGATGGTAACTATTTGTAGGGAAGTATTAAGCGAAGCGGGTTTTGATCCCAACTTAGTGACTATGGTAGCGGATACCAAACAAGAGCCAGCCACTATGGCATTGCTACAACATCCAGATACTGCCATTATCGATTTTACTGGTAGCCCGACTTTTGGCGATTGGATAGAAAAAAATTGCCACAACACTTTGGTTTATACGGAGACGGCAGGGTGTAATTCTGTTGTGATTGAATCCACCCATAACTTATCACAAATGGCCACAGCTATCGCCCAATCACTGTGCCAAGCATCGGCACAAATGTGTACTAGTGTTCAAAATATTCATATTCCCGAGCATGGCATTACTGTCGCTGGGCAACCGGTTAGTTTTGAGCAGGTGGCCCAAGCGATAGTCAGTGCAGTAGATGAGCTGTTGGCTGATCCCAAAGACGCCACATTTTTGTGTGGCACCTTAGTGACGGAAGATATCTATACCACTATTCATCGATTGACGCAGGTCGGTAATGAGCACGGTACTATTCTTAGGCATTCTAATTCTTATAAGAATCCAGACTATCCGAATGCACGCACCGCAACACCATTAATTATTGCCGTCACCGAAGAAGAAAGAGAGCACTACCGAGCAGAATTATTTGGACCAATTTCGTTTATCATCAAAAGTGCTTCAGCTAACGATTGCTTAGCAGAGGCAACGCGTAATGCACGTGAATGTGGTGCTATCACTTCCCATGTCTATTCCACAGATGACGCATTTCTCGAAAAAGCCCAAGACGCCTACAACAATGCTGGGGCGTCAGTGGCCTGTAACTTGATAGGTATGCCAATTAACTTTGCAGCCGCATACAGTGATTATCATGTAACCGGAATGAATCCAGCGGGAAATGCCTGCTTAACTGACTTGGCCTTTGTCGCTAACCGTTTTCGCATAGTGCAAAGAAAGAGAATGAACTAGCCGTTGTTTAGGTTTTACGTCACATCCATCACATAGAGAAAAATAAATGACTGATGTATTTATTGCCGGCATTGGCATGACCTCCTTAGGTAAATTTGTTGATAAAAGTGTAAAACAATTGAGTGCTGAAGCCGTGTCACTTGCCTTAGAAGATGCCGATGCACAAAAATCCGATATAGAAGCCGCGTGGTTTTCGAATACCAGACAAGGCTTGCTTGAGGGGCAAAATGGCATAAGAGGTCAATGTGCTTTGAGACCATTAGGCTTTCAAGGTATCCCTATTACCAATGTGGAAAACGCCTGTGCATCTGGCTCAACGGCCTTATTACAAGCTGTTGCGCACATAAGGGCGCAAATGTGTGATATCGCAATAGTGGTAGGCGCTGAAAAAATGTTCTTTCCTGAAAAGCGCGATGCCATGTTTCGCGCATTTTTAGGCGGTACAGATATCCATAGACTCGAAGAGTTTCAAAATATGCTGGCGCAACAGGCTATGGAGCAAATTCCCGAGGCGGTTAGAGCAATTGATACTGGGCAAAAAAGTTTCTTTATGGACAGTTATGCCGCACAAGCTCGGTTGCATATGCAACGCTTTGGTACCACACAAAAACAATTCGCCATGGTGGCAGCCAAAAATCACTGGCATTCCACAATGAATCCCGCGGCCCAATATCAAAAAGACTTCAGTGTTGATGAGGTACTTAACGGGCGACTCATAAGTTGGCCATTTACCTTACCTATGTGTGCTCCTATTTCTGATGGTGGTGCTGCGGCAGTGGTTTGTTCTGCAAAAGGTTTGTTAAAACTCAATGCCAAACGCGCCATTAAAATTAGAAGTATCAGTTTAGCAAGTGGCTCAAACCGAGCCCCTAATGAATTTGAACGTCACATAGGTCGGGTGGCGGCACAAGCGGCATATGAACAAGCATCCATTGATCCTGCTGATATCGATGTGGCTGAAGTGCATGACGCAACGGCTTACTCTGAGATCCAACAAATTGAGAACCTACTATTGTGTCCTTTGGGTGAAGGTGGAGCATTTACCGAAATGGGGCAAACTAAACTAGGCGGCAAAGTGCCGGTAAACCCTTCTGGTGGTTTAGTGTCAAAAGGGCACCCAGTAGGGGCAACAGGCATTATGCAGATCCATGAACTAATGACGCAACTAAGAGGGGAGGCGGATAAACGCCAAGTGCAAGGTTGCAAGATTGCGGTTGCGGAAAATGGTGGCGGATTCTATGAAACCGAAGAGGCTGCAACAGTGGTCACAGTACTTGAGCGTGCAAGTACAACATAAATCATTAATTCATAGTCTGTTTAGGAGTAGCATAATTGAACAAAATATTGAGTGGTATACGGGTGTTAGATTTTGGTCGATATATAGCGGGCCCATTTTGCGCCACTTTGTTGGCTGATTTAGGAGCCGATGTTATCCGGATTGAAAAACCCGCTGGTGGAGAAGACCGTTATACAGTGCCAGTTACCTCTAAAGGAGAAGGTGCTTATTACATGCAAATTGGCCGTAATAAACAATCCATGACGTTAAACCCTATGACTGAAGAAGGGCAAGAGATTGTCAAAGGTTTGGTTAAAACCGCAGATGTAGTGGTTGTTAATGTGCCTCCTCAAGCGCTCAAAAAAATGGGGTTAGATTACGAATCCTTATGTGCCATTAATCCCAGTATCATATTAACTCTGAATACGGCGTTTGGTTCAACAGGCCCTTATGCTGAACGAGGCGGGTTTGATACCATTGCCCAAGCAATGTCTGGCAATATGCACTTAAGTGGCGTTGAGGGTAACCCTGCTAAATCATTTGTACCCTATTGTGATTTTGGCACAGCCTCGCTCAGTGCTTTTGGTACACTAGCGGCAATAATGCATCGAACAAAAACCGGAGAAGGTCAAGTGGTCGAAGGTAGCTTGCTCAGTACCGCTCTGACCTTCAATAATGCTGCATTAATTGAAGAAGCACTGCTGCAAAAAAACCGGCAAGGCAGCGGCACCCGAGGTCAATACAATGCGCCAACAGATACCTTTAAAACCCAAGACGGTTGGTTATCTATCCAAGTTGTTGGACAGGGCCTGTTCAAGCGCTGGTGCCATTTATTACAGGAAATCAAGTGGCTTGAAGACCCTGATTACAGTAGTGATCAAGGGCGAGGTGATAATGGACACATCATTAGCCAACGGATGAAAGAGTGGTGCTCACAACGCAGTAACCAAACCGCTTTGAGTGAGCTATCAAAAGCAGGTATACCTGCGGGGGCGTTGTTAACTCCAGCGCAAACATTAAAAAATGAACAGGTTGTAGCGAGTCATCTATTACAACCCCTTGATTATCCACATAGCCCAGAAGCGGCGCCTATTGTTAATCATCCAATAAAATATTCCAAAATCGATACGACTGAAATTGTTCGAGCACCTACTCTTGGAGAACACACAGAGCGAATTCTACAAGAAATGGGTTACGATCAGAGCCAGATAATGGATATGCGCAAAAGAGGCGTTATCTAACTAGGGTGCCAATTTTGCAGGTTTTCTGCAAAGTTTTAGCCTTTATCAAGTGTGACCTTAAGTCGTAAAATATCCATTACCACAGATTAATTCGAGCTGCCTTGCAGCTCGAAGTGTTTCACTATTGCTGACGATAAAGTGTCGCGAAATTCCTAGCCTTAAACAACATAATGCCCGCCTATTAGCTGTGAAAACATTTTAAAAGTGTGCGTACACATTCTGTAAACAATTTATTAACAATAAAGCTTGCATTAAAGGACCCATGAATATAAAGTTTTATCACTTGCGTTATTAGACCATGTGTAAGTCGTCTCTAAACGCGTAATTTAGTTCTGAATTTTCAGGAGCATACGATGCAAAAAAATTATAAAAAGAAACGTGTAGCTTTATACATCTCAGCATTACTGATGGGCAACAGTGTTAACTTGATCGCGCAAGAGGCGACTGAATCGGATTCAGAACTATCTTTAGAGATTATAGAGGTCACAGCACAAAAAAGGGCCCAAGGGTTACAAGATGTACCTATCTCAATTAGTGCAATTTCTGGTGATCTTCTTAAAAACAGCAATATCAATTCCCTTACCGACATGGCCGCTTCAGTCCCCAATCTGACTATTACTAAATCCGGTATTACTAACCAAATTGGCATTCGAGGAATTTCTTCTGGCGGAAACAAAGGGTTTGAACAATCGGTAGCCATGTATGTTGATGAGGTGTATTACGGTCGCGACCAGCTTATTCAGTTGCCACTTGTGGATTTAGAGCGAGTGGAAGTATTACGTGGTCCACAACCCATATTGTTTGGTAAAAATGCAATTGCCGGTGCAATTAGCCTGTCTTCTGCTCGTCCCACTGAGGATTTTGAAGCGTCTATTTCTACCTTATATGAATTTGAACAAGAAGAGTTTAAGACTGTTGGCATGGTGTCAGGTGCCTTAACTGATAATGTGAAGGGGCGTTTTGTAGCCTCCTATCGTGAAATGGATGGCTGGATAGAAAATGTAACTTTGGATCGTATGGAACCCAACGTAGAGCAGCTTTATTTGCGAGGTATGCTTGAGTGGGACTACGACAATTTGAACATTCTCTTAAAAGCAGAGACCTCTACCTTTGATACCCTTGGCAGAGCCATTGAAAATCACTCACCTATAGGTTCCTATTCAACTATTTTTTCCGGTGCACTTTATGTAGAAACCGACCAAGATTATAAGAGTCAAAGTAATGGTCAAGATAGTGCTAACCAAGTTGACAATATTATGGTTAATGTTGAGTACAACTTAAATGACTATACTTTAACCTCAACTTCAGCCTATTTAGAATACGACACTGATGAGCTAATTGACGTTGATTATACCGGACTTGATCTATTCAATGGATCTAACCAAGGAGAAAGTTTTAAGCAATGGAGTCAAGAGTTTAGGATCGCCTCACCAACTGATGGAGACTTCGATTATATTGCGGGTGTTTATTTGCAAGATAATGAGTTGGTAACCTATGACAATGTGTTGTTCGGCAGTACCTTTGCTGCAAATCCGGCCTATGCACCTATTGTAAACGGTAGTTGGGATAGAGACTATTCACAGAATTCACAAGTGTTTTCTGCATTTGCCCAGTTAAATTGGCGTATTACAGATAAGCTGTCCCTTACTGCTGGCGCCAGATATAGCAACGAAGAAAAAGACGCTCACCGAGTACTAAACTTATTAGGAGAGAACACCAGTGGCATCCCAGCTGATGCTTTGTTTGCTGGCTCTCCAGCCTTTGGCCCACAAGCTGGATTTGAAGTGCTAATGGGGGCAATTAAAATCTATGCTCATGAATTAGAAGGCAAACGTAAAGAATCACAACTCGATCCCTTGCTAAACCTGCAGTATAAAGTCGATAAAGATACCTTACTTTATGCTTCTTATACCCAAGGAAGTAAAGGTGGCGGTTTTGATATCAGATCTAATAGTTACCCCGAAAATCCAGTCAACCCAGGTTCTTTTGAGTTTGAAGATGAACAAGCTACCAGTTATGAGTTTGGTGGAAAATTTGGTTTTGGGGTAGTAGAAATTAATGCAGCCACATTCTATACCCGCTACGAAGACCTACAAATAACCCAGTTTGATGGCACAGTCGGATTTAATGTACAAAATGCTGCCGAAGCTGAAATCAAAGGCATAGAAATCGATGGCCGATGGTTGTTAGCTGAAGCACTAGTACTCTCAGGTTCATTAGCCTATTTAGACTTTGAATATCTTGATTTTGACATTGCACAGTGTGCACCAGCGTTAGTATTACCAGATCAGGTGCTGAGTTCTAGTGTTGATGGTTTGTGTAATCTTTCTGGCGAGCGCGCTATCTATACCCCTGAACTAAGCGGCAGTTTGAGATTGCAATATCAACAAGATATTGGTGACTGGGCCTATATGACTTATGGCTTAAATATGGAATATAGCGATGAATACAACGCCGGTGTCACCATTGATCCAAACACAGTACAAGATAGCTACACTAGATGGGGGGTCCGAGTCGCCCTAGCCGATTATGATGACCAATGGCAAGTTGCGCTTATCGCCAATAACATCACAGATGAAAGAGTTATGACACTTTCAAATTCATTACCCTTTGCCACTACACTTACAGGCGGAACGGGTGTTGCCTATTACGGTATTTATGACCGCCCTAGAAGCATTGCACTAGAGTTGACCTATAACTTCTAAGTTTATTAACAGAGCGCTGCTTTTTAGAGGCAGTGCTAGGTCACATGAGACAGGAATCAAAATAATTATGAGCTTAGCTTCAACATTAGTCGATAAATTGCGTTTACCTGCAATGCAGGCGCCGATGTTTTTAATCTCTGGGCCAGATATGGTGGTTAATGCTTGTCGTGCGGGGATCATTGGAAGTTTCCCAACACAAAATGCACGCACCCCAGAAATACTTGATGAGTGGCTAAGTCAAATAACAAAGCGCTTAGCAAGTGAGCAGATTACCTCACCTTGGGCAGTTAATTTAATTACCCATCCCACTTATGTCCGAGGTAAAGAGGATTTTGAGATTATTCTCAAATATAAACCGCCTATTGTGATTACTGCATTAGGCAGTCCGGCAGCTTTAGTTGAACAAGTACACAATTATGGAGGAATAGTACTGGCCGACGTGATTAACCCTAGTTATGCAAAAAAAGCGGCTGCCGCCAAGGTGGATGGACTAGTGTTAGTGAGTGCGGGAGCTGGAGGGCATACAGGTTACCTTTCACCTTTTGTTTTTGTACAAGAGATACGTAAATGGTGGCAAGGCTTATTAGTATTGGGTGGCGGTATAGGCACTGGTGAAGCCGTATTAGCGACACAGGCAATGGGTGCGGATATAGCCTATTTAGGCACACGATTTATTCCTACCCATGAGAGCCTTTGCCAAACAGAATATAAGCAGATGGTGGTGGATTCAAATTCAAACGACATCGTTATTTCAGATGCAATTACTGGCGTGAAAGCTAACTGGTTACGTCAATCATTAGCAAATGGCGGTTACGATCCTGATAATATGCCAGTCACCGGGAAAATAGATTTTGCTAGTGCCTCAGGGGCAGAAAATAAACGTTGGAAGGATATATGGGCTGCCGGCCAAGGGGTTGATAGTTCTACAGCAATTCAAGCCATCTCCGAAATTGTTGAGACCCTAAGCAGTGAGTACCAAAGATCTTTAGCAAATTTATTAGAGCGTAAAAAGCCATGCACTCAGCCAGCTAAAAAGGGGGTACTTATATGATTATTACCGATAATAACCGACTAAAACACTACCACAACAGCGGCGAATGGGGTCAAAAGAGACTCCATGATTTGTTTGAAGAAACCGCCAATCGCTTCCCAGAGCGTATCGCTTTGGTGGATCCTGCTGACAAAGAAAGCTTAACGGGTGATGCCCCACAACGATTAACTTATCAGGAGCTGGCGACTAAAATTAACCAGTTAACTGAGGTGTTTTTAAACAATGGCTTGGGGAAAGACGACATCATATTGGTGCAAATGCCCAACGTGGTTGAGTTGATCTATAGCTATCTTGCGGCATCACGTTTAGGCATTATTCTAAGCCCAGTGCCTGTTCAATATCAGGAAAATGAGTTGTCCAGCATCTTAAATATCTTAGAGCCAAAGGCAGTAATTGTTTCTCCTGCTTTCAAACAAACCTCATTGTTACAAAGAATGCACAGTAGTATTAAATTGTCTTCTATGGATATCCATCCTCCTAAACTTTTAGCATGGGGAGAGGGAGAATCAGACTGTGATCTCACCGCTGCGATAAAGCGTCCATCGTCATCTGAACAATATGCTGAATATCTTCAGCAGCAGCAAATAAGTGGCGATGACCTTATCACTATCTGTTGGACTTCAGGCACAGAAGGCACGCCTAAAGGAGTCCCCCGCAGTCACAATCAATGGTTGGCCATCGGCAAAGCCACGTATTTAGGTAATCAGATTCAGGATAATGAAACCTTATTAAATCCTTTTCCACTTATCAATATGGCTTCAATTGGCGGAATGTTTTTAAGCTGGTTATATAGTGGTGGTAAATTAGTTTTGCATCACCCATTAAACCTACCGGTTTTTCTGCAGCAAATTGTAAGCGAAAAAGTCAATTACACACTAGCGCCACCGGCTTTGCTTAATGCTTTATTAAAAGACGAAAAGCTTAAAAATGCCATCGATTTTTCTAGTATCAGAGCTATAGGTTCAGGATCTGCCCCCCTTGATGTATGGATGGTAGACGGATACAAAAAATTGTTCGACATCGAAATAGTGAATCATTTTGGTTCCAATGAAGGCGTCAGTTTACTCTGTGGGCCAAACGAAACCACAAGCGCAGAAAAAAGGGCGAGGTTGTTTCCTTGTAAAAGCGACCTATTAGAGACTCGTTTGGTTGACGTAGAATCGGGCCAACAAATATCTGAAATGGATAAATCAGGGGAACTGCAAATCAAAGGTGCGGGGGTGTTTGATGGATACTTTAAGTCTCCCTTAAAAACCGCGGAAGCATTTACTGCAGATGACTTTTTTAAAACCGGTGATCTATTTCAAATCTCATCGCAAGACCCGAAATTCTATACTTTTATCGGTCGTTGCAAAGATTTGATCATACGTGGCGGCATGAACATTGCGCCCGCTGAACTGGATAATCTTCTGAATGCTCATGAGTCTATTTTAGATGTTGCTGTTGCTGCATATCCTTGCGACATTATGGGAGAACGTATAGCGGCATTTGTCGCCTTCAAGCCTGAAAAATCATTAACTCTGGTCGAACTAACAGACTACCTCAAGCAGCAACATGTCGCCTCATTTAAGCTCCCAGAAAAATTGGTAGTTGTATCTGAAATCCCTCGCAATCCACTGGGAAAAGTATTGCGCTATAAGCTTTCTGAGCTCTCGTGATTCGGTTTTCTAAGCCCATTGACGCTAGAAATTAAGTTAAAAAGGAAATTCCATGAACAATAAATTAATAAAAGAATATGAAGCGCTTGATACCCCTGAGTGGACAGGTTCTGAAGAACACTTTCACAATGTGAATCCATATTTACATGGTGCCTTAGGACCAACAAAGTTTGAACATACTGAAGATGAGTTAGTTGTGTTAGAAGGGAAGGTGCCTGAGGACCTGACGGGTGTATATATAAGAAATGGTGCCAATCCGCGCTTTTCAAGTAAGGGCCCACACCACTGGTTTGACGGTGATGGCATGTTACACGCATTATCCTTTAAAAATGGCAAAGCCAGTTATCGAAATCGCTGGATCCGCACTAAACATTTCAACATGGAAAGTGAAGCGCAAAAAGTACTTTGGCCGGGTTATGCGATGCCCAGACCTGACCCAAATTCTCCTCGCGGTAGCGGCAGTGATTTTTCCATTAAAGATGGCTCCAATACAGATGTTGTTTGGCACAATGGCGCTTTGCTGACGACTTTCTATCAAACAGGTATTCCCTATAGGGTTAATCCGGTTACTTTAGAAACAGAAGGTCAAGAAACCTTTAACAGTAAATTACCAAGACAGATGTCAGCCCATTGCAAAGTCGATGACTCCACCGGTGAGTTGATGTTCTTTGATTACAACATGGAAGCGCCCTATTTAACCTACGGCGTGGTGGACAAAAACGGTCTGTTAACTGATTACGTCGAGGTGCCATTGCCGGGAGCAAGATTGCCTCACGATATGGCCATAACTGAGAACTATTCGATTCTAATGGACCTGCCTTTGCACTGGAATGAAGGCCGTCACGGTTTACATTATTTTAAAGACCGCCCAAGTCGCTTTGCGGTTATCCCACGTCACGGTAAACAACAAGATATTCAATGGTTTGATGCAAGCGCTTGTTATATGTACCACACAGTGAATGCCTACGAAGAGGATGGCAAAATTATCATGGATGGTTGCCGTCAGCCTGATCCCATTATGCCTCGTCAACCTGGTGATGGAGTAATTGAACGCATGAAATCAGCGGGCACTTGGCAAGATGTGAAACTGTATCGATGGACTTTTGATTTAAGCACGGGTGAAACAACCGAAGAGCAACTTGATGATACCAATGTTGAGTTTCCGATGATCAATGCCGACAAGTTCTTAGGAAAAAAATACAGATACAGTTATTCCACTTTAATGCCTAGTGATTCGCTGATTAATTTCAGTGGCATATTTAAGTTTGACCATGTGACTCGTGAGAAAGACATATATGAATTTCCTACTGGAAGTTGCGGCTCTGAAACACCTTTTGCCCCTGCAGATAATGCAAAAAATGAAGATGATGGATATCTTATTAGTTTCCTCACTGACAATGAGACGGGTAATAGCGAAGCCGTAATTTTTGATGCTCGTAAGATTAGTGCGGGTCCAGTTTGCCGCTTAAAAATACCCGAGCGTGTACCTATTGGATTTCATGCCTGTTGGGTGAGCAGTGATAAAGCTGTCGGTTTATAGCGTTACTTATAACCAGTATCCAATATAAGTGTGGAAATTTATGAATAATCAAGATATTTACGTTTTGGGCGGCAGCCAGACTGACTATAGCCGTAATTGGGCGCGAGAAAGTATGGGCATATACGAATTGTTTGAGTCATGCCTGCAACAAGGCTTAAGCCAAACAAATATCCCGGCTAAGGATGTAGATGTCGCTCATGTTGGAAATTTTGTAGCGGATTTATTTACTGGGCAATCTCAATTAAATGGGTTCTTTTCCCATGCTGAACCTGCGTTTGGAGATATACCCACATCCAGACATGAAGCCGCTTGCGCTTCTGGCTCTATGGCTTTGTTAGGTGCCATGCGAGATCTTGAAGCGGGTCATTACCAACTAGCCTGTGTCATGGGCATTGAGTTGATGCGCAATGTTGATTCTGCTACTGGAGCGGGTTATTTAGGATCGGCGGCCTGGGTGGGTAAAGAAGCCCAAGATTGTCGTTATGTATGGCCTAGATTATTTGCTGATTTATTAGAACATTATCAGCAACGCCATGGCTTGGACACTCAGTACCTAAGTCGTATTTCGGAAATTAATTTTGCTAGCGCGAAACGAAATCCAAACTCACAAACCCGTAATTGGCAATTTGGCCCAGACAGCTTTAGTCAGCAGGATGAGTTTAATCCTATTGTTGAAGGACAGTTGCGTAAACAAGACTGCGGCCAGATAACAGACGGTGCTGCTGTGGTGTTTCTGGCAAATAAAAGCTACGCCGCCGAGTATGCAAAAAAACACAATATTAAGTTATCTGCTATTCCAAGAATTAAAGGTTGGGGCCATCGCAGTGCGCCTTTGTTAATGAAACGCAAGTTAGAACTGAGTCAAACCGACGGATTAATATTTCCACACGTAAAACGTACTTTTGATGACGCCTTAAAACGCGCCGGCCTAGCAGATGTGCATGCTTTAGATTTACTTGAAGTGCATGACTGCTTTTCAATGACCGAATATATGTTAATTGACCACCTTGGATTAACCGCACCTGGCGAATCTTGGAAAGCCATTGAAAATGGCAGTATCGACTTTACCGGTGCCTTGCCTATCAATCCTAGTGGCGGTCTTATTGGGCTAGGTCATCCAGTAGGCGCTACTGGGGTACGCATGATGTTAGATGGGTTTAAACAAGTCACAGGTCAATGCGCAGATTACCAAGTCGACAATGCCAAAAACGTCGGCATATTTAACTTAGGCGGCAGTGCCACAACTTGTGCTTCTTTTGTTATAGGTACAGACAACCACTAACAAAATAAACATTCAAAGCCTTAAATACTCAATATATTTTGCAATCAAACTAGGAAGAATATCAGTATGAATCAAGCATACATCTATGACCTTATTCGCTCGCCAAGAGGAAAAGCTAAGCCCGAAGGAGGGTTACATGATGTTTCTCCTTTTGAATTACTCAGCTCGCTTTACTCCTCGTTAGAAGACAGAACAGGGCTCAAACCAGAGCATATAGGTGATGTTATCTTGGGCTGTGCGACTCAAGTAGGTGAACAAGCTGGAAATATTGCAAAATCATCAATTATGTATCACGGTTGGCCGAGTAATATTTCTGGATTGACGGTTAATAGATACTGCTCATCCGGCATTGACGCGGTGAATTTCGCCGCCATGAAAGTCATGACAGGTATCGACCAATTGGTTGTGGCTGGTGGCATCGAAATGTTATCTCGCACCCCCATGTTTGCTGATAAACCCAGTCCATTTATGGATATAAAATTGGCATCGAAAATGGGCATGTTTATGATGGGCAGTGGCGCAGATTTAGTTGCGTCGCAATATAATGTGAGTCGCGAAGAAGCCGATAAAGTTGCACTGTTAAGCCATCAAAGAGCCGCCCACGCTAGAGACAATGATTATTTTAAGTCAATCGTCCCAATCTATAACTCAGTGAAAGACATCAGGTTTAAAGATGACGAGCTTATTAGGCAGAGCACTCTAGAAGAGCTGGCACAAATGAAACCTTCTTTTGCCAAAATTGGCGAGCAAGGTGTGGATGCTCTATATTTGCAAAAATTCCCAGAATTAGAGCATATTGAACATGTACATACCCCAGCAAACTCTCCCTCAATGGCAGATGGCGCTGCCCTTTGCCTTATTGGTAGTCTAGAAGCTCAAAACCAACTAGGTGTCGCTCCCAGAGCCAAAATTACGGCAATGTGTAATACCAATGCCGATCTTTATACTGTTATTACAGGTGCAGTGGCGGCAGCAAAAGAGCTGATGCGTCGTGAAAATATGCAGGCCGGTGATGTGGATTTGTTTGAAATTCACGAAGCCTTTGCAGCCACTATGGTGATGTGTAAACAAGAATTGCAAATTGATGACGATAAGCTCAATGTCAATGGGGGATGTATTGCACTAGGACACCCCTTAGGTGCGACTGGCACTATAATGTTATCTACTTTACTGGATGAGTTAGAACGCCGAAATCTCAGCACTGGGATTGTAGCGGCAAGTGGTGCTGCGGGCACAGGTACTGCATTGTTGATTGAGCGAATGTAATCAGAAACTGCAGACTAACCACAGACAAAACTTAAGCCTTTAGTATTGATTACAGTGAGTATTTGAGCCCAATTGACACTTCCCAATCACCTAGACAACAAAGTGATTGGTATAAGCATCTAAGGTAGTGTTTTTTCTATTTTAAATAAGAGGGGCTTCTTTTACATAGTGTTTAGCTAGTTGAATAAAAAACACTCAGCCAGCTAAACACTTTTTAGTAGATTTAGTTTAAGTATTTCTGACGTAATACCAATAAATCTTCATCACTCACTGCCAATTCTTGTTGTATGTATTCCAATATACTGCCGTGTTGCGCTTCCATTTTGGCAATGGCTGCTTCGATTAAGGGCTGGGTTACGCCCACTAATGGCTGGGCAATCTCAGGAGGTAGACTGGCAAACATCTTCATCATGGCTGCCGCTTTAGGATCCATGTCTTCAGTGTTTTTTGGCATTAAGGAGCGAGGATCAAGATAGCGGTTAGTTGCCATATAATCATCAATAGCGGTTTGTTTGTCTACACCTAGCGCAGTTAATATTAAAAGGGCGCTGACACCGGTGCGATCTTTGCCTGCGGTACAGTGAAAGAGTAAGCCCTCATCACTTTTGACTAAGGTATCAAACATGGCGGTATAATTTTGTTTTTGGTCGTCTAAAATGGTCGGATAAAACTGCGCCATCATGCCTTCTAACATTTCTTTTGAGAGGTCGGGGCGTCTAAGTAGCCTGCCAATTTCGTTAAAATCAAAGTCCATTTCATAGTCTTTTTTGATAACTGTTACTGGCGATGCTTGCCACTGGGTGACTTCGCTGTTGCGCTCTGAGTTAGCGCGAAAATCCACTATGGTTTTGATGTCTAACTCGTCAATAAAGTGATAATCCTGTTCTGTTAAACCGGCTAATACGCCTGAGCGGTATAGCTTGCCCCATTTAACGGTTTTGCCATCAGTAGTGGGGTAACCGCCTAAATCACGAAAATTACGCCCTCCTTCTAGAGGTAATAAGCGAGTGGCGAGTTGCAGTTCGTCACCTTCGGCATTGCTCAGGGAAAAATAGTGACGATGTTCGTTACTGGCTTGGAAGCTAAATTGTTGGCCTTTACTGTTTTTAAGCAAAACAGTGTTTTCCATTGGTTTATCTGCTTCATTAACACTGATAGTTACTGCGCTAGAGGAGGCCCAGTTAAGTAAATATTGGCCATCTTTGTATTCAACATCGGCGTTTAAAGTGGCATTAGCAATAGGGGCTGCGACTGTAGTGATTATCGATAGAGCGATAAGGGATTTATTCATTAACATTTTCATATTGGTATTCCTTAAGTAGGGCAAGTTGGTGCTTGCCCTGACATTGAATAGGTAAGAATCAAAAATTAGAAGCTGGCGCGAATACCAACTAAAAATTGACGGCCGTAACTTTCTGACTGATTAACGGTATGGTTACTGGCGTAACGCAGGTCAGTTTCATCAGTCAGGTTGTTAGCATTGAAGTACAAGGTGGCTGATAGCGGTCCGGTGAGGTCTTCTGGCAGGATGTACTGAACACTAAAGTCCATACGACTTTGGTCACCCCAATATTCAGTTGGATCTTCGATGGGTGAGATCCATTCATCACGATACTGATAGTTCAGGCGTGCCGACAAACCATAGTCTTCATAAAAAATTGAGGCGTTGTAGATAAGGTCAGAGGTACCGGGTAAATCTAGTGTTTCATTCTGAATTGTTTTAAATTCTGAGCTTACAAAGGTAGCGTTAACGCTCATACCCCAACCCGTCAGAGCCGCAGAAAAGTCATCGGCTACTGCAATCAGGTTAAACTCTAAACCGGTGATTTTACCGTCTGAACCGTTAACCGGACCGGATAACTCCCACTGCTCGCCAGCTTGACCACCGTAGATAACACCATCAACATTTTGGATGTCGGTGTAAATCACATTGTCAACAAAGCGGCTAAATACAGAAGCTGAGGCAATGCTTGCTGGTGCAAAGTAGTATTCCAAGGTGGCATCCAGACCCCATGACTCTTCTGCTTTCAAAGCAGGGTTACCGCCACTGACGGTTTTGGGTGTGGTAGTCGGGTTTACGCTTGCTGCTGCGCGCCATTCCTGATAGTTAGGACGGTTAATACCGCTAGAGAATGATACGCGAGCAATCAAACTTTCATCGATATTGTAATTTAAGTGGGCGCTGGGCAACACATTGGTGAAATCGTCAGAATAATTAACGGCGTTTTGTTCACCTGTTTCAGAATCGATCAGTGTACCAATAGAGGTGTAATCAGTTTGTTCAATACGCACACCGTAAACCACATTCCCCCAGTTAAACTGCGAATCCATCATCCCATAGAGCGACATAATATCTTCTTCGATATGGGTGCGTTCATCTGCTGATGCTTCTGGAAACAGCTCTGCTCCGGTTGCTTCCCAGTCTGCGCGCATTTGCGCATTGTCCCAATACATAGCGTTAAGACTGTTTGAGGTGTTTGAATCCCAAGGCTGATTAGTCAGGTAACTGTTGAAATCCAGTGATACGCCGCCGTAAGCCGGGATGAAAGCCAGAACATCAAATGCTACGAGGTTTTCACCTTTTGCTTCACGTTGAGTGTACTCTGCACCCACAGATAAAGTTGCAGGCAAGCCTAAGAAAGACAAGTCTTTACTGGCGTCGAGCTTCAACTTGTCAGAGTCCACGTTCAGTGGTGTACTAATTTTGTAGGCATAGGTTGAGGTTGCACCATAGACAAGTTCATCAACTGGCGTCGCAGTCGTTAAAATAGGATCTTCAATATTGGTCATATCGAGGTTGACCAAGTGAATATCCGCAGCATAACCATTGAGGAAATCCAAACCAGACTGATAAACGATAGGTAATTCAGTAGTAAATTCGGTTTTGGTCAGGTTATAGCGCAGTGCCACGTCCCAGCCCGCTATGATAAAATCCGTGCCTAGTGTGTTGGTTTGCGTAGAGTTGCTGTATACGCCGTCTTGCAGTAAACGGTCTATATAGACTGGTGCATTTTCAATAACAGGGCCAACGGGGGCGGTTGCAAAGTTAAACACATACTGGTTGCGCTGTTCGTAGTCTTTAAACTCTGAATACAAACTCGAAATAAAGAAACGCGTGCCGCTATCAAGACGATACTCAATACGACCACCATAGGCTTGGTCTTCACGTTTTACTTTATAACTGCGCATATCAATGGAATTGACAGCGCCATCTGCCTCTAAGTCGTATTCACGATTATCAGTGATTTGCTCGCGGCTGTTTTTCGAGTAAAAACCCATAATGCCAAAGTTATCGTTAGAGTAAGATAGACGCGAACCAAACTTTTCGATATCGCCTTCGCCCAATTGCTGTTGACCCAAACCAATATCAAAGTCGGCAGCCATACCTTCACGATCAAAAGGGTTAAAGGTTTCAATATTCACATAGCCAGCAACTGCTTCAGCGGTCATCGAAGGTAACACGGCTTTGTTCACTTCAATACGACGGGTAATTACCGAGGGAAAAGAGTCAAAACGTGGCGTACGGCCACCTTCTGCGCCCGGTACTTCAATTCCATCAAAACCAATAGCGGTATAACGGAAAGGCATACCGCGGAAGTTAATATAACGTGCCTGCCCTTGGTCACGCTCAATCGCCAAGCCTGGCACACGGCCTAATGAGTCTGCCAAGTTTTGGTCAGGAAAGCGGCCAATGGTGTCGGCAGCAATCACTTCCATCACGTTTGAAGCTGTGCGTTTTGCTTCAATTGCCGCTTTTTGACTGTCGCGAATAGGTGTGCCAACAGAGACGACTTCATCTAGAATTTTGTCTTCTTGCTTGGCACTTGTTTGTTGTGCATGAGTATGGATACTCAGGCTTGCTAAACCCAACATTAATCCGTAAGCAACTCTGCTCTTCGTAAATATCACTTTGATTGACCCCTAAATTATTAATAAAAGAACATGTGCTAAAACAACTTGGGGCTATGCTGCGGGTTAAATGTTTCAGTCTGGTTAAAAGGATGTCTTTGATAAAAAAGAGATATCTCTAAAATATCTTTTAACCATATTTCAATTACTTAAGTTGTTCTGTGAGTGTTGGTGGCAGGGTTATCTTTTGTGCTTCTAAGCTCAAACGATAACGATATCGACCACTTTTTAAATCGCGATCGGTATCAAATAGGTAATCTTGAGCAAGTGTTTCGCCCAGTAAACTAATCAATTCAGCTTTAAGTTTATTACGGTTTTGATCCAGGGTTTTGGCCCGTAAGCCGCAATCAAGTAAATCATTGATTGCTTTACTGTGGCCGCCGCTGGATTGCATTAAATCAATTAGCATCTTGGCGCCAGTTTTGTCGCTACGGTTAATTGGCGGATTTAAATACCAGCCATCAGTTTGGTATCGCAAGCAGGCATACCACAAATAATAAAAATACGGTGTTTTTAGCAATGTCACAGGTAAACCATGAATGATTAGTTGATTTTGCACTTCAGTAAAAATCAGAGTTGGCGGGGCCAGTGCAACATCTAGGGCCTGTTCTTTTGAAAGTTTATATTTGTCACTGGCAAGCATAAACCAAGTAAGTTGGGTCTCATCTAGGGAGCTGACCCTAGGTTGCTCAAGCCAGGCCACTAAGTTGCTTATATCGGGTTTGTGTTGAGTGTGATTCAGTAGATGCTTAAGCAATTCAAGTTGAATGTCACTACAAACACTCAAGTGCTGAGCTAATTGATGAGCACGGTAAACTGACAGGTGTTGCAGCAGGTGTTGGCGAATTTGTTGGCCTTTGGTAGTTAAAGGTTGGGGCAGCAAATAACCCAGTAAAAGTAATACACTGGCAAATCCTAGTGGATAGAAGAGGGTGGGTATCCAAGGTGTGTCGCAGTCAAAAGCAAGGTGAGTAAAAAGTTGATTGTGGCCTAATTTCCATTTGATGGTAATCAGTTTCAAGCCAGATTGATTGGCATCCTTTGACATTAAATGTATTACAGTGGCACTGCATTGTTGCACCCTAGGTAAAAGACTAGAAACCGTCAGAATGTTTAAGTCTGAATCAATATTTTGTTGAATGAGCTGAATGACTGGGCCGTTATCATTAGTGTAATACAGTGCACTTTGCAGCTTAGCGGGTAATTGCTGTTGTAATATTTGTGTCAATTGCTGCTTCACTGAAAACTGGCTGTAGCCCCAAAATAGCAAGATAAATAGGCCATATATAGTCGCCCCAAACAACACACCTTTGTTAGTTATCTTTGGAGGTAATAAGGCTTTAGTTGACATCGCATAGGGCCTTAATATTTGCTTGAATATGGGCTTCAGTTAAGGTTTGTTTATATAAACTCATGGCTTGAATTAAGGCACATTCAGATTCGATAGGATGTTGTTTGCGTATATATAACGAGGCTGCATTAACTTGATCGCTAATTAATAAACTCGTCAACGGGGCATCAATTTGACGGCGTAACCAATCTCCCCCTGTGATCAAATCAATCTCACCTTTAGCAAAGGCTCGATACAGTGATCTCGCGTCATCAAAAATTATCAATTGTTTGCTGTTTAATTGAATATTGGCGTCTTTAAGGGAAATAATCGGCAGTAAATGGTGAGTTTGGCTAAGTCTATCACTGAGTATGCCAACACGTTTATTTTCAAAATAGCTCTGATTAAGGATGGGCGAGGCGCCTTTGCTAAACCAAAATACCTTATAATTATCAAGTGCCATGAGTAGCTGATAATACTGTTTAAAGCTGGGTACTAGTCCGCTCAAGGCTTTTTCGCGGCTCCAGATAAGATCGTAGTTTTCGTTAATTACTTCATTGGGGGATAGTAGCCAGCGTGGTTTCCATGAAATGGTTACCCCAGAATAAAATTGCGCCATGATAGGTGAATCACATAAGAACTCGGCAATAGTTGTGGCGTATAACGAGGTGACCGCCAAAAAACGAAAACGCGGTAAATCAGGGGCAATACGAGTCTCTATTTCACAGCGGTAATGGTAATAGTCACCAAGCTCAACTGAAGCAAGGTTTTGTTTTGAAAAATACAACATGGTTATAAGAGTCGATATGCTTAATAAAGCGAGAAGTAATCCATAACCTTGCCTAGAAGCACACAATCTCCACAACATCTGATAAACCGCAAGTCCGAATAATTTGCTGCAGTATATTGCAGTTTTATGGCAGAAATATTATGGGGTCTGAAGACTTGATTGGTTTAGCGAACAGCAGCGTAACTAGGAATAATTTGGATTTAGCGACTTATCCATTCACCTAATAAGTAATATGAGCAATTGGGCTTCCTATATTTGAATCGAATACTTACTGTAATCGACTCAAATACTTGGATAGTCACCTATTGATAGTAATAATTTCTATGGTGTCGTCAGGATAATATTATTCTGTGCATCTTTATTAACACTGAACGATAAGGTTTGCTCTGTCCCTTGATAGCTAAAAGTCACCTCATATTCTCCATAAAACCCACGGCCGCTAAAGGTTCCTTCGGCATTGGTTTTTGCGGCAAACTGGCTGTGCCATTGATTAAACACTAAATCTTTCCATGCTACTGCATTAGGTTTCTCGCGCCAGTCTAGGTCATATAACGCCGCATCTGGGTACCAGTGCCTACCGGCCCAAAAGCCCCAAAGTTGCACACCAACTGTGGCTGGGTGGCTAAAGAATATGGTGAGAAAATCACGGGTGTAATCAGCTTGTAACTGCTCATCTAATGTTGAAACATCAAACTCCGTTGAGCGGATAGCTGCACTAGGGAATGCCAGATGGAAACGTTCTATAATGCTGTACACCTTGGTAATGTCAGTCAGCACATCATTGAAGTGGCTTTGTAATCCAATGCCATCAATAGGCGCATTTTGAGCGTATAAATACTCTATGGTATCTTGGTAGTGTTGCTGGTGGGCTGTGTCAGATCCCGCTGATGATAAAATGCTGTAATCGTTAATATAGAGTTTATGATCAGGCAAATTTGTACGTGCTTGTTCAAACCAATCCACCATCACTTCATCACCAAATGCATCCATCAAATAGTGATTGTCATAAGGTTCGTTTAACACGTCCCATTCAGAAAGTAGACTGGCTGTTCTTGAGGTAATGTCATCAATATGGCTCTTCACTGCAACTAAAGCTTGGGGATCGGCATTGGCTGGGTCATCGGGTAAATATTGCTGCATGACATCTGGTAAGTTACGTTTAGAAGGCCAAACTAGGACATGCCCGCGGGTGTAGAAGTCATGGTCTTTTAACCACTGCAAACCGGCTAGGGTGGTTTCTTGGTTAAAACTACTGCCCCATTCACCTGCCCAGGGTGCCCATTTTAGATCGTTTTCGGGCCCAGCTTGATTAAAAAGCTCTAATACTTTTGATTGGTATATTTGTTCATCAGCTCCGTCTCCTATCAACATGTTAGACACCACAGCCGAGCCAAAATGATAAGCATGTTTGCGCATATTGATATTGATATCAGTATTAGTAATTTTATCGCCGCTAGGCGTTTGTATGGTGAGAGTGAAATCACCTTTGCGATATTGTTCGATGCGAGCAGCGGCTTCGGTTCGCCATGTGGCGTCTTCGTCACGGCCGCCATAAGTAGCCTTAGTCTGAGGTAGGTCAGTAAAAGCTATGTTTTGTTGATAGTTATATAGCTCAATGCCTGCTAGTTGAAACCTTTGAGGCTTGTCTCCGGCTCCAAGCTCAAACATGAGGGTTAACTCATTTTTAGCAAAGTCTTGGGTTACTGTGGCGGGAATAAAAAACTCTTCCCATTCGTTAGCACTATTAATATTGCGACTAATCAATTTTAAGTATTCAGGCTCAGGACCTTGCAGTAACACACGGGTGAAACCAGTTCCGGTTTCATATTGACTGGCCATAGTTCGAAAATACAAATGTAGCAGTAAGTTATCACCCACTTTTACGTCTTCTGTAAGGCCAATGCTGACATTACCATTCCAAGTAACGCCTGATGGATTGGTAATATCTACTTCTAGCGCTTGTGAAAACTTCTGGTGATCTACAGCTACAATAGTTCGGCTGCCTACCGGTTGACTACCATTCCCTTCCCAAAATGTTGCTGAAGACAGAGTATTGGCTGACAGAATAAATGTGCCACCTTCAGGCACTGTCATTTCACCGGTTGGGGGAGTTGTTGGTGAACTAATATTATTGATTGTAACCGTCAAGGTATCAGTACTAGTCGCGCCATCGTCGTCGGTGACAGTTAGTGAAAAAGTCAACTCTTCGCTACTGGCTACATCGGGGGCATTAAAAGTAACGCTTGATGTATCTGCCCCTGTTAACAAGACAGTTGTACCAGAAGATGTAAGGGCCCAGCTATATGAATTGATGCTGCCATCAGAATCGGATGCGCTGCCGCTTAATGTGACATTGCTCTTTTCATCAACTACTTGGTCAGGACCAGCATCAACTGTAGGTGCAACATTAGCAGCAGGTGTAGGGGGAGAGATAGGCGTTGGACTAGCAGTTTTGCCTCCACCACCGCCACAAGCCCATAAAAAACTAATCGATAATAAAGCGATAGCAATATTTTTGCTGTTACAGGACATCAAGAGCATCAAGCAAACCTTGTAAATTTAATGTTAATTTAAAAGATGTTGTCATCCACACTAGTGGATTTCAATTGTGAAAATAGGTAAAGCTATTATGTATCATCGTTTTAAAATTTTCTATGATATATCAAAAAGTTAACGAATAATAATTGCCCTAAAAGTAAATTTTTTCTATAGATTTTATTAGATATTGGGCACACTAGTATGTAAATGAATTGCAAAAAAAGGGCGTTTTGTGCGAGTAACTAAGGTTTCTACTCATTTCCTGATTTTATTAATGGCCATGCACTTGGCTTATCAATCGTTAGAGGCTGCCGAAAAGTGGCCTGATGGTAATAAAATAGCGATTAGTTTGTCCTATGACGACGCGCTAGATAGTCAGTTGGATAATGCCTTGCCGGCGTTAAATCAGCGGGGCCTTAAAGCCTCATTTTATATTGTGCCTTTGTCGGATGCTTTTAAGGAGCGTATTGAAGAGTGGCGTCAACTCGCTCAGCAAGGGCACGAGCTTGGTAATCATTCTTTATTTCATGCCTGCCTAAGTGGCAAACCTGGCCGAGAATGGGTTCAACCTACAAATGCTTTGGATGATAAAACGGTGCAAGCTATGGTAAATGAAATAACTGTGGCCAATACGCTATTAACCTCGTTAGACGGATACAGTGAACATACTTTTACACCACCTTGTTTTGACCAAATGGTGAAAGATGGTAACTATGTTGAGGCAGTCAAAGAACAATTTGTGGGTGTGAAAAGTTTAGAGGACCCCAACTTTGCAGCCTTTATCGGTCCAAGTGATATTAGCAGTGCCCAGATCATCAACTTTATTGAGAAACAGCCTGCAAATATCAGAATGATCAATGTGCTATTTCATGGGGTAGGGGGCGACCATCTAGTTACAGCAACAGCAGAACACGCCAAGTTTTTAGATTATTTAGTCGCTAACAAAGATAAATATTGGGTGGATACCTATCGTAATATAATGCTGGCTAAAAAACGCAGTGCACAATAAACACTAGCTTGCTCGGCAGCCCTTCCGCTATTGCCTGCATATTTGTTAAAATAGCCAATTAAGATGACGCAGGTAACCCCCAATATGACGCACTCTTGCGCCGACTCCCTTATCGTACTTGATTTTGAAACCACTGGGCTTTCACCAGATATGGGGGATAGAGCCATCGAAATAGGTGCTGTGCGTTTAGAAAAGGGGCGGGTGGTAGAGCGTTTTCAAGCACTTATGAATCCAAGGAAACGTATTAGTGGGTTTATTGAAAACTATACGGGTATTACTAATCGTATGTTAAGCCAAGCAGCGCCCTGTGACGAAGTAATGGACGCTTTTGCTGATTTTATGGGGGATAGTAATTTAGTTGCCCATAATGCGTCATTCGATAAACGTTTTTTGGATGCGGAATTAAGTCGGATTTCTAGAAACTATGATGGACAATTTGCCTGTTCTTTACTTATCGCCAGACGTTTATATCAACAAGCGCCTAATCATAAATTAGGCACACTCATCAGCTATAGAAATATTCCTTCAGAAGGGGATTTTCATAGGGCTTTATTCGACTCAGAAATGACCGCTAAATTGTGGATGGCAATGCTAGAAGACATTTCGCAAATTACCACAGCACTAGAGGTACCTTTTACCTTAATTCAAAAGCTTTCCAAAACCCCAAAAAAAGCGGTGGAAAAACTACTGCAAACTCAAGGAAGGCAGAGTTGAACTCGAGTGATTGTTCAGCTGAAAACTCTGTTCGGTCAATTTCCGTAAATTCTGAAATTTGAACGATCACTTTGTGCCAATTGCGGTCATCGCGGAAGCAATCAATGAACGGCTCTAGCTATCAGATTGCAGACGTTCGCCAGATTCCAGCGCATTTGTTTTACTGCTGTACCCAAAATAGCCACCCTCATCATTGTCACCATTTTACGCCGCCGTTATACAGAGCTAGAATACCGTTTATCGTTTCTATGTTCTGATAACCTATGCTATCGAAATATTAGAGCTTATGAATTGTTGAGGATAGATAATTAATGTCAGGCACGATTAGTAAAATAGCAAAACAAATCGGGATCAATCCAGAGACCGTTCGATTTTATGAGCGCAAGGGTTTAATCAAACAGCCTGTCAAACCTTTGCAGGGCTATAGAATATATCCACTAGAAACAGTGAATAGAATTCGCTTCATAAAACGTTCTCAAGAATTGGGGTTTACGCTACATGAAATTGAGGGGCTACTATCACTAAGTGATAACCCTTGTCATCAAGTCGAGGAACTAGCTAAAAAAAAGCTAATTGCGGTTCAGGCCAAACAAGCGGATTTGCAGCTTTTGGAAAAAGCACTGCTAGAACATATAGCCCAATGTCAACGTAATGAGGATGAAACTTGTTGCCCCATCATAGATTCATTGCAGCCTTAGCTAAGACGGCATCACTAAGTTCCTAAGTATATTTGCTTTAAAGGCGAATTATACACTTTCAGTATTCTTCAATATTTTTCAAAAAAACTCATTGACTCCGTACCTAGGTACATAACTTATCGTTGTGACATAAGTTAATGAGGTGCTCACATGAATAAAAAAGAATCAAATCTTCCAATGGTCGGCGGGATCATTGCGGCAATCGGTGCAGGCGTATGTTGCGTTGGCCCTTTGGTGCTATTGCTACTGGGCATTAGCGGCTCATGGATAAGCAACTTAACCGCGTTTGAACCCTATCGCCCTTTATTTATTCTTGTTGTGGTGCTGTTACTCGGTTACACGGGATGGAGGATTTATCGCCCAATTGAAGAGTGTGAACCAGACAGCGCTTGTGCAATTCCCGCAACACGGCATCGTCGTAAAATCACTTTTTGGCTAATTTCTGCAACTGCAATAGTTTTGGTCACCAGCAACTATTGGATACTTTGGTTTGCTTAACTTTTCATACACATATTGTGTCAATACATCCTATTAAAATTTGGAGTCTACTATGAAAAATACATTTTTTTTAATCGCTTTACTTTCAAGCTCAAGCGCATTGGCGGCAATTCAAACGGTCACGCTTGATGTACCGAGCATGAATTGTGTTACCTGTCCTATTACCGTCAAAAAATCTTTAACCAATGTTGATGGTGTTAAAAAGGCTGATGTTACTTATGCAACTAAGCTAGCTGTTGTTACTTATGCAACTAAGCTAGCTGTTGTTACTTATGATGATGAGAAGACCAATATTGAAGCGCTCGTAAGTGCAACAACCAATGCAGGTTATCCATCTATCTTGAAAGATTAAAACGAGGGTTAAAATAGTGGATCGACTTTTAAAATATATTACACAATTTGGTGGCAAAGCAGGCTCACTTGGGGCATTGGTTTCTGCGATGGGATGCGCGATGTGTTTTCCAGCTATTGCTAGTTTAGGCGCAGCAGTTGGATTGGGCTTTCTCAGCCAATGGGAAGGGGTTTTTATCAATACTCTATTGCCTTTTTTTGCATGGGTTGCGCTAGCTCTTAACGCACTGGGATGGTTAAGTCATCGCCAGTGGCATAGAAGTGCACTCGGCATAATAGGCCCTGTTTTCTTATTACTCTCACTTTACCCTTGGTTCCAGTATGCATGGAGTACATACGTAACCTATTCCGCTTTGGGATTTATGGTTGTCATTTCAATATGGGATATATTTTCCCCCGCAAATCATCGTTGTGACGATGAATCCTGCGCAATATAAGGTTTTTAATAATGTCTGGTAATAAAGAAGATAATTGCTGTTCTGGCGGATCAGAACAGTTACATGTTGCGATTATTGGCAGTGGCTCTGGCGCTTTTGCTTGCGCTATTAAAGCAGCTGAAGGTAGCGCTAGAGTGACTATGATTGAAGGTGCAGATATCATTGGTGGTTGTTGCGTCAATGTTGGTTGTGTTCCATCTAAGATACTGATTCGTGCCGCGCAATTGGCACACCAGCAACGAGAAAACCCATTTGATGGTATCGAAAACAATCCTCCCAAGATAAGTCGTTCATTGTTAATGGCACAGCAAACCTCTCGGGTCGAAGAGTTACGAAGTGCCAAGTATCAAAACATTTTAGACAACAACCCAGCACTAACATTATTGAAGGGTTATGCTCGTTTCAAAAATGAAAATACATTAACTGTCAAAAAATCAGATGGCTCAGAAGAAGTTGTTCACGCAGACCGCATCTTAATTGCAACAGGCGCTACACCAACTATTCCACCGATTAAGGGTCTGGCAGATACGCCGTATTGGACATCTACAGAAGCATTATTTGAAGAAGAATTGCCTGATAGTTTAATCGTGATTGGTTCATCGGTTGTGGCTATAGAAATCGCCCAAGCCTATGCTCGTTTAGGTAGTAATGTGACTATATTGGCACGCCATACCTTGTTGTATGCTGAAGACCCACTACTGGGCAAGAAGCTAACTGAATGCTTTGAAAAAGAAGGTATTCGAGTGCTAAGCAACACACAGGCAAGCGATATCAGCTATGACGGAAATTCATTCAAATTAGACACCAATGCAGGGGTACTAAAAGCTGACAAATTACTTGTATCTACAGGCCGTCATGCAAATACGGCACATCTTGGTATAGAGAATGTTGGTATTGAAACAGATAAAAATGGTGCCATTGTGGTCAATGATAAAATGGAAACATCGACCACCAACATATATGCTGCTGGTGATTGCTCCAACATGCCACAATTTGTTTATGTAGCCGCAGCTGCGGGCAGTAGAGCAGGCATTAATATGACAGGTGGTGAAGCTAGGCTCGATTTATCGACCATGCCTGCTGTTATCTTTACAGACCCACAGGTTGCTACCGTAGGTTTAACAGAAGAGCAAGCCGTAACAGAGAGCTATGAGGTCATTACACGCGTATTAGATATGGAAAATGTGCCTAGAGCATTGGCCAATTTTGAAACGGATGGTTTCATTAAACTGGTTGCTGACAAGTCAACTGGTAAAATTCTTGGCGCACAAATACTCGCCCATGAGGGTGGAGAAATTATCCAAAGTGCTGCGCTTGCAATTCATAATAATATGACGGTAGATGATCTCGCTGGGCAATTATTCCCATATTTGACCATGGTTGAAGGTTTAAAACTATGTGCTCAAACCTTCAGTAAGGATGTTAAGGAACTATCCTGCTGTGCGGGTTAATTTAAAAAAAGAATCTAAGTTTTAAGTGGGTTAATGGGACGCCTATTTCTCGGTTTGATTAACTGAATAATGTTAAGCGTTCCATTTCAAATTCATTTTTGAAAATCAGCTTACATTCTCTTTGTACTTGCTAGGATATCCATTGTGTCACTGAGTGTCGATTAAATGATCGGCACTGACGGTCTGCTTACACATGTTTAGCATGCGAAGGAAACATCAAGTTTCAATGGCTGGAATTCGCTCATTTTTGCCATTCAGCCCGCTTTATTCGACGATAAAAAATGATAGCTTTTTTAAAGCATGACATTTTATTGTTAATCTATAAATACTCTCCTTTTTATAATGTATATCGACATTAGGGTTTATTATGTCGATAATGGACGATTCAGTCTGATTATCTAAAAATTCCATAGGAATGATTTTGAAAACTACCTCATCGATTTACATATCTCTAGTGTTCACTATTTTTTTGACTTCATCCTGTACAAGTGTCGGCCAAGGGACTGAATCTGCTCTTGTGTCAAAAGACCCTGTTACTAAAAGCGTTATCGTAAAAGAGATTAACGCTATGGCAGATGTTGTCTCTGCTACTTCGACGTTAAGTCAAAAGTATGGCGAGGAGCAGGTGTTAATTGTGATGGATATTGATAATACCATACTCACTAGTACCACTGATTTGGGCAGTGATGTGTGGTATCAATGGCAAAGAGGAAAATTTGATGTCAAACCTACTGGATCACAAAAGGTCGCTTGTTTGTTTGAAGATTCAATTGGCTTGCTTTACGAATTAGCCCCGATGATTTTAACCGAAGATAACCTAGATCAAACCATAACAAACTGGCAATTATCTGGGCATACCGTAATGGCATTGACCTCTCGAGCGCCTAAATATCGCGCCGCGACAGAACGAGAATTAGCCCGTAATCAAGTTGATTTAACATCGAATGCACTAGTACCGGTAGGCCAAGAGGCCTTTATGTTTAGAGAGAAAATAGGCCGGGAAGTTAGCTATATGCAGGGCGTAATGATGACCTCAGGCATGAATAAAGGAGATATGTTGCAACATATCTTAGAAAAAACGGCTAGAGAATTTGCGGCTATTGTATTTGTTGACGATTCTCAAAAGAATATTGATGATATGTATAACACCTATCAAAACGTAAAAAATGTGGACATGCGTATTTTTCATTACACTCATATTGAAGAGGCGAGGGAAAAACAGTTTGGTGAGGTATTAACGCAACAGCAAGCGGATGTGATGGCTCAGCAATGGCAACAATTGAATGCTACCTTAGGGCAAATATTTCCAGCAAGAAACTTGGCTGAAGGCTGTTTGTCTCTTTAAAGGGAACATAAAATATACGCCGCTATCTGTACGCATACTTGGGTTTCTCATTATGTGCATAAGTATCAACAGGTAGGCACATAATGAATCCATAACTTCTTTTTGGGCTAGCAACACAGCGTTAGACTAGCCCATCAAAGCTTAATGAATATCCATGTTTAGGATTTACTTAGCTGCATTTCGCGGCTGGTCACTTGAGTAGTTGGAATTTTTGCCCGTACCCAAATATCACCTTGGATAGTGGGTTTTATTGGGGCGTTGTATTGCTGCCAGTCTCCGTCCTGTATTTTGTATTCAAGTAATAAGCCACTATAAGCAGAATGCATATGTAGCACTCCCTCTTTTATCACTGCGCCTGGTAAAGGTACTCTTGGTTCAACCCACTCTTTTACCAGTTGTGGCATGGCTTTATGACTCAATACATCGCTAAAGCTGAACCAGTCTGCGTTCATTGCATTTCTTTGCGCTGCGTCAAAATGTTTTGTGCTGGCAGAATAGGCCACTCCCTTCTTGTAACTTTCGGCCCATTTCGGGGTATGCCAAGCGCGTTCGGCCACAACCAATAACCTAGGGTAAAGCATGTAGTTGGCCTTAGCATTTGAACGCACAGTTTCACCCCAAAGCTGTGCCTGAATACCTAAGATTTGCTGATCATTTTGAATATCAATATTGGCTGGCGCTGCATAATCATTGCCCAATTTATCTCTCCAAATTTCTGCATGTACAGCTAAGTTATGAGGCATAAATTGAAATACTTGATAACTGTCGGTGTATCTTGACCCCCAATAGTAGCCAGGTTCGATTGGGTCCGCTTCGTAGGGGAAGTCAAAATAGAGTACGTCTGGGGTAGATAACACAACCTGCCAGCCTTTATTAATCATTTCATGGACTTTGCTGTGACCACCGGAATATAGGGTTTCCCAGGAGTTTGATTGTAACTTTTCTGGCAAATTTTCGGAATTTGCGTGGGAGAGTCCGTCGCTCCACGCAGCAGGTAAAACCCCTAATTCACTTATATTGTTAGCAACTTTTTCTACAAAGTAGGAGCCAAGCTGTTTAGCTTCATTAAGACTATCGTTACTGGCAATCAGTGCAGCGCAGGCTGGCGATTCTGCCCAAGCTCCTGCCGTTTCATCTGCACCTATGTGATAGCGTTTCAGGGGCACGCCAGCAGTTTTGTGCATGTCGATTAATTGTTCGAGCACTTCACCTATAAAAGTATAAGTAGCAGGTAAACAGGGGTTGAGAGTGTTGTCGTTGTAATGTTGAATTGAGCGATACTCACTTTTGTCGTCAATCTCCGTCAAAAAATATTGTGCTGCTTCGTCAGGTTTTTCTAGCTTCATTAGGCGCTGGTATCTTGCATTCATGGCAACAATCGCTGCGCGCGAATGCCCTGGCATGTCTAAGGAGGGAAGCACTTCGATTTGTCTTGCGTCAGCATATTGCAAAATTTCAATGTAGTCGTCGATGCTATAAAAGCCACTGTTTTGTTCTGTGGCCGCAAACTTGCCATTACCGCCGGCAAGCTGCGGCAATAAGCAGTTTTGTTCCGATTCATCAAAGCATCGAAACGCGCCAACATCGGTGAGTTCCGGTAACGAATCAATTTGTAATCGCCAGCCCTCATCGTCTGCAAGGTGTAAATGCAGTTTATTTAGTTTGTAATAAGACATTTGCTCTAGTGTTTGCAAAATAAAGTCTTTGCTGCGGAAGTTTCGTGAAACGTCTATATGTAGACCTCGAAACGCCATACTGGGTTGATCTTTTGCTAAACCTAATGGTAGAGCTTGGTTTGGTGCATCATAAAGCTGAGCTATAGACATCATGGCATAATAAAGTCCTGCAGAATCTGCATATTCAATTTGAATGTCTTCGGCACTAATGAACAATGAATAACTTTCTGGCGCAGTTTCACTTTTCTGTATTATTTTTATTGGTAAGCCCTGCTGGCTTATTTGAATTGAGTTGGCAATTAATCTTTGGGTAACTGCGGCGAGTAAACTTTTATCTTTAGCATCTGGCATGTCAGGCAATTGTATTCCTGATGGAATATGAACAGTCTCGGATGACCAATCAGCTGATTGCAGTTTAGGGATAATGCGTAAATTATGAGTCTCTGTGCTGTCAGTTATACGTGACGAAAAACGATAGAAACGCTCACTGGTATCTGCAATGACAACCTTGTCGTCGGCATTTCTGAGTTGCTGTTCAGGGCGACTAAAGGCTTCAACGTGCTGAGGGCGCGGTAGTTGATGTCCTTTGATTAACTTTTCTGTTGTTGACGTTATAACACTGGTTTCGCCGTGACTGTCCACCAACAGGTAGTTTGGAAATAAAACCGATTCTGAGACTAAGGGGGTATGACCATAAAACACTATTTGATAATCAGTGTTGGCTGCTATTTTGTCTGTTTTGGGCGAGATTTCATGTAAGTCACCATTAACATGCACAAGGTTAAATTCATTGCTCGTGGCTTTGCTAATTGGTGACAAATTACTGAATAAAATACGCCAGTTTTTAGGCATACTTTGGGGGAGCCGCAATGTCATAGTGGCCTGATAACAACTCTTTGCTTGGTTCGGGCAATCTTTAGTGAGGTAGTTGTGATTTACACCTAGTTTGACTTGTATTTGTGCTGCGGCAGCGTTAACTGACACTATTGGCTCCGCAACAGAAGGGAGTGCTGTTTCATTTCCACAAGCGGTCATAAAAATAGCCATGGCTATAGTCAATCCACTAAGTGTTTTTTGCTTTAATTTACCCTTCATTGCCATGGTAATAGTGCTATTTGTCATGAATGAGTCCTATATAAACGTTATAAAAATTTTCCGTCGTTAAAATGCTAGTTGCAACAGCAATAACCACTGGCTTTACATCTTCCCATGCCTTTGTCCTTTTATCTTCCGGCTGAAGCCCACAACTGCTGATTCGGCAATAGCGATATGGGACATCAAAGCACTTTCTCTATCCGTTGTTCTTGCGGTACCTAAAGGATGCCCCAACACGGCAAAGAGCATTTAAGTCATGGCTATTTCCAGTCAATAGATTTGTCGATAGTGCAGTGATACTGTCACAATTATGGGATCTAACTAGCCTAAGGGGCACATAGGCTAATGCGATCTATAAAAATTTAAGACCACTTTCTGATTTTGTGGCCTTTAAGGGCATAATATAAAATGAATCCGTAGCAGGGGAGCATCATCCAGTATGCCGATTGGTTATCAAAGTGTTCCGCTAAAACACCATATAAAACCGGTAGTACAGCGCCGCCAGAAATACCCATGATCAACCAAGCTGAACCTCGAGCGGTGAGACTATATAATCCATCTAAAGCTAATGGCCAAACAGCAGGCCATACCAAGGCATTGGCAAATCCCAGTATGGCAATGAGGGTAATAGCATTAGGTAATTCAGCTATGCCCATCCATCCCCATAAAACACTTGAGATTGAAGTGGATTGTACATCGGCAAACACTATTGCAAGACTTAACACTAAACCTAAGATGGCTGAGCCAGCTAGTGCCTGAGCCTGATCAATAAAGCGCGGAATAAGCACTAAACCAATTAGATAGCCTAAAACCATAAAAGCCATAGTGTAAGAGGTTAAAGAGGTGGCGTTTGCTACACCTAACTGAGAGCCAAATAACCCTATGGTGTCGCCTGCTATGACTTCGACTCCTACATATAAAAATAATGCTACCACCCCTAGTATGAGTTGTGGGTAGGCTTTTAAACTCCCCGCTTCAGCGTCCGCCGACTCTGGCTTCTCTAAAACTAAGTCAGGTAAAGATGAGAATTTTAATAAGACGGCCAAAACAAACAAAGCTAGCGCCATGTAGGTATAAGGTAATATTAAACCATCAGCCAAAGCAGCGATTTGTGTGATACGTTCGGCGTCAGATAAGGCCGCAATTGTCTGTGCATTCACACCTGCGAACTCACCAAGTACTAAGGCAGTAAATACAATTGGCGCCAGAAAACCAGCAAACTTATTCAATAAACCCATTATAGAAATACGCACAGCTGCGGTTTCCTTTGGACCAATCTTTACGATATAAGGATTCGATGCCGTTTGCAGAATTGTCAGGCCTGTACCCACAATAAATTGAGCAACTAAAAATACTGCAAATTCATGAGAGTAAGCCGCTGGAATAAACAATAAACACCCAAGGGCGATGCCAACTAAACCTAAACACATGGCATATTTATAGCCTACTTTGTCTAACACCCAAGACATAGGTAATGCCATGACTACATAGGCTATATAAAAAGAAAAGGCTACCAACAAAGCTTGTGACTCAGTTAAATCACAGACTATTTGCAAAAATGGGATCAGGGCGCCGTTAAGCCATGTGACAAAACCAAATATGAAGAACAACATGCCTATAATAAGCATAGGTATGAGTGTCCCTGATTTAGACTGCTGGGTATTAATTGTTTGCATTGTTCACCTTCTTATTGTTTTTAGTGTTAAGTCCGCGTTACCCGAATACTTGCTCACCCGCTATATAAGTGGCATTCACATGATATTGTTCTGTTAATACGACCCAGTCTGCAGCATACCCTGGAGCTAAATAGCCCTTTTGTTGTTGCATGCCTAGGAATGTAGCTGGCGTTGCTGAAGCCATTTTGAGGGCGTCTTGCATAGAACAGTGTAGATCTTCAACGCAGTGACGAACTGCACTGGCCATATCAAGTGCTGAGCCAGCTAATCTGCCGCCTTCAATGGTTAATTTATTACCTTCTCGATTGATCTGCATACCGGCAAATTGCAATTCAGTTTGATCGCTTCCTACATGGGACATGGCATCGGTGACTAGCATGATGCGCTCTGGCGTTTTACATTTAATTGCCAACTGGCAACTTGTCATATCCACATGTTCATGATCTACAATTAATCCGCAATAGCTAGATGCGTCTACCAATGCGGCACCCACCATGCCAGCGGCTCTGCTTTGAAGCGGCGACATGGCATTGTATAAATGTGTAAAACCTTGAGCCCCCGCTTGGAGTGCCGCAAACGTTTGTTCGGCACTGGCATTAGAGTGACCTAAACAAATTATTACATTCGCTTGCACTAACTCGGTAATTACCTCGATAGATACGTTTTCTGGCGCCAAAGTGACACACACTAACCCCAGATCTGTGCGTTTAAACAAAGCCATTTCTTCGGGACTAATTTGCCGAATATGCTGTGAGGGGTGAATGCCTTTTTTAGGCTGACTTAAATGGGGGCCTTCAAAATGAATGCCGACTATGCCTTTGACATTTTGGGCAATGGCAGCAGACACGGCATTTGCTGCCTGTTGCATAGTTGCAAAATCATCTGTTATTAACGTAGGCAACATAGCCGTGCTACCAAATCGCTGATGGGCACGGCTCATTGTCATTAAGGTTTCTAAGCTTGGCTGATTGTTAAACAACACACCGCCACCACCATTCACTTGTACATCCACAAAACCAGGAGCAACTAACCCATTCAATTGAATGGCATTGTCTTGTGCAGCCGCCGGTTCAATGGAGTGTATTATGCCGGCCTCAACAGTGATTATTTGATTGTTTTTAATGGTTTTTCCATCAAATAAGTTTTCTGCAAAAAAACGCTGCATCTTTACCTCGATAATGTTTCGGTTATTTTTTCCACTCTTGCGGGTTTCTGATGATGCCCGATTAAATGGGGGAACACATCAGATGATTGTGACCCAGCATTCATCAAAAACGCCTTGTTCATGACAAGACTCCGCCACTTAACATTGACTTGGAATATAGAATTGCGCCTTGTTCTGGCGTCGACTTAGCTGGCTTTATAATAGCCTGTAGTTGGGTATCCAAGTAGGGCATTATTGGTTGTGTAATACCGCCAATTAAAGACAAACGATCCAAGTTGCCGATTAACAACCGATGGCAAAGTTTATTGATATAAGTCGCAGCTTGATTAACCAGTAATAATGCATCTTCTTGCTGATTTGCCGCGAGTTGCAGTATTAACGGTGCAATGGTTGCGTAAAATGCGGGTTTTGCCTCTAGCGTTAAACTCACTAAGTCGTAAGGATTGTCACACTTAAGCTGGTTCATTACGTGTTCGCAAAGAAGATTGTCAGGGGTGATACCATCTAAGGTTTCAAGGCAATGACTTATCGCCATCTTTCCAAGCCAAGCGCCACTGCCTTTATCGCCGACAACAAATCCATGGCCTCCGACCTCCAACTGTTGTTGGTTACATATTGCGATCCCAGAAGAGCCAGTTCCTACTATCACTATTGCGCCATCTGCACCTAAGTGTGCGCCTAGGCAGGCAATGTGTAGATCAGTGGTTATGTGCCAACTCGCAAAGGGGAGAGATTGTTTTAAAAATGCTTGTTGCACTTTTGGAATATTAATTCCAGCCAAGCCAATTCCGGCATGGATTTGGTTTAGGGATAGTCCTTTAATATTCGCATTAGCGACGGCTTTTTCACTGGCTTCAAGCACAGCTGCAACTGAACCTGTTAGGTGGCGAGCAGCATTAGCTGGGCCAGCAGTTGCTTCAGCTAGAAGGTTCCCCTTAGCATCTTCCAAGCGAGCTTTACATTTTGTGCCACCACCATCAATGCCTAGAAAGATGTCCGTAGAATGAGTCAAAAATTAATCCTCTGTTTTTTAGAACAATACATACTTTGTTTAATTGTCATGACTTATTACTGCATTAATCCATTGAGTATTTATCGTTATTTTTAATTTATCTAACTAAATGACAGCGTTGTCATTTTATTTTACCTAGTCTCACACTATTTGCAATGATTTCAATCTCTAACCCTGCATTTAGTAGTTATGGAAATAGCCGTAGTGTTCGATTAATTTACGATTTTCACTATCTGCCCACTGATAGTAACTTTGGTCACTTAATTCACTGGCTGCTGCTTTATCCAATAAGATAATTGCATTCTCATGCATTTGTAACGCAGAGGCAGGGCACATAGCCGAAACACCACCCGTAATCATATCTTTAACCGCATTGGCTTTGTTCGCACCTGTCGCCATTAGTAACACGTAGCGGGCATCCATAATTGTGGCAATACCCATAGTCATGGCCATGGTGGGTTGTTTTTCATCGGGATTAAATAAACGGCTATTATCGCTAATAGTTTGTTGAGTTAAGGTTTTAATACGTGTTCGTGAAGACAAGCTTGAGGTGGGTTCATTAAAGCCAATATGGCCATTGGCACCAATACCTAATATTTGTAAATCAATACCGCCTTGTTGTTTGATTTTTTCTTCATAGGCTAATCCTTGTACTCTCGGATTTTCGCCTACAGCACAAGTAGGTAAAAAGGTATTGTTCACGTCAATATCAACGTGGCCGAATAAATGATTATCCATAAAGCTACGATAGCTTTGTGGGTTGGCTGGATCTATTTGATGATATTCATCTAAGTTAAAAGTGGTCACATTCTTAAAGCTTAGCCCATCAGTTTTATGTTGTTCAACTAGCTGTTTGTATAAGCTAATGGGGGTACTACCGGTCGCTAAACCTAAGACAGGCGCCTCGCTTTTTTTGATGAGTTCTTTTACCCATTTAGCAGCACTTTCGGCAACTTGTTGAGCATTATCATAAATAATAATCTGCATTAAATGTCCTTTGAACTGAATTTTTAACTGAGTGATTTAAGAACAATATATTCTTATTATAGTTAGCATCAGTTGCGATAAATAATTGGTAAATGACAGCGTTGTCATTTATTCTACCAACTAAAATACTATTTGCAACTTTCTGAGCTTGTTATTTAAGAATTAGAAACGAGTGTCTCTAATTGCTCTAGTACTTAAGTCATCTAAACAGCATAGTTTTTAGCAGTTGGGATGGATTGCACAATCTGCATTTTTTATGAGTTAAAATATTGTAGGCTTGTATTTAATGGTATTTTGTTTTTATTAGCCCCATTTTTGAGATTTTTATGTTGGAAAAACAACAACCTATATTTATTCATATTCCTAAAACCGGTGGCACCAGCATCAATTGTGTGATGAAAGGGACAGAGTGGCAAACTCCCCTTGATTATCACTACCGTCACTTAGCGTTTGAAACCAAGACATCAACTTGTGGTGATATCTTTGACATAAAAAACGTCGAAAAATTTAAGAATGAATTCATTTTCATGATGTTGAGGGATCCTGTAGACAGACTTATATCTGAGTATTACTACATTCGTAAAAATGCCGAATTTATGGGTTTCTTAACACCTCAGCCTAAGAGTTTTTCTGACTATGTGGACAATCCGCAAACTTCAAACTACATGTTGAAATTCTTGGATGGGCAACGTATCTACTCAGAAAGTAAACTTACCCAAGCACGTGCCGACGAAATCATTTCGCTGATTGACCAGTTGGATATTCATGTGGGAATTTTTGAAGAATATGATCGCTCGCTTAGTTATTTAAAAGACGTAGGTGATTTTGACTGGCCTGAAACAATAGAAGTAAAAAGAGCCACCATTAATCGCCCAACTATAAAGCAGATCTCGGCGGATATTTTGCACAAGATACGCGAAAAAAATACTCTGGATGAGCAACTGTTCCAACATTGTAAAGCCAGGCTGATGGAGCGAACCCAAACGCTTGCGATTAATAAATTTAAGTATCAAGGAGGAAAGTTAGATTTTGTAATTCCCTATACCGTATGGAATTGTATCTTAGATATTGAGCTAACAAATCGCAGGTTTATTGAAGAAAATAAAAGGTTTTTTGTCACCCTAAATGTTTATCTGCATAAAACAACGGGGTCAGGAAAGGAGTATGCAAAAAATTGGATGAAGTTATTCAAAAAGTCAGTAGCCATTTATTTTAAAACCACCAAGTTTGCAAAACAAATAAAGCAAATTAAGAAACCCTCTGCGATAGACGAAATCATCGCGGTAGCACGAGTGATAGACGAGGCAACAATAAAGCCGTCAATGGGTTTAGATATAGGCAATCCTAAAATAAAGCTAACACTCACACCTGAAATGGGAGCGGTGTTGGAACAACCAGATGTTGTTAAAAAAGGTGAGATTAAATGGTAACTCTAAGACTTTAATCATCACCTTAGCGGCTAAATTTTTTGTAATCCATGCAACTTGATTTTATCAATAAAATCTCGATGCTTTGGCAAACTACTTTTGACTTTATCTAACATTCTTAAGTTTTGCTGGAAGTGTTTTTGCGCTAACGCATCGTTATTGTATAAGTAGTTTTGATTGCTTAAATCACTTTTAAAGTTCAGGCCGTAAAGTACATATTGAATGCTCGCGATGGGGAATACATCAAATTGTGCATCCGTATCATTAATATGCGGAGGGTGATGTTTCCACAGTTCTAACAAATCTTGCAGTCGATCAGACATTGATTCTTTTTGAATATTATCTAACCAGTAGGCTTCATCGGTTCGTTCTGAAAGCACGTAATGTAACTTTAAGAAATCGATAATCGCTTGCCACTTTTTAGTAAAGCCATGATTAAATTGCTTAGCAATAATTTCCATTCTAGTAAAATCTGTAGGTAAACGTTCACTTATCCACTCTACAGAGTTGTCTACTAGTATCAGCGCTGAGGCCTCTAAAGGTTCTAAAAATCCAGCGGATAAGCCAATGGCGACACAGTTTTTGTGCCAAAACTTTTCTCTGTATCCCGAGGTAAAAGGAATTTGTCTAAAGCTTAACCCTTCGGCCTTAGGTCCAATGTGTTGTGCAAATGTATTGATTGCGTCTTCATGGGTGGTGTGATCGCTAGAGTAGACATAACCCATGCCTTTGCGGCTACTTAAACCGATGTCCCAAGTCCAACCGGCTGTTTGTCCTGTGGCAATGGTATGACATGCGATATCTTCGCCTTCGTCATAAGGTATTTGTGTGGCAATAGCAAAATCATTAAACAAACATTTTTTGGCGGAGATAAAAGGGACTTTCAGAGTTTTATCAATCAAAATAGCCGCGAAACCAGAGCAATCGATAAACAAGTCACCATAGATTATGCCGCTTTTTTCGCAGCCAACACTTTTGATGTAACCTCCATTATCTAACCGTACATCAATGACTTTATCTACTACGTGTTTAACCCCCAGTTCAATGGCTTTTTCTCTTATTAATTCCGCTACCTTTACGGCATCAAAATGGTATGCATAGTTAAGAACAGACTGGTATTCGGGGGTAACGATTCTCTTAGGTGCAAGTCCGGCTTCACATATTTGATCCTGAAAGTCGACAGCTTCTGCAAAACGACCAAATCGTTCTTGGTTTTCTTTCTTTTGCCAGTAAGCAGTCATATCAAACTGACCGTAGCCATTAGGAACATTGAAAGGGTGATAGTAAAATTCATCTCGGTCATTTAAGCGCCAACTGACAAACTTGGCTCCTTGTTTAAATGTTGCGTCGCAACGCCTAATCAATTCAGTTTCAGAAATGCCAATGCTGCGTAAGGTTTTTCGCATGGTGGGAAACGTACCTTCGCCCACGCCAATAGTTGATATTTGATCTGATTCAATCAAGGTAATGCTGACATTTGAATTTCTTTTTTCGCCGTGTTGTTTTGCCAACATGGCCGCTGATATCCAACCTGCAGTGCCACCGCCTACTATCACTATGTTTTTTATTGCTTTATTCATGTACAAACCTTCAGAGTGTTCATATGAAACAGTTAAGTTGAAGTCGACTTATCTATTTGCATTTATTTCAGTTGCTTCTTCAGCCAATTTTTTATTCCTTTTTTAGACTGTTCAGTTAAAGGATCTAAAATTCCTCTAACGTGCTCAGGAATATGTTCATATTTTTGATTTTGATCTGAAAAAATGTAGTAATCGAATAACGCTTTCCACATCTTCTTTTGTTCTAATGGTAAATTGCGAATAGATAACATCGCCATTAAAATGGTGTCGGCAGGTACTGGCTTAGTCGAGCCATTTATGGCGCCTCCTTCCCAGTAATTGACCAACACATTCACTCCACCTAGCGCCCTAACGTGGTGCCACCACAGACTTGGGATGTAAATGGCATCACCGGGTTCTAGCTCAGCGACCAGTGCGTTATCAAGGGCTGTCTGAAATTTGGGATGTTTCTCAAAGTCAGGCTTATTAAAATCAACCAGACTTAACGGAGCGCCTGCGGGGGTAAAGTCCATAGGACCCACGTATAAATTTTCAATTTGTTCAGGAGGAAATAGAGTGAAAATACGCTTACCACTGACTACGCAAGCAATGTTTTCTGAATCATCATAGTGTGCCGATACAACGGAGTTGTTTCCAATCCAAATTCTTGGAGGCACCTTTTTAGTAAAGAACTGAAAAGGATTTTGTTTTTCAAAATCTGGGAAGTAGTCAGCTACTGGAGCACTTTGCAGAGCAAGGGTCTCCGCATTGTTATCTAAACTATTGGCTAACACATCACGGAAAAATTTATCAAGCGGTCCCACTTCTCTTTTGAAATTGAAATCAGACATGTCTTGGTTATAAAAAAAACGCCCCTTTTCTGCGGGTGGTATGCGTGCGAATTGAATGTCACCGCCTGCATAGATATTGGAAAAGTATTGATACAGGTGTTCGATACTTTTTTGCGCTTGGGTCACTACAGGCCAATCCTTTACTAGCCCTTTTAGGACTGCGGGTTTGTGTAAAGGCAAAATCTCGTTAGCAAAAATTTTAGGTGTGACATTGTGCCAGCAAGCGATTTCATTTAGAGGTTTTGTTTGCATAACAACAAGCTTACTCAGGCGTGAAGTTAGACTTTAATTGCAACAGGCGTTCAAATTGACTAAGTGATGCCAAGTGCGCATATATCGCAGCAAAATACTGACGTTTATATAGAGTGAGCGCTTCATCATCTGAAAGTTCGTTTAAAGCTTCTTCGTCTACTTTGTAAAGTCCATTGAGTTGTCTTACTCCTTCTTCACCTAGTTTTAACTTCACTTCTGCTGGTTGTAGCAAGTCATGTTCGGCCAAAAATGCGATAAAAATATCAGTGGCTGCGTCTTTTGCTAGCATATCGGTTAGTAATTCAGTTGCTTGTTGGGTTGCTTTTGAAGGAGCACCACTTGCATCGAAAATCTCTACGCCTTCTTTTTCATTTAACAAACTGCTGTTCTCGTCGATGCACAAAACCATTTCACCTTCATCTTGAGTTTTTGCTCCAGCTGCAAAAGGGTAACGTCTTATGTTGACCGGTATGTAGTTAGTGCGTACTTTTTTGTCGGAGAAAATGAGATTTTCGTTGGCATCCAAACCTAATAAAGCCACACTTTTGAATTTTCCAGTTTCGGTCTGTTTAACAAATACAATAGGAAAATTTATAGACGCTTTTAGAAATTCAGAAGCGAGCAAGGGCGTCATGTTTTGTTGACTAACGTGTGAATAGTTACGATCGACATTGATCCGTAAGTTTTTATGTTTAGCCGAATCTAATGGGATCATATTTATGGTTGTCATCGTTTAGTCCTCTTAAAGTTTTACTATGTGCGGTGCACAAAAAATACGCTATATCTTACTGATACCGTATTGTTTAATTTTATTAATTATTTCTCGGTGCGCGGGCAAGTTTTTCTGTAATTGCTCTGCATGTTTATTAAGTTTTGTTACTTCTTTAGCGGCAATCTCACTAAACGGAAAACGTTGACTTATGTTGTTGAGATCGGTCATAAACTCCATGCCGTAGAGTACATATTGATAATTTTCTAACTGGAAAACTTCATATTTACTCGAAAAGTCTGACTGAGTGGGCAGGTTGAATTGCCAATAATCTAACTTTTCTAACAGGCTTTCTGGTGCGCTATTCGGATTGACATTATCTAGCCAAAACTGACTATCGCTGCGTTTGCTTAAATAATAATGTAATTTAATAAAGTCGATGACTTTATCCCAAGCATAGCGGCTAATATCATTGAAGGTTTTTTCCGCATAACCCATGCCTTTGGTTGTCGTGGGAAGTTTGTCTGCCAGTAATTTTGCCGTCGCTTCAACAATGAGAAGTGCAGTGGCTTCTAACGGTTCTACAAATCCCGCAGCAAGACCAATGGCAACACAGTTTTTGTGCCAAAACTTTTCTCTGTAGCCAACATTCATTGGTATGCGTCTCGCTGTTAAATCAATAGATTCAGCACCGATATATTTTCTTAGAATTTCTTCTGCTCTGTCGTGAGAGGTATGATTAGAGGAGTAAACGTAACCTACGCCTCGTCTTTTGGATAATCCTATATCCCATGTCCAACCGGCTTCATGTGCAGTCGCAATAGTATATGGTGGGATTTCTTTGGACTCATCAGCATAAGGCACTTGCATGGCGACTGCTGTATCTACTAGTAACTGGTGCGCTTTGCTCACAAAGCCAATTTTTAGTGCGTCACCCATTAAGCGACTTGCAAAGCCAGAGCAATCGACAAAAAAGTCAGCTGAGATTAATTGGCCTTCTTTTGAGCGCAATTTTTCTATGCTGCCATCTGCAGATAATATCACGTCTTGAATCGTCAGTACCTGATGATGAATACCCAATTTATCTCTACCATGTGATGCTAGGAATTTTGAAAATTTTCCTGCATCTAAATGATAGGCATACTCCAAATTGCCAGCATACTCTCTGTCGGTTATGCGCTTAGGGCTTAAATTTAAATCACAAATACTTGCCTGAAAGCTAACATGATTAGCATAGGCTTGATCGCCTTTCTTTAATAACCAATAGGGTGTGAGGTCAAAACCTGGAGTGTGTGGATAGTTAAATAAATGATGATAACTGTGGTGATTTCCTGATGTAGGCGCGTGCAGCCAGTCCACAAATTTAATGGACTGTTTAAAGGTGACATCGCACTCCCGAATAAACTCAGCTTCATTGACGCCGATCATTCGCAAAGTTTGGCGCATAGTTGGCACTGTGCCTTCGCCAACTCCCACCGTAGGTATATCGGCTGACTCAATCAGTGTAATAGTAGTAGTGGTATCACTCGCGTTATTTAATTGTTTCGCAAGGATGCAAGCCGTTAACCAACCTGCTGTTCCTCCACCTACGATCGCAATATTTTTTATCGGTGAATTCATTCCACTCTCACACTTCAAATTATGTATCAATAGGTATAGATAAGACAAAAAAGTCGAGCCTAAGCTCGACTTCCTTTTCATTACACTTCTAACTTAGTCGTTAGAAATTGTATCTTACACCGGCTACGAAGCGACGACCGTTTGAATAAAGTGACACTAAACGAGCTTTATCCACATTATATTCAACAATCTCTTCATCACTTAAGTTAACTGCTTCGAAAGTAAACGAGAGGTTTTCACTGAAGTTCCAGTTTGCACTGGCATCCCATTGACCAAACTCTTCGTTATACACTTCAATACCAGAGAAGTTTATACCTTTGTACCAATCACTACGATAGTTGTACATTAGGCGTGCACCAAATGTGTCATTCTCAAAGTACGCAGTCAAGTTCAATGAATTCTCTGAGGTACCTTCAATTAGGCCTGAACCTAAGTTTGCTTCATCTCGCTCTTGGTCAGCGTTAGCATTGGTATAAGTATAGTTAATACTTGCACCGTAGCCGCCAAAATCATGTTGCAGACTAATTTCAACCCCGTCTAACAAGCCACCCATTCCATTACCTGGTTGCGTAAAATCAACATCAACAAACTGGTTTTCTCTTTCGAAAAATCTAGGTTGAGTATCAATAATGCTAGTACGCAATGTATTCAGCTGTTTTACAAAATAGGCGACAGAAAATAGTGACGCATCTGCATAGTAATATTCGTATGAAATATCAAACTGGTTCGCGATAGTTGGTCTTAATTGTGGGTTCCCTCGAGTACCAGTATTTTGTGCGGTAGTTGATAGTGCGCCCATCGATTCATTACCTGAAATATCCTGCCAGTTTTGACGAGACATAACGCGCGCTGCAGCGACACGTAGTATTTGATCGTCAGCAAGATCCATGGAAATGTTAAAGCTAGGTAAGAACTCTGAATAATCATTGTCTTGGCTGACCCATTCAATACTTGAAGGATTTAACCATTCGCCGTTAATAGTGCGAAGACCTGATGAATCGTTTGAGTATTCGTAACCTGAAGATGTTTGGTCGGTAGATACGTAACGAAGACCTAAATTTCCGCGGAATCCATCTCCAGAGAAGTCACCTTGTACATATAGGGCAATAATATCTTCTTCAACAGACCAAATTTCGCCCAAGCCTTCGTGAACTGCGTATCTAGCGTCTGGACCAAATGCTAATTCTTCCATTACTTCGCGGTTTTGGACCACTTGATTTGCAATATTTCCGCCAGCTGCAGTGTCAACGATTACACTACCTAATGCGTCTAGGCCACAATCAGCCATAGTTGGACAGTCAGCAAAAATTGTCCACATGGTGCCATTCCAGTCAGCATTTGGATCCACTTCTTGTGATGCATGCCAGCTGTATACTTCACGACCTTGTGAACGCTCAGCATCTCTGCCTTTTGCGCCTACTTTGATGGCGGTGAATGCACCTACATCGACAGGTATCTCTAAATCTAATTGTACCCATGTCTCTTTGTCTTCAGCAGGTTTAGCCCCACCCCATATCCAACCGGCCGCAAACTCTGAACCGTCAGAAGGGTCGACACCAAAATCAACAGTGGGTGTACCAGTAAGATCGTATTCGTATCCTGCTTCTACAGCACTGTATTCCCATGAAGTCTCGCGTAATGTACCGCCTTCACCTTTAGTTGTACCAATTTCGAAGTTTAAAATGTAGTCATCAGTAGAGTAGTCGATATCTAAATGGAACTGCTCTGTCTCAGTGCTTGAAACACGGTTAATCATGTTGTACGACGCTTGTCCTAACGGATCTGAGGTAGCTAGAATTGCACCGTCAACTATTTTAGTCGCATTGGCTATCGCCGTAGCTCTATTTCTTGCTGGGAAGTTAAGTAAGTTAGCGTTTTGGTTGTCTACGTCCATTTTTGATTGTAGTGCGTTAAAGGTCACTAACATTTCATCACTAGGCGCATATTGTACTGTGGCAAATAATGTTGAACGTTCGCGATCTTGAATAAAACGTGGTGCACCTAAGTTACCTGGGACGATATAGTCATCATCAGGTGATGTTTGCCAACCTAATACTTCAAAACCTTGACGCTCAAGTGAACGGTCTTGTTTGACAGCAGATACCATCACACCAAAGTTCTCGTCTTCGTTTTTCCATGAATACATAGCAGCTGCAAGAGGGTCTGTTTTCTCTGACATATCTGAATATTGCGCTTCTAATGAAATACTACCGCTGTTGGCATCCATATCTAGTGGACGTCGTGTTTGCAGTACAACCGTACCACCAATTGAACCTTCATCCATTGACGCAGTCGCAGACTTGTGAACTTCTAAACCTTTTACGATGACAGATGGCAACATGGTGTAGTTGAAACTTCGGTTTGCTTCATCAAGAATGAACCAATCAGCGCTACCTACAGTTTGACCGTTTAACAAGGTACGGTTGTATTTTGGACCCGCACCACGGATAGAGATTTTTTCACCTTCACCAAATTCACGGCTAACAGCAACACCCGTTATACGTGATAACGATTCAGCAACGTTTTTGTCTGGGAACTTACCGATGTCTTCAGATGTAATAACATCAACGACGCTATCAGCGAAACGCTTAGCATTAATGTTTTCTTTTAAAGAGCCACGAATACCGCTAATTTGAATGACTTCGGTATCATCACTTACTGGTTCTTGTGCAAAAGCTACTTTTGAAGTAGCGCCCCCAAAAGCTGTGCCCACTACGCAGGCAATTTTAATGCCCTTAGTGATCTTATTAAATTTTGTCATGTCTATGTGTTCCCTTAGTTATATTGACAACGCTGTCATTTTATTTTAAAAAAACTCTCAATATTAAAAATGATGAGCAAATCACTATCACTTAATGAAAGTGATGCGTTAAAAAATGATTGCTCTGTTATTCATCTTAAATATAAATGACAGCGTTATTGGTATTCGTTTAAGGTGGTGACAACGCTGTCATTTGTGGTCAATCTAAATGATCTTAAATCACTCTGCAACATCTTTTGCATAAGTAACACACAAAAATACGTATATTTAAACAGCAAAGTGGCGGTTGTTTGTGCAAGAAAGAGTCGACAAAGAGTAATTAAGTAACTGAAATTAAATAGTTTAGTGTTAATGTTTAGGTATGGCGTTTTTTTAACAAGATAACTTAAAAAAGATGTTGGGTATTTTAATTTTGGAAAAACTAACACAAGGTATGATGTGTTTTATCCATTACACTAGATTCACAAAAGTGGCGAATAAGCTTTTAGTTTAGGTGTAACTGACAAAATTTAAAGCTGGTGCTTGAGATAAAAATGAAAACAAAAACTACCATTAAAGAAGTGGCTGAATTAGCGGGTGTATCATTTAAAACCGTTTCTCGTGTTATCAATAATGAAGGCTCGGTGCGCTCAGAAACCCTGCAAAAAGTTAATAATGCGATTAAGGAATTAAACTACCAGCCAAATAATGCGGCGAGAAATTTAGCGGGAAGTAAATCTTATTCCTTAGGGTATGTATACGATAACCCTAATGCCTATTATGTGCTCGACATGCAAAATGGCATCTTGGCCGAATGCCGAGAGCGAGGTTACGAATTGGTGATCCATCCTTGCTCAGCAAACAATAAACATATAGTAGAAGAGTTGGCTACTATGATAAAACGTTCACAATTGGCCGGACTGATTATTTCACCACCGCTGTCGGAAATGCCTGAAGTGCTTAGTGGTTTGGATGAAATGAATATTCCATATATTCGGATTATTTCATCTAGCGAAGTGAGTGAAGAGTCCTCACCATGTGTGTATATTAATGACAGAGATGCTGCTTTTGATATCACTGAACACTTAATCGAACAAGGGCATACTAAAATTGCATTTTTGCGAGGGGACGATAATCACCGTTCGAGTCATGAGCGCAAAATTGGTTATTTAAATGCACTTAAAAAACACAACTTACCTATTATTGACGACTATCAAATTGACGGCTCTTATTCTTTTGAGTTTGGTGTGCAAGGTGCTAAACAATTATTGTCCTTAGAAGAGCCTCCAACGGGCATTTTTTCATGTAACGATGAGATAGCGGCTGGAGCCTTATTTGCAGTGCGCTTGCAAGGTCTGAATGTGCCTGATGATATGGCCATAGCTGGTTTTGAGGATAGCCCGTTTTCCCGTCAAACCTGGCCTATGTTAACTACTGCAGCTCAGCCAACTAATATAATTGCACGTAAGGCTGCAGCGTCTTTGATCCAGTATTTAGTGCATTTACGCTCACCAAAAGCTGGCGCTGATAGTATCCCTCATCTGCATTTTAGGCCGCAATTAGTTAAACGTGAATCTACCCAATCAGTCTCTTCAGACTAGTTTATTGACTATTTCTAGTAGGCGCATTTTTTTTATTAAGCTGGTGAAGCTAGTGTGGGTTGCGCCTAAAATCGCTTGGGGATACACCCACTAGTTTTTTAAAGCTCTTAGAAAAATTAAAAATATTGCTGTAACCCACATAACTTGCAATATGTTGAACCGGCCAGCGTGTATTGACGAGTAGACTCTTAGCGCGCTCTATTCGTAAATGAATGAGTTTTTGTATCGGACTTTTACCAAATTGTGTTTGGCACAAACGGTGTAAATGGGGCGGCGAATAGTGTAATTGTTTACACATTGCTTCTATAGTCCAGTCATATTGGAGTCGTTTTTCGATATCTTGAAATAAGTTTTCTAACCGAGAATTGGTTTGTTTTTGATTGTCGCCAAACAAAACTGCATTGAGATAGTAACTTAATATGGGAAAAACACCTTGGCGTAAAGCTGCGTCGGGTTCGCTGTATAAAATCTCCATTGCGTAATGAAGTGGTTCGAGTTGTTGATCGAAGATGACTTGAGCTTGTTCCAAATTGAGATGCTGCCAACGTTTTGTATTAGCGAGGTTTAGCCAAATGATATCCCATTGTTCTGCAACTATACTTACTTCAAAACTCTGCTTAGTTGGCAAAATAGCTAAGGTATTTGGAAGTAGGGGGAACTCGTTTTCTATGGTGGTTAATTTTCCTTGCCCTTTAAGGGTATAGAATAAAGTATGCTCAAGAGGAACTGTGCGTGCTACACAATAACGTCCAGTTAAGTTAGAGCATCCAGCTAAGGTCATTTCCAGAGGGGCCATTTCAGCTAATATTTTCGAATCTATAAAACGTTCATAACAATCGGGGCCAATATCTAGGATATCTTTGATATGATTTTTCATGAGTAAGAATGATAGTTTTGGATAAAAATAAGATAGTTTTAAGCATAATCTAACTGCAGTGTTTTAGCTATATTAGTGGGATACGCAATACTTAATAAATTCCATTTTATATGCCTAGGGGAAAACTATGACCTCATTAGATCAGATCATTCAGCGCCGTGATTGGGAAACACCATTAATCACCCAAATTAATGCGCTTAGCGCTCATAGCCCACTTAATGGTTTTAGGAGCATTGCAGACGCGCGGCAAAAACAAAATGCTCAAAGGCAATTACTCAATGGCGATTGGCAGTTTAAATTATTTGCTAAACCAGAAGAGGTCGATGAGGCATTTCTTGATGTGCAAACCAATGAGCAATGGCAAAATATTCCAGTGCCTTCAAACTGGCAACTTCAAGGTTTTGATAAACCTATTTATTGTAATGTGAAGTATCCTTTTACAGTCAACCCACCTTTTGTGCCAAGTGACAATCCAACTGGCTGTTATCGAACTGAATTTGAGGTCACGCAAGAGCAACTCACCCAGCGTAACCATATTATTTTTGAAGGCGTAAATTCGGCGTTTCATTTATGGTGTAACGGCCAATGGGTTGGCTATTCCCAAGACAGTCGCCTGCCCAGCGAATTTGATCTCCAGCCATTTTTAGTGGCAGGTAAAAATCGCATTGCCGTTATGGTGATACGTTGGAGTGATGGTAGTTACCTTGAAGATCAAGATATGTGGTGGTTAAGCGGTATATTTCGAGATGTAGTTTTGCTCAGCAAACCTCAAGATCACATTAGCGACGTATTTATTACACCTAACTTAGATGCTTGTTATCGGGACGCTAGTTTGGCCATTAAAACGACGCTTAAAGCCTCCAATACTCACAAGGTGTGCGTCCAAGTATTTGATGGCGAAAGCGCCATTAGTGAACCCCATATTCAAAGTACTAACAATAAAAGGGTTGATGAAAAAGGGGGGTGGCATGATGTGGTTTTCCAGAATATCTGTATTGAAAACCCTCGAAAATGGACAGCAGAAACGCCTAACTTGTATCGTTGTGTGGTTAGCCTGCTAGATGAACTAGGCAAGATAGTTGATGTTGAAGCTTATGATATTGGCTTTAGAAAGGTCGAAATCATTGATGGGCAGTTATGCCTAAACGGCAAACCCTTATTGATTCGCGGCGTTAATCGACACGAGCATCATCCAGAAAACGGCCACGTGATATCAGAATCCGACATGGTGACTGATATTAAGCTAATGAAACAGAATAATTTTAATGCGGTGCGCACCGCACACTATCCGAATCACCCGCGTTGGTATGAGTTATGTGACGAATTCGGCCTTTATGTAGTAGATGAAGCCAACATAGAAACACATGGTATGTTTCCTATGGGGCGATTAGCTGCAGATCCCCAGTGGGCAGGGGCGTTTATGTCTCGCTTTACACAAATGCTTGAGCGCGACAAAAATCACCCTTCTATTATTATTTGGTCACTAGGAAATGAATGTGGCCATGGTGCAAATCATGATGCTATGTACGCTTGGTCAAAAAGTGTTGATCCATCAAGACCGGTACAATATGAGGGGGGCGGCGCAAATACCACAGCCACTGATATTATTTGCCCTATGTATTCAAGAGTGGACTCTGACGTTGAAGACGAAGCTGTGCCTAAATATTCCATTAAAAAATGGCTGAGTTTACCTGGAGAAACCCGGCCGCTGATCTTATGTGAATATGCCCATGCTATGGGTAACAGCCTAGGTAGTTTTAATGATTATTGGCAAGCTTTTAAAGAATTCCCGCGTTTACAAGGTGGCTTCATTTGGGATTGGGTTGATCAGGGATTGTCAAAATTTGATGAAAACGGCTGTCATTATTGGGCATACGGTGGTGACTTTGGCGATACAGTAAACGACCGCCAGTTTTGTATCAATGGGCTATTATTTCCTGATCGTAGTCCTCACCCCAGTTTGTTTGAGGCTAAATATTGCCAACAACATTTGTCTTTTGTCTTAGCGCCAAAGGCAAGTAACAATACATTTAGCCTGAGTATTTTAAGTGACTATGTGTTTCGAACCACAGACAACGAAAAACTCGTTTGGCGGCTGTTACAAAATGGAATTGAGGTAGAAAAAGGCGAATTACCCATTATCCTTGCCCCCCAAAGCGTCTTGGATTTGACCATTAAACCCACGGTGAAATTTGCACAGGGCGCTGACTATCATTTAAACCTAGACATTGAGCTGATTGAAGATTGTAGTTTTGCCCAAGCAGGTCATGTCATGGCAACTGAGCAGTTCCCTTTAGCCAATAAGCACAGTTTAACGCGCCACAATTTTGGACGTTCTAAGGGACAAGCTACCCTAGTTTTAACTGAAAATGACCAAAGCTTGATTATTCAAGGGGCAGGTTTAGAGCTCATCTTTGATCGTAAAACCGGACTAGTGGGCAGGTGGTGGCAACACAACAAAGACGTCATAGCCAGTCCACTTGTTGATAATTTCTATCGCGCCGCGCTGGATAATGATATTGGAGTAAGCGAGGTGGATAACCTTGATCCAAATGCGTGGGAAGCCCGTTGGATAGCCGCAGGGCTTGGTAATTGGCAGCGTAACTGTCGCCACATTGAGACAACAACATCAGAGGTGGACATTCGTATCACTTGTGTATTCGATTATGAATATAACGGCGAGTTATGTTGTCAAACCCAATGGATTTATAACATCAATCATAGCGGTGAAGTGAAGCTTGATATTGCTGTACTGCTAAATGACACCTTACCACCTATACCTAGAGTGGGAGTGAGTTTGAGTTTAGCCAAACAAGATAACCTAGAGGTTAAATGGTTAGGTTTAGGACCATTTGAAAACTACCCAGATCGTAAATCGGCCGCCCGTTTGGGGGAGTACAGTTTGCCTATTAACGATCTACATACAGCTTATATTTTTCCGACAGATAACGGCTTGCGCAGTGATTGTAAATGGCTTGAGTTGGGAGAGTTGCGGGTTGCTGGCGAATTTTCATTTGCAGTGAGCGACTATTCTCAAAGTCAATTAACCGCAGCTAAACACACTAACGAGTTGCTAAAAGATGCTGTGGTGCATGTGCATATTGATCATCAACATATGGGAGTGGGAGGGGACGACTCTTGGAGCCCGAGTACACATAAGGCATTTCTACTAGAGAAAAAACACTACAGTTATTCATTACGTTTTGAAAACGTCCAGCAAAAATAAAGTCAGTGATGGGGGCACTATTAAAGGCAACTTCTTAGGTAAGTAAATTGCGGGCTACCAATGCAGCTGCTGTTGCTCGCAATTTATTGATAACCGCTATACTAGCACTCACCTTATCTTAGTATGTGGGAGTATAATCCAATGATTACAAAACGAGGTTTCTGGGCGGCGCTCGACTAACAATAGTAGTGGAATCGAGATCAGATTTTGTGTTGTCTTCAGGTTGGTAGACTAAAATGTAGCTGGCAATAAAAATGGCGTCTCCAGCTTGTAGCGTATAGTCGTCTTCTAACGCTTTACCATTCACTTTTGTACCATTCACTCCTAGATTTTGAATAACTCTGTTGCCATCAACTGATTTTATAATGGCGTGTTTACGAGACACTTTTGAATCAGGAATACTCACCACACAACGAGCATCACGACCTAAAAGAAAATCACTATCGTCAAGTTTAAATGAGGCTTGTAATTCATAGTTCGCGTACATGTCGAGTCGAGCCATAATTTCCTATTTCCTATTGGAACCAAAGTTAAAATTAACAAATTGGGTGGTGACATCATTAATTTACCGTTAGACGTGTAAACTAAATGTTAACCAGTATCACCATTCCTTGAATTTATGAGTGTACTATTTTGTATGGAATTCGTACAGCGGCTTGTATACACTCTGTCTAGGAAGTTAGAATAAAAAAGACCATAACTGCAAGATTTAAAGTCTATTTTTAAGAATCCTTGATCTTAATCCAACTAGGCTACTCAAATTTCGCTGTATTTTGGGGAAGCCAAAAGTTGGCCTTAAATTGATGGAATAATAGATAATTGGATACATTCTCGTCACAACAAGCCGCTGATCAAGATTATAGCTCAGCGCAAAGCATCACCTTAAGTGAGCACGAACGACACATTTTTACAGAATACGCACAATTAAAAGATATCTGTGCCGATGAATATTTGGTGACCGAAGGGGAGGGTGATACTTGCTTTTACCTTTTGGTCAGAGGGAATCTGGTAAAGGAGCAGTCTGGCAAGGCAAAGATGCTTGGAATGTACGAGCAATTGGCAGAAGGTGAGCTGATTGGTCTACTCAGTTTTTTTACCGAAGAAAAACATCTAAATTCTATTCTTGCAAGGGCAGATAGCCAAGTCGCCATAGTGACCCGAGAAATTTACAATAGTTTGTTGTCAGAGCAGCCATTACTGTGGAAAAAACTTCAAAGCATTGGCCTGCATATGATGCGAAAGCATCGATTATCTATCCACCTCGATAATTTATTTGGACCTTTTGGTGTGATGTTGCCTTTTGTGCTGGCTGATATTGAAAATGAACTCCAGTGGGTGACACTTCCCAGTGGCCAGACGTTATTTCGCCAAGGTGATGTACCAGACGGCGCCTACATTTTAGTCGCGGGTCGCTTGCAAATGACCACAAAATTGCTAGATGGCAGGGAAGTGGTCAATGAAGCTATTCTGGCAGGTGAAACCATTGGCGAAACGGCTCTGTTAACAGCGCAACCGCAAGCGCACACTGTATATGCAGTGAGGGACAGTGAATTAGTTAAACTATCGAATTACAGTTTTGAACTGATGTTACAGCGTAATACCAGAGCAATACATAATATTGCTCATATATTAGGAAAACGCCTGACCAATCTACCTATCGAAAAGGGCACGTCTAAAGCACCTGTTCGCTGTATCAGTTTATTGCCGGCCAATGCCAGTATGGAACTCAACACTTTTGCCCAACAGCTATGCTCAACTTTGTCAGTGCATGGTTCAACACGACACCTTAGTAGCAACATAGTGAATACAGAACTTGCTACTGAGGGCATTGCCCAAAGTCATGAAAACGAGGCCACTAGCTTACGATTGGTGGAGTGGCTGCACTCCCAAGAAGATAACTGCCAATTTTTAGTTTATCAGTCAGATCAGCAATGGTCCCAATGGAGTGCTAGGTGTGTTCGACAAACAGATCAAGTGATAGTCGTGGCCGAAGCCAATTCTACGGCGGATTTGTCAACTCTAGCCCCACACTTATGCGGTGAGCGGCAGCGTTGGAGTTTAGTCTTGTTACATGACTTTGATACTGACCGACCAAGAAATACTTCGGCGTGGCTGTCTTCGGTTTCACCAGACGCTATTTACCATGTGCGTAAACGACATGACGCAGATATGGCAAGGTTGGCTCGGATACTATCAGGTAATGCGATTAGTTTGGTATTGGGTGGCGGTGGCGCACGAGGGTTTGCGCATTTGGGCGTCATTAAAGCCATGGAAGAATTAAACATTCCAATTGATATGGTATGCGGTACCAGTATGGGAGCGCCCATCGCAGGGATTGTTGCTCAAGGCGCAACTGCAGATGAAGTGACTCGCCGCGCGAAAAAGGCCTACCACAAAATTATCGATTTCACTTTACCACTGGTTTCATTGATAGCGGGCAAACGCATCACCGCAACCATTAACGAACAAGCTAAAGGCTGGGACATTGAAGATTTTTGGTTACCATTTTTTTGTGTCTCGACTAATTTGACCACCGCTTTGCCGGTCATTCATCAAAGGGGAGATGCTGGATTAGCTATTCGCAGCAGTGTGTCTATACCAGGAGTGTTGCCACCGGTGCCCCATGGAGACGAACTTTTGGTTGATGGTGGCGTACTCAACAATTTACCCGTAGATATAATGCGCGAAATTAATCCTTTTGGCGTCATTATTGCCGTGGATGTGGCGCCACCCGTGGGGCCAAAAGCAAAGTCGGACTACGGAAGAGAGTTGTCGGGGTGGCATTTATTGGTGCAGCGATTATTACCTTGGCTAAAAGCTCCGTCAGTGCCGAGTCTCGGCTCTACCATTATGCAAGCAATGGTAGCTGGGTCAGCCCTCAAGCGACAGCAGATAATTGAACAACAACAAGCAGATCTGTATCTGAATATCCATGTAAGAGGCGTAGGTATGCTGCAATTTGAAGCACAGGCTAAAGCAACCAAAATTGGCTATGAAGCGAGTTTTGAAAGACTTAAAACTCACTTTAAGGCATCCGTTCAAAAGTCCGAAATTAGTCAGGGGAAATAACATGAAGGATTCATTGATAGGAGCGACTTGTGTCGCTTTTAGTTTATTCAGCCAATTGCTACTTGCAAATGATTTAACCTCAGTTGCAGCTCTCGGTAGAATTGAACCTGAAAACGGCATTATTGTTATCGGAGCACCCTCTACTCCAGAGTCAACTGCAGGTTCATTGATTGCCAAGTTACATGTGGCTGAAGGCGATAGTGTCACTGTTGGTCAGTTGCTCGCTGAAGTCGATTCGGCGGCTGTCGCAAAGGCACTTGTTGTGGAAACTGAAAAGGAATACGAGTTTGCGGTACGACAATTTGATGCTGACAAGAGTGTCGCTGACGCGGCGTGTGTTCAGGCTGATACCGCCAAAAGTGAAGCGGGTAGACGTGAAAAATTACTAAGTCAGGGATTGGCACCAGCCGAAGAAGTTGAACAGGCGCAAGGCGAAGCAAAGTCGCTCAAGGCATCTTGTCAATCGGCTCGGGTGTCGGCCACTGCTGGTGAGATGGCGATTGAAGTGGCAAAAGCTAGGTTAGCCCGTCGTCAAGCCGAATATCAGCGTAAGCTCATTTATTCACCTATAGATGGCATGGTAGTACAAGTTAATGCCTATCCTGGTGAGTTTGTGCATTTGGATGGTGTTCTAGAATTAGCCGCAGTGCAGAATATGTACGCGGTGGCGGAAATATACGAAACAGACATAAAACGTGTGAAATTAGGTCAAAAAGCAAGCATTAATAGTGACGCACTAAATGAAAAACTAACGGGAAAAGTGACCTACATTCAGCCTAAAGTACAAAAGCACGACGCTATTGGTACTGATCCTGCGGCGCGAAAAGATGCACGAATAATTGAAGTCGATGTGTTGTTAGACAATCCGCAAGCTGTGAGGCATTTAATCAACTTGCAAGTTGAAATTGTGCTTGAGTAATAAATAACATGATACCAATGCAAACTAAAGTTGCGTGGTTGCAGCTAAAACATCGGCCAGTACGGCTTACTATTGCGCTCTGTGGGATTGGCTTTGCTGTATTGTTGATACTCATGCAATTAGGATTTCGCTCTGCCTTGTTTGAAAGTGCGGTTCGCTTCCACGAAAAATTGAATTACGACATCGCTTTGTTTAGTCCCGATAGCGTGTTTATTGTGCGTCCGCAGGCTTTTTCGCAGCGCCGTCTTTATCAGGCTATGGCAATGCAAGAAGTAGAACAAGTGATGCCGATTAATATTTTCCCCGGCGTGTGGAAAAATCCTTGGAATAATGGCCGCAGAAGCATCAATGCACTGGGTTTTGACCCAGGGGATGCCATTTTTGATAACCCCGAATTTAATCAACTCCGCCCTAAACTTAAAGCCCGAGACGCGATGATTTTCGATTCTGCATCTCGTCCTGAATTCGGCCCTGTTAGTGAAGCAGTGAGCCGCGACAAGGTGCTGGTGACTGAAATCAACAATCGCGAAATCAGTATAGTTGGCTTGTATAAAATGGGGACTTCTTTTGGTTTAGATGGCAGTGTTTTTATGAGCACAGATAATTGGCACCGATTGTTTCCTGATCGCTCACGTGAAGACATACAACTGGGTTTAATCAAACTCAAAGCAGGTGCCAACGCCAACGATGTCAGAGATAAGCTTAAAGATTATCTTCCAGGTGATGTGTTAGTTTTGACCAAGCAAGATTTTGTAAAACGGGAAACCGCTTATTGGAATTCCGCCACGCCAATTGGTTATATATTTACTTTTGGAGCAATAATGGGCTTTGTTGTTGGGGCCATTATTGTCTATCAGATTTTGTTTGCAGGTGTGTCTGAGCACCTGAGTGAATATGCCACTCTGCGTGCTATGGGATATTCCAGCACATTTGTTTCTGGCATAGTTGTACAACAGGCAGTGTTATTGGGAGCGCTAGGCTACATTCCCGGTGTGGCTGTTGCTATGTGGTTGTATTCAATCGCGGCGGGCGCAACAAACTTACCTCTTTATTTAACCCAAGATCGCGCCATAACCGTGTTTATCTTAACCATGATAATGTGTGCCATTTCCGCTTTACTGAGCGTTCGAAAAGTCGCTCGCCTCGACCCTGCTGAGGTGTTTTAATGTCCTCAGATATTTCAATTAGTGTTAAAAATCTAGATTTCTCTTTTGGCAGTGGTGATCTCAAAAAACAAATATTGTTTGATATCAGTACCGAAATTAAAGCCGGTGAAATTGTCATTGTTACTGGTCCTTCTGGCTCAGGAAAAACCACGCTTTTAACTATTGTTAGTGCATTAAGAGCGGTCAAAACTGGCAGTGTGCAAATTCTTGGTAAAGAACTAAGTGGTGCAAAAAGTAGGGAATTAGAGCAGGTTCGAAAAAACATAGGTTTTATTTTTCAGCAACATAATCTAATTGGCGCGTTAACGGCACTGCAAAATGTTGTGTTAGGTATTCGTATTAGTGGCAAATTTAAAGGTCGCCAAATAGAACAAAGAGCAGTGGAATATTTACATATTGTGGGTTTAGGTGAGCGGATCCATTATTACCCTGAACAATTATCAGGGGGCCAACGACAGCGAGTGGCAATAGCCAGAGCAATGGCAGCTGAGCCAAAAATTTTGATGGCTGATGAACCCACGGCTTCGCTAGATAAACAATCGGGTCGTGACGTAGTAGATCGCATGAAGAGTATGGCCAAGGAACAAGGCTCTACTATTTTGTTGGTCACCCATGACAACCGTATTCTTGATGTAGCTGACCGCATCATCTATTTAGAAGATGGGCATATCGCCAGTTTTAACGAAGCAGTCATTGATAACAGCCAACAATTAATGAAAGTGGTGGCCGATACACCTTCAGAACGGCCGAATAATCAAATTGAAAGTGATTTTGATTTTCAATATTTTATGGTTGACCTTTCATTACAATCACAACGTATTTTGGCACTTAAAAGTAAAATTAATCCTATCGCATTTACAGGGGTACTCACTAATGCATTGGCCGATTTTACGGCACAGGCTGCCGCAAAATTCGATACTGCTGGATTTCCATTATATCTCGCTACTGACCAGGCATGGAATGCTTCACCACTAGGAGATGCCAGTGGCGAACATGTTGCTACTTATCCCAATCAAGGTGGACTGGTCAATACAGTCAGAGACTTGAATAAGTCGCTATTGATAAACAACTCTCTGTTGGACGAACAAATAGATCCAGTCATTGATAAAAGTGACGAGGCGCAAATGATAATGGCAGTACCCATAAAACGGCGAACAGGGGAAGTGTTTGCAGTGCTTCAGTGCCGACGAGTAATGAGCAAGCAGAGTTTTACAGAACGAGATTTAAAATTATTTGAGCTGTTTTGTACCAGTATTACCGGACTTTTGGAGGCCTATGCTAAGTTATGACTTCTCCGTTGTTTCTTGCATTACTCTTTGAATCTGCTGTTCTACATCAGTTTAGTGACCTGTCTTTGTCAAAATTTTAGCACCGGTTGCAGCCGCTTTTATGAATAAAGCATACCCAGTAGGGGCGCGTAATCAGGGGGCTAAGCTTTTACACTGCTTTGTAAAACAAATAACTCAGCGCCACCTTTAGGAAGAATTTCGAAACTAGCCTGAGGCCCAAGATCAATCACAGACACTTGTTCATGCTCATTATTAAATAAGGGAGTAATGGATACCCTTTACACATGAGTGTTAGACAAGTGAGGTAACTCATTTATATTCCTGAGTCTAGCAGCGCCAGTGCAGTCACCTAAACAAAACAAGCGCCAATTAGGCGCTTGTTTTAGTGTTTGAAAGTTTAGGCTTGTGAGGGTGAAGTGTCTATTGATGCTGTTTTTTTACGTTTGAATACTTTTGCAATCAGGCCAAATAACCAAACGAATTTACTTTTAAGGTCTTCTAGTATCATATACAAACAAGGTACCAATACTAATGTAACCAAAGTAGCGTAGAGCACTGCAAACCCTAGGGCCACAGCCATGGGAATAACAAACTTAGCTTGTAAACTGGTTTCAAACATTATGGGTAATACACCGGCGAATGTGGTGATCGAGGTCAGGGTGATGGCTCTAAACCGCGCACATCCCGCTTCAGTTACCGCTGCTTTAATTGCGTGACCTTGTTTACGTCTTTGGTTAACAAAGTCAGTCATTACCAGACTGTCGTTAATAACCACACCAGCGGCAGCAATCAGTCCAAAGGTCGACATCATGCTTAGGTCAATACCAAAGAAGAAGTGTCCCCAAATTGCCCCTGTTAAACTAAAGGGAATGACTGACATAATGATCAAAGGTTGCCCATAACTTTTGAGTGGGACAGCCAATAAGATATACACCATTAACAATCCAGCAATCAAAAATGTAATTTGCTGATCTTGTTGTGCTTGTTGCTCTTCAATGGTGCCGCCTAATTCAGATTTAACGCCCGGAAAGTTAGACTTAAGTTGAGGAAGCAATTTCTCTTCGACTTCACTTATGACCTCGTTAGGTTCTACTAGCTCTTCATCGATAGATCCAAATACATAAACGCTACGGTAACCTTCCTCGCGACGAATATAATTAATACCCGGCTCTTCGGTTAAAGTAACCACATCACCTAACATCACTTCTTGACCCGATGGAGTACTAATAACGGCATATTTTAATTCAGCGAAACGTTCTCGCGTTAATTTAGGATAACGCACCATCACTCTAACTTCTTCGCCATCACGAATGACTCGTTGCGCTTCTCCACCAAAGAAACTCGCACCCACTTGACTGGCAATATTCGACAAGTCTAGGCCTAAGTCGTAAGCCACGGGTAACAAGTCCATTTGAATTTCTTTACTTGCAGGATCAATAGTGGAACTGATATCAAATAAACCTTCTTGTTGCTGCAACATTGAGATAAATTCGCGACCGGCAGCATTAAGCTTATCGATATCTGCACCAAAGAGCATAAAACCAAATTCACCATTACCGTTGCCGCCACCATTGATGTCGTCATATATGGTAAATGATTTCATACCAGGGATAGTGGGAATGGCTTCTCGCCATCTTCTGGCCAATTCAAAGGCGTTAAAATGCCGTTCTTCTTCATCAACCAAAGGAACAAGCACTTGGCCTTGAGTACGCCCTGAATTAAACACCATAATATCTTTCATCATGCTGCTACCATATTCATCGATAATTTTTTGATCAACATCAAGCACCATGGTTTCGATAATTTTTAAGGCTTCAATCGTAGCCATATCGGAAACATTTTCATTCATTTCAATGGATACGCGTGGGAAATCATGGGGCACCTTGGGTGCAGGGATCATCCTTACGTAATTGGCTTGTATAAGACCTATGCTTATCATCAAAATGGCAATAAACACTGTAAAAACCAACCAGCGCCATTCAATGCAGCGAACCACAAAATTTTTGTAAGGGCCATTCACAAAACTAAAAAATTTCCTATTAAACTTTGATCGCCAACTGCTTTCTTTGACTGGTGTAAATTTCATATGTGCTAAGTGAGCCGGTAATATCAGTTTGGATTCGATGAGGCTGAAGACTAAACACAGTATTACCACTACCGAAATATTGTAGAAAAAGGCCCCTTCTGGTCCAGTGGAAAACAGTGAGGGAGCAAAAACAGCAATAGTGGTTAATACCCCAAAAGTTGCAGGTGTAGCTACGCGTTTTGCTCCCCGTACGACACTTTCAACGCCACCGCCTTTTTCTTCTATCTCAGAGTAGGCGCTTTCACCTATCACTATGGCATCGTCTACTACTATTCCCAGTACCATGATAAAGGCGAATAAAGATAAAATATTAATGGTGATACCAAAAACAGGCATCATCATCACCGCTCCTAAGAAACAGATGGGTAGCCCCACCATCACCCAAAATGCTAACCTAAATCTTAAGAAAATAGTTAACATCAGTGCCACTAGTATGGCGCCTTGAAAGAGATTTTTTAACATCATATCTAAACGGGCGTTCAAGTAGAAAGTCATGTCTACTAGTACTTTTATCTGTAAGCCTTGTGGCAACGTTTTGTTGCGGGCCTCTATATATTTCTTAACGCTTTCTGCGACTGGCACAGTGCTTTGATCTTTAGTGGCTTTGACAGAAAGAAATATCGCATTGACGCCTGAGTATTTGAAATAACGTTCGCCCTCTGTAAATCCATCTTTAATTTCAGCCACGTCTTCGAGTAATACTTTGGCACCATTGTCACCCACTTTGACAGGAATACGTCTAAATTCATCACCACTGTACAATTGGTTTTCTACTCGTATGGCGACTATGCCCGAGTCGGTACGTAATTGTCCTGCCGATATATTCGCTGAAAAGCGCCTGATGGCGGCAGTAACATCTGCAATAGTGAGATCGTATTTGCGTAAGGTGTCTGGATTAATTTCTATGGCTATTTCGTCTTCTGGGGCATCTAATTCAACCAAAGATACATTGTTAAGTTGCAGTAATTCATCTTCGATTTGTTTGGCGATAGGTTTCAGTTCGTTGATAGGTAAATCTCCTACCAAAGACATTTCGATCACATCTTGTCTAAATTCAACTTGGGTAACATTGGGTGGTTCCATATCGGCAGGGAAGGTGGCGATACTGTCGACTCTGGCTTTCACCTTGTCTAAAACTTCGGTTAATTCTTGGTCTTTGTGGATCTCTAAGGAAATTCTACCACTGCCACGAAATGCCCGGGATGTGGCCTTTTTGATTTCAGTAATATCTTTAATGGCTTCCTCAATTTTTATGAGGATACTTTCTTCAATTTCTTGAGGAGAGGCACCGCGATAGACCGCACTCACATTGATGTAGTTAATTTCAATGTTGGGAAACATTTGCCGTTGGATAGTGAAGTAGCTAAAAATGCCCATAATGATAATAAAAACCATTATCAAATTTGCAGCAACAGAATTGTTAGCAAAATAGGCAATTAAGCCGGTTTGTTTGGGTTCAGTCGTTTGTGGTTCTGTAGCTGGACTGCCTGTATTTTCAGTAGTCATGATGGTGCCCTTATAATGATTTCTGAACGACTAAGTCTTCTTTAGGCTTGGCAATTTTTACCTTCATGCCTTTCTGCGGATATTCAGGCAGAGTCATCACTAAAGTATCTTGATTTTGTAGGCCTTCGCTGATCAGGAAATAGGCGCCTTCTTCACGCAATATTTCAACCCGTTGTGGTTGCATTTGTTGTTCTTCATCTAATAACCAAATAATCCGGTTGTTGACTAATTCTTGAGGTAAGCGATATACCTGATTGAGGGTTTTTCCAGGGAAACTTATTTCAACATAGTGACCAAATTTAAGGGGCGGTAGCGAAGATTTTAAGCTATAGGGATCTTCTATTCTTACCACTAACTGGCTCATGCGAGTACTTTGGTCAATGACACCTAAGTCACGTGTCACTTTACCTTCACGTACGATAGCGTTGTATCCTTTGGTACTGATGGTGGCTATTTGTTGAGTAATGTCGCTAGGCAAAAATTCCCTGTCAAAACCTGCGATAGGGAAAGATACTTCCGCAGACTCAATATTGTATAATTCACCTACTTGAGCACCTTGATTCACATATTGTCCAACACCTAAATCACGTTTTACTATTAACGCATCGTAGGGGGCTTTGATCGCACAGTTGTCCAAATCTCGTTGTGCGATTTTTATTCTTGCTTGAGCTGATTTTACCGCTGCTTGGGCACTTAGCAGTTGGGGTTTACGCAAATATAAGTCAGAAACGGTATTGCCTTTTGCTTCTTGCTCGGCTACATCTGCTCTGGCTTGTTCTTCAATGAGGTTGGCTTTTGCGAGGCTAAGGTCGGCTTCGGCTTGTAATAGAGCAGCTTCGTAGGTATCCGCTTCTATTGTAAACAGGGTGTCGCCACGTAAAACCAAACCACCGGGAACAAAATTAGGGTGCCATGTGAGTACTTCGCCTGATACTTGAGCAGAAACCAAAGTACTCTCTAATGGTTTAACTTCACCATAGCTAGTAATTCTTACTTGGTAATCTTCAGCTATTGCTGTTTCAATTTTGACAGTAGGACGTGTATCAACAGGTTCGTTTTCTTCATCAACTTCACCTGATGCCTTAATAACCTTCATACCGCCAAAACCAATCACCAAAATTACTACAGGTAATATCCCTCTAAACCATTTCTTTTTCATGTCACTTTGCCCTAACCACAAATTCTAGTTGCTATATAGTAACTTACGATAACAATGATACATAAGTTCATTTGTAAAAATGTGTGACTTTTTCTTGCGGGTTACCTTTCTATTTTTGGAACTGCACGTTTCAAAGAGGCTAGTGCTAAAGTCGAGCGAATTGATTATAGTGATGAGCACTCAAACATCGAATAATCTATACGCTATGAAACGTTGTGCATTTTTATCCATGGACAGTCTTGAAGACTTTTTTTCTTACGACACTATGTTATTTGACCCCCTCAAAAAGGTGGGTTGGTTAGCTGAAGAAGTGTCTTGGCGAAAAAAAGACGTTGATTGGGATCTTTACGATGTGGTGGTAATCCGCACAGCGTGGGATTACCAAGACGATGTAGAAGGCTTTATGGCTTGCTTACAACGTATCGAAGCTTCGTCTGCACGGTTGCAAAATAGCTTAAAAATCGTTCAATGGAATATTAGTAAACGTTATTTAAAGGATTTACAAAACCAAGGTATCAATATTGTGCCCACGCTTTGGTTTGATTCTTTTTTACTCAATGAAGTTCAGAATGGTTTTGTGTATTTTGATTCTCCAGAATTAGTCATTAAACCTTTGGTTAGTGCTAATGCCGATCATACTTATCGATTGACGCCAGCAAAACTTGTGGAACAGGCAGAACAATTAAAAGCCATTTTTGAAAACCGTGAGTTCATGGTACAGCCTTTTTTAAACGGAATTGTTGATGAAGGTGAGTATTCACTATTTTATTTTGCTGGCCATTATAGCCATAGTATTTTGAAGCAGCCTGAATCTGGTGATTTTAGAGTGCAGGAGGAACATGGCGGGCAACTTAAGTCTATTCAACCTTGTGAAGAGATGCTAACCACTGCAAGACACTGCTTAGCCGCATTACCTGAAGATGTGTTGTATGCGCGAATCGATTTAGTACGCCATCAAAACGAATTTGCAGTGATAGAAATAGAGCTAATCGAACCATCGTTATATTTCAATATGGACCCTGAGTCCCCGCAACGCTTTGTTGATGCATTTGTAGAAATGTTATAAATGCTAAATTCATTACAACATAATTTGTAAAAATCCCTTTGGAAAATCAGTAAGGTTGACTCTTTGACATGGCGAGCTGCGAGAATATTTAAGCACAAAGCATCGCTGCTCTGAACTTAAATACTCGAGTTGATATGCAAATGACACGAGTATTCATTCGCTATTGGTTACCTATGAGCTAATTTTCTACTTCAGTTCTAAAGTAAACAACTCACAGATTTGACTACTTATGGTTGTATCAGCGACTACCTACCTGAAATTCACTCACTAGTTGTTGTAGCTTATTGGCAGTCGTATCCACCTGATTAGAGCTGCCAGCTAATTCATGTATTACGTTTGCCATTTTCTCTGTCACTATGGTGACTTCACGGGCGGTCTGACCGTTTTTAGAACTGTTCTGCTCTATCACATTAATAGTATCAAACAGGTTTTGCACTAATTGATGTAATTCGGTGTTTTCGCTGGAGCTGGCTTCGGTCAATTTTAAACTTTGGTCAACATTTTCAACCCCTGTTTCCATAAACCTTACAGCTTGTTTAGTTTCACTTTGTAAACCTTGGATCATGTTTTGAATATCAGTAGCGGCGGCCGCTGTTCTTGCTGCTAAATTCCTAACTTCATCGGCAACAACGGAAAAACCTCTGCCATGTTCTCCAGCTCGTGCAGCCTCAATTGCAGCATTAAGCGCAAGTAAATTGGTTTGATTGGTAATATCCGTTATCACAGAAATAATATTACCTATATCACTCATTTGGTCGTCAATTAAATGAACACTTTTGGCAGTATTATCGACAATATCACGAATAGCTTGGGTACCTGAGCGCACATCGTTATAACTGGCGTTTGCTTTAGCCACCACTTTTGCCATGGTCTCTTTCATGTCTTCAGCACCTGCTGCAGCGTTCAATATTTCATTTCTTTGCACACCAATTAAACCTTGCATGTGCAACATTGATTGATGAACTTGATTTGAACACACAAGTGCATCTTGGTTGTGCTCCAACATGACTTCATTTGTTAGTTTAACATTGTGTGAGGCCTGAATGACTTGGCCAACAATACCATCTAAGTTATCAATAAAGCTGTTAATCCAGCGGCTCATGTCGCCAGTTTCATCATGCTTTATCGTATTAGGATCTAAACGTTGTGTAAGGTTACCGCCACCTTCAGCAATGGTACGAATCACAGAAGTCATTTCGTTCAGTCGAAGAGAGACTTTATTGGTGCCTGAAAACGAAAATACCAAACAACTCAACCCTGCTACTGCAGCAGTAATACCATTAATAACTAGCGTATCTAAGTGAGTGAAGTGAAATAGACTTGAGTTAACGGCTATTACACTTACCAACGAAAACAGGTAAATTTTCATTAAACTGAGATTGATTGAGCGACGGCGGTATACTTCTTCTAAGTCACCTTCACACATCATGCCCCAGGTATCCAAAGAACCAGGCAAACTGAAAGTCACACCTTTACCAATTACCGGTATATGACGGTAATCGGAATATCCGGGATAAGTAACAAACAAGTTCTCGCCATTTTTAATGGTTTCTCTAACGCCTGGATGCAACTCTCCGGTAGCTGGGTCAGTAAAGCGGATTTCAAATTCTGTGTGTTTATCAATTTTGACGACACCAAAGTCTGTATTGACACCTGATTTTAAATTTTCTCCATGACTAAAAGCATTATCTTCAAAGCGAGAACGAGACAGTGCAATTCCGGGCTTAATAGTGGGATCATATTTCGAGTTAACCATAAATAAATAGTTATCTCCGGACTCGGGGAAAATGTGACCGGCTTCTCGTTGAATGATGTCCCCAATTACGTCGTTAGGGACCCGACCACAGAGCAACTGTATTGAATTATCGGCTTGCTTAATGGGGAGATAAAACATCAAGGTTACTTCATCATGAAATTTTGAAGTAGATGCACCAATTTTGAGGGTGACATCATCAACATAAGGACCATGTAAAAAACGTTCTGAATGACTAGCTTGATAGAGTGCTTTTTCCTGAAGATGCTTTTGCCCAATCCTAGACTGATAACTGGATGCGATGACGCTCCCTTCCTCATCCACTAAAAATAACTCAGAGAAGTCAGCGATCGCTTCACATTTTCGTTGCAAACATGTCTGTATATCTCCCGCAACACCATGCTCCACTATAGCGCGCACCGCACCAAGATAATCCCAATGGTTGTTAGTCCACATTGTTAATAGCTGGACTCTGGTCGTTGCGATCCCTTCAAAAGTTTGCTCAACAATTGAATAGGTATTTTTGTTTAAATAACAGGAGCGTCCAAGGGCTAACTTACCGTTGACACCAAACCAGGATAACCAAGATCGTTCTTTAGCAGACAACTGCATAGCAGTACTTTTCAATTGCACCAATGTGAAACCTCTAAAATTCACTAAAACGAATCTAATGAGCAGCAATATTCACACCATAACAAGAATATATTCAGCAGACCCTAATAACGCATTTGCATTGCTTATACAGCTGCAACTTTTAGTGAGAAAGCCCTAAGGTTTTTCTGGTCTTAGGCCAGTTGGTTTAGGTTTTTAAGGTACTTTAGTGATACAGAAAACGCTGTGTCCAGAAGCTGGTACCTAACTTCAAAAGCCTGCTTACAAATAACTTACTTGCTGATTTTTATCAAAGAAAGCCAGTTGCACTCATTATTAAACGAATGCCTAACCCAGCTGTCACAACAACCACTATGACCCCCAAAGTATTGCCTAGCCATTTATTGGTATATCGACCCAATTGGTTTTTTTGGTTCATCACCACAAGCAGAAAAATAGCGATAACGGGTAACAATAAACCATTGGCAAATTGCGCCGCTAAAATAATACTTATTGGTTTAATACCGGTTAAAGCCAAACAAGCACCACTAAGAATGACGCTAAGGGCGATTAACTTAAACACCCGTGAGGAAGTGCCACCTTTGATCCCCAATATTTCTGTCATGGCATAGGCGGTAGCTAAAGGTGCAGCAATTGAACTGCTTAAACCCGCCGCAAAAAATCCCACACCCAACATGACTTTTGAAAAAGAACCAAAAAGAGGTTCAAGTTGTTTCGCCATGTCATTGGCTCCTGAAATATTCAAACCGCTGCCAAAGATACTCGCTGCGGCCGTGGAGGCAATTAATATGGTGATTAAGCCACCTAGACCAATAGCGGTGATTGTGTCTGTTCTAGCGTGATTTAAATTGTTCACCGATGTCCATTTAGTTTTGACTGCAGAGGCATGTAAAAAAAGGTTGTAGGGTACAACCGTCGTCCCTATTAGTGCGATAACGGTTAACAGGCTGCCGTCGGGAATTGAGGGAGTAGTGAGCCCAGTAAACAATGCCCCTAGATCTGGCCCAACTGAGATAAAAGTACTTATAAATGCCAGCGCCATAAGCGCCACTAAGATAAGTAATATTCTTTCAATATGTTTGTAAGAACCACGCCATAATAACATGCCGGCTAACAAGGAAATCACCAAAACCGATGTCAGATAAAGGGTTTGACTCTCATCTGTTAGGGCTTCAATACCTAATGCCGCACCTGATAAGTTGCCCGCTTCATATGCAGCGTTACCTAAGTACAGGGCCACAATAATTAACACAAATAAAGGCCATTTCCAAATGGATTGGTTAAGCATAATTGCTAGGGTTTCTCCTAAGCCTTTTTGGGTCACTAGCCCTAGTCGCGCAGACATCTCTTGCAAAATGATAGTGGCGACAGTGGCAAATAACAGTGCCCAAAGTAGGGTGTATCCGTAATTTGCGCCCGCTAATGTGCAGGCTGTAACCGTTCCTGGGCCAATAAATGCGGCGGCAATTAATGCGCCAGGGCCGATATTTCTAATACGTTCTAGCATTGGTTTTACCTGTTTTAGTCGATTTTGATGCGCTACTTCTAACCTAGCAGTATGCCCGACATGGTGACCGCTGAAAATGTCACGGGCTTCACTCCACATGAGCAAGGTTAATGAAAAATGTGAGTTTATATGCATTTGAGCAGCTGCGTTGTGATTATGCCAGACCCTATGTTTTAATCTATTTACTTGGGTATGACAGAGAATATAAACAACATGATTATTATTACTGGTGATTTACTAATCAAAGAAGGCACTATGCCACAAGCTTTGCAAGCGGCTCAGAAACATGTGGCTCATTCGCGCACTGAGCCAGGCTGTATCAGTCACGCCGTGTATCAAGATCCTGAAAATCCGTTGCGCTTGTTTTTTTATGAACAATGGGAAGACCAAGCCTCCATTGACGCTCATTTTGCGCTAGCCAGTTCCCAAGCATTTGTGACAGAAGTGAGAGCTTTAGTGACTGCGCCTCCTAATCTGCATATTTTTAATGCGCATCAAATTAAATGATACTTAGCCTACTATTAGTCGCTGAGAAAGCCATATGCAAAGTCTCATGGGATGGAAATTAGCATAACGCCAATAACCTAAATTACTCCATAAGCTGCGAAAACGCCTTCTCACTTTTAATAAAACGCCCATATGATATTGTGGCTTACTACATAGATTTCGAATGGGGATAATGACAATGGCACAGTGGTTAGATGCAAAAGTGGTGAGCAGAACCGATTGGAATGATCATTTGTTTAGTTTACGTTTTTCCTGTGCCGATTTCCCTCTGTTTAAGGCAGGGCAGTTCACTAAGGTAGGTGTTGAAAAGGATGGCAAAGTATTATCTCGTCCTTATTCACTGGTGAGTGGCCCTGAAGATAATGAGTTAGAGATTATTGCTGTACCTGTTGCAGAAGGTTTGTTGTCTCCGAAGTTACATACTTTAGCAATTGGTGATGCGTTAAAAATCATGTCGCCTGCAACGGGATTTTTAGTGCTGGATGAAGTGCCCAAAAGCCGCGACTTATGGTTGATGGCAACGGGTACAGGAGTTGGGCCATTTCTGTCGATTTTAGCAACCAAACAAGCATGGGAAAGTTATGAAAATGTCATACTAGTGTATGGTGCCCGTTATCAGCACGACTTAGCTTACCTGCCATTAATTGAAAGTTGGATGCAACAGTATCCTGAAAAGTTTCATTTTGTGCCAATCGTTAGCCGCGAAGAATCAGATGGCGGATTGCGTGGCCGTATCCCAAACTTGCTTAAAACACTCACTATTCAAGAACAGGTTGGCTTAGATCTTCACCCTGAGCATAGCCAAGTAATGTTGTGTGGCAACCCTGCGATGATAGAAGGTGCGATGCAAACATTAGTTGAATTCGGTTTATCTAAACACCTTAGACGTTCTCCTGGACAAATATCCATGGAGCGTTATTGGTAGACGTTAACAACAAGTTTGTAATGAAGAAAAAAACGCGCAATGACCGACTCCTGTCATTGCGCGTTTTTTATTATTGTGACTTTACTCGTCTTCTTCTACCAGCGTCATAAGCGAGGTGTTACCGCCCGATGCTGTGGTATCAATACTGACGGTTTTTTCGGTTATTAATCGCTGTATCAAGTGGTCATAATATTCAGCTGTGATAACGGGAAGTATTGCTCCAGAACGTTTGGCAAGCATTTGCACCATATAGCTAGAGCGATCACTTTCACTGTCAATTACCACACCCGCTAGGGCATCTTCTGCTAATAGCGGTTGTAAGTGGTGTAACTTTGCAACCTGAAATACGTTTTCGGGTGCGCCAGTTGCTAAAAACTGTTCGCGGACTTCTGTTGCTTCTGCGTAAAACAATTCAGAAACCACTGAAATGACTACATTCCCTGTTGCCAAGGCGGTCACAACGGATAAAAGCCAATATTCGAAAGTTACATTTTTATCGGCGAAACACACCAAGATGCCTCTAGGCTCTAAATACAACACATTAGATTCACCCGTTGGTCCAGGTAACACTTTGGGTTTTTTGAGGCGTCTTTCGATACTGGTTAATTGTGAGCGAGCTGCTGCTAAGGTTAAATTTAAATCATCAGCCAGATCCTCAACTATGCCCACTTTGGCAATAGTTGCCAGTAATTGACGTACCGAAGAGATACGGGTATTTAAATCCGTTAATCGCCATTCATGTTCGTTAGCGCGGGCATTTGCCATGAACTGTGTGGCTTGTTGCTTAGCTTCACTGTTACTTTCTAACGCTTTATCTGTGTTAGGCAAGACTTCACTCACGGCTCGTGGCGTTGATTTTTCAAGCATCAAACGTGTTAAGTAATGGGGGCCACCCGCCTTTGGTCCGGTACCAGATAATCCGCGACCACCAAAGGGTTGCACACCGACTATCGCGCCAATCATATTACGGTTTACGTAGACATTACCGGCGCGCGAGAGTTTGATTAAATCCAAGGCTCTGACATCAATACGTGTATGAATACCCATAGTTAAACCAAAGCCAGTGGCATTGATTTTTTCAACCGTTTGTTCGAGTTCATCTGCCTTGAAACGCACTATGTGAACGCAGGGACCGAATACTTCACGTTTGAGTACCGAGATATCGGAAATTTGATACAGTCTTGGCGCAAAAAATGTTCCGTTATTCGCTGGCATCTTGCACTCGTACAATAAGGTGCCATTGTGTTGCATATCTTCAGCATGGGCTTGTAAATTAGCTAAGGCTTTTTGGTCAATGACTGGGCCAATATCAGTGGCTAAATACGCGGGATCACCCACACTTAACTCATGTAATGCGCCGATTAACATTTCGGTGACTGAATCGGCAATTTCTTCTTGCAAAAACAGCACACGCAGTGCCGAACAACGTTGACCTGCACTTTGAAAGCCTGAGGCTATTACGTCATCAACCACTTGTTCAGGCAGGGCAGTAGAGTCAACAATCATACAGTTTTGGCCACCCGTTTCGGCGATCAAAGGGACTTGCTCACCCCCTCGTTGTGCCAACGCGTTAGCTATAACATTACCAGTAACAGTAGAGCCGGTAAACATCACCGCCTTGATGCGCTCATCTGGCAGTAAAACCTCTCCTACATCAGGCCCTGCAGCAACCACAGATTGCACCACACCAGCGGGTAATCCTACATATTCCATCAACTGTAATGCCCGCAGCGCAATTAAACTTGTTTGTTCTGCAGGTTTGGCAATGACTGTATTACCGGTAACAATGGCAGCAGCCACTTGACCTAAAAAGATGGCTAAGGGGAAGTTCCAAGGACTAATACATAACACTACCCCCCTCGGTGCTAAGCGATCATCTTCTGCTAGCTCTTCCGCGCGGGCTGCATAATAGCGACAAAAATCGACTGCTTCACGCACTTCGTCGACGCCGTCAGATGTGACTTTTCCTGCTTCTTTTATACACAGGGCAATGAGCTCATCCATATTGCGCTCTAGGATATCAGCAGTGCGACGCAGCAAGTTTGCGCGTTCAATAATGGGGGTTTCTGACCAAGTGCTAAAGGTGTTGTGGGCAAGCGTTAATTTTTCCGCCATTTGCTGCTGGGTATCGAAACGATGAAAACCGATTATTTCATTCAAATTGGCCGGGTTTCGCACCCCATGGCAACCTTCAGGTACTTGTTCTTCGCTCAACAAATTGGTGTCTAGCCAACGGTCTAGCGCCGCTTTTAAAGGTGTGATTTGATTAATGTCAGTAACATCAAGACCTTTGGAGTTGTCTCTTTCATTACCATACAAGGCTATGGGTTTCTGGATTTGGTCGTTATATTTAAATTTTAACCTTTGGGTTTTTTCAACAGGGTCTTCGAGCAATGATTCAACAGGTCGAGTTTCGTCAACTATGGCGTTCACAAAAGAAGAATTGGCGCCGTTTTCAAGCAGGCGACGAACTAGATATGCTAATAAGTCTTCATGCTCTCCCACAGGTGCATAAATACGACATTGGATACTTTCTAAGGAAACGATCTGATCATATAGACTGTCACCCATACCGTGCAGACACTGGAACTCAAAGCCTTCTTTATCATCTCCTGCCAACTCTACTATGACAGCTGCGGTGTAGGCATTGTGGGTGGCGAATTGTGGATAGATAGTGTCACGGTAATCCAGCAAGCGGTTGGCGCAGGCATGATATGACACATCGGTAGATGACTTACGGGTAAAGACAGGAAAGTGTTCTAAACCATCTTTTTGGGCATTTTTTATTTCAGTATCCCAATAGGCGCCTTTTACTAGCCTAACCATTAACTTACGGCCCACTTTTTGAGTCAGCTCTCGCAACCAATCAATCACATACATGGCGCGTTTTTGATAAGACTGTACCGCTAAGCCAAAACCATCCCAACCGGTTAAGTCAGGATCACTAAATACTTGTTCAATAATATCCAGAGAGATGTCCAAACGCTCTGATTCTTCGGCGTCGACGGTCAAGCCGATGTTATATTCTTTGGCTAGCAGACATAACTGTTTCAATTTGGGGGGAATTTCTGCCATGACTCTTTCTCTATGGGTAAATTCATAGCGAGGGTGAATGGCTGATAACTTCACTGAAATCCCAGGACTTTTTCTAGGGCCTTTACCTTGCGCCGCTTTGCCTATGACCTTAATAGCTTGTGCGTAGGCATCAAAATATTCGTCGGCGTCTTTTTGAGTTCTGGCGCCTTCACCTAACATGTCATAAGAATACACATAGCCTTTACGTTCTTTTTCTTCGGCTCGCTGCACAGCATCTTCAATGGTTTCACCCATAACAAACTGTTGCCCCATTACCTTCATAGCAATATTCATGGCTTTACGAATAACCGGCTCGCCAACTTTTCCTAAGGTCTTCTTCAGAATGCCAAATTGATTGCGTTGATTGGCGTAATTAACTAATCCACCGGTTAATAGCAAACCCCAAGACGAAGCATTAACGAATAGGGATTCGCTGTTACCCAAATGTGAACTCCATTGGCCTTTGGACAGCTTATCGCTGATCAATTTATCTTGTGTCTTTTTGTCTGGCACCCGTAATAAGGCTTCTGCCAAACACATTAATACCACACCTTCGGCAGAGGACAGGGAGTATTCGTTGAGCAGCGCCTCAACTACGCCCGTACCTTCTTGATCGTTACGAATTTGCAAGACCATTTTACGTGCTCGCTCCCAAGCACGGCTGCGAGCACGCATATTCACTTCTGCATCTGGCAGAATATGTTCAACGGCAAGATTTTCGTCGATTCGATAAAAATCGCGAATTTTTTGACGAGTGGGTGATTCAGTGACTAGGTTACCGTCAAACAACATATGCAACTCCAAATAGGTTGGAAAATGAGACTCTAAGCGCGCTCTTTTAGTGCGCCCTTAATTTTCCGTGGAGTATATAGATTGCAGTTAGTGGCGACAACGTTTGTGAAAAAACGAATTGAGCAGTAGTGTAATTGTAAGCTAACAATATGCACTCGAAAGCTTGCCATAGAGTTAGTCAAACCAAGCTGTAACTCATCTATTACCGAATTAACGACCACTTAAAAATCTAAACGAAGGTTGGTGTTAGTGGGAGGTTGCAATGAACTATATAAGTTTGAAATTACCCTTGGGAACTTTTTGTTTGGCCGATCTTTAATGCTTTTGTTGAGCGAACCAATTTAATTTTTTATGCAAACTTACCACTGAACCCACAATAATTAATGCAGGTGGCTTGATTTCAGCCGCCTCTGCTTTTTGTTGAATATCTATTAAGGTGCCAGTAACCACTTTCTGAGCTGACGTAGTCGCCGATTCCACCATAGCGATAGGGGTTGTAGCGGCAAGTCCATGTTTAACGAGTTGCTCACAGATTATAGGTAGCCCGGTTAATCCCATATAAAACACTATAGTTTGATCTACTTGGGCTAATCCTTTCCAATTGAGATTGATGCTATTGTCTTGCAAGTGTCCTGTGGCAAATACCACTGATTTAGCATGATCTCTGTGTGTCAGGGGTATACCTGCGTAACTGGCGGCACCGCTAGCGGCAGTAATGCCGGGAACCACTTGAAAGCTAACACCATGTTCGATAAGTGTTTCGAGCTCTTCACCACCTCGACCAAAAATAAATGGATCACCACCTTTGAGTCGCACCACACGATTACCTGCTAGGGCTTCCTTTGCTAACAACTCATTAATTTGATCTTGAGGAACAGTGTGTTTGCTTTTGGCTTTGCCCACATAGATTTTTTCGGCATCTCTCCTAACTAGCTCTAACACTTCTGGAGAGACTAGGCGGTCATACACCACCACATCAGCCTTTTGCATCAGGCGTAACGCTCTAAAAGTTAATAAATCTGGGTCTCCAGGACCTGCGCCTACTAAGTACACTTCACCAGCCGTTTTACTGGCTTCTGGGGCATTTAATTTGTCCAAAAACTTTTGTTCAGCAATTTGGTCGTTACCTTGTAACACGTTTTCGGCTATGTCGCCGTCTAACACGTCTTCCCAAAAATAACGTCGTTCAGTTACTGATTTGAATCGTTTCTTCACGGATTCCCTGAATTTCTCGGAAAACTGCCCTAATAAACTGATTTTTTGCGGGATCACAGATTCGAGTTTTTGTCGCAAATATCTGAGCAAAACCGGTGCTACGCCACCGCTACTAATTGCAATAATGATAGGTGAACGGTCAATTATAGATGGGGTTATAAATTGACAAAGTGGGGTGTTGTCTACCACGTTAACTAAGATTTTTTGGGCTCGGGCGTGATCGTGAATTTGCGTGTTGAGTACGCTATTGTCTGTGGCCACAAACACCATTTGTTTATTACTTAAATCTGACTCGTTGTAAGGCCTGACAATAAGATTGATTTTTTCTTCATTGGCAAATCGTTGTACGGTATCGCACACCCAAGGTGCAACAACAGTGATATTTGCCGAGGTTTTTAACAGTAATTCCACTTTACGTGCAGCTACTTCTCCGGCGCCCACAACTAAACATGTTAAGTCAGTGGTATCTAAAAAAATTGGGAAATATTGCATGTGTTAATACTCGTAAAAATCAAGGGTTCAGTGTGCCCGTTTAACCTATAAGTGAAAACCAATTAAAATAGAATTTATATTCCAATTAGTTATTAATAGAGTGGGTGGGTTGAAGTTTTTACATAAAAAAAGGGGCTAATCAGCCCCTTAGTTATTTTCAAAAATTAGACATTAGTCACGATTAGCTGGATTACCACGTTTTTTGGGCGGTTGCTCTGACCATTCGCGCATACCTAAACTACGGCCTGCAACACGGGTTTTTTGTAAAGTGTCGTGTGTCGCTTTCGGCATATCTTTGGGTAAATCCACCGTACTGAAATTATCATAAATTTCGATAGAACCAATATTTTTACTGCTGATATTGGCTTCGTTAGCGATGGCGCCCACTATGTTGCCAGGTTTGGCTCCGTGAGTATGACCCACTTCAATACGATAACGTTGCATACCTTCGCTAGGTGGACCAGATTTGCGTTCACGTTTCACGCGTTCACCGCCACGTTCATTGCGACCGCCACGCTCTCTTGGGCCTCGGTCGTTTCTGTCAGTTCGATCGTTTCTTGGTGGTCTAGCATTCAAATCTGGACGATCACTTTCTCTGAGGATAAGTGGCTCATCACCTTGTGCTATTTTAGCTAATGCAGCCATTATCACTTCTGGTGCAGCGTCGGTTTCTTCTTGAATTGACTCAACAATAGGAATCAGTGTCTCAATAGTTGAGTCACCAATCGCTTCAATCACACTATTTTTGAAACGAGATAAACGGGTTTCGTTCAATTCTGAAATTGATGGGATAGTCATAGAATCAATTGACTGCCTAGTGGCGCGCTCAATCGAAAACAGCATGCGTTTTTCACGGTGAGAGATAAATAATATCGCATCACCTTGACGACCTGCACGACCGGTACGACCAATACGGTGAACATAAGATTCTGTATCATAAGGTACGTCAAAGTTAATAACATGACTGACGCGTTCAACATCAAGCCCACGTGCTACTACATCGGTGGCAACTAAAATATCGATTTTGCCTTTCTTCAAACGATCTACAGTACGTTCACGGGAGTTTTGCGGAATATCACCGTTAAGTGGTTCAACAGCATAACCACGTGCAGAGAGTTTTTCTGCCAACTCCATTGTGGCAGTTTTAGTTCGCACAAAGATGATTACCCCATCAAAGGATTCAACTTCCATTATGCGTGTAAGGGCTTCCATTTTATGGTGCCCTGCAACTTGCACATAACGTTGGCGAATAGTGCTTGCAGTGGTGACTTTCGATTCGATTTTGACTGACTTTGGGTCTTTCAAATATCGTTTGGTAATTTTACGAATAGGGTCAGGCATAGTGGCTGAAAACAACGCTGTTTGGCGCTCTTTTGGCGCATGGCCCAATATCCATTCTACATCGTCGATAAAGCCCATACGTAACATTTCATCGGCTTCATCAAGTACTAAGAATTTTAGTTTATCGAGTTTTAGTGTGCCTTTTTTAATATGATCAATAACACGACCAGGTGTACCTACTACGACTTGAGTTCCTCGTCTTAATTGGCGGATTTGGTTATCGTAAGATGAGCCACCATAAATTGGTAGTACATTAATCTTCTTAGAAAAACTCGCGTAAACTTGGAAGGCTTCTGCTACTTGGATTGCCAATTCTCGAGTAGGAGCCAAAACCAATAATTGGGTGTTTTTGTCGTCAGGATCAATGTTAGCTAACATAGGTAACGCAAAAGCAGCGGTTTTGCCGGTACCTGTTTGTGCGGTACCTAATAAATCATGGCCGTCAATAATAAGTGGAATACACTGTGCTTGAATAGGGGTTGGTTTTTCGTAGCCGACTTTTTCTAATGCTTGCAGCAGTTCTTCGGGTAGGTTTAAATCTCTAAATGTTATTTCAGATGTGGTGGTTGTCATCAATTTTCCCAGGGTACAGGCAGGCACAGCGTTATTTGAATCGGTAATACAATTTCTAAAATCAGTAATACAATTATTTAAGGCGAAGCCGGCACGGTTTCAAAGGTCAAATTATATTCGATTTTCGACATTTACTCCACGTAATGCTTTGTTTAATTGCATTATTTTTTGAAAATGTCATTTTGTGGTGCACAACTTTGTGGTTTATTGTCAATGGTGTTGCAAATATGTCAGCTAGTTGCATCATTTGGTTAACAAAAGGCGACTAATTCCTCCATTTGACAAAATTTAAAAATATAAGTCGTTTTAAAGTACAGAATAAAGGCAGCTATGAACCCCAGTATTAATAAAGATCGATTTATCCCTTTGCGAAAAACAGATTTAATTCAATCATGTATAGAAGATCGACAATTGAGTTGTGAACAACAAAACGAATTTAGAACTCTTTGCCACTTAATCGTGAGTACTTTGCATTTTGAATACCACCAAGTTCTTGAAGAGTTAAAAGATAGTTATGCTCCTTTTGACCCAAACGCAGACACTTTAACTGTTACTAAGTTAACGGCTGACGTTTTACAGCGTAAACAAGCCAATTTCACCGCTAGATTTACCCAAGTATTAAATGCTGCCAATTTTGAAAAAGTCACAGATCAAGATCTTCAAGAGGCGTTACAAGAAGAGTCATTGTTTAAAGTCAGATTAGCAGTTGATTTTGACGATTTTGAAGATGTGGTTTTTTATCGGCGTGGGGAATATCAGCAAACAGAAACTATCAGTAAATTTTGGGGATTACATAAGCAAAAGATAACGTTCACTAATTACGATAAGGTTGCAGTATATATAAAGTTTAAAGAGGCCAGTTATTTCAATCAACACAAAAAGGTAACAACAAAATTAGAAGCTCAACCAGGCGGTTCGCAACCCGGCGGTTCGCAACCCGATAGTTCGCAACCAGGATCCACCGTTATTAAGCTTTTTCAGAATGTACCTAAGGCCGATTTGGAAATGTTGTTTCCCAATAGTCAGGTTCGAATGCGGACCATTGATAAAGCAATAATAGGAGGCTCCGCTTTAGTAGGTGGAGCGGTAGTCTTGGTTACTAAACTGGGTGCTTCTTTAATAGTGTTAGCTGGCCTTTTGAGTTATTGGTTTGGATTAAGTCATAAAGAAGTCACTATTACTACTCAAGAATTGCTTGCTTTGGGTGTCGGAACAGGCGTATTAGGTGGTTTTATTTTCAAAGAGTGGAGTAAGTTTAAAAATCGCAAACTGCGTTTTATGAAAGCATTAGCGGATAACCTGTACTTTAAAAATCTCGATAACAACTCTGGCGTTTTTCATCATCTTATTGATTCTGCTGAAGAAGAGGAATGCAAAGAGGCCATCTTGGCGTATTATTTTCTTGTGGTTCAAGGGGCTCCCATGTCTAGCGAAGAGCTCGACAAAAAAATAGAGCAGTGGTTCGAAGATAAATTTGAATTTCAAATTGATTTTGAAATTGCCGACGCTTTGAGTAAATTGGAACGATTTGGTATTGTCACATTAAACGCTGGTCAATACACAGCCTTGCCCATGAGGGCCGCACAAGCACAACTTGATGCCCAGTGGGATGGAATATTTAACGTTGTTAATACCCCAATTCAAGCGTGAGTTGGGGTTATCAATAAAACTGCTAGCGCTAGTCGCATAACGTAAAGACACATGTCATTATATGACCATACAAAGTGATACAAGGAATAATCTACATGAAAGGTTTTAGTTCAACGCAGTTAAAATATGCATTGGCCGTTGTTGCATTAGGTGCGTTATCAAGTTGCGGTAAACAAAGCAGTGACGAATATCTAAAGGAAGCGCAACAATATATTGCTGAAAATAATCCTGCTGCAGCCATTGTTGCCCTGAAAAATGCGGTGCAATTGGAGCCGAAGTCGGCTCAAGCTAGATTTGAACTTGGTCAACTGTATATACAACAGAAACAGTTTGAAAGTGCTGAAAAAGAGCTTAACCGTGCCTTAGAATATGGTTTTGAAGCATCCCAAGTATTGCCACTATTAACTCAAGCGTATCAACGTACAGGTGCCTATTCGGCGATCAGTAAATTAGAACACTCTGAAACAGGCTTAACATCGGTCGAGCGAGCTGAAATTGGCTATTTCAAAGTGGTGTCTTTGGCTAGATTAAATAAGCTAGACGATGCGCGTATTTTGATTGAAGAATTATCTGAATTAGAAACTGATTCTGTTTTTAAGGGATTAACATCATCATATTCGTTGGTGTTAGACCAAAAGTATGACGCAGCCGCTGTTGCAGTAGCAAAGCTACGTGAACAAGCTCCCCAAAATGCGGAAGTGTTGAAGTTGTTAGCGCAACTAAAATTGTCTCTTAATGCGCCTCAAGAAGCTGCCGAGATTTATAAAGACTATGTGCAGTATTATCCTGAGGACATACAAACAACCTTTGTTTTGGCGAAGTTATTGGTCGATATAGGTGATTTAACCGCAGCTGATCCATACTTAGATGAACTACTTCTAATAAATGATCAAAATCCTTTATTGAATCAATTAAAGGCCGCGACCTATGCTAATAAAGGTGACTACGCTAACGCCCTTAAGCGAGCGGAAATTGCCATAACTGCAAATGTTGAAGCGCCGTCTATTCGTTTGATTGCCGGTTATTCAGCTTACCAACTGCAAGATTTTGAAAGTGCCAACCGACATTTAACCTATATCGCGGCCTTGTTGCCAGATAATCATCCTGGACTAAGATTACTTGCCGCTAGCCAATTGCAATTAGGGCTAACTTCAGAAGTAGGAGATGTTTTAAATAGACTGGATACACTTTCTGACGAAGACGCGGCTTTGTTTTCCAAAGCCAGTTACGAACTGTTACGTGATGGTTTTGAGAAAGAAGCCAAAGTATTTATTGATAAGTCTTCAGATATTAGTCGGACCGCAGAAGACTTAACTCGTTTAGGGTTGTTACAACTTTCACTGAACAATCTTGATGGCATAGTCAACTTAGAAGAAGCCGTCAGTAAATCCCCAGAATTGGTCAGTGCCCAAACCACGCTAGCAAAAGCCTACATTGTGACTAAGCAATATGATAAAGCCTTGGAATTGGCAAATACTTGGAAAACCAACAGCCCAGAAGATGCAAAACCCTATTTGTTGTCGGGTGATGTGTATACTAGGCAACAGAAATTTGATGAAGCAAAAGTAGAGTTCGAAAAAGCCTTAACCCTCGATAAAACCAGTCCTTCACCTAAGTTAGCTATGGTTAATTTGGCTTTAGCTCAAAAAGATACCCAGCAGGTTAACTTGTTATTAGAGCAGTTGCTGATTGAGTTTCCGAATAACATCTCCGCTTTGGCAACGCATTATTTGGTCAGTAAGCAAGCTAATAATCAGTCCTTGGGAATACAAAAAATTCAAGCCGCTTTCAACCGTGATCCAGCCAATCTTGCTATACGATTATTGTTAGCTCGGGTCCAAGTTGTTGAGTCTAATTTCCAAAACGCGATTGATCTTTTGATTGAAGTAAAAAACCAAAAAGACTTACCTAAGGCTTATTGGAAAACATTAGGCCAAAGTTATATTAAAACCAATCAACTGCGCCCAGCGACTCAGCATTATGATGCCTGGTTGAAAAAAGAACCCAATGATAAAGACGCGATGGTTGGGAAATTATTGTTACTCGACAGCCAGAATGAGTTTGAAGAAGGCTCAAAATTAACTCAAGGGTTCCTTAACAATCGTGACGATGTACAAATGCAGTTATTGAATACTCATTTCTTGATTATGCAAGGGGAGTTTGCCGCGGCCCAAAAGGCCTATGATGGATTACCTGAAAACGTCCTAGCGCTGCCTATCGCTAAAGGTTTCTTAGCGCGTTTTCAATTAAATAATAAACAACCTGAGTTAGCCTTAGAGAACGCATTAATCGCTTATAATGCACTGCCTAATGTTAAAAATCTTATGTTGCTAGTCTTTACCTACGAAACCTTGCAGCAACCCAATAAAAGTATAGATTTACTTACTCAACATGTAGAAAAGCAACCTAAGGATTTAGCCGCAAAAATGTTGTTGGCAGAAAGGCAGATAGGCGGCGACTTATCCGGCGCTATGCAAACCTATGAAGTGGCATTGCAACAAAATCCAAATAATTATATTGCGAACAATAACTTAGCCTATTTACACTTACAAAACGACGACATCCAAAAAGCCAAGGGATTTGGGGAAAAGGCAGTTGAACTCAAACCCGATAATCCAGCTGCTTTGGATACTTTAGCGCAAATTTTGGTAGCGGAAAAAAATTATACAGAAGCCTTAAAGCTATATGACCGAGCAATAACCGATGAAATGCAAAATGAGGAAATTTATCTTAATTACGTTGAAGTCTTGTTATTAGCAGAAGAATCATTTTTAGCTAAGCGTAAACTGGGCCAAAGGGAAATGAAACAAGAAAAATCTATAATGAGAATCGCTAAACTAAAAGTGGATTATGGTTTAGAGTAACCTTCGAAAAATCGTAACGTTTTGTTTTGTTTGGTTCTTGGTTACTTAATTCAATCCTAAACTGAGCGAGTCATTGACTTATTTAAAGGCTACTTATGTAGCCTTTTTTATTTACTCACAAACAATCTTTATTATCTTGAGTGCCTGTATGAGGTGCCGTTATTTTAAGGCTCTATTTCTAAAGCATGCAAGCTAGTTGCTTATATTGCCTAAACTTTAAGAGAATAGACGTGCTTCACCTGCTTGGCGTCTTTTTGATTTTATGACTAACAATAATGTAATGAATCCAGGCAATGCTTGTACATATAGAATACTGATTTTAGCCGTAAGACCACCAAAAATACCGGCAATGGTAATACATATAAGTAGAAACATCTTGAGGCTCTGATTGCCGCTTATTAGAGCCCAAAGTAGCCCAAAGCCCAAAAAACCATTATATAAACCTTGGTTCATAGCCAGAACTTCAGAAGATTTTGCTACTTCTGCTGACATTGCAAATATTTTTTGACCAATAGGATGGTTCCAAAAAAACATCTCCAATACCATTATACCCATATGTAATAGGGCGACTAAAAAGGTCATAAACCCAGCTAAAAACTTCATTAATATTACCTTGGCTACTTTGTGACAGATGAATATTTCATAGTGTGGGAAATCGACTTCAGTTGCAAGGGTTGCAATTGATACACCAGTGTTAAATGACAGACAAGATAAAAACAAAAAAGCGCCAAAAAGGCGCTTTTAAAATTTTAACTTTAATAGTGGATTTATTTATTGCCTTTTTGACCCTTCATATAACGGAAGAAGTCACTGTCTGGCTCTACTACCAAAATATCTTGCTTGCTGCTAAAGCTTTTCTTATAAGCGTCCATACTACGTAAAAAACTATAAAACTCAGGATCTTTTGTGTAAGTCTCAGCATATATTTGTGCCGCTTGAGCATCACCCTCACCTTTAAGTTTCCGTAGGTTTCGTTCTGCATCGGCTAACATAACCGTTATTTTGGCATCGATATCCGCTTTAATAAACTCGGCTTTCTCTTTACCTTCAGAACGATGTTCTCTCGCTACCGCTTCACGCTCTGTGCGCATCCGCTGGAAAATGAAATTACGAACTTCTAGCGGTAAATTGATTTGTTTAACACGTACATCAACAATTTTTATACCTAATTCATCTGAACTTGTAGACGCTTGTTCCATTGCTTCGTCCATTAGTTCTGAACGTTCCCCAGAAACAATCTGCTGAATAGTACGAGTACCAAACTCAGAACGTAGTCCATTATTCACTTTTTGTTGTAAGAGTATTTCAGCGCTGGTTTTGATACCACCGGTCGCCAGATAGTACTTAGCAAAATCTTCGATTCTCCACTTAACATATAAGTCGACGATCAAATCTTTTTTCTCAGAAGTAACAAAACGATCAGGTACTTCATCTAAGGTTTGAATTCGGGCATCTAGGCTTACGACGCGGTCAAAAAACGGTAGTTTTAAGTGTAAACCTGGTTCGAAAACTTTGGTGTCACCTGTGTCGCTATCCCTTTGAACTTTACCAAACTGGATAACTATGGCTTTGTTGCCTTCTTCTACAACAAACAAAGAACCAAATACGAGTAGGCCTAAGGCCACAATAATTAGAGCAATAAAGTTTTTCATCGCTTAGTTTCTCCCACTACGAACGCCGCTACTGCGACTGCTTCTGGAATTGGTGTCAACCGCTTGGGTGTCGTTGTCTTGATTCCTCAATCCTTCTAAAGTACTTCTAATATTGGCGGGAATAGACGGACCTGATTGATTACTCAATATTTTTTCCAAAGGTAAATACATCATGTTGCCAGTGCCTTTTGTATCAACCAAAATTTTACTGGTATTACCATAAACCTCTTCCATAGATTCAATATATATTCTGCTTCGTGTCACTTCTGGTGCAGCTTTATATTGAGGCAACAATTCTTCAAAACGTGCTATTTCACCTTGCGCTTCTAATGTCACACGTTCTTTATATGCTTGTGCTTCTTGTGCCATGCGGTTAACTTGTCCACGGGCACGTGGCTCGATTTCACGAGAATACGCTTCAGCTTCGTTGATAAAACGTTGCTCATCTTCTTGTGCTGCAATGGCATCATCGAAAGCTTCTTTTACTTCCTCTGGTGGTCTTGCATCCTTGAAGTTCATATCCACAACAGATATACCCATATCGTATGACTCAATAATGCCAGTTAATTCATCACGCACCGCTTGCCTTGCCGCTTCACGACCACTGGTTAATACGTCATCCATTTTTGAATGACCTACAACATAACGAATCGCACTATCGAAAGCCTGACTTAAACTCTCTTCAGGGCTAGTCACAGCAAAACTGTATTTATAAGGTTCGAGGATACGGTACTGCACTTCCATCTCAACTCGTACAACGTTTTCATCTTCAGTTAACATTGAACCAGAGGACGGCATAGAACGGATCGTTTGTACATCTACAGGTTTGACAGTGTCTACGAAAGTAGGCTTCCAACGTAAACCAGGGTCAACAAAGTGGCTAAATTCGCCAAAACGTAACACTACGCCTCGCTCGGCTTCACGAATAGTGTAAAAACCACTAAACACCCAACCTATGACTAATATGCCAAAAATAACAGCCATGCCAATGCCACCAAGGCTTTTACCGCCTGATGAACCGCCACTGCTGCCACCACCAAACTTGCCAAATTTATTCATCAAGTTTTTGAATACCTCGTCTAAATCAGGTGGGCCTTGATCTCGGCCGCCCTTGTTTTTCCAAGGATCATTATTGTTTCCACCGGGCTCATTCCAAGCCATCATTTCTCTCCAACTAGTTAATTCAATAAATTAGGTCTAAGACCAATACGCGTTTTTTAAAGATTTTGATCTGTTATATTTTGCTAATGTTTCACTATATAGGACTCTAAATCAACGTCGATCCGTTTTATGAGTCTGTTCCAATCGCTTTGCTCCATTCGCACATCGACTAACCAATTACCATTTTCCGCATAATCTTGTGAAGCAATACAATTCATCTCAAAAAAAACGCCTCGCAAACTACTTTTCTGCGGCGGTATCGATAAGCTATGTTGTACCATGTTTTTTGATAAACACTCAGTAATTGCGTCGAGCAATAACTCAATTCCTTCACCTTGCTGGGCAGAGATCCAAACGCGAATTGGCATACCTGATTCATCACGATCTATTTTTGCACCTACACCTTCCATGCGGTCAATTTTGTTACATACTATTAATTGTTGAATATCGTCAGCTTCTATTTCTTCCAATACTTCATCTACTTGTCCAATATTCTCTCGAAACTGCTCGTCCGAATAATCAACTACGTGTAATAACAAGTTAGCTTGTTGGGTTTCCTGTAGAGTTGCTTTAAAAGCCGCTATAAGATCATGGGGGAGATGTCTGATAAAACCAACCGTATCAGCAAGAATTGCTGAGCCCACATCTTGTAACTGAATTTTTCGGAGCGTTGGATCTAAGGTCGCAAATAGCTGATCTGCTGCATACACCGCAGATTGTGTCATGGTATTAAACAGCGTTGATTTACCGGCGTTGGTATATCCAACTAATGAAACAGTTGGGATTTCGGCTCTGACCCTAGAGCGACGCCCTTGCTCTCGTTGTTTTTGTACTTTAGCAAGACGACGTAAAATCGCTTTGATTCTTTCTCTCAATAGCCGTCTGTCAGTTTCAAGCTGACTTTCACCTGGCCCACGTAGACCAATACCACCTTTTTGTTTATCTAGGTGAGTCCAGCCGCGAATTAATCGAGTACTGATATGACGAAGTTGCGCTAACTCTACTTGTAACTTTCCTTCGTGGGTACGAGCACGCTGAGCAAAGATGTCCAAAATTAAACCTGTGCGGTCGAGGACTCTACATTTACAGAGTTGTTCTAAATTTCGCTCTTGGGAAGGGGATAAACTATGGTTAAAAATAACCACATCAGCTTGTTGTGCTCTGACTACATTGGCAATTTCTTCAGCTTTGCCACTCCCGACAAAATAACGCGCCTGTGGTGCCTGTCGAGATCCTGTGACTACGTCTACAGCGTTTACGCCAGCAGACGACACCAGTAATTGTAATTCTAATAAATCTTCTTTGCTATTTTCATCAGCAAAATCAACATGTACTAAAACAGCTTGCTCACCTGCTGCATAACGGTCAAACAAGCCAATCTCCTAAAACCATCTAGTTTTCGTCTGCTTCCGTCTGACCAGCAGTAGGCATTGGAATAGCACGTGATGGAACAACGGTCGAGATTGCATGTTTATAAACCATTTGGCTTACAGTATTTTTGAGTAAAATAACAAATTGATCGAACGACTCTACTTGTCCTTGTAATTTAATACCGTTGACAAGGTAAATGGACACAGGAATACGCTCTTTTCGCAGCGCATTGAGGAACGGGTCTTGTAATGATTGCCCTTTTGCCATGATTTATCCTTTTTATTATTATAAATTTACCTTAGAGCAGGATTATACAGTAAAACAAATAGCTGTATAGACCGCCTTAGGATTGAAGTTGACTCAGTTTAATGACTTTCGACAGATTGTTAGTCGAAAACGTGTCTAAAGGGTTAATATTTTCCCATCCTCTTAACCAAGTCAACTGTCTTTTGGCCAACTGCCTAGTTGCTGCGATAGATTTTTCACGCATTTCGTTAAAATCGAAGTCTCCGTCTAAGTATTGCCACATTTGACGATAACCCACACACCTTATAGAGGGTAGGTTTAAATGTAGATCACTTCTACACTTTAATTTTTCTACTTCCGCCTGAAACCCTTTATCTACCATGGTTTCGAATCGCTGAGCAATACGTTGATGTAACACTTTACGATCCTCTGGGGCGATACAAAACTGCTTGATATTATAAGGTATGGGGTCGGACTTAGTCGCCATCAAGTCTGTCATTGAGCGATTTGTTAGAAGATAAACTTCTAAGGCTCTTATTAAACGCTGGGGATCATTAGGGTGAATACGTTTCGCTGAGGCTGGGTCGAATTGTGCCAATTGTTGATGTAATACATCCCAACCAGACGCTTCGGCTTGGGCTTCAATGGCTCGCCTTACATCTTGATCTGACTCAGGAAGAGGTGAAAGCCCATCAATCAGGGCTTTGTAATACATCATGGTGCCGCCTACCAATAATGGGATATTTCCTCTGGCGGTGATGTCTTGCATAGCTAAAAGTGCATCTTTTCTGAATTCTGACACTGAATAGCTCTGAGCGGGATCTAAAATATCAATTAACTTGTGGGGCGCCTTTTTTAACTCTTCCGCGCTGGGTTTAGCCGTGCCTATGTCCATGCCACGGTAGATTAATGCCGAATCGACGCTGATTATTTCACAGGGTAGGTTTTCGCAAAGTTCTATCGCGAGATCTGTTTTTCCAGACGCAGTAGGCCCCATCAAAAAAAGAGCCGGCGGTAAGGGTTGGGTGCAGTCACTCATAGGCATTTAGCCACTTATCTAATTCCACGGATTTGCCTATTTGAGCAACATCTCGTTTTAGGTTAGTTGTTGAACTAGCAAATTGTTGCCACAACTCCTGAATCTGACTAGGAGTGCGTTCTTCATTTGCAGTTATGCAAGTTAGCAAGTGCTTACGTACTTGCATGCTATCTGTATCTGAACATGCCAAAATTTGTTCTAAACATTCTATCCAACGAAATTGCCTTAATCCTGCGGGCACTTTTCGCAAAATAATTCTATTGGGCGTCCAACCTATCTCGACACTATTGTCTAGAAGTGGTTGGTAAAGGTTTTTAGCTTGTGTCAGTAATTCTGTTGTAGAGGTAATTGAAATTGGCATTAACAGTGGTTGACTAACGGGCATCGCTTCTGAGTAGAGGGAAGACATCACCCTAAGGTGTAATGTGTTTAGTTCAACTACATAAAATGTTAGCTCAACCTTAACTAAGATGTGGTTATCTGAAACGTGCAGCCACTGTCCGAGTTGGCCCAAAACGGGAGCAGAATGACTCGATTGAGTCGGAGTCATGAGTTGTTGGTAGTTTTTTGACGTTTGCTTAATGACTTGAGAAGCGTTTACTAAGTGCTCAGCTTTCCTTTTATCTACCAATGTATTTGTATAGTTAGAAGCTAGACCAGCAGATCCGCGATAGCCCGACCCCCCTTCATCCACTTTTGATTCAGAAGACTGCCTTTGCAAAGGTTGAATATAATCGTGTTTGGGTTCGGCTTGGTCCAATATATTGACCTCAGCATCCACCTGTTGCTGACCTTGTTGAAAATATTGATTCAAGGAGTCCGTTAATGCTCTGTAAATAAAATCATGCACTAACCTAGCTTGATGGAATCTAACTTCGTGTTTGGCTGGATGGACATTCACATCAACCTGATTTGGCTCAAGGGTCAAATACAATACATAGGCGGGATGTAAATCGGTACCTACAAGTCCTTCAAATGCTTGGCGAACTGCGTGATTAATCAACTTATCGCGCATCATTCGCCCATTGACGTAAAAATATTGGAATTCGCTTTGGGCCTTAGCTTGTTCTGGTTGCGCTAACCAGCCTTTCAACTCAAAATCTTGGTATTGACTGTTTAACGCTATGCTTTGCTCTGAAAATTCCTTACCACATATGGCTCCAAGTCGCTTTACTTCTGATCCTTGGGCCTTCACCGCCGGGTACTTTCGCAGTAATTTACCATTATGTTTTAGGCTAAAACTCACATCAAAACGGCTTAAGGCAATACGTCTAACTACTTCATCGATATGAGCAAACTCAGTTTTTTCGGTGCGTAAAAATTTGCGCCTTGCGGGCGTATTAAAAAACAAATCGACCACATCAACGCTAGTGCCATCTGGATGTGCCACCGGATTGAGTTGCACGTGCATATCCCGCCCTTCGCAATGGGCTTGCCACCCTTGGCTTTGGTCTTTGGGTTTAGAACTTAAGATTAAACGCGCCACTGAACTAATACTGGCTAAGGCTTCACCGCGAAAACCTAAACTACAAATGGCTTCTAAATCATCTAGCTTGGCTATTTTACTTGTGGCATGGCGACTTAATGCTAAGGCAAGTTCGTCGTGCACGATACCGCTACCATTGTCTCGGATCAAAATGCGTTTATGGCCACCTTTTTCTATATCTATTTCAATTGCAGTCGCCCCTGAATCCAAGCTGTTCTCTACTAACTCTTTGACAACAGAAGCGGGACGTTCAACCACTTCTCCAGCGGCAATTTGGTTGGCTAATCTAGCGGGAAGAATTTGAATCGGCAAAAGTTGACCTTGGAATAATTGTGTATAGTGTAGATTAGGTGCTAGGGATTGTCAGAACTTGACCGATACGCACCACATCAGTATTGAGATTATTGGCTTTTTTTAATGTACTGATACGCACATTGTAACGTTGCGCAAGCAAAGATAAAGATTCACCGCTGCGCACTCTATGGGTGCGTTTTTCTTGTTTCCATTTAGCCCACAACGAGCCATCAGGAGGTGACCCTTTGAAATGTTGTTTAAGCCCGTTAAATACTGACTGTGCCAACCTCTGTCTATAATCAGACCAATTTAGATTTTTCTCTTCTTGAGGGTTAGAGATAAATCCAGTCTCGACCAAAATTGACGGAATATCTGGAGACGTTAATACCGCAAGACTAGCTGCTTGGGGGATTTTTTTATGTAATTTTGTGACTTTGCTTAAATGTTTAATCATGTCACGACTTACATCGTAACTAGTGGTTAAGGAATAATCCATAGACATATCAAGAAAGGCCTCGGCTAAATAACGTTCGTTTGCCGTATCTTGAATAATCTCAGCGGCTCCGCCTAATAACTCTGAATGTCGTTCGGTGCGTTCCATCCAACGGCCTAGTTCAGTATTGGCTCTTTTCATAGACAAAACCCACACTGACGCGCCACTAGGTTGTGGTGTGGTAAATGCATCGGCGTGAATTGATACAAACATATCCGCTTTATGCTTTCTGGCAATTTGTGGGCGTTTGTTAGGTGAAATATAATAATCACCGGTACGTGTCATTATAGGTTTCATGCCTTTTTCTTTGGCAATCAATAATTCTAAACGTTTCGCTATTCCCAAAGTTACATTTTTTTCATAACTACCCGCTCGACCAATGGAACCTGGATCCTCACCGCCGTGCCCGGCGTCAATAACAATGATGATGTCTCTATCTGTAGTGGATTTCGAATTTAAAACAATTTGTGGTGCTGCAGAATCGGGATCATTTAGATCAATTACCAACCTGTCGCCATAGGGAGCGGTAGGGGGTAAAGCAAAGATATTTTTTTCGAGTGGTTTGGACAACTCAATCACAACTCGCACAGATTGTGGGTCCTTGGCTGTGCTGTAACGTACTTTTTTGACTAACTTACTGTCATTGAGCACTTTAGAAAAATCGAAGGTTTTGGGTGTGTTTTCTATGTCGATAACTAATCGTTGCGGATTTTTTAAGGTGAAATAGGTGTAGTTAGGTGTTTTTTCTAAATCGAAAACTAAACGTGTGGTATTTGGCGAAGGCCAAATACGTAACCCTTCAATGGTATTTTTAGCAAAACTTGCCGTGCTAAAAGCCATCAGTATAAAACTGATTAACAGTAGGTTAAGTTTTTTAAAGCAACACGTTTGCATTATTATTTTTCTAGTTTAATAGTCTAAGCAAATCCGAGCCTTTTGCAGATTTGGCCTGCATCGATAACGCGCGTCCTGTTTGCGTGTATTCAATACTAATGTGTAAATCCGCAGATGCCAAGAGGCCAGCGCCTTTGTCTGGCCATTCAATCAAACAAATACAGTCTGAATCAAAATAATCTCGAATGCCCATAAATTCTAATTCTTCAGGATCAGACAAACGGTATAAGTCAAAGTGAAACACCCGCCAGTCGCCTATTTCATAGGGTTCAACTAATGTATAAGTAGGGCTCTTGACCTTACCTTTATGTCCTAAACCTTGAATAAAACCTCGGCTAAAAGTGGTTTTACCTGCACCTAGATCACCTTCAAGATAGATCACCATACCTTGATTACAGTGCTCTGCTAATTTTCCTGCTAAAGCAACAGTGGCTTCTTCATCCATTAAGTCAAAATGTGTTGAAGGTAAATCCGCAAGGGGAGAAATCATTGAAATACTCATAATCCGTTAACAATGGCTCGTAAAGGTTGCAATAAATCTGAGGCAATCATACCACGTTGACCATATTGTATGGCAACTCTGTCTCCGGCTTCTGCATGAGCGCATACACCATAAACAGCAGCTTGTTGTGAGGTTAATCCTTGGGCTAAAAATGCGCCAATTACACCGGTTAATAAATCACCCATCCCCGCCGTTGCCATACCTGGGTTTCCCCCTTTACAAACCCAGCATTGTGCCTGTTGCTGTGCTTCATCTGTTTGAATGATAGAGCCAGCCCCTTTTAAAACACAAATTGCTTGATATTTTTGCGCGAGATGTTTGCTCGCCGAATATCTATCATTTTCAATTTGAGCAATGTTGCATGCCAATAAACGACTCGCCTCTCCCGGGTGTGGTGTGAGTACAAAGGCCGGTAATTGTGCCAAAGTATCCAGGAGTTCGGCATCATCCGACATCACTGCTAACAAATTTAGAGCGTCAGCATCAAAGACCATTGGCTTGGGGTGACGTTTAAGATGAGCCATTAATCGGGAAAATTGCTGATGCGCCCAATCATCTTGTCCTAACCCTGGCCCTATTACAATATGAGTACACCAACTCAATGCTGCTTCTAGGTCTTTGTTTACAATCATGATTTCAGGACGGTCAGAGGATATAGCTAAACAGCTTGATTCATGGCAAAAAACTTTGACTAATCCTACACCACAACGCAGAGCTGATTCGGCACTGAGGCGAATTGCACCAGCCATTCCTTGGTTACCACCAATACATAACAGTTTTCCGAAAGACCCTTTATTAGCATGTACTGATCTGGATTTTAAAGGTTGTAACATCTGCCAGTCGACCATTTGTGCTTTAACATTGGCAATACTAAAAAACTCCGTAGCAACCGCCAGGTCAGCAAAGTTAAGGGAACCACAATAGTCTTTACCCACACCGCTAACCAATCCAGGTTTGATTGCAACAAAAGTAATAGTCTCATCAGCTTTTACACATATAGGCAGTGCTTGCCCTGTATTAGCATGCATCCCAGAAGGTAAATCTATGCTCAATACAGGCACCAAAGCTTGATTGATTTTTTTGATAACAGCTTGAAAGATGGGGTTAACTTCGCCATTTACACCTGTGCCCAATAATGCATCTACAATCACGTCAAATTGTGTGTAATTTTGTTCAGAAAATTCTCGTGTTAGCCCCCCTATATTTTGCCATTCTGATTGCGCTTGTTTGGCATCACCCTGAAGTACTCGGTTAGGATCTTGGCATACAACCACAACCCCCATGTCCGCCTTTAAAGCCAATTTAGCTAACACGTAACCATCACCTGCATTATTGCCATTACCGGCAACCACTAAAATACGCTGTGCCTTAGGCCATTGCTTTGTTAACCTTTTAAACGCGGCATCGCCTGCTCGTTGCATTAATTCGAACATACTACATCCAGCCATCTGTGCAGCCCGAGGTTCCAACGCTTTGACTTGTTCTGAACTCACAATTTTATGTGCTAGAATCGCAGCTGCTTGCTCGGTTAACAGGTTTGTCAATGTCATCTCCTAACACTTCTGAATTATTGTCTCTGGCTGAAAATATCAAGGCTTGGGGCAAAGCGCTAGGTTTTCAGCAAGTAGGTATTTGTGATGTTGATTTAAAACAACATGAATCTCACCTGCAATCATGGCTGGAAAAAGGCTTTGGGGGAGAAATGCACTACATGTCGGAACACGGTATGAAAAGAGCTAGGCCAGCAGAGCTATTGCCCGGAACTATGCGGGTTATCAGTGTCAGAATGGATTATCTGCCTCCTGATGCAAAATTTGCTGAGACCTTAAAAAACAAACAGCAAGCCTATATTAGTCGTTATGCCCTTGGCCGCGATTATCACAAGTTGTTGCGAGCTCGTTTAAAAAAATTAGGCGAAAAAATAAAGACAGAATGCGCCGAACTAAATTTTCGTCCTTTTGTTGATTCAGCGCCAGTGCTCGAGCACGCTATTGCTGAAAAAGCCGGAATAGGATGGACAGGTAAGCACTCACTTACAATTAACAAAGAGGCGGGATCTTGGTTCTTTTTAGGTGAGTTATTTGTCGATATTCCTTTGCCTGTAGATAAGTCTTTGGCTGAAAATTGTGGTAGTTGCACGGCTTGTCTGACAATTTGTCCTACTCAAGCAATAGTAGAACCTTATGTGGTGGACGCTAGACGTTGTATTTCTTACCTGACCATAGAGCAAAAAGGCGCTATTCCAGAACAATACCGAGCTTTAATTGGTAATAGGGTTTACGGCTGTGATGATTGCCAACTGATTTGTCCTTGGAATCGCTACGCTAATATTACCGATGAGGCAGATTTTCACCCTAGACAAAAGTTGATGAGCCAAGAACTTATTGAGTTATTCACTTGGGATGAAGCAACATTTCTGAAAAATACTGAAGGTTCACCCATTAGGCGTATTGGGTTTGAACGCTGGCAACGCAATTTAGCCGTGGGTTTAGGTAACGCTGAGTATTCAGAAAGCATTGTCAATATTTTGCAGGCCGCCTTGTCCGAGGCATCAGACTTGGTTAAAGAACATATTCACTGGGCATTACAACAGCATCAAAACAAAACCATTCAAAAACCAACCAACCCTAGTCGCTTAACTCAAAGATTAGTCCGCAGTATCGAAAAGGGGTTAGTTCGGGACGCGTAGTTCGGGACTCGTAGTTCGGGACGCGTAGTCAGGAGTGCTTAGCTCGAAAAGTTTAGGTTTATCATGGCTTAATTACACATAATCTCGCACAATTCTGCGTACATCACCATGTGAACAAGCAATTCCTATATTTGTCTCTATATGGTCAGCGGGGTAACCATATAGACCAAAGCGATTGCCTTGACTATGGCTGATTATCACAGCAAAGTTTGGATGAAAATCAATGTCTGCGCGGAAAGGATCAATAACAGGTACTTTGTATCGACCAAAATGTAACAAACCTATTTGTCTACCATTTCGAAATATAATCTGATCAAATAATGGATTTTCAATGAGCGAATACACTGCAAATTTGGGGATTTGCACTGTGACACCTTGCCAGTCCATCTGAACTATTTGCAGCTCCTCGGCCAGTGACGATATTGATTTGGGTAATTCAAATGTTTTCATCATTTCCCCCAGAGATCTGCAATTACTGATTAAGGCCTATAAAACAAAGATAGAAGAAAACGACAAAAACCGTTAAAAATTAAGATAGTAATCCTTGCAAAGTACCCTATATTCTTTGGAATACTGGCTTAATTCATTGTAAATAATAAGTTTTTCAGAGGTTTTATTAGTTTGGATTCGACTAAATTCTAATAAGAGTCGAGTGACAGCAGAGGAGGGTTGAGGTTGTACTTGAAGTTCCCTGTTACAAAACAACCCAACTGACTCCGCATAGTTTGTAAATAGCTGCGCTATTTCCATCGGCAGCACACAACAAAATTTGCCGTCGGTCGTAAGAAGCGTGTTGACTGCTCGCAAAAGTGTAGGGTGATCTAACTCAATGGTTTGTCGAGCACTTACTCGATTTCTAGTCGAAAGAGTTTTATTGGCGCTAATATTAATCGGAAAATATGGCGGGTTACTGATAATTAAGTCATAAGCCATAGTACTAGAAAAACTATGTAAATCAATATTATGGAAGGCTAGTCGTTGCTCCCAGGGGGCATTTTTAGCATTGTTTTTCGCTTGTGAAATAGCCGCTGCATCTATATCTATACCGGCAATTAAACAAGTCTGCAGTGTTTTTTGCGCTAGCATAATTGCTAATAAACCGCTTCCTGTTCCAATATCCAATACACTTTGGGCATGCTTGCTTTGAATCCAACTGCCTAACATAATGCTGTCAGTACCCACTTTCATTGCACAAGCATCATCTTCGATAGAGAATTGTTTAAACTTAAAGCCCATTTTTAGAAAACCTGCAAACGGATCATCTGTGCCGCTACGTCTATAGCGTGAACAGGTTTGTATTTTCTTAGGTTACCAAATAGCAGCGGAGCCAAAAGCGGAGACAATATACTGGCAAGTTTTTCGGCGCGTCTCATTTCTTCACGTTCACCTAATAACAAGGACGGCCTAACTGCAGCAGCGTTATCTAAGCCTGACATACCCAAAATAGCGTTCTCTAATTCTCCTTTTACCCGCAAGTAAAAATTAGTACTTTTAGCGTTAGCCCCAACTGAAGAGATCCATACAAAACTCCCAGCGCGTTGCCCTCTCGAAAGTTGAGCCGCAATATGCACATACTCAAAATCCACTTTTCGAAATGCACTTTTATTGCCCGCTTTTTTAATGGTTGTACCTAAACACACAAAAATATGATCGCAACCAAAATAGCCTTGATAATCCTGTAAGTGTTCAAAATCAACCACAATAGGCTGTACCTTAGTTGCTTCTGCGGTGAAAAAATCTTTTGAAAGTGGTTTACGCAGCAAACAGGTGATTGTTTGGTAACGAGGATCTAGGCAAAGTTGCTCCACCAATGTTTTGCCCACTAACCCAGTAGCACCTAGGACCAAAGCCGTTTTTAACATCAAATACCTGCAATTATATCTGTTGGTAAGAAACCCGTACAATTCGGCTAAATGGACTTACCCTTAAAAAAATAATGCATCATATCCTAATTATTAATGATGAGAGTAAAGATATTAAATAGTTACAAGTAACAAATGAAAACAAGTTGAACCACAGAGGACACCGGGTGCCGCGCACCGAGCTCACAGAGTGTTTTATTGAGTGCATCTAACTTGATTGCTGTCATTGTTGTCTGAGTCAGATTTAGTATGTAATTAAAGCTGATTGTTCTCTCAGTGGCATTTACAGTGGTTGAAGACAAGAATGTCGAACGGCCATTTAAAAATTCTAGGTGTCAATTAAAGGCTAATGCCATTTTTAGGTATCTATTCGCTGAAGTACCACTTGTCTATTTCATCGGCAATATTCTTAGTATCAATAGATGTATTACTACACATAACTAAGTTCATAAATTGACTCTTTGGGTAGCGACGATACATGATTCGCGCCCCTAACCAACCTCCAGAGTGAGATACCAATGGTCCATTTTCATTCTTGGAAATAAACTGTCCATTTGCGTAAAAGGTATCAGCCTCACTTTCAGGGTTAACCGGAAGAGAACTGTTTGCTTGCATAAACTCTTGTATAAATGCTGTTGGATTTTCACCTAATTTTGGTGAATAAAACTGTGCATCCCACTTTTGCATATCCTTAATGTTGGTGTGTAATCCTCCATCTCCCACAACGAACAAATTTGTCATATCATTTATATAATTACCGTCTTCATCCTTTACATACCCGTAAGCTCTATTTTTAACTAGCTCTACAGCATTATCTGCAAAAAAAGTGTTATTCATATCAAGTGGTTTAAATATATATTTATCGGTATATTCTCGAAGTGTTAATCCGCTCACTTCTTCCACTAGAATGGCTAACATTACATAGCCCATATTGCTGTAACGCCATTCAGTGTCAGGTTTTATTACTAATGGTAGCTTTTTAACGACCTCATGAAATTCTGATACGCTTAAATAATCTTCATTGCCGACTCGAAATGGATGACCTGAAACCGCTTTTAAATTAAGTGCGCCTGCTTCTGCTTGAAAATCTTCGGGGTATCCGTATGTCGAGATCAAATCGTAATCCCCCATGCCAGCTGTATGCCCAATAATGCTATTTATCGAGACCTTAACGCCATAATCAGGTAAATTAGCAACGTAGGTTGAGATGTCTTTTTTTAGGTCTATCTTACCCTGATCAGCCAATAGACGAACTGCCATTGCAACAAATTGTTTAGAAACAGATGCCATTCGATGCACATTATTATTAGACATAGCGATATTTAATTCAGCGTTCGCCAATCCGTAACCTTTTTTGATCAAAGTATTTCCATTTTCAAAAACACCAACCGAACAACCCGGTTCATTAGCCGGTATTAGTGACTTAAGTTTACTGTCTAAGGTAATAATTTTAGGTGAATCAGCAAAGACATTCATGTGTTGTATTAAAAGAGGTAGAACAAAAACTAATCGAATGAAATTTTTCATGGGAGTGGTTTTCCTTAGTTTTTCGCTGAAGATAAATTCTACATTTATAATTTGCAAGTCTATATATCCAGTGTAAACCGCTTAAAATCAAAGTGGAGGGTTCAAATTTGATGGAATGTGAATAGAGTTAAGTAGGGGCATTGAATTGAATGCCCCTACTTACAGGTTTGAATTAATTCAGCAAATAACAATTGAATATCTGCAATTGGCTCTAAACAGTCTTTTCAAATCAACAAAGCTACTAAAACTAATTTTTCACTCTGTGATTAAGATTCTTTTGGGTATGTAGCTTTTGCTAGCCACTATTCACTCCCATCTAATTACTGCTATTAAGCAAACATGTGTGTCGCTAAGGTTTTTTGAATGCCTACAACCGTGTCTTTTTTGAGCTCTTTTTCGATTGGGTTATCTTGCCCAGAGATCCAGATTTTGAGTTCTGCGTCTAAATCAAAGTGCCCAGCCGTTTCAATTTTAAATTGCGTAATGGCGCGGTAAGGAATTGAATGATAATCGACTTTACGACCGGTTAAACCTTGTTTATCAATTAAAATAAGGCGTTTGTTAGTGAATACATACATATCTCTAACAACCTTAAAAACCTGCTGAATACTTTCGGTATCACCAATTATTGGTGCTAATTCCTCTGCGACTTCGTTAATATCAATTTCAGACGCGTTGCCGAGTAATGCATCAAGTAATCCCATTTTTACTTCCTTTTACTATTTAATCAGCAGTCAGCATAATTGTTGATGCGAAAATAGCAACTACAAGCTACCATCTGGCATCTATATTAAGCAGTAATGATTATTAATTTATGTCTAATGTGATCTTTTCCGATGTGCAAGCCGCCAAAAAACGTATCAGACCCTTTATCAACAACACGCCAGTGCTTGAATCTCAGTTATTAAATCGTTGGCTAGGTCATAAGATAATGTTCAAAGCGGAGTGTTTTCAAACAACAGGCGCGTTTAAACTTCGTGGTGCCTTAAACATGATGTTAAAGGCAAAAGAAGAAGGGCGACTTGGTAATCAAGTGGTTGCTAGTAGTTCGGGTAATCACGCCCAGGCGGTGGCCTACGCAGCAAACATTTTGGGTGTCAAAGCAACAATTTATAGTGGCCAAAATATTTCTAAAGTAAAAGCCGCCGCCACACAATATTACGGTGCGACGTTAGATTTAAGTGCAACTCGAAAGGAAGCGGACGAAAAGGTCGCTGAGGCGGCGAAAAAGGTTGGTGTGTTATGGATGCCACCATTTAACCACAGAGATATCATTGCCGGACAAGGCACTGCTGCTCTGGAAGCCCTTGAGAAAACGGGGGAGGTGAATGGTGTCTTTGCTCCTGTAGGTGGGGGCGGGTTGATCTCAGGCTCATTGATTAGCACGAGATATATGTATCCCAAGGCAAGTGTAATAGGAGTTGAACCGCTAGTTGCAAATGATGCTGCAGAATCGATACGTAGCGGTGTGATCCAGTCTTTGACAACACAACCTAATACTTTGGCTGATGGCGCTGCAACTTTACAAGTGGGCGAGGAAACTTTTGCGCATTTACAAGTTTTAGATGGTTTTTATGAAGTAGCTGAAACAAAAATTGCTTACTGGACTCAGTGGTTACAACATTTACTAAAGATCCATGTTGAACCAACTTGTGCTATGACCATGGCAGCAGTAGTCGAGTGGCTTAAGTTGCAGAACAGTGAACAGAAAGTGCTAGTAATTTTGTCTGGTGGCAATATCGACCAACAAAAAATGCTTAAAATATGGCAAGATGACCATTTGCAGCAAATACCTAGTTTGTTGATTTAACGCTCAAAACCTGATTTAGTGTGAGCGTAGGGATAATATGTATTTGGCAACGTGTTTTAAAAGGAACCTATTCATTGCGGATTTTTTCAGCATGTATCATTTTGAGCGTTTTGGCGATGCAAGCGCACTCCAGTTTTGCTCAAAAAAAGCTCTTAACTCAGGCTTCTTGTACCATTGTTTATTCTTTACAGCGTTCAGCCAATGAGTATTTAAATGATGAAATTAGCCAGCTTAAAGGACAAATAGAAAAACAAAACATCCACTTTATTGATCTAAATAACTGGGGCAAAACCCCGCCTCATTTAGATCTAAGTGGTCGGCTTCGCAATCAATTACGCCAGCAATATGATCTCCCTAGTAACATAAACCAAGCCATAGTTTTAAACAAAAATGGTAAGCTAATTAGTCGTTTTACTGGCTCTGTCACTTTAGTCAATGCCATGCTTGATTGCCCTTAGACATTATAAAAATTGACTGATAACTCAATGGAATGGTTAGTCCATTTACGAACAATTTACACTGCTCGTTTAGACGTTTTTAGGTTTAAATGTTTTACTTGCGGTACTCAAATTTAAAACCTAATAGAATTCACAATGTTATCAAAATACCAGCGTTTAGGTGCACTTAACCTCAGCTATTTGCTTATCCCACTTGCACTTACACTATCTGCATGTGGTGATACAGATTCAGTTAATACACCAACAGAGATTACACCAACAAATACGACTCCTGTCGCAAATGCAGGTATAGATCAGAATGTAACTGTGAATACCACAGTTACGCTTGATGGCTCATCAAGTACTGATGCCGATGGCGACACTTTAACTTTTACATGGGTGTTGACCGACTTGCCAACCGACAGCAATGCGAGCCTGCAAAATCAAACAGACGTAGAACCAAGTTTTACCGCCGATCTTGCTGGCAATTACACTCTATCCCTTACTGTCAATGATGGGACTATCACCAGTGCAGCTGACCAAGTAACAATTGTTGCAAGTAATAATAGTATCGATATTACTAACGTTTATTTTTCTAGCTTACAAGCCTCATGCACAGAATATACAGGCAGCTATTCCTCTAATGTTACAGATGTACTGCGCAATGTGGATTTTAAAGGGGATGTTGAAATCAGCCAGTCTGGGGGAACTTGTGTGATTTCATCAAATGACATACCTAATCACGATTTTAACGACCAGGGCACGTCCTTTGCCAATGATGTGAGTGAACAGAACAATACTTATATCATTGCTTCATCGCCACAGGTTGAAGCGCAAGTTACCCCTATTAGTTTAAATCTAGCCAACGCTGTATTTCTAAATGGTGCAACAGTCGATTTGCTTGCTGCCGCCTGTTATGACGTGGGTAATGAAGCACTTGGCAACGAAAAAATAGGCTGTGGCCAAGATCAAATCGATAATCCTTGGCGTTATGATCCTATGTCTTCACTTAATACTTTTGGAACCGATAGCCACAATGCCCATGCGCAACCTGATGGCACCTATCATTATCACGGTAACCCGCTTGCAATGTTTGAGCAAGATTGTGATCTTCAAGCAGCCGCTTCACCTGTGATTGGTTTTGCGGCAGACGGTTTTCCTATATATGGCAGTTGTTTCACCGATCCTATTTCTAACTCTGTAAAAAAAGCCGAGTCAAGTTTTGTGTTGCGAAACAATGGTGGAGTGCGAGTAGACGTTAGTGGTTACACAACACCAGTAGCAGGGCAAGGCGTAGTTGCCAGTAACAATTATGATGGTCAATTTATCGGTGATTTTGAATATGTTGCGGGCAGTGGAGATTTAGATGAATGTAACGGTATGACAGTAAATGGACAATATGGTTATTACGTTACAGATAGTTACCCTTGGATATTGGCTTGTTATAAAGGTCAAGTGAATGATTCCTTCACTAAAACGGGTGCTGCATTAAAGAATCGTATGCACGGTCATGGAGATTTAGTGCATTCACATTAAAAATACGGTTCAAAAAGTTTAACAACCTCCGGCACAGTCGGAGGTTTATTTGATAAGAAGCTTAATACTCCAAACATCAACTCTCGGTTAAGTTTATCCAATATTTATTGATGACAAGTATGCTCTTTCACCATGTCCTCACCCAGTAATGCTGTTTAAACTGAATTTCCTCCGGTCCATAAAATTTTCTTATTGTATATTTTTATTGCCAATCTATTAATTTCTTGTGACTGGTATTAATTAGGTTAACCAAGCTTTTGTTGCATCAATGGAAAATCTAAGGCAAGTTAAATTAAATAACATAAGGATCTGCTCATGCAACATTTATTAGCTTTTGCACTACTTTTTTTCAGTGCCTTTATTTTGGCTGCTCCAAGCCATATCAGTAACGTCAAAGGTTATACACTGGATAATTCAGGCGAACTCATTCGTTTCTCAAATATAGTGTTTGATGGCGGAAAAGTACTTGCTATAGGCGGCGAAGAACTCAGTCAACGCTTTGCCAGCGCAACTCAAATTGATGGTCAAAACAAAGTGATGTTACCCGGTCTCATCGACGCACACGGTCATGTTATGGGACTTGGTGAAGGTTTATTACAAGTAGATTTACGAGAAAGCAAATCGGCGCTAGATGCTGCAAAAATGGTGCAGACCTATGCCAAAAACCAACAAGATTTACCTTGGATAACTGGCCGGGGTTGGAATCAGGTACTTTGGCCGGGTAAAGCGTTTCCCACTGCTAATTTGTTAGATGAATATGTTAAAAACAAACCCGTGATGTTGTCACGAGTGGATGGCCATGCAAGTTGGGTTAACACTAAAGCCCTTGAAATAGCGGGTATAACCAAAGACACACTTGATCCCCCAGGTGGAAAAATTGTGCGTGACAAACAAGGTAACCCTACTGGTATCCTGATTGATAACGCCGAAAGTCTTTTATATAAGCATTTGCCTAAAACCTCTGATGCGACCTTAACTGCACAGTTAAATGCTGCTGGCGAGCAACTGTTATCTGAAGGCATAACCAGTGTCCATGATGCTGGTATCGGTAAATTGGTATATGACTATTATAAAAAACGCGTAGCACAGCACTCAATGCCGGTGCGCATTTACCCTATGATTGCTGCAACCTCACCTGTCTTGAGGCAATTGCTTGAAACTGGCCATGTGCAAGACCAATACGATTGGTTATCCATCAGAAGTGTTAAAGCCTACGGAGATGGGGCTTTGGGCAGCCGCGGTGCGGCGTTATTAAAACCCTACTCTGACGCCCCAGATAACAGTGGTTTGTTGGTGACACGAGAAAATGACTTAAAACCACTATTCGACTTGGTTTTAGGCCAAGGATTCCAATTAAACTTTCACGCTATAGGTGACAGAGCGAACCGCTTGGCATTAGACCAATTTTCTGAAAGTTTTAAGCAAGTGGGGGGGATGTCACTGCGCAATCGTGTTGAACATGCACAAGTCATCAATGTTGACGATATTCCGCGCTTCAAAACGTTGAACATCATTCCCGCCATGCAGCCAACTCATGCTACTAGTGATATGAATATGGCTGAAGATAGGGTAGGTGCAGATAGGTTAAAAGGGGCCTATGCTTGGCAAACGTTTTTAAAACAAGGCTCGCCTGTGGCTTTTGGTTCTGACTTTCCGGTCGAGTTGTCTAACCCATTTTTTGGTTTGCACGCTGCTGTTACCAGGCAAGATCGTAACAACTCACCTGACAAAGGTTGGATACCTAGCGAAGCAGTCACAGTGAAACAAGCTTTTCGCGGTTTTACTTTGGATGCCGCCTACGCAGCTCATCAAGAGAAAATATTGGGTGGATTAACTGCAGGCAAGTGGGCAGATTTTATTTTGATAGATCAAGATATTTTCGCCATTTCACCGCAAGATATATGGAAAACCCAAGTGCTGGAAACTTGGATTGCTGGTGAAAAACGTTTTACTAAAGCACCCTAATTCGAATCAGTAATACTTTCCCATTTTAAAGTGTTATCAATTGCGTCCTAAGTCAATATTCTTAGAACAAGATTTAGATAATCACTAGGTTTTGCTTTGCTCTGTGCAACCTTTGTGTTGCACTATATTTTCTTTGGCTTTTCAGCTTAAAAGATTTTGACCACAAAGAACACTGGGCGCTGTGCTACACAGAGGGGAAAAATTAAGATGATTGGATATAAACTAAGCGGTCAGATTTAACATTTTAAATTGAATTTTGGCCTCCGCTGCATAACAGATAACCTTCATCAATAGAGCGTAGAAAAGCGTTAACATACACACCGCAAAAGCAGGGCCAAAACCTTGACTAAATGTCTCTAGTTCGATGTTTGCGGCCATTGCAATTGCTCCAATTACAACACCAATCCATCCCATTAATAAATTCAAGTTTCCAAAGTTCTTGAATACTAGTTTGGCTGCGCTTAACTCACCATAGTTTAAACCTAAACCTTTAGAGAACAATAGTGCCAAAGCATGGCTACGAGATTGTTTTGAAGTACTCGCAAAAGTGAGAAATAATGCAGGGGGAAATACAATTATGAGTGAAGGCACATTTACAAACATCATTATTTCGCCACTCATCATCATGGCCATAGCTGTTGTAAAAACAAATACAATCATTCCAAGTAAAAACATAATCAACGCTCTCTTTACTAGGGTGAATATTAGGGTGTTTGAAAGTTTAAACTGACTAAATTTGAAGAAATTTCTGTGTCAGTCAAAAGATTTTTTATATATTAACGTCTAACTTAAATAGAGTTAGTCCAAAGTGATAAGTGACTTTATTACTATTACGCGTGCCGTTTGCCCAGATAATTAGAGTTAAGACTGTATGGCCAGTATTGACTTGGCTGGTTTTAATATTAGTTTTTCGTAGGCAAAACCATATAGGCACAATTTTGCATATTGCCGGGGAAAGGTTGTTCTGGATAGTCTGTTTCAATAAAACCCAGTGATTGATAACACTGATATGCCACAATATTGTCTTTGAAAACAAATAATGAAGCACCTTTGGCTGTTTGTGTTAAATAGGCTTGCTCAAGTAAGAGTTTAATTAAAGTTTTCGCCAATCCTTGACCGCGGTATTTAGGATTGACCGCGAGCCTTCCAAGATGATGATGCTCTAATCGTCTGTAATATTGCCCAAATGCAACAAGCTGCTGTTCATCGTTTAGCAAACAAAACGAATTGAAATGCTCAGCGGTCAAACATTTAAGAAAGTTGTCGTCAGACATGGGATAGGCCATGTTTGGCCCACCCCAAGTGTAGATTGCTTGATGATTGCTAAACCAATTTTTTAGCTGTAAATAATGTTGCTCTGTAGGGGCAGTTAATGTCATTGGTCTAGCCTTTGGGATTACTGCCCATTATACAAAGTAGTGATCCACTTCTCTTCAGTAATAAAGTTCCATGCCCAGGCCTGGTATTTCTCACCTAAACCTTGTTTTACTGCTGCTTCAACATTTAGCCCTTTGGCTTTCATACTTTTTACCATGGCGGCAGTGTTTACTATCATATCTAAGGCTTTTTGATAATCGACTTTTGTAGCCAAGTTACCGTGTCCAGGGATAATTTTTGTATCTTCTTTAAGCATACCGATAAGTTTGCTGGCGTTGTTAATATAGCCGGCCACTGTGCCACCCCCGTCCAAGTCGATATACGGAAAACGACCTTCAAAGAACAGGTCTCCGGGGTGTAAAACATTGGCTTCTTCAAACCAAATAACGCTATCGCTGTCGGTATGTCCAGCTGGCATATGCATTACTTTGATGGTGTCGCCGTTAAAATGGAAGGTCACACCTTGTTGATAAGTGACTACAGGTAACTCGCCATGGGTATGGTCTTCTTTACTGGCTAATCGTTTGCGTACGTTGTCATGGGCAAAGATAGTGCTGCCCTTAATTTCTTTGAAGTAGGCATTAGAACCAGTGTGATCACCATGGTAGTGGGTGTTTACAACGTACTTCATAGGTGTTTTTGCAATTTCACCAATTGCGGTGGCTATTTTTTCGGCAAGTGGCGCAAATTGGTCGTCAATAATTAAGATCCCCTCGGCACCAGCAGACACACCTATGTTGCCACCGGCTCCCATTAACATATGTACAGACCCACTTACTGGTTGGCTGGTGATTTTCACATCGTCCATCGCCCCTTGAGCAAAGGTTGAGGTAGCTAATAAACCGCTTGTTACCACGACAAATAACATTTTTAAACGCATATTCTTGACCCTTTATTTAATAATTAGTAAAGCCTGAATCTTTAGTATATTGTCAGAATATAGACTCAGTAAATACAAGACCTTAAAGATACCCTGCATGTTTCAATTTACAAAACGTATTAGCTTTATATTCTTCGTTATCAGTTTAGTCACTGCCTTTTATATCAATTTTAAAGTCAGCCCAACTTGGGTTGAAACTCAGCTGCAATACCAAACCTATACTAATGGGGTAGGACAACTAGCTTATCGTGCTAGCGGTCAAGAGGTATTGATTAATAACCCAGTGCCTTATGGAGAGTCTCCCCTTAGACAATCAGCATTAGATACCCAAAAATCCCGCCCTCCTATAGGTGAGCAGTGGGTATATAAAAATAGTACGGATAACTTAATGCTAATCAAAGCAGATTTTCATTTTAGTTTTTGGTCATTATTACCTGCTTTTGTTGCCGTTGTATTGTGCTTAATGACCCGTGAGCCTCTAGTTGCGCTGTTTGGTGGCATAGTGATTGGCGCTGTGATGTTAGGGCGATTTGATATCACTCATGAAGTATTTATTCCAAACATGGCAACATCGAGTGCGGCGTCCATTTTAATTTTATACCTATGGTTACTTGGTGGGCTGATGGGGATGTGGGCGAAAACGGGGGCAGCTAAGGCATTCGCCAACCATATGAGTCAACACTATGTAAAAGGGCCTCGTTCAGCCAAGCTTGTGACTTGGTTTTTAGGCTTAGTGTTCTTTCAAGGTGGCACTATGAGCACAGTATTGGTGGGGACAACAGTTAAGCCCATTGCCGACAAGGCTGGAGTGAGCCACGAAGAGCTCAGCTATGTGGTAGATTCTACCGCCTCTCCTATAGCTTCGATCATTGCTTTTAATGCTTGGCCTGCCTATATACAAGCCTTTTTGTTTATACCTGGTGTAGCATTTTTAGCTACGGAGAATGACAGGATAGCGTTCTTTTTTTCCAGTATTCCTTTTAGTTTTTACGCCATTTTTGCGGTTATAGGAACCTTATTATTGAGTCTGAATATTACCACATTTAGTGGCTCACCCCTCAAGAAAGCAATCAAACGTGTTACTGAAACAGGTCAATTAGACTCACCTAACGCCTCTCCTATTAGTGCCAAAGAGTTACATCAAAGCCAAGTTCCAGAGGGGTATACCGCCCATAGGTTGGAATTTATTTTACCCTTAGTCAGCTTAATCATCATCGCTATTGGTTCCTTCTTTGCGACGGGTACACCACAAATTCATTGGGCATTTTCAGGGGCATTGTTTCTGTCGATTTTTGTCGCATTAGCTAAAGGTATGGCACTCAAACAGGTTTTAGAAGGATTTGGAAATGGTTTGAAAGGTGTGGTGGTAGCCTCGGTTATTTTGATGTTTGCATTAACCATAGGTGTGCTTAGTAAACAATTAGGAGGGGGGATCTATTTAGTTGAATCTTTAGGCGAACATATCCCTTTTTGGTGTTTACCAATAATTTTGCAACTAATGACCATGGTTATCGCTTTTTCAACAGGTACCAGTTGGGGAACCTATGCCATTGCTTTCCCCTTAGGCTTGCCTTTGGCTTGGACTATTGCTCAAACCCAAGGTTTACATAGCCCTGAACTGTTTATGATGGTGTGTTTTGCTACTATTTTGAACGGTAGTGTCTATGGTGATCAATGTTCACCTATTTCGGACACCACTATTTTGAGTTCAATGACCACGGGCTGCGATTTGATGGATCATGTGAAATCACAAATTGTGCCTGCTACTTATGCTGCGATGTTAGCGGCTGTATTGTGGACTGCCACAGTGTGGTTTTTTGTTTAGATGCAAGTTTAGGTTGTTATTAATAGGCGGCTAGGGTGCAAAAGTTAAAGGGTTTAAAAGATACCTTGCACACTTGTCCGTTTTCATCTGTTTCTGAAAATGACTAAAAGCAGTGATATAAATAGTACTTACGTCATCAGGCACTTATTTAGCTACTTCTATACCATTAATAATTGGCATTTCGATTTCTTACATGACTATTTTGCGACCATATTGATGTGCTAACTGTAATGCTGATGCGCCATTATTGGCTTTAATAAATGATGCCCCTTTGCACGAAACCTAAATTATGATTCTCTCAACATACTGTTATAAGTCTAAAAGTGGCATATAAAGCCCAATAAAAACCCCAAATTAGTCAATAAACTCAAATCTGGGTACATATTTTTCTCCTAATTTTACTTTTTCAATAAACATGTCTAATGGCCTTACCCATAAACCCCTTTCACCATAAAGGGGGCGGTAAACTACCAACTCTGATTCATCTTCAGAGTGTTTAGCCACACCAATTACCTCGTATTCGTTTCCTTTATAATGGCGATAACGGCCTGTTGTTAATGACATAATTGCGCTCCCTATATTTGCTTGAGTGGTGCAGTGGCTTTTATTTTCGAACTTCTATATTGCTGCCAAACTATCACCAACAGTTGAATGAGAATAATGACAAAGCTTGCTAGAAGTAACCCTTGCCATTCAATTAAATTTAGAAATATACCTGCACTTAAGGCTGCAGATGCTTGACAGCCAAACACTAAAAACTCGTTTAACCCTTGAACTTTAAACCTCTCACTAGGTTGATAACTTTGTGCCAGTAAAACCGTACCGCCTACAAACAGAAAGTTCCAGCCAATGCCTAATAGCACTAAGGCACCCCAATAACTCACCCATGCATTGCCATTTAAGGCGATAAGTATGGTGGCAACATAAGCGAATAAACCTAAATATATGATTTTTAAGGTACCTAATTTACTGATTAACCAACCACTAAATAAAGAAGGGAAAAACATCGCGAATATATGGCTTTGGATCACCCACTTTGTTTCCTGTAGAGAGTACGCTTGATGAACGTGCATATGCACGGGCGTGGCTGTCATAATAAAGCTCATGAGTGCATAACCTACCACTGCGGCTGATACCGCTAAAATAAAAACCGGTTGTCGCGCAATGACACGTAAATCTCGTCCGCTATTTTCATGTGCCGTGGCGGCAACATGAGTATTCTCAATACGGGTAAATAGCACACTAGATAACGCCAGTATGGCGGTCATTAAATAAAAACCACCAACAAAGGCATGTTCTGAAAATAAGTCACCAAAAGTAATGAGCTCAGGGCCGAGTATGGCGGCTACTAAGCCACCCAACAACACTGTGGATGCGGCTTTGGGCATCATTTCAGTACTCACGGATTCCATAGCTGCAAATCTAATTTGTTGGATAGCAGAGGCCATTAGCCCTAATAAAAATGCTGCCAATGTTAATCCCACAAAACTGTGATTGGCGATGCTCGCTGCTGCTAGAAGTGTTACTAGGGCCCCGAAAAAAGTAGCGGCAATAAAAATAGGTTTTCGACCGAAGTGTTGCATCAATCTGGTAATAGGAAATACCCCACAAGCGGTGCCGACAATAGTCATTGCTAAAGGTAAAGTCGACAATGAGGGATCTGGAGTAAGCTGCGCCCCTAATACACCACCCGCCAATACCAGCATAGTACCAGTGCTCATGGCGAGGGCTTGGATCAAAGTTAATAGCCAAACATTAGCAGGCATTTTGGGCACTTCAATCATTCCTTAATGTATGTTGTTGGCGGATTTAACAGACATAGTGTAACGATTTGCTGATTGTTAGTCTTCAGTAGAGGGAAATGAAAAAACTAATTGTTGACTCTCATTTGAATCCGCCAAACCCACATGTAGTCCCACTAAGCGAATTCCTCTATTAGCTTGTCGAGAAAGTCCCTCTGTTAATAACTCCAAAAAGTAGTCTTGGTTGAGCTGTTGGCATTTATGTTCAACAGTAGTTTGTTGAAAATCACTAAACTTTAACTTAATGCCCTGACTTTGAATAGGTGTCTTAGTTTTGTTAAGACGCTTTTCTAAAAGAGGAAAAAGGTTGTTGAGCATTTTGATGCAATCAGCCTCAGTATGGATGTCTTCCGCTAAGGTTCGCTCGACCCCTACCGATTTCCGTTGCCGTGAAAGACTTAAGTTACGGTCGTCTAAACCATGGCTACGATCCCATATAATTGCCCCAAACTTACCAAATCTTTTGATTAAATCTTCGAAAGGGAATTGGCGTACGTCAGCGCAGGTATATAGGCCGATGTTATTTAATTTAGATAAAGTCACTTTGCCAACACCGGGTATTTTACCTAGTGGTAATCCAATCACAAATTGGTCTAATTTATCTGGGGTAATAACACAGATCCCATTGGGTTTATTTTCGTCGCTGGCAATTTTGGCAACAAACTTACAGGGCGCTACGCCAGCAGATGCGGTGAGTTGAGTTTCTTCAAAAATTGATTTTCGGATATCTTCTGCGATTAACGTGGCGCTGCCAGAGAACAATTTACAATCAGATACATCAAGATAAGCTTCGTCTAACGACAGTGGTTCAATTTTGTGAGTATAACGGCTGAATATGTCACGTATTTGTTGAGATATTTCACTATATAAGGCCATTCTACCCGGGGCCAATACTAAGTTAGGACAGAGTTTTAAGGCGTGGGCGGTGGCCATGGCAGAACGTACACCAAAAGCTCGCGCTTGGTAGTTACAAGTAGAAATTACGCCACGTCTATCGGAACTGCCACCTATTGCTAAAGGTACATTTCGATATTCTGGATTATCGCGCATCTCAACAGCTGCATAATAACAGTCCATATCAATGTGAATGATCTTACGCAAATTTGACCTAACAAATATAACTGTATATAAAATCAGTATTTTGCAGCAATATATTGGCAATTACCACATAAAAAACGCCAGACTAGCTGGCGTTTTTTAAAGACGTAAGGTTTTGAAATTAATTAAAGGATTTGGTCCTTTTTCCATTCATTTAATTTAGCTTGCCTCGCTTGATCTTTTTCCAAGCGCATTTTTTTACGGTCGCAAGGCTCAGGGCAATCGCAGGCTTTGGCAATGCCTAGTGCACCTAGTCCTCCGCAGCTACCGGCAATAGACTTCTGTTGAAATATGTAGCCAACTGACATCGCTACTACCACCACCAAAAAAAATACAAATGCGAGAAGGAATGTACTCAAAACTTGACTCCAAAAAACTGATTATGTGACTAAAACTGGCTAATGAACTGTTATAAGCTGTTCAAATTTGGCACTAGTATACTCTGAATAGCGGTCTTTTTCCTTAGTTATCATTAAGACAGCAATATCGTATTTTTCGGCCAGTGCTAAGGCTTTTTCCTTTCCCATGACAATAAGGGCAGTGGCTAAGCCATCGGCTGTCATGGAAGAAGGGTGGATGACTGTCACAGAGACCATATTATGGGAAATGGGATAGCCAGTTATAGGGTTAATGAGGTGTGAATACCGCACGCCGTCCTGTTCGTAATAAATACGATAGTCTCCAGAAGTCGCCACGGCATTATCGCCAATGCTTATAATTTCTTGAATGGCGCGCTGTTCAGCTTCGGGTTTTTCTATGGCAATTCTCCAAGCAATGCCAGAGGCCTTTACACCTGAAACTCGCATTTCGCCACCAATTTCCACTAGGAAATTCTGGATATTATGAGTTATCAAAAGTTCTGCAACTTGGTCTACGGCATAACCTTTTGCAATGGTTGACAAGTCTAGGTATAAATTTGGAATCGCTTTGCTGGCCCAAGTAGGACCAATAGTGAGTTTATCCAAACCAATTTTCTTTTGGGTTGCCCGAATAAGTGCATCTGATGGGATTTTTTCTGGTCGACTTTGAGGACCAAATCCCCAGAGATTGACCAGTGGGCCAACGGTCACGTCTAACAAGCCTGAACTCATCTTACCTAAACGTTTGGCCTCCCTTAGTACTTCTATTGTTTGTTTTGACATCGGAAAAGGTTCAAGACTGTTCCATTGGTTAAATTGACTTAATTCTGAGTCATCTATGTAGGTCGACATTAACTGGTTTATATTAACCAAGAGTTCATCAATCTGTTGTTTTAATTGTTTTTCGTCTAATTCTTTGTTTGGCACAAACTTAACATTGTAAGTGGTGCCCATTGTTGGACCAGTGAGATGGGTTTCTTGCACCATGGCTGGGGAGCAGCTTGTCAATACTAAGGCAAGAATCACCAAGCTGACTTTAAAAAATTGTTGCATAGTATATTTGCAGCCTATAAGAAAAGGGGCATAAAGCCCCTTAAAAATTCGTTATTAGATTAACACTTAGAGGTCATTAACCGCCGAAGTCATCCAACATAATATTTTCGTCTTCTACACCTAACTCTTTAAGCATATTGATCACGGCTGCGTTCATCATAGGCGGACCACACATGTAGAACTCACAATCTTCAGGTGCTGGGTGATCTTTCAGATAATTTTCCAACAATACGTTGTGGATAAATCCTGTGTCACCTTCCCAGTTATCTTCAGGTTGTGGATCGGACAAAGCAACATGCCATTTAAAGTTATCATTTTCTTTTTGTAGCATATCGAAATCTTCAACATAGAACATTTCACGTAAAGAACGCGCGCCATACCAAAAGGTCATTTTACGCTTGGACTTTAATCGACGAAGTTGATCAAATATGTGTGAACGCATAGGGGCCATACCGGCACCACCGCCAACAAAGACCATTTCTGCATCAGTATCTTTAGCGAAGAACTCACCAAATGGACCTGAAATAGTGGCTTTGTCGCCTTTTTTCAAACTCCAAATATAAGATGACATTTTTCCTGCAGGTAAAGACAAGTTATTAGGTGGCGGCGAAGCAACACGCACGTTCAACATAATTATGCCTTCTTCTTCTGGATAATTGGCCATTGAATAAGCACGAATTGTTTCTTCATCTACTTTGGATTCGATATTAAAGAAACCAAAACGCTCCCAATCACCACGATATTCTTCAGGTACATCGAAGTCTTTGTATTTAACATGGTGAGGTGGCGCTTCAATTTGAATATAACCACCGGCACGGAAAGGGACACTTTCGCCGTTTGGAATTTTCAGCACAAGCTCTTTGATGAAAGTGGCTTTGTTATCGTTAGAAATAACTTCACAATCCCACTTTTTAATACCAAAAATTTCTTCTTCTAGCTCAATGTCCATGTCTTGTTTAATCGACACCTGACAAGATAAACGACAGCCATGTTTGGCTTCTTTTTTGCTGATATGGTCTAGTTCAGTGGGTAATATTTCACCGCCACCGGCTTTAATATCAACACGACATTGACCACATGAGCCGCCACCGCCACAAGCTGAAGAGACAAAAATTCCAGCGTTAGCTAAGGCGCCTAATAACTTGTCCCCTGGTTGTGCAGTAATTGACTCTTCTTTACCACCGTTGATGGTAATAGTGACTTCGCCTTCTGGTACTAGCTTAGATTTTGCAAACATGATGATAAACACTAACGCTAAAACAATAACGATAAACATGCCTACACCAAGATAAACTTCATTAAAATTCATATATATTCCTCAGAAGATCGCTTAAAGCGAAACGCCAGTAAATGATTGGAAACCAAGTGCCATCAGTCCAGCGATCATAAATACTGAACCTAAGCCTCGTATACCTTCTGGCATATCTGCGTATTTTAGTTTTTCCCTTACAGCGGCAAGTAGAGTGATCGCAATCGCCCAACCTAAACCACTGCCTACACCATAAACAATACTTTCACTGAAGTTATATTCACGTTGTACTGCAAAGGCTACACCACCAAAAATGGCACAGTTTACTGTGATAAGTGGCAAGAAAATCCCTAGTGCGTTGTATAACGCTGGGAAAAACTTATCCAGACTCATTTCTAATATTTGTACCAAGGCAGCAATAACACCGATAAAGGTCAAAAAGCTCAGAAAGCTTAGATCGGCTTCTGGGAAACCAGCCCAGCCTAACGCACCTGGTGCCAAAATATTCACATAAATCACTTGGTTAACAGGTACCGAGATCCCTAAAACCACAATAACCGCAACACCTAGACCCATAGCAGTTTTTACTTTTTTGGATACCGCTAAAAAAGTACACATACCTAGGAATAAAGACAAAGCCATGTTTTCGATGAAAACAGATTTAACAAAAATACTGATGTAATGTTCCATGAGTTACTCCTTCGGCTCGACTTGGGCTGGGCGAATTGTACGTATTGCCCAAATTAGGCCACCAATCAAAAAGAATGAACTGAAAGGTAAGATCAATAAACCATTACCTTGATACCAGCCACCGTTTTGAATCAAAGGTAAGATTTCAAAACCTAATAGGGTACCAAAACCAAATAACTCTTTAACTGTACCAACGATGATTAATACCAGTGAGTACCCTAAGCCGTTGCCAATACCGTCTAGGAACGACATAAAGGGTGGACTCTTCATGGCGTAAGCTTCTGCCCGCCCCATTACGATACAGTTGGTAATAATTAAGCCTACAAACACCGATAACTGTTTAGATATCTCGTAAGAATAGGCTTTTAATATTTGGTCAACTACTATTACCAAAGAAGCAATAATTGTCATTTGAATAATAATCCGCACACTCGAAGGTATTTGTTTGCGGATCAGAGAGATAAATAAATTAGAAAATGCCGTTACCGTGGTCAAGGCTAATGCCATAACCAAGGCAGTTTCTAATTTAGTGGTGATTGCTAGTGCTGAGCATACGCCCAAAACCTGCAATGCAATTGGGTTATTGTCCAGAATGGGTCCGAGCAATACCTTTTTCATTTCTTTAGTTTCAGCCATTGTGCGAACCCCTTACGATTTCCAAGTCTGATTTTTAAGGTATGGCCCATAGCCATTCTCACCTACCCAGTAAGTTAAGGTGTTTTGTACACCGTTACTGGTAAGGGTAGCCCCAGAAAGTGCATCAACCGCAAACTGGTTGTTAGCGTTATCACCTTTCTTAACCTGGATTGCTACTGCGCCATCATTAAACAGTTTTTTACCGTCCCATTTGGCTTTCCAGCTTGGATTAAGTACTTCACCACCTAACCCAGGGGTTTCTTTCTGTTGGTAATACACTAACTCACGTATGGTATTGCCATCAGCATCTATGGCCAAAAAGCCGTACATTAAATCCCACAAACCGCTGCCATGAACCGGCAACACTAAACGTGTGACTTCGCCTGCATCATTTTTGACTATGTAGACGCTGGCAATGCTAGCGCGTTGTTGAAAACCAACATTACTGCCAGTGACTTTCACTGCGTATTCAGGGTTTTTAGCTGCTTTATACATGTCGTAGCCTTCTTTAGGCTCTTCGACATATTGACCCGTTTCAAGGTCGATAAAACGTTCTTCAACATATTTGTTAAAGGTTTCAGCTATGTTATTTCCTGCTAATTCACTTAACCCAGCCGCTTCAACAATGTTTGATTGTTTATCTATGGCTGCGTTAGTTTGTTGTAAATCGCGTAAGCCAACGGCTGCGCCAGATACAATAATTGAGCAAACTAAACATACTGCAACCACAACACCTACGGTTTTACCTAGCGTTTCTTTTTTAGCCGACACGTGCGATCCTCCGTTTTATATTGCTTTGGGCGACAAAATAATCGAACAAGGGTGCCCATAAATTAGCGAATAAGATTGCCAACATCATACCTTCTGGGAAAGCTGGGTTAATTACTCGGACCATGACACACATAGCGCCAATTAATATCCCGTAAGCCCACTTACCTTGATTGGTAAATGATGCCGATACTGGGTCGGTAGCCATAAAAAACATACCAAATGCAAATCCCCCAGTCACTACATGCCAATACCAAGGCATAGCAAACATGGCATTAGTGTCACTGCCGACTAGATTCAATAAGGTACTAAATGCCGCACCACCTAACAGTACACCTAACACTATGCGCCATGACGCAATACGCATATAAATAATAAATAAACCACCCAGCATGATAGCCAAGGTAGATACTTCACCTACTGAACCTTGCAGGTTACCAAAGAAGGCATCCCACCAGTCAGCATTAAGACTCCAGTCTGTGACACTACCAGAAGCTGCTTGGCTCAACCAAGTTGCGCCCGAGTAGCCATCAGCAGCAGTCCAAATTGAATCACCTGATATTTGTGCTGGGTATGCAAAATATAAAAAAGCACGTCCAGACAAGGCAGGGTTTAAGAAGTTACGTCCGGTGCCACCAAATATCTCTTTGGCAATAACAATACCAAAAGTGATACCTAAGGCTGCTTGCCATAAAGGAATAGTGGCCGGTAAGGTAAGTGCGAACAACACAGAAGTAACAAAGAAACCTTCGTTAATTTCATGCTTACGTACCGACGCAAACAACACTTCCCAAAAACCACCCACTGCAAACACAGTTGCATAAATTGGTAAGAAGAAACATGCACCGTAAAACATCATGCCAAGCCAAGTACTGTCGGCATTCAACTCACCGCCTAACATTTCGAACAGACCTGCTTGCCAAAATGCTGTAGCGGTATCAGCCCAGCTAACACCTTCCAAAATCGCCATATGAGCTTGCTGACCAATATTAAACATGCCATAAAACATAGCTGGGAATGTTGCCATCCAAACCATGATCATGATGCGTTTTAAGTCAATGCTGTCTTTTACATGGGTAGTCGATTTTGTGACTGAACCCGGCGTGTAGAAAATGGTCGCTGCCGCTTCATATAGGGCATACCATTTTTCGTATTTTCCACCTGCTTCGAAATTAGGTTCGATTTTCTCTAAAAATGCTTTTAAACCCATAATTAACCCTCTTTCTCAATCTGCTCTAAACAATCGCGCAGAATTGGCCCATAGTTATATTTGCCGGGGCACACATAAGTACATAATGCCAAGTCTTCTTCGTCTAGCTCCAAGCATCCCAAACTCTGTGCGCCGTCAGTATCGCCAGAGATCATATCTCTTAACAATAAAGTGGGCAGAATGTCTAAAGGCATAATACGCTCGTAGTTACCAATAGGCACCATAGAGCGATCTGAACCATTAGTGGTTGTTGTCATGCCGAAAAGCTTTTTAGGACTCAAATGTCCAAGATATGCACGAGTTATTGAGTGTTGGTTCACACCAGGTTTAATCCAACCAAACAATTCTTTTTCGCGACCTTCTCGCAAAATAGTCACTTGATTATGGAATCGACCTAAATAACCGTGAACACCATGGGCGTGATTCCCCTGTAATACTGAACCAGATAACATACGCATTTCGCCTTCATTGGCTTCATTTGCGGTTAGCTCGGTAATATCAGCACCCAATAAAGTACGCACTAAACGAGGATTTTTGGCTTCGGGACCGGCTAAAGACACAACTTTGCGATTATCTAACTCGCCCGTTGTAAACAGACTCCCAATGGCTAATACGTCTTGATAGCCTACATGCCACACTTTTTTGCTTTGGCCTACAGCGTCTAAGTGATGTATGTGCGTGCCAACTAGGCCTGCAGGGTGAACACCCGCAAATTCATTCACTTCAACGCTGGCACTGCCAGTTGCAATATCAGCGTCAGGCGCTTTGTTAACAAACACTTTGCCATCAGTTAAGTGACTAATTATCTGTAGCCCGTTAACAAAATCTTTGCTACGTTCGGCAATGATGACCTGAGGATCAGCAGCCAGTGGATTTGTATCCATCACACTAACAAAAATTGAATGTGGCTTTGAATCAAGTGCTGGTGATTTGCTATATGGACGCGTTCTAAACGCTGTCCACATACCAGAATTGACCAAGTTTTCCTGAACTTTAGCGGCATCCAGTGAGGCGAGTTCGGCACTGCTGTATTTAGCAAATACTTCACTTTCATCACCTTCAAGTTGAATCACAACCGATTGCAAAACACGTTTTGCACCACGATTGATTTCAACAACTTTACCGGCAGCTGGAGCAGTGAACTTCACGCCAGGATTCTTTTTATCTTCAAAAAGAATCTGACCCTTCTTCACTTTGTCTCCTTCCTGGATATGCATCGTAGGACGCATTCCAATATATTCTTCACCCAAAATAGCCACTCTAGTAACCGAGTTTCCATCTTGAATTGTTTGTTGTGGCGCTCCCTGAATAGGAAGATCTAACCCTTTCGTGATTTTTATCATACGCAATAGCACTACTCTAATTAATACACAGCACCATTAGGCTCTTAATACAGCCTTCCATGCACTGTATGCAAGTTTCAAAAACCTAGTGGTGGTGAGTATCGTCAATCAAGACTGTTTAATAAGCTACAAGCTAATTTTGCAGCGTCCGATTTTATTTAAAAATTACTGCCCTGAGTAAAACTTATACACAATTCTACAAGACACCTACGCTTAGCCTCGGAATTTTAGCATTAACCAGTGTATTTCTTCCACGCAAATTGTTGTTTAAACACATTTATTTTGTGGTTTTTAGGGTTTTTTTTGCATAAACCCCTTTGAAAGCTAGACTAATTTTCTAAAATAAAAAAAACGTGATTTCAGGCGGTCTGTTTTTAATCAGTATTTCAACTAAGTAATTTTCAAAAAAATAGTCGCGTTTTACGAGCGTTATTGTGTGACCCAATATTTAAGTCTGTTAACCTTTGAGAATAAAATTACTCAAGGACTATTCGAATGGCTAAACTAATAATTGCTGTTAGCTTTATTTTTTCAATCGCTTTTTCATATTGGATGGGAACAAAAAGTACAACCAAAACGGACTCACCTAAGGCAAGTCAAGACGCCAAAAAAAACAACTCTTTCGAAGGCATTAATTCCCCTGTAGCTGCAATTAACCCAAGTATCCCCGTGGACAATACTATTCACAATGGTAAACCCGAGGTTAAGGCGAGTGAAAGTGTTAACCCAGCTAACCTTATTAAAAGTGAAGAGCTGCAGAAGCTAAAAGACACTTTAAGTAAAGTTAAAAAAGAACGCTCTATAGCCAATAGACGATATGACGATATACGTAGTAAATTGATAGAGGCAGGGTTAGTAGAGCCAGAGTATCTGTCTTTAGAAGAAGTCGAAAAAACATTGCCGGCTCCTTTCTCAAGCATTGTAGCTGAAGGTGGAGAATACATGGTAAATCTATTCAAAACCTTAGAAGAGGAAGACATTGACTATGACTGGGGCGCAGATATGCAAACCAAACTCAGTGACTTTATTATCACACACCAATTTAGTGATGGGATTAGCCATTTATCGGTTCGATGTAAAACGACTATGTGTGAAATCCGCGGTTTCGATACTATAGAGGGTAGCTGGAACAAAATTCAAAAAGAGTTAGTAAGTGAAGATTGGTGGCAATTCGAATCATCGAGTTCAGTGCATTCAAACGATGATAAAGGAAACGGTTTCTTTTATTTACTCCTTCAAAAATAGGTATAACCCATTATAAAACTAAAAACCGCCAAATCTTAAGTGACCCCCGAAAGTTAGACAAAACCTTCGGGGGTTTTTTAGTTTAGGGAATCTCTTTACCAGTCGGCTAAGGTATCCACTTCAGCATCGTAATCAACCCCCGCCACGTCAAAACCAAATAGTCTCAAAAACTCATGGTGATAACCGGCGTAATCGCTCAGGTCGTGAAAATTATCCTGAGTGACTTGATCCCATAACGCTTTTATTTTGGCTTGAGTGGCGTCGTTGGTTTCTTTGCCATTCATGTATAAACGACCTAATTCATCGACTTCAGGAGTAGATTGAGTCAATTTATCGGTAAATAAATCGTAAATTTGTTCAATACAACCTTGATGTGTGCCTTCTTCTTTCATCACTTTGTAGATAAGTGATATATACAATGGCATAACCGGAATCGCCGAACTCGCTTGTGTCACTAGTGCCTTTAAAGAAGATACATAGGCTTGCACTTTTTTGTCTGCTTTGGATTTAACTATTGCAGCAGCAGCTCTATCTAAATCTTCTTTGGCTTTACCTATAGTGGCTTGCCCATAAATTGGCCATGTTAATTCTTTACCTACGTAGGTGTAGGCCGTGGTTTTACAATTATCTGCCAATAAGTCTGCTTCATCTAAGGCATCTAACCATAATTCCCAGTCTTCGCCGCCCATTACCTTAATAGTTTGTTGAATTTCATCTTCGTTGGCAGGCTCAAGTTCAATTTCATGAACCAGATTTTTGTCAGTATCGTAGGTTTTAGTTTTATAAGCTTGGCCAACAGGTTTAAGGGTCGACTTATACACTTCTCCAGTTTCTGGATCCGTTCTTCTTGGCGACGCTAGGCTGTATATGACCAAATCAACTTTGCCCATATCGGCTTTTAACGTATCGATAACCTGTTGTTTTAACTCTTTTGAAAATGCGTCGCCGTTGAGGGTTTTAGCGTATAAACCCGCTGCCGATGCTTTAGCGTGAAACCCTGCTGTATTGTACCAACCCGCGGTGCCTGTTTTGCGTTCAGTAGGTGGTTTTTCAAAACATACCCCTAAGGTATTCGCACCACCTGCAAAGGCAGCTGTGATCCTAGAAGCCAGGCCGTAACCTGTAGAACTGCCAATCACTAATACATTTTTAGGAGCATTATTGAGGGCTCCCTGAGCTTTAACATAATCAATTTGTTGTTGAACACTAGCTGCGCATCCAACTGGATGAGCATTAGTACAGATAAAGCCACGAATTTTGGGCTTAACAATCATAGTTACGTCCTATTTATAAATTTCAGCGCATTGTAATGCTAGTCAACGGATAAACACATCTGAACAGCTGATAAAGATGCAATGGATTAGTCTTGTTGAGTGAGTATTGCTAAGCAAAATGTAGATATTCAGCTAGGCAACACACCCAACAAGTCAATTTTGGGTTTTCTTAACTTTGCCCTATTGGGCCTTTATAGCGCGATTTTTATAATATTCAAACTCTGAAATTTGGTGATATTTCATGACATTAGTTTGAAAGTCAGAGTAAGATTTATACACTTTTTTAAACATAGGGTCAGCGTCTGATTGTTCTTGCATCACAGTAACCGAAGCGTCTTTTAATGCCACCATAACATCAGTAGGTAGCGGACGCATATCTACGTTATGTGTCTCAATTAAAGCCTGCATAGATGCATTATTTGCCGCTGTATATTCATCCCACATATCTTGATTAACGGCGCGAGTCGCCACTTCAATGATGGCTTGTAAGTCTTTTGGCAATGCTTCGTATGCTTGCTTATTAACCATAAATTCTAAGGTGGCACTTGGCTCATGCCAACCTGAGTAATAATAATATTTCGCCGCTTTGTATAAACCAAAGGCTAAGTCGTTATAAGGACCCACCCATTCGGTAGCGTCAATAGCGCCAGATTGCAATGAAGTAAAAAGCTCGCCACCAGTAAGTGCAACGGGAATACCACCTAGCTTCTTGAGCACTTCGCCACCTAGCCCAGGAATACGCATTTTCAGACCTTTAAGGTCCTCAACACTATTAATTTCTTTTTTAAACCAGCCCGCCATTTGTACACCAGAGTTACCACCGGCAAAGGGGATCAAATTAAAGGGGGCATAGACTTCACGCCAGAGTTCCATGCCACCACCGTAATGTAGCCATGCGTTCATTTCGGTCGCGTTCATGCCAAAAGGTATGGCAGTGAATATCTGTGATGCCGGCGCTTTTCCCTTCCAATAATAGGAACCTGAGTGGCCCATCTCCGCTGCGCCGCTTGAAACTGTATCAAACACTTCAAACCCCGGCACCATTTGACCGGCACCAAACACTTTGATTTTAAGCCTACCATTAGACATTTGTTCTACATATTTGGCAAAGACTTCTGGACCCTTACCTAATCCGGGAAAGTTCTTTGGCCAAGATGTCACCAGTTTCCATTCATAATGTTGTTGTTCGATTTGGGTAGCAGGAGTATCGGATGATTGCTCACCACAGGACCAAAGGAACACACTAAACACAGTCAAAACTAACATCTGAAGTACTTTCATATATAGACTCTCAAAGCAAAGAAGGTAACCAAGTTACCAGATTTGGCCACAGGGCTAAACAAGCTAACAAGATTAATTGAATGACAATAAAAGGAGTCACCCCTCGGTAAATATCTGATGTTTTTACTTCTGGTGGCGCAACACCACGCAAATAGAACAAAGCAAAGCCAAAGGGAGGGGTTAAAAATGAAGTCTGCAAATTGACGGCTATCATTATCCCCAGCCAAATAGGGTCAATTCCCATGGCCAATAATACTGGTGCCACTAAGGGCACAACCACAAAGGTAATTTCGATAAAATCCAAAATAAAGCCAAGTAGAAATATCACCACCATAACCAATAACACGGCAGCAAAAACGCCACCGGGTAAGTTGGCAAATAACTCTTCAATTAATTCTTCACCACCAAAACCTCGAAACACCAGAGAAAAAATTGAAGCACCAATCAAAATCAAAAACACCATAGAAGTGACTTTAGTGGTGGACATCATGACGTCTTTTAACTTTTGTATATCTATCTTTTTGTTAATCAATGCCAAAACTAAAGAGCCCGAAGCCCCCACTCCTGCTGCTTCTGTTGGGGTCGCAAAACCACCCAAAATTGAACCCAGTACCGTAATAATAAGCACTAAAGGAGGAAACAGCGCGGAAAATAGTCCAATGCTAGAGATAGGCTCATTATTGATATTTTTATTCAGAGATGAATCGATTTGTTTACTGGCAAAAATTAATACATATAACAAATACATTGCGACTAACAGCATACCAGGTACTAATGCGCCCACAAATAAGTCACCAACAGATACAGACTCAGGTGAAAATATTCCCATATTTAATTGTGCTTGTTGGAACGAACTGGATAACACGTCACCCAACAAAACTAAGGCAATAGAGGGGGGGATAATTTGACCAAGTGTACCAGTAGCACAAATTGCTCCGCTTGCAAAAGACGGGGAGTAACCTTGTTTTAGCATAGTAGGGAGGGAAAGTAGCCCCATAGTGACCACAGTTGCACCCACAATTCCGGTACTTGCCGCTAGCAACATACCTACCAACACTACAGAAATAGCTAAACCGGATTTTAATCGCCCAAATACTTGACCCATGGCGATCAATAAATTCTCTGCTACTTGCGATTTTTCTAACATCACCCCCATAAATACAAATAAAGGCACCGCAATCAGCGTTTGGTTAGAAATTATTCCGAATAAACGACTGGGTACTGCTTGCAGATATGAGGTATCGAATACCCCAAAAAGCGCGCCAACACCGGCAAAAATTAATGCGGTACCGGCTAATGAATATGCAACTGGATAGCCTAATAATAATACTAAGCAGACCGCTAAAAACATCACTAGAGCGAGGTATTCCATTATTTAGCTACCTCTTTGTTTAATTGCTTTTGTTGGGAAATTTTTAGAAAGTTAGCAATGACTTCGGCTACGCCTTGCAAAACCATAGTAAATGAAAACGCGAGGATTAAACTTTTCAGCAAAAATACCCCTGGGATCCCTCCTGCTTCTTGAGAGTCTTCCAAAATTTTCCAGGCTGAGACAACGTAATCAAAGCTAATGAAAAAAATAAACAAATTCACTGGCATCAATAATACTAAACTGCCAAAAATATCTACCTTAGCTTGTTTTTCAGGGGAGAAGGTTCTGTAAAATATGTCGACTCTGACATGTTCATTGACTCGTAATGTGTGGGCTGCACCTAACAAAAAAACCATGCCATGTAGATACATTACCGACTCTTGCATGGCGACCCAGCCCATATTAAATCCGTATCTGAGTACCACTATTAGTAGGGTCAACAGCACCATAAAAAGGGTAAACCAACTGATCAATTGACATAAAAGGAGATGAATTGTATCGATTTTTTTCTGCCATTTAGCAGCGTGGTTTAACAGCATGGTTATTTCTTATTGTTATTAGAGCCGATTAAGTAAAGTTACAAGTGGAAAACCTATCAGGCTTATTGTTTCGAGCCACCCAAACAATTCGGAGATTGTGGAAATTCACCAAATAGATCTTTCCACTCCTCCTGAGTATAGGTATGTAATGCTAGCGCATGGATGTCGTTTGCTAGTTCATCCTTTAATACTGAGTTTACTGCTCTATGTCTTTTAATCAAACGTTCACCACTGAAAGCGGGTGTCACAATCACAACTTTAAAATGACTTTCAGACCCTTCAGGCACGTTGTGTTTAAAACTTTCATTAATCACCTGCAAATGTTCTGGGTTAAAGTGATTCATTAGCTTTTTTTCAATGTTATTTTGAATGTTCATATGTGTCCAAGATCAATATTCAGTGATTTCTAAGAGGTTAATTTTAGCGATTAAAACCAATAAAAAATATAAAAATTTGCTTATTGTATAGGCTAGATCATAACCCATAGGCCATGAGATATATTATTTGTTATGAATATATCTAAATGTCAGATTGATCCTAGGTGCCAATATTTTTTTGCTTTTAGCAATACCATGCTGCCAACACATTTGCGTTCTCCCTTGCATGATCAATAAACTGCCGTCTGCCAGAGGTAGTCTAGACTTACTCTTATTTTGATTGTGATAAAAATCCAAGTTACGGGTCGCGCCAAAACTTAGAGAAGCAATCACAGGTTGTCGACCTAATTCAGGCTCATTGTCGGCATGGCGGCCCATCCCATCTTGACCATGACGATAAAAGTTGGCTAAAACAGAATTAAAACGACTGTTGCAAGCTTCTTCACATTTATGTTTGAGGGCAAGTAAAATAGGATTCCAGGGCAGGGGCTGCATAGTCAAGTTAGAATACTGATAACTTGCTTGGGCGTCGCCATACCATGCTTGTAATCTAGGCACGTCAAAGGTTTTGCCGTATAGCCTAATTTGTTCTTGTCGCCAGGTTATAGACTCTTGTAATGATTGCATTATTGCCTTTGTCTGTTCTGGCGGCATAAAATTCGGATAATATTTTAGGTCAGCATCAGGCATATCCAGCTGAATTGGCGTGTTATCATATTGTGATTCAAACAGTGACTGCTGCATAACCCATTAAATTTGGACAAAAATGAACACCAGTTTAACCCTTCTAGACAGAAATTTGCAGTTAGTTAGATACCCGCAAAATTTGCAACATAAAAGTTGGCAGGCATGGGATGCTGCGGATGAATATTTAATTGATTATGTTGAACAAAATTTTTCAAATCTCGCAAATGTAGCAATCAGTATTTACAACGATGATTTTGGCGCACTTGCGTGTTGGTTTGCCGCTTCACACCCTGTATGGGTGAGTGATTCCTATGTGGCTAAACAATCTTGTTTGATTAATCTGCAGCAAAACTCTATCCCAGTAGAATCTGTGAAATTTTACGATTCGGTGACCCCCGTTGCGGTTAAGGTCGACCTTGTTTTACTGAAAGTGCCTAAAACCACGGCTTTACTTGAGCAACAGCTCATTGACCTACAAAGTAGAGTGTCATCCTCTACTATCGTTATCGCAGCAGGAAAAGCGACACTTATTCACAACTCTACTTTGGCGTTATTCGAAAAATATTTAGGTGTTACTACCACTTCATTGGCTAAGAAAAAGGCGCGCTTAATATTTTGCCAACCTTCAGGTGATAAATTCCACTGCAGTCCCTATCCAAGCATTTGGTTTACTGAAAGGCCAAGGTTTGAAATGAGTAATTTGGCCAATGTTTTTGCTCGTCAGCAATTGGATATTGGCGCCAGGTTTATGCTTGAACACTTGAGTAAATTACCCAATCTTGAAAATAGAACGGTTATAGATTTAGGCTGTGGAAATGGCGTTTTAGGCCTACATATTCTGCATCAAAAACAACAAACTAAAGTGATTTTTGTTGATGAGTCGTATATGGCGGTGGCTTCTGCAAAGCAAAATATCTTGGCAAACTTGCCTGAACAACTGAGCCAGTCAGAGTTTCTTGTGAACAATTGTTTAGATGACTTCAGCAACAAATCTAGCGCAACTGAAGTCGACTTAGTGATATGTAATCCTCCTTTTCATCAACAAAATACCATCACTGATCATATCGCTTGGCAAATGTTTAAAGACGCTAAGTCACTATTAAAAAATGGTGGACAATTGTTTGTAGTAGGAAACCGACACTTGGACTATCCAAATAAATTAAAAAGACTATTTGGTAACGCAACAACGGTTGCAACCAACCAAAAATTCAGTATTTTATCCGCTAGTAAACGTTAGACTCTAGGAATATCACCATGTTAAAAACACTTTTTGTTGCCTATTTAATTGTAGCTTCAACTTTGGCCATCGGGAAAGGCAAAGATGATGGCTCTCAAATTCAACCAGACAATTTTTACCCGCGCGTGAAAATGGTGACCAGTATGGGAGATATCATTGTTGAATTAGACCGTTCTAGAGCTCCCATCACAGTAAATAACTTCCTGAGATATGTCGATAAACGTAGTTACGAAGACACTATTTTTCACCGTATAGTGCCTGAATTTGTGGTGCAAGGTGGTGGCTACGATACCGATTTTATAGAAAAGCCTTCATTTGGAAAAATATTTAATGAGTCTGGAAATGGTTTAAAAAACAAAATGTACAACCTCACCATGGCAAGGCAGGATGATCCTCATTCCGCCACCCGTCAGTTTTTCTTCAATATGAGCAATAACGACAGTTTAGATCCCGGTAGGCATTGGGGTTATACCGTGTTTGGTTCGGTTGTTGAAGGTTATGAGGTGTTAGATAAAATGGCAGAAGTGAAAACAGATTTTGACCCAAAATATGGTTGGTCAGATGTACCAGTAGAGCAAGTTATTTTACTCAAAGTCTTAGTATTGCCACCTGTTTAATAGGCAACACCTTTTTAGCATTGTTTTAAACCAAGTCGCAGCGCAGTTTGAGTTTAGTGATTGTCACTTATACTGCGACTGGCATCATCACCTTTCAATGTTCCGCTACAGTAGATTTAAACAAAACGATTGTTTAGTCATTACTTATCTAAAGATTACATTTATTGAATTGAATATAATTTCCACATCTCGCATGGTTTATCCTGAGAACTCCTGTGAGTTTTAGCCCTTACGCAGAAATAAGACACAATAAAATTATAAAAACAGAACACACATAATAATAATGGAGAATAAAATTGAGCAATACATCTAATAACTTGGCTAGTAAGCCGTGCTTTCGGTTGGCTTTATTGGCAAGCGCCGTTTCAGTTGCGTTTTGTGGGTCACTTTATGCCCAAGAACAAACATCTGAAGATGAAGACAATGCCAGAATTGAATCTATCACTGTTACAGCAACTAAACGTTCTCAAGTTATTTATGAAGTACCTCTTTCTATCAGTGCTTTTAGTGGAGAAGCACTTGCATCACAAGGTATCAGTGATTTAACTGATGTGGGAAAATTTGTTCCAAATCTTAATGTCACTGGTTTTTCAGCTGGGCATACTTCTTCAGCCAATCCTTTTATTCGTGGAATTGGTTTACAGGATCATCTAATCACCACTGATCCTGGGGTCAGTGTTTATGTAGATGGTGTTTATTTGGGCCGCCAAGTTGGCCAAAATTGGAACCTAAATAATATAGAACGTATCGAAGTGTTACGTGGCCCACAAGGGACACTTTATGGAAGAAATTCAATCGGTGGTGCTATTAATATCATCACCAAACAACCCGATGATGAAGCGGTAACCAAAGTCGGTGTAGAAGCTGGGACTCGTGGCCGAATTAAAGGCGATGTTTTTGTAAACCGAGCCTTAAGTGATTCACTCTCGTTTAACTTTAACGCCGGTTATAACGCTCGTGATGGTTTAGGCGAGTTTATTAATGTGCCAGACGCTGAATACGATGTGGGCGAAACCAAAGAGTTATACACACGACTCTCAGTTAAGTATGCCCCAAATAGTGATTTTAGTTTGGTACTCACTGCCGATGCCAATGATGGTGAAGGTGGCTTACGCCCTTATACAACTTTAATCGATGAAGTGCCAACAGGAGCCTACTACACAGGTATGCGTTTTGGTTCACCCACTCCGTCGGGACCACTACGTAATTCTGATTTAGCCCCTGATCCCTACGACAACGCTACAGGTACTAAAGAAGTTACCACTGTCAGCAATGAAGCCAGTGGTTTATCAATTACCGCTGATTGGAGTTTAACAGACACCTTAACGACTAAAGCTGTGGTTAGCCATCGTACTTCAGAGTACAAAGCAGGGTTAGATGATGATGCAACTATCTATGCATTAGATCACTATCCAGAAAGAGGGGATGCCGATCAAACATCAATAGAGTTGCAGTTAAATGGTTATTACGATGAATTTGATTTTGTCTCTGGTATTTATTGGTTCAATGAAGAAGGTAGCAACCGTCAAGGTGAGGACTCTAGCTTTAATGGTGGAGGTAATTTATTAGAGCTTGATCAAGAAACCACTAGCCGAGCTGTGTTTGTTAATGTGGGGTATGGCGTCACTGATGACCTGCGTATCTCAGGTGGGTTGCGGTACACTAAAGATGAAAAGCAAGCTACAGCCAACGTAGGGATTGGCCCTTTTACTTCAGAAGATGATTGGGGCCAACTTAGCTATGAGTTGTCGGCAAGTTATACCTTAGAAAACGGTTTGAATTTTTACGGTACAGTACAAAGCGGTTACCAATCGGGTCAATTCCCCGCACGGCCTTATTGTCTATTTGGCGACCCTGAATGTTTTGTCGCTTCAGATAACATTACTGCTGTTAACTACGAAGTCGGCCTAAAGGGCCAAGTGACCGATAACTTTAGTATGAGTGTGGCAGTGTTTAATACTGAGTTTGAAGACTTGCCTTATCAAGTTAGCACTACTTCTGAAGGTGGGTTTGATACCAGTAACCTGGTGGTTGAACAAACCTCTAGAGGTATCGAGTGGGAAAGTACCCTCTACTTTAGTGATAATTTTAAATTGCATACTAGCTTAGGTTATATGGATGTAGATGTATCTGAGCAAGATGGGGTTAAACCAGTTGCGCCTTTGACGCCCGATCTGACGGCATCAATTAGCCCTTCATATGAGTTTGAATTAGCGGGTGGCGCTACAATTAGTACTAGAATAGATTATTCGTACCGCAGTGAGATGTATGGAGAGCCAAGTTCTGATCCCGGTAGGATGACCGAAATAGACAGCCGTGAATTGGTTAATTTTAATATTGCCTACACGCCGGCTCAAGGTGATTGGACGGTAGCCCTATACGGTAGAAATATTTTTGACGAGCGTTATGACAATGCTCGGCTAAATACCGGTGATTATATTCTGCAAGTTTTAAATAATGATGCCAGCGAATTTGGTGTGAGATTTAACACCACATTTTAGTTAGATACCCAGTTGGAACATAAATAAAAAGCGACCTTAATTGGTCGCTTTTTATATCATCTGTGTAATTTTAGTGTGAGCTAATCCAAAGATTGAATTTGAATATTTCTAAACTGAATTGGATGTGTCTCTGCTTGCAGTGAAATGTGCCCTTTAGTGATTTTTAGCGGGTTGCCTTCATCCAGCCATTTTTTCCCAAAAGGATCAGTGGGATCAGCCTGCATTTCTGAGTATTCGAATACCAATTCACCATTGATAAAGTGTTTTACGTGACCATCCCCTCTAACTTCAGCTTCAAATAGTACCCATTGGTCACCATGAAAGGTTTTAGAATTTGAATTGACACAATGTTCGGTAATCAATTTGCCATCTTTTACAATATTGGTGCTTGGTGAGCAAAAATTACCTGTTGTTCGTTCATCCACTCCGTTACCGCCTAAGAGTTGGGATTCAGCCGACATGGGAAACTCTTGATCTATGTCCATATATTCAGCCGGTGGTGAGTGCAACATAACCCCATTATTACGATAAGCCCATGCATATTTAGGCTCTTGAGTGATTTGATTGCCAACGAAACGATATTCCAAACGTATCCGGTAATTTGAGTAAGATTGATTAGTAAAAATGTGTCCAAAGGTTTTATCTTCAAAATGATCCCATTGATCATAAGAAACAGTGAATAGGCCATCTATTACCCTGAATGTATCTTTGTAATTAACCCCTGCTGGATGACCTCTAAATTTAGGCGTCCAGCCATCAAGGTTTTTGCCATTAAAAAGATTTATCCAAGGATTTTCATCTGACTTTTGAGCAAGGCTTGGTTGGTTTTGACAGGCAGATATAGTCACCACTATTAAGCAGCAAAACAGTATCCTCAACAAATGTTTATTCATTAGATTATACCTTCCTTAAACAATTTAACTGCGTGGTTAGCCGCTCTGGCTGATAAGGCCATATAGGTTAGCGACGGATTTTGACAGCCCCCCGATGGCATACATGCACCGTCGGTAATAAAAAGGTTTGGCACATCATGAGCCTGACACCACTTATTCAAAACTGACGTTTTAGGATCACGGCCCATTCTCGCGGTACCCATTTCGTGAATGCGGTTGCCAGGTAATGACAAATCCAATTCAGCATCTGGACCTGGGCTAATGTCTACTGCCCCTGCTTTTTCTAACATCGCATAAGCATCTTTTTGTGCCTCTCGCATCATGATCTTTTCATTTTCACCCATTTCGCAATCAATGTAGGCTAGCGGCAAGCCCCACTTATCAGTTTTATCTTGGGATAGAGTCACGCGATTATCTGGGTTAGGTAAAATTTCACCAAAACTATATATGCTGACCCGCCAGTTACCTGGCTTGCGATTGGCTTCTTTAAAGTCAGCGCCAATACCGGCCCTGTTTCCCGTCCAGCCATCGCGCGAGCCTCTACCCTGAAAACCAAATCCGCGTAAATAGGGTTTGTCACCTTCTGTGATATTGGCATATCTGGGAATATAAATACCACCTGGTCTACGACCATAATAGTATTTGTCTGCAAAGCCAGAAATCACGCCACTTGCACGAGCAGCGCTCACATGGTCCATCAAATTTCGCCCCACTTGATCTGAATGATTAGCTAAACCATTTGGAAATGTAGCGGACTTTGACTGTAATAAAATCATGGCGCTTGCTATCGCTGAAGCGTTCAGAAACACCATCCGAGACGTGTAAGTTGTGAGCTTTCTGCTATTTGCATCAATAACCTTTACGCCTGTTACCCGTTTGGTCTTGGCATCGTAGTCTAATGAGTGCACTATGGCATGGTGCACTATAGTGCAATTACCGGTGCGCATCGCTGCTGGCAAAGTGGCAGTGTTGGCTGAAAAATATGCGCCAAAACTACAGCCCCTGTTACAATGATTTCTTGCTTGGCAAGGTCCACGACCTAATGCCATCTGCTCTTCTGTTGGTTTAGTGAGGTGGGCTACCCGAGCTGGTATGACTTTTCTGCCAGAAAAAGCGTTTTCTAAGTTTTTCTTGAAAACTTTTTCAGCACAATTCAATTCAAATGCTGGTTGAAAAACACCATCGGGTAGTTGCGGCAATCCTTCTTGACTGCCTGAGATACCCGCAAACTTTTCAACATAATCGTACCATGGGGCTAAATCGTCGTATCTTATAGGCCAGTCAGTGCCATGGCCATCTTCTTTATTAGCCTCGAAATCTTGTGGGCCCAATCGATAAGACTGACGTCCCCAGGTTAATGAGCGACCACCAGTATGATGACCTCTTAGCCAATCATAGGGTTTATCGTTAGGGGTTTCGAATGGATGTTCACTGTCTTTTACCCAAAAATGTTTGGTGCTTTCTTTTACAGCGTATCCCACACCACGATGCTGAATAGGGTAGTGTTGTTTGATTTCGTCTTCGGAAATTTTATCGAAATTGGGTTTGTCCCAGGGATTGAGGAAATCGGTATAGTCTTTTGCGGGCTCAATTTCTTTACCTCTTTCCAGAACTAATACCTTTAGCCCTTGCTCTGCTAATTCCTTGGCGTTCCAGCCACCGCTCATGCCTGAACCAATCACAATCGCATCATAATGGGTCATACTTATAGGTCTCCTAATTATTTGTCTATTACATTATCTGATTGGCTTTAAACAGCCCAAGTTCGGCCAACTTTTTCAAAGGGAATACAGGCCTCCCAGCGACCAGGAACCAATTCGTAACGTAACTCTTGGCTCGCTCCTACTTCAGATAGATAATAAAAGCGGGCGATTAATTCTTTTACCGAACGATAGGTATACAAACGCTTGTACTCTGCTGAGAACGCTAATTCATCTAGACGACTTAGTGCCTGTAGTTGCAATTCGGTATTTAGCTTTAAAAAAGGTTTGCCGGCAATTTTATCTAGTTCTTGATTAACGTGGTTTATTGCTTCACGGTGTGTTGTTTGTGATTCTGCCGATGCCCAATCAGAATGTAATTTGTCCATTAACAGTGGAACACCCACTGCCAATGCACCCAAGGTTTGGGTATCGGGAATAATAAGATCAGCTAAACGACTGGTCAGTAAAAATTCATTTTCTGTATAAAATTCTAGATCAGCATTGCCTTGAGCGGCATTTATATCTAGATCTACAATAGTATTATTGAGGCTTTTCGCACATCCGCTGGTACTTGCGGCACCTACCGAGGCTAATATACCTAATAAAACATCACGCCTTGTTATTCCTTGTTTACTGGATCCAGATGATTTGTGCTCATATGCATCATTTGATTTGCTGCCCATATTTTCTCCATACACATTGTTAATCTTTATCTGCTAAGTAGCATCGACTCAATTGCTAAAACCAGCCATTGTGGACGTTAAGAGCTACTTGTGCAGGGGAGTTTTAATCTCATTGCTCAGTTCATATAGTCGTATTTCATCAAGGTTATCTTTTAACCGTATCAATCCCTTGTCAGTAAACCCCAATTTTTTCAGTAAGTTAATGGATTGATGATTATCTATTGACGTTATCCCGAGTACTTTTTGAATGACCTTTCGCTGATAAGCGTCAGCTAAAACTAATTTGGCTGCATCTAAAGCCAATCCTTTCTGGCGATATTGTGGTAAAAAGGCAAATCCAAGGTCTGGATGAGGGAGTTCTTCTCGTTTCAATAGCCCGCATAAACCTATAGGTGTTTTTAACGAAACAGATTCAACGAGTAATAAACCAAATCCATGTTGTTGATACATGGTTTGTGGTCCCTGTTGTATGTAATGAATGGCGTCTTGTTCATTTTTTACACCACGATCGCCTATATACTTTAAAAAATCGGGGTCGTTCAACAGTTCAACAATAAATTCTGCATCTTTTATTGTTAACTTCCTTAGTTTTAAATTTTTAGACAAAAGGGTTTTCATTGACTCGTTTCTTTTCGATATTTCAAAACTTGCAGTGAGGCTAAGAGTTGATCAATTTGTTGTTGTTGCTCTTGGTTGACCAACGCAGCCCTAATGTAACGAGAGTTGCTTCGGTCGTTTATCCAGCCATGCTCCCAAAAGTGGGTGTTTTGGATAAATTCTGAAGCGAAATTGTCGATGCCAATTTCAAAACAGCCTACAAGGCAGGTATCTAAATAGGTTTGGTAAATTGGGTAGTGGATATTGGCTGGTTCTTTATGTTGGTTGGCACATATCCATATTTTGTGGCTATCTGGATTAGCAAAAATTTTGTCCAGCTCAGCCTGTACCAAGGGAGACGCTTCCACAGCCTCTATATTGTTGGGATCAACTTCAATAAATTGATAGTCCTGTTCTCGGTTGCGTAGTTCAGGTGATATTTGTTCTATTGGTAACAGCACGCCATTCAAATGAGCTGATGTATCTTGACTCACTCCCAAACAGGTTTGTAAGTCTTCTAAACCTCTTGCTAACCATTCCCGTCGCCATCCATGGGCAATAATGGGTAAATTCGGGCAAAATATATTTGAATAACGTGAACGACTATCATGGCTAAGTAAACTGCCATATCCCACTAAATAGTGTTGTTGGCTAGCGGACATATAACTGCACTATAACTAAAGCGATTAAAACCACATAAGGGTAAGCAACAGTAGGTTTAATTGATTGTTTGATATATTCGCAAACTAAACCAATGGCGCTGGGCCTATTTTGGCTCCATGCAAGATTAAATTGCATGCCCAGTTGTGAAGTTTGCTCTTGAGTCGAATCTAAGTGGTGCTGAATAGCGTGTTCGACAACTTCAAGGCGTTGCCCGATCCTGTTTTGAAAGGTTTTCCAAATCCCGTCTTGAAGCCACAAAATAGCCACTATCAATAATGACCATATACCTGCTTGTAAAGCAAAAGCCAGAATGCAGCAGACTAAGATACTAAAAAGTTTGATAACTAAAGAACACTTTTCATAGCTGTCAAATTGGGTTTGTAGGGTTACCCATTCTGTTTGCAATATTGATATTTGTACATCAGACATAGTGTGTTCATTGACCTTTATGGTGTTAAGTTGAAAATCAGGAAATAGGTGTTTTTATACGTGAATTCTTTTACCGATTTACTGGTGACACGGTTTTTACCTAAACCTTTTGACTCTAATCATATTTTGTCTGCACTTTTGATTCATTTATTTGCTGGTTGTTTCCGATATTGGGTATGCCTAATACTAACAGTGACACTTTTGCCAACATAAAAAATCATGTAACCAATAATTGTACGTATACGCTTAGCAACTTCAATCGATTGGGCTGTGTCAGTTTTCACTAACAATACACTGAGCTCGCCATTATTATAGCGACCGACCACATCTTTTTCTCTTTGATCTGATTTAAATAGATTGGCTAGATCAACGAATACCTAGTCGCTCACATCATACCTAAAGTTCCAATAAGTCTAGTTATAACAGCACTCGCTAATATAACCGTAAAATAAATCATAATAGTGGAGGTGACATTCTCTAAAAGTACATTGTAGAAAACTAAATAAAGTCCAACCCGAGCTAAATCAGTCAAAACACTATAGCCAAAAAAAAAGTTATACCGCGCGTAATCTATAAATTTACAATCTAAGCGCGACTATTTTCAAAAGCGATTACTTGTTCAATCCTAGAGCAGTCTAAAGCAAGCATTAAAAGTCGATCAATGCCTAGTGCGACACCTGCACAGTTTGGTAGGCCAGCGTTTATGGCTGCAATAAAATTTTCATCAATGGGCATAATGTCCTGTCCATTGTTTTGGCGTTTAGTGTTATCTCCTTCAAAACGTCTGCGTTGTTCAGCCCCATCTGTCAGTTCATGAAAGCCATTAGCCAATTCTACCCCTCTAAAATACAACTCAAACCGTTCGGCCACTAAAGGGTTTGTGGGACTTATTTTTGCTAAAGCCGCTTGGCTAGCTGGAAAATCCATAACAAAACACGGCCGGTCTCTGCCAATTTGAGGCTCTACGTGTTGGCTAAATAACAGCATTAGCAAGGTGTCTTTGTTGCTTTCATTGGCTGCTAATTCCCCATAGCCATATTGATTAGCTAGGGTTTTGATTTCCGTTAGCGTCGCCGTTAAAGGGTCGCAATTAAGATGTTGTTTGAAACTGTCTTGGTAGGTGACTCGTTCTGCCGTTTCACAACCTAATACTGTTTGTATGAGTTCATCAATTTCACTCATTAATTGCAGATGGTTAAAGCCCGGTCTGTACCATTCGAGCATAGTGAATTCAGGATTATGAAAACGCCCTGTTTCTTCGTTTCTAAAAGATTTACAAATTTGATAAATCGCTCCACTCCCAGCACTTAATAATCTTTTCATGGCAAATTCAGGGGAGGTTTGTAAATATAAAGTCGCTGCCTTAGGTGCAAAAGGATGAATAAATTGAGTCGAAAAAGAATGTAAATGTTCATCTGTCACTGTGGCATGACTCAAAGCAGGAGTATCGACTTCAAGTACATCCCGTAACGCAAAAAACGCTCTGATTTTTTGTAACACTAAGGCGCGCTGTTTTAATACGTCAATAGACGCACTGGGTTGCCACTTTTCTGTTTGCATTGTTTTCTCATTATCACACAATAAAAAGCCCACTAAAGTGGGCTTTTTAGATAGAGTAAATATTTACTAACCAGATTGTAGGTTAATTATTTTTGAGCCCTAGAGACGTATTCGCCACTACGGGTATCTACTCTCACTACTTCACCTGTTTGCACAAATAAGGGCACTCTGACCACAGCACCTGAAGATAAAGTGGCGGGTTTGCCGCCTGTACCTGCGGTGTCGCCTTTAAGGCCTGGATCTGTTTCTGTTATTTCAAGCTCAACAAAATTAGCAGGTTGCACGGCAATAGGCGCACCATTCCATAAGGTAATTGTGCATGTGTCGTTTTCTACTAACCATTTAACATTTTCACCAACCGCGGCCTCATCTGCAGCAATTTGTTCAAATGTTTCATTATTCATAAAGTGCCAGAATTCACCATCGGCATATAAATAGGCAAGATCAGTATCAATTACATCCGCCCCTTCTACTGAATCCCCTGATTTAAAGGTTTTTTCTATTACTTTTCCTGAGATAAGTTTACGAATTTTCACTCGACTAAAGGCTTGGCCTTTACCAGGTTTAACAAATTCATTTTCAAGAATGTTGCAAGGTTCGCCGTCGAGCATTATCTTTAAGCCCGCTTTAAACTCATTTGTGCTGAAATTAGCCATATGTCCCCGTAATGTAACTATGCTGAGTCTGTAATTGTCACAAATAATACCTAAAAAACTGCTGGCTGTAGAGAACAACTGGCAAAAAGAACTCGCTATGTCATTTTCTGATCCTATTTCATTGCTTAATTATCTGGAATTACCCTTAGAAAACTATGTAGATGACATCAAAGCAAGACAACTTTTTCCAATGCGCGTACCTCGTCCCTTTGCTGAAAAAATGAATAAAGGTGATCCTTTTGACCCTTTGTTTAGACAAGTGTTTACGAGTCGCAATGAATTTAATACCCCAGCGGGTTTTTCAAAAGATCCCTTGCTAGAACAAAACAATCAACAGCCTGGGATTTTGCATAAATATCAAAATAGGCTGTTGCTGTTGGTGCGTGGCGGCTGTGCAGTGAATTGCCGTTATTGTTTTAGAAGGCATTTTCCTTATACTGATAACCACCTAAATAAGCAACAATGGCAACAAGCCTTAGATTATATTGCTGCTAACCCTCAAGTCGACGAAGTAATTTATTCTGGTGGCGACCCATTGATGGCCAAAGATGACTTTTTAGCATGGTTAACCAAACAAATAGAAGCCATTGGACACATCAAACGATTGCGGATCCACACACGTCTGCCAGTGGTTATCCCTGCTAGAATAACCAAAGAGTTAATAAGGTGGTTTTCCCAAACTCGGTTAAAACCTGTGATGGTCTTGCACGTTAATCATGCTAATGAGATAGACAGTGCACTGGCAGACTCAATGCAAAAACTAAGAGGGGCAGGGGTAACATTACTCAATCAAGCGGTGTTGCTCAAAGGTATAAACGACACTGTTGAGCAACAAATTGCGTTAAATGAAGCTTTGTTTGAGATTGGAGTGATGCCGTATTACTTACATGTTTTAGACAAAGTACAAGGAGCGGAACATTTTGATTTGCCTGACAGCCAAGCGAAAGCGTTAATGAGAGAGTTAATAAAACGTCAGCCGGGTTATCTGATCCCTAAACTGGTTAGAGAAATAGGTGGTCAGCCCGGCAAAACGCCACTTGATTTGCAGCTTCATCCATAGTGGTTCCCAAAATGGAAACACTATTGCCATTAAGCAAAGGTATCGATATTTGACCCAATTGCTGGATTGGCAGATGAAACTTTAGGGGCTGCAGCTGCTTCGATTAGCTCTAGTGTCGCTTGACCCTCTATTTTTTGCTGTGATTTAGCAAGTTGTAGAGACTTTATTTCAAGCGTCGAACTAACAGACGACTGACTTGCTCCTGAAATATCCATACAGTGCTCCTTATTACTTGTAGCAGAGTACAAAAACGGGCAAAATCGCCCGCATCAAATTTGTATCGACAACCTTAAGTAAAACTTTAGTTATGCAAACCATTATTCAAAGCCTCAGCGAAAACGTACAACTTATTTATCGAAAGTCCATTGATGCCGATCAAGTCATTGGTCGTTTGCAACATGACGGAAAAGGTAAATTTAGCGCGATTTTTGCCAAAGACGCAGGTTTCACCACCAGTAGTCGACTATTCAAACCTTATGTGGAAGAAATAGCGAATGAAGTGTTAGCTTTGGAAAAACAAGACCAAGTTGCCATCAAAAAGCAATTACCCAGTTTAGTAAAAAAAATTGAGTTGATTTTAAAAACGCTTGATCAATTCCAAAAAACTGCGCGCTAGTTCAAAGTTGCGCAATAATTAACGTGCCTGATGTATGGGTAGGTTAGCAATTCTTTGGTTAATACTTTGCACCATTTTAAGGTATTCAGGGCTGTCCACTTCGGTAAACTTGCGGTTAAATTCATTTTTGCTTAAGCCTTCAGGTAAGTCCTGAATGTTAGGAAAAAATAAGCCCTCGTCGGCGCTTTCGGCTAATATATTCTGCAATGAAATGGCGCTAGCAGAACTAGTGGCAGCAATTGCAAATTCTACTCCAGCAAAATCAGCGGCTAAGTCGACAAAACTATAGCCACTGCCATCGTCACTTCTATCCATCAACTCTTTAAACTCGCCAATCGCTATACTCAGACCTTGTTCTGATAATATTTTGATGGCGGCAGAAAAAATAAAATGCTGATTGAGATCTTTACGGTAAGCCAAGGTAGGCTTTGCGTTAGGCATGGCGACTTTGGCTTTTTTAGGTTGCACGTCACCCACTAAATTAGCAAACCTGTGATGCCCAGCATATATTGCCAGCGCCATGATTGCTGCTTCGTTTTCTTTGGGCGCAGTTTCATAGTTAGAGCGGTTTTTGGCCAAACGAAATACCACTGCAATATACTCTGATAAGGACTGTGGTGATAAACGTTTACCCACATCTAACAAAGACAATTGTTTCAAATAATAGGCTGTTCTGAGTCGCATTTCCTCATCATTGCTGCCACCTACACCTTGCTTCACATCATTGAGTTCTTTAAGAAATTGAGCAAGAGGAAGAACCGACAATTGTATTTGGCGTTCCGACATAGCCAGCGACTCTACTTGGCGCACAAACTGACTGGCAATATCACTGCTGGTATACCAATTTGCGAGGTAAACTAGGGTGCTCAAAGCTAAGTTGCCAGGTACTTTAACAGAGCCGAGCTTCACGTGACTGACTTTAATACCTGGGCCAGGTAACAATAAAATATCAATGTTCAGATATTGGCCAATAGGATTGTTAGGTAACAGGTAGCTTGCCAAAATGCTGGTGGAGTGTGAGGTAATGCTTACCTGAGCATTCAGTTGCCCGTGGGCGCGTTGCGCAAACCCCACTAAGCTGTTTAATTGGTCTTGGCTGATATTGATTGTCTGTTTGTGAGTTCTATTTTTTACACTGTCACTGAGTTGTTTCATCAGTTTCTTAACTGATTCTGCTTCATTGACTTGTTCACCACTATGGGTGATGACTGTAGGGTAGGACTCAATTGCGGTGACAACAAGTCCCAACACCACAATAACGAACACCAGAAATAAAATACAAATATATTTAAATAGCTTTGCCAAGTTAGCTTCCCTTTAAGCTTGGTAAGTCAATTTGTAGAAACGGCATTTTACTAAACAATCGCCATATTTCCTTTTGATTCTAGCCATTCTTTGCGGTCTGGTGCGCGCTTCTTGGCGAGTAACATATCCATCATTTCTAACATTTGTTCTGAATCGTCTACCATCAATTGCACTAGCCTACGGGTATTAGGATCCATGGTGGTTTCGCGCAATTGCAGAGGGTTCATTTCACCCAAACCTTTGAAACGTTGCACATTCACTTTGCCACGTTTTTTCTCAGCGACTATACGGTCTAAAATACCGTCTTTTTCACCTTCGTCTAAGGCGTAATAAACATCTTTACCTATATCGATTCTAAATAACGGAGGCATTGCCACATATACATGTCCGGTGTTGACTAGGGTTCTAAAATGTTTAACAAATAGGGCACACAACAAGGTGGCAATATGCAGACCATCGGAGTCAGCATCGGCCAAAATACAGATTTTGTCGTAGCGTAAGCCACTTAAATCATCAGAGTCAGGATCGATACCTAAAGCTACTGAAATATCGTGAATTTCCTGGGAAGCTAAAACCTGAGATGAGTCCACTTCCCAGCTATTTAGGATTTTGCCACGGAGCGGCATGATGGCCTGAAATTCACGGTCTCTGGCCTGTTTTGCCGAACCACCCGCTGAATCACCTTCTACCAAAAATAGTTCCGAACGGCTAGAGTCCTGAGTAGAGCAGTCTGTCAATTTACCGGGTAAAGCGGGGCCTTGAGTGACTTTTTTACGGGCCACTTTTTTACTTTGGCGCAAACGGGTTTGTGCATTGTTAATACACATTTCGGCCAATAACTCAGCCACATCGGTATGCTGATTCAGCCACAAACTAAAGGCATCTTTGACCACGCCTGATACAAAAGCTGCGGCTTGACGTGATGATAATCGTTCTTTTATTTGCCCTGCAAATTGTGGATCTTGCATTTTAGTAGACAACACATAACTACAACGATCCCAAATATCTTCAGGGGTTAGTTTCACCCCACGAGGTAAGAGATTTCTAAATTCACAAAACTCCCGCATCGACTCTAACAAGCCTTGGCGTAGCCCATTGACATGTGTGCCACCTTGCGCGGTTGGAATAAGGTTAACGTAACTTTCGGTGATCATCTCGCCACCTTCAGGTAGCCACATCACCGCCCAATCTGCTGCTTCGGTATTACCTGAAATTGAGCCTACAAATGGCGCATCCTCAGGCAAAGTGACATATTCTTTTACCGATTGATATAAATAGTCCCTAAGCCCATCTTCGAAGTACCACTCTGTGGTTTCATTGCTAATTTTATTATCAAATCGAATCCGCAAACCTGGACATAACACTGCTTTGGCACGTAAAACGTGTAACAGCTTGGAGACCGAAAATTTAGCCGAATCAAAATATTTGGGGTCAGGCCAAAAATGCACTTTGGTGCCAGTGTTGCGTTTACCACAAGTATCAACAATTTCTAATTCTTGGACTTTGTCGCCGTTTTCAAAAGCAATTTGATGCACATTACCATCACGGCGGATGTTCACTTCCACTCTTTTTGATAAGGCATTGACTACAGAAATACCCACGCCATGTAAACCACCAGAAAACTGGTAATTTTTATTTGAGAACTTACCGCCAGCATGGAGCTTGGTCATGATTAATTCTACCCCTGAAATACCTTCTTCGGGATGTATATCCACTGGCATGCCACGACCGTCATCTGTGACTTCAAGTGATTGATCTGGGTGTAACACGACTCGAATTGAGGTGGCAAACCCACCAAGGGCTTCATCCACACTGTTATCAATGACTTCCTGACTCAAGTGGTTTGGACGAGTGGTATCGGTATACATACCGGGGCGGCGTTGCACCGGCTCTAGGCCGTTTAATACTTCAATGGCGTCAGCGTTATATTGGTTTGACATAGTTCTTAATCAGCGCTCTTATTATTCTATTGTTGGTGGTGAGGGAAAACCCTTAACTGGCATACATGTTATACCAAGCTTCAATTAGTCTTGCAGTAGAAACCTAAAAATTTCTGGTAAGAATCGTTGAAAACCCTGAAAACTATGGTCCCCACCTTGTTCTATGCTGAGTTTATAATCTTGATATTTTATTTCTGCTTGGCGATAGTCTAGGGTTTCGTCTGCAGTTTGTAATAATACCCAATAGTCAGATGTTGGCTTTAAAGTCGCGGTATCTAATTGGCGAAGTTCATCAATATGTTTGTTTTCTAGCAAAAAAGCCTGTTGCGTATAGGGGTTAACATGCTCTCCCAAAAAATCACCTAACAATTCAAAAGGGCGCACCGCAGGGTTAATCAAAACCGCTTTCCCTGTATACTTCTCTATCATATATGTGGATAAAAAACCTCCCAGTGAACTACCGATAAAACGAAACTTTTTACCTTTGTGTTTAGCAATGCATAGCTCAATATTTTTTATGGCCTCTTTAGGGTAATTAGCAAGTTCTGGTATTTCTATGGTTAAATCAGGATAGTTAGTCCTTACAAACTCAAGAGTTTGTGTGGCTTTTTGTGACTGAGGTGAACTTAAAAATCCATGTAAATAAATAACAACGTATTGCACTTTAAGGCTTACTCTTTGAGACGATGAATAGATGTGCTTATTTGACCATTTTCTAACAGATTAATCACTCTATACCCAGGCTTTAAATCACTTGTAGCAAAAGATGCTTGGGTCGCAAACTGCCAACACGTAGAGGGGCAAGCTAAATACACACACTGATTTACTTGCTGTTCAATGGCAGTATGAATGTGTCCGTATACTACCCCTTTAATTGCCTGATTTTTTGCAACAACAGCGTTAAATTCTTGTCGATTGAGCCACTGATGTTTATCCATCCATCCACCACAAGAAATTGGATGATGGTGGGCTGCTAATAAGTGATACTCGTTGCTGTGTTGATTGACATAGTCCGTTAAGGAATGGAGCTTATCTTGGGACAATTGCCCAAGGGTCGCGTGAGATTGGGTGTCCAATAAATGAATATGCCAGTGGTTAGGCAAAACCAGTTGTGGATGCTGCAACCATAGATATTCTTGGTGGACATTGGTTGCTAAATGTTCTTGGTTGTCATGGTTTCCAGGAATAATAGCAATTCGGCAATCTATTTTTGCGTCTTGAAGTAAACCTGAAAAGTGCTGATAACTTTGCCTAGTGGCGTCACCACTTATATCCCCAGTCACTAATAACACATCTGGTTTATGTTGTTTAACGCTAGCCAATATCTTTTGTAAGCTGTGAAACGGGTTGATCTCCTGGTACCCGAATTTCTTAGTATCGGCAAGCAAATGACAATCAGAGATTTGTATTATTTTCATCGATAGAGGGAGTTATGCTTCAGACGAATGTAACTGGTCACTGTGAGCTAAACAAAATTGCAACCATTCAGCTAAAAACACATTAACCATTTCTTTTTCGTTTTTCTGATACATTTTAATATTTGGGTAGCGGTAGCTAGGCTGTAATGAGCCTATATTTTGGGCACTGATGACCTCAGCCATTTTTGCATCATGGTATAATCTTACTTGTACAACAGGGCGTAAAAAATCATATTCCATCTGGCTTTTTTGTGACATTTCTAAGGTGCTAGTGTAACGACTACATTCCATAATCTTGATGGTATAAAGCAAACTAGTATTTACTTCAAATTGGTACTGCAAATCTGCTGTATCGCAATCTGGAAGAAGCCTTAACAAACGCCCATAGTTAATCTCACAGACCTTGTGCATATTGGCAACCTTAGGCACATATTTACGACCTATCTCTCTAGACATCTGACCAACTATCCAAAACCAGTTGTTTATTCATGGCAAACCATTGTAATGCAATGAGGGTGGCGGCATTATCAATTTTACCTTGGTTGATCCAATTGAGCGCAACAGCAGAGGGGACTCTGTGCACCAGAATATCTTCACTTTCATAATCCAAACCATGTACACCTTTGGCATCGCTGGCATCCACTAAACCGACATAGATGTGTATACGTTCGGTTGTACCACCAGGGCTAGACAAGTAACTTAAGGCTTTGTGTAATTTTTGAATCTCGATTCCCGCTTCTTCTTGTGCTTCTCGGCAGCACACATCTTCAGGTGTTTCACCTTCATCAATAATGCCTGCTACTACTTCTATTAACCACGGCGAAGTGGATGTTGGTAATGCTCCAATTCGAACTTGTTCAATCATCACAAATTCATCCAAAACAGGATCGTATGGCAAAACGGCAATGGCATGGCCCCGCTCAAAAATCTCCCTTTCCACCACATCGCTCCAACCACCTGCAAATAATTTGTGTTTAAACGCGTACTTCACCATTTTAAAGAAACCTTGATATAAGGTTTCTTTGCTTAATATTTGTACATCGCTATCCGAAAACTGTTGGATTGGTTGTTGATTTTGTTTCAAATTGCCACCGTCACTTTATAATTTCTAGGAACTGATAGTATAAAACCTAAGATTAACATATCGAAGTTATAGATGCTGGCACGCCTAGGCTCTATTAATGTATAATATTCTGTTACACTTGAGACCTTGGTGTTACCACAAAGCATTGTTACTTAACGCTTGTTTTGCTTAGACTTTAACTATCATATAAAAAAGTATTCGACTAGACGTAGCCTTGTGGCATACAAAACTAGGGCCGGATTAGGAACCACATAGGACTACCAATGAAAAAAACATTTTTGTCGCTATTGATCAGCATGGGGATATCTTCGTCTGTATTGGCAGACGATCTTTACCAAGTTTATCAAATGGCTGTTGAGAAAGACCCAACCATCAACCGCGCTAAAGCTGACAGAGATGCTGCTTTTGAAGGTATATCTATTAGCAGAGCAAACTTATTGCCTTCAGTATCTGGCTCATTGAGCTATTCAGATAGCACATCGGAGTCATTTAATTTTGATACTGATGCTAATGGTCAACCTTTTGTTGGCATCGTTGAAAGTGATTCTAAAAATCTAGGATTAGATCTAAATTTGAGCCTGTCGATTTATGACAGACAAAATTGGGTTGCCTTATCTCGTGCAGAGAAAGTAGCACATCAGAGTGATACTAGTTATGCGTTATCTAAACAAGATTTGATCGTGAGAACAACTGATGCCTATTTAGCGATTTTACGTGCTAAAGATAGCCTGATTTTTGTTCAAGCTGAAAAACGTGCAATTGAGCGTCAATTAGAGCAAACCAAACAACGTTTTAATGTTGGGTTAACTGCTATTACAGATGTTCATGAAGCCCAGGCCAACTTCGACAATACCGTTGCTCAAGAAATAATAGCCGAAAATGTAGTTGAATTGCGTTTAGAAGAAATGCGTGAAATTACTGGCAAGTATCATGATAATTTGGCTGTTTTAAATACCGAAAATTTTAGTGCTTCTCGTCCTTCACCAGAAGGCGTAGACAGTTGGTTAAAAATAGCTGAAGAAAAAAATCTAGATCTTATGGTCAGAAATTTTTCTAAAGACATCGCCAAAGACGACATTGCTTCAGCGAAAGCTGGACATTATCCAACACTTTCATTGAGTGGTAGCTACGGGCGAGACGATACCGAAATTAATGGTAATAGCGGCTTTCCTGCCAGAGACAGTAACTCACTAAGCTTGACTTTAAGTGTGCCCATTTACTCGGGTGGTTCAGTTTCGGCTCAGACCGCACAAGCCAGATATCGTTTTGTTGCCGCGAGTGAAGATTTAGAATTAACGTATCGTTCAACCGTACGTTCAGTGCGCTCTGCATATAATGATGTCATTGCGGCTACATCTACTATTCGAGCATTGCAACAAGCCGTTGTTTCTGCCGATAGTGCCTTAAAAGCAACAGAGGCAGGTTTTGATGTAGGTACTAGGACCATAGTTGATGTACTTAATAGTACTAGAAACCTGTTTGACGCAAGACGTAATTTAGCAAGTGCACGTTATGACTTTATTAGCGCAATATTAGATCTTAAACGTGCATCAGGTAATTTAACAGAACAAGATTTGGTCGACATCAATAGAGGTCTTGAGCCTTCGAAAGTCAGCTAAACAGTCAATATATGAGGGCGGCGTTTGCTGCCCTTTTTAAATTCTCACTGTCATAATTGTGACTTTTAAAAGCAACTGAGTTAAATTTTTTATTGTTATAGATAATTGATTGACAGCCCAGCCTAATTGAATACCCTATCGCTGATTTTTATTATTTTCTGAGATCTACTTCCTAACATGCAAGCTTCGACCCTAAAAGCCAAGTTTATTCAAATTCGTGCCAACAAATTATTCGAAATTTTTGTCGTCACAGTCATCATCTTTTCAGCGCTACTGGTAGGTGCAAAAACCTATGACATGTCGGAAAATGTTTACACCATAGCAAAATTTATGGATTGGTTTATCAGTGCTTTTTTCCTGACTGAAATCAGTATTCGGTTTATGGCTGAACATCGTAAACGAGATTTCTTCAAAAGTTTCTGGAACATATTTGATACCTTGATTGTTATTATAAGTTTGATCCCCGCCGATGATACCGAGTTAGCATTGGTAGCTAGACTGGTCAGGGTATTTAGAGTACTGAGAATGATCTCAATTATTCCTGAACTTAGAATTTTATTAGTTTCTTTAATCAAAGCAATGCCACAACTTGGCTATGTGATGTTATTGATGTTTATCATCTTTTATATATACGCAGCCATAGGCAGTACCTTATTCGAAACCATTAATCCGGTTTTATGGGGTGACATCACAATTTCACTGCTTACCCTATTTAGGGTCATGACATTTGAAGATTGGACAGATGTTATGTATGAAACCATGGAAGTGTATCCGATGAGTTGGCTGTTTTATTTAACTTTTATTTTCTTCACAGCATTTGCGTTTTTAAATATGGTGATTGGTATAGTTGTCAATGTTATGGAGCAAGAAAATGCCAACGCCCGCGCTGAAGCAATTGAAGAAAGTGGGGATCCAAGCCTTAGAGAAATTTCTGAACAAATATCAAAGTTACAGGGGCAAATAATGTCCATGCAAGGCAGTAAAGAGCCTTCGAGTTAAATTAGGTTATTGTTTGTTTTGTGCGCTAAGTAATTCACAAAATTCGGCATAGGGAACAGGGCGGCTAAACAAGTAACCTTGCGCAATATCGCAGTTATGTTCTGTGAGAAAATCTTTTTGTAATATCGTTTCTACACCTTCGGCAATGACTTCTAATTTTAGATTATGGGCCATGGCGATGACTGCAAGTATGATGGCACCATCACTATCTTGGCTATTTTCGTTAATTTCATTGATAAATGACCTGTCTATTTTTAGTTGATCGATAGGTAATCTTTGTAAATAAGCAAGAGAACTATAGCCGGTGCCAAAATCATCAATTGAGACACTTATACCTAATTTACGAACTTCATCGAGCAAAAAATGGACTTTGTCGTAGTTGTCTATTAACACCCCTTCAGTGAGCTCTATTTCCAATTGCTGTGGATTTATTTTTGCGTTAGTGACACTTTGATTAATAAACTCGAACAATTGACGATCGCTGACTTGGCGCGGCGATAAATTAATCGACAGTTTAATTTCTTCACCTATGTTGGCCAATCGTTTCAATATTGCACAGGCCTCTTTTATCACCCATTTACCTATTGGAATGATCAGTCCTGTTTGTTCTGCCAGAGGAATAAACTCGTCTGGGGGGACGATATAGCCGTCGGGATGGTGCCACCTTATCAAGGCTTCGGCTTTAATAATTTTGCCATTGGCCAAGTTCAGCATGGGTTGCAGATATAGTTCAAACTCTTGATTTTCCACTGCATTGCGTAGCGAATCTTCCATTTCAATGCGTTTTCGTGATGCCTCGATAAGCTCTTTTGAATAAAAGGAGATACTACTGACGGCTTTTTTCTTGGCTGCATAGACTGCTAAATCTGCATATTTCATTAACTCTTCAGCGTTATTAGTGTCTCTAGGAAAGGCTGCTGCACCAACATTTAAGCCTATTTCACACTTTACCCCAGTGCTTAGGTAAAAAGGCAAACAACTGGTGCTAATTAACCTTTCTGCAAATTTGATAGCAAGATTTTGGTCTTCAGGGGAAATCTGAGTGTGTAAGTGATTCAGTTCTAGTATCACCGCAAACTCAGTGCCTCCAATCTTGGCAATCATGTCATCTACATGAGTGATCGCATTGAGTCGTATCGACAATTCTCTTATGACTTCATCTCCAACTACATGACCGTGAATTTCGTTGATACGTTTAAACTGCTTAATATCAAGATACAATAAATAAAACGGTCGATTTTGCTGGATTTTCCTTTCAAGATTTTGCCAAAAATACTGACGATTGGGTAAGTTGGTAAGGGCATCAAAGTGGGTTAGTTTCTCGTTACGTTTAAGTAAATATTTAACCTGGGTTACATCACTTACACTGAATAACCAATTCTGTACTCTTTGTGCATCATTTTTAATAGGTTGAATGGATAATTTAAGCCATTTGCCTTGCAAAGGTGGATTTAACCAATAAATTTCGCCACTCCATGAACTTGCGGTGGAAAAGATGCGTTCACACTCTGGGTATTGGTTTCTAAACAGTTCCAAGAGTAATTTGTCTGGAGGTAGACTAATTTTGATATTGGTATCATTAAATATTGAGCGTAACGCAGGATTACTATTTATTAAGACTAAATCAGAATCAAAGAGCGCTACACCTAAATCCGTTTGCGCTAACGCCTGACTAACGGGCTGTTTGGTCGTTAGGGTACGATTGGGTTCGCTAAGCAATTCTTCTAAACGAGAGTGAAGGTAATCGTGTTGGGCAGATATTTTGTCAGCGGTTAACAACGACTCGCGGGCAATTTGCAGGGTTTCTTGTTTTTGCCTATATTTTGCGTTGAGTTTGTTGACGATTAAATAATTTTGGTTATCAGCGACAACCGCCGATGCTTCTAAGCGAATCACTTGGGTCGTTAATTGTTCTGACCACATACCAGACTCAATACGCCCATTTTTATGGACATTCCAAAGGTTTTCCGCGTCAATTAAAAAGTCTTCCAGGTAGGCAGAGTTATGCTCAAAACTAAAGACTTTGGTATCCACTGTTTCTGGCAGTAACTCGTCTAGCCAATTCCCAGCTTTATATACCACTTCAAACTCAGAAGCTGATAGCCGCTTAAAAACAATGCAGTCTAAAAAACCTAGAGCGGAGAGAAGTGAAGTATCCAAGGGATTAATTACACAGTTAATTCGTTGGCAATATGGGTGAACATGGCATCGACTCCATCTCCCGTTTTTGCACTAGTATTAAAAAATTGACTGAAGCCTTGTTTGACTTCTTCAAGTTCAGTCTCGCTCCAATGCCAGCTGGCTGGCAAGTCTGACTTATTAACAGCTAAAATTCCGGGTATGTCAGCCACTTCCTTAACCATTTTTAGTATGTCTAATCCCTCAACCAAAGATTGTGAACGTGTGTGATCGGTCACTATTATAAAGGCCGACGCACCTCGTAAATACTTAGCTTGAAAACCACAGTAGCGATCAATGCCTTCAATATCCCATATCATTAGCTGTACTGTTTCACTGGCAGTATCAACTTGTTTTTTGTCAATCTTTACACCAATAGTAGTCAGGTATTTTTCTGAGAAAATACCTTCTACGTATTGTTTAACCAAACTAGTTTTACCGACGCCAGTCGCGCCTAGCAGGCATATCTTCTTTTGGATCATGATTGTCCCAATTGTTTTATTATTATTCCCACTTTTTGATCCTAGTCCTAACCGCCTTCAAAATATACCACGTTAAACATCACTTTCCGTGCCCCTTCTTTGGCCGTTTCTAATTCTATTACGCCCAATCCAATCGCATTTAAGCGACTGGCTGCTATGCCTAGCTCTTGCAATTTTAACTTTACATTATCTGCACGTTTTTGACTCAATATTTTATTGAAAGAAACTGTGCCAACAGTGTCACTAGCGCCCATAATAATTAAACCTAATGACAACTCCTGCTGTTGAGCCACTTCAATTAAATTATTAAACTGTTGTTTAACCTCAAATAATTTTTCTATTGCTTGCTCGGATAAATCACTTTGTCCGGCTTCAAATGCAATCGAAACCCTATCTATTTTTGCAATGTTCAAATCTAAAATAGCTCTAATTAACTCGGGATCATCGGCCGCTGTATTCGCTGTTCCTTCGATAATTATCTTGTCTAACCAAGTAGTTTGGAAATTTAAACCAATCAGTTTGGTCAATTCGCCTTGTAAAAGTAACTTATTTAAATTCGTTAATTTCCCACTAATGTTCGGAATATTATCCATCCAGTCGACTGTAACACTGGGGTAACGAGCAATAATACTCTCAGTTTTATTCTTTATTAGTGGAGGATCAAGGGATAAATAAGCTCTTTCTTTGTAAATCACTCGACTACTTTCAATCCCATGTTGCTCAAGCCACTCTTGAATTGTTAGCGAGGCGGGATCTCGCAATACCTCGAGCTGAATATCTTCTAGACCTAAAGTGTCTATGCTGGTAAGTATAATGCCCGGAACACTATCAATTAACTTCACTTGGTTCATCAATTCATGGGTGTTCCAACGTTTTACAAATAAAAATCCGCTACCGATTAGAAGCAAGAGAACAACTGTCCAAGCCATCCATGGTTTCTTATTATTGCTGTGTTCTGGTTTTAAGACAGTCATCAGACAGTCTCTTAACTGATGTTCACTATTGTTAAAAGGTACTGAATCGCCGTTAAAGTTATCTAACTCTTTGTCGTAAAGTTTATGAATTTCCTCTAGTGTTGTTTGTAGTTGGTTTGCTACGCCCTGCGGCATATTGCCGGTAATTGCTGCTACTACTGATGCCTTAGGTCCTTTTTTTAGTAATAAGGTGAAGTCGTCGGTACGTACGACATCAAGATTCTGCTCGACCTTACCGGTATTAGTGCTAAAGGAATCAGATACAAAATCGTTTATTGCCGTCAACATTGATGAGACCATGTCTGCATCTGCTTCAAGTTCTAAACCTAAGGAAACTGAATTTAACAAAAGTCCTGTTTCTCGATGGATTAAAAATACTTGCTCAACTCGAAATGCAAAAGTTTGGCTAGCGGCATATTGGGAAAAGGTGACCCCAGATTGCCATGCTTTAAAACGCCAAGTGAGGCCTTTAATGGTTAAACTGTTTTCTATTAAGGTGTTGGTTTTTTCTAATAGTTCTGTAATAAATGCCGTTACTGATTTTCTAACGAGGCTACCTATTAGAGGGTATAAATAACCTACAAACCTTTCACTATTTGCCGCAACGGATTTTTCAACGGATTTTTCTACTAGTGGTAACAGTACTTTGTTCACCGAGCCATCTTGGGCTTCTCGATCGTGTAAGGCCTCCGAAAAAACGTCCCCTACTAATTCGCGGGCATTGTCTTTTAGAGTTTGTTTGACATACAGACCATCGTCACCTAATACCAGTTTACGAATCTGGCGCATTTGGTCGGTATCAGATTGGCTGCTTGGTTGCTCGTTTAAATGTGCCATATTTCAGGCTACTCACCTTCATCTGTTTCAAGATTACTTGCCACAGTGGCCAGCAATTTCGCGAGGGTTTTGCGATCTGTCTTAGTTGAATTGAGTTCGCTCGACACTTGGGTAAGTTTTTCTAAAGCTTGGTTAAGTTGCTCAGTGAATTTCACTGTTAATGCACTAATTTCTTTATCTAAGCGATTGTGTAATTCGTCATTTTCTTGTTTATTATTGGCCTCTGCCATTTCAAGTTCTGATGAAATTTTGTCGGCGTAGGTATGCAACTCGGTAGCCTTTGCCTCTTGCCCTTGATCGGCAATTGCGAGTTTGTCTTCTAGTTGATTGAAACCATCGCGCATAGAAGCTTGAAGATTCTGGGTATTTTGTTCAATTGTTTGCTGTATTTTTTTGAAGCTATCTTCAGTGTGTTGCTCTAACGCTGTAATACGCGCTTCGATATCACTTTTGGCCGCACCAAAGACTAGATGCCTTAAACTTTCAAGTTCTGTTATTGCCACTGAATCTGCTGACGAAGTGGGTTGGTCATTGGTGTTATCGGTATTTTTTTTACTAGCCATTTTGCAAATCCTCTGCTCGAATAATACTTTCAAAAAATGAAAACGATTTATAATGCACAGGTTCGCATGATAATTAAACTGTTTTCAATAGTTTAGCTAAAAAACGTGGGAAGATTTGTTGACTCATAGACTAAAATATTGATTTTTGGCATTACTAGTCCAAAATAGCGTTGGCAGCGTAATCCATTCATACGTAGTAAATATTCATTTCGAATTAACATCACCAAGAGTTTTTCATGAAATATCAAGGTAGTCCTGCTTTTACCCATAGCCAAGATGACAAAGTGGGTGTTTTAGTCACCAATTTAGGTACACCCGAAGCGCCTAAGAAGGCCGAGTTAAAGCGATACTTAAAGGAGTTTTTATCTGACCCTAGGGTGGTGGAGATACCAAGACTGTTATGGTGGATGATTTTAAATTTGGTGATTTTGAATATTCGCCCTAAGCGGTCTGCTAAAGCATATGCAACGGTATGGACTGAACGTGGCTCACCGTTAATGTTCCATACCCAAGACCAAACCAATGCATTACAAGACAGTTTGCAGCAATTATATGGCGATAATGTAGTGGTAGACTTTGCCATGCGTTATGGCTCACCTTCAGTGGACTCAGTAATTGACAAAATGTTACGTCAGGGCGTGCGTAAATTAGTGGTATTACCGCTATATCCGCAATACTGCGCTTCAACTACTGGCTCTACATTTGATGCCGTTGCTGAGAGTTTCAGTAAAAGAAGGTGGATCCCTGAGCTGCGTTTTATTACTCACTATCATGACAATCCTGAGTATATAAAGGCGATAGCAAGTAAAATTCAAAGCCATTGGCAGCAACATGGACGAGCAGATAAGTTAGTCTTTAGCTATCACGGTATACCACAACGTTATTTATTAAATGGTGACCCTTATCATTGTGAATGCCATAAAACATCACGGTTGATTGCCGCTGAATTGGGTTTAAAGGAAGGCGAACATTTTACTAGCTTTCAGTCACGTTTTGGTCGTGAAGAATGGCTAAAACCTTATACTGACCATTCACTTAAGGCTTTTCCAGAACAAGGAGTTAAATCTGTGCAAATTGTTTGCCCAGGGTTTTCTGCGGATTGTTTGGAAACGATTGAAGAAATTGGTGAAGAGAACCGCGATTATTTTCTAGCAGCGGGCGGGGAACGATATGAATATATAGCGGCCCTAAATGCCGACACAGCACATATTAAGGCGCTTACAACGTTGCTTGAAACCCATCTACAAGGCTGGTCAATCGCCCCAGAAAATACTGAATTGCGCAGTGAGCTGGCAAAAGCTATAGGTGCCGAAAAATAGAAAAGTAAGGTATATTAGGGCAGTAGCAAATAAGACCGCTTGGTCAGTTTGTGTTAACCTAAATTTACATTGTGATGCTACTCACAGTAGCAGCAATACAAAATTAGTTGAGTAATTTATTAAATAATAATCAAAAAAGCCGCGCAGACTCTTTAACGGGTGGATAAGTCGGATGCAGAACAGGAACTTCCATGTCTACACAAAATCTTGCTGACCAAGCCTTGGTCCATACTCCATTTTTTACCAACGATGCCAGTGTTATGGGCATTTTGGCTATTTTGTTGGGTTTAGTGTTTTATACTGCCAACAGCAAAGCTCCTTTTTGGAGCAAGTTTTATATGTTTGTGCCATCAGTTTTACTTTGTTATTTCCTACCTTCGTTATTAAATACCTTTGGTTTAATTGATGGAGAGAATTCGCAACTTTATTTTGTTGCTTCCCGTTATTTATTGCCCGCATGTTTAGTACTTTTGACTATTAGTGTTGACTTAAAGTCAATTGCGAAGTTAGGCAGTAAAGCCATCATTTTATTTTTTACTGGTACCTTGGGCATTGTAATTGGCGGACCAGTTGCGCTGCTGATTGTGTCGATGTTTAATCCAGAGCTCTTAGGTGTTGATGGCCCTAACGCAGTTTGGCGAGGTATGACAACCGTCGCGGGAAGCTGGATTGGTGGTAGTGCTAATCAGGCAGCAATGAAAGAAATTTACGGAGCGGGTGACCAAATGTTTTCTGCAATGGTCACTGTGGATATTATTGTCGCGAACTTATGGATGGCTGTGTTGTTAATCATGGCGGCAAATGCAAAAACCATTGATGCCAAAACAGGTGCTGACACTTCTGCCATTGATGAACTTAAGGACAAAGTTAAGAGTTTCGAGGCTAAACATTCACGAATTCCAAGCCTTACCGATATTATGTTGATTGTTGCTGTAGGGCTGGGCGTAACCGGATTTGCGCACATGTTTGCCGATACTATTACTCCTTATTTTGTGGAAAACTTCCCAGAACTGGCTAAATTCAGTTTTCACAGCAAGTTTTTTTGGATGATTATTTTTGCCAGCACAGTTGGTATTACCTTGTCTTTTACCAAAGTACGGCAGTTAGAAGGCGCAGGTGCTTCAAAGATTGGTTCGGCTTTTTTGTATATTTTGATTGCAACAATTGGTATGAAAATGGATATCACGATGATCGCCGATGAGCCATTATTTTTTGTGATTGGTGCAATTTGGATGTTAATCCATGCGTTACTTATGTTGATAGTCGCTAAATTAATTAAAGCCCCGTTATTTTATATGGCAGTGGGTAGTCAAGCCAACGTAGGCGGAGCAGCCTCAGCACCAGTAGTGGCTTCTGCTTTTCATCCCTCATTGGCCCCAGTTGCGGTAATGTTAGCAGTATTGGGTTATACAGTGGGCACCTATATGGCTTGGTTTTGTGGGCAAATTTTACAGAGCATCAATTAAGTGAATAAATTATGAGTCAGACTCATCCAGCACCTAATGCCTTACTCAGAGCGCAGAAATTGGCGAACTTGACCGATACCCAAATACGGATACCTATTATAGGTGTTCGTGTGGGATTGGACTTTTTAGTGGGGCTTATCCCCGTTGTGGGTGATTTAATCATGGTAGGCGTATCTTTGAGTATTGTGGCTATGGCAAAAAGTATTCAGGTGCCCCGAGCTTTAAGAATTGCAATGTTACGCAATATCGGCATTGATTTTTTACTTGGTTTACTCCCCTTGGTAGGTGATTTAGTGGATATATTTTATAAATCTAACCAAAAAAATGTGCGCATTATGGAAAAGTGGTGGGTCAGCCAAAATCACCAGAAAATTCAAGCCAAAAGTCAGCAAGCCTTTGAAGAATGGGAAAAGTCTCAAGATAACTCAGAGTAGTTTTTGTTGTGTGATTCGGTTGCAGTTTACAGTATTCAATTGCCCCCTAAAACATGCCTTTCATGTCCCCTGAATATCGCTTTAATTGGCCGGTAGGCACTGAATTTTTTAGGTTGTTTTATCATTAAATGCGCTATATTGTGAGTTATGAAAATAAGCACATTTTTCGTTTATGCATTAATTTTAAGTCTAGCCCCACTGGTGCTAAAGCATTCAATTATTCATGCTAAACCAACTCCAATTTCAGTTGCTGTGTTAACGGTAAATAAACAACAAATTGCTCTTTTCGCTGAACAATTTAGCCGTTTTAATCATTTACAATCTGAGATTGTGGTCGATGTGGATTTTTACAGTGATCAGGGGCTCAAAAGTAAACTTTCAGGCTGGTTGGAAAGCGGAAAATACGACTTAATTCATTGGCAAGCTGGAAAGCGCTTAAATGATATTGTGTTACAGGAGTTATTGCTACCTATCGATTTACTGATAGATAAAACAATGCTCGAAAACAATATCAGCACCCAATTGTTAGATGCTGTCAATTTAAATGGATCCTATCAGGCATTGCCTTTTGCCTATTATCCCTGGGGATTTTATTACAGTAAAACTCTCTTTGCCCAACATGACATTTCACCTCCAAAGTCCTGGGCTGAGTTCTTAGCCATATGTAGTAAACTGAAGAAGTTAGGTATTGCTCCTCTAGTGCAAGCAAGTCAAGAAAGTTGGCCTCTGCTCGCCTGGATAGATTTTTTAGCGTTAGATAATGGTGGCATAAAGACACGCAAAGAAATGACTGAATTTGCGAGTGTAGATCGTGACAGTATTGCTAAAGTGGTTGAGCAGTTTTCAATCTTATTAGACTATGGTTATTTTTTTGCACCTGACCATAATTGGCGTTGGGAGCAAGCCGTAACATTATTGGTGCGACAACAAGCAGCAATGACCTTAATAGGGCAATTTGCTGAGAGTGAAATTAAAGCCGAGCATAATTCTCAAATCGGGTACTTTCCATTCCCCCATTCTCGAACTGACATTGCGTATCCTGAAGTGGCCCCTATTGATTTGTTTGTTGTGCCTTTAGCTTCAAAGAATCATGCCTATTTACCCGCTGTTTTAGATTTCTTAGTGCAAACAGAAACAAACAAGGCTTTGGCTACGGGTTTAGGTTTTTTAGCCGCGTCTACAAAGTTTGATGGGCAGGGATTAAGTGAGCGGGCCTTAATTGGTTTACAAAGCTTGCAAAAAAGTACGGGGCTGGTGCAGTTTTTTGATCGTGATACTGAGGCTAAATACGCTACCAATCTAGCCAATAGTATCGCTCACTCGATTTTAAATGGAGAGTCATCAGCCTTTAAAGGCGCGTTGTCAGGACAAGACTTTGTGAATTCGACTCATCAAGTATTAGACGTTGGCTTGCCAGAAAAGTTACTTAATTTTTCGTCATTTACTGGCTCTCGAGGCACTTTTTTTGCGTCAAATACCCTCAGTGCAGTGTATCAAAAATTGGGTTACAACATCTCGATCACCCGTTATCAAAATTTATCAGAATCTTTAAACTCCTATAAATACGGTGCTGATGGCGAACTTGTCAGAGCTAAGGTTTTTGCTAATCAGTCAGAGGATTTAATTCAGGTTCCAGAACCTATCGCTGAGTCAACTATTTATTTGGTATGTCGTACCAGTGAAGCCTGTAGTAGAAAATTGCAGTCCAAGGTCGAGGTTGGCACTAGCATAGATATTCTGGCTATCAGAGACTGGTGGATAAAAGAAAAAGTCACAAAGCAGAACTATGAAACGACTCCATTGATGTTGCAAGCGTTTGAGTCGGGTCAATTAAACTACATGATATTACCAGCAGTAGATGTGGCAGCTTATAACGAACAATTGCGCAATAGTGGTTACAGGGCTATTTTGAGTATCCCTTTTTATCATTTTATTCATAAGAAGCATCAAAATATGTTACAAGAGATTAATCAGGGGTTAAAAGAATTTAAGAAAACCTCTGCCTACCAAGATTTTAAAACGCGTTACTGGCTAAATTAGATAATGACCTCATTGTGATTTGATTTTGCAGCACGACTTAACCTCAAAGAAGAATACCTATGAAAATATACGATACTAAAACCGCACCCTCGCCAAGACGAGTACGCATTTTTTTGGCTGAAAAAAACATCCCAATGGAATACGTACAGGTAGATCTGCAGAAGGGAGAAAATATTTCTCCACAAATGCGCGCCAAAAATCCAGTTGGGAAAATACCTGTTCTTGAACTAGACGATGGTACATGTATTAGTGAAGGTGCGTCGATTTGTTTATATTTTGAAGAATTGTATCCAGAAATTAACTTATTGGGTAAAGACCCCTTAGAAAAAGCCACGATTGACATGTGGCACAGACAGGTTGAACTGTACTTTTTTGGTCAGGTTGGCATGTGTTTTCAACATAGCACCGGTTATTTTAAAGATCGCATGACTCCCGTTAAAGAATACGGTGAAGTTGCTGGTAAAAACGCTGCTAGTTTTCTCAATGTATTAGAAAAACGTTTGGGGAGTTCTGAATATATTGGCGCTAACCGATTCACTATTGCCGATATTACAGCTTTGTGTGCGGTGGACTTTGCTCGTGTAGTGAATATTAAAATTACTGATGAACAACCAAACCTGCAACGTTGGTATGCAGCCGTGAGCAGTCGCCCTAGTGCCAAGGCTTAAGTTTAATGTTTTGGGCTTCGCATCACACCTCATGAGATGTCACTGCACTCAGTTTGATATTGTCTACTATCGCTACATAGTAAAACGCCACTAGAAAGTGGCGTTGTGACAGGCTCTAATCTCTCCATCTCTTTGTCATGTCATAGTAGGCATCGATTCTACGGTCTCTAAAATAAGGCCAGATTCGTTTGATTTGTTCTGTGCGATTGAGGTCAATTTCGACTATCAAGTTTTCTTCTTTATCACTACTCGCTTGCGCCAATATTTCGCCCTGAGGGCCCGCAATAAAACTCTGTCCCCAAAACTGAATGCCGGGATCGCCAGCTGCGGGGGACGCTTCAAATCCAGTGCGGTTGGCGACCACTACGGGTAATGAATTAGCCACCGCATGAGAGCGTTGTATGGTCTGCCATGCATCATGCTGGCGAGTTTGTTCTGCTGATGTGTCATTTGTGTCCCAGCCAATAGCAGTGGGGTAAAACAACATTTCAGCACCTGCCATTGCCATCAACCTTGCTGCTTCTGGATACCATTGATCCCAACAGACCAAAACTCCTAGTTTGCCTACGCTGGTTTGAATTGGCTCAAAGCCCATATCGCCAGGGGTAAAATAAAACTTCTCGTAAAATCCAGGATCATCTGGGATATGCATTTTTCGATATTTACCGATCAAACCCTGCTGGCGATCAAAAACTACAGCGGTATTGTGATATAAACCAGAGCCACGTTTTTCAAATAGCGAGGTGATAAGAACAATGTCTAATTTGGCTGCAAGGGCCGCAAAATAATCTGTAGCAGCACCAGGTATGGGCTCTGCTAAGTCGAAATTATCAGTGTCTTCTTGCTGGCAAAAATACAAGGTACTATGTAACTCTTGTAACATCACCAGTTCGCAACCCTCTGTCGCTAGGGCGCTGATTTGTTCGGCACTACGCGCCCAGTTCACATCTTTGTTATTGCCGGCAACGGCTTGTTGTACTACGCCGATTTTTAAATTTCTTCTATTCATAGACACTGACTCCAGTTACGAAGGATTGCAAAATCTCTGGTTTAAGTATGCCACAAGGTATTTGCATACTTATACAATGCAAACTTCCAAATTGTTGCACTAGGGGCAGGCAATTTATCGGCACAATAGTAAAATCTGGATAAGCTTTTTGTATAACCTGCATGGCTAATTTATCTTCTGTTTGTTGATAAATAGGGCACAAAATATGTTGGTTAGAAATCAAAAAATTGGCATAAGACGCGGGAAGTCTATCACCCTGTTGATTTACTATGTGGGGTAGTGGTAATTCAAATATTTTATGAGTGGGTAAAACTTGACGACATTCGTTAACTAAGTCGCTCAACCCTTGAAAATGAGTGTCGTCCGGGCGATTAAATGCCGACTGAATAACTAGGCCATTATCTGGGGTAAAACGTACTAATGTATCAATATGCCCGTCTGTATCATCGCCCTCTAAATGCCCATTTCCTAAAATAAAACTTTGTTTAGCTCCTAAAAACTGCTGAAAATCATCTTGGTAGGAGGCTATAGTCTTAGCACCATTACGCTTAGGGTTCGTTAAGCAAAGTTCGGTAGATAACAAGGTGCCATGTTGATCAATTTCTAAGGCACCACCTTCAATGACTAAATCAACGGATTGAATACCTTGCTGGCACAGTTGACTTAAAACCTGCTGATTTATTTTGTTGTCTTTAGCAGCATCAAATTTTTGTCCCCAACCATTAAATACAAACTCTATTGGTTGTAAACCCGATGCATTTACACAACTTAAAAATCCGTAATCCCTTATCCATGTATCGTTATAATCAGCTTTGACTATTAACACTTGACTGGAATTTTCTAATTTTGATAAACAATTTTTAATTTCACCATCACGTACTAACAACACCACATTAGTATTAGCTTGGTTAAGTGATTGAATGATTTTTAGATAAACGCTTTGCACATCAATTAGCCAGGGCTGCCAATCCGTATGTTGATCAGGCCATACCAGCATTACGGCTTCTTGTTGAGCCCATTCGGGTATTAGTTGGTAGTTTTCAGTCATGCCATTATTCGTTTAAAAATTTTGGGGATTATAATACCTAGATCCCTTGCCGTCTTGTTTTGCAGCATTTAGATAATAAAAATTTAATCAGACTTGAATTAACCCTAGATAAAGAGGGAGCTATTTCCTAGTTGGGCGTGCTCTCAATGCAATTTAGTGGCTTGGAAACTGTTAACAAGGCTTAACAAACAACGATTACCAAGGTCATTTTGTGTCTTGTTGAGTCGCTTTTTAGACTGATTGTTATTAATTTCTTTGTTTTAATTCTTTTATGGAATAAGTGGTTTTGAAAAAACTACTATTTTCAATTAGTTACCTCAGTTACATAAAATTAACTCTTTGTTTTACATGAGTTTTACTACTTCTATACAATAAAAATACAGAAATCTATTTGCCGATCAGTCATAACTACCCTGCGGTTTGTGGCCGTATTTTTGAACTAATTGGAGAATACTAATGAAAAAACTAATCGCGTTATCTATGGCTTTGTGTGCACTGAATGCGAGTGCAAAATTGGGTTCACCGGATAAGGTGAAATATGCAGGGGATTTATCTTACGCTAATTTTTGCGAAGCAGTCGTTAAAGACGATGTCAAAATGCTTAAACAAAGCGTCAGAAATAAAGTAGGAGTTGTAGCGGGTAGCAACCAATCTGTTTTGAAAAAATTAACCGCAGCAAATGGCATGTCATGTAATGGGGTTGATCTTGTATCTTTCTCAGAGCAGCGCAACGCATCCAAGGTATTTAATTACCTTTCTAATGCAAAGTGAGTGGTATACAGAAAATAAAATTGCCAGTCCATAACATCGATAGTGGGTTATGGGCTGATTCTAATTAGCTCACTTTAATGATTTTTTTGACAAGCTGTAGAAACGATTTGATTGAACGTTGCTGCGTATTGGTACAATTTTTTACGTAAACTTAACTCGCTTTCTGACCTTAATTCATCACTACTATTAGCCAATAGTCGAAAACCACATTGTTGTTGGAGGCTCGATGACTCATTGTCGAGACCCGGAAACGTTGTGACTCTTCCTGCAAACGCCAACAAGGTAAAGTCTTGCTTATCAATGGCTAAATTGGCGTCGGCCTTGGGGTCGGCATAGAGTAACCAATTAAGGTCATTCGATTGGCGCATATCGTTTTCCTTTCTTTGATTCTCGAGTGTTGCTTCAGATTTTTGAGATAAAGAAGTCGTAGTAATTTGACTACAGCCAAGGGATAAACAAGTTATCGCAGCGGCAAACATTATAGAAACTATTCTATTATTCATAATTGCCCTTAGTGGGTGATTGATATAGTTTTATGGAATAACAAAGCAAAGCCAGTAGGCTGAGTAGTAACATACTTCCTCCTCCAGAACCGCCGGAATCGCCAGACACCACCGGAACCGAATTAACTTGCACATTTAGGCTAGCTTCGTCTGTTAGTGACCCGTCTGATACAACATAGACTATTGATTCGCTGCCGCTAAACCCTACTGCTGGGGTATAAGTTAATTGTTGATTCTCAATGGTAATTTGCCCTGAACCTGAATAAGTAAATGAGGTGATGCTGAGCGCATCTAGGTCCACGTCAACATCATTACTTAATACGTCAATAGTTGTAGTCTCACTATTTTGTTGAATCGACACTGTATCATCATTGGCAACAGGTGCGTCGTTGACCGCCATGACTTGCACTTCAAACGCCAGTACGTTGCTATCTGCATTGCCATCGTTAACCAGCACTAATGCGGTTAAGGTACCATTAAAGTTAGTATCTGGCGTCAGGATTTGTTGCTCAGCACTATAATTATTACCCTCTTGGATTATCAGGGTAAAGTCTTCAGGGTAGGCCGAATCAGGGTCGATGACGCTTAAATCAGTAAAATCAAATTGAGTTTGAGTGTCTTCGTTAATGATCAGGACATCCTGATTATTGGCGCTAGCTATGGGCGCGTCATTCACTGCTAGTACTTGAATTTGAAATATCAATACATTGCTGTCCAATTCGCCATCATTAACATATACGGGCACAGTTAATACACCATTAAAGTGAGCATCAGGTGTCAAGGTTTGTTGCTCGATGCTGTAGTTTTCACCGTCTTGAATTGTCAAAGTGAAGTCATCTGGATAGCTCGAATCAGGGTCAATGACGCTTAAATCGGAAAAATCAATATTCAACTGTGTGTCTTCGTTAAGGCTCAATAAGTTCTGACTATCAGAGGAAACAATAGGCGCGTCATTAACCGCCACTACTTGTACTTGCAGTGTGTACACATTGCTGTCTAACTCACCATCATTTATCACTACTGGAACGGCTAAGGTGCCGACAAACTCAGCATCAGGAGTCAAAATTTGTTGGTTAACACTATAGTTGTTGCCATCTTGGATCGTCAGAGTGAAGTCATCCGGATACACAGAATCGGGATCAGTGACATTCAAATCCGCAAGAACTATTTGCCGCTGCGAGTCTTCGCTGAGGGTAATGGTATTCTGGCTGTCGATTGTAGGGGCAACTGGGTCAACGCCAATTATAGAAAATACCCCGTCGCTAACAGTGTAAAAAACGTTGTCGCTGCATTTTAGAAGCAATTTTGCTGCTGCACTCGTAATATTAGGTGCTCTCACATTTTGCTGGCCATCATTGGGTGTCTGCAATTGCACTATGGTTTCTGTAGGGTTATTGGAATCAGCGATGAGTACAATATCCACATTGGCACAATTGATGGGGGAGGTGAGTGTATCCCCCATATTCCACGTGACGGTCTGCTCAAACAGTGCTTGCCATTCACCTGGTGTATCTATACTGAATGATTCGCTGCTGCTAGCCACAGATATGACTAGGTCTTGCTGGTTTACGCCGCCTTTATTATCTCTTGCCGTCAACCTAAAGCGCATATCTCTGTCGGTGGTGGCATAAGTTTCGCCGAGTGTTGTTTGCCCTGAAAGTACGTCACTTAGGTTAGGGAAATAACGCTGCGAATCACTGGTTGGGTTATAAGAACGAAATAGTGGATTGTTGCCGTTGTCACTATTTAGTTCACTTAGACTTGAAGTGGCCCCTTGAGTGCCCCCATTGTCATATTGTTCCCAGTTGTAAGTTAGCAAATCATTGTTTGCGTCACTAGCCGTTCCATCTAGCACAAAAGGAGTTGCTGCCGGTATGGTATAAGCATTTTGTGATAATTGAACTTGTGGAATGGCGTTATCAATTTGGGTCTCAACTCCACAGCGACTTCCAGAAAAACTGTCAACATAGCTACGAATATCTTGAATTGATTTTGAATGAAAATAAGGATCGCTGTTGTTTTGTAAACTTTGCGACCCACAAATACCAGCATAAGACATAATAGTTGAGCCGCTACCCGGTTCGTACGCCGAGTCAACAGACCGCGAACTTTGCTCACAACTGGAAGAGTTAGTTGCGTTAAAAGTGTGAGCTGCTCCCAATTGATGCCCCAATTCATGGGCGACTAAATCGATATAAAAGCGTTCACCCTGAGGGTTGTTTAAGCCAGTATAGCCTTGGGCTTTATATTGACTGTTACATACCACTCCTACGTAGGCCAACCCTCCACCATTTGTGCCGAGTACGTGACCTATATCATAGTTTTGATTGCCAATAGCGTCATCAACCACGCCCTGATTGGCCTCAATATCAGACGCCGCATCGGCATTGGTAAAGGGGTCACTAGCGGCATCAAAAAAGATAATATTTTGGTTATCAACTAATTCAAATTGTAAGGCCAGATCGACCAAAACAACCTGGTTGATGCGGTTTACCAAATTCATCAATTCCGCCACTACATTTCCGGTGGTGCCCCCTAATTTTTGGCTATATTCCCCTGTGGTGCTAATAGCCAGTGAATAGGTACGCACTGAATCGCCTGTGGTGATAACCTTCTGCGCTAATTCAGGAGCTTGGAAAGTTTGTTCCGCCAGCAAAAAATCAGCTGTGGGTGCGGCTTCTGAATTTGCGGGGGCATCTTTATACCAATAACTCGCATATTCTAACGTTTCATTTTGGTATCTTGGCGACAATAACATCCATTGATTGTTGTACCGAAAAAAGCCAAACAAGCCGAGATGGGAAATACTAAACCGGCCGATATTTTCGGGGTGATCCACTTGCTGTGCTTGGTATGTCATAAAGTCTGCGTATTGTTTACCCAGCTCTTCACTTAAAATAGGTGAGGGGCTAAGTGTAACTGAAATGTTCACTCCGTTAGGAAGAGGCACACTGATCTCAGTTGTTAAACTAACTTGTGAAAAGGTGTCAGATAACTGCGACTTATTTATTTGCATGAACCTTGCGCTGTCGGCCATAACGCGCAAGGGTTTAAGATTGTCTGATTTTGCTAGAGTGGATTTATCTTGCCATAGGGTGTCAGCGTAAATGGCAAAATGAATAAAGCTGAGTGTTAATAATATAAAAAACTGACGAATAATTATACCCATGATGACTTCACTGAACTTTGCATACATACCTCTACGACTAATCTAAAACTTATCAAGTGCCAAAGTGCAATAGCTATTATACCTATACTACTTCAAAATGCGCGTTTCAGAACAATTAGGGTATCCATTTCAATACGCAACAATGCCTTAATTTAGATCACTTTTTGAATTGGCATAATGAATAGCTAGCGTGTTGTTATTGTTTCTTTTAGGGCGGCAGTATAATTTATGCTGAGCAGACTATGTTTGATTGAGCGGCTTTTGTTTTGAAAGTAAGGAGTCGAAAATAGCCGCCTAGTCTGTTTTGGGTGTAAGTAAATGTTCAATCTGTTGAATGGCAAATTCTACCTGAGCAATTTGCTCTGAATCAGATAAAGTAAAGTTTAACCCCAAAATACTTTTAATATGAAATTCGCCTTTCAACAGACTAAAAAACGTCACCGCGTACTTATAGGCGAGTTCCTCAGTCATTGAGTGTTCAGCAAACTTCAAAAAACATTTTGCCAAATATTCCAAGTTATGTTTTGGACCCGCTTGGTAGAATAACTCCGCCACTCTAGGATTGCCGTTAACTTCGCCTATTATGACCCTATAAATGGCAATCACCTTGTGGTCATGTAGTAACTTAACTATCTGTAGACCTCGTTCTCGCAATACCTGAATTAAATCGTAATTTTCACCTGATAAATGTCTGTCATCTAGTTGGTATTCTGCACACTTGTCCTCTATTACAGCTAAGAATAATGCTTCTTTATTATTAAAATGAGAATAAACCGTTTGCTTTGAAACACCTGATTGTTTGGCCACCATCTCCATAGAGCAGCCACTAAAACCAAACTCCAAAAAAAGGTCGCTAGCTGCTTCAAGTATTTGTTTACGTTTTTCAGCGCTTTTGGGCCTACCAGCCTTATTTGTTTCTTTATTCAACAATGATAAACCTCTTTTGGCCTTATAAAAGTATTGGCAACCTGAATATTAAATACTATTATATATCAAACTAGACAGTCCAGTATTTATTTAAGTGGATTTCAATTAATCAAATCCAGCAGGAATTTTATGACAAGTACCCCTCAGTTGCCACAACAGCCAAGTTATAAAAAATACTTGGTTTGGTTGCTGCCTTTCATTGCACTGGTGGCTCTAATTTTACTCATGAAAGCTTCCGGTAGTGGCCAGACTCAGCAAGCACCAACGGAGGTTAAAAAGCATTTAGTGAATGTTATGCCTATCCAATGGCATCAACAATATGTGCAAAAATATTTGATAGCTGGCCGAGCAGAAGCGCCACAGATGGCGGCTATAGGTTTTGATTTATCGGGCTCTGTAGTGAATTTATTGGTAGATGAAGGACAACAAGTCATCCAAGGGCAAATTTTAGCTGAATTGGACACACAAAGGCTTATGGCGCAAATGACTGAGTTATCTGCCATCTTTAATCGCGCAAATTCGGATGCTAACTTGGCCAAGTTGTCCCTTAAACGCGTGATTGAACTGGTTGATAAAAATCTTGAGTCAGCGCAACGTTTAGATGAAACAACAGAGTCAGTTAATGCCGCGAATGCTTTTTCGGATGAAATTTTAGCCCGTAAACAAAGTCTGCAGGTTGAAATAAGTAAAACTAAGTTGCGGGCGCCTTTTGATGGCAGTGTTGTTAACCGATTAGTGGATAAAGGGGCTGCAGTAACTGCAGGGCAAACCATATTTACGCTTCAACAAAACGGGCAATTAGAAGTTAGGTTTGCTTTGTCAGCTGATTACGCCAATCAACTTGCCATAGACCAAGTTGTCACTGTGTTGTCTCAATCCTCTCCCTTGTTAGGTAAAATTAAATCTATTGCGCAGCAACGCAGATTAGATACACGCACAGTGGATGTCATCGTCAGTTTGACAGAGCCAAATCGGTCTATTTTGCCCGGAGATTTATTAAATTTTGCTATCAATAGTGAAGTAAATTCGACGGGGTTTTGGGTGCCACGAAAAGCCTTAGTGAGTAGTGTTAGAGGGCTGTGGAGTCTGTTTGTCGTTGAAGCTATAGATGGCGAATTGCAATTAGTGGCTAAGCTCGTTGAATTGTTACACGCAGATGACAAAAAAGCTTTTGTAAGAGGGGCTTTACAAGATGCTGAACTGGTAGTGATAGAAGGTGTTCAGCGTTTAGTGCCGGGACAAAAAGTGCTAGTGGCTGAGGGCATTACAACTAACTCAGTTGCAGGTTTATTATAATGCCACAGTCAACGCATTCAAATAATCAGTCGTTTCCTTGGTATAGCCTGTTTTTCCGCAATGGGCATTTGTTAGTGCTAAGTATTATGGTGTTAGTGGTCGCTGGTTTGTCTGCTATTAACAATATCCCACGTTTAGAAGATCCGAGAATTGATACCCGTAATGTGTTGGTGATTACGCCGTATCCAGGGGCATCATCAGAAAGAGTAGAAGCACTTGTCACCGATGTGATTGAAGATGAACTGAGGCAACTACATGAAATTAAAGAAATAAAGTCAACCTCCCGCTCTGGCACCTCTGTTGTGTCTCTTGAATTACAGGCATGGGTAGACAACAGCACTAACGAACAAATTTTTTCTAAAATTCGTGATGGGATAGGCAACGCAAAACTCAAATTTCCTCAAGGAGCAGGGGACCCTTTACTGGATGAACGCAGAGGAGCAACTGCCTTTACAATGCTGGTTGGCCTTCAACCAGCAAAAGGTTATGACACCCCTTTGTCTATTATTAGTCGAATGGCAGACCATTTATCCGACCAACTACGCAATGTACCCGGTACTGAGTTGGTGCGAGTTTATGGCGAGTTAGACGAAGAAATTCGCGTCACTATTGACCCACAGCAACTGACAAGTTCGGGTTTAAGTATCAGCCAAGCGAGTGATTTAATTGCTAGTGCCGATCCTAAGGTTCCGGCTGGCATGATGTATTCGCCAGAACAAAATATGCGTATGCAAGTTGCTCAGGAGCTTGATAGTGTTTCTGCCATAAGAGATTTACCGCTGCGAGCAAATGAACAAGCTGGCTATTTACGCTTAGGGGACATAGCCAAAGTAGAAAGAGGGGCTCGCTCACCTGTTAATGATATAGGATTGGTCGATGGGCAACAGGTCGTATTTGTTGCATCACGCATGCAAACCACCTTAAGGGTAGATACATGGACAGCCAACGCTAAGGAAATTGTTAGACAATTTAATAGTCAATATGGAGGTACAGTAGAGGCAAATATTGTGTTTGAACAGAATATTTATACACAAACGCGTTTGTCTGAATTGACTACAAATCTGCTACTCGGAAGCTTAGTGGTAATGGCCGTGGTGTTTGTTTTTATGGGCATAAAGGCATCATGGATTGTTGGTTTGTCATTGCCTCTATGCGCGGCCTTTGCCATTTTTTCATTGAGTTTTTTTGATGAGCAAATTCACCAAATGTCAATTTTTGGCATCATCATCGCTATTGGTTTGCTTATTGATAATGCGATTGTGATTACAGATGAAATTCGCAGTAAACTCGTCAACTCTGATATCAGTCGTATTGATGCATTAACGCAAAGTATCGAGCATTTATTTGTGCCTTTATTAGCGTCAACTTTGACCACTATTTTAGGCTTTATGCCCATTTTTTTACTGCCTGGCAATATTGGTGATTTTATTGGGTCAATCGCTATTAGTGTGGTGATGGCATTGATCGGCTCGCTATTTATTTCTCTGACTATTATCGCAGCGCTAGCCGCTCGGTTTTTATCTAGAAAATCAGAAGTATCATCTGCGTGGTATTCCATTGGTATTCAAGCACCCGCTATTAGTCTTGGGTACAGAAGCTTTCTTGAAAAATCCCTTAAAAGACCTTTGTTTGCGATAGTGGCTTGTATTGCGATTTCTGCTTCTGGATTTATGTTAGCAGGGCAACTGGGTAATGTGTTTTTCCCAAGCGCGGACAGAGATCAATTTGAAATTTACTTATGGATGCCAGAGGGAACCGCAATTGAGGAAACTCAAAATGTGGTTATAAGTGTGGAACAACTGATCCGCAAAAAACCACAGGTGGTGCAATTAAGTTGGTTAGTGGGTGGCTCATTTCCATCTGTGTATTACAACCAAGTCATGAATAAAGATAACTCATCGCATTATGCAAACGCGGTAGTAAAAGCAAAAAGTGTTTCCGATGCGAAAATCCTTATAGGTCAATTGCAATCTGAGTTAGACCAAGTCTACCCCGAAACTAAAGTTGTGGTGCGGGCTTTTGGTCAAGGTCCCCCAGTACCTGCACCCGTTGGGCTTAAAATATTCGGGCCAGATATCAATATTTTAAATACCTTAGGTGAGCAAGTTAGGTTGGCAATGTCGCAAACACCGGGCATATCCCATTCTATTGCCTCTGTTACTTTTGGTGAGCCCGAGTGGGTGCTTGAAGCAACACAAGACGCAAGTCAAATGGCGGGTATGTCCTTAGTCGATATTTCTCAGCAACTACAGTATGCATTAGACGGAAAAGTAGGTGGTTCGATATTAGAAGGTACCGAAGAAATACCTATCAGAATTCGAGTTGGAAAGGAATTAGGGGGGGAGTTGCCACAAATCCAAGCTTTGCCTCTGTTGAGTGAAAAACTCGCTAGTCAAGGTATATGGATGCCAGTATCCGCCTTGGGTCAATTTGTATTAAAACCTACAGTGGCAGGTATTACCCGACAAAACGGCGAGCGCGTCAATAATGTAGAGGCGTATTTATTGCCAGGCGCCACCGCTATAGATGTCAGTCAACAAGTATTAAAAACCTTAGAAGAAAGCAATTTTAGTATGCCAAAGGGGTATCGTTTCAAAATGGCTGGTGATGCGGATAAACAACAAGAGGCACTGGGTCAACTCGCTACTTATGCCCCTGTGTTGTTAATGTTGATGATCACCACACTCATTTTATCATTTCGTAGTTTGCGGTTGGCCTTAGTGATAGGGTCTGTGGCGATTTTATCCGTGGGATTAGGTATGTTCAGTCTTTGGCTTTCTGGGCTACCTATTGGTTTTAACCCTTTACTGGGGTGCGCTGGACTCATAGGTGTCGCTATTAATGGTTCAATTGTAGTGATTGCTGCAATAAATGCTAATCCACAGGCAAAAGCAGGGGATATTCAACAAATTGTTAAAGAAACAATGGGTTGTAGTCGGCATATATTATCAACAACTTTCACAACTGTGGGTGGGTTTATTCCTATGTTGTTGTTTAGTGAAGGAACGTTTTGGCCGCCTCTTGCTGTTGTTTTGGCTGGCGGAGTGGGCTTTTCGGTTATTTTATCTTTAGTGTTTACCCCTTTAGTTGTGTCTAAGTTAAATAGAGCTGCACCGAGCATTTAACTCAAGTGTCACAGGTAAATAGCAACACTTATGGTTGCTTGATATCTATACTGCGAGTTAGGATAAAACTTCACATGTAGTTTATGAGCAATGACTTTAGGTAATTGGCAAAAGTTAGAATGAAAACCGCTAAAAAAAACCTGTTAAGCTGGTGGCATACTGATTGTGTGAAGTGCAAGCGGATCAGGGCCATAGTTATTTGGGCAGTTCTCAGCTGTCTTATTTACCTTTGGTTTTTGGGATGAATAAAAGTGAATTCAACTGGTAAGTATGGTCATCTATGCAAGATCTTATTGAAATCAGGAGCCAAGCAAAACGCAATATAATTGTCAGTGCTATGCTTGGGCTAGTTGGCCTGTTTTTGGCGAGCATTAGTTTTTCCATTCTGCCGAAATCATTATTCCTAATTGGTATCTTTTTGACTTGTGGGTCACTTGTGACATTGCTAATCGCTTGGCTCAAATATAGAGAGCCACAGTTCAGCTTTCTTATATCTAGAACATCTATTCTTTACAAGCATAGGCATGGCCAATGGCAGCTTGATTGGAATAATATTCAGCGCATTGATGTACCTAAAGTCACCCAAGGATTACAGCGTATTCCCTTGGATATGGTCGCGATTAAAATTAAAGACTACTCAGTCTTTTTGAACAATGTGTCGCCACGATTAATGACTAATATTTTAATGGAGCAGCGTTCTTTACTATTCCACGAAATGCCCGCTTCGAAAGATTGTGCCAGTGGCACCTGTCATAGTGATGACATGTTAGAACATGATTATTTTAAGGATACCAAGGGGATAGAGTACAAAGGGATTCAAGCCATGTTTGCTAATCGTATGCTTAAGTTAAGGGCGCGTTTAGGATATGATCTTTATGTCTCAGGTTCCGAGTTAGATCGACCTGAGCAGGAATTTGTTGATTTGTTGCGACAATGCCACCTTCGAGTATTATCGGCTCCTATGAGTAGCTAAAGCAGTAAACTGCCTAAACAATATTCGCTTTTTTTACTGCTAATAAAAGGTTAACGGATTCACTCTTTAGTTTGCTCATCCTTAAATTGGCGAGCTCAAATTGTTTTCGTTTTAACGCACCCTCCATATCACTACACAGTGTAAGCATCGCGGGAACACCTGTATAACAACATACGCCGTGTAATTGATGCACTTTGGCCTGCATCTCGTCATAGTTTTCGACTTGATTCGCTTTTTCAATAGACGCTACCAGCTCAGGTAATTGTTGTACAAATTGCTGCAAGATATCTTTAGCTGCATCCTCATTTTGATTCGCGCGTTTAAGTGCGAGTAACCAGTCAAAACTGGGGCGTTCTTCGTTTATTGGGTCAGCTACTTGACACCAGCGTTTTATCAGGTCTATTAAATCTGACAAGTTGATGGGTTTGGGCAAGTAATCATCCATTCCGGAAGCCAGCAGTCTATCTTGCTCTTCTTTAAACGCATGAGCTGTAACAGCAATAATAGGGGTGCCTAAATTTAAATCTGTTTGCCTGATCTGTTTGGTCGCTTCTAATCCATCCATGTTTGGCATTTGTACGTCCATCAGGATCACATCAAATTCATGTTCCTTACATTGGGCAACGGCATCGGCACCACTATAAGCCAAGGTAAGCTGCAAATTGGTGTTTTTTAGCCAAGTAGTGAGTAACCGTAAGTTTATTTCCATATCATCAACAGCCAATACCCTTGCAGTGGGCAAATCGACTAAACGTTGTTGTAATTTATCAGTGGGGTTTTCTATTGGTTCATGTAATAAATCGTTGAGTTTACCTAAGGTTAATGGCAAGCGTATTTTATGAGAAAAATACTGTGCGAGGTCGCTACGATTTGACAACGATTCTATGCCAGAATATAACAATACCGAATCATCTGTATTTAGGTGTCGTGTGGCTTCTAAAATACTCGGTAAAATATTCTCTTTGTTATTTGGCACACATATAAGCACTAAATCATAATACTCTTTTAGCTCTCTTAGATAAGCCAAAGATTCCACACCAGTCACGTTTGCGCCTAGATATGTCAGCATCTTTACACCACAATGGCGAGATTGCGGGAAAGGGTCAAAATATATAATTTTCTTGTTTTGCCATTCACTGTCTGGGCTGAGGGAAAGGTTGGTGTTCAGTAAGTTACATCTGATTGTTACAGTGAAGGTACTCCCAGAGTTTGGCATGCTTTGCAAGGTTAGTTCACCTCGCATAAGTTTGACTAATTCTTGGCAAATCACTAAGCCCAAACCTGTTCCTTGATATGATCGACTCAGCGCGTCATCAACTTGAGAGAAAGCGGAAAACAGTTTTCTTTGGTCTTCGCGACTTATGCCTATACCAGAATCTTCAATTTTAAGAACTAGTTCGTATATGCCATGATTTCGTTCTTTACCGCTGGCTGAAAGACTAACAAAACCTTGATCTGTAAATTTAAGTGCATTTCCCAGTAAGTTATTCAAAACTTGCTTAATACGATAACTATCGCCAATCAGTTTTTCTGGTAAAGGCTCTAAGTTGTAAACAAACTCTAGATTTTTTAAATGAGCAGACTTGGCCATCACACTGACCATATCTTCTAGCATATCGTTAGGTGAAAATGGATGATTGTTAATTTTTAACTTACCGGCTTCAATTTTGGAAAAGTCCAAAACATCGTTCACAATACTTAATAAATTGTCTGCCGCAGCATTGATAATACTCACCTGTTCTTGTTTTTCTGGTGGCAGTGAATTTGAATGCAACTCTTGACTAAAGCCTAATATAGCGTTCAAAGGAGTGCGTATCTCATGACTCATGTTGGCTAAAAATTGTGACTTTACATTACTTGCTGCAATCGCATCTTTGCGAGCAATATCTAAACGCACATTTTGTTCTTCGACTAGTTCAATATTATTTCTGAGATCTTCAGTCGTTTGTTCTACCTCTAGTTCTAATTGATGACGGCTTTTTTCCACCAAAGCCAGTGAAAACAACACCGCCTGAATAAAAATGCCTAGCTGAAAACAATAAGCGGTGAAAAAATTTGAAGGTAAAATACTCGCCAGGCCCAACATATTAATAAGGGTCAAACCTGAAAATATACTCCAGCCAAAAATAAAGTATCGGGCGACATAAAATTGATTATTAAAGCTCTCAAAGCCTGAGTAAGTGAAGCAAGCTATGGCGACAATAATTGTCAAATAAATCAAACCGCTTTGCCAAACTGGAGGCAAGGTGTTTAATATCGATAACACTCCCAAAATAGCTAAAGCAGCTATTATTAATTTAATATAAAACAATGAGTTAGGGTGGGAATTTTTCATTTCTAGAAAAGAAATAGTAAATAATCCCGAAAGAATACCGATAAGCACATAGATCAAGTCAGTATGAGCACTTACCCATAGTGTGATTGCACTGGACAAAAGTAAATGTGAATGGCCACCCCAAACAAACTGCCAGATTAGAATAGAAAAAATATAGCCAACATATGCCAGTAAACTATTTTGCCTTAATCCTATGTACAGAATAAGGTTGTAAAGGGCCAACATAAAAAGCCCACCGTAAAACAAACCCCATATTAGATTGTCATAAAAATTAGCTTGTTGATGAAGTATTTGTGTTTGTATATCAACGGGCGCAATTAGAGTAGAACGTTGGCTCTCTATGCGCACAAATAAGTCAATTGTTTGTGCATAAGGCATATCAAGTTTCAAGGTTGGAAAACGATACTCGGGGTGAGGACGGCTAGTACCGTGACTAACTTGACTCCAAACTTCGTTATCTAGTAATACGTAAATGTCTACTTTTTCCAGTTGCGTAAATGCAACATCTATTACCCATTTTTTGTTGTCGGTAACATTACTAATGGTGGTATGTAACCACACCCCCTTGTCGGAAAATCCATAGTTGGGGTTGTCTCCAGGTTGCCAAACAAATTCATCAAGTTTTTGTTTGACTTCAAAAACGTCTAATCGCTTGTCTGTTTCTCTATATACCTTCAATTGTGATGAAAGCCTAAGCGCCTCATAGGTAGAAATTAACTGCACATTACCTTGCGCATTTACCAACATAGGCAGTGACAACAAAATTAAAAGTAAAAATCTGCAAACAAAAAGCAACATCTAATTCAGTCAGTATGGTGGTGAGTAACAACATTAAACCATCCGACTAATACTTATGGCAAACGTTAGGGCCCATTGACCTTTAATATATTGCTGATAAGTACCTTAAAAAGAGCTCAATATAGAAAGAAACAATGAAAATTGGTTATTCAAACAAACTGTTTTTAAAGCCTAACTTGCTTACCAGTGAAAGCATTTTGTGTAAAACTCTATAGGATCAGCTGCCGGTCATAAGCTATTTAATCGCCTAACTTGGTGACTCATCTCAGTCATAGAATAATTAAGTGACGAGACAGTTACGGCGCTATACACACCTAGTTATGAAAATAAATGACTTCAGTCTCGATGACATATGAAAGAACAACTGGTCTTCACTTTATTTTGATGGGGAAAGATAAACTTAGTTGATGTAATCAGCGTCATTTATAGGGTAATCTATTCATTAGAATAATGAAGTCTTAGGTATTATTCACTTGCAACCAACAATTTAAAACAAGAAGAACTGGTAAAAAGTCAAACATGAGTCAAGAAACCATTATCAATAAAGACGGCATCGAACAATTGACGATGCAAAGGTTCACTGAAGAATCTTACTTAAATTACTCTATGTACGTCATTATGGACAGAGCATTGCCACATATTGGTGATGGCTTGAAGCCAGTGCAAAGACGAATAGTGTATGCAATGTCTGAACTGGGTTTAAATAACGCAGCAAAATATAAAAAGTCAGCAAGAACTGTGGGTGATGTCCTAGGTAAATTTCATCCACATGGCGATTCAGCATGTTATGAAGCCATGGTGCTGATGGCACAGCCGTTTTCTTATCGATATCCATTAGTTGATGGGCAAGGAAACTGGGGCGCACCCGATGATCCTAAGTCTTTTGCCGCGATGCGTTATACCGAGTCGCGTTTGTCTAAGTTTAGTGAGGTGCTGCTCACGGAGTTAGGTCAAGGCACTGTTGATTGGCAGCCAAATTTTGATGGTACTTTAGACGAACCAAAAGTATTACCAGCCCGTTTACCGCATATTTTATTAAATGGCATTACTGGTATTGCAGTGGGTATGGCGACAGATATTCCTCCCCACAATGTGCGTGAAGTCGCCAATGCTTGTGCCCATTTGTTAGACAATAGTAAAGCCGAATTACATGAACTATTAGACTTTGTTCAAGGGCCTGATTACCCAACAGATGCAGAAATAATTACGCCAAAAGCTGATATAAGCAAAATTTACGAAACTGGCCGTGGTTCAATCAAGATGCGCGCAGTGTATGCTGAGGACAATGGTGACATTATTATCACAGCTTTGCCTCATCAGGCATCGGGCGGTAAAATTCTTGAACAAATTGCTGCACAAATGCAGGCTAAAAAGTTACCTATGGTGAGTGATTTGCGAGACGAGTCAGATCACGAAAACCCAACTCGTTTATTAATTACGCCGCGCTCTAATCGTGTTGACGTAGAACAACTGATGCAACATTTGTTTGCCACAACAGATTTAGAAAAAAGTTATCGAGTCAATATCAATATGATTGGCTTAGATGGCCGACCTCAAGTTAAAGACTTACGAAAGATATTAACTGAGTGGTTAAGCTTTAGAAAAGATACAGTTATACGCAGGTTGCAATTTAGATTAGATAAAGTACTTGCCAGACTGCATATTCTTGAAGCATTAATGATCGCTTTTTTGAATATTGATGAAGTGATTCGAATTATCCGTTACGAAGAAAAGCCTAAACAGCAATTGATGGAGCAGTTTAAATTAACGGATATTCAAGCAGAAGCCATTCTTGATTTAAAACTACGTCATCTTGCTAAATTGGAAGAAGTCAAAATCCAAGGAGAACAACAAGAGTTAGCCAAAGAACGAGACGCACTGCAATTATTATTGGGTTCTGATAAACGTTTAAAGACACTGATCAAAAAAGAAATATTAGAAGCCGCAGAGATATACGGTGATGATAGGCGTTCACCAATAGTTGCGAGAGGTGAATCTAAGGCTTTGTCTGAAAAAGAGTTGATTCCTTCAGAAGCTGTGACTGTTGTGCTATCTGAAAAAGGCTGGGCCAGATGTGCCAAGGGCCACGATGTAGATGTTGAAGGACTAAGTTACAAAGCCGGTGATAGTTATCAAGCCAGTGCTAAAGGGCGAAGCAATCAACAAGTTGTATTTCTCGATTCTTCGGGTAGAGCATTTTCTTGTGATGCTCATGGTTTGCCTTCCGCTCGCAGCCAAGGAGAACCATTAACTGGACGGTTTAATATTGTCAGCGGTGAAAAGGTTGAACATCTAGTGATGGGCAATGATGAACAACAGTATTTAATGGCATCGGATGCTGGTTACGGCTTTGTCGGTAAATTTAGCGATATGGTAAGTAAAAACAAAGCAGGCAAAGCCTATTTGTCATTGTCTACAGCGTCTAAGATCATTGGCCCTCAGCCAGTGTACGATCTAAAAACAGATTGGTGTTTGGCGATTTCCAATGAGGGCAGAATGTTAATGTTTCCGCTACGTGACTTACCAAGCTTAGGTAAAGGTAAAGGCAACAAATTACTGAGTATTCCTTCAGCAAAAGTCCAAACTAGAGAAGAGTTTGTCAGTGTGTTGGCTGTAGTGCCTCAAGGCGCTAACGTTAAGATTTTAGCGGGAAAACGAGGTATGACGTTAACTGCAGCGGATCTTGCTCATTATCAGGGAGAACGAGGTAGACGAGGCAATAAATTACCTAGAGGCTTGCAACGGGTTGATGGTGTTGAAGTTGAAAAATCCGGGGTAGCTCTTAACCCAACTGATGAATCAGGTTCGACTGATGTCAATGATATAGACATGCCTGTTCAGTAATATCCTCGCAGTTGAGTGGGCGCAATGATTTCGTCCACTTTTCTTCTTTGCTATACAGCTTTATATGCAGCACATTTTGGAATATCTATTGAGGATCAAAATAGATGTCGAAGGTTTATTTTAGATATTTGCTAACATTTTGTTTATTGGGGCTTATTGATAGCGCATCTGGAGCTGAAGACCCAATAGTGATTATGATTGGAGTGGATGGCTTGCGAGCAGATACCTTAGAACGTATGCATGCGCCTAATCTACAGTTATTGGCAGACGTGGGTGTAAGGGCCAATATGATCCCCGCCATGCCCACTAAAACCTTTGTGAATTTCTATTCTTTAGCTACTGGTTTACATCCAAAACATCATGGAATGATTTCTAATTATCCTTTTGACCGAGAATTAGGCCGTAAATTTAATCGTCAAACTGACGTAACAGACCCTAAGTGGTGGGGCGGTGAACCTATTTGGATCACAGCTGAAAAGCAAGGAATAAAAGCAGCCACTTATTTTTGGGTCGGTTCAGAAGTGGAGATTGATGGTGAGCGCCCCTCTTTTTGGAAACCCTATCAAAAAAATAAAGACTAAGGTGAACGTGTTGAAGAAATACTAGGGTGGCTTGCTCTTCCTGACTCAGAGCGTCCAAGTCTAATAACCTTATACTTCTCAGCAGTCGACACCGCGGCCCATGATTTTGGTGTAGATTCGCCGCAAGAACGTGAAGCCGTTGTTATGGTTGATAAACACATAGGCCATTTATTAATAGGACTCAACCGGTTAGGACTTAAAGAGCACGCAAATATAGTGGTTGTTGCGGATCATGGAATGGTCAATCTGTCTGACGAAAGGGTGATCAATCTTGATCCACTGATAGATTTATCGGCTTTTAGAGTCCCTGACTGGTCAACTAACAAAACCTCGGTACGTGCCCCATTCTTGAATTTGTATACAGAGCCTATGTTAGTGGATGCAGCATTCAAAATCTTACACAAAGCTCACCCTAAAATGCGGGTTTTACGCCGAGGCTCTTTTCCCGCTGAATACCATTTTGACCACCCTCAAAGGGAGCCGGATCTAATGTTACTCGCTGATTCAGGCTGGAGTATTTATGCTAGTAGCGACAAAAGTCAGCCACAATCGATGCTTAAATTAGGTCGTACCTTTGCGACTCATGGATATGACAATCAAGATCCTTTGATGCAGGCTACCTTTATTGCTAGCGGCCCGGCTTTTAAGAAAAAAATGACTGCTAAGCCTTTTGATAACATAGAAGTCTACGGTTTATTGGCCTGTGCCTTAAATATTAAACCTGCCAAGACCGATGGAAATATTAAGAATGTGGAATATTTAATGGAAAAAGAATGTCTGCCAGCCGTTGAATAAGTGACACTAGTGAAACAAAATTTAGATTAAGATTATTTTTTAAGAATGGCAAATACGACTATTGTAAGGGGTTGAGCTTAAGATGATTTTCGCCCCTTATTTGAAGTTTTGGCGATGTTCTTGAATTAAAGTTACTTAGGTTCTATTTCCCGTACATGTCGTCTGACCGATAGTAACGAGCCTGCCAGGCCGAGGAACACCGACAAGCCTAACATCCACAAGAAAGTAGAGAAGTCAGCACCGGTTAAATTAAAATTCTTTTGATATAATTCGCTAACCACACTAATACTGCTGCTCATCCACCATAAAAGTAAAATAACCGCGACCCAAGCCAACAAGCCCCCTAAAAATCCATACCAAAATCCAGTATACATAAAAGGCCGTTGAATAAAGGCATCAGTAGCGCCGACCAGTTTCATCACTAAAATTTCATCCTTTTTACTAAGAATGTTTAGTCTTATCGTATTGCCAATAATAAGTACAACAGCTAAAAATAACAAAAGAGCAATGACTGTGACTAAGTCTTTGACGACATCTAACAACGCATGTAGACGTTCTAGCCATTCAACATCCAGTTTACCAATATCCACTTCTCTTTCATTTTTTAACTTGTCTAACAATAATCGAGCGGCTACAGGGCTTGCATGGCGACTTGTTGGAGTAACTAAAATCACATTGGGTAAAGGGTTTTTATCTAAGTAGGCAATGGCATCACCAAAGCCTGATAATTGCTTAAATTCGTCAAGTGCTTGGTCTGCTGAAATATAATTTATTGAATCAATTTCTGGCCAAAGTTGGATACGTTTTAGCAGTTGATCTATATCACCTTGACTGGACGTGTCTTTCAAAAACAAAGAAATTTGTGAGGCTTGTTCCCAACCGGAACTCATATTCTCGGCATTTTTTACCATCACATATAGGGTACTAGGCAGGGTAATACTTAAACCTAATACACCAATTGTCATAAGTGATGCAGCCTTTGAACGCCATAACTCGCCTAAGCTACCTAGTGCTTGTCGGAAGTGACTGACAAAAAACATGATAAAACGTTGGTAAGTCGATATTTGCGAGATTTGTGCGCCTTGCACTCTACCTTGAAACAAAATACTCATTTGTTTGACCTTAGAGGTGAGGGGGCAACATTTATGTTAATCAATAACTTACACATAGAGGTCGTCACTCTGATATTCGTCGGTTAAACCATCGGTTATCATCTGGCCTTTTTTAAGTGTCAGTGTCCGATATTTCATGCGTGCGATTAATCCAAGATCATGGGTTGCGATAAACACCGACACACCTGCCTGATTAAAATCTTCAAATAATCGAATAATTTCCATTGATAACTTGGGATCCAAGTTTCCAGTTGGCTCATCAGCTAATAATAAAGGGGGTTTGTTGACCACGGCTCTGGCAATACCCACTCTTTGCTGTTCACCACCTGACAACATAATGGGTAAATTTTTGACTTTGTCACTTAGGCCAACCATTTCTAATGCCGCATGAACACGTTTAGCTGTTTCTTTATGGGAGTAACCTTCAATAATTAATGGTAACGCCACATTGTCAAATACACTTTTGTCCATTAATAACTGATGGCTTTGAAAAATCATACCTATATCACGGCGGATATAGGCAATTTGTTTTCTTTGGATGTTACTTAAGTCATGCCCATTGATAAGTACTTTACCTACTGTAGGGCGCTCCATAATCGATATCAGTTTCAGCAAGGTACTTTTTCCGGCGCCTGAGTGTCCGGTTAAAAATGCCATCTCCCCTGGTTCAATATGGAAATCGACCTTTCTTAAGGCTTGTTGTCCGCCGGGGTAGGTTTTACTGACTTGTTCAAACTTAATCATAGATGGCTTAGTTTGCTAATTCTTGCTGATTATCAGACTCGATAAATAACGCATTTACAAAATCTTGGCTATTAAATGGTCTTAGGTCATCAATGCCTTCGCCAATTCCAACATAACGAATAGGAATATTAAATTGGTCGGCAATTGCAAAAATTACCCCTCCTTTTGCAGTTCCGTCCAATTTGGTTAAGCTTATTCCGGTTAAGCCAACTGCTTCATTGAATAATTGGGTTTGGCTCACTGCATTTTGTCCGGTACCAGCATCTAGGGTAAGCATAATTTCATGAGGTGCTTCAGGCGCAATTTTCTTCATTACTCGCACTACTTTTTTAAGCTCTTCCATCAAGTGATCTTTGTTTTGCAATCGACCAGCGGTATCTGCAATCAATACATCAATGTTTTTAGCTTTGGCTGACTGAAATGCATCAAAAATAACCGATGCACTGTCTGACCCGGTTTGTTGTGCTACCACTGGAATATTGTTTCGCTCACCCCAAACTTGCAGTTGTTCAACTGCTGCAGCTCTAAAGGTATCACCTGCGGCTAACATGACTTTTTTGCCTTGCTGCTGAAATTGTTTTGCCATTTTCCCAATAGTGGTGGTTTTACCAACACCATTGACTCCCACCATTAAAATAACGAATGGGCCCGATTCGGCTTTTAGCGTTAAAGGGGACTCTACTTTCTTCAGAATGTCAGCCATTTGTTCTTTGAGTAACTGATATAAGGCATCTCCGTCCTTCAACTGTTTGCGGTCTGAACTTTCAGTTAAATGTTTGATTATTTTGACTGTGGTGTCCATTCCCACATCGGCAACTAATAACTGGGTTTCTAATTCTTCAAATAAATCATCATCAATGGATTTACCGCGAAATAAACTAACAAATCCACTACCAATACTTTCTTTAGTACGGGACAGACCGCGTTTTAATTTACTGAAGAAACCAGTTTGTTCTGCATCTTGTTGTTCGATTGATGGTTTATCTAGTGGGTCTTGTGTCGTTTCATTATTGGTTACTAAGGTGTTTTCTACTGATGGCACATTTTCGATGGCGGATTCTGTAGTAACATTTTCAGATTCAGCTTTAGTCGATTCTTTTTCCTTTTTTGAGGATTCCACAGCCATAGTTTCGTTATAAGAACGAATGTTTTCGAAACTAGCGAGATCTTCTTTTAGGGCTTTTGGTATCGGGGATGGCGCGTCTAAATCGTCCCGCGACTCAACTGTTTCTTGCTGTGTAATTTCATCTATGGGTAAAGTGCTAGTGTCGTTTTCAGAACTATTATTCTTTAATAATTCTGGTTGTGAATTTACTTGTTCATCCGTCTTTTGAAGAGGGGTGTCATTAACAACAGGAGACTCTTCAGGTTGTTTATCTTTTTTGAGCCATTTGAAAAACTTTGACATTCCGGTGAGAAATCCTAGGTAATTGGGTAAACTATTTACATCATTTCATAATAATAGCATTTCTATACCAAATGAAGCGAGGCGAAAAACAATCGTTAAACAGCCGTAAGCTAGGTAGCTCAAAACCTAGTGGTATGGTTCGAATTATCAGTGGCCGTTTTCGGGGGCGTAAATTACCTGTTCTAGATGTGCAGGGGTTACGTCCAACTACAGATAAAAATAGGGAAATGTTATTTAGCTGGTTAATGGCCTATACCTCTGGTGCAAGTTGCTTAGATGCATTTGCGGGGAGCGGCGGATTGGGATTTGAAGCTTTGTCACGCTATGGGGATAATTGCACTTTTATCGAATTAGATAAAATGGTGGCTAAGAAAGTAGCAGATAATATTCAATTATTGGGTTTATCTTCACAGCAGGCAAAAATAATTCAGGGGAATACCTTAGATGTACTCAATAGCTTGAATCAGACCTATGAGTTAATTTTTTTAGATCCACCTTTTAATCAAAATCTACTGCCTGCAACAATCGAACGTATTGTTGACAAATCTTTGCTGGCTATTGATGGTGTTATTTACATCGAATGTGAAGCATCAGGCAAAGGTTATTCAGTGCCTGAAAACTGGCAAATGATTAAAGAAAAACGCAGTGCCCAGATTTTGGCTAGAGTGTATCAACGTATCGATTAACCCTATATTTCTAACCCTATGTTGGTCATGCCTTCTGCGGTGGCCAACTGCTTTAACTGTTTACAGCTTTCCGAATTTTTAGGGCATTTTGATAACAAGATTAGCAATTCTTGCTGAGTTTCAATTTCCCATTGCATCAACGGATGTTGTTTAATTTCCATGTCAGTGATGTCTCCCTCAGAGCTTGCTTCGATAAAGGCTTCCACTCCACCTTGGGATAACTTGCTAACCACCACCGCGCCTTGAGGATCTTCCCCTTGAATCAATAAAATGCACGCAGACATAGACATGGCGACGTCAATTGCGGGAAATACACCGTAATTGTCGAAGTCGCTAGCATCTGGCACCAGCTCTTCAATTTTTTCTAATTGCGCTGTGAAGTTTATTTTAGCTTTTGGTACAGCTAACCATTCCCAAATAGCATTTAAACTGTTGCGATATTGCGCTGGGTCGGCAAATTCAGTGGCTTCACAAAAAAGCACATAATTAGGTAACATTCGTTCTAATAATGTGGCTGAAAATGCTACTGCGTGCCAACCTTCTAGTTCTCTAACTTGCTGGAATATGTTTAGTTTTTTATTCAAGATCATTCTCATTAAAATTTTTACGAGCTACGAGTGCAAAAGCTATTTGCTATAAAGAGCATAAAACTCACTTTGTGTTTTAAGGCTTTAGGGGCACTTGCCCCAGTTACTAACTTACCCTAGTGAATAATATTTTCCTATTCCATCCAGTAACATTTGGATAGAAATCATTATCAAGATCATGCCCATCAGCCTTTCGATGGCCGTTAGTCCTCTTTCACCTAATAGTCTATGAAAGGTGCTAGAAAGCATCAATATGGTTGCTGAGGCTAACCATGCGGCTCCTAGCGCCATGGACCAATCTAACATGCGGCTATGATCTTGATTGGCTAATAATATAAGAGCTGCAAGTACCGAAGGACCCGCCACCATAGGTATGGCTAGTGGTACGATAAATGGTTCTTCACCTGGGGTTAAACCTGTTACGCCACCTGGTTGCGGGAAAATCATTTTTAAACCAATCAGGAATAAAATAATCCCTCCAGCTATGCTGACGCTTTCTTGACGAACATTTAAAAAGTCTAATACCACTTGGCCGCTAAATAAAAAGGTGAACATGATTATTAGTGAGAATAATAGTTCTCTTGCTAATACTCGTCGTCTTCGTTTAGGTTCTATTGTTTTTAAAACAGACATAAACACAGGCAAATTACCCAGAGGATCCATAATCAAAAATAAGGTAATAGCAGCTGACCAAGTATCCATAGGTTTTCTCTAAAATTTCGTGGCTTTTTTCTTAGTTTATAACATCTCTGACCTATGGCCTAAAAATAGTTTTAATTTCAATAACTTGATGATTTAATAGCGCTGTGTAAAAAATTTTCAGTTAATGTGTAGTTAGTTAAATAGATGGCGATTGGTACTAGCAAAACTCAGTCTTTGCGCTTTACTAATACTTCATCAAAATGAAAAATAAAAGTTAAGAGGTATATCCAATGAGTCTGATGACAGTAGAGCAAGTAGCCGAATTTCTTGGCGTGCAGAGTGTAAGAGTAGAGAGACTGGAAAGAGAAAGTTTACTACCGGCCGCAGATAAAGATGCTGATGGAACCCCACTGTTTGAAAAAGAAGCGGTAGAGAAATATAAGATTCTGGCGGAGCGTTTAGGAGGCTTGTAACCTGACCTAAAAATTGAAAAGGCGATCCTGGCAATAAAAATCGCCCTTTCAAGATTATTTTATTCTTCTAACAACGCACGGGCTATGGTTCTAATTCCTTGCGCTGTTGCGCCAACTGGCATATGCACTGTGCCGCTAGCGTTGTAGGCTGCTGCTAAGTCAATGTGCACCCAACCTGTTCCTTGTTCGTTTACGAACCTAGATAAGAATCCTGCCGCATTGGATGCGCCGCCTCCGCCCCCACCTTTTTGAGCTTTACTATTTGCAGTATCAGCAAATGCTGATGGGCATTTATTTTGATGCCATTTTTCTAAAGGTAAACACCATGAAGGCTCAAATTCTTGAACTGAATAATCTAAAACTCTTTGTTGTAGCGCTTTGTCCAATGCGAACAATGCATTGTAATCTTCGCCCAAGGCAACACATGCTGCTCCTGTAAGTGTCGCTGCATCTATGATGAGTTGAGCGCCCGTTTCAGTGGCAGCCATTAAGCCATCAGCTAATACTAATCTGCCTTCTGCGTCAGTATTAACTACCTCCACAGTTGTGCCATTTTTGTAGGTGATGACATCACCTAATTTATAAGCGTGACCACTAATAAGGTTTTCAGCACAACACAAAAATAACTTCACTCTCTTATTGAGTCCTCGCATCATGGCCAAGCCAAGCGCGCCAGTCACAGTGGCTGCTCCGCCCATATCACACTTCATAGTCAGCATGCCTTCACTGCTTTTGATGCTATATCCGCCGCTATCAAAGGTAATGCCTTTTCCTACTAAACAGGCTGAAACCGGGGCATTATTGTCTTCGGTAGGGTTATAGTCGATTTCAATTAATACGGGAGGGCGAGTGCTGCCGCGGCCCACATGATAAATACCCATCCAGTTTTGAGCTTTAAGTTCTTCACCCACCCATCTTTTACTGCTGATGTGGTTTTCATTTATTGATGCTAGCCATTGTTCACATTTATCTGCCAGTATTACAGGTGATAACTCTTCTGGTGTGGCATTGGTGATATTACGAGTAAAGATCATCGCTTGATAGCGGTGGGATAATTCATTGGCGTTATTATCGTCACACCACTTGATATGGTGCTGTTTTGTTGTAGTGGTAAAGCTTTGGGCAAAAGCCCATTGTTGCTCAATTTGCCAGTCTCCTATCAGCTCAACTTGCACTACACCTAGGTTATCTAAACTACGGGCCGCTTTTTGGATATGACTTAAATTGTTCTCAGGCTCCACTAAGTGAATTTGCGCTGTTTGGCCATTAACAGATAATAAAGTTCCAGCTGAATAATAATCGGCTGGCGCCTGGGTGGTAATTGAAACAGATAAACGAGACATAACTACTCCATCTAAAGAAAGGTGGTTAGAATAACATGACGACATTAACCGAACATCTTTTTAAGTGGTAAGTATGCAGTTCTCTTCAACTTTAATCCAAGGCACATTAGTCAAACGTTATAAACGATTTTTAGCCGACGTACAGTTGCCTGACGGCTCAATTGTCATAGCACACTGCCCCAATACAGGTGCAATGACAGGCTGTGCAGAACCTGGCTGGAAGGTTTGGTTGTCTGAGAGTAATAATCCGAAACGAAAGTTGTTATATACCTGGGAAGTAGTGTTAACTGAACAGCAGCATTGGATTGGCATAAATACCCACAGAGCCAATGTATTAGTTAAAGAAGCGATACTTGAGAATCAGATAACCGAGTTAGTTGGATACGAAAATTTACAAGCTGAAGTTAAGTTCGGTGAAGAAAATAGCCGAATTGATTTTTTATTGACTGATCCTCAAAAAGTCGACTGTTATGTCGAAGTTAAATCGGTCACGCTCTTAGATGATGGTACGGGGTATTTTCCTGATGCAAAAACTCTGCGTGGACAAAAGCATCTGCGTGAATTAAGCCTAATTGCAAGTCAGGGAAAGCGTGCTGTACTGTTTTTTTGCGTACAACATTCAGGTATTCAATCGGTGCAAGTGGCAAGGCATATTGATCCTGACTACGCTAAGGAGCTTAAACAGGCTATGCTAAACGGTGTACAAGTTTTATGTTACGGTTGCGAAATTAGTTCAGAAAAAATCCATATAAATCAGTCTTTGCGGTTTTTTTCATAAAATAGACATTGATTTTTTCTAGAAGACCTCCATATTGCGTTGCTACAAAATTGTTTTTCACTGTAACGGAAGATGTTAAGAGCAAGACATTGCCTGTGTTACGGCTTTCTGATATACATAGCCGCCGGCACAAACAGCTCATGCCGTAGTTTAGGAGAATTGGCATATGCCAACAGCAAAAACGAATAAAACACTTGGATTATTAGCACTAGCCGGTTTGACTCCTTACGAGGAGAAAAAAACCGAAGAGTACATGAACGAAAAGCAAATGGAGCACTTTCGTTTGTTATTGAAAGCTTGGCGTGATCAACTTCGTCAAGAAGTAGACCGTACTGTGCACCATATGCAAGATGAAGCGGCTAATTTTCCGGACCCTGTCGACCGTGCAGCTCAAGAAGAAGAATTTAGTCTTGAGTTACGTACTCGCGATAGAGAACGTAAATTAATCAAAAAAATCGAAAAAACCTTAAAACGTATTGATGAGGATGATTTTGGTTTTTGCGACGCATGTGGAATTGAAATTGGTGTACGCCGCTTAGAAGCTAGGCCTACTGCCGACATGTGTATTGATTGCAAAACCATGGCAGAAATTAAAGAAAAACAACTTCAGGGTTAAATTTACCTGCTATCCCAAGTGGCGATTAATTCTTTAATTCGCTACTTGGGGTGATATCTTTGGTTTTATGACCATTGCATTTAACTATCCTCCTATGAAGAATTTTACCCCTCACTCTGGGTACGTTGGCCGATTTGCGCCTTCCCCATCTGGTCATTTACATTTTGGTTCTTTGGTCACCGCCTTAGGTAGCTTTTTAAGAGCAAAAAATAGTGGTGGGCAATGGTTACTGAGAATTGAAGATATTGACCCGCCAAGAGAAATGGTGGGTGCCAGTGATTCGATAATGCGTTGTCTTGAGAATCACCATTTATTTTGGGATGGCGAAGTGGTGTTTCAAAGTGGCAGAAGTGAATTATACAATGAAAAAATTCAGTACTTAGCTGAGCAAGGTTTTACATTTTATTGCCAGTGTACTCGAGCTCAGTTAGCACATTTAGAGCCTGGCCAAACATGTGGGTGTGCCAATCAAAATCTCAGCCCAGAAAATAAAGCGATAAGATTTAATCATCACTTTATCCATCAATATTTCTATGATGAGTTATTAGGCCATGTTGAATTTCCCAAGCAAAGTATACCTCCACAATTTACTATAAAGCGCAAAGATGCATTGTTCGCCTATCAATTGGCTGTGGTGGTTGACGATATACAACAAGGGATTACTGAAGTGGCCAGAGGGGCAGATTTAGTCGCAGCCACATTATTGCAGCTTGCCCTATATCAAGCGTTTAAAAGCCCAGCTCCAAAGTTTTTACATTTTCCTGTAGTGGTAACTGAGCCAGGTAAAAAATTGAGTAAACAAAATCATGCTTGTGAACTCGATCCGAATAAGGTCGGCACTAATTTGATAAATGCACTTAGGTTTCTTGGCTTACCTGTAACTAAAGAGTTACAACGTGAATCTGTCGCAAATATAATGAATTGGGCCATCAGCGAGTGGGATTTGAATAAAATACCCGCAAAAACAGAGTGTATTGACAATAGAATTGGGCAAGCAGACAGTATATGATTAGCGCCGAATTTTTCCGCCCTAATCGGCGAGGTATAAAAGTACCCCAGGCCCAAACAAGGAGCAAAGCATATTATTTCTCGCGTAATTGACAAAGTCAGGAGCGCTCTGCGCACTAAAACCCCAGACAAGCCCGCTACACTTGTTGCGACTGTCATTCCCCGTGCAGAGCATTCGGTCTCTCGTAATTCAATGAGTGAAAACGCACTGAAAGTACTTTATCGCCTGCACAATAGTGGTTATCAAGCTTATTTAGTGGGTGGCTGTGTCCGTGATGCATTGTTGGGAAAAGAGCCTAAAGATTTTGATGTAACAACTGACGCAACACCTGAACAAATTAAAGGGCTGTTTCGAAATTGCCGATTGATTGGGCGCAGATTTAGACTGGCGCATATTGTGTTTGGTCGAGAAATAATTGAAGTCGCTACTTTTCGCGGTCACCATGAGAACAATGATGATAGTGAGTCTAAAATTAGTAAGCAAAGTGATCATGGTCAATTATTGCGCGATAACGTCTTTGGCACGATAGAAGAAGACGCACAGCGCCGAGATTTTACTATTAACGCCATGTATTACAATATTGCTGATTATTCGATCAGTGATTTTGCTGGTGGTATGCAGGCGATTAAAGACAAAAGTATTACTCTGATAGGCGATCCTGAAACCCGCTATCGCGAAGATCCTGTGAGAATGCTAAGAGCGGTAAGATTTGCAGCTAAGCTTGATATGCATATCAGCGAAGAAAGTGCTGAACCCATAAAACGTTTAGCACCATTAATGGCGAATATTCCGCCCGCCAGATTATTTGAAGAAATACTCAAGCTACTTTTGTCTGGGCAAGGTTTAGTGACCTATAAATTGCTCCAAGAATACCACCTATTTGAACCTCTTTTTCCGCAACTAGCCCCGCTATTGTTGCAACCAGGAAGTCGTGAAAATCAATTTGTTGAGCAAGTGCTTACCAACACGGATAATCGTATTAACACCGGGCAACGAGTGACGCCTGCCTTTATTTTTGCTGCCTTTATGTGGTATCCACTAGAAGAACGTTGCCAGCAATTAATGGTGGAAGGTGGGCTGAACCATTTTGATGCTTTTAATCTTGCAATAAATGATGTGATGCATCGTCAAATTCAACGCATTATGATCCCTAAACGATTTAGTGGGCCTATTCGGGAAATTTGGCAGCTACAGAACCGTTTACCTAAACGTTATGGCCGCAGAGCTTATCAAATGCTTGAACATCCTAAATTTAGAGCTGCATACGACTTTTTGTTGCTGCGAGGCCAGATTGAAGGTGGCGACTTATTAGAGTTAGCCGAGTGGTGGACAGTTTTCCAAGAAGCAGATGAAGCTCAACGTAAAACAATGTTAGAAGCACTCCGTGAAAAATCAGGCGCTCCACCTCGACGTCCTAGACGTAATCGTAAGAAACCTAAACCCAAAGTATGAACCAAGTTTATATTGGCTTAGGCAGTAATTTGGGGCAGTCTGCAAAACAAATACAGGCCGCCTGTCATAGCTTAGCGTCGTTATCAGAAACTAAATTAATTAGATGTTCAAGTCTATATCAGAGCCTGCCAATGGGCCCACAAGATCAGCCTAACTATGTCAATGCGGTTGTTTTAATAGAAACCGAGCTTTCACCGGAAAACTTGTTGCAACAAACTCAGCAAATAGAAAGTCAGCACGGTCGTGTACGAAAATCCAATAGATGGGGACCCAGAACCTTAGATTTGGATATTCTGTTGTATGGCCAACAGCAGCTTGATAAAGAACAGCTAACCATTCCCCACATTGGAATGAAACAAAGAGAGTTTGTTCTTTACCCGCTTTTTGAAATCGCCCCAGAATTAATTTTACCCTGCGGCGAAAAATTATCCGATCTTGTGCTGACATGCCCAATAAATGGGTTACAAATAATGTCAGACTAGCTACTCATCTAGAAATTAACAAAAAATCCAGTATAGTGCGCCTACCATAGGCACTGCGCCTAAGCAGTAAATAGTATTTTTGTTGGCAACAAAAATGTGGAGTATATCTAATGAAAAAAGTAACGACTTCAACCTTGCTAAAGATGAAGCAAGAAAATACTAAAATCACTGCTTTAACTGCTTACGATGCTAGTTTCGCAAAATTGTTTGATGAACAAGGTATCGAAGTTTTATTGATTGGTGATTCACTTGGAATGGTACTGAAAGGCGATGACGATACACTGAGCGTTACGGTCGAAGAAGTAGCCTACCACACTCGTTCTGTGAAAAAAGGGGTCGAAAGAGCCTTTGTTGTAGCGGATATGCCTTTTATGTCTTATTCAACTGCTGAACAAACCTATTTGAATGCTGCCGAGCTAATGCGAGCAGGAGCAAGTATGGTGAAGTTAGAAGGGGGTAGTTGGCTATTAGATACTATTAAAGGGTTAACCGAGCGAAGTGTGCCTGTTTGTGGACATTTAGGCCTAACGCCTCAGTCAGTGCATGTTTTTGGTGGGTTTAAAGTGCAGGGGCGTGATGACTTACAAGCAGAAAATATTCTTGAACAAGCCAAACAGCTCGAACAGGCCGGCATACAGCTATTGGTACTAGAGTGTATTCCCTCTGATTTAGCCTGCAAGATATCCCAAAGCCTGAATATTCCAGTTATTGGTATCGGAGCTGGGGCGCAAACAGATGGGCAAATATTAGTGATGCACGATATGTTTGGAATAAGCGCGAACTACATGCCAAAGTTTTCCAAAAACTATTTGCAGCAAAGTAATAACATGCGCGAAGCCGTGAGTCAGTATATCCAAGAAGTGCAAGAGGGGAGTTTCCCTTCTGATGAGCACAGTTTCAATTAGCGCCCTATTAAGGTTGACGCTAGCAATTAAATATCAACAGTAAACGAATATTATGCAACTAATTAAAGACATTTCGGAATTGCGTGAAATCAGACGGACTTGGCAAAATAGTGCCAAAGTCATTGCTTTTGTCCCTACCATGGGAAATTTACATCAAGGGCATTTAAACCTTGTACGAGAAGCCAAAAAACAAGCAGATATTGTGGTGGTCTCTATCTTTGTCAATCCTCTGCAGTTTGGTCCAGATGAAGATTTAGATGCGTATCCAAGAACCCTAGAAAATGATCGGTACTTATTAGAAGAATTAGGGGTCGATGCGCTTTTTATGCCCACCACCAACGACATTTATGCCAGAGGGCTAGAGCAACAGACTTTTGTAGAAGTACCCGGACTGTCGTATATGATTTGTGGTGCTAGTCGACCAGGACATTTTCGTGGTGTGGCCACCATAGTTTGTAAGTTATTTAATATGGTGCAACCCAACTTGGCATTTTTTGGTGAAAAGGACTTTCAGCAATTACAAGTGATCAAAGCCATGGTGACTGATTTATCTATGAACCTAAAAGTATTTGGCGTGTCCACCACTCGAGAAGACGATGGTTTAGCCATGAGTTCTAGAAATCATTATTTAACGGCTAAAGAACGTAAGTTAGCGCCTACTCTCTTTGAGAAGATGAATGAACTTGTAGATGAAATTCAAGCAGGGCGTAGAGATTTTACGAAATTAACTCATGATTATAAAATGCAATTGGCTACTCTTGGATTTAATCCTGACTATTTGGAAATCCGCAACACTGAAAACTTGTTACAACCAGGCCATGAAGACCAACATTTGGTGTTATTGGCAGCGGCCTTTTTAGGAAAAACTCGATTAATTGATAACTTGCAGATTAGGTTATAAAACCTAATTGTATAGCTCGTTATTTTAGTACAACAAGCCAACTTAGTTGGCTTTTTTATGCTCCGCACAAAGCGTTTTCCAAGTATCGGAGTTGTTGGCTATGGCTAGCTGTTCGTCTAATATATTCTGTAAATCCATTTCGGTTGTTAGGGGGTTAGCTAATACCACCCTAAAAACTGTAATCGCTTGTTCAGGGTATTTTTCAGTTTGTAATCGCGTCCGCGAGACAAACGATTTTCCTGCTTCTCTTTGTTGTTTTTGCACAGTAACAGTTAATTTATCGAGCTCGATATTTAACGCCTCAGAAATTTGCGGCTGTGACTTTATTTGGGTTTGCACTTCTTGAGGATTTAACCTGTAAGTCAACAGTGACAAAGTGGGAGAGGTAACAAGTTCAAAGTCGGGATGAGATTGGATCATGCGGGCATAGGTTTTGGCTTTTTCTATACTTTGGTTAATCAGCAATTCATAACCTTGGCGGCCAAATATATGCAAAGAGGCATATACCATCATCGCCATGCCATTTCGTGAACCTTCTAAGGTAGTGGCACCTAAGTCTTTAGAACCAGCACGTAAAATGTATTGGGCATGATGACGCACTGCATTACTGTCATTCGGATCCTTAAATAACACCATACCAGCCCCCATAGGAACATACATTTGTTTATGAGCATCCAAGGTCACTGAGTCTGCTTTCTCAATGCCTTTAAGTAATTGGCTATGCTCACGTGAAAACAGTGTTGCTCCCCCCCAGGCTGCATCTACATGAAAATGGCAACCAAGTTCTTTTGCAACATCTGCTAATTCATCTAGAGGATCAATATGCCCTGTTTCTGTTGTCCCAGCGATACCTACAATACACAAAACCTTGTTACCGTCTTGTTGATATTGTTTTCCTACGGCTAACGCTTTTTCTGCTGATAAACGCTGTGAAGGACAGTCGATAGTAAGCATTTGTTGTCTACCTAAGCCTAATAAATCAACGGCTTTAGATAACGAATAATGACCACGTTTCGATGAAATAATCCCCATCTTTTTATAGCCATAATGCATCATTCCTGCTGCCATGCCTTCTTGCGCCACGCCCCTAAATTCAGAAGAGGCGGGTAACGCTTTATTTCTTGCTACCCACAACGCTGTAATATTCGCAATAGTCCCACCTGAGCAAAATGCGCCCAAGGCATGGTTCGCGCTGTGTAAATAGCTTTGGTAAAAATCAGCGGGTTGTTTATACACTAACTCGTGCATCATCCCCAAAATCTGACGTTCAAGGGGAGTGAAGGCCTTAGAGGTTTCGATTTTTACTAAATTCTGATTTAAACCCACCAATAGTTTCGCTAAAGGCAGGTGGAAGTAGGGCAGTGCAGAGGTCATATGACCGATAAAGCTGGGAGAATAAGTATTAACAGAATTTGCGACGAGTTTTTCTAAAAGGTCTTCTGCATGTTTTGATACAAACTCGGGTGATTCAGGTACTGAATATTCAGCAAAGCTCTTTTCTATTTGTTCTAAAGAATTCACCTTGGCGACAACATGCTGAGACAGAAAGTCTGATAGGTTATCCGACAGGTGTTGTTCAATCTGTGCAAGTTTAGAATCTTTGCCTTCAGGCATAGTAAATACCTTATACAAATGCTCTAAACTGACCTCAGCTCCACTCACTATTGTAACCTTATCTGAATACTTGGAAGTCGCGCACTTTACCTTAATTCAAGCTAGAGACCAATAGGCTAACCGTCCAAAATTAAAATGCTAAATTGGTATTATCTGGCAATTGTTAATATGTTGTTATATTGTCAAGAGTACCAGACATAAAGGTATACCTTTGTATGCAAGTGACTGAAGTAACGGATAGTTTTAATCTAGACAATGTTGTGCCATTTTTTCAGCCAATTATGGATTTGAATAATAACGCTGTCTGGAGTTATGAGTGTTTAGCTCGCCTTTTAACTATTGATCAAAATACCTTTTTACCCACAGAATTTTTATTTTTGGTTGAAAGGCGGCAGTCAGTAGCCCAATTGACTCAAACTGTGTTTAGTCGTAGCGCCAGTTATTTTAGAGATATCAACATGGCGTGGAATATTAATCTGAGTTTGTCAGATATGACTGACACAGATACCCTCAAATTTCTTCAATCGCAACTAGCAGATTACCCAAATCCAAAGCGGATTTCCATAGAGATAACCGCACAAAACGCCTTAGTAGACAGTGTCAGTTTTAGTCAGTTTTGCGAGATTTGTAATGCATTGGGTGTCAACATTGTGATTGATAACTTTGAGCAGCAAAGTTGCGATTTACAGACAATTTTAACTTTGCCTATATCAGCCATAAAAGTATCTGCAGCTCTCTTCGATAAGGTGAAAAGTGATGCAGCGATAGCGGTGTTTGTAAAAGGTTTGATTAGCGCTGCGGCAACCAACAATATAGTGGTAATAGCTGAGCGAATTGAGCAGAAAACGACACTCGAAATAGTCAAAGAATTAGGGATTAAATACGCCCAAGGATTCTATTTTAGCCAACCCAAGGCAAATACAAATTAGTCATTCTAAGCTTTATTGTCTTATAAATCTGCCAATAACTGCCAGCTACTTTGGCCACTTTGCCAATATTTACGCTCGAAAGGGGTAATAGCCTTATCGCTTGCAAATTCACTAAATTGATTGCTGATATTAGCAATACATAACGCGGCAGAAAATTCTTGGATATACAGCTGCCAATTGCTTCTTACTTCTAGCGTGCCACCTAAGCTCAAGATGTCTTTTAACGCTGAGCAGGCATACCAACGACGCTGTAAATGTGCCGATTTTGGGTAGGGATTTGGGTATAACAAATAATGTTTACTGAGCTTTTTCTGGTGGATAACAAGTAATCTTAAAAAATCTTTTAGATCAGCCCGTAATACTAGGTAGTTTTCTAATGTGTTGGCATAAGCTTGGTGTTTGTCGGTGCGTAAAGCAGACTTGTCTATACCTATGACCCTAGCATTGGGGTGAGCTTGTGCAATATTGACAGTACTTTCGCCCACGCCACAACAAGAGTCTAATATCAGTTCGCCTTGCCAATCTCCAAGCCAATTGATTGCTTGTTGAAAGGCTTGTTGAGTATGCTCAGATAGTGGTTTTTGACTTACACTGGCAAGTTGGCGCGACACGACTTTGTGTAAGTTTTGGTGAACACCAACTTGATTAGTACTGATTGAGCGAGACTTTTGTTGCATGATTTTAACTTCGAATACCTACGCCACGATTAATAAGCGAATAAGCCCAAGCGAGTAAAACCCCATTAAACCCAACTAAAATACTCAAAGACAGATAAAAACTGATATCTGAAACGCCAAGAAAACCATACCTAAAACCACTAACCATATAAATAATAGGATTAACTTTACTCACCCACTGCCAAAATTCAGGCAATAAACTTAATGAATAAAAAACGCCACCTAAGTAGGTCAAAGGCGTCAAAATGAAGGTAGGTACTATGCTGACGTCGTCAAAAGAGTTAGCAAGAATCCCGTTAATCAGACCTGCGGTAGAAAATAATACTGCAGTTAAAAACAAAGTGACCAGAATGATCAGTAAATTATGTATATGTATATCTACAAAAAACAGCGAGACAATAGTCACAATAATGCCAACTAACATGCCTCTGGCTACCCCGCCACCCACGTAACCGGCAATAATGATCCAATTCGATACAGGGGCCACTAATAACTCTTCAATATTGCGTTGGTATTTAGCGCTATAGAAAGAGGATGACACATTAGCGTAAGCATTGGTGATCACTGCCATCATGATTAAGCCTGGGACAATAAACTCCATATAACTGAAGCCACCCATATTACCTATTCTACTGCCGATCAAATTACCAAAAATCACAAAATACAATGACATAGTAATGGCTGGTGGTAGCAAGGTTTGGATCCAGATTCTAAGAAAACGTAGGCACTCTTTGCGCCACATAGTGATAAGGGCCACCATACTGAGACTATTCATTAGTGTCTCCTGTCACTTGTTTGGTTGTTGGGTTATCGCTTACTGAGGATCTTCCAGACTCGACCATTCTAACGAATAGCTCTTCTAATCGATTAGATTTATTGCGCATACTTAACACTTGTATCTCTTTTTCAGTTAACTGTTGAAACACTGAATTGAGACCCGCTTCCTTGGGTACATCAACTTCTAAGGTATGCTCGTCCACTAAACGACTTTCAAAGCCATCTAATGTAATCGAACTTAAATTTTTAGATAAATCCAATACAAAGGTTTCAATATTTAATGTGGCAAGTAATGCTTTCATGCTGGTATTTCTGACTATCACACCTTTATCAATAATGGCGATATTACGGCATAACATTTCAGCTTCTTCGAGATAATGAGTGGTCAAAATAATGGTCACACCTTGCTGATTTATCTCTTGTAAAAACGACCACATTGAGCGGCGTATCTCAATATCTACACCGGCAGTTGGCTCGTCGAGAATAAGCATTCTAGGCTCATGCATTAGAGCTCTTGCTATCATCAATCGTCTTTTCATACCTCCAGAAAGCTGTCTGGCGGGTGCATCACGCTTCTCCCAAAGGTCGAGTTGCTTAAGGTATTTTTCGGCTCTAGGCTTTGCTACATTTTTAGGGACGCCATAATAGCCAGCTTGATTTAGCATGATCTGAATCAGAGGCTCGAACTGATTAAAATTAAATTCTTGTGGTACAAGTCCAATGCAAGATTTTGCCTCGACTGGCTGAGTCGCTAAGGAATACTCAAATATATCTACGTCGCCTTGGGTTTTATTTACTAGGGAGCTAATAATTCCAATAGTGGTAGATTTGCCAGCACCATTGGGTCCTAGTAAAGCAAAAAAATCGCCTTGTTTTACTTCTAAATCAATCCCTTTTAAGGCTTGGGTGCCACCTTTATAGGTTTTGGTTAATCCTTTGATACTCAATGCGTTCATATTGACTGCCAGCTTATGTGTGAATAGTATTTTATGAATTTTCGATATATTTATGCTTGTCAGTTAACAGCTGTTTTTATATCGAATACTAGCGACTATAGTTTTTAAACGTTTATTTTTTAGAAGAGAAAAAGAATCACTAGGGAAGCATAATATTGTGACTACTGTTGTTAATTCAAGCCTATGTAAGAATTGTTTTGGCTTTGTTTACTTAACAGATAATCTGAAACTGCCAATGATTTCATTGTTTGCAGTGACATATAGAGCATTTGCTATGTGGATTATTTATTTTTGAATTGTGTATCTGTTGCAGAGGTGAGGCTGCAGAGGTTAGGGCATTATTTTTAGTAAATTTAACGGACAAAAGGGCAGAACGCCCTTTTGTCGCTAATTGAAGACTATCCTATTCGCAATCGCTAGGATCTTGGTCTAATTTTTTCTTACTCGCTATGCAGGCTTCTTTTAATTTTTTAGCTGCATCAGTTTTTAACTCAGCGGCTTTTTCTTTTGTAGTGTCCATAGCGTCAGACGCTTTTTCGGCAGTGGCGTCATAGGCGTCACCCGCCTTTTCTTTGGCTTCATCATAAGCCTCAATTGTGCTTTCTTTTACATCTTCAGCCATATCCGCTGCGCTATCAGCAAGGTCAGAGGCTCCTTCTTTGGTTTTTTCGTATAACTCAGCTGATTTTTCTTTGGCTTGAGTGACCATTTCTTTGGCTTCAGATTCCGCTTCTTCAGCAGATTCTTTTTGAGTATCAGTGCAAGCTATTAATCCCATACTTAATACCGCAAAAGTCATTATTAGGGTAGTTTTTGATATATTCATTGTTATTCCTTGTTGTGTTTTGAATGGTTAATTTTTCACTTAATGCACGCCTAGCGAATTCCGTTCCACTTTCTCAATTCATTGATAATTAGGGTGTTTAAATAGGTTACTCCATTTAGGTTACAAATAGTTGTTAATTATGTCTTTTATTTACGACAACTTGGCACTAAATCGCCATAGCTCGCACTATATACCTATGAGTTGGATTAGGTAACACACTATCAAAGGGGTAACAGGTGATCAGTGTTAGGCTGGATTGTTCTTCATCAAATGTGTCGTGGGTAGTGTTATCTTGTAAGTATTCTAAATCTGTATACACCGCAATTCGTAACATAGTCACTTTAAATTGTTGATGTTTGTGTTTGGTTTTTATCTCGATAATATCCCCTTTTTGTAGCCTTTTTAAACTATTAAATTGGGTGTCGCGATGGCCAACAATTACACTGTTTCCCATTTTTCCCGGCTCGGGTGTTGAACTTAGGTGAGTTGGCGCAAAGGCCAAGTTTCTGCCACTTGCTCCTGCTAACACATACCAATTTTTGTCCTTAATGATGAGTTCGGCAACAGGGTGTGTGTCTGCCCAAGGCCAAGGTTTGTGCTGCTGCGCTGATGTTAGGTTTTTATGCCAAGCGTTAGCAATCAAATATTGCGCTAACTCTGCTTTAGCAAAAATATATAACCCATCTGAAAACTGGTATAGGCCCAACATCATGCTCAATACTAGCCATTTATGCTTGGCTACTAAGAATAATAACTTTGAGATATTGCTTTTCTTTTTATAAGTAAGTGCATACATATCGTTAGTCCTATTAAAATTAAGCCAAAAATTATTTTAAGTTGTGCGAGGGTTGCTGTTTGAGGAAGGGTACCTTGTGCCTGAATCCGCTGGTTTGAAGTGCCACTAGGTACAGAATTGGCTACCTTTTGACTTTTAGATTGCACTTCAGTTGGGCGAGTGGGTGTCACATCTACAGCAACTAAACTCGTGTACTGACTAACTAGGTGGTGACTAAGGGCGGTGTCTGTAATTTGAGATTTGTATTCGTCTTGTTCGGCGCCAGAGCTATAAGCACGCATACTTGCTTGGCGCTTATCCCTAGTCAGTTGGCTAATTTTTTCTCTTGCCCACAAAACATTGAGTCCTGATTGCCTAGTTTGAGCATTAAGCACTAGGGGATTTTCCCAGGCTTTCCCTTGATATCGCGCAGATAGGTTTACCTTAGATAAAATACTAGTCCCTTTGTCCGATTCTATTTTACTGTTGGTTAACCTGTAGCTCAGCACTAAAGGTTCATCTCGATATAAGTCGCTTATAACATTGGGGTAAAACTCTAGTTGCTGATTGGATCCTAATGTTCTGGCATTTAACTGTAATTCAATGTCAGTAATGGCAGGGTGTTGTAGTTTAGTTAAAAGGCTCTGCATTTTTTCTTGCACCTGATTGACGGCACCAATATAGGTAAAAGTGCCTCTGCCCATCTTGGCTGCTTCACTCATAAAATAACTGTTAGGTGCGCTGCCTATGCCAACGGTAAACAAACGTGAATTTTCTAACCTACTATGGATTAATTGCATTAAGGATTCTTCATTACCCACACTGCCATCTGTAATAAAAATAATTTGCCGTAAAATGTTTGGTTCATTAACTTTAGGCTGAGAGAAAGCCAGCTTTAATGCACTTTGCATCTCTGTGCCACCATTTGCAGATAAGCTATTAACAAAGCGTATCGCCTCCTGCTTATTATTTGAGTGGGCTGGTTTTGGTATTTTCCATAAGTTTTGGGCGTAACTATTAAATTCGATAATATTAAAGGTATCAGTTACCTTGAGCTGATCTATGGCTAACAATAATGCTGTTTTTGCTTGTTGAATAGAATCACCTTCCATAGAGCCTGACGTATCCAGTACAAAAATCACGTCACGCAATTGTGATGCTTTAACAGGATCATTTTTGACGGGCGGAAGCAGCATTACCAAACCATATTCATCACCATTGACCAGTTGCGTAAAGTGCCCTGACTGAGGTGCAGCACCAAACTCTGGTCGCCAGTTCAGGACAAAGTCTTGATTAGCCACGGTGTCTTTTTGTATCCGAATATTCTGACTGCCGTCTGATAATTGCGTCACAGTGATAGGATGAAATTCACTCTTAATATCTTGGACCTCAAAACCCGCATGTAAATTAACTTGCAATTCAATACTGTTTTGCGGATGACTTGGCGAGAGTTTTACTGGTATTTTGGGGTCTTCACTGGTGTTGTTTGGCATGTATCTTGGTGTGATAGTCATGGGAAAGCGCAGACTATATTGTTGCTGCTCAAAGTTTAGCTTTTGCTGATATTCAATGTTTACTGTAATCATTTCGCCAGGACCGATATTGGCGATAGAATTGGAAAACATATTCGGTCGTTGTTGCGCTACTAAGCTGGCTTTTTTTCCCTGTGCTTTGGCTTGTAAATATATCTTTTTTGCTTCTGCTTTTTCTTTAATTACTCCCTCTATTTTGCGTTCACCCACTGTCATTAATAAATGGTCGACTGCAGCATTTTCGGGTAAGGGGAATACATATAGGGCATCAACCCAATCTTTACCTGCATTTTTAAAGGTTTGGGTGACTGTAGTGCGAGCGATTATGCCTGTTACTTTGATATCAACCTTGGTTTTGAGTACAGGGCTTTGTAAGTGTTGATAGCTGGTTTCATCTGCAACATTGTGCTCTTTAATAAAGTACAAAGTGCCACTGAGGGTATTTTGATTTTCACCTACAGGTTGATTGCTTAAGGTACTATTTTGTTGTGTGTTTGGTGTCCCTATTGCATTTGAAGTGGGAGCAATATTTTGTTTATTGGTAAAAGCGGGCACTGCAAACTGCAGTGCCCCTATCGCAATAACCACCAAACTAACAACGGCAAATTTAGGTAATGATGACATGGAAAATTTCCTTGTTAGTGAACAATCAGTGGCATTTACGGGTTAGCGGCTGTCATTTCTGTTTGATCATCAGATACCCTTAACATGACTCTGCGGTCAAAAAAGTCATCTTCAAAATGTTCGCCAGCACTGACGAGTGAAGATTCACCAAATGAGTTAGTGATTACTTGCTCTTCGTTAACCTCTTTATTGACGAGGTATTGTTTTACAGATAATGCGCGTTGCTCAGAGAGTGCCTGATTAGACGTACTGTCACCACGTTTATCAGCGAAACCTGATAAAGTGATTTTTAACTTTGGGTTTTTTCGAAGAGTTTGGGCAATCAAGTCGAGCTGTGTTTTGTAATGATTCTCCAAATCGTAAGACGCCGTTTTAAATTGAATATTACTTTCAATGTTTGGAATACTTTGTTCTAGGGCCGAATCCATGGAAGCAATTTGTAGCATTGCCCGTTCTTTTGCTTGTTCGAAGTTTTGTTGCATCACAAACAGTTCTTGATCTTTTTGTTGCAACAAATTGTTAGCTGTTTCGAGCTTTTTATCAGAGTTGACATCTTCAGCTATCATCACACCAAAAATACCTGCAATAACGCCACCTAATGGTCCAGCTATTGCGCTACCCACTATTACCCCAGAACTAAAGCCAATGACTTCATTGGTTTTTTCTTGTGAACTTCGTTGTTCAGCAATAGCGCTGGAAGATAATAGGCAAGTGAACGCGACGGCTGTGGTGATTTTAGTTTTATTCATTATCATTGTTTTCTCCAAGAGTGTGGTTGGTTAATTCCTCTCTAGTAAACAAAGAATGTGTGGCTAGTTCAGGGAGACAAAATGGCAATCTTGAGGTCAATTGTGGCGGAAAAATGGAAATTGCAGATTAGTGCTACTTATGGAATAAACCGACTGAAGTTTTGCGATATAGTGCAGACATAAAGAAATAAGGCGCCTGTTATGTCAAAACGAATCGCTTTGGTTGAAGATGATCAAGCACTTAGAGAAAACTATATTGCTGCCCTCAGTAAACAAGGGTACGAGGTACAACCTTATGCTAATCGAGGTAGTGCTGAGCAAGCTTTTTATGAGAGGCTGCCAGATTTGGCTATTATTGATATTGGCCTTGAGGATGAAATTGATGGAGGCTTTGCAGTTTGTCAGCAACTAAGAAGTTTATCTAAGACCCTGCCAATTATCTTTTTTACTGCACGGGATAACGATTACGACACTATTTGTGGCTTGCGCATGGGTGCTGACGATTACCTAACTAAAGATATCAGTTTGCCGCATTTATTAGCCAGAATAGCGGCGTTGTTTAGACGTACCGAACTATTAGAAAGACCACAAATACAAACGGACCTTATTCAGACCGGTGATTTGTTGATGGATAGCAAAAGAATGACTGTTAGTTGGAAAGGCCAGAGTATCGAACTCACTGTCACTGAATTTTGGATGTTACACGCGATTGCTAAATTTTCAGGGCATGTCAAAAGTCGTCAACAACTGATGGATGAATCTAAAATGGTGGTGGATGACACAACCATTACTTCTCATATCAAGCGTATTCGTAAAAAATTTATGCAGCTAGATGAGCATTTTGACTGTGTGGAGACAGTTTACGGAATGGGGTATCGATGGAAAAGTACCTAAAATCTAAAGCAATAATTTTTACATTCTGGGTAACAACTGGATGAGCCGATTACGTTTTGGTTTACGCCTAAAGTTACTTTTTTTCTCGTCGTTTTTATTAGCTATCCCTTGGCTGGGTTACCAATACGTATGGGAAATGGAAACGTATCTGCGTGTTGGGCAAGAACAAACCATGGTAGGTACCGCACGGGCGGTGGCGACTGCATTACATGAACGTCCTGCTTTATTTGATAGCCAATCAGCCTATTTAACTGACGTTAAACCGGGTACCGATTTATACGCCCATAAAATTGCTTATCCAATTCAATTAGATGGCAAGTTAGACGACTGGCAAGATTACCAACATTTGACTATTGCCTACGGACAACAGAACTTAATTGATCCCATCCAAGACTATGAACTAGATAGTTTACATTTTAAACATATGGTCGGGCAGTACGATAGGTACTTGTATGCCATGTTTGATGTGACAGATAACAGGGTGTTACTCAGGCCAAAAAATAGTTTACGTATTGATAAGAATGATCACTTACAAATTGCGATGACAAACCAAAGTGGGCTGTTTCAACGCTATATCATTGCCCCCTCACAACCAGGTTGGGTGAATGCCTATTTGTTAAAAGATAATTTGCAATCATTACAACCCGAACGACTAGAAACGAAAATTCAAGGGCAATGGAGAAATACCTCCAAAGGTTATCAGCTAGAGTTACGTTTTCCCTTGGCTATGATGTCGAGCAAAATTGCTTTTGCCATTGTTGATGTTGACGATCCACAAACGAGAGCTATTGAACACACTATGGGAACGGCCAATCCTTCGCAATTGGATTCATTGGGCACGGTATTAGTGCCCTCCCCAGAAATAGAAAAAATCCTTAAAGGACTTAAATACTCCAATGCTAGAGTGTGGGTAGTGGATAAACATAGGCGCGTATTGGCGCGTTCTGGCAATATTCAAAGAGCTTCGGGTGTGCAAAGTGATTCACAGAATAGTGCTCATCTAAGTTTGGGTAGCGATGCTAAGCCGAAGAGCCAAAATAGCTGGTGGAAATATATCGAAAACAATTGGTTGTTACCGTTGTATTATCAAATTTTGACTAAACCACCAGCAGATTTTGTAGATGATCTGCGTGATGCTTTTGCATTACAAGGTCAAGATATAAGCCAAGCCTTAAAAGGCACACCAAGTTCTCTATGGCGCCTAAGTTCTGATAATAAAGCGGTGATAATGTCAGCAGCACACCCTATATATATCGACGAAACGGTAATGGGCGCTGTTGTGGTTGAACAAACCACTAATGGTATTCGCACCCTCAGAAATAAGGCCCTTGAACGGCAATTCCATTATATTTTGCTGGTAATTTTAATCAGCACTTTAGCACTCTTTTTAATTGCCTCGCGTATTTCGTGGCGAATTCGTAAACTTAGAAATGAAACCGAAGAGGCCATAGATCAGCAGGGAAAAATTATTGGAAATATTGTTCCTTCGAAGACTCGTGACGAGATAGGTGATTTATCTCGCACTTTTACCCATGTATTGAGCAGACTCAGCCAATACAACACCTATTTAGAGAATATGGCATCGCGTTTATCTCATGAATTACGTACACCTGTAGCTATTGTTAATTCCTCTTTAGACAACTTATTACTAGAAGAGCAAAGTCCAGAAAGTAAACAATATGTGGATCGTGCTAAACAAGGCATAACAAGATTGAGTAAAATACTCTCAAACATGAGCGAAGCAACACGCTTAGAGCAAGCCATTCAAAGTAACGATCGTGAAACCTTTGATTTAGAGGAGTTACTAAAAGGTTGTGTGGCAGGGTATCGTTTAGCTTACGCAACAAGAAAGTTTGATGTGCAGGTAGCGGTATCAAACGCGACTTTTCAAGGATCTCCTGAATTATTCGCGCAGATGTTAGATAAAATCATTGCCAATGGTGTTGAATTTAGCGATGAAAACTCTAGGATAGAATTGCAAATGGTCAACAGCGACCAAGGGTATGTGTTGACGATTACCAACCAAGGTACTTTGCTACCAGAGAATATGCAGCATCAATTGCTTGATTCAATGGTGTCGGTGCGTAAACAACAAAACACAGTGCAACCTCACTTAGGCTTGGGATTGTATATTGCTAAGATCATTGCCCAATATCATCAAGGAATTATCAGAATTGACAACCTTAAAGATAAAACCGGAGTGGTAGTGACCTTAGAGTTTAAGGTGTAAAGCGTTGGCTTGGCCTAAACTAACCTCGTTTATGTTTTCGTGCCATTCCCCAACCTATCATACCGGCACCAATTATGGCGCCTATCCATGCATAGGCTTCTGTTTCCGGTGAAAGTTGTTTGGCAAAGATAATGGTCAGCATTGAAAAAATACAGAGTCCCCAACCAATGATTTCAACTTTGTTTAAATATTTAAACAGAAAAAAATTCGATTCTTTTTCGGGAGGTTGCATATTTATACTCTAACGTCTTTTGAATCAAGGTGTAAAGATAGGCGCAGATTAACAATTCACTAAATAATAAGCGAGGGTTTATCTACTATATAAATCCGAGTTAACAAAGGGGGCTAAAGCGAGCAAGGTAGCTTGGCGATATACACTTTCTCTAGTGGCTAATCCTTTAGTCAACAGGCCTATAGCGCCACCTTTTTGCTTGACGTTTTCAGTACTAAACAGTCTGTCCATCACATGGCCCAGTTCTTCGCCTTGTTTGAGAGCTTGATAAACTAAAGGTGGTAAAGGCAAGTTACAGCTACGTCCTATAGACAATTGTTGTTGGTCAGCGATAGCCACAAAAGCAAAGGTGGCTGGACCGTATTCGAATTGGTCGACGCCGCCTTCAAATGCAACATAATAATCTGCTTGGGTATGCAGTTGACAATATTTAACTCTATTTATGGCACCAAGCTGTGTTTCTGCTGTAGTCATGGGTTGTTCCGGTACGCTAGATGGTGCATTGATACCAATACACTGTACATCCACTTCAGAAAACATTTCACATATTGCTGTTTTTGCGGCGCTAATTTTGACTGGATTTTTTGATCCGACTACAATTTTTAACATTCTGATCCTTATTTAACCAAGACTGGTCTTTTCGGTAAATTATCTAAGCCATTGGCCGGAAAAGGGTAACATTAACGACGTCATTAATATAAACACTACTCGATTACCTTGATTTTGCACGATATAATGCCCCTTGATTTTCAACTATAATAATAAGAGATACGCAGATTATTATGCAGAATATTCCTCCAGAATCTTTGATCCGCACTTGGGTGTGGATGATGTCAGAAAACAATGATCCTGAACTAATGAATAAAGGTCGAAAAAATTTGATCAATGCTTTTGGCAGTTTACAAAAAGCGATTGAATACATTGAAGCACAAGTTGATTTAGACGAAAAAAAATAGCATTGATTATTTTTCTTGAAAATTCATAGGTTCCAAGGGTATATCCAATCGATTTATTTGGTGGAATATCCCGATAAATTATTATTATTGGATGGGTGTTGCCGGGCGGACCTCAGTCTTATTGAAAATATTATTAGCGTTCAGCTTAAGCGGCCATTGACAGACCTAAAGTTAATAGTTGTTACTCATATGCATCCCGATCATGCCGGCGCTGCTCATAAACTGAAAAAGTTGACGGGTTGTAAGATTGCATCCGCTAAAATGTCAACCCAGTGGTACCAAGGCCTCAAAGGAAGGTTAATGCATTTAGTGGACATTGGCCTAGCTGCATGGGTAGCCTATCGAATGAAACGCCCCAGAAAAAACTTATGGTATTCGCCTCATCTAAAGGTTGATTATCAGTTGGTGGATCAGGACAAGTTGCAGGGCTTTGAAGATTGGTGTGTACTCACTACAACAGGGCATACTGATCGCGACTTATCAGTTTGGCATCAGTCATCAAAACGAATTTACGTTGCGGATTTAATGGTTAAAGTGAAAAATCGCTTTATCCCACCTATCCCAGTCAATTACCCAGATCAATATCGCGCCTCCTTAATAAAGCTACATAAATTACAACCAAACTCGATTATGTTGGCCCACGGCGCAGAAGTAGAGTTAACGGCTAAAGACTATGATCATCTTCTTACCGTTGCTCCCACTAAACCGTTTACGATTTGGACGCCTGCAAAAAATAAATTTAAGAGACTGTTGATGAGAAAGTCAGGGTAATTTAAACCTGTCTTTCGTGGCATATTAATTGTCGCCACTAGAGGACTGATAGCCTAGTATCTAGTAGCGACATATAAGACTAAATTCTTCTCGATTTCATCTCTTTCACACAATAATCCACTGCTCTCACTGTTATTGCCATAAAGGTGAGTGAGGGGTTTTGTACTGCGCTTGAACAAAAGCTAGCGCCATCTGTTACAAACAAATTGTCCACGTCGTGGCATTGATTAAAGCCATTTAGCACCGAATCTTTTGGATCGCGTCCCATCCGTGCGGTGCCTAATTCATGTATAGCAAGACCCGGGTTGTTTTTAGCTATAGAGTTATAACTAGTCACGTCTGTTAACCCTGCTTTGGTCAACATGTCAAATGCAGTTTGCTCGGCATCTGCCATCATTAATTTTTCGTTTTCTGACCAAGTACAATCAATATCAAGAAGAGGAATGCCCCATTTATCTGTTTTGGTAGGGTGAAGCGCCATATAATTTTCAAAGCGAGGTAACATTTCTCCTTGGGCATGAAGACCCATACTCCACTTTCCGGGTTTGTTCAGCTGATTTTTGTAGTCGACTCCTATGCCATTTTGATGGGCATTGCCCTGCCAGTTATTTCTATGACTACCACCTGCCAATCCATATCCACGCACATAATCTTTCTTGTACAAGGATGGCTTATACTGAAAATTAGGGACTAAGATGCCTGAAGGTCGTCTTCCCGAGAAATATTTATCATCAAAACCTTCCACTGTGCCAGTGGCACCGGCATTGTAGTTATGATCCATCAAATAATGGCCAAGCACTCCAGAGCTATTCGCAATACCGTTAGGAAATGACTTAGTCTTGGTGTTCAACATGATTTGTGCAGAGCCTAAGGTAGAGGCACATAAAAACACCACTTTAGCAAAATACTCGCGCGTGCTTAGGTTGTCGTTATCTACTACTCTGACACCTTTTACGCGTTGGGTTTTTTCATCATAAATTAAGCTATGCACCACACTATTAGGGGCAATAGACAAGTTACCTGTTTTCGCTGCTGCGGGAAGAGTAGAACTTTGGGTTGAGAAATAGGCCCCAAAAGAACAGCCCTTTTGACATTCGTTTCTAGCCTGACAAGTAACACGCCCTTGTTCCATATGTAGTTGTGTAGGTTGTGTTAAATGAGCGGTACGCCCCATGATTAATTGTCTGTCAGGAAACTGTTCTTCGATTTTCTGTTTAACGTGTAATTCAGGAGCCGTCATGTCAAATGGTGGTAAAAATTCGCTGTCAGGCAATTGCTCAAGACCTTCTGTGCTGCCACTGATGCCTGCAAATTTTTCTACATAGCTGTACCAAGACTCTAGGTCCTTGTAACGAATAGGCCAATCATTGCCGTGGCCATCTGCTTTATTAGCAGAAAAATCAAAATCACTTAAACGATAAGACTGCCTATGCCAGATAAGGGATTTTCCCCCTAACTGATTGCCTCTAATCCAGTCAAACCCTGTTCCTTTTTTAGTTGTGTAAGGTAGGTCTTTGTCGTTACCAAAAAAATGCTTAGTGGCGTCGTTGAAGGCATAACACTTTTTCTGAACGTTGTATTTTTCTTCAACTAGTAAGTTATCAACCTTGGTTCTATTTGCAAATTCCCAAGGGCCTTTACCTTCGCCAATATAGTCTTTTCGATGTTCGACTACTCGGCCACGCTCGATCATTAATGTCTGCATGCCGCGTTCACAAAACTCTTTTGCAGCCCAACCTCCTGTGATACCTGAGCCTACCACTATGGCATCGTATTCTTGGTCGCTTTCGTGAATATATAGATCTGTCGTCATGTCATTTACTCGTAATTCTGTTTGCTTAAGTCTGTATGCCGCAATTATCAAAAACTAATAATAGGCCTGCGGACTCCAAGATTTTGTTTCTGAATTGGCAGGGATAGAGCCAACAAAACCACCTGGAACAGGTTGGTAATTAAGGGCTTTTGTCACCCCTATTTCTGAAGTGAAATAGCCAAATACTATGAGGGCTTTTAGAAACCTAAATTGCCCTTTTTCGCTTTCTGTCGACATACTATTGGTTTCAAAATCTACCAAAAGCTGTTGCTGATGAGGTGCTTGCAATAACACAAATGATTGACCAAATTCTCTGTTCGCTACTAGCTCGACTGCATTAATGATATGAATACAGTCATCTTGCTGCTGCTTGGAGTGGCAGTGTTGTAGCTGATGAGGGACAAATTCATGGCATCCTGCCTCTACTGCACTAGGGGTGTCGGTTTTAGGCAATATGGTTTCACATAGGCTGTAAAGAACGGTTAACTCGTGCTCTGAAAACAACTTACCATTTTTGGGTAGGTTAGGCCTTTGCATTGCAAATTGTTTGGCAACGGGGGCACTGCAACCCGACAACACAGCCGTCGCGGTTGTGGCACCAAATAAGGCGACCATTTTTTTCATAAACAAACGACGGTTATCTTCGTCCAATGTTCTGTACGCTAATTCGGATTTATTAGAATTAGTAGACATGTTCATCTCCTCAATATTGGCTCAATATAGGTGTTTATATTGAGCCATAACTCACTATTAATGTGCGGTCGACTTTGAATTTTTATTGCGCATAATCCAATAAAACCCACCAAAAGTGACTATTAAAACAAGTGGGAATACGATTAGGTTATTTAATGCCGCATGTCCTGAAGCTAACAATAAATCGTTGCCAGTGAGACCTGCAGCCTCTGCCTTTGTTGTTGCCGAGTCTATCCAACCACCAATAATAGGGTTCCATATACCCATAGCAAACATGCCGGCGCCGCCCATTAAAGACATGCCTAGTGCACCGGTTTTAGGGGTATATTCACTCGTACATCCAATCATAGTTGGCCAGAAGTAGGTGATACCAAAGGCGAATACCACAGCGGCAAAATAAACGGCACTGCCTTGTAACTGTGTCATGAGGAATAATCCCAAGCTCGCAAGAATTGCTGAGAAAAACAATACGCCTGGAGGGCTTAATTTATGTACTAGAGGACCTGCATAAAAACGACCAAGGGCCATAATGCCGGTAATCAAAGCTAGAATCAGCATAGGGTGTGCACCAGACGCACTCAATATTTGGTTAATCCATTGACCAGGGCCAAACTCACTTACGGCTGTCATCGTCATACAAACGATTAAAAACAAATAGATAGGATTAAACAAAGCTTTAATGTTGGTGCTGGTGGAATTCACTTCATGGTCAAATTTAGGGAATTCAAACCCTAACATCATTACGCCGTAAATAGCGGTGGGTATCAACATAGTGGCGACTTGTGCTTCCCAGCCTAACCCAATTTGATTCATACCAGCAGAGACCAGTGAGCCAATCACAATACCGCCGGGAAACCAAACGTGAAACCTATTTAACATAGTGGTTTTATTGTCGGGAAACAGTTGCGCAATAATAGGATTACACCCTGCTTCTACTAACCCATTAGCAAAGCCTACTAAGAAGGTTGAAATCATTAGACCCCAAAAACCATCAGCAATTATGGTCAATATAAGACCTAATGCATGGCCTATAAAAGCCAACCAAACAATCAATTTAGCGCCTATAGCGTTGTATAACACTCCGCCAAACATCATGGCTAGAGGGAAACCTAAAAAGGCCATACTGGCTATCCAGCCTAGTTCTTTTCCGCTTAAACCGTATTGCTGACCTAAATCACCTAATATCCCTGCTCGAATAGCAAAGGTCATAGCCGTGACTATTAGGGCTATACAACTAATACGAAAAATTCGTTTGGCGTCTTTATCTGAGATGCTGGTTGTGGCATTCATATGTTTTACCTTATTTAATACCCAAGATTTTATTATTCATTTCAACGTCTTGCTCTACACCAGCAAAATCATCGAAGGCTTTTTCAGTTGGTCTAATTAAATGTTCGCTAATAAATTTAGCGCCTTCTGCCGCACCATCCAGAGGATGTTTAATACAGCACTCCCATTCCATCACAGCCCAACCGTCAAAGTTGTGTTGGGTCATTTTGCTAAAAATAGCTTTGAAGTCGATTTGCCCATCACCTAATGAACGAAAACGCCCAGGTCTGTCAATCCAAGCTTGGTAACCTCCATACACGCCACAGCGTCCATTGGGAGTAAACTCTGCATCTTTAACGTGAAAGGCTTTAATGCGCTCATGGTATATGTCGATAAATGCAAGATAGTCGAGTTGTTGCAATACAAAATGACTCGGGTCATACAGTATGTTGGCTCGAGGGTGATTGCCGACAGCCTCTAAAAAACGTTCAAAAGTCACGCCGTCATGTAAATCTTCACCTGGATGTAGCTCATAACACACGTCTACGCCGGCTTCATCAAAGGCGTTTAAAATAGGTAACCAACGTTTGGCTAATTCGGTAAATCCTTGTTCAACTAAACCTGCTGGACGCTGCGGCCATGGATACATGGTTTGCCACAACAAAGCGCCAGAAAAGCTAGCGTGCCCGGTTAACCCTAAACGTTGGCTGGCTTTTGCGGCATACATCATTTGTTGAATGGCCCAATCAGTGCGGGCTTTAGGATTATTATGTACTTGGCTAGGTGCAAATCCATCAAACATTTGATCATAAGCGGGATTTACCGCCACTAACTGGCCTTGCAAATGGGTAGACAATTCGGTGATTTCTAGCCCTGCTTGATTGGCAATGCCTTTTATTTCATCGCAGTAAGTTTGGCTGTTTGCCGCCCTTTCTAAGTCAAACAGCCGTCCATCCCATGAGGGGATTTGAATGCCTTTGAACCCTAAACTGGCAGCCCAATTGCAAATTTCTGGAAAAGAATTAAATGGGCTGGCATCGTCAGCAAATTGTGCCAAAAATATCCCGGGACCTTTGATTTGTTTCATTGAGCTACTCCTGAATTTGTTAAGATGGATAAGTCGAAGTCAAGCCAGTTAAATGTTGGCTAGCGACACCTCTCTAGGGTTTTTATCAACACCAATTTTTCTATATTGGTTAGGTCAAATACTTTTAGTTATACATATTCGGCCGCGCAGTACCCAGCAGAAAAATACGACTTTTCCCACAAGATATAGGTTTGTAGGACCTAAACTAAAAGTCGCACATAATAATTTACTATTGATATTTAGCCGGCAATCATAAAATCCACAGCCACAATTAACGTGCAATGGCAGCCAATAAAGATGCTTATTGATACTTTATTGAATAGTTTCATAATGTAACCGATTTTCGTTTTTTTGAGTATAAAATAAGCTAAAAGTTAACAGTATGTTAATCATGTTAGCGCATTTTATAGGGGCTAAGCTAAGATAAATTCGGCAATTGAATGCAATAAATTCGGCGTTTTGAATTTTAATGGTTTTTTCTAGATACTTTTATTGAAGAAATATTTGTCTATCACTATCGACTTAGTAAGCAGAATATTTGGGCGTTTGATAGACGAAGACTGTCCGTAATATCTGTGACTTTATACGCCTTACAACCAACTTACAGAACACTAAAATTGCATTAGTTTGCACTTTGTAATCCATCGTTTGATTTTTGTTCTATTGTTAGAGTTCCGCTAATAATAAGGACTGCTCATGTTTAAAATTGCGACTTTTAATATTGAAAACTTAGATATAACAAGTAGTGATTACTCACCAACACTAGAGAAAAGGATCCCTACATTAAGGGGGATGTTAAACAGATTAGATGCTGATATTTTGTGTTTACAAGAAGTGCACGGCCAAGAATTATCAGCACATACTGCCAATAACCCAAAAAGAGAATTATCTGCGTTACATAGCGTAATTTCGGAGACACAGTATGCAAACTATTTTGTAGTACATACAGTTACCTCTGATGAAGAAGCCTACGATAAACGAAATTTAGTTATCCTATCTCGATGGCCAATCAACCTGTCGCAGCAATATAAACATCATCATTTAGATAAATTGGAATATCGAAAGGCTACAGCGTTACCGGTTGAGACTGCCAAAGAAATCAGTTGGGAAAGGCCCATTTTATATGCTCAGGTTCAGGTGCCAGATATCGGGTTAGTACATGTTGTAAATTTGCATTTAAAGTCTCGTATTTCCTCAAGTGTGAAAGGACAAAAGGTCAATAATTACACTTGGAAAAGTGCTGCAGGTTGGGCGGAAGGTTATTTTTTGTCGTCCATTAAACGTGTAGGGCAAGCCCTTGAAACAAGAATATTAGTCGATGAAATATTTCGCCAAGAGTCAAATGCAAAGATTATAGTTTGTGGCGATTTTAATGCACAGCCCGGTGAAGTGCCGGTAGAAGCGATTTGCGGTCGAGTTGAAAATACTGGCAATCCAGATTTACGAGACACTGTTTTGCTTCCATGTAGTTCTGCCATTGCCGAGTCCATTAAATTTAGTCATTTACATCATGGTAAAGGTAACTTGTTAGACCATATGTTGATCTCGCAGTCTATGTACCACTTGTTTGTTAAGGCCGACATTTTTAACGAGAATCTACACGATGAAAGTTTGCCTTTTGCTAGTGACAGTAAATTTCCTGAGTCAGATCACGCGCCTTTTTTGGCAACATTTACACCCTAAACCCCGCTAGGAGTGTCAGTTATAAAAGGAATTTAGTGTGTAGGTGAATAAAACTCGAGGTGACCACGACCTTGATCTTTTACTTTGTACATAGTGTTGTCGGCATTGACCAATAATTCATGGAGAACTCTGCCATGCTCAGGCGCAAGCACTAAGCCAATACTCGCCCCTACTGCGCAGCTCAAGTCGGGCTGAATTTGAATCGGTTGTTGTAGCCGCGCCAATAATTTTTCAGCCTTTTCTTTGATGTCTTCGGAGTTGGCTTGATGTACATGAAAAGCAACAACAAATTCATCGCCACCCCATCGAATGCAGATATCGTCCTCGTCACTAAACATTTTAACAATGCGTTTCGCTAATTTTTTTAAAACGATATCGCCTGCTTCATGGCCATAGGTATCGTTGATGGGTTTAAATTTATCCAAATCAATCATCATTAACACGAAAGGTTGTTGATTTTTGATGCTATAAAATAACATTTTATTGAGCTTTTTCTCACCAGCGCGCCTATTTAATAGATGCGTTAATAAATCGTGATCCGCTTCGAAACGGGTTTGTAGTTCTCTTTCGGCTCTTTCTGTTACGTCGTAAAGAATGACCTCAATAATAGGGCTAAGTGTGTCGCGCTGCTGAGCTCGTTGGTCGGTGACTTTGGCAAACAAACAATGCATCCATTTTTGCTTACGGCCCACTTTACATTCCACATCCAAGGCAACCTGTGCGACTTTGGGTTTGTTACGTATTTCTCGCAACAGTTGTTGTAACTTGTCTGTATTTGCCAGCAGAGTAGGGAAATGTAATGTACTCAGTTCATTGCTATCTTGTGTCATAAAATAAGAAGCAAAAGCGGGGTTAAAAGTGGTGATGTTATCTTTATCGTCAAGCAAACATATTCCGGCACTTGCTTGTTCAAATATCAATCTGAATTGTTGCTCTAGCGTTTGTGTTTGCATCCGCAAATCTCGTTCGATATTGAATGAGTGATGCAATTCATGCATCAAAGCGTTAATACCTATGACCAACTTTGAAATCTCATCTTTACCTTTATAGGGCAACATTCGCATAGTGGTTGGACTGTGTGGATCAATTAGATCGAAGTTGTCGATGAGTTTCTGAATAGGTTTTGTGAGCCTGCGGTGAACTAAAACGGACACAGAAAATGCTAAAAGTAACGAAAGAGATAACCAAATAAAAATTTCTTTTCGAGTCGCATTCTTTGTTTGTTGTTGAATAAACTTACCGTCTAAGTAAATTTGCAATACACCTACTTGCTCATTCGCTATTCTAGGGTGATATAATTTTTTAGAAATTTCTTCTGAGTGGCCAGGTGAATCACCTGAAATAACTTCTAAACCTTGGTTATTACTGAGTCTGACACTTTTTATAGATGGGTTTATGGCAAGGCCGTTAACTATTTCTGTAGCGAGTTCACGGTCATTTTTTTGTGCAGCAGTGGTGGCGATTTTTTCTACCGTGTTTGAAAGTTGTTCTGCAAGTAAATAACTATTTTTCTGCCGAGTTTCTAGACCAAAATAGTAAGATAAACCTGAAGCGAAGAGCGATACTATTATTGCCACTAATGCAATGGCAAGGGCTACTCTCACATAAAGTTTTTGACTAATATGGATCAAATTTAAACACCACTTTCTGGGAATATGTAACTATACATGGGTGAATATAGGCCATTTTTGATTTAGGTTCTGCAATTAGTTTTTCAATCATAGATAAACATTTTAATTGCTCTATGGTTACACATATTAAAGCTAGGTGCCCGAGCTATATGCGTCATGTCCTAGTATTCTTAAAAATCTATCAACATGAGAAGATTTGCAACAGGTGATTTTTAGGCCGCCATTATTTATAGAGGCATGACTTAAATACTCTTTTCATAAGGTGCGACTTTAAAATCACTTGGCTTGTCAGTTGTTGCCTAGCTAAATGAGTTCCTTTCTCAAATACATGTTATTGTTTATTACCTGGGTGCAGAGTCAAAAAGTTCATTTAGGCTATTTAATTGGAGCTTAGGGTTTATTGCTTCGTCATTACGCAGGTATGCACTTAACTATGGAGAGCCACATGAATTTTAAGATAATCCATGAGACAACTTATTCATTTAGTGATGAGGTATTTCTAGAACCACACTATTTACGGTTTCGTCCTAAACAAACGCCATTTATTGACGTCATAAGTTTTTCTATTGCCCTAAAGTCAGAGCCAGAGGGGCATAGAGTCATCGAAGATGAAGAGCATAATGTAATAGATTTTTGTTGGTTCCAGGCATTAACTAAGGGTTTTACGATTCATGTAGAAAGTAATTTACAGACCAAAGCATTTAATCCCTTTGATTTTATTGTTCATCCAGACTCTTTTAATACTTTGCCTTTTAGTTACTCAGAACACCAGTCACAAGTGCTGCATGCTTATTTACAAAAAAGCGAGTCGGATCGAGATCTTCTCGAATATGCAAATGTGATACTTGAATCATCACATTTTAATACTGTGACATTCATGACCAATCTTACCATTCAAATACACCAAGATTTTTCTGTGGAATATCGAGAGGTAGGACCGCCACTTTCACCCAAACATACATTTGAAATTAAGAAAGGATCTTGCCGAGATTTATCTTGGATGCAAATCAATCTGTTGCGTCATCTTGGTATTGCTGCGCGATTTGTAAGTGGTTACTTCTATTTTGATATGGAAAAACCAAGTTATGAATTACATGCTTGGATAGAAGCGTTTATACCGGGTACAGGTTGGTTAGGCTTTGATCCTAGCCACGGAATATTAACAGGCAATACTCATTTCCCAGTGGCTTCTAGTGCTATTCCCGAAAATACCATGCCTGTTTCTGGTGGCATAAGGGGCAGCGCTACATCGCAACTGAGTACCTATTTAACTATCGAAAAACAAAACTAAAAGAGTTAGTGGTAGTCATCAATACTTAAGGGCAAACTCAATGATAAAGGCCGATTCTAGTATTCAAAGGGCTGGGCGGGCGCTCATCCAATAAGCCAGTGAAGGTCTTTTAAATTTTCTAAGGGCTCCAGGGGGCAGTACCAGCATGATTTACTGGCGGTTATTTTTAGTCCACCAATATCAACGCTGAATTGTTTGCAGTACTGTCCGAATAATTCATATTTATCAAGTTACCGCGCTACTATACTAAGCAACATAATGTTAACAATTAGGTGAGTAAATGAGTGAATTTAATAATAAAGTGCGCATGGGAATGGTTGGTGGCGGACAAGGCGCATTTATTGGCGCAGTACATAGAGCTGCGGCCTCCATTGATGGTGAAATAGAATTAGTGTGCGGCGCCTTTAGTTCATCTCATGAAAACTGTTTGGCGACAGGTAAAGCGCTGAATTTAAATCCAAATCGCTGTTACGCCGATTTTAATGAAATGTTTGCAAAAGAAGCGGCACTGCCTGAAAGTGAGCGAATGCAATTTGTGGCGATAGTGACGCCGAATCATTTGCATTTTCCCGTTGCCAAAGCGGCAATCGAGTCAGGCTTTCATGTGATGTCTGACAAACCTGCCACTTTTACCCTAGACGAAGCCATCGCACTTAAAGCTGTGCTAGGTAATCATGATGTGCTTTATGGGCTGACCCATACCTATACTGGCTACCCACTTGTTAGAGAAGCGCGGCAACGTATTGAAGCGGGTGAATTAGGTGAGATTACTAAGGTAGTGGCCGAGTATTCACAAGGCTGGTTAGCGGAAGCGCCTGGCCCTGACAACAAACAAGCAAGCTGGCGCCTCGACCCAAAAAGAGCGGGTGTAAGTTGTTGCATGGGCGACATTGGTGTACATGCAGCTAATCTTGCTGAATTTATCAGTGGCCTTGCTATTACCAAACTTTGTGCAGATTTGGCCCCAGTGGTGGCGGGTCGTGAGCTTGATGATGACGGCAATGTATTGTTGCGGTTTGAAAATGGCGCAAAAGGGGTATTAATCGCCAGTCAAATCAGTGTGGGTGAAGAGAATAATCTTAATATTCGTGTATACGGAACCAAGGCTAGCTTAGAGTGGCACCAGATGGAGCCAAATACGCTGATCATTAAATATAGTGACAAACCCTCGCAATTAGTGAGAACTGGAGTCGGTAACTTTTATCCATCTGCCGCTAGTTCAGTGCGCACCCCAGCTGGGCATCCCGAAGGATATCTAGAGGCCTTTGCCAATTTATATATGGATTTTGCAAAACAGATTCGAGCATTTAAAAATGTTGAAGCTACAGCCAAACTTGTTAGTCAAGCGCCTGGGATCGATGAAGCAATTCGCGGTATGGCGTTTATTGAAAATTGTGTAGCGGCGACTCGTTCTGAACAAAAATGGGTAGATTTCAAACTTGAAAATGTGCTTTAGAGCAATTAGCTTCCGCTCTCATTTGTGTTAGAAAATGACGGTTTGAAACGTCTAAACAAAAAGCCGAATTCCACTTTAGAATTCGGCTTTTTTAGTTTAAATAAGAGGCAATTAACAATTGCTTAGATGTAGTATTAGTGGACGTCTTCTACTTTCTCATATTCGAGTTTTAAGCTAGCTAAATATGCGACTAAATCCCTTATTTGATACGCATCTAAAAACTGTGTCATCGGAGGCATCCCAGACATTGGACGTTGCATAGTGTTGATATCCGAAAGGTTAATCTCTTCGATTAGGTTTTCTTCACGCTCAAGCTTAATGACATTTTTGGTTTCTCCTTGATATATGCCACTAATGGTCTCGCCATTTTTAAGTGTTAATACAATGGTGCCGTACCCTGGCGAAATGGCTGCGCCTACATCAACTATTGATTCCAGAAGATAAGCATTGTCATGTATACGCCCTATATCGCTTAAATCAGGGCCCACATCACCACCGCGCCAGTTGACCTTATGGCAGCGCATACATTCCATTGCCCCACCGCCCGCAAAGATATCTCGCCCAGCCTGAGCATTGCCACCATACATGCTGCTGGCGTATTGAGTCTTGATGTCTGCTTGGGCTAAATAGCGGGTGTACTTTGTTAACTCAGCGACAATTTCAGTTGCATTTCTGGAGTGTAAAAAATCGACTAGTTCTAAGGTTGCGCCATCTGTTTGTTTAGTTGCATTCAGTTGTTTTATGGCATTAAGGGCAATGGCGTCGATTTCGGCGCTATTACCTTTTGCTAATACCTTATATGCCATTTGGCGATCCGCTGTGATTTGACTTTGTAAAAGACGTTTAGCTGCTACTAGTCCCGCTTCAGGGTTGTGGCTGAAGAGTTTATCTAACGCATCGGCGCGGACTCGTTCATCATTGTCCTGTGTTAGTGACAATAAAACCGCCTGGATGTTATTAATGTTCCTATTATTTAAGTATGTAAGTGCTTGCATACGAATTTCAGCTGTATTGCTGGTGTTTTTTACAGCGCCCATAAGTACATCATTAGGGATGCTGATAGCGTTTGTTTCAGCCAGCCTAATGGTTTGTACAAGTGCTGTGCCTTGCACTTGGACTAGTACTTTAGGTAACAGCTTGGCAATAACGTTGTGAATATCAACACGATTTTTGTTGGCATGAGTCGGTAAACCTGTAGTGGTGTCGATGGGGTTAATGTCATTCCAAGCTTCAATTGCTGAGAGGGCCTCGCTGGCGAGTCGTGTAGGTAAGCCGGGAGAGGCAGCATAATTTAGCAGTCTTTCGGCATCCTGCTGAGTGCCTTCGCCGTAGTTAGCATTGATGAGTCGATGATGTTGCCACTGGGTTAATTTGTCTTGTGGATACAATTCAGGCGACAACGCGATATATTTGTCTAAATAGGCCGCAAGGCCTGCTCGGGCTTCGATTATGGCTAAATCGTTAATGGCGGTAATGGCCTCGTCTACTATTTGCTGCTTACTGTCAGTTAAAAATATTCCAATATCAGTGTCTTTTAAGCGCCTTGTGGCTAACAACAGCCCCATACGTACGTGTTCAGATTGATGCCCATGATATGGCCACCAGTTTTCTTTTTTTATGCCTGAAAGTGCCATGGTTAAACCATGACGCACGAATAAATCTTCATCTTTGTATTTAGCCAAAGCAGCAATCACTTGTGGCACTGCTGGTGCGTAAGATAGGCGGCCTAGTCCAATACCTGCATACATGACCACACGTAAATTGGGATCCTTGAGTAAGTCTGTCAGTTTTTCAGCGCTTGGTTGGTACTGATGATCGCCCATGGCACGAGTGGCCTGAATTCTGACTTGTGTATTGTTATCATCGAGCAATGTCAAAATAGTATCGAGCAAAGGTGCAGGGGCCGCGACGTAATAAGACATTTGGCTTAGCCCCCAAATACCGTGAATTCTAGTGATTTCGTCTTTGGTGGTATCCAATGCCAGTTGAGTGAAGATGTTTTTACCAGCATCGCCCCGTTTGGCGAGTTCAAATTGAGCCTTTTGACGAATGCGCTGGTGTTTATTTTGAATAAGCGCAAGGAGCTTGTCGTTACTGAATTGAGTGAAGTCGCTGGTGAGTATGACCTCATTGTCTTTTATTGTGTTGCTGGTGCCATACTGCGGGTGCATTAACCGATAAACCGCACCTTGGGCTTCTGGCTCCCAACCACCGTAGTTATATTCAGATACATACATGGCACCGTCGGGCCCAAAATCTAAATCAACGGCATTGAAGCCTTGAATAAACATGTCGTTGTTGAGCATTTTAAAACTCGCGCCAACGTCTTCTAGTTTAAAGCTAGTGATATTTGATTTGGCAGGGGAGCCCAAATAATGAATGACAAAAAAAGTGTCTTCTAACTCTGGACCAAAACTACCGCCAGGGTTATAGACAAAACCAGATGGACCGCCATTAAGTGGGCCAACTGCCGGAAGAATAAAAGCGGGTTGTTTATCGTTACGGGGTTTATATATTTCTTGCGTCATCCAGGCATTGGGAATTTTAGGATCACCTGTGTAATAAGACGAGCGCAGTTTTAGACGTTCAGTAAAACTCATGATGCTTTGATGACCCGCATGCCAACCGGAATCTCCCCCTTCAACTAAATAATTCACTCGTTCTAAATCACCGCCGTCACCATCGTTATCAGCGGTAAATAGGTTACCGAATTCGTCAAACGCTAATTCTTGGGGGTTGCGCAATCCAGTATAAAATAATTCGATGTTTGACCCATCTGGATCCGATCTAAAAACCCCTCCTAGATTGGGGCCGTATATATGTTTACCTTCTTTGGTTGTTAAGTTATAACCTCTATCGCCTATACTCCAATATAATTTTCCGTCTGGCCCCCAAATTAAGCCATGCAGGTCATGGCCATAAAAACTGATGCGAATACCAAATCCATCTTGCAATGACACTTTTTCATCGGCAACACCGTCACCATTAGTATCCTCTAACATCCATAAATTAGGAATGTTGGTGTAGTAAACTTTACCATCACGTTCAATCACACCAGCACCAATACCGTCTAGAATGCCATTATAACCGTCAGAAAAAACGTTACTGTGGTCTGCTCGGCCGTCTTTATTGGTGTCTTTTATCAAGCGAATAATATCATCGCCAGTTTGATAATATGACATGGGGCGCTCATCTACGTATTTTTCATACATAGCTAAGCGATCTTCAATGGAGGTAATATAAATGTCTTCAACTGTTTTATTTTCGTGGCCGCGAATATCATCTACGCCAGCCGTATAGCGAGAGATTTCGACCATTAACATGTCGCCCTTTGCGTCGAACGTAAAATAGGCGGGATTTTGGGTTTGAGTTTCGTCTGCCCAAAGGCTAATTTCAAATCCTTCTGCAAGCTTGAAGTTGTTTATTCTAAGCTGTGCTTCCTGTTCTATCTTTGCAACTGACTTTTGCTCACTTGCACTGATATTTGCCTCAGGTACATTAAGTTGTTGATTATTTTTAACCTCAGATTTCGAAGCAGGTGAACATCCTGTAAGACCAAATAAACTCGCTATGACTAAGCACCCGCAGCAAATCGAGTCTATTGAAAACCTAAGGCTGCACTTTTTATCCAGGCGCATAATTTACCCTTATTCTACTTAACAAAAAATTTACGTTAGGATAACTATAAGAGAACATTATGGGGTATGTGTAAATCGGTTAAAAATGCTAGATTTTAGGCGTTGAATTTTGCCGTTTGGTGGCTAAATGGTGCCGCCACTTAGGTTAGACTGGAGTGATTTTTTTCTCAATTGTGAAGGTAATTCCCCAAAAAAAGCCTTGAACTGTTTACTAAAATAACTGTGTTCAGAAAACCCGCATTGGTAGGCTATTTCCATTATTGGTTGTTGTGTTTCAATTAATAAACGTCTGGCATTTTCGAGGCGGATTTCATTTAAGAAGCGTTTAGGCGTTTTTGATAAGTATTTTTTAAAACGTCTTTCTAGGGCGCTAATGGATAAAAAGGCAAGCTTGGCTAACTCCTCAATACTGATGTCTTGATGATAGTTTTTTCTTATAAATTCTACAGGCGCTTTGATGGCACTGATGGATGAAATTTCATGAGATGATCTTTCAAGATGATTAGTAAAGCCGTATGAACCAACAATTTCGTTGCGCCTATTTAGAAGTGGGCGCTTAGTAGTTGAGAACCAGGAAAATTCCCCGTTTGGTCTTAAATTTAATTCCACTCTGTTGGTCACAAGCTCGCCAGACATAACTTTTTTATCGTCCATCATAAATTGTTTGGCAATATGAGGTGGCGACAATGAATCATCATTTTTGCCAACTACTCTGGCTAAATTTTTAAAACCATAGGTATCCAGAAAAGCTTGATTGGCGTATATAATTTGACTGTTTTGATTTTTAATCCAGAACAAAGTATTCGGCAACAGATCAAACATATGCACAATTTGTGGTATACCAATTTCTTCCAAAAAATCGCTGTCTATCATTTCTTGTATCGTATTCATGCTGACCTTATGGATTTCCACTGAATGCCTAAACATGATAACGCCGAATATGTTGCATGCATAACTGAATTTATTAACAATATAATCTAAGGAGTAAAATTATGCTCTCGCCTACTTACTCCAACATTATTTAAATAACAGAATAAATGTTTGAAACTGAAAATGCCCAAACTTGCTAACTTCATACCAGCAAAATTTTCCAGATTACGTAAAGTTTGAAATTGAGGTAATCTAGGATTGAACAAAGTAAAGATAGCTGAGTTAGTGATTGAAAGTCATTTGTCGCTTACTCAACTGGAGAGAGGTTTTGTTAGTCAAAAAGTTTTGGTTGAATGGTTCAAAGCGTGAAGAAGACTGTCGATGAAACCCTTTGTATAGCAGGTCTGAGCCATCAGAAGGCAGTCGACGACGTTCAGCCCTATTGCTAGTTTACTTAGATTGCAGTCAGTGACATCCTCTAGTATATCTACCGTCATTCCCGCGAAGGCGGGAACCTCCAACAACATCTGATAAATTGCACAAAAACGTTGTTTTCTTCATCTAAAAAATGAGTAAGCATATAACTTGTTATTGTGTTTTTATACTATTTCAATTGAGGGTACGGAAACTATTAATAGGTTCCCGCCTTCGCGGGAATGACGTGTAATAGCTTGTAAATCCTTACCGTCTGCAATCTGTTATAAACGCTAACTCGGCAAGCGAGCCATGACTGTCGGGAAATGGCACAAAGTTTTCTTTAAGGGGGAACGCTCGACTGACCGCTTAGGCTCAAACATGTCTGCCAGTTTGTTAGGCAAGTCTGAGTGTCAAACTTTACTATCTTCACAACAAAAGGGCCTTGCGGCCCCGAGATTATTCTACAGTCACAGATTTGGCTAAATTTCGGGGTTGGTCAACATCGGTACCTTTTATAATTGCCACGTAATATGACAATAATTGTAGGGGTAGGGTATAGATGATTGGTGCGATGGCAGCTTCACAATGAGGGACATTGATCACTCGCATGGTGTCGTCGCTTTGGAAGTTGGCTTGTTTGTCGGCGAAAACGTACATGATCCCGCCTCTAGCTCTGACTTCTTCTACATTGGATTTTAATTTTTCCAATAATTCATTATTAGGTGCTACGACTATTACCGGCATTTCGTCGTCAATGAGTGCCAATGGACCATGTTTCAGTTCACCAGACGCATAGGCTTCAGCATGGATATAGGAAATTTCTTTGAGCTTTAACGCTCCTTCCATGGCGATTGGGTACTGGTCGCCTCTGCCTAGAAACAAACTGTGTTGTTTATCGGCAAATTCTTTGGCGAGCTCTTTGATGCTAGCGGTTAAGGTCAGGGTTTCTTCTAACTTAGCCGGCAGACTATGTAGTGCTTTTACTATGTGGTCATGGTCTGTTTGACACATGTTGTTATATTGCCCAAGCGCTAGGGTCAACATCAAAAATCCGCTGAGTTGTGTAGTGAATGCTTTAGTGGACGCTACGCCTATTTCTGCACCAGCAAGGGTCATGAATGCCAAGTCAGATTCTCTTACTAATGACGAGCCTGGTACGTTACAGATAGTTAAACTGGCTGAGTAACCTTGTTCTTTGGCAAGCCTAAGGGCGGCTAAGGTGTCGGCTGTTTCACCTGATTGTGAAATAGTGACAATTAAGCTATTGGGGTGTACAAAGGATTTTCGGTAGCGAAATTCTGAGGCAATTTCTACATTGCAGGATACATTGGCATATTGCTCTAGCCAGTAACGGGCCGTCATACCTGAATGATAGCTGGTGCCACATGCGATAATTTGCACATGTTTAATACCTGCTAATATTTTATCAGCATCTTGGCCAAATATATTCGGGCTGATGCCACTGGCACTTAATCGACCTTGTAAGGTATTACGAATTACGCTGGGTTGCTCGTGAATTTCTTTTAACATGTAATGGCGATAACCGCCTTTATCACCGGCATCGTGCTCTACGTCTGACTCAATAATTTCTCGTTCTACTGTTGCGCCACTTTGGTCGTATACTGTAATGCTTGTTCGGGATATTTCAGCTACATCCCCTTCTTCTAAAAACATAAAGCGCCGTGTTACCGGTAATAATGCCATTTGATCTGAGGCAATAAAGTTTTCACCTATGCCTAAACCTATGACTAATGGGCTACCAGAGCGAGCAACAATAATGCGTTCAGGATCTTCTTTATCCATGATTACTGTGCCATAAGCGCCGTGAAACTTAGTCACTGAGTTTTGTACTGCTTTAAGTAAATCGCCGCATTTGTCTAGTTCTAAATGCACCTGATGGGCAATGGTTTCTGTGTCTGTGTCTGAGCTAAAACCGTACCCTGCTAGGGTGAGTTCTTGGCGTAATCTTTGGTAGTTCTCAATGATTCCGTTATGAACAACTGCAATACGTTCAGATGAAAAGTGCGGATGGGCGTTAGCTTCGGTCACACCGCCATGTGTAGCCCAGCGTGTATGGGCAATACCTGTAGATCCTTTAACTGGTGTGATGTGTAATGCATCTGCCAACTCTTTGACTTTGCCAATACGTCTGGTGCGCGTGAGATTACCTTGGGTATCCAAAAGCGCTACTCCGGCTGAATCGTATCCGCGATATTCTAAGCGTCGCAGACCTTCTAACAATATTTCAACTACGTTACGTTCGGCAATGGCCCCTACAATCCCACACATATTAAGCTCCAATCTTTGTTGTGTTAGCGCACATCACTATTACGCCGTGCTGTTCAATTTGTTGTTTTACATCTGCTGGTATCTGATCGTCGGTAACTAGAACCGAAATTGCACTCCATGGCAACTCTACATTGGGTATTTTTCGATGTAATTTTTCGGACTCAGCCATCACCACGACTTGATTAGATACCTTTGCCATCGCTTGGCTCAATTGGGTCAATTCGTTAAAAGTGGTGGTGCCTTTTTGAGGATCTAAACCCGCTGCGCCTATAAACGCTTGATCAAAGTTATATTCTTGGAGTACCAGTTCAGCCATTTTTCCTTGGAAAGAATAGGATTGTGTATCCCAAGTACCACCAGTCATCAATACTTTAGGTTCATTTTCTCGCTCCAATAAATAATTGGCGACCTGTAAGGAGTTGGTCATCACCAACAATCCAGTATTGTGCTTAAGTTCAGGCAATAACGCTGCAGTGGTGCTGCCACTGTCTATGATAATTCGGTTATGATCTTTGATTAAAGAAGCCGCGGTCTTGGCTATGGCCTTTTTACGGGGTGATACTTTTTCATCGCTAAGTTCAGAGGAGCTTGCAGGTAACAAAATAGCCCCACCGAATTTTCTGAGCAGTAAGCCATTGCTTTCTAGTTCGATTAAATCTTTACGAATAGTCACTTCTGAAGTAGAAAACAGCTTTGCTAATTCATCCACAGCTACCTCGCCACAGAGATTAAGTTGCTCGACTATGGCGCGTCTTCTTTGTTGAGTGTTTCGTTTTTGCATGAATTACAATAAGTTTCGATTTGAAACTTATTGTAATCAAAAAGTTTTGAAATGCAAGTTAGTTTGTTTCTGTGAAAACACTGATCACTTATTTCTTTGGCTAGGCATTTAATAAAGCAACACCTAGTCACTATCTAGTCTAGTGTTCGTAACCTTTGTGGGTATTGACCAAGCGGTAAAACGTAGCCTGAGCATAGTCCTCAGGGACGCCAGTACTGTTTTGATTGTACACACCGGCTTTAAAATACATGTATTGGTCTCTTTTATGATAACCACTGTCTTGCATATCCACTACGTGAGTAATGTCAGCTTTGCCTTCTCTACTTAAAGTGACCGTTAAAATATCGCCTTGTACATCAATGATGTAACTGAATTTTTCATCAAGCGCTATGCCATCTTCCGGATCTTTTGCGTTACTGGAGCGAGAGCCTACAAATTCGTAATATTGGTCATCTCCGCCTCGAGGCTCATGGGCTAAGTAGATTGAGCCTTTAGTATTATTAGGTAACTTGCGGTAGTAAATTCTTGCTGGCTCATCATCTTTGGCATGTATTTGCCCCACAATCACTCTACCAAGTTGTTTAGGATCACCAGTTACTGTGACATTGTTGACAGCTAATGTCGCCTCTAAGCGCCCATCAACTCCTCCCGCTTTTCTTTGTTCTTTACCCCTCACAGTACTAAACACCCAGTTGTTTTCGTTTACACCTTGGGGCTTTATTCGGGTGTTACCTCGGCGTAACATTTCGCGTAATTCAGAACGGGTATATTTAGTGTTTTTGGACGTTTTTGGACCTTTAACAAAGGCTGTGAATACCATGCCACCGTCTTCTGCAGTATAAAAATAGGGTTTCAGTTGAAATCCTTTTGCTAGAAATGCTTCCGGGATTATATCTACTTTTTTATCTTCGTTGGTGTCTAAGGGCAGACTCAAATTCCAGTCCAATAAATCAAAGTTTAATCCAGGTGGTGCCTGTGGATTAAGTGTCGCAAGGTCCTTAGCAAAAGCTTGTGAGGAACAAAGTGTCGCAAAGAGTACTAAGGAAATCTTGTAGTAAAACGAGAGCATAAGTTTGGCACCCTATTAATGGAGAATTAATACAACTGTAAATATCGCTTGTTTTGTGAGTATACCTGCATTTTTTGGTGATCAAAAGCTGTGGTAATAGCATTGTTAATAAAATTATTTTTAATTGGTAATGATTGTTAAGCTAATTGGTAATAACTGTTTTGGTATTGATTTTATTGGTTTTTTTCTAATTATTTTGTTGCGTTATGTTGTGTGCTTGACTTGTTTATGTAAAATAATTGTAATTTTACGTTAAAACTGGCTAGCAAGATCTGTCACTTTATGGTCTCATGTCATACTAACAAAACAGTAGTTTTTATTTTGGTTATGTATCTTGGTTGTATTGGTTATATTTTATTTGAGTATTGGTAATAACTGGATTGGGTGGAAAGTCACTCAAAAATAATGCGGCTTAATTCAAGACAGATGAGAAATGACGACCTTGGAAGCATTGCTCCCATTGGGACTTGCTAAACCCTAAATTGGAAATCTCAGGTGAAGCATAAGTACTCTTTGACTACCTTGCTGCTGTGAGCATTGTAAATTTTGTAGTCCTAATTGGGGGCGGTATACATAGGTAAAACCTACCACTGCTGCAATTATTAAACTGGCCTTTTATCAATAGATAGCTTGGGTTTGCAGGGTATTGAACTTGTGTTTGTTTTGGTGACTGTAAACTACAGAGTTTCGAGTGTTGTTAGTTTAATAATGCCGTTTTTTGAAATTTGATTTAAGGCCTTTTTATTCAGTTCTTTGATACTGATAACCAATTATTTATAAAATTTAATATGTTAATAAAATATATTGGTAATACCAAAAAGTTAACAAACTACTTTTATGCCATACCAATTTGGTTTACATTATAAATACATTTACCAGTTGGTTTGCTATTTGGCACCATTTAATAAGTAAAACTTTCAGGAGTAGAAAGCATGTTTAAGAAATTACTAATACCCATGGTCGTTACGACAGTCTTGGTCGGATGTGGAAGCGACGATTCGAGTATGTTGGAAGGTAATAGTAACGGCGCCTTTGAAATCGTAGGTAGCGATTTTCTAGCTGGTACCACACTTACTACAACGTTAAGCGATCCAGATGGTATTTTAGCTGACTCTGTTACTTATTTATGGTCAACAGGTGCAACTGGCAGTTCTTATACCATTACCGAAGCAGACGAAGGTACAATTATTACGGCTTCTGCTTTATATACTGATGAAGCTGGCTTCATGCAAGGGCTTGGTGCATCAACAACCATTATTCTCCCAACATTAGACGTAACCGCAAATGTAGTGAAAGGACCTGTTAACGGCGCAAGCTGTGAGCTTTTTGCTGTGGATGATAGCGGATCTGTAGTCTCGCCAGCCTATGCAAGTGCGATGTCAGACGCAACAGGCGCAATGGTATTTAGTGATATTCATTTTGAGGGCGCTGCATTTATTTCTTGTACTGGCGGAACTTATAGTGATGAGTCAACTGGCGATACCCTAGATGCACCTGAGTTACGAGCTGTATTAAATGTAGTGGAAGGTGATTCTGAAACTCCGGCTCCATCTTATGTTGTTTCGCCATTGACTGAAATGGCAGTGCAAGCAGCTGGTGAAAATTTAAATAATTTCGAAACCGCGGCGCAAGCAATCAATCTTAGATTTGGGATACGCTTTGATACAACAGAAGTGCTTCCTACTGTAGTAGGTGTTGCTGCCCTTGGAGCCGATGGCGCTGAAAATGCAGATAGATATGGTTCTGTGCTTGCTCTTATTTCACAACTAGATAATGACGATACAGCTAAAGATATGGCTGCAGTGATTACCGATATTGCTGCAGACTTAGCAGATGGTTCATTTTCAGATACTGCATTAGATGCCTTTGAGTTGGCACAAACCAATCTACAAACTATTTCAAAAGTAGCCAATGATGTTAATGCTTCTTTACTTGATGCCATTGGTTCGGCCGTAGGTTATAACGATGCGCCAGTTGTTGCCATTATCGAAGGCGAATTCAGCGGAACTGTGCAAAACACAGTATCCGAGCCACTAACCGGTGCAGTAACGGTTACCGATCCGAACTTTGAAGAAGACGCAATTGTTATTCAAACTGATGTAGCCCTTAACTATGGTACTTTTAGTATCACTTCTGAAGGAAATTGGTCGTATACAGTAGACGTAGCAAACGAGACTGTTGCTAGCCTTGAGTTAGGAGAGTCGGTAAACGATACAGTGACTATTACATCAATCGACGGCACAACAGCCGACATTGATATTCGTATTGCAGCACTGACACAACTCGTTAAAATTTCAGACCTAGGTGGTGATACCGGTGAGATTCGATTTGCAGTAGGTGACCAACGTCAAGGTAAGTTAACTGCGTCTTTCGTTAAAGAAAATGCCCTAGGTAGTGATGGAAGCGTTAAAGATGCTTACATTACTCTTTACGGTAGCTCAGGTAGCTCTGCTGAATCGTTAGTCGACTTGCGTATTCAAGGCAATCAAACTGAAGATGATGGGACTCCAATTGAACCAAGATTCTTTGTTCGAAACACTGATAGTTCTTCTTACCCGGGTGACATGATCACTGCACCTTTTGTCGAAGGTCAATTCTTTGAGGTCGACATTACTTGGGATTTAGATGCCGTTGAGCAAATAACTATTACTATTGACGGTGAAGTGATCGGTGGTGGTGCTTTTTCAACTGCGGCAGTGGTTGACTCTGACTTTGTTAACTTAGACCAGTGGTTTGTTGAAGGTATTCAGTACATTCAATTCAGGTTTGGTGATAATGATAGAACCATCCCTTTTGGTTCGTTTTATGTTGATAATATCGCACTTTATTCAGATACCGATGGTACCGTTAAAGTGTTTGAAGATGACTTTGAAAGTTATGAAATAGGCGAAACCTTAGACGGTAGTAACAGCCTATACAGTCCAGCAGTTTACTCTGAAGTGATTGTGTTTGATGTGGGTGGCACCGATGAACCGACGCCAGCAGTATTCTTTGATTTAACAGGGGCTATTGCCAGTGATGAAACTACGTCAACAGGTGCAGTAAGTGTACTTGACCCGGATGACGGTGAAGCTTTCGTTATTCAATCAACACTAACGGGCACATACGGTACGCTAGCAATTTTAGAAGATGGTTCATGGACCTATACCCTAGATACCACCAACGCAACTATTGCTGCGCTTGTTGTTGGTGAACGTGAAACAGATACATTTATGATTGAATCGCTTGATGGTTCTACCGCTGAATTGTCAATAACAATTACAGGCACCATAGTGGTCGATACGGGGGCGAACAATGTTGCAGTTATTGTTGATACACTTGATAGCGATACCGGAGAGTTGCGTTATGCACTTGGTGACAACGGTCCCCTTGCTGCAGGTAGAATCGAAGTAAAGGTCAAGCGTCTTGACGATGATCTTGGTAATGGTGATGCATTCATTACGCTATTTAACTCTGCGACAAATAATGATGGTGCTATTTTAGACCTTCGTATCAAAGATGACAGTTTTAGTGTGCGCAGTCCAAGTGATGTAGATGCGTCTGCCGCCACTGTATCACTTGATCAATTCATGAGCGTAGTCATTACCTGGGCATACCCAGAGGGTAATTTAGAAGTGAATCCATTGGTAACAGTTGAAGTGGATGGTGTCAGCTTTGTCGCTGAAGGGTTTACGCCGGATAACAGCTCAACTGGTGGTGTTACCCATGTTGCCTTTAGATTTGGCGATAATAGTGGGGTGAGAGAGGCTACCGGTAAGTTTACCGTTGATGACTTGACCATCTACTCTGATACTAGTGGGACAACAGAGGTGTTCTCTGATGACTTTGAATTATATGCTGATGGCGACTCGCTGGATACTGACAATGCCGCATCTCCTTATAATAGCAGTACCTCTGAAGCAACTGTAGAAACCCTTGGTGCAGTTGGTGGACCTGGAACAGAAGGTAATCAATTTGCCGCGATTACTGATACGCTAGATTCTGATACAGGGGAATTACGTTATGCCCTTGGTGATAATGGCCCATTAGCGGCAGGCCGATTCGAAGTTGCGATAAAACGTTTGGATGATGATCTTGGCAATGGTGACGCCTTCATAACACTGTTTAACTCAGCTACGAATAATGATGGTGCGATATTAGACCTTCGAATCAAAGATGACAGTTTTGGTGTTCGTAGCCCGAGTGACTTGGATACTTCTGCCGCTACGGTTGTGCTTGACCAATTTATGAATGTAGTGGTGACCTGGGAATATCCGGAAGGTAACTTAGAAGTGAATCCACTGGTTACCGTTGAGATTGACGGGGTACCCATGACGGCCGACGGTTTTACGCCAGATAATAACTCTATTGGTGGTCTGACTCATGTTGCGGTTAGGTTTGGTGATAATAGTGGCACCAGAGCTGCTACGGGTATTGTATCTGTAGATAACTTTGCCATTTATTCGGATACTGCGGGTACTACTGAAGTGTTCTCTGATAACTTCGAGTCATATGTTGATGGTGATTCTCTTGATGATGACAATGCGGCTTCACCCTATAACTCGTCAACGTCTGAGGCAGTGGTTGCGGTTGAATAATCGAACTAAGCACTCTGTGTAAGTATTGCTTCGCATACAGAGTTTGCTCTTCAACCTGAGGTGCAGTGCACTATAGGTTTCACATAATAACCCCGTGAATTGAACTCATGGGGTTTTTTATTTTAAGGTTATTTTTTTTAAGCAATTTATATCGCTATGTACACAAATTAATTAGCTAAACAGGCTAAGTTTGTTAAGGAGCATCAATAGATTTGTCTTTGATTTGCGTTTTAATGGGGGGACAGTTTGGGGATTTGCTTGCATCCCTGTCTGCCTTGCCTCTTGGTTGATTATGACCTTTGCCGTTATCAACTTGCAGATACCCTGCGTAGCACTTGAATAGAATTTAAGAACAAACAAGCGCAGCCAATCACTATGGCTGCATTTTCAATACTAATTTTTTACGTTACTTTTTAACTGGGCGATCCCAACTCGCTATATTTCGCTGTTTTGCTCTTGCAATCGCCAATTCGTTTTCTCCTACTTCTTTGGTCACAACAGAGCCGGCACCTACTGTGGCATTTACACCTATATTTGCTGGTGCTACTAGCGCACTATTTGAACCAATAAAGGCACCATCCCCAATAATGGTTTTGAATTTATTCACCCCATCATAATTGCAGGTAATAGTGCCAGCTCCTATATTGGCACCTGCTCCGACTTCTGTATCTCCAAGGTAGCTCAGATGATTGGCTTTAGAGCCCTTTCCTAAGGTGGTTTTTTTCATTTCAACAAAGTTACCAACCCTTGATTGTTCCTTCATAATTGTGCCTGGGCGTAAGCGAGCGTAGGGACCAACACTGCAATATTCACCCACTACAGCTTGTTCAATTATGGAATTGGCATGGATAACTGCGTTTTCTGCAATCTCGCAATCAATCAATATACAATTTGCGCCAATTGTGGCATTTGAGCCAATTTTAACCTTACCCGAAACTATGACGTTGACATCTATAGTAATATCTTGCCCAACCTCTAGATCACCTCTTAAATCGAAGCGTGATGGGTCTAGTAATGAAACACCTTGCATCATTAATATTTTTGCTTGTTCTGTTTGGTAGGCGCGTTCAATTGCAGCTAGTTGGACTCTATTATTTATCCCTTCTACTTCAATTGCCGACGCAGGTTGTGAAGCTTGAATTGATTTGCCTTCTTTGGCGGCCATTTCGATTACATCGGTTAAATAAAACTCACCTTGAGCATTGTTATTGTTGAGGTTAGACAGCCAACGTTTTAGATCTTTTCCTCCCATAATCATCATGCCAGTGTTGGTTTCTTTAATTTGAAGCTGTTGTTGTGAGGCATCCTTGTGCTCAACAATAGCTGTGACTTGATCACCTTGCCTAATTATTCGACCCATGCCAGTTGGATCATCTAATTCTACTGTGAGTAATGCAAGATCGGCATTTTGTTTCACTGCTATTAATTGTTGCAAGGTTGATTCTTTTATCAGCGGTGCATCTCCTACCAATATCAGTACGTCTTCATCATCCTTAATTTGAGGGGCAGCTTGTTGCACAGCATGGCCAGTACCTAATTGTTTATCTTGTAGACACCAAGATAATACATTGTGGCTGAGGCTATCCTGCAGTTGCTCTCGTCCGTGGCCGAACACTAAGTGGATATTTGTGGCGCCCAACTTATTGACTGTATCAATAATATGCTGAACCATGGGTTTGCCGCCAATAGAGTGCAATACCTTAGGCAAAGAAGATTTCATTCTAGTCCCTTTGCCTGCTGCTAAAACTACTACAGAAAAAGCCATTTAATTTCCTTTAAAATTGAAGTGTTGCCGCCGGTGCGTGCATCATTTTGGAGATTTTTATATATTCTACTTATTTGCTAATCTACTGTCAGTAGTTCTATGCCAGATATAGAGATTGGGTTAACCCGATCCGAAAAATACTGGGGAAAACCAATTAAAAGTATCTGAATAGCTATTCTTTTTAAAGATTATGATCGATTTTTAGCTGTGATTAGTAAAAATAGGCTATAAGCTGATGACTCTATGGACAATTCTCCGTTATGATGGTGTTGTTACCTTAAAGGTATTGGTTGTCACTAATCAGTTTAAGAGAAATTTACAGCAAGGTTGCCAGTGAACATTTTCCGTACATTACATCGAAGTATCTTAATACTGTTTGTCGTAGTTGTAGTATCTATAGTCACCTTAATTCATATTAGTGTGTCTAAAATTGTGGCCGAGCAAAGTCGAGCCCAACAGCAGTCTCATTCTCCCGCCTTACAATTGATTGTTGAACAACTTATGCAGCCCTTGCATATCTCACAGACATTGGCGAAAGCAAAAGAGCTCAAGGATTTAATGTTGGATCCAGAGGTTAATGAAGAACAAGTATTCGCAACCTTAAAACGATTGAATCGCGAGTTTTCTTTAAACTTTTTTATCGCCAGCGAAATCAGTCGCACTCAATATGATTCAGAAGGGAAAAAAATTGAATTGACTGAAGGTAAAGTCGATTGGTATTTCAGATATAAAGCTCAACCTGAAAATGCAATGGCGGATATAGGCCAATGGCAAAACCCGCAATTTTACATAGACTTGAAAATTTATGATGATGAACAAAATTTTCTAGGGGTATTTGGTGTAGGTAAAAGCCTTAATGAGTTTACCCAAGTATTCAGCGAGTATAAAAAGTCTTACGGATATGATTTTATCTTTGTTGACCAAAACAAAGATATCACACTGACATCTGATCCTGATTTATTGATAAAAGGTGTCACTTTTAAAAATCTAGCGGACTTGCCATGGTTTCAAAGCTTACAACCCGAACAACAACAGGGCTCTTTGAATAACCTGCTGTTGCAAATAAATGGTCAAGAATCACTGATTGCTGAGCTTAATATTCAGCCATTTGATTGGACTTTGTATATTATTACTCCACTTCAATCTCGACAAACTGAAATTAGTCGTGGTTTTATCTTTAGCGTAGTGACCTTACTCGCACTGATATTTGGATTGTTTTTATTGATTTACAATTTGTTGTATTACTTCAAAAAAGACATACAAAAAATTAAACAAATTGACATCCTTACAGAATTAGCAAATCGAAGTAACATCAGCTTAAAATTTGAAGAGTTAATGTATGAGAAACAATCGGTTAGTTTAGTTTTAATTGATTTAGATAACTTTAAGCCTATTAATGACACCCACGGCAGAAAAGCGGGGGATATAGTGTTGCGTCAAGTCGCGCAAATGTTACAAAGCAATATTCGTACAACAGATATTTTAGGTCGTTGGGGTGGTGAAGAGTTTATATTGTTGATGCCAGATACGGGTCCCCACGAAGCCGTAGAATTATGTCAGGAGTTATGTAAGAAGTTAGGGGCAATGACTATCACCACTGGTACTACGTCAATTCAACTTACTGCTAGTTTTGGGGTTTCTTTTACCGCCACGTCACGGACTATGTCAGAAGTCATTTCAGCGGCGGATGATGCGCTATTTTCAGCAAAACGTGATGGTAGAAATATGGTCAAAATGCAATTAATTGATTCTGATTAGTCTCAGCGTGTTCACTTAGACACTGCTACGTTCCAGTTCTAACAGACCTGCTTTGATTGTGGTACCCCAGGCATAACCCGTTAACTTGCCATTACTGCCGATAACGCGGTGGCAGGGCACTACAATAGTCAGTGGGTTGCGACCATTAGCCGCACCTACTGCCCGAACAGCCTTCGGATTATTGATGCCTTTTGCAATGTCGGCATAACTGCAAGTTTTTCCATACTCAATAGTGCCTAGTTGTTGCCATACTTGATGCTGAAACTCGGTTCCTCTAGGGTTTAAGTTCAAGTCAAATTGAGTGCGTTTTCCAGCAAAATATTCTTCTAACTGTGTCACTGCTTGTTGCGTCAATTTAGAGCTATTAGTGGCTTTGACGTTATCTTTTACAAAACCTATAGAGGTAATACCCTCTTGGTCTGCACACACTTCTAAAGTCCCAAATTTTGAGTCCAAATATTCAACAAAATGGTGAGTTTTTTTCATGACATACTCCAAAGTTGCAAGGTTAAGTAGCTTCGCCATGGACGTGCTAATTCTGCGTTTATATTTCTTTGTGTTAGTTGCTTTTTGATGATTAGGTCGGTGTTAAGCCAGATGTCGGGGCAAGATTGGCCACGCATTTTTGCATAGGCCACTGTCCAAGGACCTATGCCTTTGATAGTTAACCAATCATCTACAGATGTCTCTGAGCTATGTAGACTATGCTGGGCAAACAATCGCAACGTTTGTTTGCGGCTGTTAGGCATTTTTAGGAAAGCAAGATCACTCTCAACTATAGCTTTAGCCGTCGGGAAATAGCGCATATCTCCTTGTGTTTCTCCTAATTCATTGGTGAGTTGAGTCAATAGGGTAATAGCGGCTTTGACTGATATTTGTTGCCCAAGAATAGCTCGGCATCCCGCTTCAAACGTATCCCATACACCTGGTATTCTGAGTCCAGTGACCATAGTTTCTGAGGGCAGACCGCACCCTATTAATTGTGTTTGAATCGTCTGGGTATCTGCATTGAGATCAAATATTCTTTCAATATTACTCAAAGCCGCGGTGAGTTTTTCAATTTTTGGGAGACTTATTTCAAGCTGTAAATAATGTTGCTCTTGAATTGCCGTGACCCTAAACCATCCTTTGTCTGAGCCAATGACTATGGTTCTAGAATAAGAGTTCTCAGTCACACTTTCGACACCTTGAATGGCTCTGAGTGCTAGAAAAGAGCGCATATGTGACCAATTAAAAGGCGGCCTAAATGCGAGCTTAAGACGAATAAGTTGCTCTTGTTTGTGTTTGCCCTGTTTTAGTTGTTGGGGGGTTAAGCCTGTCACTTTTTTGAAATTTTGTTGCAAACGTCTGGCGCTAGCAAAGCCGCTGGCGTGGGCGATATGCTCAATAGGCAAACTAGTTTGGTGCAGTAATTGTTTCGCAAATAAAACCTTATCAAATAATTGATATTGTTTTGGACTTAAGCCTATATGTTGCTGAAAAAGCTGCCGAAAATAACGCGTGGTTATACCTAACTTTATGGCAATTTCTTGAATGTTTAACTCTTTATGTTGTCTGAGTAACCCCATTGCTCTATGTACTGTGGTGTTGACTCCTTGCCATGCAAAAGAATGTGGCGCACTGTCGGGGCGACAGCGCAAGCAAGGGCGGTATCCGGCGCTCATAGCTTGTTGTGCCAACTGAAAGTATTCGACATTTTTTTCTAGTGGTGCATTGGCTGGGCATATTGAGCGGCAAAAAATATTGGTTGTTTTTACTGCAACAAAAAATGTGCCGTCAAACCTAGGATCTCTAGTTAATCGAGCTTGTTGATAATCTGTGTTCATTATTTTGTGCTTTAATGCCTTGGTTATTGTTATTCTAACGACTTCTAGCAAATTAGTGCGACAAAAGCGGTAGTCTATAGTTGTTATCAGCTACCAATACTTTTCAATCTCTAGTTTGGCTTGTTGTGAGTAGGGGCCCTAATGAATTGAGGTCATATTTGCTCGACGCTTATGGATTGGTGAGAAGGGTTTAACATAAAGGCAATTTCAAGGATAATAGTCTGTATTAGGCCATAGGTAGTTTGCTTGATTTCTTCTAAAGTAGGAATAATGTGATTGCTTGTTTTTATATAAATATGGGGTTATTGGACGTGTTATCTAAACCACTACAACGTCAAGTTGTGTATGTTTAAGTTTTTTATATGGGCGTTACTGTTATTAAGTGTATACAGTGGGCAGAGTGTTGCTGCTGATAAATGGCTTACTGAATTTGCCAAAGATATTCAAATAAAGGCGCAAAAAAAGAACTTACCAGGCTATACCTTTGCTTATATCGAAAAAGGTAAGCCTGCTTCGGTAGTGGTTTATGGAAAAGAAAGCAAATCGGGTCAACCCATAGCTTTGGATACAGTATTTAGGCTGGCTTCGGTCTCCAAAACCTTTACCTCTATGCTGATGGCCAAATATGTGGAACAAAAGCAGTTGGATTGGCAAATTCCTGTGGCGCAATTAATTCCTGAATTTAGTACTGCAAAAAGTAAAAGTGGTGATCTGGTATTACAGCATGTTATTGGTCAATCTAGCGGATATACCCCTAATGCCTATGATAATTTAATTGAGGCAAATTATGCCGTTGACCGCGTGTTAACTATGCTTTCTGAGCTTAAACCACTTTGTCAACCAGGCCAGTGTTACACCTATCAAAATACCCTATTTGCAGTAGTCGACAGTTACTTTCAACAACACCATTCATCTTATTCACAAGCATTAACTCAAACCTTGATTCAGCCTCTTCATATGCCTCATGCTAGTGTGGGTAAAGCTGCTTTGAAGTCATCAGAAAATTGGGCCAAGCCCCACGTGGCAATTTCAAAAAATCGTTGGCGTTTAGCAACAGTCAGAGATGACTATTATCGGTATTCACCGGCTGCAGGTGTCAATGCCAGTATGCGCGATATGGTTATCTGGATGCGGGCGCTACTCGGTGAATCACCGCAGGTGGTTTCACCCGAGTTGATTACTCAAGTGACAACTCCTCTGACTAAAAGTAAAAAAGAAACCTACAGACGTCAATGGCGAGAGTTTTTATCTGATGCGCATTATGGATTGGGGTGGCGTATTTACGATTTTGCAGGGCACACTCTTAATTATCATGGTGGCTGGGTACAAGGATATCGTGCCGATATCGCATTTTCACCTGAATATGGTGTGGGTTATGTAATGTTGATGAATGCGGAGTCAAACTTGATCAATGAATTTACTCCCGATTTTTGGGCGAGATGTTTCAAGCATTTAGAACAAGCCAGCATGGTTGCTGGCTCATTAAAAACAGCACCTTAGGTTTTTAGGTAGGTATAGCCTTTTAGACAATCTTCATAAAAGTCAGTCCATTTAACCCCTTCTCTGGGGTTCATTTGCCCTAAGGCAACATGTCCGTCGATCATTTTTTTGACACTCTTGGCCATAGAGCTAGGGTGGTATTGCATGATCGAGAGCACATCTTCTACTGAAGAGCCGTTGACGACTTCTTCAATATAAAAGTCTTGTGGATCATCGTCGTGACTGAATATATGGACTTCGTTCAAGCGCCCAAATAAGTTATGCATGTCACCCATAACATCTTGGTAAGCCCCTGTTAAAAACAAACCTAGATAATAGTCTTCATCTGGATTGAGTTTGTGCATGGGTACAATGTCAGAAATACCAGACTCACTTATGAACTGATCTAATTTGCCATCACTGTCACAAGTGATATCTACCAAAGAGCAATTAATGGTGGGTTTTTCATTCATTCTGGTCAGTGGTACAACAGGCAATATTTGATCTATGGCCCAAGTATCGGCGGCGGATTGAAATACTGAGAAGTTACATAGGTACTGGGAAGATAACGCAAAGTCTAGTTCTTGCATTTCTTCAGGTACAAACTCTGCATCTTTGAGGCGCAGTTGTACTTTCTCCATAATTTGCCAGTACAAAGTTTCAATTTTGGCTAACTCTTCTAAGGATATTACCCTTAATTTAAAGGCATTTAACGCTTGCTCTTTGAATTGTGAAGCATCGTTAAATATTTCTTGTAAATTGTTTTGCTGATCAATGATTTCAGTCAGTTCTCGCATATCGCTAACTAACACATGTTCATTATCGACACGTTCGGTTTCTATACCTGCTCCGTGAGCCTTAATTTCACCTACAACTTGGGTTACTACACAACTATGGTGTGCCGTAATAGCTCGGCCACTTTCGCTAACTAAGGTAGGGTGGGGCACATTCTCTAAATCACATACTTGTTTCATGCCATATACAATATCGGCCACATACTCTTTCATACTGTAATTTCGAGAAGAATCATTTGTCGACTGACTGCCGTCATAATCAATGCCTAACCCACCACCTACGTCAACGTACTCAAGTTTAAATCCCATACGGTGTAATTCAGAGTAAATCATCGCTCCTTCCGCGATGGACTCTTTTACTGCGCGAATATCGGTTAATTGGCTACCAATGTGAAAATGTAAAAGTTTCAAACAATCGGCCATACCGTGTTTTTCAAGATAACGTGCCGCATTGATCATTTCACTTATGGTTAAACCGAACTTTGCTCTGTCACCACCGGAACTTGCCCATTTTCCACGACCTTTTACTGTCATCTTTGAGCGAATGCCCACTAAGGGCGCTATTCCTAGCTCTTTGGATGTTTTCACCAAAAGAACTAACTCAGAAAATTTCTCAATAACGACTATGGTCTTGCGACCCAATTTACGACTCAGCAACGCTAATCGCATAAATTCTTCGTCTTTGTAGCCGTTTAATACAGTCAGTGAGTCTGTATTGGTATTGAGTGCCATCACAGTCAATAGTTCTGCTTTAGAACCTGCTTCTAAGCCATAATTAAAGGGCGCACCAGCGTCAACAATCTCTTCAACCACTTCCCGCATCTGATTGACTTTTACTGGGTACACACCCATATATCCACCAGTATATTCAGCTTCTTTTAGAAGAGTTTGAAAGGTTTGATTTAATAAGGCCACCTGAGAACGCAGGATATCGTGAAACCTTACAACCAAAGGAAATTGAATGCCTTCTTGTTTGATTTCATCTATCACTGCTTTGAAATCAATACGCATACTGGTATTTGAAGGATCGGGAGTAATTTGTAAATTACCATTTTGGCCAATTTCAAAATAGCCATCTCCCCAACGTTTTACACGGTAGATGTTTTCCGAGTCGTCAATGGTCCACTTTTTAGTTCTTGGCATAGTATTTTCTGTCTAACAAAAGGACGTGGATTATAAAGAACAACAATTGTGCTGGCTAGCAAGTTTACTCTTAAACCAACAATAATGATGCAGATCCTAAAAACACAAAAAAGCCGACTACATCTGTCACTGTTGTTAATATCACCGAGCCAGCCAATGCGGGGTCAATTCCCATTTTATCAAGTAGGACGGGAATGATTATTCCTGAGATGGCGGCGATAAGCATGTTAATCACTAAGGCAACACCGATAATGGCTGATAGCCATGGATTATCAAACCACAAAGAGGTAATGGCCGAGACAACAAATGCCCAGAGTAGGCCATTAAAAAAAGCAACCAACACTTCCTTGTTCCCAAGGGCCCGTAGATTAGATGTGGCCAATTGTCCCGTTGCTAAGCCTCTAATGGTTAAGGTCAGTGTTTGACTACCGGTAATGCCTCCCATGCTGGCCACTATGGGCATCAGTACAGCTAAAGCCACTACTTGGGCAACCACTTCATCAAAAATACCTATTACAATTGAAGCTGCAAACGCGGTTAATAAATTGATCCCTAACCATACTGCTCTGCGCCTTGAGCTAGTAAATACTGGGGCAAATAAGTCTTCGTCGCTAACGCGGCCCATATGCGACAACTGGGCTTCATAATATTCTTGGTAAACGTCTATGGCATCTTTTACTGAGAAGCGTCCTAATAGTCGCCCTTCTTTGGTGATGACAGGTAACATTGAACGTCCGCTGCTTTTTACCGCTTCAGAAGCGTCATACAAGTCCAAGTCTGCCGCCAACACACGATCGGAAAATTCAGCCACCTGAATAAGTAGCGTGTCAGCATCACTATTAAACAATTGATTAATGTCCACCTGGCCTAGATAGTGCTCGGTATCATCTACCACCAAAATACTATCGGTATAAGCGGGTAAAGCTTCCATTTTTAAGGCTGCTAATAATTCGCCTACAGAAACACTTTTATTAACAGTGTACACATCATGATTAACATAACGACCTAGTTGGTCATCAGAATAATTGAGCGCTTCTTCGATTAAGTCAGACTCTAAAGCATTGAGCTTTTTAATTAATCCTTTTGCTACTCGGTTGGGCAATGCATCCAGTATTTCGACTAAGTGCTCTGTGGTACTAGCAAGAGCAAGATCTTCTATATTTTGATTCGATAGTAACGACATAAGCTGTTCGCGGGAGTCATCACGCATCGCAGCTAATATGGGGGACTTTTTATCTTCACTGAGTGTTTGCCACAATTCAAAACGTAGGTCTTTAGGAAGTCCTTCAAATACAAAAGCCCAATCTTCGGCACTAAAATCTCTAGCGATAATAGGCACCACGATTTGGTCTTCTTTAAGGCGGTCAAGTAGCCATAAAAATGCACTTTCCCGTTGTTCTTGACTGACCATTTTAATCTCCTTACTGACTAACCCATATGGTATCGATAAAAGATAAGTACGCCATAGTCATTTATTTAGATTTTTTGGTGTATCTTATATTCTGCAATTAATGCTAAAGCAAATATCCATTCCTTGTAGTCTTATTTCCACTCAAGAAAATGCTTTTACAACTAATAACTAGAGATTTTGATATGCAAGACAGAGAAACCAATCCACCACCAAGCACTGACGACCCTGAACATATTCTAGAGCTGAGATACCTGACCCTCGAAGATTATGCAGATGTTAAAGAATTGATGGACATAGTCTATGTTCAAGTAGGGGGAGCATGGCCACTTAAAAATTACCAAGCTCAGCTTAATACTTTTCCAGAAGGGCAGATTTGTATTGAAGACAAAGGCAAGGTCATCGCTGCTGCAATTTCGGTTATAGTAGACTATGAAAAGTTTGGTGACAAACACACTTATGATGAAATTACTGGGGATGCTTATCTAGGTACTCATGATCCAAAAGGTGATGTGTTATATGGCGTAGATGTGTTTGTCTCGCCAGAATATCGGGGCCTTAGATTGGGGCGTCGTTTGTATGAAGCAAGAAAAGAATTGTGCAAAAACCTCAACTTAAAATCGATTATGGCGGGTGGGCGGATCCCCAATTATGCAAAACATGCCGATACAATGACGCCCTATGAATATATCGAGGCAGTGAAGTCTAAAGATTTATACGATCCTATCTTAACCTTTCAGATTTCAAACGGCTTTGAAGTGAAACAAATACTCAAGGCCTATCTACCAGAAGATGAAGCTTCAAAAGGTTATGCGACTTTACTACAGTGGCACAATATTTATTACAATGCCGAATCTCCTAAGCTGTTTGGTGGCCATAGAAATACTGCACGTATCGGTTGTATTCAATGGCAAATGCGTTATTTCCATGATGTTGCTGAGTTACTGCAACAAGCTGAATATTTTATTGACGCGTTATCTGATTACAAATGTGATGTGGCGCTTTTCCCGGAGTTTTTTAATGCCCCGCTTATGGGTATAAAACCTGCTGAAACATCAATTGATGCAATATGGAACTTAGCCACCTACAGTGAAGAAATCCTAACTGAAATGTCACGGTTAGCGGTGTCATATAATATCAATGTTATTGTGGGTTCAATGCCAGTTGTAAAAGAGGATGAGTTATACAACGTCAGTTACTTATGCCATCGAGATGGACAAGTTGATAGTCAATATAAATTACATCCAACACCTCACGAGAAGAAGGATTGGATCATGCAAGGGGGCGACAAACTTCAAGCCTTTGATACAGACTTTGGTAAAATTGGCATACTGATTTGTTACGATGTTGAGTTTCCTGAGTTGGGTAGAATTTTAGCCGATCAAGAAATTCAGATTCTATTTATTCCCTTTTGGACAGACACTAAAAATGGCTACCTTAGAGTGCGCATATGTGCTCAGGCAAGAGCAATAGAAAACGAATGTTATGTGGCTATTGCCGGCAGTGTGGGTAACCTTCCCAAGGTAGATAATGTCGATATTCAATATGGGCAATCAGCTGTTTTCTCTCCTTCAGATTTTGCTTTTCCACATGATGCAATAGTGTCAGAAACCACACCAAACACCGAAATGACGCTAATTGTTGACTTGGATTTGGATCGCTTAACCCAACTTAGAAATGAAGGCTCTGTTAGAAATTATCTCGACAGAAGGCGTGATTTGTACAAGGTTGACTGGACTGGAAACTAAGTAAGCACTCACATTTAAGTAATAACAAACTAAAATGCCGTATCAAATACGGCATTTTTTCATCAAAATATTGACATTTTTATGGCGCCAATAAATTTACTAAACTAAGTCCTCAATCTAACGATTAAGCCGATTGGTATTGAAACACTTCATCGATAGATTGGCCAAATACCTCAGCAATTTTGAAGGCTACTTCAAGTGTTGGTGAATACTTACTTTTTTCAATTGCCATTATTGTTTGTCGTGTAACTCCGACTAATTCAGCAAGCTCTTGTTGAGTCATTTCATCAGCAAAAAAACGTAACTCACGGATTTTGTTTTTGATAGGAAGAGTAGCCAAGTTAGTGACTACTTCTGTAATAATAAAGCTGAGCTGAAAATCTAACTACTTCAGAAAATATAAAACTGAATAGTAAAATATGCGCAGTCAAAAGTGGGATATTAATAAGCGTAGATTGTTGAATAACCTCTGTATTGAATTCTAGAAAAACGATCCTTCCTAATGTAATAAACACACCTATAACTAACACCGCATAACCAAAATTATTGGCTTTGTATTCGAACAATTTATCCCTTTCATCAGACCCTTGTGCCGCTTCTTTACGATTGCTTATGGCTAGTAATCCTTGCAACAATATTTCAACAACAATGATGAGTAGCAGCGCTCGCAGAGACAAACCTAGTGCGGCGGCTTTTGACACCTCTGCAGGCATGCTGCTTAAAGACACTATATTTAAAAAATAGTCACCAAAAATAAGCAAAGTACTGATTAATGAAATCCAAATACTTTTTTCTCTAAAAGACATATCCATAAAATTCCCCTTTCATTAGTAATAAGGAGAGTAGTATAAAATTAACTCCATGTAAAATATTTTTAACTTAGAGTTAATTTTGATTTCCTTTAAGTTCGTTTTAGTAACCTTTATTCGCCTATGTCTTCATTCCAAAGCTGGGGTTTTGAACTAATAAAGTTTTGCATTAAGTCTATACATTGTTGGTTTTGTAGAACTTTGACAGTAATACCTTTGGATTTAAGCAATCCTTCTTCCCCCATAAAAGTGTGATTTTCACCAATCACTACATTGTTTATGCCGTATAAGATTATTGCTCCTGTACACATTGCACAGGGTGATAATGTTGTGTAAATGATTGACTCTCTGTAAGTCTGTGCAGATTGACGCCCAGCATTTTCAAAGGCGTCCATTTCACCATGTAAAATTGGGCTGCTGTTTTGTACTCTGCGATTATGACCTCGCCCAATTATTTTATTGTTATGCACAATGACTGATCCGATAGGAATACCACCTTCGGCTAAACTTTGCTGCGCTTCTTCAATTGCAGCTTGCATAAATTTGTCCATTTGAATGCCTTAAATGTTGCTTTAGTTTTGGTTAATTAATTCAGAGGTAAATAACGTGAGTCTTTCTTTTTCTAGCGCCTTTTGGGTATCTTCGATATTTAGATTAATCATAAATTCATCGATAAGTGGCATAATTTGATCACCGTATGCTTTCTTGCTATCACGGTCAAAAAACTGAGTTATACCCTTTGCCCCGGCAATAGTCTCATAGGCTTCTTGTACAAGACTAGAGTTGTTTTGTTGGGCACCTTTGTGCGGTGACAATATCCCTAGACTATTATTGAATTTTTCTTGGCTATCACTTTGTGCTGCAAATTTAATGAATAACTTTGCCAAATTATTTTGTTCAGTTTTTGCAGGTAAAACCAATACATCAAGAGGCACTTCTTCGTAATAGGTGGTTGCATCATTGAATACTGGAAATTTGAAAAAACCAATATTGTCTTTAATTTTTTCAGGAAACACTTGAACCGCATAGTTGCCTATCATGGACATACCGATAAGCCCTCTAAATAATAATGGCAGTCCCTGTTTCCATTCCAAATACTGGTGGTCCTCAATAAAGTAGCCAGCAACACTAAGTTCTTGGATTTTTTTAAGGACGTTGTAGATCCTTTGGTCTAAATAAGAGACTTGTCCCTTCATTAGCGCCTTGTGAAACGTTATTCCGTTTAGACGCAGGTTCAAATAATCGAACCATGCAGTGGCCGGCCAATTACTTTTACTGCCAATGTAAATAGGTGGCACATTATTTTGTTTTAGTACTTCACAAACGGCAACAAAGGTCTCCCAGTTCTGTGGTTCAGATAGCTCCAGTTTCGAGAACAAAGGCTTAGGGTAATAGAAACCAATTTGATAATAAGACATCGGTAATGCATAACTTTGTTCTGCAAATGAAACTGCATCAATAACAGCTTTGTCATACAGTTCAACCATTTCTTCTGAAGTCACTATATCGCCTATCGAAGCAATCTTGCCTTGTACAATATACTCAAATAAACGTTCACCAGCGTGCCAATATAAAATGTCGTATTGATTTGACACTAACATCTGTGGAAATTTAGTTTTGTATACCTCACTGGTATAGGAAGTGATCTTGATTTGAGTGTTTGGATATTTGCTTTCGAAGGCTCGCGCTAAATTATAATAGGCGGCGCGCTGGGAACTGTTTGATATAGACGCGGCAATTTTGAGCTCTTGCATGGCGAACCCTGGAAAGGTAACAACAGCAATAAGTGCAACTACTAGACTGCGGATATTATGCTCCTCTTCTTTCAATAGCATAGTCGCTTTAGTTTAATAAAGCCGATTATTAAGACTAGAAAAGCTAGTCGCGAAATAGCGCTACCTTTTTACCGTGCAATTCAATAATCTGGATACTATTTTAGGCTATTATTTCTTTATCTGTTGGCGCAAAAAAAATCGCCTGTAAATTAACCATTATAGTTGCCAAGCTGCAGAATGAACACAGAGCAAATCCACTACGAAACTTTCTATAGAATGACTACTGTGTTATTTCTACCTTTTGCTTTTGCCGCATATAGCGCTTTATCTGCTCGAATAAAAGCCTGCTCAAAAAGCTCTTCCGCAGCTAAGTTTGTTGCTCCTACACTAATGGTCATTTTATCAAGTTTGCCGTCAACAAAAGACGTTGACTCGATTTTTTTACGAACTTTTTCGGCAAAAGGAAAAATACTGTCTGTGTCCATGCAGTAGAATAAAATGACGAATTCCTCGCCACCCCATCGAGAAACAATATCGTAAGAACGAATGCAGCTTTTCAGTGTAGTGGCGACTTCCTGTAATACTTGATCACCAATTATATGACCGTATTGGTCGTTAACCTGCTTAAAATAGTCCAAGTCAAGTACCAGTAGGGTGTATTGTTCTAGTAGTTGTGTTGAGTAAAACTCACTCACTATCCTGTTTAACCCTTCTCGATTTAAAACACCTGTTAATTTATCGTATTCTGCTTTTTCTTGATAAAGCGCACTTTTTTCCTTTAGTTTTTGCAGTTTTTGTCCATCTAATTGCACCTTGTTTCGTAATTTCAAATGGCTAATTAACATCTCAATCAAGAGTAAAACCGTCCAAAATATGATGATGCCTAGATAGAGCGTTTCCTTAGAAATGTACTCTCCAACCACTCTCAACCTATTTAATTTGAATTCATGGCGACCCAATTTGTTGGGGTACGGAATATCTAAACCTACTGAAATGACTTTACTTACATCAGGTTTGATATCTTCAGGTGAAATTTGATTGTCATCTATCCACCAGTCAGCTACCCGAAGTTGATCAAAAGGAATGTTGGTTGGTTGTTTAAAATCTTCGGTCAATTTAAAAATATTATTAAATTTTGCTTTTCCAATTGTGTCTGACATATTTGGTAGGGGGTAATAATTACGTAGAAATACGCGAATATATCGAGCTTGACCTGTGTACTCTAAGTCTACTTCAAGGGCATCGTAACTTGAGAAATCTAGTTGCAGAAACGGTTCCTTAGACCACGCGATGGAAATGCCGCAATATGGGTATGGCGCACCCTCCCTTAAAACGCAGACCCAGTGTAAGTTTTCTTTATCTAACCAAATTAATTCAGACTTTCCACCAACCGAAGAATCGAGAGACTCATCAATATATCTAGTTAAATTGGGATGTAATTCTATGGCGCGCTTGGGAAAATAATCATGGAATATAAACAATATTAAGGTGACAAAAAACGCCGTAGCTTTAAATCTGAATATTATCTCTTTACTCAAGATACTCATTACTGACCTTACTAAATGTTAAACAATCAACTAATTCAGGAGTACGTAGTCTGACAAATATTTCCACCTCGATGGTAACGGTCATTATATAGCGAACTTAAACACTACAGCACTTTTTGAATTTTTTTCCACTGCCACAATTACATGGATCATTGCGATTTTGAGTGTAGGTAGCGATTTGTGTAACTGGCTTGTTTAAAATAGCCTGTAACTCAGTGATATCTTCTTGCTCGTTTGCGTTAATTTCAATATCTGCACAAAGTGAATGTGCTAGTAATTTTTGCTCAATTTCTACTTTGCGAGGTTCTGAATTAACGATTAGCGTCAGTGGAAAATTAGCGCTGCCTAATTTCATTTGCCTGTTGGTGTTATAACCAAAGTGTTGATATTTTTCTCTTACTTCAATACGACCTTTGAAAAAAAGTTTAGACATAATTTAACTCTATAGTGTTTGGACTAAAGCATAGCAGGATTAGATTACGATACCGAAAAGGTTGAATTTGTAATTTTGCATTTCTAGATGCAGAGTTAAATGCAATTTTATCTGTGATATCAAAATCAAAGGGCTCGCTAAATTGAAAGCAAGAACGAGGAGACTAATAAATATTCTATGGATTGCCGTTTTCGCTATTTTATAATCCAAAGAAAATACAATCCTTACCCTTCTTGCTAACAACCTTTTCTGGTTCATTGATATTATAACGGGGATATTTATATAGTTGAGTAATATAAACTCCCCGAAAAACAGCGTTTAATAAGAGTATTTATCTACAATATCTTGATAGACCTGACTCTTTTTCACCTTTTCTAATTGTGCATTAAACTCACTAAGTTGCTCTAAAGAAACACTTTTTTGACTGAACATCACATAGGCTTCACCTGTATGTATGGTGAGACCATGAGCAACAATATAATCATGTAATGCTTTGCGCCTAAGCAGCGTCGCCCCTACAAAACTATCTTCAAGAAAACCGTCTATGTCACCATCCAATAACCTAGCTACATTGAGCTCTCCCATAATTGCGTTAACGAAATACTTGGAGGTATCAGGGCCATCTAACAAGGTAGAAACATCTACTCCGTAAACATAGTCACCAACAATGCCAATGTGACTGGCATTGTTTATGAAGTCAGATAGTGTTTCATATTCAGCTCGCTTCTGATCATCTTTACGAATATATAAAGAAAACTCCTCCATTCGATAGGCATCACTGAAAAACGCAAATTGCTCTCTGGCCTCGGTTTTCGAAGCGCCCAGCAGAATGTCTACTTCGCCCTCCTTTAAAGCCATCAATAAATCAACCCAGGTGCCTTGTTTGTAGGTAAGTTTACACCCCATGTTTTTAACCACCGCTTCTACCAATTCAATGTCTAGACCTGCGACACGATCACCCACATCAACATATTGGTAGGGTTCCCATGCATCAAATCCAAGTACAAATTGGCATTGGTTAATGGCGTCGCCTTTATTCATTTGAGTTGTTGCTAGTTCGGCAATCACTGGAGGGGGGGTTATTTGGTCATTAGTTGGTTCAGGTTTACATGCACTTACAATACAAAATAAAAGTATCATTAAAAATATATGGCTAATTTTCATATTATGCTGCCTCTTAGAATTCTTAATAAGTGTAATTTACAATTGATATTTTGCGAGTCGGTTAACAATTTTTTAACAGTTTGTTTGTTTAAAATCATAGTAGACAGTTTTTAACTCACTAGTAAAAGTCATAGATATTTATAAAAAAATACAGTTGGTTAAGGGGAGGCGTAGTATTTTTTTACTAGATGTTACTTTAAGGATTGCCATTAAATCGCTAATAGTGGGAGTATTTTATCAAGACATAGCCTTAACTATTTGCCACTGCGATTTTTTCAATCACAAAAAATTTAAGTCCCTAAGTTTTTTAAAACCAGTTCAGCATAAAGCCTAGCCTTTAAATCCACTGCCCTTGGGCTAGTCTCCAATAAAAGTAATGCTTACTTACAAATTTCCCTCAGAGAATAATTGCTCTAGGTGTGTTGGTGATGTATAACACCACTAACAAGTTGGTCTTAGGGGTAATAAATGACAATTCATTGGAATGGGGATGCGCCCATTTATATTCAGCTCTATCAGCAAGTCATAAAGCGCATTCTAGATGGCAACATTAAAGAAGGTGAAGCACTGCCTTCAGTGAGAAAAGTGGCCGCGGAATATCAACTCAACCCGGTTACGATCTCTAAGGCCTACCAAATGTTACAAGATGAAAAATATGTTGAAAAACAACGAGGTAAAGGTTTGTTTGTTAAAGCCGGTGCCGCACACAATATCTTAGAGAAGGAGCGCGCCGTTTTTTTAAGCACTGAGTGGCCACAGATATTGCAGCAAATTTCACGGCTTAAACTTTCAGTTGAAGAGTTGCCACGTATTTCTAAGGAGAGTCAATAATGTCAGCGATGATCTCGATTTCTGGATTGCATAAATCTTATAAAAATAAACAGGTATTAAATGATGTTAATTTAAGCTTAGGTGCAGGACAAATTCTAGGTTTAGTAGGGCCGAATGGTGCCGGCAAAACGACTTGTTTACAGGCCTTATTAGGGCTAACCCGGTATACTGGTGAGATTGATGTTTTAGGGTATGACCCCAGCAAAAACAGAGAAAAAATGCTCGCTGATGTGGCCTATATTGCCGATGTGGCTGTTCTGCCTAAGTGGATAAGGGTCGATCAAGTTCTGATTTATATGCAGGGAGTTCACCCTAATTTTAATCGACAAAAGGCCGAAGAGTTTTTGGCTAAAACCAATATTGCTGCAAAGGCTAAAGTAAAAACCTTGTCTAAAGGAATGGTCACTCAATTACATCTCGCTTTGATTTTAGCCGTTGATGCAAAGATACTGATTTTAGATGAACCGACACTTGGATTGGACATTCTGACCCGCCGGCAATTCTACTCACATTTGTTGGAAGACTTTTACGATGAAAATAAATGCATCATAGTGACCACACATCAAATTGAAGAAATAGAACATATCCTCACCGATGCAGCATTTATTCGTGATGGCAAGATTGTATTAGCCGAGAGTGTTGATGCTATTCGTAGCAGGTTTAAATTGCTAGCCGTTGACAACGAACATCTTGAACAAGCTAAAACCCACGATCCACTGTTTACTAATAGCATGATGGGTATCACCAGCATGTTATTTGATAATGTCGATCCTGTAATATTGGCAACGTTAGGCAAGGTAAGTGCTCCTACACTGGCAGATATTTTTGTGGGAGTGATGACACAGGAGAGCAACTCATGAACAGTTCACAAATCATCACAAGTTTTAGAAAAGAAATCTGGGAGTTTAAAAAAACCTTATTTTGGGTACCTCTCATTATTGCTATTTTTATTATAGTGGCACCTTTACTTAGGTTGATGTTGTTGGAGGATTATCAATCGGCGAGGTTGTTCGATAACATTACCAATGTCGATAACTTGGCAAATATTGAGGGCTTTACGCGTTTTTTCCTCGCCACTATCATGGGCATGTTTGGCCCGTTTATTATGGTCTCTTTGATCATGCAGCTTTATTACTTTACTACCTGTTTATTTGATGAAAGACGCGATTTATCTGTTTATTTCTGGCGTTCCTTGCCTGTATCAGATGCCTTAACTATTGGGGTTAAACTGATAACAGGTGCGTTAGTTGTACCTGCAATATTTATGTTAGCGGCGACTTTTGTAGTGGCTATTTTCCTACTCTTAGCGTTCATTGTTTGTATTGTTCTGTCTTTGGGGTACGACGTGTCACTGTGGGGATTATGGGGAAGTGCAGATATTCTTGGCAACCTAATGGCTATTTGGTTAAATTTACTGCCTTATGCGATGTGGATGTTTCCCGTCTTTGCTTGGTTAATGTTGGCTTCGATGTTTGCCAATAAAGCGCCTTTCTTATGGGCAATTTTACCTGTAGCAGCGATACTGTTGATTGAGTCTTTTGTCGTAGAGTATTTGCAATTAGATGGGCGTTTTTTCTTAAATACATTACGTGAATATTTTACATTTGGGCAAGGTATGTTTTCTAATGACGTGTCAGATGTAACGTCACCTAAGTTCATCTTGTTTTCAATCTTAGCATCGAAAATCAGTGTAGTAGCGACATTGTTAGGAGTTGGGTTTATATACCTCACTTATTGGTTAAGAGTAAATAGAAGTGATGTGTAAACAAGCCAAACAACACTAATTTAGAGTGCTTCTTAATCACTCGTTTCACCATTAATAAATCTTAATAAATTGTTGGTGGTGAGGCGTGTTTAAGTAAAAATTGTAAATAAAATCCCTTATTCCCCATATTTAACTGAGTTGTGCTTCTATAATTTTTATAATCCTATACTATGCGCGTCAAAATTTTTTGCAGGGTAGAGAAACGTTACCCTATGTATACGAGTGAGATAGTAATTATGAAATTAACCCCGTCCATTTTGACTCTTTTTGTTGGCGTATTGCCCTTGAATGCTTTTGCCGCCGCTTTTCAGCTTGCTGAGCATAGTGCAACTGGTCTAGGTCGGGCCTTCGCTGGAGAAGCTGCCATTGCAGATAGTGCCGCTGTAGTGGCCCGTAACCCCGCGCTCATGTCGTCCTTTAAAAATGCTCAAATATCAATTTCAGGTACATTCATTTCACCCGACGTAAGTGTGTCAGGAGACAGTGCTCCAGTTTATTCAAATGCTGCTGCGTTAGACCAAGACAGTATTGCACCTGACGCTTTTGTGCCTGCAATCTATTATGTTGCCCCAATAAATAAAAAGGTAGCTGTGGGATTTGGAGTTTTCTCAAATTTTGGATTAGCTACAGAATTTCCTGAGGATTATGCAGCAGGTCAGCTCGCTGGTACTTCTGAGATCACCACAGTAAACTTTAATGCCAGTGTGTCTTATAAAATTAATGCTCATTGGTCGGCAGGTTTAGGTCTTAATTACATTTATGCAGATGCAAAACTAGTTCGTCACTTTGGTGATAATCCTGTAGGCCTGCCAGCGCAAACAGTAGCGGCAAGTTTAGAAGGTGACGACAGCGGTTACGGTTGGAATGCTGGTCTGGCATATGAAATTGATAAAGGCTCTCGCATAGGTTTGCATTATCGAAGTAAAACCACAGTAAACTTTGAAGGTGATTATAGTAATCAATTGCCTGCCGCATTAGGTGGTTTAGGGGGGACTGTTTTACCTGGTTCGCTTGAGCTTGAACTACCCGCAACTGCAGAGTTTTCTGGAGTGCATCTTATTGATAAAAAATGGGCTTTTAATTACAGCGTTGTGTGGACTCAGTGGAGCAGCTTTGAATCATTAGAAGCATTTGTGCCATCAAGTGATACACCGGTGTTCTCTAAAGAAGAAAACTTCTCTAATAGTTTTCGTTATGCCATTGGTGGCAGTTATCAACTCGATAAGAACATAAAATTGCGTGCTGGTATTGCTTACGATACAACGCCGACGGACGATAATCATTTATCCATTTCGATCCCCGATTCTAACCGTAAATGGCTAAGTGTTGGCGCTAGTTATATGCTTGATAAAATATCATCAGTCGACATGGGAGCAAGTGTCATTAAAGGCGCTGAACGCACCTTTAGTGAAACGGACAACCTAGGTAGTCAATGGGCGTTTAAAAGTAATGGTGATGCGTTAATATTTTCAGCGCAGTACAACTATAAATTTTAAACCTAATAGGGTTGGTTATCATCCCGCCATTTAATATTACAGCCCATTGAGGGCGTCTGGTTTGCGTCAATTTGACCTTCGTCAAGGAGTGTATCCATAGCCAAGATCAAGTCACTACCAGTGGCTTGATGTTTGGATGAATCATAATTTCCAGACGATATTCGAGTAGGGCGAGAGTCGTCGAATTGACCGCGATAAACCAGTTTTTGTTGCCCATCAAACAAATACAGGTCGGGTGTGCAAGCCGCAGCATAAGACTTTGCGACTTCTTGGCTTTCATCAAGTAAATAAGGGAAGGGATATCGACGTTTGAGTTTTTCCTCAATCATATGTGCCATATTATCTTCGGGGTATTGTTCTGTGTCGTTACTATTAATAGCTACAAAAGCAATGCCTTTCATTTGGTATTCTTGGGCAAGTTTAGCCAGCTGTGGTGCAATATGAATAACGTAAGGGCAATGGTTACAAATAAAGGCTACCACTAGCCCTTTACTGCCCTCGAAGTCGGCCAAGCTAACAATATTACCTTGGGTGTCAGGCAAACTAAAATTTGCTGCTTTGTGGCCTAATGCCAACATATTTGAGGTGATCGTCGCCATGTTTTTAACCTTATGTTAGGGTTCTATTGTTCTGGCCGGCTAGTTTACCTGCTCTAGTCCGTAAGTATACTTTGAATCAAATAGGAATTTGAAAAGTTAATATGCAACAAGAATTACACATTGAAGATCTAGTGCAAGGCACAGGCAAAACAGCCGAACGTGGCGCATTGATTACCGCGCACTATATAGGTTGGCTTGAAGATGGGACAGAGTTTGATTCGTCTTATAAAAAGGATGCGCCTTTTCAAACAGTGCTTAGCAATAAACGTGTTATCCAAGGCTGGATATTAGGCTTAAAAGATATGCAAGTGGGCGGTAAACGCCGTATACGTGTACCGGCACATTTGGCTTATGGCGAGCGCCAAATTGGCACTATGATCCCTGCAAACTCTAACCTCATATTCGAAATTGAATTGTTAGAAGTGCTGACTCGAGATTAAAATGGCAGTTGCAATTGTTTAGCTTAAGTCACTTCTTGTTTCATTACACCGGCAAACTCCAATCCACCCTCAAGTTCACGAAAATCCACATTAACTAGGTCCCATCCTTGTGCCCCAAGTGAATTCAGATAGGCTTCAACATCTTCACGTTTTCTGCCTTTAAAGAGCCCCGCAGATTCTACGTCTCTGGTATCTACAATTTTATAGTGATATTTTTTCATATAGGCTCCATTATTCGTTACTTGCAAATCAAAAGCAGAATCACAACCAAAAAGCGGTATTTTACCCAGTGATTAATAATGCTGGTTAATCGCCACCACCGCAACCACTCCCACAACTGCTCCCACAGTTACTTGATGAATCTCCCGACGAACCGCCACACCCAGAAGAGCATCCTATATGGGCAGCACAATAATCATTGCCATAATTCGCAGAGCTCTTATCCTTACAGTTTTTCGAATAAAAAAAGCCATCTTCGATTTTTAACTTTGCATCAATTGCGAATAGCATGGGTAAGTGAGCTGGGGATTTAGGATTAATACTGTCAAGGTGGCATGCTAGCCGCCATGCTCTTTTAATCCCTTCTTGGGCGGTTGTTCGAGTTTTCATCGCCTCTGTAGGTGTATGATGTAAAAATCTACCGAATCCTTTTTTACAAAAAAACTCATAGTTTTTTGTAAATAAAATAAACTGATGCCAAGCTAGATCAACGACTTGGGATGGCATAGCAACAGGTTTTAATTTTGCGTTAAAGGAAATAACAAAAAATGACTTTAAGGTATCTAAAACTAACTCAAGCTGATCGTTATTTAAATGAGGGTAAGTCGTGTTTACTTTTTGTTTGATAGAAGCAGGAAATGTATATGATGTGATGAACTGAATTCTTTTTTTCCTTTTATTGTAAAAAAAGACCAGCAAAAGCACTATTAGGATTACCGCAAAGATAATATTCATACCCATATAAAATCATACTCCAATAACAGAATTCAACATAATAAAGGGTTCTTAAACCTCTTCAATTTAAAATCTAATGTGCAAATTGCTAAGCTTATTTTTACATTGAAAAACAGCAATGAAATTTTCTAAGCCATTACTATTTTTAAGGGTATCTTATTTACGCTATCACATCAGGGGGCGTTTCGCTCTGATGGAGTTGCCTTGAAATCACTGATTAACTGATGAGGATCAGCCTGTGCACGATGCGCTTTTGTGGCTTGTGCCCACCAAGCCAGTTGGTTGATTGTTCGAGCAAAGTAGTTGAACCAGGAGTCTTGATCCTCGCCAGTTTGCAGTGTGCCATTTGCTGTAAATATGTCTTGTGCCCTTGGCACATGTATCATTGCTGAAACTGGCAAACAGCCGAGTTCTGATAAATAGGTACGCATCCCAACGGCTGCGCGCATACCGCCCCATTGTCCTGCTGAATAGGTCACAATTGCACTAGGCTTGTAGGAAAACAAAGAACTACCAAAGTGATTCAAAAGGTTTGCAAGGGCGGGGCTCATTGAATGGTTATATTCTGGACTCACCATAATATATCCATCGGCACTTTCTATCTTTTGCGCTAACTCATTGAGTTCAGACGGTGCCTTGTTTTTTGGATAGGCAAAGTGAGGTTTAAAGATAGGCTCTAGGGAATAATCCAAAGCGTCAACCACCTCTATTTCATGGTCTTGATAGCGCATTTTAAGGCAAGCAAGAATCGCCTCTACTACTCTAACCCCCAAGCGAGCTGGCTTAGGCGGAGTGCTATCACGTACACTGCCTAAAAAAACTAAAAATTTCATATCTACCTCAATCTCAATTTGATGCGAAAGCCGGCAACGGAATCCAACCAGAGTTTTAAAAGCACGGCTTATTAGATGATTGCTCTCGTCTAATTAAAAATGAATTTTGTATACTATCAGCCAAATGATATCAATTTTAGTTACTCAACTTGGCTACCACTAGAGAGCTTAAGGTTCCGAAAAGGCAACGGGAGACTATTAGCGAGTCGACCACTCATTTTGGGTTATGTATCATTACTCATATGCTTTTAGGGTGGCAAAAATTGCCTTTTTCAATACCTCAAATGCACAGTGAATAGATTCTGATAGTTTTGTGGGATTGTCAAAATCTGGATTGGCAAGCATAACAATCTCAAAAATTGAATACTCTGGCATAACATCTTCCTTGACCCACTTTTCACCTTTTAACTTTTCCCAGTAATCAACTTGCACATCTTTTGTTTGTCCAAGCAACCAAATTTCAAAGTGCGCTTGTTGATGATTAAGTACCACTGCCAACTTGAGTTTATGCTTTTTAAGGTAGTCGGTTTGCAAATAGAAATACGTGAAATCGATGTATCCGTGCTGTACATTTGCTACCGAAAATTCGCCTTTGTATAGTTTATGAAATTCCGTTCGCAGGTTTTGAACAACTCCCACAAGGCTCTGGTAAGTCTTCTGGATTTCCCCACTGGCGAATATCTTTTTATAGGCATGTACCTGAGCATTTAGACTTCGAACTGACATTTTCCTTGCCCTATGAATTTTAGTGGTACAAAACACCGCACTTAACGGCATAAAAATAGCAGGCTAAACTAAGGTGCGATGTGAATAAAGCCAGCTATTTTGTGTCTAATTAATTTCGCTTACATGCAGGTGACATGAGATTATAAAATAACCATAACACTAGGTGGCCCGGTGTATGCGACCACCAGAGCGAAGGAAGTGCCCACAGTGTTTTGATATGGCTAACGCTAAAATTGATTAGACACATATAAACATGCAACACCCATTAACCCTAACGATATTGGCGCCAATATTAAGTACAAGCAACTTTTTATCAGTACTCTGTTTCCTGTTACAGCAACTTCAAGGCTATCGTTTATTTTATAAAATGGAGTGAGAATACTGGTGTCGCATACCTATCCCCTCGAACCAGAGTCAGGATTATAAAATTGAAGTTTCAAAACCTTTACTCTACTAGTCCGAGTTTCGGTCGTGGCATTGCGGAATACCTTTGCGACCACTTTAGCAGTCACTGTTTGCGCCTTGGCAATAAATAATAGCCGATTAGCCAACAAAAAAATGCCGCTGAAGATAAGTAATATTCCAATTATTTGACAATAAATCTGCATAGTTCAATTTAGGGCTTACAAAGGCTCAGTTAACACTCTGGCGTTTTCGTTAAACGGCTTGTTGTACATGGCACAACTACTTCCTAGTACGTAAAAACCACTGTGGCGCAGTTCCAGTACAAGCCACATAACCGAAAGCAACAATGAACAGTAGAACCCCCAGTGCAGCTAAAATATTATTGAGAGTTAACTGCGATTCCGTTAACAAGGGAATAGATAAAACTCCTGTAATGATGCCCAAGGCAGTAAACAAAAAAGCAAGAATTCTGAAAGGCCATCTAGCTTTTGCGTGACGTTTATCAAAACTCATGGTTACAACCTCCTTTTGAATGTATACCGCCCCAATAAGGGGCTGACAATGCTTGGCTAAATTGTGTAGCGAAGCGGAACTGAGCCAAACTTTAACAGTCCCGCATGAACAGCTGTATATTTCTATTTCACCACTTTGGGAGGCAAATAAATAGTAAACTCATTAATTGGTTCAATAAGTACACTATGCGCAACTTGTTGTTCTTTTAGCGTTACTAACCCTAATCTAGATAATAAACCAAAGCTAGCCGATTTTAGTTTTGCAGAAGATACTTCTAATTGCTTATGCCAAACCCGATAAGTACCTAATTCACCGTCTCTACGATGGTAAAAGCCAGCTAATGGATGAGTTAAATACACGAGTCCAGTTTCAGTATCAGGAAACCCTGCGAGCTCAATTGACTCATCTTTTGTTTGAGAGAGCTCAACACTAGCTGGAGCCCAAGTAGCATCTGTAGTCATTTTATATTTACGATATATCTTTTGTGATTCATCGTAGTCACAGTCGAATTTAACCTCGCCTGAATACCAAGGTAAGTTCCATAAAAGTCTTGGTACTGCAAGCGTCCATGAATCCAATGTAGTTCCTAGAAACCAGACACAGCGTTCGTTGGTTTTTTTATCGATTATATATATACGATAATTGGTTTGACCCATAGTAAATTTAGGAAATGGATAAACAGCGGAAGTAAAATCGACATCTATAAATGGGACTACTGAAATTAGAGCTTTTTTTACCCCGTTGATTTCAACGGTGTCCAATTTAAAACGTTCAGGGAAAAGTCCATCAAATCTTGAAGGATCTACAGCGTAAGTAATTATGGCAAAGTGCTGTAGTTTACATAGGACATCAATCCCTTTTGGCGGAGGTCTTGAATGGAGATAATCTTTTAACTTTAGTGAATCCAATGCCTATCCATCCTTGAAATATAACACCCACATTAAGGGGCAAAAAATTGTTGGTTGAAATAGTGAACTAAGTGAACAAAAGCCCACTGTTTTTTGTCACTGTATAATTGCTTGTTATGTGCCACTACGCTACCCTGTACAAGTAAACGTACATGAACACTTTGGAGTTACCATGGATGCAATAAGCTATACCGCAGCTAGAGCAAATTTAGCAAATACAATGGCGAATGTTTGTAATGACCATGCACCCATTATTATTACCCGTAAAAGTGAAGCTCCCGTTGTTATGATGTCATTAGAAGACTATAACGCAATGCAGGAAACTACATATTTACTTAGATCCCCAGCAAATGCTAGAAACCTTTTAGAATCAATTGCCGAGCTTGAAGCTGGCAACGGAACTGAGCGAGATCTTAGTGAATGAAACTAACGTTCTCAACCAAGGCTTGGGAAGAATACCTTTATTGGCAAACAACAGATAAAAAAATACTAATGCGAATAAACTTGCTAATCAAAGATATTCAAAGAACGCCTAATGAAGGGATTGGAAAACCTGAGCCTTTAAAACATGGTTTGTCGGGATATTGGTCTCGTCGTATAAATGATGAACATCGAATCGTTTATAAACAACAAGATGGCTCTATTCTAATCGCACAACTCCGGTATCAATACGGCACATAACGCCCCAATAAACCGACACAAAGACAGCAGCGAGTTGAGGTCGGATTAATTGGTTTGTTAGCCGTCATTTTCAATGTGAGCTATTACTCTTTGAATATCACCTTCAACAGAAATTTCAGAAAAAATGGGATCAAATAAACACATTATCGCTACAGTAATTGATGCAATCACTAAGTAGAAAAAAGTGGCGTAAAAAAATGACTCACTGACTCCAAAGTAATTAAAAAGCCCGAGCGATAAAGCGAGTGCAATAAGCGGTAATAGTCTGTAATAAGTTACCAAGTGCAACTTTGGTCTAATCTTAAAGTTCATAGTTGTGACGGCTAACGCCTACAATAATGGGAAAAGCTAAGGGAATGTTGTTTATTGTTTTGTTAGGCATTTTGCATTACAGGCCAATAAATTGAAGCTCCAGAAAATATAATAAATAGGATCGAAGTACAAAAGCCAATAATTGATGAGCGGTAGAATAACTTATTGAATGCTGGTGATTTATTTAGTTTAGGTTTGAGTGAAAAAATAAACATAACTAGCAAAATCAAAGCGGCAAGCCACCAAAAACGGTAAGAAGGGAAAACCCAAGAAAGTATAAACGGTAACTGGGTATTAAACTCTCGAAAAATTTCTTCAAATGATCCCAAGATAAAGTAAGCACCGCCACTGACAATTCCGACTGCTAAAGCAGAAGAAATCAAAAGTGTACTTACATGATTATTTAAACGTTCCATGTACTCTCCAAATGCCTAACTCCCCAAGCAGGGAGGTTATGAGCGTTGCGCAGCGAGTAAAGTTCCCACCATAGTGCACTTGTTATGTTTTCCTGCCACCAGAATCTTGATTGTTATTTGGTAAGTCATTGCAAACAGCACAGTTAATATTTTTGCGATAATTGTAGAAACGTCTAATCGCAAAAATGGTTACCGATACCAGTGCCCACAATATACCGAATTCAATAGAATATTCTAGGCTTCTGCCTTTCAGGTATTGAACACTCGCTAGTAGAGCAAAGATAATTGGTAGAGCAATAACGTATTGAACAATCCATTTTTTAATTGGCATAAATTTCCATTAACACTTTAAGTTAGAAGTAAACATAACACCTAGGCTAAAATCGGAGCGAAGCGACAAAGCCTACATGTTATTGTCCCAGCCGCGCTTTTTGCGGCGAACTTAGGCAATTTGTTATATTTCATACCAGCCATAATAAAATAACCCCAAGCAATAAAATAAAAACCACAGAAAAAAAAGGCATATTATGCCGTTGAAAGTTTTTAGCATCAGACGTTGGAGTAAGCCAATAGAGAATTTTGGAGGCCCAAGTAATGCTTTTATTTTTAACCTTTCCATCGACACCAACTAAGTGATATTTCCAATTTTGAAACTTTGCACCGAATCCATTAAGATCTTCTATTAGATCGTCTCTATTTTTTTTTATAGCGATTTCAGAATTTTGCATTTGTCTAGTAATTCGAACAACTACACTTCCATCATTTAAGCGATTTATTGAGTATTCGGAAGGAATTAGTCTTCTTTGAATTTTTTCAAATATGCCTTTTGTAGCAGCATCTGATTGAATTAAAAAAGAGAATGCTACTGATACTCTTTTGTTTTTTCTCCAGACCAAAATATAACCCTGTAAGTTTGAAAGAAATATAACGCCCCGCTAAATTTCGCCGCCTTTGTTTGGCGTCAATTTGAGTGGTTTGTCATACATTTTTTTCATTCTCATTTCCGTGCCAAATTCTTAAAATATAAATGACCTCATCGGTAATGAGGTAGCGAACTGTATATTGACCTACATAGAGATCACGAATTTTTTCTGGATCAGAAGCTTTTAAAACGGGTAAGCCAATCTGAGAGAATTGTTTAAGTTTCTGAACGCCCTCTTGAAGATCTATGGCGATTCTGCGAGCAGCAAATGGATTCTTTTTTTCTAAAAATTCAACAACTCGCTGAAGGTCTTCAATCGATTTTGGTGAATATTTGACATTCATGGTTTAGGAGAAGAGGTTCTCGCGCCAGTACCCCAGCTATTAAGCCAAGCATTAACGTCTGCTTCGTCTATAGACTGCCCTGATTTTATAGATTCTAGGGCCTCAAGCGTATCTTGCCATCTAGTATCTTCAAGTGATTGTTTTGCCAAAAACTCCTTTATAGCCTGATTTATAAGGTAATTTTTGCTTCTATCAAGCTTTTTTGCGAGAAATTCTAGAGGTTTATCCACATCGTCATTAAGGCGAACACTTGTAATACTCATATTCTCATCCAACTGTAACTATTTGTATTACATGTTAGTACAAAGGTAAATGATGGGCTAGATAAATTTATAACGCTTCAAAGCAACGGCGCGTGCTTTTTGCGCGTCTGTGTGGCTTTGATTGTTAGCTGCGTTCATTCCAATAGCCTGGTTTACGATGATTATGCATCACAGCAACTACATAAACTTCAGAGTTACCCCGAACTTTATAGATAATTGAAAAAGGAAAACGACCAAGAACATATCGTCGATGACTTTGACCAAATTTAGGCCAAGTTGAAGGTAGAGATTGGATAGAATTGAAAGCCTCTTCTAATTCTTGCACAAACTCATGTCCCAAACCTTTAGATTGTAATTGATACCATTTAAATGATTCTTTAACTTCAACCTTAGTATCTGGGTGGAAAAATATTGGTAGCATCTAGCTGATGATATTTTTTTTAATTTCATCCCAAGAAATGGCCTGCACCGCACCAGACTCTAATTCAGCACTGCGTGATTCAGCCAACAATAGCCAATCTTTATCAACATCTAGTGTATTTTCAGGATCCATCGATGATAATAAGCAATGAGCAGCCAATGCTTTTTCTTTTGTGCTCAATTGCTCGATGTTTTCCAAAAACATTTTGAATGCTTCTGACATTTTAGATTACCTCGAAATTAAACTTTTAATATATTAACACTTTACTAATTCAACCCAAATCAAATTATATCGCTAGCCGCTAACGCTTAATATAACTGGAAAATACGAGCGCTTTTCAGCGAGTAGTTTTCCAGTTTATGTTTTTGTTATATGCCGATTTAATGAAGGTCTGCAAACACTTCTGGATGTTGTTCAGCAATACGTAATAATGCAATAGCAGGACCTTGAGGATGTCTTCGACCTTGCTCCCAATCTTGAAGAGTACGCATACTGACTCCCAGTAAACCAGCAAAAGCTGATTGGGATAAATTTAGTTTTGAACGGATTACCTGTGGCTCCGATGGTTCCGATAACTCAGTAGTTTTTAATGAAAACTTACCGCGTTTAAAACTCTTAATTTCATTTAAGCCCTCTAAAATTTCTAGACCTATATCTCGATTACTCATGATCTATTGCCTCCGCTATTTGTTTAAGAATATGAGATGCAATTGTTGAACGCTCAGATTTACAATACATAGTAAGCATCCAAATCTCATGTTCTGACTTTTTCCAGTAATATATTGCACGTACACCACCACTTTTTCCTTTTCCGGAAGGGGCCCATCTAACTTTCCGTACTCCTCCAGATCCTCGAACAATATCCCCTGCATCAGGTTTTTGTAGCAAGTAAGATTGTAAACCTCGATAGTCATCGTCCGATAAGTAATTTGGTAAAACTTCCGTGAATATACTTGTTTCAATAAATATCATAACAGAATCATACGGCAATGCCGGACTTTGTCAACAAGCTACAACAGGCATATAACGCTTTGCATATGGGGATTTTAATAGCGCTTTTTCAGCGAGTAAAATTCCCACCATGATGTTTTTGTTAGGGTTACGAAGGCCAAATCTCCGTTTCACCATCTTGTTCAAAAAGGTAGCTACACTCTATTTCTGTTAACTTACCTGATGTGAACCAAAGCATAATACCTAAAGTATCATAATCTACACACTCTCTACTTCTTGTATCATCGTTTGTGAAGTCTTCATGCTTTGGTATTTCACTTGATTCGAGACTTAGGAACTTTTTAACAGAAGCAATAGGCTGATTAAACAAATCTTTACCTAAAAGTTTGTATCCATAGTCTGAAACACTAATTGTCCCCAAACGATAGTTATCTTCTTTATCGAATGTAAACTCAAGACCAAGATCTGAATAGAAGTACATCCTATACCAATACCCTGAGTCTATTACATACTCTTCCTCTTCGATTTTATCTGGTTCACCTAGCTGTGCAATTATCTCTGACTCAGGAATCCCAAACTTAATTTTACCTATGCCAATACCAGGATTTATTTCCATACTATAGGTAACCCTAACACCCCAAGCAGCGGAAAACACGAACGCTTTGGCGCAGCCAGTGAGTGGTTTTCCGATGACTTGGCTTGTTATACGGCACGTTTAAAGTAGCCAATGCTAAAATACAAACTTACAATAAATAAGCTAGTTAGATAGCTAAACGCTAGCCAAGGATAAGCAACATCCTCGAAACAATAACTGTATTGAATTGTTCTAGTTGCTTCGCCGCACTCAATGTTTGTAAAGACTGCTTTAGCTAAAAAAACACACGCTGAAGTAAATGCAACTAAACAAAAAAGATAAATTAAAAAATTTATCTGAGTTGCAAACCAGTAGATACCAAAAGCTATTCCAATAACTGGAACAGTATCAGCAAAAGCACCTTTGGCGTAGGCATAAACAGTTACGGCAGCAATAACTAAAATCAAACCAGCAAAGCCGATCCAAGTCCCTAAAAATTCAAACTTGGAATCCCCGTGGTCAGCTAACTTAATTTTTACTTTATAGCGCTGCATGTTTGTCTCGCCGTATAACGGCTCAAATATGAGGCGCGCGCTGTTTGCGCGTCGGCCCTAATTTGTTTGTTATAAGGCAATTGGTACAAAGCTAAAGCCTTTTGATTTTAGAGCGATAACATCACTACTTTGCATTTCTATTTTGTACAACTCATTGTCCATTAAATGTGTATTAACTGAGCTTGATTCACCCCATTCACTTAAATGTGGAATATGTAAATCCGAGCAACCTTCAAATATTAACTGGTAAGAGATAGTGCTTTTTAATTCGAGCGTATAAACAGAAAACGTTAAGCTGACCGTACTATCATCCCAGTTGTAGTGAACACTTTTCAGTGTTGCATCGTGTAACGGTAAACCTTCGAATCCTTTCACGATACTTTCATGCCTTATAACAGTTAAATGATGCGGACCCAAAGAACCGCATATTAATTTTTATATTTTCTTTAAACTAAATACCACAGTGTTAATGACACACGACACAAAAAAATAAAGAAATACTGTACCTACTATTTCAATATTTTCCATCAAAGCTACTGCATAGTAAGTAGATAAACCAAGTAAAAGTGCAAAGACTTTAACAATAATATTATTTGTTTTAGATAGCTTCACATTAGGTTTTGAAATTAACAAATAGTGAGTAATTAATGCTGCAATTGAAGCAATAAACGCGCAACAACTAACAATAAAAGTTAATAGTTGAAACGTACCTAAGCAACCAAACTTAGGGTCACAAGAATTAGTAAAAAATATATATGCTGCATTAATTAACGTAATTGGAAGAAAGACCCAAAAGAAAAATAATAATGTAAATATAATGGAATTTTTCACCGAACTTCCCTGAAAATATAACGCCGCAATAAGCGGTGAGTAACAGTTTGCTAAAGTATGGAGTGAAATGGAACCGAGCAAACTGTTGCGAATCCGATTTTATTGCTTTGTTATATTTTTAACACTACAATGTACGACATTACCGTACATAAGTTTGAGTATAATATGAATAGCATAAGCGTAAATCAATTTAGGGACAATTTAAAAACCTATGTGGAGCAGACTGTTAGTGATCATGAACCTATAAAAGTTACTAGGCGCGCGGGTGAGGCTTTTATTGTTATGAGTGCTGATGACTGGGAAAGGGAACAGGAAACATTGCACGTGTTACAAAACAGTAGCTTAATGAATCAAATTTCAGAGTCACTGGGCACACATGAAAGCAATAAAGGTTATAAGCCTACAAAAGAGCAATTAGATGAGATCACTAGTCTTTGAAGGAAAAACTTGGCTGACTTACGAGCAACTAAGAGAAAAAGACAATAAGCTTCATAAGGCACTGTGCAAAATTTTGAAGGAAATGTTGCGCTCAGATCCCTCTAGTGGTCTTGGAAAGCCTGAACCTTTAAAGCACAACTTGTCTGGATTCTGGTCTAAGCGAATTTCCCAAAAAGACAGGCTGATTTATAAGTTTGATGATGACTGTGTATACATTTTCGCTATAGGTGGGCATTACGACCAACACTAGAAAATATAACGCCGCAAGCAGGGGATTTTATGAGCGTTTTGCAGCGAGTAAAATTCCCACCATGATGCACTTGTTAGGTTTCGACTTTAAATAATCCATTATTTTACCATAAACCAATTATCGGATACCTCGATATAGCATTTAGACGCTGATAATTGGGGCGAACAAAATTTATCATTGTTTGGGTTACCAAAAACAAATATTCCATCCATATAATCACCTCCTTCTTGATATCTAAATGCTTTCATGACTATCCAGTTATCTTCAAATTTTCTAATCCATATTTGTGTAAGATCTTTATCACGAGAATATTTAATTATGTTTTCAAGATCAGGATTATCGACTTTTACATGTTTTGGTGTACCTCTCATCCAAGCTAATTTAACTGTTGAAGGTGATACTATTTTCTCTTCGTCTCTCCATTGAATTGAAACGTACCCTTTTTCCTCTGTAAGTTTAAAAATCTGCTCATAATGATTTTTATGTAGCTTTAAGAAATCCTTGGCTACCTGCTCATTACTTGGTTTATATGTAAAAATAAAGTATGCGAGTATTAAAACAACTAATACGAAGACTCCAATTAAAATTCTACGCATAGAAACCTAACGCCTACAATAACGGGAAAAGCAGAGCGGCAGCGAGGCTTTTTCCCAGTGAGTGAAACGAATGTTGTTTATTGTTTTGTTAGGTGCTTGGTACATGCTTAAAAGATATCTCGTCGCCAGCCATTTCAAATGCACCCAATATTTCATCCCAAAGTTGATCAAATACAAACTCCTCTGAAGCCATTTCTTCTGACTTCGATTTAAGCTCTATTTTTAAAACTTTTTCAATAACATTCCAATTGACGGTAACAGGAAGTTGAAACCGTATTTGCATACCATTAGTGATTTCATCCATACACGCATCGAGATCATCCAAAGCACATCCAGACACCAAGTAGGTTTGAGAATTCAATATAGCCACCTAACGCCCCAATAAGCCGACGAAAAGAGCGCAGCGAGTTGAGGTCGGATTAATTGGTTTGTTAAATGGCACTATTGATAGCCCACTCACGATACTTAATAACAAAATCCTTTGCTTCAGATAGAGTCTCAGGATATGGAACACTTTCATAGCCATTTGGATCCAATCTTATTTTTTGAAATAAGAACCCGTGATCTACTAAAAACTTAATTTTCTTCCATTGAGCTGTGTCAGACTTTTTAGGAGCCTTAAAATGTCGCCCTAAATTAAAGGTAACACTTTTGCAAACTGGGCATTCTGAATTTTTAGGATATTGGTTTGGCGGCATATCAAAATGACGCATGTTGGAAGTTCTACACGTCAAACACGCGAACGACATAGAATACTCAGGACCAAAGTATTTACTTTTTGGTTCAGGTAATGCTCTTGTCCCTGTTTGTCTGCGTATTTCCATTCGCGCTTGTTTATCCATAAGTCCTCATGCCATTTAACGCTTCGAATAGGCGGCGCGCGTTGTTTGCGCGTCGGCCCTAATTTGTTTGTTATATCGCTTTACAGTGTAGATTGAGCAAACTCCAATGCTTTCTGAATTTCTTTAGCCGAAAGTTTAAGTTTGAGACTTTTAGCACCATCTACTGCATCTTGAAATACATTTTGATCTGACTTATCCAAAGCTTCAAAATCCGGTTGGATGATGAATATAGATTCATACCAACCCAAGGCTTGAATCAAATCTACTTTCCGATAGTTGTGGTCAGAGAAAGCCATACCTAAATGTCTCCTAGCTTCAAAGTCACCTTTTGACACTGCATCTTTCCAGTTTTTAACTGCGAGGTTTCTATCTTGTTTTACCCCTAGGCCTTGGTAAGTTAAAAAGGTAACTGTACTAAGCGCCATGGCTTGAAATTGCTCTTCACCTTCAAATTTTAACGGCGCTTCGATAACGTAATTCCAATGAGCGGCAGCAACTTCATAAACCATATTTCTATACGCGGTTGTTCCCATATAGAATTGACACTCAATGTCTGTATATTCAAGCTCATCTAAGTACTCAATTTTGCATTTATCTGCCAATACAGTGGAACTTAAAAAGAGAAAGGGAATAGTTAGCAATCTAAGATTCAACGCAATGCTCCTTGTGCGATATAACGGCTCAAATATGAGGCGCGCGCTGTTTTGCGCGTCCCTGACATTATTTGTTTGTTATACATCATTTGCTAACCTGAAGTTAAGTGGAGCAGTGATCAAACAATTTATTGGTAACTTGGAAGTCGTTGCCTTCGGCTACCATTGTGACTGAACTATTGTTACTGAATTCGAAAACATATTTTATTGGAGAATGAGCTTTTAGTGAGCTAAGCAATTTCATAGATGATTTAGTATCCAAAAAATAATGATAAACACTTTCTGTAGAATCATCTCTTTTTGTTAGTTCCATGTCGATTGAGTCTGATATAACCGTTAGCTTAATAAGTGCAACTTGCGCTGTTTTTGTCGCTAGTGAAGGAATAACTCTAACCAGGTGCCGATGATTAGTACCATCTAAGTTTTTATTAAAAAAGAACAGAACAATAGCCGAGGCGCTAGTATCAACGATGCTACTTTCTGAGTATTCACTCTTAAGAAGAAGGCTACAGTATGAATTTCCATATTCAAAAAACCACTGTCCCAGTTTATCTTCGGCCTGAGCATAGCTAAAAACAAATAAAATTAAAAAGGTTAAGTATTTCATGATGTATAACGCCTTGCTCACCGGAAAATTGGGAGCGCAGCGAGTAATTTTTCCGCGTGCAGCAACTTGTTAGGAATTGACAGCTGCATTGAGTTTTACTTTAAAAGTATTAATTTCTGGAAAATCTTCAGGACTATAATTTCTCCGTAATGACCGCATTAGGTCATCACCATTTCTGCACCCCGCTTTTGGGGCGAGCTTATTTAATAACTCCTTCCCAGGAAGAAAATATAGGGCTGTATTTATGTCTTTAGATTCAATAACTTCAGTAATACTACTCAACTCTGCCTGTAATGATGACTCTAGAGAATCAATTCCACATTTTTCTATGGCTTTCTGTATCTCTTCTTCAGAAGCTTCCTTTAGGTTATTTAGCAGCTGTTCTTGGTCTTCAGAGTTCTTTAGTACTCTTTTAGTCAGACTAACCCCCAGGGTTATCTTTGCGTTAGCAAATACTCTTTTAGCTGCAATAGCTAACTTGTTCTCATCTAAGCTATCCAATATGAAATTTGCCACATCATCTGGATTTATATCTTTTTCTTGGGAACCAATCCTAGCGCCAATTTGAGCAATTACCTCAGGGATACATAGAAATGACTCCGCCTCATGATATGGAAGCGGTAATACAGCGTCTGTTTGTAAGTTCGACAAATATTCATGCGACCTAAAATCACAATCAACCACACCAATAAGAGATATTTTCGTAGATATTTTTCCCCACAACCCCGACTTACCTACAATGTCCGCAACATCAGAACATCCTCCGCCGGGGTAGATTTCAATAGTATTTTCACTCAAAAGCCAACGGTAAAAAATAGAATCGAATGACTTCTCATGCCCCTCAGTAACAACAACTTTATTAGTTGACAATATTCCTGGCAGCCCACCTAGAAAGGCGGTCAATTCAGTTCTTTCTATATCTTCAAAACTGTCAATCAATGTGATTTTTTCTGAGTCGTTACTCAATACGTATATGCTGTCGACATTATCGCGAAGAGAGAAATTTATGCTATGAGTAGCATATATAAATGATTTTTCTGGAAATTCATTTTCTATTAAAGTCCACAACCTTTCGGCAAGCTCAGGATGCAGATTTAATTCAGGCTCATCAGCTATTACAACTTTATGGTTCTCATCAAGCTCAATAAGATCCGCGAGAATTGAAAAAACTTGCTTCTCACCATCAGATAATTTAGATGGGCCGTATTCACTATCATTCTTTTTGGCAATTAATCTACGTGCTTCGCCATTAAAAAATAACGTTATTTGAGGGAATATCTCATTAAAGAGTTCAAACAACTTGTCAAGAGGAGGCTGTTTACGTTTTGGATAGTCACCATTCTGTCCTCCTTCAACCCACTTCTCTACATCGTCAGAGTGTTTTGACTTTAACTGGAGTCCTTTCTTTTCTAATACAACTAAAGCATCAAATACTCTATCAGCTAGAGAATTTGCTCTTTTGCCTTCGTAAGCCTGAAGAGCTGACTCCAGTCTGTCATATTGCTGTACGTTTCTGTGATCAAGCTGCAAAACGTCAGTGATCGTTATTGTTCGACCACCTTCAATATATACAGCTTTTGCTCCTGGACATATACTCGCTATTTGTCCTTTCAACTCCTGCAAAAATGTGGATTTGCCAGCTCCATTGGCACCCAGGATTACACTTACTCTACCAAAGTTGAATTCGAAGTTATTGTATCTACTTGAAACGTGCTTCATTTCTATTCTTGATTCCTAACGCTTTGCATATGGGGATTTTAGGAGCGCTTTTCCAGCGAGTAAAATTCCCATCATGATGCACTTGTTATGTGTGTTTACGAAAAATGGCATAGATTGGCCGCTTTTATGTAAGGCGCTAATTTGGTTATTGCCTGCTCATCTTTATACCAAATGATATAGGTATAATCCCATTCTTCTGTAATAACACAATCGAGATCTGGGATTACAAACTTTGAGAATTTCGATGAGTCTTTGTTCATTGCCTCGTCGTAGCTAGAGAGCGCTGAACTTATATTTCCAATAGGCGCTAATTTTTCTTTAGCACAGAAGGCTTCCTGAAGCGGATAATCCTGACTGAGTAAAAATAAGAGCCGGTTAAACCTTTGCCATTCAGTTTCAGTAACTTCGTCCAACTTGTGTAAGTTCTCCTCACCTAACCAACCACACCAAAGAGATATGAATTCCTTTTTGAAATCAGGCTTCACTTCCCAGTCTTCAAAATACTGGTGATACATCACATTCCTTGAGCACATAACGCTCCGTTAACGGGCGAGCGTAGTTTGCGAGTCCGTGCCAGCGTTGTTTGCTGGCGTATTCGTTAAACGGTTTGTTAGGCATTTATTGCTCTGACTTGACTAATGTGATGACTAACACGCCAGTAATAGACAATTGAAACTGCGGCCACTAAACCCACATCCATAAGCGAAGTCTCATCTGGTACTACTACCCCTAGAATTTCGAGTACGATATACAGGGCGACAATAGTTGGAATGAGAAATACGATCAGCTTTACTGACATAATCCAAGCTATAGACAAATATCGTTGTAAAAAGTATTTCCCATCATTTGCTCCATTTGCCTTAAAACAAATGAAAGTACCTAGCGCCACAATAAACAACTCAATTAACCAGGAATAGGTGTCAAAAGTGTTAGATGTTTCAAATGGATAGCCCCCTACTGTAAGCAAGATTACCATTGCTATTAAGTACCTAAAATCCTCAAGTTCATTTAGTTTGTTGTTATTAAGATCTTCTTTGAGAGCTGATATATTCCAAAAATACATAAATCTTCCTTAATGTTTGGTCAATGCCTAACGCCCCAAGCAGGGGATTTTATGAGCGTTGTTCAGCGAGTAAAATTCCCGTTGACTTGGCTTGTTAGCAGCCGCATAGCGTGCTGCTATTTGATTTGATTGACGACCTAACAAACTGTGATGTTTTAATTGCACAATATTTACTACTTTTTCTTTCCACTGTTTTTGCTCATTATTACTGCACCAACAAAGACGAAAAAAATAATTAAACCTGCCATAAGTGCTATATCAATTAACGTATCCATTCTCTTTCCTTACTTGGCTTGCTAACAATATTAATAGCCGGAAAAGTTCCGTGTTTAAACACGGCTTTTTTCCAGCTTTCCACATTGCTTAGTTTTATCACAGTCTCCAACTCATTGTACAGGTTAACTTTATTACCCCTTTCTAAATTGGCTACAGGGGAAACACGGAAGTTTTCCAATATCTTGCTGTTTACCGGAAGTTTTACTATAACTGTATATAAATACAGTTATAGTAAGGAAGCTTTTATGCCTAAATCAATGTTTTTGGATATGATAAAAGATGAGATGTTCAAGTTGCGTTATGCGAAACGTACTATTGAAGCTTATTTAAAATGGATAAGTAGTTATATCCATTTCCATCAGAAAAAACACCCCAATCTTATGCATAACAGTGAGGTGGAAGCCTTTCTTTCACACTTAGTGTTAGAGCTTGATGTCGCGGCAGCGACACAAAAGTCGGCATTGAATGCACTCGTTTTTCTGTATCGAGATATCATCCATCAACCTCTAAATTTTAAACTTAACTTTGTTAAAAGTACGCGCCAACAAAAACTGCCCGTTGTCTTAACAACAGATGAAATGCGTAGATTATTGGCAGTGATAAATGTTCAACAGAAACTAGCCGTTTCCATTTTATATGCGAGCGGATTGCGTTTAATGGAATGTATCAGATTGAGAGTCCAAGATATCGATTTTGACTTTAAATCTATTCGAATTTGGGATGGTAAAGGAGGTAAACATCGGGTGGTCACACTGGCTGATGAGCTTGTCCCTTCTCTTCGCCAACAGATTGTTGTAGTAAAACAATATTTGGATGCAGATTTGTCAAACCCCGAATACAGCGGTGTTTATTTGCCTCATCGTCTCAGGCTAAAATATAAAAAGGCCAATCGATCACTACAATGGCAATACCTGTTTGCTTCTCGGCAATTGTCGAAAGATCCTGAGGACCAATCTTTAAGACGTCATCATATTGATGAATCGACTGTGCAAAAAGCGATACGTTTAGCAGCGAAAAAGGCTCTTATAGAAAAACACGTCACCCCACACACCCTACGACACTCATTCGCCACCCACTTACTGCAATCAGGCGCCGACATCCGAACAGTACAAGACCAACTAGGCCATGCCGATTTACGCACTACACAAATCTACACCCACATTTTACAGCGTGGTGGAAACTCAGTAGTGAGTCCTCTTTCTAGGTTGTGAGCTCGGCTTCTAACCTATCACTCCATCCACAATAGGTTCAAAGGCAGTCAGACTATCCATCAATGTTGCATTACCCAAACCGTTTTGTGGGAACAAACTGCTAAAGTTGCCTTGCTCTCCATGTAGCGCCATATAATTTAGAATCACGGTTTCTACTAGTAAGTTAACGTTGTTTGCGGCAGGCGTGGCAGCGGTTTCCACTGAGGCGTCGCTGCGCATGTAGCCAATTTGTTGGTGTTGGGCTTGCGCATCGGCTGTTGCTCCGATTAATTGTGGTGTGCCGCCAGGGTTGTAGACTAAAAAGAAAGATGCGGCGGTAGAGGAATTATCACCTGTCCAGACACCTTTGCCGCGGCCATTGACCGAATCGTCTATCATGCCATTACTGGCTACCGAGCCGTCACTGCACACATACATCATCAGCGGCACGCCTACTCGGGCTGCATATTCCAAGCAGGCTCCCATACAGCGGCCTGCTCGTAAATCTCTTACTTCGCCTGTTGACCTGTCTCCGGTATGGTAATCAAAGCCCCCCATAGTGATAGTGCCAGCCCCGGCAAAACCGTTGATGACTAGTTTCATGGTAGAGGCGGTTTTTCTAAATTCGCCGTCGCTGTCGAATTCTTCTTGAGTAAAAATGCCGTTTTCGCCCACTATGTTTGAATCAAGTTCAGGGTTTAAAGAAGATGGATCGCCAAACCTGTCGGTGATATCGGCACTTTTAACGTATCCACAATTGACTAGATCTTTTAGCACTTCGTCTGTAGTGATTTGGGTATTCACCTTACCCAATTTCATGGCACTAATTCGTTGAATCGATTCCATTACCGCGACTGAGTCTTGCTGGCTTAATAAACCCACTAAATCACCAGTGTCTACCAAACCTGTTACATCAGAGGGTCTGTCGATTTTGGTGGGGCGCTTGGATGCGTCAATCATGGCTGCAGGTGACATTGAGTTACCACCTGAGTCTGAATTGCGGGATCCTATTAGGGTTAATAAGGAGCCATCCGAGCCTACTTTGTTGATGCCATACATAGGGTTATGAGGGTTATTGCCGGTATCATTTTCCGAGCGAGCGGGGATAACCGCACCGTTAACATTGGCACGATTGGTCACACTTAATTTGTCTTGAATGCCACGTAAAAAAGCACTATCTGAGTGAAACGCTAACCCTAATTCGTTATTGATAAAATCACTCAGACCAGTATCGGGATTAGCAATAGAGGGTACAGTATCACCAGGTAAACCCAGTTTGCTGTAACCCGCCGTACTCAGAAAATCTAATTGTCCTCCACGGCCACCTACTAATACATTGGAGCCAGAAATATTGGCACCGCCGGCTAAATCAAACACAATAAATGGGATTTTTCCGGCGCCTTGGGTGGCAATGCCGCAACTACTTTTTAACGCTTCTAAATCCGCTGACAAGGTGGCATGAGCCTTCCCCGGATTGGCAAATAAACTGAATACTGAGCCGCTGAGTGCTGTGCCCATACCCGCCATAAAACCCTGTGCGATAAAATCCCGGCGAGTCACTGGTTTGGCATGGCAGGCATGATAAAGAGGGTCGTTCAAGCCAATTGGATTTTTGTTTTTCATTTGTTACCTCTTTCACTGCAAAAATTTTTCACCACAGAGATCACTGAGAACACCGGGTGCCGCGCACAGAGCTAAAGAAGGTAATAACCGAATCTTTTCTCTGTGCACGAAGCACTCTATGTTCTCTGTGGTTTAGCATATCTTTTACTCAATACTTATTGCATGGTTATCGCAGCGCTGCCTAGGGCGCCTGCGCATACCGCTTTGACGACCGTTTTTGTATAATTCGCATCACATACTTTGCCGCCACTGCAATCCGTTAGGCGCGTAATTAAGTTGTTTAATTCATTGGTAACATCATTGTTATTGGGCTGGTCGCTAAGATCATTTCCTAACATTTTGCTCGCTAACGGCGTTAATACTAGGCTTCTGCCTTGTGTCGAAAACGCCGTTGAGGCATTTTGATTAAAATTAAAGCCACTAAAATAATTGTCTCTAAGGCTTGGCGTTTCCACTAACTGATCGCAATATTTTATGGCCAATTGGGTGACGGCCATTTGATTAGAAGCTAAAAAGCTGTCCATATTAGTGACCGATGGCAGTTGTTGTTTTAGCTGTTCAAAAGAGGCTTTTACAGCGGTATTACTCATAGGAACACTTGTTACTGCCGACATGCTGGCATTGATTTCGGCAAAGTTACGAATACCGATTTGGGCTTGCGCCGCTAAATCTATGCCGGTTGCAGGGGCTGGGGGATCGGCTTCAATAACCACATTGGTTTGTTCGGCCAATACTTCAAAAGTAAGGAAAAATTCATCTGACCCCGCTCCTTTCTCAATAGGTATAATAGTGCCTAACCTCGATAAAACTTGCCCTTGATTTGCAACATAATCGTTTTGGGTCAGCATAATATCGAGGTTTTGAAACACTTGACCCACATTCGCTTCACGACCATTAATACCAATCCGCATACCTTGTAGTGGTATCTCTGGAATACTGGGATTGGCCTCTAAGCTGTAAAAAAATGGTTCGCTAAATAAGTAACTGTAGCTATCAAATTGACTGACTTCGAACACTACGTAACTTTGGGTGATTTTGGTGATTTCACTCACGTCGAACAACAACAAGAACTTTTGGCCAATGCCCACATCAAAGTTTTGCGCCACTTGCTCAGCACTTAATATACGGTTGTGGATAGCGACCATTCTAATAGAGCCTGCCCAAGGGATGTCTCCTGATACTTCATTGCCTAAAACAAAGGCGTAACTGTCGTTCCAGTCGGCAAAATTACCTACTTCTGTGGAATCAGCATCGCCGGTAAATCGGCCATTTACAAATATTTGTCTGCCATTTACCGAGTCATAATTGACCACTACATGTTGTAAACTGGCTTGCAATACTTCTGCAGCATCGGCAGTAGAAAGCGCTGGTTGCCCATTTAAATTGGTTTTGTCGGTACGTAGTAGAAAGTCATAGTTATAGAGAGTTTGGCCTAAGGTAAAATTACGAGTGTCCGCTCCGCCCGAATAACTGATGATTCTGGCGGGACCCTCTTGAGTAACATTAGCGGGCACTACCCATGCTTCAATGGCAAATTCGCCTGTTGCGGTGATCAACTTGTGTAACTTTTTGCTGCTAGTGGTTGAACCTTGCGCTTTGCCGTTGGTTAACTGGATGCCCCAACCACCAATCCAGCTCGCATCGCCATTTAGGGTGAGGTCGATTGCAGGCTCTACTCCGCTGGTATCAAATGCAGTTGTGCCAGAGCCTGTTTTAAATTCCCACTTGGCTATGAGATCATTTTCAAAACGTCCGCCACCTGTGGCCAGTGTGCCATCAAACAGAGTTAATGCTTTGCTATTGATGAGTGCAGGGTCTAATTCAGTTAATTCAATGCCATCGGCCATATTTTGAATCGCGCTGATGAGATCATTGGCATTGCTACTGCAATCACTCCAACAATTGTGGAATCCGTCTCGTACTCTTTCCACAAAGCGAGAATTGGCCGGTGTGTCCAGTGAAATTCTCGCTTTTGATGCTTCATAGGCTTCGTCAATATCACTTGATGCAAAATACGGTGAAATAGGAATGGTGGCAGCACCAGTATGGCAATTGGCGCAGTAGGTTTCTAATAGCGGATACACAGTATCAGCAAAAAGTTGCGAATCAGCCGGAAAGTTTTTATTGGCTCCTGGATCTTTTGCAACAGGTGCCACTAGTTGTATTTCATTAGCAGCACTTTCTGTGTCCGCCCAGTTTGTGATCCAAGTTTCTATGATATCGGCGCAGGCGGCGTCGCTGCTTAACCAACAGTAATGTCCAGCGGCCACTTCTGTCACCAAAGCAGAGTCTTCTGGTGAGGTGAAATTCACTAGTTGAATTGCAGCGTCGTAAGCCAGGTTAATATCATCATTACGCACAAAAGCAGGTGACTGATTATCCTGTACATGGCACGCGCCACAGCGTTGTTGTGAACTAATATTGTCCCACAATTCCAATTTAAATTGGGTTACGTCAGGTGTCGCTGCAACAGGGCCCGAATAAGTAATAGGAGTGTTTTCTTGAGGTGGGGGCGCTGGTGTTTGTGTCACCTCAACCGAACTGCCTCCGCAGGCAGTCAATAACCAAGCTGAAAATACAAAGCCTAAACGAGAGAAAACCTTGTTGAGTTGTGTTGTGTTACAAGAGCTCATGTAAGCCATAGTGATTATTCCCCTTTGCAATAGTCAGCGGAATCGGCGAACACTTGTTTGATGTTGTAACCCGTGCTGGTGAATGTATTCGTTATACTGCTAATTTGCGCTCTATCTGCAGCGTCTTGTGGCGAGCGTAAACAAATGTTTTTGAACACTTTGGTGACTTGGCAAGTGGCAAATTGTTGACTGTTGGCGAGCTCTTGCCCCATAGATTTAGCTCCACTACCGCTAGCTGGCAAAGATTCATCCCAACCGAGGTTTTTATTAAGACCTTGTCGCCAATAGTTATTCCAGTCGTCATTGTTGGTGATAAAACCATAGGGAAAGTTGTTGCCATTAATATGGTATTTACCTTGTACTCGGGTACCGGTATCTGCATCTATTTGACCCGATTGATTGTATTGTAATGCGCCTTGTTCTCCATCTGGATCATTTTCAATATTGTATTCGTAATTATAATAAGCAAATGCCTGCGCTAAGGGATCCATACCCGAGTGACAGCCCACACAAGAATTATTGAATATACGGCTATCGCCTCCCGGACTGCGACTGACATCTTGACGAATACGGTCAGGGCTGCGACTGGTATCTTTTACACCTTCCAAATCAGTGCACAGGTGGTTAATTAAGGTAAAACGAAACATGGCGCGATTGGTACCGTCTTTAAAAAAAGATTTAGCGGCAGCACGTGTGGTCATTATGCCGGCAGTGGCTGCTGCAGGTATACCCATCACTGATGATTGGGTGGTGCCTTGTAAAACGTCTTTTAAATCTGCGCTTTGGTCGTCTAACGCCTGATAATGGGCGTTGTTAGTAGTGGAGTAGGCAGGCACACCAGCAGTTGCGTTTGCGATATATAAAATGTCACCACTGAGTATCTGCCTAAAATCAATTTCATCTCGGGTGATGCCGATTATAGTTGCGGTATAGTCATTTAAAGGAGCAAATACATCTGCGTCTTCGTTGGTCCAAGGGGTGATCCAGTTTTTTAGAGTCACTGAATAAAAAGCGGCGTCTTGCATCGCAATATCGGCTGCCTCGCTAACAAGTCCTTCACTAATAAGACTTTCCATTTGATCTAATACTTGGCTACTGGGTGGCACGCCTGTGAGTCGATCATGAATACGCTTAGCTTGTTCTCTTGGTCCTGCGTAGCTATGGGAAACACTGCTTAAAGCGGCGACAACTATGGCCAAACTGAACGCATATTTACTTCTGCCAATTTGTGCGACTAACTGTTTCAAATTGGAACTCCTCTTAGCGCCAGTAACGACTTGTTTGGCTTATGTTTTAGTCAATAAATCCATTTCTGACAATACCGCTGATACAAGTTAGGTTTGGTAATTCATACCTAACAAGGTGGTTTAGTTGAATATGCGAATTTTGCAGCAATAAAATAGCCCAAAAGTGAGCTGATATTCTCTACACGGCTGCAGAGCACGAATTACGCCATCTAGTTCAATGCTTTGAATTTCATAGAGTTTATAGGAAGTAATAGTAATAAAAAGTTGGATAGCTCGACTAAAGTGTTACTTATAACCGTCTTTTTTTTAAATTTTAAAGGTGTACTTTTGTCAGAACAACCTCCTGATTAAATGATAATTTATTATTTATCAATATGTTAGGTGTTGTTTGGATGTGGGCTTTTGGTGTCGTTAATTGCATACATTTATGCATGCATTCATTATTACTAAAATTAATCTAAATAGAGACTAGACTAAAATAGCATGACTTCCGTGGGGTTAGGGTTAAGGTATTGAATGACATTCCTAATGATAAAATCATAAATTGTCGCCCAAAGCCGTTAATGCAAGTATCTATGGCCTATTAATAGGCAAAAGGTAGCTGCCTGTAGACAGTTTTTGGCTACATCAGAAGCTGATATTCTATTAGCGAATTATTAACCATAGCGAAAATACCTTGAACCACAGGTCATTATCATTACATAGACATTTAAGCCTGACACGGGCAGTTATTGTTTTGCTTGGTGTTCAGCTTGTGGGCTGTGGTGGTGATCAAATATTGACCGCTGAGCAAGAGCCTGATCCTGTGGTGGTAGATGTCCCTATTGCCTATATCAAACGACCCGCACCTTTAGATGACGATTTACAGTTAGTTGCGCAAGATTTGCGAGCCCCTAATGACTTCTTACCCGGTGCTCAACTATTCATCAAACCAAGAGCTTCCGTCAGCGCTATTGCAACAAACATTAGCGACCGCGCATTTTTTTCTGAACAAGAAATATTAGCAGCAACAGAAACCTCCCCATTAGCAGGGTACGATATAAAGGATTTATGTGTGTCTTATGATGGCACTCGTTTGTTGTTTGCTATGCGCGCACCAGAAATTGAAGATGCTGATGAGGATGAACAACCAAGTTGGAATATTTGGCAGTTTGACCTGACAACCGATTCTTTGAACCGAGTAATCCCATCTGACTTAGATGCTGAATTTGGCCAAGATACTGCACCTACTTATTTGCCGGATGGCCGTATTGTATTTAGTTCTACTCGGCAACAGTCTAATCAAGCTCTTTTATTAGACGAAGGCAAACCCCAGTATCAAGGGCTAGATGAAAACCGCAGTCAAATTGCCTCTGTGTTACATGTTATGGATGCGGATGGCAGCAACATTCAGCAAATATCCTTTAATCAGAGTCATGATCTAGATCCTATGGTACTCAGTTCAGGCAAAATTCTATTTAGCCGCTGGGACAATATGGCAAACAACAATAGCATCAGTATTTATCAAATGAATGCTGACGGCAGTGGCTTAGAAATTGTGTATGGTCATCATAGTCATAGCAGTGAGCTCACTGATGAAGAATTACAATTTACTCAGTTAAGTGAACAGCCAAGTGGAGAATTACTAGCAGCACTTAGACCTTTTGATAGCGCTGCGTGGGGAGGGGAATACGTCAATATTGATATCCATAATTATATTGATAACACCATGGCAATTGCTGCACAAAGTGGATTAAGTGGACCTGCTCAAGAGTCAGCCATATTTGATAATGTTGTCATCGACGGCAGTATTTCACCTGGCGGTGTGTTCGCTTCGGTGTATCCACTTTGGGATGGTAGTCAAAGAATGCTGTTTAGCTGGAGCCAATGCCGAGTCTACGATCCTGAGCAAGTTTTGAATGAGGGAGATGTGCCTACTATTCTGCCTTGTGATGCTGAATTAATCACTCACCCACAAATTCAAGCCGCACCTATGTTATTCGGGTTGTGGATGTTTGATCCAATAGAAAACACCCAGTTAGTCATCAACGTGCCTGAAGAAGGTCAGTTTTATACTGAAGTGGTGGCTATGCAAGGCCGCGCCTTCCCTGCCGATCCACAACAGCCGGCAGACTTTAACCAAGATCTCGCTAACGAAGACTTAGGGCGAGTACATATAAAAAGTGTCTATGACTTTGCAGGTGTTGATGTGACAGAGCAAGGCATTGCAGTAATGGCTGATCCCACTCAAACTCCTGTCATAGATAGACCGGCGCGATTTTTACGCGTCGTCAAAGCGGTATCTATTCCCAGTAGAGAAGTACGGGACTTCGACAACGCTGCCTTTGGCCGTAGCCGCAATCAATTGATGCGGGAAATTATTGGTTATGTGCCTGTCGAGCCTGATGGTTCAGTATTATTTGATGTGCCTGCCAATGTGCCTTTAGCTTTTAGTGTGCTTGATGAAAACGGTAAACGTGTTAGCGAAAGGCATCAAAATTGGTTGCAGTTTGCCCCGGGTGAAGTACGCACCTGTAATGGTTGTCATAGCGCAGGTAACACATCCCCTCACGGCCGAGCAGATGCTGAAGTTGATAGTATTAACTTAGGCGCAACTACTACAGGTAGCCCGTTTCCCAACACCAACCCTGCATTATTTGCTGATCTAGGCGATACCATGGCACAAACATCAGGCAGAATTAATGGTATCTACTATCCTTCAGCAGATATCATTTTCGAAGATATTTGGAGCGATCCTGAGTTGCAAACCCCAGCAAGCAGTTTTGCTTATCGTTATGCCGATTTACAATCTTCTTTACCTATTACAGCCGCTTGTGCCCTTAATTGGACAAGATTGTGCCGTATTCAAATTCATTTTCCAGAGCATGTTCAACCTATATTGTCATTGGACCGAAAAGAGTTTGCAGAAGACGGCATAACATTACTCGAAGACCATAGTTGTTTAAGTTGCCATACGCCTGAAGGTGATGATGGTTTGACACAAATACCTGCAGCCCAATTAGACTTACGCGCCACACCATCTACAGATAACCCTGACTATTTTACGAGTTATCGGGAGTTGATGTTTACTGATAATGAACAAGAATTAGTTGCAGGGGTGTTGCTAGACCGCTTAGTGATAGTGACTGATGAAAATGGCAATACTGTGTTCGAACTTGATGAAGAGGGCGAATTAATATTGGACGCTGAAGGCAATGGAATTCCAGTGACTGAAACAGTCGCAGTGCGAAATAGTATGTCTGTAAATGGCGCCCGATCAAGTAGCCGATTCTTCAGTCCTTTTAATGCGGGGGGGTCACATTATGGGTGGTTATCGCCTGCCGAGCTAAAACTCTTATCTGAATGGTTAGATATTGGTGCTCAGTATTACAATAATCCTTTTTCGGCGCCGCTTAACTGATGTTATTTAGCAGCAAGCAGAGGGTTTATCATTTCATAAAACAGGCACCCATTATTTGCTGGATTTTGGTATTGATAACAAGCCAGGTTTTAGCTGATGAAAACATACAAGTGCAGATTGTAGAGCCTTATATTGAACTACATTCAGGACCCGCTGGTGGGTTTCCTGTTATTCATGTAGCGGCAAAAAATGAATGGATTACCGTGCTAAAGCGTCGTACTAATTGGTTTAAAGTCGAAACCAATAAAGGTGTGCAAGGGTGGATCAAACAAGAAGCACTGCACCTGACTCAAAGCAGTAGCGGTGAGTCTGTAAGGCTGGCAGATGGCTCATTTGAGTTATTTTCTGAGCGTGATTTTGAATTTGGGGCGTTAGGTGGATCCTTTGAAGGTGTGCCTGCAATGACAGTATTTGCTGATTGGGTGGCAACTGAAAATCTAATAGCAGGTATAACTGTGACCCAAGCCTTAGGGGATTTATCTGAAAATCAGTTGTTTTTAATACGCTTACAGCACACCACTTTTCCAGATTGGCGCTTGTCGCCTTATGTCACTTTAGGTGCAGGGAAAATTCGCACCACACCTAGAGCTAATCTAGTACAAAGTGGTGATGAAACCCGTACCAGTGATTTATTGGCTGCAGGATTAGGGCTGCGTTATTACATGGCGCAAAATTTTATACTAAAGCTTGAATATCAACACCTTCAGGCTTTAACCGACATAGATGAAAACGAGGATTTAGAACAATGGAAATTGGGATTCGCAGTTTTTTTCTAGCACTGCTGAGCACAGTAATCAGTTTATCTTCGTTTGCACAACAAGAAACGCAGCAAAGTGTTATCGAGCCTAGTGTTGAACGCAGAGACATCAACGAAGCGAATATAGATTCTGAAAATTTTGAGTTTGGTCTGTTAGTAGGAGTGATCAGTGTAGAAGATTTTTCATCGAGTATGGTTGTGGGCGCGCGAGCTGCTTATCACATCAATGAAGATTTTTTTGTTGAAGCCACTTATGGGCAGGCAGAAGCGGGACAAACCAGTTTTGAAGTACTCAGTGGTGGCGCTCCGTTTTTAACTGAAGAAGAGCGAGATTACCGTTATTACAACGTGTCTTTAGGTTACAACCTCAATGGTGAAACCTTCTTCAGCGACCGATGGGTGTTTAATTCTGCTACCTATTTCACCTTAGGTGCCGGTAGCACTGAGTTTGGCGGCGACGAACGCTTTACCTTGAGCTTAGGAGCCGGTTACCGATTGTTACTGACTGATTATTTTGCGTTACATATAAATATGAAAGATCACCTATTTAACTCAGAGTTAATTGGTGAAGAGAAAACCACCCATAATATTGAATATGGCCTAGGTGCCACTTTCTTTTTTTAAACAGTTATTTACTTATTAAGAGATTTATTTATGCCGTTATCTGTTAAAAAAACTCGTCCCGCTACTGGTGCTAAAACATCGGGATATGTGGGGATAGTAATGCTCTATTTTGGCTTTTTGTTTGTCTCTTTTAATCTCTTTGCCGCAGCTAATAAAGGCCCTGCACCAGACTTTACTTTGGCGAGTAAGCATGACGGTAATGTGCGTTTGCAAGAACAACTCGGCAATGTGGTTTTAATTAACTTTTGGGCCTCTTGGTGTGCGCCATGCCGTGAAGAATTACCCTATTTAGAAGCCTTGCAACAGCAATATGCCGATTTGGGTTTTACCATTTTGGCGGTCAATGTAGATGAAGAGCCGTCCAAAGCGGATAGTTTGCTAAAGGATATTGCGGTGACTTTTCCGGTGTTATTTGATGCCAACGACCAAGTAAGCAAGTTATATGATGTACAGGCTATGCCCACTACTGTGATAGTTGACCGCGACGGTAATCAGCGCTTATTGCACCAAGGTTATAAAAGTGGCGATGAAATTAAATACCAACAAGCTGTTAAAGCGTTACTTCGGGAGTAAGCAGTGAAGTCAATGAATTACAATAAAATGCGCTGCTTATTGACTGTTGTAGTTTTAGGCTTGGCGAGTGGTTGCAGCAGCACTTTTGAACCTTGGGTAAAACCTTATGAGCGTGACAACTTAGCCGACCCAATTATGAGTATGAATCGTAATCCTGTGTCTATGTCATATACCCAACATGTGTATCAAGCACGTGAAGGTGCAAGAGGCGCTGAAGGTGGCGCTGGGGGCGGTTGTGGCTGTAATTAGGCAAAAAATGAAGAGTCCTCATGGTACAGTGCGAAAATTGATGCTTCGATTAGTTGTTGCCTGCCTGATCCTTGGAGTGTTTGTTTGGCAGGCTAATGGGGCGGTGTTGCCACAAGACCGTTCTGATGCGATGTATCACTCCTACCAAGGTGGTGGCATCTCAATTGATGGCCCTTCAATCTTATTGCGAAAAAAAATCGGAAACCAGGTTTCTGTATCGGCAAATTATTATGTTGATACCATTTCTGGCGCATCTATAGATGTATTAGCAACGGCCAGTCCTTATTCAGAAGAACGCACAGAAAATAGTGTGGGTGTTGATTTCCTTCACAATAAAACCTTAATGAGCCTGAACTACACTACTAGTTCTGAAAACGACTTTGAAGCAGAGTCGATACATTTTGGTGTGAGTCAGGACTTTTTTGGCGACCTCACCACTTTAACTTTAGGTTATTCCAAAGGTAATGATGAAGTGGGCAAAACCGGTGATGACAGTTTTTTAGAATTAGCTGAACGACAAAATTATCAATTGGGGATCACTCAGGTCATAACTAAAAATATGATACTTGGCTTGAGCGTAGAGAACATCTCTGATCAAGGCTATTTGAATAACCCTTATCGGTCGGTACGATTTTTAGATGCAACTAGTGCCCGTGGTTATAGTTTTGAAACCGAGGTGTACCCTAACACCCGCAGAAGTAATGCCGCCGCTGTGACGGCTAATTATTACCTGCCATATCGGGCGTCTATTTACGGTGAAGCAAAAGTGTTTTCCGATTCGTGGGGCATTCAAGCTAATACCTATAAATTAGGTTATATCCATACGTTTGGTGAAGACTGGATTGTGGAGTTAAGGGCCCGACATTACCAGCAAGACAAGGCCGACTTTTATCAGGATTTATATAACCGCAGTGCTGAATTTAATTTCCGTGCTCGGGATAAAGAAATGAGTACCTTTAATAACTTGTCTTTAGGTCTGAGTGTGACCTATGAATTTCAGTTTTCTGCCACTAATTTTTTCAAGAAAAGCACTGTTAACTTAGATTTTGATCATGTGAATTTTGACTATGACGACTTTAGGAATGTGCTAGTTGTTGACACTGCGGTGGGGGAAGAACCTTTTTATGAATTTTCGGCCAATATCACACGTTTGTACCTGTCCATTTTTTATTAGCGCTATTGATTTAACAAGGCCTACAGGAAGTCTACTACTATGAGATTTTATTCAGAAAAAGCATCAAAGTTAACTATGGCTCAATGGCCTATGTTTTTACTTGTTGGCCTTATCTTAAGCATCAGTTTTAACCTAAGTGCTCAACAAAGTACGCAGACAGAAAACAACACTGTAGCTGAACAATTACAACAACTACGAAAAGAAGTGGTTTCGTTAAACCGAGACCTGTTTGTGCTAGAAGAAGATTTACTGTTTCCATCAAGCACTCAAGTTGTGGTGTATCTCTCTATGGATGTAGGCACTTACTTTAATTTAGATGCAGTTGAGTTGCAGATTGACGACAAAGTCGTGACTTATCATCTGTATACCGAAAAACAAGTGCAAGCTTTGTTTAAAGGTGGGGTGCAAAAATTACATATGGATAATCTGGCGCAAGGAGAACATCAACTGAGTGCATTTTTTATTGGTAAAGGGCCACAAAATAGAGAGTACAAACGAGCCACCAGTCTCAGTTTTACAAAAACCGCTGATGCCAAATCCTTGGAAATAAGCATTATTGATTCTAGCGTTAAACAACAGCCTATTTTTGAGGCGGCTGAACTTTAATATGTTGAAGTGCATCAATGCCTTAACTTGTTGCTTTGTATTGCTGGTAAACACCCAGGTGAATGCCCAACAAGTCTCTGAGCCTAATTCTGTGCAGTTACAAAAAGCGTATCAGCAGGTTCTGTATGAATACTATCAGGGAAATTTTGCTTTAGCCTTGACCCAAATGGCGATTTTGGAACAAAAATTTCCCAATGGTTTGACCCAGATCCCAGATTTTTTGAGTGCAAACTCAGTCGAACCTGAACTGCTTAAAGGCGGAATGAGTTTAGCTTATGGATTAGACAATCAAGCTTCTGAGATTTTTTTACGCTTGTTGAAAAACAATACTGCACCAGAAGTGACGGCTTATGCTTGGTTATTACTGGGTAAAACCTATTATCAGAAGCGCCAGTTTGAGGATGCAGCCAACGCCTTTCAGAAAATTTCTGCAGACGATGCCGCTGAATATTTTGACCTGCCTATTCGCGACAACTGGTTATATATGCAGTCGCAACTCCATGGTTTTTTATTGACTCAAGCTCCATCAGGAACCGACATCCAATGGTTAGAACAATTATCAGAGAATTCAATTTATCGCCATTATGTGCAATACAATCAAGCCTTAGCTTTATTGCAACAAGGAGAAAACCAGCAAGCCATTAGTCGTTTATCTACTTTAGCAAAAAACGACAAAGGCTTTGTGCGCCGCTGGATGGGCTGGGCGGATCCAATATTTAATGATAACGATGAACAGAGTATTACCGATGAACGCGATGCTATTAGAGATCGAGCAAACCTCACACTTGGCTATACTCTGTTGCAAAACGATGCACCTCACGAGGCCTTTAGAGTATTTGAAAATATTCGTACCTATGGCTTAGACGCAGAGGCTGCAATACTGGGGTATGGCTGGGCAGCAGCTAAAAAGGATGAGTTACAAACCGCTTTGGCTGTCTGGCAACGACTGATTTTAATGCCGCTAAATAATGAGTACACCTTAGAAGCCTATTTAGCCAGTGCTTACGCCTATGAAAAGGCTTTTGCGCCGAGGCAATCCTTACAAGTATTGCAGTTAGGTATGGCGCGTTTTGAGCAGGCTTTAACTGACCTAACGCAAGCTGAGCAACAGGTTAATCAGCGTCAATTTATATTAGATTTACTGCCCAATACAAAAACCTATCTTGATCCCGGGGAAGGCGTGAACCTAGCCTCCGAGGATAATCAGCAGTCTTTTAATAACAGTGGGCTATTTAGCAGTGTCACAGTCAGCAGTGAGTTTAGGGCTGGGCTGTCGGCCTTGCAGCAAAACCGAGACATACAACAGCAATTGCAAAATTGGCAACAACGTATGCAGCACTATCATTTGATGCTAGATGAAAGGCAAGCAGAGCGAATCAATCGCGCTAAACATATTTTGCAAAATCGCACTTTGGAACAATTGGCAGAATTACAAACCCAGCGTGAGGGGCTAGCCAAGGTGGTTGCAACAGCCCAACAACAGCGTGACGGACAAGTGTTTATGCCGCTGCAAAGTCAACAATGGGTGAGCAGAGTGGCACGAGCTGAAAAAAGTCTAGAGAGTATTTCTCGGCTCAAACAACAGCTAGGTCAAGCACCATTAGCTGAGAGTTATCAACAACGTTTAAAACGGGTATCGGGGCGCTTGATTTGGCAAGCAAGCGAAGCCTATGCTGCTAATCAATGGCAAGCGCAGAAAGCCTTGAATCAACTTGATAATGCAATCATTGAAACCCAGCAGCGACAGCAACAATTATTAGCACAATTGGCGGTGCAGCCAGATTTTGCTGAACAAAGACTTAGAGTCAGCAACTTGGCGCAGCGGATTAATACTGAAATCGCTAAAAGTAAAGATCTACAAGATGCACTGATTAGTCAGTTGTCTGACATCTTTAATGCGTCTATCCAAGAGCAAAAACAAAAGGTGACACACTATATTTTGCAAGGGCAATTAGCCATGGTGAGGTTGAGTGATCAAGCTTTGCAAAAAGACAATAACAGTACAGAAAAACCAGATGATGAACCGCAAATCGAGGGAGGCCAGTTATGAGAACAGGTCTTAGTCTTTATTGCCTGATAGTTCTGGTGTTGCTTTTGTCTGGTTGTGGCATGTTTTCTGGTGAGTCGGTCCCAAAAGCTCAACAATCGATCAGTAAACCCACACTTGGAGACCTCTATTTTGAGCCACTACCGCTTGATCATACGCCTCTAGAGCAGCCTGAAACCATTACTATGCGTGATGCATACAAAACCTTGCTTGAAATGGTTGGTGATCCTGATACTAAACAAATCGTTCAGTATAGGTTGGCTGATTTAGAAGTCTTGTTAGCAGAGCAAAAACAAGAAAATGGACTACCAATAGAATCGCCACTCAATAGTGCTAACCAGCCTGAACAAAATCCGCAAAAGTTATTTGATTTAGCCATAGCACAATATCAACAGCTGTTACTGGATCACCCGCAAAACCCAGACAATGTAGAAGTACTCTACCAACTTGCTAAAGCTTACGAACAGCAAGGGCAAATGCAGGCTAGCTTTGATACCTTGCAGCGCTTGTTACAGCAATTTCCAGACAATGACTACTTAGCAGAAATCCATTTTAGAATAGGTGAACTAGAGTTCAATCAAGACAATTATGCCCAAGCTATTAGTGCCTATAGCAAGGTATTGCTCCAAGGTGAACAAAATCCTTATTACGGTACTGCGGCCTATATGTTGGGTTGGAGTTATTTTAAAAATGAACAACAAGGGGAAGCGTTAAAAGCCTTTACTACCTTGCTTGATCATAAACTACCTAATGACATAGTTGCTCAATCTATGCTGTCTCAAGTCGACAGCCAAGGGCAAATTGAGCAGTTACCTGTAGGTGAAAAACGTTTGGTCACAGATACAATCCGTATCATGAGTTTATTGTTTTCTTATCAAGACAGCCAGCTTGCCTATCAAAGTAACCAAGAGGCCAATCCTGCTCAAAGTATCGCTGCGCATTTCGCTCAGGTTAACAGTAGGCACTATGAATATGTGTTATACGACGCATTGGCGCAGAACTATCTAAATCAAGACAGATATCATGACAGTGCTAAAGCCTACCAAGCTTTTACTGAGCGCCATGGGGAGCATTTTCAGGCGCCCATTTTTGCAGTGAAGCAAATTGACGCTTACATTTTGGGGAAATTCCCTACCTTGGTGTTACCTGCTAAACAACATTTTGTGACCCGTTATGGTATTGCGGGCCAGTATTGGCCTAATTGGCCCATAGTGTTGCAAGAGCAAGTTGCCCCTTTTTTGAAAGAGTATCTACAAGAACTTGCACAATATGAGCATAGTCTTGGACAGATGTTAGCCAGCGCGAGTCAAATCGCCACTCCTACTCCTAATACGTTAGACAAAGATACTGCTACCCCTGAAGAGCTAAAAACACAAGCCACGCAAGCGTTTTTGTTGGCTTCAAAGTGGTATCAGCAATTTATTTTGACTTTTCCTAAAGATCCCCAGGCTCCTGAAGCAACTTATAGTTTGGGGGAATCCTTATTTGAAGCGCAACAATACTCTGACTCTATCAAAGCATTCGAGGACTATGCTTATCAACATTTACAGCCTAATACCCATATCACCGCTATGCATCCCAAAGCGGCAGAAGCGGCTTATGCTGCGATTTTGGCTTACCAAAAAATTCAATTAGATACTGAACTCAAACAAGACAATGGGCTAGATAACAGCTGGTTGGATAAACAACTTATTGCGCAAGAAAATTTTGTGGCTACTTTTGCTGATGACCCAAGGGCCAGCGATATTCTGTATAGCAGCATGCAACAGTTATTTACCTTAAAACGTTATGACGCAGCCATGATATCCGCACAGACATTGTTGGTTTGGCAACCTAAGGTTGATGCTGACAAAACATTAGCCAGTTATTTAGTCATAGGGCACAGTCAATTTGCCTTACAGCAATATTCACTTAGCGAAAGCACCTACGAAAAAATTACACAATTATTGCCCGTTAATGATCCTCGCCGCCTTGATATACGGGATCGACTCGCGGCGAGTATTTACAAACAAGGCGAGCTGAATGTTAAAAACAACTATTTACCCCTAGCGGTGAATGATTTTTTAAGGGTGTTGGCGAAAACACCAGAGTCGGCTATTCGTGTTAACGCCCAATATGATGCGGCAACCTATCTATTGCAGATGCAAGAATGGCAACAGGGTATCGAATTATTTGTAGATTTTAGACGACGTTTTCCAACCAACACACTCACCGAAAACATCCAACAACAATTGATATTGGCCTACCAGCAAAATGAAAACTGGCAACTAGCTGCTGATGAATTGTTGCTGTTACACCAAGCCAATCCTGAATCTGAAGAGGCAAGGCAAGCTTTGTATGTCGCGGCGCAGTATTTGCACAAAATAGGTAACAGGGGTCAGGCATTAGATGCTTATCGCACCTATGCTCATAGCTATGCCACACCTTTTGCTGAAGCTAACGAAGCTCGATTTATTATGAGTGAGTTCTACCTAGCCAGTAATGAGCACAGCAAACGTCGTTTTTGGTTAAATAAATTGATTCAGGCAGATCTTCAAGCACAAAAGTCAGCGGATATTCAGCGAGATGATCGTACTCGTTATCTGGCGGCCCTGGCATCCAATGTATTTGCAGATGACAAGTTGTCTGCCTATAAAAAAATTAAACTCACTCAACCTTTAAAAGCCAGCTTAGCCAAGAAAAAAGCGGCATTAACTGCCGCACTTGACGCCTACAATAAAACCTTGAGTTATAAAGTGGAGGAATTCAGTACCTCTGCGAATTTTAGTATTGCGGATATATATCATCAACTCGCCAAAGATTTAATGGCATCCAGTAAACCTAAGAACCTCAACGCTTTGGAGCTTGAACAATATGATTTGTTACTTGAAGAGCAGGCGTATCCATTTGAAGAAAAAGCTATCGATATTCATGAAACCAATGCCAAACGAAGTTGGCAAGGTAGTTATGATGAGTGGGTTCAAAAAAGTTTTAGCGCCTTAGAAAAATTACTGCCTGGCAGGTATAACAAACAAGAAAAAAGCGCGGAGTTCACTGATGAAATTTACTAATGTAGTTGTATTTTCAGTGTTAAGTCTGGCCCTTTTGAACAGTTGTAGTACTTTGTTTACTGTCAATGAAATCGAAGCAAACAGCAAGACTGCAGAGGTGACGACTGAGGTGTTAACACCATTACAAACTCAGGCAAAAGCGTTACAGGCACAGCCTAATTTATATCAAACACAGGCAAGTGAACATATAGTTGATACTCAGACCTTAAGGCAATTTGACGCTGCTTTATCCCTGAAAAAACAAGGTGATTTCTCCCAAGCCCAGCAGCAATTGCTTGCCTTGTCGCAACAGTACCCAGATTTTTCAGGAATATGGTTGCAACTTGCCTTGTTGGCCAAGGAACTCAACAAAGATGACATCGCAATACAGCTTAAAGAGATGTCGAAATATCTGAATAACGCTGTTGCGGTTAACCCCCTCAATTATCAGGCTCACAATGAATTAGCCTTGGTATTGCGGCAACAAGGACAGTTTCAACAGGCCCAAAGCCACTATGAATTGGCCCTTAAAAGTTGGCCTGCTTTTGCTGCCGCGTATTTTAACCGAGGCATATTATATGACCTATATATGGGGGAAAAATCTTTGGCCTTGGCAGATTTTGAACTTTATAAGGTCTTGTCTAATGATGATTCACGGCAACTAACAGGTTGGATAATGGATTTGCAGCGACAAATAAAAAGCGCCACACAAAATGCGCAATCAGGAGGGATGTGATGACTAACGTAATAGGGTATTTCACTACACTATGTTTCGCACTGCCAATAGGTTTATGGGCTACTAGTGTTATTGCTCAAGAGCCTACTGTGATTGAGTTACAAGAGACAATTCGCGGTAACCAAGAGCAACCCAAAGTATTAACTATTGTGCCTTGGCAATCGCCTAAAACCAAACAGGCTTTGCCTAGTCCAATTGTTGAACGCATTAATAAGAAGTTTGTGCCGCTACAACGAGATGAACTGAAGCTTCAAATTCAAATGTTAAACAATAAAAACATACCCCAACCTTAAGGCTCATACCTAAAGGGTAGAGGCGAAAAGATACAGTGAATAGATTAGATAGTAGGAGTTAATGATGAATTTTTTTGAAGTAGTAGTACGGTTTTTTCAAGAGGGCGGTGCGTTTATGTTCCCCATTGCGATTGTTTTGGCAATAGGTTTGGCTATCGCAATCGAGCGTTATTTGTTTTTAAGCTTTTCTAAAAGTGTCAATAAAAAAGCCTTTAAACAAATGGAGCCACTACTTAACAAACATGATTACACCGCAGTGTTAAGTTTTGCCAGTACTGATACGTCACCCATTAGCCGTATAATTGGATCAGGTTTGGCTCGTTTGAATCATAGCCAAAGGCGTGAAGATATCGAATATGCGATGGAGGAAGGGTTGATGGAAACTACGCCTAGGCTAGAAAAGCGTACTGCTTATTTAGCGACTCTGGCAAATATCTCCACTTTGTTAGGTTTGCTGGGGACTATTATTGGTTTGATTGCAGCCTTCTCTGCTGTGGCCACTGCAGATCCATCTGAAAAGGCCAGTTTGTTATCTCAGAGTATCTCTGTGGCAATGAATACCACTGCTTTTGGATTGATTGCGGCCATCCCTCTTTTAGTTTTCCACTCAGTATTACAAACTAAAACCACTGAAATAATCGACAGTATGGAAATGGCTGGAGTGAAGTGTTTAAACGCGCTAATTGCCCGACATGACCTGAATACCAAATCTCGTTCTACAGATAATAATCAGTAATTTTAAGCAACAGATTATTCTGAGTTTAAGCATAGGAATTGGATATGGCGGGTAGAGCAAAATTCGGTCGTAGTAGTCGAAAAATCAAAAAGGAAGCTGAATTAGATATCACTTCTTTTATGAATTTGATGATAGTACTGGTGCCAGTATTATTAATGATGATGGTGTTCTCACGGATAACCGTATTAGAGCTGGCGTTGCCACAGCTTGGTGAGGCCAATGAACAAAATATCGATGTAAAAGATCAACGTTTAGAGCTGGTGGTCAGAGCAAATCATATTGCGGTTTATTACCCTCAAGGTTATCTCGTAAAAGACATAGCAGTGACCGAGCAAGGTTACGATTATGCGGCTTTACAACTGGTGCTTAGACAAATAAAACAAACTTTGATAAATAAAAATATCGATAAAAAAGCGGCCACACTGTTATTAGAAGAAGACATTCCTTATCAAGTCATTGTGGCACTTATGGATACCACACGTTCATACCAAGAAGTCTTAATCGCATCTGTGGTGGACGCTGAACTTTTCCCTGAAATTTCTTTAGGCGATGCACCCATCAAGACTAATGCCGCGGCTTCAGATGAATCTACAGGGAGTGCAAAATGAAACAATCCGCAAGATCCCTGCGTATGGCACGTCACCACAAGCGTATGGCAAAAGACTCAAAACTGAGTTTAGTTTCATTAATGGATATTTTTACAATATTAGTGTTTTTCTTGATGGTGAATGCATCAGAAGTACAAGTATTACAGAACAGTAAAAGTGTTGAATTACCCGAATCCACAGCACAACAAGCAGCCAAAGAAACCTTGATTTTGATGGTCAACAATAATGAGCTCATTCTACAAGGGCAAAAATTAGCCGATGTTCAAACTATTTTGAGTCAAAGTGAAGACATTATCCCAGCTCTTGCAACCGAACTGGCTTACCAAGTTAATCGAACAAGTAACAGTGCTGAAAAAGACGCTGAAGGTAACGATATCGAAAGAGCCATTACCATTATGGGCGATAAGGATATTCCCTATACCTTGCTGAAACGCATTATGCAGACCTGTGCCCAAGCAGGTTTTACCAATATCTCTTTAGCCGTTGCTGGACAAGAGCCTGCGGTGCCCCAAGGTGAAAGAGCAGTGGTTGATGATATGAACGCCCAGGGTGAAGCCCTATGAACACCGCGAGCATGAATGTGAACACTGCTACTACTAGCAGTAAAATGTTAGAGGCAAATGCATTTATAACGGTATTACCTTGGTCATCAAGTGAGCTCGAAAACAAACGTTTTAAAACCATCACCGCTATTATTTTGTTATTGACTTTGGTTTTTGCGGCACTAGTGAAATGGCAAGACTTACCTGAACGGCCACGGGCTGAAAAAGAAAAAGTACCTGCACAATTGACGCGTTTAATGACTCCCAAAAAAGTGGAACCTCCCAAACCCTTTCCCATTCCGGAGCCTCAGCCTGTTGAGCCCAAACCTGTACCAACCGAAGTCCCTCCAAAGGTCGACAAGCCTAAAGCTGCAGAGCCTAAAAAGGTAGAACCAAAAGAGGTTAAAGAAGAACCTCCAAAGCCGGTCAAGGTTAAAGTGCCCACTCAAGCAGAAATTACCGAACAGGCTAAAACTAAAGCTAAACAATCTGGCTTGTTGGCCTTTCAAGATGACTTAGCCAGTATGCGAGACAATGCCAGTCTAAATAATTTAGCTGATACTGACACCATAAAAGGTGCCGGAGCAAGTAACCAAACTCAGCGTAAGTTTATTGGCAAAAAGGTGGCCGGTAGTAGTGGCGGTGTCGATACCAGTCAATTAACTACTAATATCGGCTCACGGGGAGAGTTAGCAGGGCGCAAGAACACTGAATATGTTGCACCAAATGAAGGTCTTGCTTCATTGGCGGCTAAACAAGCTGTTACCGAGGATACGGTTTTAGGCAGTCGAGAGACCGAGTCAATTCGAAGAGTATTGGATGCAAACAAAGGGGCGATTTATGCTATTTATCGCAAAGCCTTGCGCTCTGATCCGAGTTTACAAGGCAAGTTAACTGTTAATTTGCAGATTGAACCCGATGGCTCGGTGTCCACAGTGAAATTGGTTTTTAGTGAGTTAAATTCGGCAGAAGTTGAGAATAAGTTGCTCAATAGAATACGCCTAATTAACTTTGGTGAACAAGCAGTGACACAAACCATATTGGATTATTCATTTAATTTTTTACCTTTTTAAACACGTTAAAATATGCCTTCTGAATAGGCTAATTTATGGCGAAACCTTAAGATAATCTTTTGCCCGTTTTGGCAACCTAGGCTGCTGTAAACATGATGACTATGCTGTGAAATAAAGCTACCTTTTTTCGATTCTCGCATATATCTGATTTAGGAAGCTTGCCTAGAGGTCCTTGTGCAAATGGATTTCTAGTCATATATTGTTGTTAACAAATCATTTACTTAATTCGGGAATGTCCATGCAGCCAATATTCCAGATCTTAGCCCGATGTTTTTTGTGACCTTTGTTGTAAAAAAAATTTATGTAACGCTGTGTTTAGTTTGGGTTTTGTTATTAACCTCTACTAGTAGTCATTCTGCTATCGACATCATTAAACATGTCAATTCAAGATCCGATAGAGATCAACAAAAAACCTATTATGTAGCTTTGCTAAAATTAGCCATTGAAAAAGCACAACATAAATTTGGTCCTGCCTCTTTACAATCTTTTGGCACTTCTATGGTGTATCAACGCAAACTGATGAGTCTCAATAGTGGCAAACTTGATGTGATGTGGGCCATCACATCAGAACAAAGGGAACGAGACTTGTTACCTATTATGATACCCGTATTAAAAGGACTTATTGGTTACCGAGTCATGGTAATTCAAGATACTAAGCAACAGGCACTAACACAGATTATCAGTACACAGCAGATTAAGAATATGGTTGCAATTCAAGGAATAGATTGGGTGGACACAGATGTCCTTCTGGCAAACGGTTTTAAAGTTGAAACGTCAGATTGGCACAATAGTTTGTATAAAGGTGTAAGCAAAGGACACTACGATTATTTTCCTAGATCCATTTTAGAGCCTTGGGCAGAAATGCAAAAATATCGATTTGACAATCTAGTAGTTGAAAACAAACATCTACTTTATTACCCCGCTGCCATGTACTTTTTTGTGCAAAAAGACAATAAAGCTTTAGCCCAGAGATTGGAATATGGTTTAAACCAAGCGATTGACGACGGTAGTTTTGACAAACTTTTTTATAACTACCCAGCACATCAAGAGGCCTTGTCTAAAGGAAAATTAAGCTCTAGGGTTATGCATAAATTATCCAATCCTTTTCTACCCAAAACCGCCCCCTTAAATGACAAACGTTTGTGGCATAAACTTCATTAACGATCTCAATTATTACTACAACTAATAGTTTTGGTTTTGTGATTGTAACTCATCTATAACCTGCGTAAAATCCGCCGCGGAGTTGGCCAGACAATCGTCGTTCAGTTTTCATTCGTGAATTTCTGAAGGGAGGAAAGTCCGGGCTCCATAGGGCAGGGTGCCAGGTAACGCCTGGGCGGCGCGAGCCGACGACAAGTGCAGCAGAGAGAAGACCGCCTAAGCGCGCAAGCGCCGGTAAGGGTGAAAGGGTGCGGTAAGAGCGCACCGCGTTGCTGGCAACAGTATACGGCAAGGTAAACTCCACCCGGAGCAAGACCAAATAGGATCTCGTATGGCGTGGCCCACGTTGAGATCGGGTGTGTTGCTGGAGCCAGTGAGCGATTGCTGGCCTAGATGAATGATTGTCGCTGTTTGTTTTCGAACAAGCTTCACAGAACCCGGCTTATCGGCCAACTCCAACTAATTTCAAGCCTTTGATTCTAAAGGTTTATGTGGAATTTTATTCGAATTGAAGAATGAAGTGCTACAAAAATTGCTACAGTGAAGTAAGGAATGCTTATGCTTGCTGTAGCCAATTTTTCCCATCTATATTGTCGTAATCGACGCTACTATCTGCGTTTAACTATTCAAAATAAACAAGTTTGGATAAGTCTTAAGACTGATTCTTTGGATATAGCCGTTCATATCAGGTCACAAATCAAATCACTTTTAGCCAATTCTCTAGTTATTTCTAGATTAAGGGCTAATCAATTATCAAAATTCCTGCTCACAATTAAACAAAAAATAAATGCTGCGTTAATCTCATTTGCATACATCGGTTTCCAAAGGGATGTGAGTTTAAATGGAGTGCTGCCCTCTGTAAGTCCACCAGCAAAAAAGCGACCCTTAAAGCCCAAGTTTTCACAAGTAGCCAAAGAGTCCATATTGCGTAGCAAGGCCAGTTTAAAAGGGCTGGAAGGGTATGAGCGCAACTTGGAAATATGGCTTAATTTGGTTAAAGATAAACCAATAGACCAATACACCACTAGAGAAATAGGCCAAGCGATTGACCGATGTTTTCAGCTTCCTGTAGCTAATAAATCTCCATACAACCGCATGACATGGAAACAAAGAGTTAAATGCAAAGTTAATGATGAGTCCGATAAGGTTTCTAGGAAATCAGTAGGGGCTATTTATAAGTGGCTTAAAAGTGTTTTTGCTTATGCGTGTGATGAAGAGATTGGCTACATTGAGAAAAATCCCTGCACTATTAAGCGTGACTTTAAGCCAGCAACCAGAGGTTATTTTGATGATTGTGAGTTGAGGTTAATGCAACAGGAGGTCATGAAGCCCGAAAAGTCATGGCAAAAATGGGTAACCCTTATCGCTATGTATCACGGAATGAGAAGGGGAGAAATATGTCAGCTTAGGCGAGAAGACATTCAACTCGACTCAAAAACTCAAAGGCCTTTTTTCTTGTTAGGTCGTTAGGTACTGACCAAAATGTTAAGAATGCTAACTCGATTAGGAGAATACCTATTCATAGTAATGTTTTGGACTTAGGTTTTATGGATTGGATTAACGAAAAGGAAGGCAAAATATTTGAAGGGGTTGAGTCTCGTGCTGTAACTGGCTGGTTTTCTAGGTTTATGAATAATTGCAAAGTTGCTAGCCATGATGAATATGGAAATACCAGAACATTTCACAGTTTTAGGCATAGCTTTATTACAAAAGTGAGAAATGTTTATCCTAACCTACACCACATACAAGAAGTTGTAGGACATAAGCTACAGCATGGTAAGACGACAGATATTTATACACACAAAGTTAATCAAATGAGTTACCTAATTGCGGTGGTTGATAGCTTTAATTTTTCATTTAATAGCGTTTAACTATCAAAAGAAAACCTCTAAGTTACACTAAAGTAAAAACGTAATAAGGAGATAAATAATAGGCTCAATAGCTCTATTTCTTAAATCAACACATTGAGAAGATGTTAAATTTCGCGGGCGTATTCTTCGATCCCAGCTGATTTTAACGTTTCTAAAAATTCTATATTTTCTCGCAATGCTGTTACTTGCGCGTTGTCAAAGTATTTCATTGTTATTAATATTAATCGTATTAAAGAATAATCGGTGAAATTTAATAAAACTTCGTAATACTCTTTTCGATCCTCATTAGTAAATCCGTTCTGATCTGATAACTTTTTTTGAACTAATTTAGCAATAATAGCAAATGTTCTAGTCGCAGAATAAATACTATCGTCATTATCAAGTGATTCTAATGCCACCTTGATATCCTCATTTTTCTTCCCGTTATCCTTTAGGTGAATCACAATATCTTCGATACTTATTACGGCAGCCCCAGCGGTCTTAATGACAGCCACATCACCGGCATCAAATTTCAACTTTAAGTTGTTAAAAAGAACTTTTTGAGAATCTATCATATTGAAAAAATGAAGCTCAAAAGATCTTATTTTTTCAAATTTTTTAGTTTTGTTATTCTCGTTTTTTTGTAAAGTTAAAGACTTTATTAATATTAAAATGGTCAAAAATGTTAGTATTGGGTTTAGCACACCTCCGAGAAAGTCGCCTAATAAAGCCCATTCATTTGCCGTTTTTGATATTCCTTGGCTCTGAAGATAGCCGAAGTTATACCAATACGCTCCCCAAGTGAATGCGAGAATTAGAAATGCAAATAATACTATTTTTTTAGACGTCATCTAGTAAACCCACCACTAGAAACTTCACGGTATCTCCTGTAGGTAAAGCAATTCTTTTAACCCTCAACTTTATAAAAGTTCCTTTTTCTGGCTCTACAAGATTATTAATATGTAAGTTTCCTGAAAGTTTTTGCCTAACTAATCTTTTAGCAACACTTAAAAGTGAGGCAAATCCAAATGAATAAAATTGGCTCCCACCCCTAATGTGCAATCTTCCGTTTCCGGTCTTAGAATGATATCTGATAATAACGGCTTCAATAGTGAAAATGTCTTCATCCACATGAGTTTCAGTTAGTTTTTTTGAAGTATCTTCAGTTAAACATACAAGTTGTTTATGTTCATCCTCTCCTCTTCTTTTATATCTGAGTTTTAAATCGTATTGGTAATATTTTGAAATTTGATGCATTTCAATCAAAGGCCGCTTAACTCGTTTAAACAAGTTGTCCGAAAGATCTCCTATGTCATCAAGCACAGCTGAAGCTTCATCTGATAAATTACCTGAATCTAAATAAAGTGCTTCTAAGATGAAATATGAAAGTACCTCTAAAAATACTAGATCTCCCATCCTTCTTAATTTTTGTTTCAGTTCAGGCTTAGATATTTCGATAGAGAAACGCTGTCCAAATGAACTTCTAAAGGATTGTTTGAGTTTAGTTCTAACGTCGTTGCTTCTGTGAGTTCTCCTTCCTGACGCTGGGATTTCACCTGCAAGGATGGCTTCAGTTATAAGACTTACTACATCCGATGTGCCCTTTAGAATGTCAAGCCCAAACTGCATATCTACTTCACATTCAGGTGAGCCTATAACTACGTCCAAGTTTATCTTTTTCAATGGCCGATTCCGTTCTATTCAAGATTGATAAAAACTTGATATTGCACAAAAAAGTACCGCTTATCAATAACTAACTGAAACTAATGAAATAAGCTAATTTATTAAATGTCAGTTGTAACACATTATTCCCAGTTGTAAGTGGTTCTCACTGTTTACGAATACCACGTAAAATTTAGCGAACAGCGCCAAAAACATGAATTCTTTGAAAACTCATATTTAGAATGTGGAAAGGGGTCTGTAGCGCACCAAAATTTTTGTAATAATTGGGGTCGCAGTCAATTTAAATACGCAGTCAATTTAAATAATAGTTTCACGCAAATCTGTTATTTCTTGGTTGAAAGTCGGCATCGCTTAAGTCAGTAATATCGCATTTGCTATCACTTATTAAAGAATGACTCGACTGTCCGGTATTAGGCTCAGAGCTGCCTGTCACGAAAACCCATTTCTATTTCTGCTAATGGCACACAGGTGCCATTAAACAAAGTCGCTTGGTGTTAACAAGGTAAATTGTATTAGTTCCGACTAAATCTGACACTACTTCTTGAAAATTAGTCCCGTAACCTGCGCTTGTCAGGGCTTTTCAGGTACATTTTCTTGGCTTTCGAGCTTTTGTGGGATACCTGCCGACTCATGTAGTTCTTTGGCTTTTTCAACAATTTTCTTGTGCTTGTCCATCATCGAAACTATTGCTGAATTTTCTGTGTCTATTGTTCCCTCAAGAGCACTAGTTAAGTTACCTATCTCGGTAACATCATCTCTTGCTCTCACACATAGCTGGGCAATCCTCCATTCTTCAGGTGTTTTTGGTTGTTGCAATAATGAAATCTGATTTTGCCAAGCAGTCTGTTTTTGAATTGCACTAGCATTAATACCTGCAAGGATATACTGAAGTTCATTTTTTCTTTTTTTACTTTCGTTGATAACCGCCCATTGATATATAGCAATACCAGTACCGATAAGTCCAACTATTAAACCCATAGCTTCTGAAATATCCATCATTTCTCCTTGTAAGTATTAGCACGCCGTTAGTGGTGAGTAATAGTTGCATCTTTGTTTTACTTGCAATCAAAGTGATAGCATTGCGAATCATAAATTCATGGGCTTGTTATGCCTAGCGGCCGAAACCTTTAGCTGACATTTGAAAAGCAATTCCTCGAACAGTAATTGTATTAACGACGGTGACTATTGCCTTGGTGGCCGATAGTTTAATGTATTAGGTAAAGTTTAAGCTACTACAAGTGAGGTTAATTTTCAGTCTGAAATTCTACTTCTTCTATTTCAGTATTATTTATTAATAGCTTTAAAAAGTAATAAGAAAAGAAAGGTAAAGCAATACCCAAAGTTACAATAATTAATGCACACCAAATTAGAAGTTGAAAAAATACACTGCCAAAACCAGTTCTATTACTTAATTTATATTTGCGAAACACTTCTTTTTTACTTGCTTCTTCAATAAGCAAAGGTTCGCTTTTTTCAGGTGTTGATAAATTAATATATCCAGATGCAATCATCTTATTATTTGCAAGCTTTACTGCATTTTTTGCTTGCGCGTTTGGAACCTTATCAAAAAGAACTTCAAATTCTATATCTTTGCGAGATAACAGTAGTTCAACTAATGAATTACTCTTTTCTAGACTTATTTGTTTAGGTGTATCAGTTATTGTTGGGTTGTTTGGGGAGAATTGAAATATGTAAAACTGCTTTAAAGATGCGCTACTAACAATGACAGTTTTGTTTAGATTGCTTTCTTTAAATTTCGATACTTTTTCTGCTTCTTGCTTGGCCTGAACTTCTAACTTTTTCCGTTGGATAGTATCAACAATATTAAATGCAAATCCATGATTTTTGCTTTTTACTTTACGGCTAAATGGTTGGCCATTGCGTTCAACAACAACTTGAATAAAATCCCCTGCTTTTTCAATCGCATTATCAAGCGCTTGTCGGATATCAAAATCAGAATCATAACTTGAAATATCAACATCATTGATATGTGTAAGAATGTCTCCTTCCCTATATCCGTTAACAACCGCCCCGCATTTTATCGAGCCTAATTTCAATTGAACTTCGTACATATTACATTCATCCTTGGAGAAGTTAGTTTCGTCTGAAACATTGAGGTTAACAGTATTTGTTTTATTTCGATATTGCAAAGTTAACCTGTTAATGGCGATAGCGCCCTAAAAAGCCCCACCATTTTTATTGATAGCGTACGTTAAGGCGCTTGAATGGAAAAATTCCTTGCCAAGTCTCTTAACCGCCCCCGACTATCACAGTACCAGTTGTAATCTAACTCTTTGGAATAAAAGTGCGATTTGAAATTTGTTTACGCTTGTTGCTCATCACATAAACAAAACTTAGATGCTTAATTAGAGCAATTGAAGCGTTGCGATAAAGTCTTTAAAGATAAAGTTGAGTGTTAGCAAAAGTGACGATCTTGAATAGCATAATGATCTTCTCCTAAAACTGTAGATACTTTTATTTAGAAACAAAGTAACGTAAAAGTATGGTGAAAAAGTATCCGGGATGATTTAAACAAGAAGTTGTGCATTAAGTGGTGGCAAAAATTATTCTGCTCTATGAAACATAGTTGGAAATTATGAAGTACATGCACTAAAGACGGGCATTTGCATTTAATTGAATCTAGTACGAATGATGAATAAAAATAACCACTACTTTTTTGATTATGTTTGTTTCTCTGTTTCTACCAACAAATTGCCTGTTTTGGGGCGTTTGAAGGCGGTGAACAAACTAAAATTAGCACTATGTGTGATTTGGTCTAAAATTTGCTGACCTTTTGGTCAACTTTTATTGCTCACTATGGATGTATCCACTTATGTCATTGCTAAAATGTGCAAAAATTGCGGTTTTTGTTTTGCTGTCTTTTAACGCTTTTAGTACTCATGCTGCTGATGGCGTGTCTTCTGGCACTATCCCTGTCAAAACGGTTGTAGTTACTATGTACGAAGACGGGGAAGCAATGGGAGATGGTGCAGGAGAATTGCAACTCTGGCTAGAGCGCGGCAACTTTTCGACTAAATTGGACTTTCCTTTGGGGGAATACGATTTATATCTCAGTGAAGATGGTGTGTTAGTCATATGTGTTGGAGGAGGTATTCCTAACGCAACAGCTTCAATCATGGCCCTTGGCCTTGACCCGCGTTTCGACTTGAGCAAATCATATTGGTTAATCGCGGGTATCGCAGGTGGTGATCCTGAAGATGTGTCATTAGGCACTGCTGCTTGGGCTAAGCATGTTGTTGATGGTGATTTAATTTATCAAATCGATGCACGAGAAATTCCCAAATCATGGCCTTACGGCATTATTCCTCTTGGTGCGACTGAACCTGCTGAAAAACCAGAAGACATATCAACGGGTTGGACGTTAGACACTGTCTCGTTTGATTTAAATGGCCAGCTTGCTGATTGGGCTTATGCACAGACAAAAGATGTAAAGATTGATGACTCAGACGCTCTTAAAGCCTTTAGAACGCTATACAAAACCTACCCAAATGCGCAAAAGCCGCCTTTTGTCACTATGGGTGATACCTTAAGTGCGAGTAAATATTGGCATGGTAAATATTTAAATCAGTGGGCAAATGATTGGCTAAAGTTATACGGAGGCGATTCAGCAAACTTTATGACCAGTAACATGGAAGATTCAGGTACGTTAACCTCATTAATGCGCCTAGCACGTATCAATAAAGTTGATCCTAATCGAGTGATGGTCTTAAGAACGGTTAGTAACTACACAATGGCGCCAGCTGACAAGGAAACCAGTTGGAGTGTTACTGCGCCTTATCCCGATGGTGGCTTTCCAGCTAAAGATGCGGCCTATGTAGTAGGTAATACTATTGTCCAAATGATTGTTAAAAATTGGAGTGAATACAAGAATAGCTTACCTTACGAAGCAAAATAGTTTATCTGTAAAAATTTTAATTTAAAGATTACCCCCTTGGAGTTGCTGTTATGAAAATGGTTTATTTACTCACCCTATTGTGGGTAAATTTAGGTACTTATGCTCAGGCAGGTACCTTTGATAATGAGTTCGTAGTGTTCAAAAAGACTGCATCAGCGCAAGCGCTTTATACCTTTTTATATGCCATGCCAAAGGGTGGTGATTTACATAATCATTCAACGGGCTCCAATTTGTCTGAATGGTGGTATGAGGAAATCCTAGCCCAAGAAAAAAAAGGCTATACCTATTATACAAAAGTAAAAATCAATAATTGCCGAGGTTACGGTACCAACGAGTTTTCTGGCTCACCTTACCTGATGTTTTTCATCAATATTCAGGCCTATGAATATAATCAGCTCAATCGCTGTGAACAAGGTGAGTACTTGCGAATACAGGACCTTAATGATGAGCAAAAACGAGCATGGTTGAATAGTATTCGAATTGATAACGCCAGCGAAGGCCGCGATGAGTTTTTTCAAAGACACTGGGCTCGTATAAATTCCTTGATGTCTAATCCCTATATGCAGGCCAATCTAATTGTCAAAAACATGCAAGCGTTTGGTGCTGAAGGCTTAACTTACTTAGAAACAGACGCGGGTGTGCGTGGCTTCGTACATCCAGATGGCAGCCCATTTGACAGTGAAGAGGTGTATCAAATATACCTCGACCGTTTTGCACAAAAAGATGCCTTAGCCACAGGGGTCACTGTCAGACTGCAATACGCGTTCGTCCGTTTTAATACCCATGCTGAAGATAGGCTTAAATGGATGTATGGATTCGTAACCTCGCATTCAGCGCTGTATGTTGGGGTTGATATTGTGGGCCGAGAAGACAACGACAAAGGCCACCCTCTGCGTTTTTTACCCACACTGAGAGAGCTAAGACATCAGTATCATGGTGTGAATTTGTCTCTTCATGCAGGGGAGTCAGATGAGCCGAATTATCATATACGCGATACGCTTTTGCTAGGAGCCACTCGGATTGGTCATGGGCTAAATTTAATCGATGACCCAGACACACTATTACTGATGCGTAACAGCCAATATTTGATTGAAATAAATCTTATTAGTAATTTGCTTTTAGAGTATGTGGATGATTATGCTAAACATCCATTCCCAGAATATTTACGCTTAGGTATACCTGTGGCGCTTTCAACGGATGATCGCGGCATGTGGGACTCAAACATGACGGATGAATACTACACAGCGGTGACAAATTTCAATTTATCTTGGTCTGAATTGGTTAAATTAGGTGCCAATTCAATCACATATTCATTCCTAGATGACAAAACAAAACAACAACTTCTAGATGACTATTACCAACGAATTACGGCCTTCGAAAGCGCCTATAGCGATAAAAAAATGGCAGCATTTGATAACCTAAAACCACAAAGTTACTCTTTCGCTTGTAAGAAATTTAAAATATGTTTTTGAGTGGTTTGTTGTAATAGCCAGTTAGTATTAGAAATAGTTCAATCTGCCCATGCGCTATCACGCTTGAATTGTTTAATTAAGCGTGTTTAGCTCTTGTCGAGCGTTTAAATGTGACAAAGTTTGCTACAGTAGTATAAGGCAACCTTATGTTCGCTGTAATCAATTAAATTATCTCTCTATGATTTGTGCTCGTTGAAGCATTTTCCCATTGCCAAAAGTCGCAAGAGGACAATACAATTTAACTGGATTCAGTATTGATTATAGGGCTGAGTGCAACACTGAATGTAAAAAATACTCTCGGGCAAGTAGCATTAACATCAAATTGCGGTTAATGTTTGTACATAATAGTGATTGTTTTCCTATTCTACATATCAAAAAAGAACCCGATTTATCATGACCAAAAAAACATCAGGTTTTGCAGAAGATAACGACGCTACTGTTGTTTTTACTGCAAAAGGAAAAGCCGCAAAAGATCTACTAGAAAATGATGATGATACCCGAGTGTCACCCTCTGTATTGTCGCCTCAGGATGATGATGGCACCGTCATTTCCAGCGTGCAAACAGACAATCAAATAGACAATGCTGACTCCACTGTAGTACCAACATCGAATAAAAAAACCTCTTCTGACCAGGGAAAATCAAAGGTGGTCGCAATACCACAAGCTGAATCCGCGACAGCACCAGATAATCAACACACTGTCAAAACACGTCCACCCCAAAAGCCGCAAGTTAAGCCGTCGAATACTCATGCTCCTTACGAAGCAACAGGTTCCTTTACAACTGGGAACTCTAATCGTACTTATTCAGATACTAAAAATCCGCTAACCAACACTTACCATAAACCCTTTGTGCTTGGTGGAGAAGCAATTAAAGAACGCTTTATTATACAAAAAATACTGGGGCAGGGTGGCATGGGAATGGTCTGCCAAGCACTAGATTTACGTAGAGTTGAAGCAGAAGATGATGCGCCTTATATCGCTATTAAGTTGTTGAGTAATGACTTTGAGCAATATCCTAACGCCTTTAAATCGTTACAGAGTGAAACCAGAAAAACGCAAGCCTTAGCACATCCAAATATTATCACTGTTTACGATTTTGATCGTGATGGCGACACAGTCTTTATGACTATGGAGGAGTTGGATGGCTATCCCCTTGACGCGGTCATTAAAGGAACAACAGACGTTGTACTGGATCCTAAATCCGCTTTAAAAATTGTCAAAGAGATTGCACTAGCACTTAAATATGCACACTCGAAAGGTATAGTTCATTCTGATTTAAAACCCGGAAATATCTTCTATACTAAAACGGGTCAAACTAAGGTACTTGATTTTGGCATTGCCCGAGCACTAAATAGTGAGTTGTATAAGGATAATTTCGACGCAGGTGAATTGAACGCACTCACACCTAGATATGCTAGTTTAGAAATGTTTGAAAATGGCGACCCTGATCCCAGAGATGATATCTATGCACTGGGGATAATAGCAGGTGAACTTTTAGGCGGGGGTCACCCTTATCTTGGGAAGAAAGCGACACAGGCTCGTGATGGCAAACTGAAACCTGTGTTCAGTAAGTCGCTTGGTTTGCTATATAAAAAAGCCATTACCAAGGCCGTCGCATTAAATCGTAACGAGCGTACACAATCAGCCAGTCAGTTTTTATCCAACCTAAATTGGGCGGAAAAAGGACCGCGGCGGGTAATGGCCGGGATTGCAGTGGCGCTTTTATTAGTGATTGGCAATGTGTTTCTCATTGAGTCTGTTGATACTAGGGTGCCCTTGACTGCTTTGCCTCCTATGGATCAGCAATCTGTAATGGAAAACATTGCTGAGGCTGATACGGCGTTAAGTTTTCAGGATTATAACGGGGCTTTGATCTATCTCGAACGGGTTTACGAGCTGCATCCCAGCAACGAAGATGTCGAACAACGCAGTGAACAAATTCTTAAGGTATTTCGAGAGCAATTGCAAAATAAGCAGGACGATGCCGACTATCGCCAATTTATGCGCACGCAACTCGTAGAAGTGGGTAAATATAAATTTATGGCAAACAATGAACAGTACCAAGCATTACAAAAACAACTGCGTTGAACACGCTAGATACTTATATCAGTCGCTATTTCGCTAACTTTGTATTAGTCCTAAGGGGGCTTAATTGTGTTAAATAAATTGTATTCTTTTCGTGAAGTCGCGACAGTAACTATTGTGGTTAGCCTACTTGGTTGTGCTGCAACCGACAAAACTCCAGCCGCGAATACTGCAGCGCTAAAAAATTCGAATCTGACCCCAGAAGATATGCGCGCTAGCCGCATCGCCGAATTGCAGGTTGTCGATTGTCTGCTGCCAGGACAGATGCGTATGTTAGGTAATCGCAGTTACATGACACCTCGTAGGCCCGCGACTGTTACAGCCGCCGAGTGTCAAACCCGTGGTGGCGAATATGTGGCGTATGATCGTGCTGATTTTAAAACTTCTTTGCGGGTGTGGATGCCGGCAGCTGAACTGGGTGATGCCGATGCACAGGTCAGTGTTGGTGAAATATTTGAGAAAGGCGCAGGTGGTAGTCCCAACTACGAAGCTGCCATTATTTGGTACAACAAAGCCGCCGAGCAAGGTAACAAACGAGCGCAATTTAATCTTGGTACTTTATATGAGCAAGGCCTAGGCGTAGAGAAAGATCCCATTGCAGCCCTTGGCTGGTATCGAAAGGCTTGGGATCTGCCAGAAGACAGTATCGTGTTTCAGTCTGCAGTTGAGCAAGAGCAAAAAAACGCCTTGGACGCATTGAACAAGGAGATACGGAAAAAAGATCTCCAAGTTAACATTATGAATAAACAAATCGCGAGTCTGAGTGATGAGTTAAAAAAACAAAACAATACTGACCTGTTGCAGCAAGTACAGGAGTTGAAGTCGTTGATTGTTGAGCTAGAAGCAGAAAGTAGGGTTGCCAAAGAGCAAAGAGTTTCAATTCAACAGCGCTCAGATGGTTTTAAATTAAGGTCTTCAAATGCCATCGCTGGCGTTTCAAGTATCGAAAATTTCAGTGATGATATTAAAAGCGGTGATATCAATTTTGGGAAGTACTACGCCCTAGTTATTGCTAATCAGGATTACGATAAAATCGAAAAGCTTGATACACCAGTAAACGATATCAATGTTGTGGCTGACTTGCTGACAAACCGTTACGGTTTCAATGTGCAAAAAATCATCAATGCGAATGATGTTGCTGTGATGGAAGCCATCAATAATATCAGTGAGCAATTAACCGAGGACGATAACCTATTAATTTATTATGCCGGTCATGGTGCACGATTACAGTCGGGAGCGATGGAGTCAGGTTATTGGTTACCTACCAATGCAGAGGCTCCACCTCGAGACACTTACTGGGTAGCTAATGAATTTGTGACTCGACATCTATCCAGATTCAAAGCCCGTCGAGTATTAGTTGTGGCGGACTCCTGTTACTCAGGATTGTTATCCACTGCCCCAGGGATTTTGATGATGGGGGAGAACGGTAAGTACAATAATGATTACATAAAATATAAGGCATCTAAGCGTTCACGGTTACTACTTACGTCAGGAGGTGATCAACCCATTCTCGACGGTGTTGGTGGCAGTAACTCGGTTTTTACTAAAGCCTTTGTTGACGTATTGCGTAGTAATAACGCCATTATGACTGGACCTCAGCTTTTTATGGAGGTCAGAAAAAAGGTGGTTAATGCCGCCAAAGCCGTTGATTTTGAGCAAAATCCTGAATATAAAACGATAAAAGGTGCGGGCCATGAAGTAGGAGATTTTTTCTTTGTCCCAAATACAAAGTCGTAAATACTATTACAACTATACAATTTTAAATTAGTAGAAACGCTTAAGTAGTGCGGTTTTCAATCAAGTAGAAAAGGAATCTAATGAAAAACACTTCAAACATCTGCCGAGTTTCACTATTACTTAATGGACTTATTTTGTTGGCCTCAACAACTGCCCATGCGGACTTGTTGAGTTTCGAAGGGCAGTACCAGTCTGAGTTGGAAGAACTAGCGGCAATTTCAAATCAAGCCACCTACGATCAACTAAAGGCCAAGGGTTGCCAAGATACTGACCGAGCGGCCACTGAAAGCTGTAGTGGTACCTTATTTATAGTTTGGAATAATGTGCGTGAGTTGGTCCATACTGCCAATGAATTATCGAATGAAGGACCCACACAATATAGTCTGGACTCGGATCTTGAGGGGTTAGGCTTTGCGCTGCGCTGGACTGCTGGTGAAGAATTTTCAAGTCAGGAGTCTATGGCGGATAGTTTTGTAAGTGGACAGCTTAACAGTTTAGCCTCTCGCGTTACCGCTCTTCGAAGTGGGGCTCGTGGTTTTAATATTACCGGGCTGGCGATTGATAGTAACGATCAGTTAGTGCGTAGTTCACATACTTCGCCACAGCAATCGGGGCTTAACTCAGGGGACGAAACCAATGAAGCTTGGTCGCGACTAGGCGGTTTTATAAATGCCAGTTATACCTATGGTGATCAGAGGGCCAGTGAGCGAGAGGATGCATTTGATTTCGATGGTGCGGAGATTAGTGCTGGGCTTGATTATCGTGTTGACGACAACTGGGTAGTGGGCGCTATATTGGGTTATCAGCAGCAAGAAATCGATTTTGATTCCTCCCAAAGTATTGTTGATGGCGGCGTCACTATGGATGCTTTTTCGATTATGCCTTTTGGGCTTTATCAATCTGATGATTGGTATTACAGCTTGTCTGTTGGCTATCAACAAGGGCAATTTGAAACAGAGCGCGCGATCCGTTACCCGTCAATTAATCCTAATGTAGGCAATACCGATACTGTTGCTATCAGTGATAACAATTCAGATACTTTGTCTGCTAATTTGGCTGCGGGTTATACCTTTCGTGTCGCCGACAATTTTATCATCGAGCCATCATTAACTCTTAACTACCAAGATTTGTCTATTGATCAATATCAAGAGACAGATATCAAGAATGACGGCTTTGACTTTATCGTCGATGCTCAAAAAATTAAGTCTCTGGAGACTGTGCTTGGTTTAAAAACTCAGTATATTGTGAGTAGTGATTACGGCATTTTTATGCCTTATATTGACTTACAGTTTTATACGCAACATGAAGATGATGAACGTTTTATCGGTGCTGTTTATGCTAATGCTGCGGAACAAATTACTGATGATGCCCGCTTTTTGTTACCCACAAATAGTACAGATCCTAATTATCAAATATTTGGAGTCGGTGTAGCTGCGGTCATACGTGGAGCCCAGCAAACCACTTTTGGCTCAAGCGCAAGTGGTGGTATTCAAGTCTTTTTGAATTATCGCGAGCTAAAAGGTATTGATGATTATAATCAGAAAATCCTCTCTGGAGGATTGCGTTATGAATTTTAATGCTGCTGATACCTTAGTAAAATCGACAATATTTGCGTTACTTTTTGCCTTTCTGACTGCCTGCGGTGGGGAAAGTAGCGGCGGCGTTGGTTATCAAAAAGATGACTTACCCCCTGTGGCTAATGCCACTGCGATTGGGCTAGGAAAAAGCCAAAGTACTACCACTAAATCTTTTTCTGCCCGAGGTAAGAGTGAAATAGTACTTACAGGTAAAGATAGCTACAGTGACTATGCGCCAATACAACATTATTCTTGGCAGCAGACTGGTACGGGACCCACAGTTGAATTTATAGAGCGCACCAACACCACAGTCATGTTTAACGCCCCTAATGTGGGGGTCGATACTGAACTTAACTTTCAACTCACCATTACAGATGCTAATGGTAAAACCGATACTGACGAACTTAGCATAACCATTATTGCAGTCGATGATGCAGAAAGGTTTCTAACCGATCCGTCAGCGCCTGAGCAGCAACTGAGTATTGTAGCTGCGCTGCGGGGTGGCGAAACTACAGGTAATAGCAGCCAACCCTTTACTCTTGAGGTCATCACTACGGCACATTGGCTAAATAGGCGAGGCGAAATGGATCAGTTAGTGATTAAAACCGACACTATCAGCGATGCCTTCGAGAGCAATTTCAGTCCTGAGCTTGACTATGACCCATTGACTGAGCCCGCAAATCCTACAGTAGTGATTGAGCTTTATCCGCTAGATCTTGATGACATTAACAAACATTTTGAGACGGTTGAGCGGGATAGACGTTTAGAGCCTTATGAGGCAGGCTCTGCATATCTGGATATACAGATCAAGATTGTCGAAAAAACCAGTGTCGACTTTGAACTCATAGCCCTAAACATTTCTGGAGATGATTCCATTGATATTTCGGAGAGTAGTGTCCTAGCAAATGAAACGTCATTTGGTGCTAACGCTGCTTTAGCGAGTTTACTGACCAAGCCTACCATACGTAGCAAAATTAACGCAAAGACCTTGAGCAAATCGACTAAAAGGTCGGCAGCAAAAAACGGGGCTTTGTTGCAAACTTGGAATGGTGAACTAACGGCTACCTTATTAACCACTAATGTTTTAGCCGCTTTGGGATTGGGAAACAGCATTTCCGCCAATAACTATTATGCTTTGATTGATCCCCAGGGACAGTTTGCGACTTTAAGTAACTGGCTAGAATATGCTGGTTTCCAAGATGCTTATGGTAAGCCGATTGATGATGCGGGTATCTCTCATGCTTTGTACCTTAATAATTTCGATTTGGGTTTTGCTCGTGATATGTGGATGCGTAAAGATGTAAATGGCAATGTGTATTCTTATGTTACTAATTATCCTACATTGGAAGCGGCACTTGAGGCCCGTGGCGAGTTTGCAGTGGTGGCAATGGAATACAGTGAGAACCCTGATCCCGATGGAGAGAATGCAAAAATTGTAAAATTTTATGCCTTTGTTCCCGATGAAAGAAATGGTGACTTTATTCGTTCCGCAAGTATGAATTTTGATGGTGCGGGAGAGAAATTTTTACCTGGCGTCTGCGCTGCCTGTCACCAAAGTAACCCTGATACTCGTCAATTTACTAATGTCGCAGAAGCTGATATTGATGCCACATTTATGCCTTGGGATCTGGATTCGTTTTTGTATGCTCATGCCAGTGACTCGGAATATGTTGAACCTACATTGGACACCTCTAAATTCTCGCAAGAAGTGTTAAATGCCAATAGCCGTGAGGCTTTAGAAGAGCAACTACGACAACTAAACTTGGGCACTTTGGCCACTTATGTTGATAATCCAGAACGGCATGCCGCGTCTATTCAGTTGATTCACGGTTGGTATGGCGATGAGGAGCTAGCGTTACCGGTAGATCAGTTACCTACTAGTAGTTTTAATGGCGCTTATACACAGCCAGGTTGGGCCGGACAGGAAGATCTTTATCATGATGTATACGCGCGTAACTGTCGCATTTGTCATACCCAAGTCAATAATGAAGAGACTAACTTTGATAATTACGACGAGTTTATAAATAGACCTAATCTTATTCCATATGTTTTTGAACTTGGATTGATGCCGATGGCGCGTCTCAGTCTTGATAGACTGTGGGTACCCTATGATGGTGGCGAAAGTAGTGCCAGTATATTACGTAGTCATTTACAGTCACTTGGGAATTTTGTCCCTAGAGCGCCAGGTGCACCAGTGCCTCGTTTTACTTTTAGTACAATTACGCCAACGATTGACGATCAGGTGATCATGGATGCGAGCACCAGTTCTTATGCAGAGTCATACAGTTGGGCTTTGCTTGCACCGCAAGGATCAGCTGCTAGCCTTAGTAAACTCACTGGTGTCAGCACTGCCTTTGAGCCAGACATAGCTGGTGCAGATTTTGGCGTTAGTCTGACGATAACCAATGAAAACGGCGTGCAGGAAACACTGAGCCAAAATATTACTATTGTAGATCGCGCTCCGATTGCAACATGTTTCAGTACCGACAGTGCAGATCTAAGCAACAATGGGCTGCTTGCAGGCATACCTATAAGCACTCGTATTGGGCCAAATGAAGACGGTGATGGCGATGTCACTATTGATTCCTTGATGGACGGTACATTGGGTTCAGCCAGTATTGATGCCGGCAGCTTAGATTTTAGCTACCAATTGTTTAATCCCTTTATTCGTGGCGAAGATCGTATCGCTTATCAACTGGTTGATGCCGATGGCAGTTTGTCGACTACCAGCATTGATTGTCTAAATTCCCCTCCTGCAGGTTTTGGGTATATAACTATAGATACTAGCTCAGCTGGTTTGTTGCCAACCAATGTATTAGCTGAAGTAGATTCGATAAATAACAGCTTCGAGGTTGATATCAGTTGGGATCCACCTACAGATGTAACGGCTGACAGCTACACACTCTGGCGTGATGGAGTCGAACTTTCACTCAGTGAAGAACAGCAAAACAGCCGCAGTTATACTGACTCACCACTGACCTATGACACTTTGTATAGCTACACTGTGCGTGCAGTGATCAATGGCTTTCAGTCGGACGACTCTTTCCCCGCCGAAGTCACAACGGCCTCTCTTGTACCCGATGCGTTGGTTGGAACCAGTTTGAGTCCTACTGAGATCAACTTAGTATGGGAAGCGCCAGAAGGTAATGCCACCTCCTACAATATTTATCGAGATGACGGTACAGGTAGTGTGTTGTTACAAGCCAACATACTAGATGAGACTTATACAGATAACAGTGTGTCTGGGAATACCCTTTATGAATATGTGGTGACAGGACTTGACGATTCGGGCCAAGAATCTGTGCCTTCCAATATCGCCAGTAATGCCCCTAAACCTGAGCCTCCTACCAGTCTCAGCGCCGAGTCAGTTTCTACCAGCCAAATAAATCTAAGTTGGCCAGCGGTTACTGATGCCGATAGTTATAAAATCTATCGCAAGTTGAGCTCCGAGCCAGGTTTCCCTGCAACGCCTTTGGCCACGCCTGGAACCAATAGCTATTCAGATACAAGTGTCAGTGCCGGTTTCAGTTATGACTACCAAGTTGGCGTGACTATAGGTTTTGAAGATTCCATTGAGTTTGCCACTGACAGTGAAACAGCCTTTCCTGCAGCACCGGTATTACAAAGCGCTGCGGTCAACGGCACCAGTACCTCAAGAATTAATCTAAGTTGGTCAGCCGTTTCCGGCAATATCAGTGGTTATACCGTTTATCGAGGGGCTGTAGCGATAGCTACTGTTTCAAATGGTACAACTTATGCCGACACTGGTGCTTCTTCGGGTACCCAGCACAGCTATACGATAAAAGCATTGGCAGGTGGCCATGAATCGGCCTCTTCAAACTTGCTTTCTGCCGCGACCTATCCTGTTAATCCTGCACCATCAGCGGCAGCTGTAGCAGCAAATGTTGACGTAGATGGTTCAGGTAAAGTGACTGTAAGCTGGAATAGAGTGTCCGGAAATAATGTGAGCTATACCGTATCTGCATCAGGATCGAAAGTAGGTGGTGGCGGTGCCAACGCTGGCAGTATCGCTAGTTTTACGGATCCAAATGGGTCGATCAGTCGAACTATGACAGGACTTAGTAGTTACAGTAACTACACCGTAACGGTGACAGCTACGGCCAATGGTTTGTCAGCCAGTGCTAGCACAGCTGTGCAGACCGGGGTTTCTTATGCTGCGGATATTTTAACTGGGCCCGCTACGAATCACTCCTGCGCAGCTTGTCATGTTAATCCCGCACCCACCTTGAGACAGCGTTTTACAGATGTATGTGTAACCTCTAATAATCTTCCTTCTTGTCCTACAGGAGCTGATGCCGGCGCTATGGATGGGTATTCTTTAACGGCCTCAGAGGTAAATATGATTAATCTCTGGAATGGGAGCCAGTATAACTAGTTAATGAATGGGCTGTAATTATTTGAAAGTGTTTCATTTAAGACTGTCACATCAAACAAATAGTGGTGTGACAGCGGAAACGCTGATAGGAAATTTTGATTTTGGAGCACATTGTATAAGTTAACTTCTTTCTTTGGTTTATCCGTATCCGCTGAATTTTCGCAGGTACAACTGCTCAATATCACATGTGCTGTTTAAAGGATTGAATTTGCCATAGATTGTTTATTGGCTGTATTTTTGCCATTGCGAGGAGTGCATAAAGAAAAACCGAAGATGAATTTTGGGAACTAAGATAATGAATAGTAAAATTTCCTCCATGAAAACTCCGATCTTGTTTTTACTGCTTACAATTTACTTATTTATTAGTACTTCTCAAGCAGCGCAAGATGATTCTTTCGCAATATATCTAATCAGGCATGCTGAAAAAAACACTCTACCACCAGCGGACCTTACCTCCTGTGGCTTGCAGCGATCCAAAGACTTAATCAAAGTATTCCAAAATATTGATTTCGATGTGATCTATAGCACCGATGTTTTAAGATCCATCAGCACCGCCCAGCCAATTGCTGAACAACGAAATTTACCCATTGAATTGTATGATCGACCCAAGCTCACTGATTTTGCAAAAAAGCTATTGCAACAAAAGAAAAATGCCTTAGTCGTGGGGCATTTAAATACCACGCCAATGCTAGCGGGGTTTTTAAGTGATAACAGCTATGACATGATCAAAGGACCTGACTACAGTCGAATTTACCAAGTTGTAGTTATCGCAGGGCAACCCCATGTCTCCATCTTACACCAGTCATTTAAATGTAGTGAAACAGAAGCTAGCCCATAGACAATGGCTGAAAATCAGCTGTTTTAAATGGGTTTATTGGCCGTCTTGTAGAGGTGTTTAGTGCGTTGTCTAAATTGTATTTTGTTGTTTGTTGTTACTATTGCAGTCACGGGCTGCAGCAACGTACCGAGCTCAGCTACTAGAATTAAACACATAACCTCTACTGCCACTCAGCAGGGCTGGAAAAGTCATATTATTGAAGGGGAACAATTGGATTTGTTGGCCTTTCTTCCTCCACAAGCTCCCCCAAAAGGGTTACTTACAATTTATATTGAAGGCGACGGGTACGCTTGGAAAAGTCGTTTCGAAGTTTCTGATAACCCAACACCGGTAAAAGCTATTGCTCTGGAATTGGCACTGCAACACCCTGGGGCGGTTTATCTTTCACGTCCTTGCCAGTCGATAACAGGTCCAATTTGCACTCCAACATTATGGACTAAGGCGCGTTTTTCCGAGACAGTTATCAATGCGAGTAACAAGGCCATTGATAAGTTAAAAGCACGGTATCAGGCTAAAAACATACAACTTATTGGCTACAGTGGCGGTGGGGCAGTGGCAGCGCTGATTGCAGCAAGGCGCAAAGATGTGAAGCGACTGGTAACAGTAGCTGGTAATCTTGACCATAGCCGCTGGACTAGGCTGCACGGCGTGTCACCACTATCCGACTCGTTAAATCCTGCTGACTTTCGCCAATCTCTCGAGACTATCAGCCAATATCATTTTGTAGGGCAAAAGGATCGCATTGTTCCGGCCCAATTAGCCCAAGAGTTTGTAGCGGAGTTTAGTTTAACTGCAGACATTACCTTGCATATTGTTGCTGACTTTGACCACCACTGTTGTTGGCAAACGCAGTGGCAGTCACTAATGACGGAGCTCGACAGTACCCGTCCTACATTGCAGTAGCTAAGTATAAAGTGTCAAAAGTAATGGCAAACCATTCATGGGTTCGCTTCAATAATAATTGAACCTATACCACTATTTTATAATCCCCGAGTCCATAATGATTTGCGACATTTCTTTGACTTTAGGGCTGTTCATTAAACCAAAGACATCGCCTTTATTTAACATGCGATTAAGCCCAGGATCGTTACTAAGTGTTTTAAAACGTGGGTTTTGTTTCACTGCTTCAACGCGAATAAGGGTTGTCATTACTTCTTCTGTCAGGCGCATTTTGACCGCAGTTTTATCAGTAACATCCACATCGCCGAGCACATTGGTTCCATCCAAGATGCGTTGCACTGTTGTATTGTCGAGAACCGCATTGATCTCGCTAGCAGTCATTAATCCAAGTACATCTCTTTTTTGAACCATTCGGTTAATTCTTTGACTGTTTACCAAACGTTCTACATCTGGGTCATTAGCGAGAGCGATACCATCTTTAATGCTGCTAGCTGGATTTTTCAACACATAAGAAGCCACGCCGACTAATTGTGGTGCTTGAGGAAATTGCTGCGTCAGCACGTTATCGATAGCACCACCCATAAGTTTTTGCGACCAATTGTTGACGAGATTGTCTTCTGGTAACTCGCCTTGTGTTATGGCTGTATTTGCCATGTTTGCAAACCAAACCAATCCCAATCCCACAAATACACCGATTAGACCATTGGCAACTGCTCCAGGAATGGGCAGTGCGGATTGCCCATCTGTCGCTTTGCCTAAAATATGCAGTAAGATCCTTAATACGATTGAAATTACGATGGCGCTAACAATGAATATTGCTAGTCCTGCCACAAAATATGCGGCGAGCCCCTGAAGTGGGGTTTTTTCGCTAAGTAGAGTTGCGCCTTTGGCCGCAAAAGTGATAGCGAGAAAATAGGCACCTACCAGGCTTGCCAGTCGTGCTAACACTAAACCTAAACCAAGTCGGTAACCTCGGTAGATGAAATAAAGTAAAACTATTGAGAATATCGCAATGCCGATCATGTATATGTCCTTTTAGGTGTGAGTCGCATACTGCTAGTGTTTAAACACTATACTGGCAGATAACCCAAGACTAAAGCGGCTAATACAAAATAGTTCAATCAAATCCCTTGATTAATCTTCATTAGGTAGTATTTTATTTCACCTCTTAAATTTTTTGTTGAATAATTTATTCTCAAATTTGTGATAAAACATTTTTCTAGGTAAAAATACTACATGTATCTGAATCATCCGCAGCAAATCCAACTTAATCAGCTCTTCTTTTTCAAACACAGTTCTATGATAAAAAGCACTTTTTTGGGGGCCTTAACACTATTTTTAGTTGCTTGTAGCGGCGATGATATCGAAGAGGACGTATCAACTGATCCGGTAGACCAAGTGGATACCACTTTAGACTCAGACCTCAGAGCCATTATTGTTAAACAGGCGCTAACAGGTGACCCTAGTATTGGTCGAGCATTGCCTGATATCGAGGAACCTAAGGCGCAGTTAGGTATGAAACTGTTTTTTACTAAGAGTTTAGGTGGTGATTTCGATTCCGCCTGTGTTACCTGTCATCATCCAATGTTGGGCGGTGGTGATGATTTGGTTTTACCTATTGGTGTTGATGCCGAAATAGATGATTTGTTAGGTCCTGGGCGTTTGCATAATGTAAATGGTGATCATTTTGATGGTGGTCCTACTGTACCCAGAAATTCGCCAACAACCTTTAATGTTGCTTTATGGGATGATTATTTGTTTCATGATGGTCGCGTAGAAAGCTTAGGAAAAACCCCAAAAATGGGTGGTAAAGACGGCTTAGGGATCCGTACTCCAGACGTGCCTTTTGAACAAAGTGACGGCTATGCAGGGGATAATTTAGTGGTGGCTCAGGCTAGATTTCCAGTCACATCAGATGAAGAAATGAAAAACTTTAGTAACTTTGGTGGTACAGATAATCATCAAGTGAGAGAAAATTTAGAGCAACGTTTAGGTGATTATGGCAATCCTTTAGGTGGCAAGTTAATTGTTAATAACTGGTTAGCTGAATTTAGAGAAGGCTTTGCCGAGCCAGATGGCACTGCAGAGGAATTAATTACCTTTGATAATATTGCGAAAGCCATTGGTGAGTATGAAAGTTCACAGATATTTGTGGATACACCTTGGAAAGCCTATGTTCAAGGGGATGATTCTGCCATTAGCGATGTTGCGAAACGTGGCGCTAAGTTATTCTTTAGTGCTTATGAAGATGGCGGTGCAAACTGCAGCGCTTGTCATTCAGGTGATTTTTTTACTGATGAAGATTTTCATGTGATCGGCATGGCGCAGATTGGTCGCGGTAAAGGTGACGGTGAATATGGCACTGAAGACTTTGGTTGATTCCGAGAATCTGGGGATGAAAAAGACAAGTATGCTTTTAGAACGCCTTCGTTACTTAATGTGACTGCAACAGGTCCATGGGGTCATGCCGGTGCCTCAACCACACTAGAACAAGCGATTCGTACTCATTTAGATCCCCAAGCCGAATTAAACAATTATGACTTTTCTCAATTGGCGCCGAATATTCAAGCATTTGATATGCAAGTTAACACCCAACGAGCGATTGATAAAATTGAGCTTAACCGAGAAAATGGAATTGCTAGCATTGAACACTTGAGTTTAACCGATACTGAAGTCGCAGAATTATTGGCCTTTCTTGCAGTGCTAACAGATCCTTGTGTTGAAGACAGAGAATGTTTGAGTAAGTGGATCCCAGATGCAAGCGACACTAATCCTGATTCATTGCGTCTTAATGCAGTTGATAGTGAAGGGAATTATTTATAAAAGCCTATGCGGTGAGTTATTAATATCAATAACTTGCTGCTCCAATAGGTGAATTTTGAGTAAGTAACTATCATGCTAGGAGGCACTAATATTGGCTCTTAGCATCGTATCTATGAATCTATGAATCTATGAATCTATGAAACTAGAAAATAACCACACTTTTTTACAAGAATAGTAAGAGTTTTGTATACACAATAAAAAAGTAAGAGGCGCACATTGCGTCCTCTTAGGACCAAAGATTTTGATGCTTTTGAATGCTAAAATAACGATAGGGATTCCAAAAGCCTTTCACATAACTTGGCAATCTTGCATCGCCGAGATCCTCTATATGCACCTCATGGATTTCTGCCAAAGTTTCCTCGGTCAAATTTTCCAATTTTTTTTGTACCGAAGGATAAAATAAATTATTTTCTGGCTTCAAAGCGAAGTGTTTTGGTTCTGAGCCTTCCTCTCCTTTTTCAGTAATTTTCCGACAAGTTGGGATAGTGGGTTGTTGCGGATTTAAACGAGTGACTATGCCGTAAAAATAATCTTTTAGCTGTTCATTGGGCGAGCTATTTTGAACATATATTATGCCAAAGCCTAAAGGAAAGTGTCCCACCAAATTAATAAAGCATTGGCTAGCATTAGTGCAAATAGCGCCATTTTTAGCAGAATTGTTTAGAATTGTTATTACTTTAGGTAGATCTTGAAAGTGATACTCTGGTTTCGTTGACAGAATAAAAGATGAATAAATTTGTGGGATTTTAATGATGTTTCCGATACTACCTTCAGAGGGCTTAACAGCATCAACCAGCAAGCCTAAAACAAATTTTAAACGATTATTTTGCTTTTTTTCATAGCGTATTTTTTTTTCGAGATCATCTCCTTCATATACAGAAATACCAATACCATTAGTAATGAAATCCTGAGTCTGTTCATGATTCATGATGAGCAAAGGTATACGCGTTTCTTTATCTAACACCCGAAACTCGTCAATTGAACCATCAGCTCCTTTTAATAACCTTTGAATTTCCACATGTTGCATACCTATATCTTGTGTTATTGCGGCAATGATGACAGGAATAGCCACATCTAATTGAAATTGACTGTATTTATTGGGGACAGCAGAAAAACGAGTCTCTGGTTTGAATCGGGTAACAATATAGTTATTAGACAGTTTTTTTTCTGCCAACATTTTGTCTAATAAACGTAATGCCAAGACAGCTTTATATAAAGGTTTATATAGCTGATGCATCTGCTTTCTATTTTTACCTTCTGTGCTCGACAACATAAAAAGTGTGGCTAATAATTTAGCGCTTCTGGTGTTAGTTTGTTGTTGATTATTACCCTCTGTCAATTTCAGAACGTTAATGCAAATACTCGCAATACACTTGTAGCACTGTTGTTGTTTATGAAGTTGTTTTAGTTTCTCATCATGCAGTTCTTTTTGAAGTTTTTTTACCTGATTATGGGCTGCAGCGCGTTTCGCTTCGGGTACCGATTTTAGATACTCCTTGGTACTTGTGAGGTTTTCTTGGCAAGTACGCAGCACTCTTGCGTTAGCATCAGAAGAGGTGAAATAGAGTGCAGCAAGTTCGAACAATGAGTCTTTTTTTGCTGAGCTATTTTGAATTTGCTTAACCAGTGTTTGTACTGAGGTGGTATACTGTGAATCACTCAAGGTTGAAGACATAGTTGACTACTCACAAAATCATTTTCTTTTTAGGCCTAAACTACTTCAATTAAAGTCGTCATTTAAAGTAAGCACATTATTAATATAGGGTTTGTTTACCTTTAAAGCAATTTCAGTCAATACACCTTTCCTGTGACCAGTTGGCGATTACTTCTTTAGCGAACAACATTTTTCTACCTTTCCTAAGTAATATTTACAAATTGATTGTAAATATTATCTATTCGCCCTATCGCAAATTGAAATACCCAAAACTTTACCTTCTTAAGTTAGTTAAGTATTTGATTATTATAATAAAATAATTCTCCATGTTGTTTCTGTTATTGGAATGTTTTGTGCAGAAGACTCCATGAGTTTAATGATTGTTATTGAGGAGTAAACATGAAAAAAACAATGATTGCAGTAGCGTTAACTAGCGTTATATTTTCTGGGTGTGCATCCAATACTAGTAATACCCAAAAAGGTGCTGGAATAGGCGCTGTGCTTGGGGCACTGGCTGGAAAAGGTACGGGTGATAATGATAAAAGTCGTTATGTTTGGGGAGCTGCTTTAGGTGCATTAGCTGGTGGCGCAATTGGCAACTATATGGACAAACAAGAACAAGAGTTTCGAGAAGAACTCGCGGATAGTGGTGTAGAAGTGTATCGGGAAGGAGACAATATACGTTTATCTATCCCTGGCAACATTACTTTTGCTAACGACAGCGCTGCCCTTGTAACAGGTTTTTATCCCGTTCTTGAGGATGTCGCAAAAGTCCTTAACCGTTATGATAAAACTAAGCTAAGCATTGAGGGGCACACTGACTCTGTAGGTGACTCAAATTATAATACTCAGTTGTCGATCCAAAGAGCGAACAGTGTCGCAAATTACCTGCAAGGTACTAATGTAGACGCCAATCGTTTACAAACCCTTGGAATGGGTGAGAGTCAACCAGTAGGGAGTAATGATAATGCGCAAGGTCGTCAAGAAAATAGACGTGTTGAATTGCGTATTATTCCAATACAAGCCTAACTGATTCAAAAAAAGTGGCTGATATTCAGCCACTTTTTATTTATTCAAACCTTTCTACAACTACTGGAGATAAATACAAAAAATTTAATAAACTCAACAATTCCCCGCAAAATATTTCTATTAAGATAGTGGTAGTTGAATAACGCTAAAATTTGTATTCAAGTTCGATCCCAAATGTCCTTGGTGTACCATAGTAGTTAACTAAGGTTCCAAAAAAATCTCGGTTGTTATTGGTTAGGTAAACTTCGTCAGTTAAGTTTCTGGCCCAAAGTGAAACCGTCCAATCATCATCATGTGAAATTAAACCAAGTCGTGCATTGAGTAGAGAGTTTGACGGTACAGAACCAAATGCAACATTGTCCCCGGATGCTAATAATTGACTCTTAATATTGTTCACATCTGTGTAGTAGGAATCTGAATAGGCATAATCCAGTCGCGCTAAAAGGTCAGCCCCAAATGCATCTATTGGATAATAATACTGCAAACCTAAGTTAAATGATGATTCAGGCGCTCTAGGAAGTTGATTACCTGATGCGTCACTACCACCGGCACCACCACCTGGAAAACTAACAAATTCTGTGTCGAGTAAACCGGCTGAAAAATTCAATGTTAATTCATCAGTCAGTAAATAGGTCACCTCAGCTTCTAATCCATTTGTTTCGACCTCAGCTGCATTACGAATGCTGATAGACGTTTGGCCTTCTCCCAAATCAATGAATTGATTCACTTGGTAATCGCTGTATTTGGCGTGGAATGCGGCAAATGAAAAAGATAAATTTTTGTCTAAGACTGAGCCTTTTACACCGACTTCGAAATTATCTACAGTCTCTTTATCGTAACCAATACCGCCTTCAAGTGTAGACGTATCAATGAAGTCAAGGTTGTAGCCACCACTTTTATAGCCATTGCCGTATTTAATATAAGTATTTAGCTCGTCATTTAATGCATAATTTAAACTAACAGTTGGGGCAATGTGATTATCAGTTCTTTTATCAATTACACTGCCAGTTGCAATACCAAAAGCACCAGAGCCAGTGCCAATTGTTACCCAATCGACCTTTTTGTCTTCAGTTGATAGCCTTACGCCAAATCCCAATTTTAAATGTTCAGAGAGTTCGTAATCACCACTAACAAATAACGCCACTGTAGTGGTCTCCACATCTCCGTGGTTTGTTGTGGGATTGCTTGGGTCGGTACCAAATAGTTGTGCAGAAATTGCGGATGCAAATACCGTTCTAGATGTTTCAGAATCTTGGCTATATAGATATAAACCCGCTACATATTCGAGTTTCGAATTGGCTGGTGAAATATACTGAAACTCTTGGCTAGTTTGTTCATAGGCATCGTTATAACCTATGTATAATAAATCCAATGAAGAGTAGTCACTATCGTTACTATATGAAATTTCGCTGTCTCTAAACGCAGTAATCGAACGAACATCATGGCCATTATCTAAAGACCAATCTAAGGTGAGTGCGATCCCATTAATGTCTCGTTCTTCCACTGGATCAGAGGTTGAGCTTATCTCAAATAGTTCTGGTGATTCAGAGGTGAGTTCACTGCCAAAAGTGTTGGTAATCGGTTCCCCTGTATAGGATGTTCGGTCACTTTGCATTCCATCTATTGATAAGTTGGCCTTAACGTTTTCACTCATGTCATAGCGAATCTGAGCTCGATATGAAGTGGCATCTTGCTCGTTAATGTTGTCATTTCCGGTAGCAAGGTTGGTAACAAAACCATCTCGAGTTTGTTTATTAAAAGAAAACTTGGCTGCTAGTTTGTCACTTAAAGGTAGGTTGAGAGAAGCGGTCAATTGTTTGGCATTTAAATTACCTAATTCAGCGCCAACATGACCTTCTAAAGTATCTGTGGGCTCTTTAGAGATAAGATTGATGGCGCCTGCTACGGTATTTTTTCCAAACAAAGTGCCTTGTGGACCACGTAACACTTCAATTCGTTCCAGATCTAATAGTTCTTGATTCAGCGCTGGAGACTGGCCTAAATATACACCATCAAGATACACACCTACGCGGGTATCAAATCCAATGTTACGGCTATTTGCTCCGACTCCACGAATCCTTACTTCTGAGGAAAAATCGGTGCCATCACTGATGGTTAAGTTTGGTACAAACTCGGCAACGTCTTTGAGCTGTCTAACCCCAGTTTGCGAAATGGCATCACTGCTCATAGTCGAAATAGATATGGGGACTTCATTAATATTTTGGGTACGCTTTTGCGCAGTAACCAATATTTTTTCCAGACCTTTTGATTCTTTTTCTGCGAGAGTCGATTCCGAGTCAACTTGTGCCATGCTGTTAAAAGCAAAAACAGGGCTCATTAAGATAGAAATTAGAATCGGATTAAGTTTACTCTTATGCATTAGATGTCTCCTATAAGCCTCACTTAAGTGGCTGGTTTTACGAATTAGGCAAAGTGCAAATCCGCGTTGGTTATTTTTCTAACATTTAGGTCCACTATCTTTATCGGTTAAAACTCACAGTGAAAAAATATAACCCAAACATTGCCATGTCGCGTATTCCAATGCAACTCAAGAACCATTTGGCTGCATGACTTGTGAGATGTTATCAGTGAAGATTAATTGATGTTTGATATGAACAACCTAGGGGCAGTGACAAAACTGACACTAGTGATAAAACCATTAAATGGCCGTAAAGAACCGCCAATTAACCCGATAATAATGTGCACGCATTAAGTTCGTTTCCTTATTTAATTTAATGTTTTGGTTACATTGTGTTAAATATATTGCAATAGTTTGTTATTGAGTGCAATTACATTTAATTGTATGCTTTTGCTGTGTATATTTTCATCACGTTGAAATGATATGAGCCTAGATGTGCCGGAAGGCCTTGTGTCTATCTATGATTGATATTTACAAAATACGAAATACTTTCTGTGTCTCGCTATTATCTGGAGGGTACTATTATGTCGAATCTCGTAAAAATTAATTCACCACAGAGAAAGCTACCTAAAGATCTGATGGTCAGAAAACCTCTTAATTTGGCGGAATATTTGCCATACCGTGTTTTTAAACTGACCCGGGATCTTGCATTTCGCGGTAAAGTTGAGGTTAACGGTATCTCCGTCAGTATGCGAGACTGGAGAATTTTAGCCTTTCTTGCTGCCACAGGGCCAAAAACTAATAAGGAGTTAGCCAATGAAATTGGCATAGATTCCACGACTATTTCTCGTGCCGTAAAACATTTAAAAAAAGTTGGGGTTATTGATGTGAGACGCTCAAAACGGGATCGTCGGACTCAACTTGTCGCTTTGACACAGAAAGGTGCTGATACTCACGATGCCTTGTCACCTGAACGTAAACGGTTTGCCGAAGAAATCGAGTCTTGCCTGACAAAAAATGAACGAGATGGACTGTATTTAGCTCTGGATAAAATTGATATTTTTTTTGCTGAACAACGAATTGAACATGATGAATGGGAATCCTAATATGTTTTTACTAAACTTTCGACGAATAGTGCTATTAAGTAGTGGCTATTTGACTTTGTCTTTATTTAGTCAGTCTGCTTTTTCTGCTGAGATTTTGGACCAAACAACCAAGACTAACGCTGGTTCTACTTGGCAGGTAGTTGAGCCAGGTGGGGATACGCAGTGTTCTGATGGTAGTCCATATAAATTTCATGTTAAGCCAGGTAAAACAGACAAACTTTTTGTTTTTTTTAACGGTGGTGGGGCGTGTTGGAATGCACAAACCTGTGACGTCCGAGCAGAAAGAAAAGCGTTTGTACCTAGAGCTGACCTTGCACATAATGATCCTAGCCAGCATAACGGCATTTTCGACTTAGATAACCCCGAAAACCCTGTTAAAGATTGGAGCATGGTTTTTGCCCCTTATTGTACAGGTGATGTGCATTTAGGCTCAGCACAACGTAAATATGTCACCGCTGATAAACATGAATTCGAAATAAAACATGCGGGTGCGGCAAACAGTCAAGCTGTGTTGCAATGGGTCGAGGACAATATGTCACCAGAAAAAGTGGTGATTGCAGGGGCTAGCGCCGGCGCTTTGGCAGCACCAATATATGCTGGGCGTGCGGCTACCATGTTTCCTAATGCGGATGTACTTAGCTTTGCTGACGGTGCGGCAGGTTATCGTTCCAACCAAGTGCCAAAAATTCTAGAACAATGGTCGGTTTATACTCCTTTAGATATAAATAAATACGCTGGTTTTCAGAAGGAAATGACTAGTTTTTATTCGTTTTATGGTGTTGAAGACAAACATCATTCTAAGATCAATTTTGCGCTTTATGATAGCGCTGAAGATAAAGTCCAGGTTATGTTTAAAAAAATGCTGGGAGACACTGACGTGCTTGTTGATGCTATTGGTCAAACATACAAGTCCTTACGTAGTCAGGTTGCACCTTTAAGTTATTATTTGGCAAGAGGTGACGTACATACTATTTTACGCTTTAAACATTTTTATTCGACAGAAGTTGATGGTGTGCGATTTGTGGATTGGTTCAATAATTTGCTAAATAGTCGTTTCCCAGATGTTGTTGATTGTCGTTCTTTATCTGGCAAGTGCCAGAATGATGCGCTTACTCAACAATAACAAATAAAAAGTGGCTGTTGGCTACAGCCACTTTTTACCTTGATAGCAATATTTTACTCAGCGACTTTTACCGGTACACAACCCTTTTCATCAAGCTTTTGTCCCTTGACTAACATAGACAGTTTTCGACAGAGTACGTAAAAAACTGGCGTGAATATTAATCCAAAGAAAGTCACACCTAACATGCCACTAAACACTGTGACTCCTAACGCCTGTCGCATTTCAGCACCGGCACCAGTGGCAATAGCAAGCGGAATAACACCTAGGATAAAGGCGAAAGAAGTCATAAGAATAGGGCGTAGCCTTAGTTTTGCAGCTTCAACAGCGGCCTCGTAAAGTGGGCTGCCTTGTTGCTCTAGATGTCGGGCAAACTCAACAATTAAAATCGCATTTTTACTTGCAAGCCCTACTAAAACTATCAAGCCCACTTGAGTCAGAATATTATTATCCATACCCATTATCCAAACGCCTGTAATCGCACTAAGCAAACACATAGGTACAATTAATATAACCGCCAAGGGTAAAGTCCAGCTTTCGTATAACGCTACTAATAACAAAAACACAAATACCACGGCCATGATAAAAGCAATGATCGCCGAGTTACCGGCTATTTGTTGTTGGTAGGCTAATTCTGTCCACTCAAATCCTATTCCTTCAGGGAGTATTTCTGCTGCGAGTTTTTCCATGCTAGCAATGGCTTCACCTGAACTGAAGCCTGGAGATGTGCTACCTAATAAGTCTGCGGCGGGATATAAATTATATCTAGGTACACGAGAGGGGCCAGATTGATACTTAAAAGTCACCACCGAACTCAGCGGCACCATATCACCAGAAGAGTTTTTAACACGAATGCGGCCAATGTCATCTGGTGTCATTCTAAAAGGTGAGTCAGCTTGTGCTGTTACTCTAAAGGTTCTTCCTAAGTAACTGAAATCATTTACAAAGGCACTGCCTAAATAGATCTCTAACGCGCTAAACACCTCTGATACTGGCACCCCTAAACGTTCAACGCGCTCTCTGTCTATATCCACATAGAGTTGTGGAGTGTTGGTTTCAAACAAACTAAATACAGCTTGTGTTGCAGGCGCTTGATTCGCTGCGCCTGCTAATTGCCACATGGCTTGTTCCAACACAGGAAGGCCACGACCGGCTCTGTCTTCAATCATCATTTTAAAGCCACCACCATTACCAATACCACGGACAGATGGAGGAGGAATGACCACCACAAAGGCTTCTTTGATTTGCGACATTTGCTTGCGTACTTCAGCTAAAATTTGCTCGAAAGTTAAACCTTTAGCAGAGCGATCTTCAAAATAGTCCATCATAGTGAATATGGCCGCAGAGTTAGAAGCATTAGTAAAAGTTGCGCCAGAAAACCCAGCAAAACCCACCGATGTTCGAATTCCGTCAATTTTTAATAACCTGCCTACCGCGTCTTTTACGACGTCGTCGGTACGGGATAAAGACGACCCTGCAGGCAATTGAATACTAACAATTAGGTAGCCTTGATCTTGCGCCGGAATAAAGCCTTGGGGTACAGAAGTGAATAAATACCCTGCCAAAACCATTAGCCCTACATAGACGAAAGACATCAGCGCACCTAGTCGAATTAGTTTGGTTGTTAACCTTCCGTATAACTGAGACGTTTTGTCCATCAAGCGGTTAAACGCATTGCCTAGTCGCGTTAACAAACTCGGTTTATTTGTTGCTGGCTTATGGGGTTTAAGCAACACAGCAGATAGAGCGGGACTTAAGATTAAGGATACCGCCACAGAAATAATGGTGGCTACGGCTATAGTGATACCAAATTGGCTATAGAATTGCCCTGAAATACCTCCAACAAATGCCGTTGGCAAAAATACTGCGACTAAAACCAAACCAATTGCCATGACTGCACCACCTACTTCGCGCATGGTTTCTCTGGCAGCTTGTATGGGTTTTTGTCCTTCGGCTAGCAGTCGTTCCATGTTTTCAACTACCACTATGGCGTCATCTACTACTATGCCAATGGCTAACACTAAACCAAATAGGGTCAAGTTATTCAGCGAAAATCCTAGTGCACTCATTATTGCAAAGGTACCGATTAAGGAGACTGGAATGGCGATGATGGGAATAATCGCGGCTCGCCAATTTTGTAAAAATACCAGTATTACCAAGACCACTAAACCTATGGCTTCATAGATAGTGATTTCAACCGCATCAATAGATTGACTAATAAACTCAGTAGGGTTGTAGGCAATGTCGTAGGCTAAATCAGGTGGGAAGTTGGCTGATAATTCTTCCATAATGCTACGAATAGTGGCTGCGGTTTCTAAGGCGTTAGTACCCGGGCGTTGAAAAATGGGCATGGCTACGGCTTTTTTATCACCTAAATAACCTCTAGTGGCGTAACTCTCGGCGCCTAGCTCAACTCTACCTACGTCTTTAAAGCGAACAATTTTACCGTTATTATTTTTGATAATGACGTTGTTAAACTGTTCCGGCTCAATAAGCCGACCTTGAGTTTGTACACTTAATTCAAATGCAGTTTGACCTTGAGTGATAGGTGATTTATTTAAGGTACCACTGGCCACTTGGATATTTTGACCTTGTAATGCGCTAATCACTTCTCCTGCGGTCATGTCGATAGAAGCGATACGATCTGGATCTAACCAAACTCGCATAGAATACTGACTGGCTCCAAATACTAAAATGTTACCTACACCTTGTACTCGAGCCAATTGGTCACGTATTTGTAAGGTCACATAGTTCGCAATGTAGGTTTGATCATAAGTGCCATTTGGCGAAAACATATTCACTACTAACATTAAATCTGGTGAGTTTTTAATAGTGGTGACACCAATGCGTCGAACCGGTTCTGGTAGGCGTGGTTCCGCAATGGCAACACGGTTTTGCACTTGCACTTGAGCCGTGTCTAAATCGGTACCTAATTTAAATGTCACGGTAATAGTGACATTACCGTCTGCAGTAGATTGTGATGAGATATACAGCATGTTTTCCACGCCATTTATCTGTTGCTCTAATGGAGTGGCCACCGTTTGTGCAGCTATTTCCGCATTGGCACCGGGATAGGAAGCGGTTACTTGTATAGTTGGCGGGGCAACTTGTGGGTATTGTTCGATGGGCAATATTTGGTAGGCAAGGCTACCAATAATCAGCACAATAATAGCTAAAACAGAGGCAAACTTAGGCCGAGAGATAAAAAACTGAGAAAAATTCATTTGGCTATTCCCAGTTAGTAGCTGTATTGGCTAGAAAGGTCGACATGTTTTGGTGTCACTAAAGCACCGGGTCTAGCTCGCATCATGCCATTCACTATTACATTATCTTTTGGGGTTAAACCGTCACTAATAATACGTAACTCTTGCGTGTGTAATTCACCTAATGAGACAAATTTTCTCTCAATTTTATTTTCACTATTCACTACATACACAAATTTACGTGACTGATCTGTGCCGACACTCGTATCTGGTACTAAGATAACTGATACATTTTCTTGGGATAACAAACGCATACGACCAAAAAAGCCCGGTAAAATAAACCCTCCAGGATTATCTAAAATCGCTCTACCTTGAATAGTACCTGTACCTGCGTCTATTTGATTATCAACAAAATCCATGACACCTAAATGACTAAATTCCTCTTCATCTTGTAAGCGTACTTGTACTGGATTGGATTTAGTACGTGAGCTTTCACGTTTATCTGATTGACTCAGGCGGATATATTTTAAAAGATCTCTTTCTCCCGCATCAAAATAGAAGTGGATAGGATCCACTGATACAACTGTAGTCAGCAAGGTTGCTCCTGACGCTCCGCCAGTAACAAGGTTACCTATATTCACGAAGTCCCTAGAAACGACTCCATCTATAGGTGACTTAACTTCAGTGAACTCCATATCCAGTTTGGCATTTTCAAGGGCCGCCCAAGCGAGATCGTATTCATTGATCCTACGATCAACTTCTTCCTGCGACAGTGAATTTTTGCTACGTAAGTCTTTGCCTCTTTCCAGCTCTTTTTTGGCCAAAGCGAATCTTGATTCCGCGCTTTTAAGGGCAATTTTGAATGAACGTTGGTCTATTACATACAATACGTCGCCTTTTTTGACTGCTTGACCGTCTTTAAAATTGGTTTGTTGTAAATATCCACTCACTCGTGCACGTATTTCCACATGGTTAACTGCGGCAAATCTTCCGGTGTATTCATCCCACTGAGTAATAACAGTTTGAATAGGGGAACTCACATCAACTTCTGGCGCTGGCCTTTGTTGAGTTTGTGACTCTTGCTCAGAGCACCCTGCCAAAAATATAAATGATAGAAAAAGTAAATGGCTAGGCGTAATAAAGCGCATAACATGGGGTCCTTAAATTATTGATAAAAACGGAACGAAATTAACGAGTATGCGAGGAAGTACAAGCAACGAGGTATAGAACGTATTGTAACGATAAATCTTTCGCTAAACACGTCCTATTCATTATAACTTTTCATTTTAAGGTAATCGTAAAAGCTTGTTTAAAGTCTTTTACAGGGAGTCGCTCTTTATCTTGCTGACGAATTCGCCACGCTTGCACTGACATGCCTACACTTGCAGTATTTTTATGAAAACTTACCGTCATAAAATGTTCACGGGTGCGTTCTTTCCAATAGGCCGATAATGGGTAGCCTTTTTTGGTATGCACATTAAAGTTTTTGTCGTATTGCACAGCTTGTGCTTCAAATCCAGCTATCTCTATGGTGGCTGGGTCGGGAAAGAGTTTAGGTGTGGTTTTAGCTTTATCTGAAGCTAGGCTATTTAACCCTGTTAAATTTGACATAGGCGACGACACTACCTCAATCAACTTACCGCCGTTTGCCCCCATTTTTACCTGAGCAATACGCCCAAAATGCACGTCACCTGACATCACTACTATGTCATGTCCTGAACTGGCCATGGCAATAAGCAACTCTGAATATTGCTTTTTGAAACTCAATAAATTGCGTTCCAACTTGTTTTTTTCAGCTAGTAATACTTGCGGAATCACCAACACCCCAGGTTTATTCAGCCCTTGCGCCCAGCTAAGCATTTTATCAAAGCCTTGTTTATCGATAAATTGTGTTTTACTGCGATAAGATCGTAAATCAGCTATGCAAAATGACAGGTCACTACCAATTTCAAAGGTATCGACCTTACTACTTTGCTGCACTTTTAAAACGCCATCTCGGGAAGCCGCTTTCCAAGCATTGCGAATTTTGTTTATTTTTAACATAAACAAGGTAGGTAATAAGCTGTCGTAAAACGGGTAATCATTCCAAAATTCGTGATCATCTGGCAGCATCCAAGCTCCGCCACGTGCTAAAATGCTGCCCAAAGCTTGCCAATGTTTGGCATAGTCTTCCGCCACTCTTTGACGAACCTCATTGGTCAGCGGTGATAGAGAGTCAAGACCTATATCCAAATACACCTGATCGCCCACCATAAATTTAATATCTGGCTTAACTGACTCTTCGCCACGCTCGTACAGCGCTTTAAAAGCTCGAGCTGCCTGACCACAATCGCGATGCTCATAAAAACAGCTACTCAGCGCCACAGTGAAGGCCTTATTTTTATGTGTAGGTAGCGCTGCAGGTAAAGTTGTAAAGGTTCCACTACGTAACAATTGCCATTGGTCTAATCCCTGATGTTCCTCTCCCTCTAAGCGCTGGTAAAAATCTACTTTGTAGTTTTTCCCAGCTAGAAGGCCAGAGGCTAAACGGGTGTCGTAAAAGCGTTGGCTTAAGCCGTTGAAGGGGCGTTGCCATTGTTTAAGGGTGATATCTTCTCGCCTGACTTCATTACCTTCTAAGCTCACAATTAATCTAGCAAGTTTGGGTTTTCGCAATGTACCAAACAGAGTGCCGGCCCAAAGTTCCACTGATGTTTGACTGACCTTATGAATTACCAAACTCCACTGTGAAGTGTTGGTTGTAAAATTGACTATGTTCATATAGCTATCCATGTTTTATAGAAACAAATTAAGCATAGAAGGCAATTTTGTTATTGGTAGTTTTTTATACTGGAAACGAACTTCAAAATGAGCGGTGATTTCTAATACGGCAAAAGTGATAAAAACGTGAATATTTGAGGCTTACCAAGTTTTATAATCAAGTGTGAAATGACTCAATACGAAAAATCAGCTAAACGTGCTAGCCTCAGCTTTGGTTTGTTAATGGGTAAAAGTTGCGGGGCAGTGGTCTTTCATCCTTTCAAGTTGGCGCTTCTCTCGTGGCATAGGAATTATATGTGAAATCGCACCTACAAAAAGGTAAGCAGCTGATTTGGACACCACTGCAAAGAAAGATATTTTTGCTGGTAGTGAGCTTATTTACTTTGGTGTTTGCTTTGACCTTAGTGAGTATCTATCAGGCTGCCTATAATCAAGCCGAACGTGAATTTGTTGCTCGTTTAAACGTCGGCAAAAATGTGTTTATGAATGAAGTGGTTATTGCCAAACAGCATCTGGATTCAAGTGTAGAAACTATCGCTAAAGACTGGGCGCTGCGCAGTGCAATAGGTCAAGGTGAAGACACCAAGTCAATCAAAAGTGTGTTGTTTAATCATGGTAAACGCATAAATGCGGATATTGCTCTGGTGTTAGATAAAAGTTTTATGTTAATCGCCCAATATGGTGGGGAAGATCTCACTGTTGAGCGGTTTTTAGCTGCAGATTTAGATGACAAACAGCAAAATAATCCATGGATTGCCATGGTTGGAAACGAACCTTTTTTGATGGCAGCTAAGCCAATTAAGGCGCCAGCCACTATTGGTTGGTTGTTGATGGGCAAGAAGTTGAATCTTACTTTTCTAAATAGAATAAAGAGCCTGATTTCCTTGGACATTAACATGCTGGTGGTAGGTAATAACCAAAATGAGGTACTTTTGTCGACCCAGACTAATAGTGCCGCTGTGCAGCAAGAGCTAAAGCAAGTGACAGAGCGTTTTGTTACTCAAGGCGCAACAGTTGATATGCATGTGATGGGCTCAGAAGATTGGGTCGCCTTGCCCTTTAGTATATTTAATAATCAACAGCAGTATTTCGTCGTGTTGTTACAAGACTCAATACGTGAATGGCTAAAAACTCGCAATACCTTTATGTTGGAATTATTGCCCTTTTTTATGGTGGGGATATTACTCGCCTTGTTAGGTTCATTTTTTATTGCTCGCAGTATTACCCGGCCAGTGGGGCGTTTATTACAAGCTGCTAAATTGGTAGCAAGTGGCAGTTATACTGACCCAATCGAGGTTTCGGAAAAAAGTGAGTTGGGTGAATTGGCCCGAGAATTCAGCAGTATGCAAAGCGCAGTAATGGAGCGTGAGCAGAAAATAAAAGACCAAGCTGAAGAAATACGTCAAACCAATACGATTAAATATCAGGTAGAAATTGCGCAAAAAGAACAACATCTTGCGGCATCGGCAACAGAAGCTAAAAGCCGCTTTTTGGCTAATGTTAGCCACGAAATCCGTACTCCACTTAATTCTATTATTGGTTATTCAGAAATTCTTAGTGATGTGCATGCCAGTGAGGATGCGAAAACCAAAGCTATCTTGGCGGTGCATAATGGCGGGCAATATTTACTCAACATAGTGAATGATGTCTTAGATTTATCAAAAATTGAAGCGGGTAAGATTCAATTAGAAAAAGCCGACATCAACTTAGTTGGTTTACTGCAAGAAGTGAGCGCTTACATGGAAGGTTTTGCTAAAGAAAAGCACCTTGCTTTTAACCTCAAGCTTAACTTTCCTCTGCCATACGAATTTACATCAGACCCCACCCGACTGAAACAAATTTTGCTGAATTTGTGCAATAACGCGATTAAGTTCACTCATCAAGGTCAAGTTGATTTACAGGTTCATTGGGATACTTTTAGGCAACGTTTTATTTTTGTGGTATCTGATACGGGTCCTGGTATGAGTGATGCGCAACAATTGCGTTTATTTACTGCTTTTTCACAGGGTAACCAATCGACTAGCCGAAAATATGGCGGCACAGGTTTAGGTTTGTATATCAGTAAGCAGTTAACAGAAATGCTTGGTGGACATATCAAAGTCACTAGTCAAGAAGGGCACGGAAGTCAGTTTGCCGTGTATATGCCTTATATAGCGGCATCAAATAAACAGGTCATGATTAATCAGAGTCAGGCTGATGCAGTATTGAGTACAGGCGCTAAACCCAATCTAGAGATACCTGAATTAACTGGGCATATATTGTGCGCCGACGATAACGAAGATAATCGTCAATTAGTGGCGTATTTGGTGGCTAAAACAGGGGCGCAACTGACTCTTGTTGAAGACGGGAAGCAGGCATTAGGTGTAGCAGCAAATACGCCATTCGATTTAATTTTGATGGACATGCAAATGCCTGAAATGGATGGTTTGCAAGCCACCACTATTTTAAAACAAAGGGGCTTTGATAGGCCAATTATTATGCTCACAGCCAACGTAGACGCAAATAGTAAAGACAAAATGTTGGCAGCAGGAGCAACAGCACATTTTCCAAAGCCTATTGATAGTCGCCGTTTCTATATCATGTTGGCAAAGTACTTAGGTAAAACAATAGGGGATGAAACAAACTATCAGGCTAGCGGCATTAATTTTTACAACAATCAAGACCGCAACACAGGCTCTGAATTTGCACAATTAATACAAAATTATCGTGTGAGTTTTAAAGACAAACTAGTTGCGATACAAAGTGCAATGGAACAACAAAACTGGATACAAGTTAAATCGCTTATGCATAAATTGAAAGGCTCAGCGGGAAGTTATGGCTTTCAAGAACTCAGCGATTGTGCAATTTTAGTGGAACAGCATATAGATTCAGATAACCTGCAGCAAGCTAATCGTTGCCTTATTACTTTGCAAAAACACATGCAGCAGTTGTATAGGGAAACTGAGTCACCGAATGCAAAAACCGTTTAAAAGGATAATGAATGAAACAATTGTTTTTCTTAGTGTGGAGCATTATCTGTAGCCAATCCTTAGTTTTGGCACATCAACAGTCTATAACCTACGTAGCAAATGAAGCCGTATTGATTACTAAGGGTGACTACAAAGTGTTGTTCGACCCATTTTTTCATCAAGCTTTTGGAACATATCAGTTGGTGCCAGAAGACATCAAACAAGCCATTTTTAGTGGAACGCCTCCTTTTGACAATCTCACTGCTATTGTTATTAGTCACGCCCATGGCGACCATTTTGCCGCGGACGATCTATTACTATATTTGCAGCAATTCCCGACTACCCAATTAATTGCGCCTGAACAGGCGGTGACAGAACTCATGGCATTACAGGGGGCAGACTCAATAGGCCCTCAAGTCACCAGTATTAAATTGGCATTTAAGCAACCACCAATAACCCTTGAAATAGCTGGGTTAGTGATTGAAGCCGTGCGCATTCCTCATGCTGGTTGGCCTAGTCGAGCAAAGGTTGAAAACTTGGTTTTTAGAGTGACGTTAAAAAATCACGATTCGTCTGTCACTGTTATGCATATGGGCGATGCCGATCCAAATGATGATCACTACCTTTTGTATAAAGATCATTGGCAAAAGCGAATGAGTGATACTGCATTACCACCCTATTGGTTCTATTTTTCAGCCGAGGGTAGGGATATCTTAACGGATATTCTTAACGTTAAAAAAACGATTGGGATCCACGTACCTACAGACATTCCCAACCAACTAAAATCTAGCGGTCAGGACTATTTTTCCAAGCCAGGTGAAGTTCGCATGCTTGATGAGTCCCACAGCCATTAATCACACAAATAGCAGGCAGAAATACAATGAAACAGTTAGTTCCTTATCTTAACTTTAATGGCCAGTGCCATGATGCTTTACATTTTTATCAAAGTTGTTTTGGAGGTGCAGAAGTATCTATTCAAACGTTTGCCGATGCTAAGGTCGACGATATGCCACAACAGTCAAAAGATAAGGTAATGCACGGCGAATTTAAAAGTGATGGCTTATTTTTTATGGCTTCTGACGGTCAAGTTGGGGGCGATTTTGCAATGGGGAATAATATCCATTTGAATGTGCAATTGGATTCTGTTGATGAACAAACAGTGTTGTTCGAAAAACTGTCAGAGAATGGTTCAGTAATAATGCCGCTACAGCACACATTTTGGGATGCGCGTTTTGGCATGTTGACAGACAAATTTGGTATTCAGTGGATGCTCAACGTGATGAAAAGTCACTAGTCTTTAATACCGCGCGAGTAAATTAAGAAGTAAAATAATTAAAAATCAAGGGATTCAATTACAAGGGGGTAATTGAATTTTTTATATTCTTATTTATGCCATTCTTAGGTAGTCTAGTGCCTTCAAAAATACAAGGATATTTATATGAAGTCATTTTTGTTGGCTGTCTTGGTCATTGTGTCTGTTGGGTGCGGTTCGACAGAACAGCCTTCGGCAAAATCTGAGCCTTTTACCGGTGTAATTTCAGCCAGCCAGCTAATTGCAGAGTACCCGCAATTTCGCTCTGGGTACCAACAATACCAACCTAGCTCAGCAGAAATTGCCGCTGTTAAGTCTTTATCAGGAAAATCTTTGATCGTACTGTTTGGCACATGGTGCCACGATAGTGAGCGAGAAGTGCCAAGACTATTGAAGTTATTAGATTTGTCTGGGGTCGAGTTGCAAAATTTGTCGCTACACGGTGTCAATTACAGCAAACAAGAGCCCTCTAATTTACATGAACTGCATGCTTTAAAATACTCTCCTACTATTATCCTGATGCAAGGTGAAAATGAACTGGGACGCATAGTTGAAAAGCCAATTGTTAGCTTAGGAGAGGATTTAGCGGGCTTTGTTTCTGAGTAAACACTCCGCTTTTGTCGCGCTTCTAACAGAACGTCCTTTTTGATTTCGCACTTTATTTTGGGAATTAACTATTCAGTCACTCACACCCAGCGATAAAGATCTTTGGTTTCTGCCACTAGGTGGAACCGGTGAAATAGGCATGAATATGAACTTGTATGGTCATGCTGGGCAATGGTTGATGATGGATTGTGGTATCACTTTTAATAGTCCTCTTTGCGCCCAAGCTGAAGCAAACAATGCTGGGTTACATAAACATGATGTTGTGGCGGCTGACCCTTTGTTTATCAGTCAGCGTAAAGAACAACTAGCGGGTATAGTGATCACCCATGCCCATGAAGATCATTTGGGTGCATTGCCCTATTTATGGCGGCGCTTTAAATGCCCCGTTTACACCACAAAGTACACGGCAGAAATATTGCGGCGTAAGCTTGCCCGTGATGGTCAAGGTGACAACATTCCTATCATCGAAATAAGCAGTGGAAAGCGTGTTGATATTGGTGTGTTTAATGTTGAATGGATGCTGATTACCCATTCACTCCCTGAGCCCCATGCTTTTGTGATCAGAACGCCTGCCGGCAATGTTTTTCATACCGCGGATTGGAAAATTGACTTAGCGCCTGTGACTGATAAACCTTTCGATGCCCATTCTTTTAAATTATTGGCAAAGCAAAACATATTGGCCATGATCTGTGACTCAACCAATGCCAATCGGGAAGGTCATTCTGTGTCTGAGCAGCAATGTTATTTGGGGTTAAAACAAGCGGTCTTAAACGCAAAAGGCAGAGTGGTAGTTGGGTGTTTTAGTAGTAATATTGCCCGTTTGATTACCCTTGCAAAAATAGCTAAAGAGACAGGACGTTATTTTGCGTTGTTTGGTCGCTCATTACAAAACACTGTTGGCGCTGCTAAGGCAACCGGGCATTGGCCAGATGATTTGCCTGTGCTGGATGCTTTTAATACTGGGTATCTATTGCCGGAGGAAGTCTTGGCGGTTGCAACAGGCAGCCAAGGTGAGCCTAGAGCTGCATTAAATCAATTGGCTAAAGACAGCTATCGTAATGTGTCATTAGATGAAGGGGACCTAGTGATATTCAGCTCTATTGTGATCCCTGGCAACGAAGAGCCCATTAAAAACTTGCTTAAAGCCTACAAAGCCCGAAAAATATACACCTTGATGGCAGATGACTCAACACTCCCTATCCATGCCTCAGGTCATCCATGCCAAGAAGAGCTAAAACAGATGTACGAATGGGTACGTCCACAAATCGCCGTGCCCACTCACGGAGAAGCCGAACATCTGCAAGCTAATGCAGAAATAGCACGATTAAGCCATGTGCCAAGAAGTCTTACGGGATTAAATGGAGACTTGTTTAAACTGGCTCCAGAAGTAAAAGTAATAAAACAGGCTGTGAGAACAGGAAGGATTGCTTTGCAGCAATCTTAAGGTACCAGAGCTTTGGATAAACCAATCCCTCAAATCAATCTGCTTCCCTTTTCTGAACCATTATTCATAACCTGAATTTATCTACATAGAAATTGATAAAGGCCATTATGCGCGATGAAGCTGCAGAGTTTTTATAATATACGGCATTAACTTCTTCTCTTGGATTAGGGCTAACCACACTTTCAGGTAATACCTCAATGAGGGTTTTACTGTCTAAGTCTTTTTTTATCATAAAGTTAGATAAAATAGCGATACCATTGCCATTTAACGCGAGTTGCCGAATTGATTCGCCATTACTGGCGGTAATAGTGGGTGTGATAGGGATATCTTGTTTTAAAAACCAATTATTAAGTTTCGGTGAATCGGCAAAACCTATCAACTTATGTTCTTTTAACTCAGCAAGGTTTTGGGGTTTGTTAAATTTGGCAAAATAACGTGGGCTGGCAACTATATGCAGTTTACTGCTGCCAATATTTTTGGCGTATAAATTTGAATCTGCTAATCTCCCAATTCTGATAGCCACATCGGTCTTTTTTTCAATTAGATCCACAATATTTTCATTTGATATCAAATTTACTTGGATATCTGGGTAGGCCAATTGAAAGTCTTCCATGTAGGGAATAATTTGATGAAACAAAAATGGGCTTGCGGCGTCAATTCTGAGTTTACCTTTCGGAGTGCCTTTTAGGTTGTTTAGGGCTTCTTCGCCGCGATTCAGGGTTTCTAAGGCGTTTCTCGCATAGTTGAGAAATAGCTGTCCTGCTTCTGTTAGCTCAACTCGTCTGGTACTTCGATTAAACAAAGTGACATCAAGCTCACGCTCAAGTCGTGCAATTGATCTTGATATTTTGGCGACTTGGTTATCCAACAAATTTGCAGCGCTTGTAAAACTACCACAATCCACCACAGTGATAAAAATTTCAAGATCCTCAGTTTTTGACTTAACAATCATAGGCAACCCCTAAGCATTTAGTGACGAATAAGATGTCATAGTTCAACAAAAGTATTGTTAATTATTACATTTTTAACAAAAGTAATTTGTTATTAATGCTATTTTTGCAAGTTTGTTTTTCAATAAGAATAGCCTCACTTTAATTATGTGAGGAAGTTCAAATGCCATTGGCTCTATGGGCGCTTACTTTAAGCGCATTCGCTATCGGAACAACTGAATTTGTAATTGTTGGCTTAGTGCCAACCATTGCAACTGATTTAGCCGTTTCGTTACCTTCTGCTGGTTTGTTAGTGAGTTTATACGCTTTAGGCGTAGCAATTGGCGCGCCGGTATTAACCGCTTTAACGGGTAGGTGGAATAGAAAATCTGTATTAATCAGCCTGATGGCTATTTTTGTAGCTGGAAACATTTTAGCTTGGCAGGCGCCTAGTTATGAAACACTCATTCTGGCGAGAATTTTCACTGGTTTAGCCCATGGTGTGTTTTTCTCCATTGGTTCCACTATTGCAACTAGCCTAGTGCCTAAGGAAAAAGAGGCCAGTGCCATTGCTATTATGTTTACCGGTTTAACGGTTGCCTTAGTTACAGGTGTGCCTTTAGGTACATGGATTGGGCAAGAGTTGGGGTGGAGAGCAACATTTTTAATTGTTTCAATTCTTGGTCTCATTGCCTTAATGGGGAGCGCTATTCTGGTGCCTTCAAACTTGAAACAATCGGCTCCAGCCAAGTTTTCTGAACAGTTAAAGGTATTGACCCAACCAAGGTTATTGTTGGTGTATGCCATGACAGCTGTAGGTTATGGCGGCACATTTGTAGCCTTTACTTACCTAGCGCCGATCTTAGAAGAAGTGTCAGGCTTTGAGTCCAGTGCCATAGGATTGATCATGCTTGTGTATGGTGTATCTGTTGCTGTGGGCAATATCTGGGGCGGAAAGTTAGCCGACAAGATGGGGCCAGTCAAAGCGCTGCATATCATTTTCACTGCCCTTGCTTTAGTACTTTTAGCTTTTACCTTCACTGCGGGTAATCAAATCGCCGCGGTCATTACTGTGCTTATATGGGGGGCTTTTGCATTTGGCAATGTGCCTGGATTACAGGTTTATGTAGTGCAACTCGCTGAAAAGTACACACCTAATGCAGTTGACGTAGCCTCTGGTTTAAATATCGCAGCTTTTAATGTGGGTATCGCTTTGGGTTCAATTATTGGTGGTGTGGTAGTGGAGGAAATGGAGTTAAGTGATACACCTTGGATTGGTGCCTTAATTGTTGTTTTAGCCATCATTCTAACAAAAGTGTCTGGTTTTCTTGATTCACGAGATCAAGGTGCAGCAGCCTAATATTAAGGGGTGGGGCTGTGCCCCATCAAGGAAATTATCATGACGTTCGATAAATTAAAGGCCCGCGGCTTTACTGTAGGCGTGGAGTTACCTTTAGATAATGACTGGTCTAAAGAGGGGCAATACAAAGGCTTAAAGGCAGGTAGGCCTTTTGGTGTACCTGACATGGCCCACCATAAAACGCGCATACAGTTGGCGGATAAACTGGGATTCAGTACTGCATGGGTTCGCGACGTACCTCTATATGAGCCAAGTTTTGGTGATGCCGCTCAAGTATTTGAGGCTTTTACCTATCTAGGCTATTTAGCAGCTTTGACCGAAAATATCTTACTGGGTACAGCTGCAATAGTCTTACCTTTAAGGCAACCTTGGTTAGTAAAAAAGGCCGCCAATATCACAGCACAACTCAGCAACGACCGGCTGATATTGGGTGTAGCCAGTGGCGACCGACCTTCTGAGTATCCTTTATTTGGTGTTAATTATGGGGCAAGAGGGCAATTATTTAGAGAGGCGGTCGAAGTATTAAAAGATCACTCGAACTTTAAATTAAAGGGCGACCAAAAGATTTACCCTGAAGTGGCTAAGTTTCCTATTTATGCAGCCGGCCTTGCACAACAGTCTCCTGAGTGGGTAGGTAGTCACTTAGATGGTTGGTTAGCTTATCCTGGCACACCAGATGATCACCAAAAGCGTGTAGCAATGTGGCGTAATGTTGCTGGCTCAAAACCTTATGTCAGCTTTATACATTTAGATTTAGTGACAGATAATGATGCGCCCCTCGAAAGACATAGGTTTGGCGTTAAAACCGGTGTAAATGGCCTGATTAAAGAATTGCAAAATATGCAAAAGGCAGGGGTAGACCATATAGGGCTACACTTTAGAAAAAATGAAAGAAACTTAGAAGATAGTATGCTTGATATAGCAAATAGTGTACTACCGGTTTTTCACAAATAATCATTGAATACCAAAGTATCGCTCGTCTCATCACTTGGGATGGGCAACTTTAGCTGTAAAGAGAGGCGCTACATAACTTGGCTGCGATTAATGATTACAAGCAATGTTAAGGCGCATTTAATTGATGCAAAATAGAACAATCTTCAACCTGATGACTTTTACAAGAGGTGGCGAGTGTTGTTAAGGATTTTTCTAACTTAGCCAATTCACGTTGGGTTTGTTGGATGCGGGCAAGTTGCTCAGCAATAATATTATCGACCACTGCGCAAGAATTTTTGGGACTATGCTGAACATCTACAAGGCGTTTAATGTCATCAATTGTAATATTGAGTTCTCTACAGCGGCGAATAAAAACCAGTGTTTCAACATCTTTTAGTTGGTAATGTCTATAACCATTGTCTGCTCTTAGAGGTGCTGACAATAATCCAACCTGTTCATAGTAGCGTATGGTTTTCGCTGAGACCTTGGTAATAGTGGCGAGTTCGCTAATTATCATCTTGACCTTCCAGTTACTGTAAGCTTTATTCTAAATCATACCATTTATTACTTATGTTAAGTTGCAAGAAATCATTTATGCCTTTTTTATTCCGCTCCACCGTGGTCGTTTTCTCCCTTAGTTTAAATCCCTTAAGTCACGCTGATGATCTCAGCTCAATTTCTTTAGCCTTTAATGATTCGAATCAAATTGTGGATAAAGTGCCGACTCATCAAGATAAGAAGAAAGACTCACAAGAAAAGCATAATGATGAACATGAACATGAACATGAAGAAAGCGTTGAGAAAATTGTCATACAGGCTACGCGTTCAGGGCGTATTGCTGATGAGCAATCCATTCGTGTGGAAATAATTAACCGTGAAGAAATTGAAGAAAAAGCGGCCATGCGGCCAGGTAACATCTCTATGTTGGTCGCCGAAACCGGTGGGGTGCGGGTGCAAACGACCTCTCCTGCATTGGGCAGTGCCAATATTCGACTACAAGGCATGTCTGGACGCTATACCCAATTGTTAGCAGATGGCCTACCGCTTTACGGCAACCAAGCGGCTTCTATTGGTTTATTACAAATTCCTCCAACAGATCTTGGGCGGGTTGAAATTATCAAAGGTTCTGCCTCATCCCTTTATGGTGGGTCAGCCCTTGGTGGAGTCATTAACCTAGTTTCAAGACAGCCAAAAGATGCACTCAGTGGTGAAATGTTGCTAAATTTCACCACCGAAAATGGCCAAGATTTTACCTCTTATGTGGAAAGTCCACTGAGTGAAGGTTTAAAAGGTTCGATTACTGCCGGTGCTCACCACCAGAATGGACAAGACATTGATAATGATGGCTGGATTGATCTCGCTGGATACGAAAGGTATACCGCACGGCCTCGACTTTTTTGGGAAGGCAACAATGGTGAAACCCTGTATGCAACTGCGGGCTTTATGACAGAACAACGAGCAGGAGGAACTCTACAAGGTAGTACAGTTGCGGATGGGACTTCATTTGAGAAAACCCAAGATTCACAGCGACTAGACGGAGGCTTGGTATTTAACATGCCAATTCTAAATTCAGTCACCTTGAGTACCAGAGCTTCCGCTATGGTGCAAGATCATGAACATGGCTATGGTGGAGTGATGGAAGATGATCAACACCAGAGTTACCTGCTAGAAAGCAGCCTTGCTGGTTATAGTGATGCGAGCGATTGGGTTATTGGTATTGCTTTCCAATCTGACATTTACGCCTCTACTACTTTTCCTGAGTTCGATTATTCCTACGACGTACCTGGATTATTTGCACAAATGGATTATGAACTTAGCGAACTAGTCACTACTTCATTTAGTGCCCGCTTAGATGAGCACAGTGAGTATGGTACCCAATTCAGTCCAAGAATTTCGCTGTTATACAGACCCGGTGACTTAACCATTAGAGGCTCTTATGGCAAAGGCTACTTTGCGCCAACCCCTTTTGTTGAAGAGATTGAAGCCGCAGGACTATCGAGACTGGAAACCCTCCAAAATATTCAAGAAGAGCACGCAGAAACCGCATCTGTTGACTTCACTTATACCTATGAAAGTATTGAAACGAGTTTGACCTTATTTGCTTCGAATGTGGATAACGCCACCGAACTTGAATCCTTTGCTTCGACTAACGAAGGCGTACTCGACAGAGTTCGCTTGGTGAATGCCGAAGGCGAAAGTCAAATTCGCGGATCCGAGCTGTTGTTTCGCTACAAGTGGCAGGATATCAAACTGACTGCCAGCTACCTGTTTTTGGATGCCACTGAATTAGCGCCAAATGGGCAAGGCACAAGGGAGATAGCACTAACCCCTAAACACTCTGCTGGCTTTGTGGCGATGTGGGAGCAACACGGCAGTTTCAGAACGGGCTTTGAAGCCTACTACACTGGGTCACAACGCTTAAATGACAACCCTTATATTGATGAGTCAAAGCCATACTGGCACTTAGGTTTAATGGGGGAAATTACCATAGGTCGAGCCAGTTGGTTTATTAATCTTGAAAACCTACTGAACGTAAAACAAACCGATGAACATCCGTTGCTTTTGCCTTCCAGAGCACCAAGTGGCCAATGGACCACAGATATTTGGTCACGCAATGACGGCTTTATTGTTAATGCTGGGGTGAGAGTGAAGTTTGGCGGTTAAGGTAAAATAATTTTCGAGAGCACAACATTTATAGTCCGGTACTTCCATATGACCAACTTTCAAAGAATTAAGCGGGTGAATGGACATCAATAGTTATTGGTTTAATGGTTGTGCCCCTGCGCAAACAAATCGATGGTTTACGCAGGGGAGGGTGGATATTGTGTCTAAAACTGCCATTTAAAAGAAAATAGCATAGCCAATAAAAACGCGCCTTGAGGTGCAAAGCGCGTTGTGGGACTAGTAAAATAAACTTACTAACACCGTTTGGGGATAAATTCTTTTACTAAAAACTGAGTGCAGCGCCTAAACTAATAGCTTGGTTTTTAATCTCCCCCCCTTCTTGGTTTTCTGCATTAATGTTTGAGTATTCTGCCGATAGCGTCACCATGCTCCACAATGTATGGTATACACCAAGAGTAATTTTACTTTGTTGTTTCACTTGAATTGCGGTGTCTTCTGGGGCTAATTCAACATTAGAAATACCATAATTAATACCTAACTTAGTATTGTCCCATTTATGCGTAGCCTGTAAGAAATAGCCATCACTATCTCGTGGATTTGCCGCACTGTCTGAACCGTCGATTAATAGCCCGTAGTACCCTAAACCTTCGGCTGAAAAACCAGATGCTAATACACTCGTATCGCCGATATTGTATACGATAGTCAGGTCTACGCCTGTAGCCTTGTAGTCATTTAATGGGCTGTCGACACTCTGTGACAAAAAGGTAGTTGATACAAAACCACTGTCAAAGTCGTACCTTAATTTACCGTGTAAGCCAGGCGTTTTAGAACCACTGTCTCCGGCAAAACCATTACCACCGAAGGTAACAGGGTCAAGAGGCTGAAAGACTCCAATCGCACCACTGATGCCGTTTTTTGCAAAGGAATAAGTGAGTTGTGATAAGCGGTCGGCAAAGATGTAACCGTATCCTGCGCCGCCTAAACTGGTATTCAATGGGGTTGTCACTAAAGCTGGGGCTCCGACACCCCCTAAGGATATGTCTTGTAACACTATGTCTATGCCAAATACACCGTAATCACGGCCCGCTTTAAAGGTGCCAATGTCGTTATTTCCAACAGTGAAAAACGCGCGATACGCTTTATTGTCGCCTCCACCATTAAACGCGCTGTTATCGGTGTTACCCGGCTCGTAAGCCAATACGGCTTTAATATCCATGCCATTTTTTTGAGTGGCGGCACTAAACTGAAAACTAGCGGGACTATAACCATTAGAAACGGAAGTCGCGTCGTCGCCACTGCATAACAGTGCATTACCCGCTACGTTATCAGGATTATCATCACAGTTAACATACACAAGATGGGTATTGACGTAACCATTAAACCCAAATGTATAGCCTTTACTTTCAATTTCTACTGCCTGAGCTGCTGTGATTGAAAACAAGATACTCCCAAGTGCCGAAATTTTAAATTTATTTATACTATTCATGTGCTTACCTTAATTTTATAAGTGCTTTCATCGCTTTTTATCAAGGCAAACTCTGTGCTAAATCTTAAAATTTAGGCACAAAGAACCCTGAACAGGCTTTTGCCTATTCAAAATGCGACGAGAAATGATGTGCGGGGCAGATTTGCCCCGTCGATTTACTTACTGACTATTTGATGACCATTGGGTTGATAGGTGAACCGGTGCCACCTTTCATTTTTAAAGGCGCAACAGAGAAGAAGAAACTATATTGACCATCTTCTGCAGAGTCTGCGGCTAAGTCGTCTAGCCAATATAATTCTGTTAATACCACACCCAAATTTCTGATTAATGCACCATGTAATGGGATCACCATATTGGTTCCTTTGACATCTTGAGCGGCTAATTCAACGGCTAAATTATCGGCTGCGATAACAGGAATTTCCATGTCGTCGATCCATTTAACTAATTCAGCACTGTAACAAAGACCTGGTTCATCTAAGGCTGTCCAGTTTTGTTTATCGTCTTCATCATAAAAGCGCCCCATCGAGCCTGTTCTGATCATTAATATGTCTCTTTTTTCAATGGTCAGCTTTTGTTTTTTGGCTGTATTTTTAATGTCATCTAAAGTCACGCAGGTACCTGGGGCCAAGCGGTGTTTTTTATCGCCACGTAATCGACCCACATCAATCAATACTCCTCTTCCGGCTACGCCTACATCACCTAGTTGAGCAATATCTACATAATCGTGACCATGTACAGTGGTGTCGGCTGATTTGCCGTTATACACTTTGTCAGAATACCAAGCATGACCCAAGGCATCCATATGAGTGGTGCCTTGTAAATACATGAAAACAGCATCGTCCGAATATTTCATGCCCCCACTTAAGGGTTCAGACTTGTTTGAGGAATAAATGCCTTCATCTTGCGACATAAAATGCATTACCGGTACACGACCTGGAAATACCGGGCCTATACCGTGGATCATTGGCAGTTGTAGCGTAAAACGCTCGCCTGATTTAACGGCTTTTATGCCTCGTTTAACTTGGTTTTCGTCTAAATAATTTAAGGCTCCAATTTGATCATTTTCACCCCACTTACCCCAATTGTTAGGTGCATCGGCTAACAATTTTTCAATGTAAGTTTCGTCAGCGGCAGTTGAGGTAAGCGGAGCGCAAGCAAATGAAATACCGACAAGCAGAGCTGAAAGAGTTGTTTTTAGTGATGTTTTATTCGTTGTATGTGACATGTTTCACCTTTTTCTTCTTGTTATGCCTTTATTGGCAAAGTGTATTCTTTGTACTGATGCACAAAGAGGTAATGCCCACTCATGACGCTCATCGTATGTCATAGCAGACGTATTTCGTTTCTAAGTATTCATCTAATCCTATTCGTCCGCCTTCACGGCCCAAGCCGCTGGCTTTAATGCCACCAAATGGCGCCACAGCAGTTGAAATAATGCCTGTGTTGACGCCCACCATACCCACTTCCAACTGCGCACTAATGTGCTCAATAGTGCGGTGATTTTCACTGAACAAATAAGCAGCTAGACCAAATTGCGTGTCATTTGCCATAGCGATGACATCAGCAATAGTAGAGAAGCGTATAAGTGGCGCTAGTGGGCCGAAGGTTTCCTCTTTAGCGCAGAGCATATTTTGCGTGACATTGAGTAAGACAGTGGGGCTAAACCAGTTCCCTCCTAACTCGAGTACTTCACCGCCAAAAGCAATTGAAGCACCTTTTGACTGTGCATCATTGATATGTTCAGTGACCTTTTTTGCGGCATTTGCATCTATTAAAGGGCCAATATCAGTAGCTGATTCAAGACCATTACCGACCTTTAATTGTGCTACTTTATTTATAAATATTTGAGCAAATTTGTCGTACACAGTCTCATGCACATAAATACGATTAGCACACACGCAAGTTTGCCCTGCATTTCTAAATTTACTTTTAATTAATTCAGTTGCTGCTAGCTGCAGGTCGGCGTCTTCACAAATGATAAATGGTGCATTGCCACCTAACTCAAGGGATAACTTCTTAATGGATGGTGCACAGGCTGCCATTAATTGTGCCCCTACAGCTGTAGATCCTGTAAAGCTTAATTTTTTGACGAGAGGGTTAGCCGTCATTTGTGCACCAATCTTTCTGGCGTCACCACTTATTACATTGATAACTCCATCGGGAACCCCCGCTTCTTGTGCCAAGCCCATTAAAGCAAAGGCAGTCAAAGGTGTTTCTAAGGCAGGCTTTACAACCATAGTGCATCCAGCGGCTAGGGCCGGGGCGACTTTTCGGGTAATCATTGCAGCAGGAAAATTCCAAGGGGTAATTGCCACGCATACCCCTACAGGCTCTTTACTCACATAAAGCTTCTTGGTGGTATCGTCGCTGGGAATAATGTCGCCGTAAATTCGTCTTGCTTCTTCTGCGTACCATTTAATATAACTGGCCGCGTAAAGTACCTCACCTTGGGCTTCATGTAAGGGTTTACCTTGTTCTAGGGTCATAATAGTGGCCAGATCATCCACATGCTTAATAATGAGATCGTGCCATTTAAGCAATATGTCTGACCGCGAGGCGCCACTTAATAACTTCCAAGACCCTAACGCCTGTTGTGCAGCCTCAATAGCTAAAGTGGTTTCAGCTGCTCCCATAAAAGGGACGTGAGTTAATCGCGTACCATCGGCCGGATTAGTCACATCAGCTAATGACCCATGGGATATCCATTGCCCATTGATCAAACATTTATTTTTAAATACTGATAAGGTTTCTAACATCATGATTTGTCACTCCCTGTGGCGAGAAGGCTTTGTCGTTTTTTCACAAGCGTTGACTGGTTAATGCCTAGTGATGCGGCTGCCGCTCGGGTGGAGCCATATAAACTCATTGCATTGTTGATTAATTCTCGCTCCAAATTTGACACTTGTTGCTTAAGGCTGCCGGAAGAATAAGGGTCGCAATGTGTCATTAAAGGTCTGATAGATTCGGGTAAATCGTTAGGCAGTATTTCGGTATGCTCAGTAATTAAAACCAAGCGTTCTGCTAGGTTCATTAATTCGCGAATATTCCCCGGCCATTTATAGTGTAAAAGCACTTCTGAGGTTTCCGGGTGTAAGGTTTTTTGTGTGTTATAGCGTTTCGCATAATGAGTTAAATAATGCTCAAGTAGTGATAGTATTTCGTCTTGACGTTGACGCAAAGGCGGTAAATCAAGGGGCATAATTTGTAGACGATAATACAAGTCTTCTCTAAAACGGCCATCAGCAATGGCTTCTTTCAGATCATGATGTGTCGCGGTAATGAGCCTTATATTGGTGGTTTTAAAGCGTGTAGCACCTAAAGGTAAAAATTTATTTTCTTCAATTACTTTTAGTAATTTAGCTTGTAACGACAAGGGTAAATCACCAATTTCATCAAGAAAAAGTGTGCCACCATTGGCAATATCAAGTAATCCTTCTTTTCCTTTTACCGACGCACCTGTAAAGGCACCCGACGTGTAGCCAAACAACTCAGCTTCTATTAAACCTTCAGGCATGGCGGCACAATTTAAAGAAATAAAAGGCGCTGCAGCACGCAGACTATTGTCATGAATAAACTGCGCCAATAATGTTTTTCCGGTACCGGTTTCCCCTTGAATTAAAATTTTAACGTCTGTGGGGGCGACTTTTTCAGCCAACTTATAACATAAACGTGTATTGGTGCCGGTTAGCACTCCCGCCTTGTCTGTGTGAACATCTACATCTATCCCGTATTCCTTTCTAACGGTTAATATTTGTTCCAACTGTTCTTCAGCATGTTTAGCCCGTAATAGAGCGGTAACGTCACGTACCGAACTAATCACAAATTCAAGTTTGCCATCTTGGTCGAACATGGGATTACCACTGACTACTATTTTTCGGTCACCTTTGATGGTTTGTACACGAGTGATAGGTTGTTGCTCGCGGATCACTTCTAGGGATACTGATTTAGAAATGTAGCCGTCTGTGACTATGTCTTTCATGTGTTTACCTAACACACGATGACGCTGTAAACCGGTGATTCTTTCGTAAGCCTTATTCACCGTTATGGTAATACCCTCACCATCTGTAATGTAAACTCCGTCGGGGAGTGCGTCTAAAACGGGTTGCAAAAGTTTGGCGTTAAGTGATTTCATTGCTCTTCGTCACTCATAGTCGTTGGGTTAAAATTATTGTGGGGATCACCTTTGAAGAAGTTTTTGCCGTAAATCAACAGCACTAATAAAATGCCTACTCCAAAGGCCCAGGTGGCACCTTTAATGACTAAAATAGCGGCGATAATGCCTGCAATGCCCAAATCTCGCTGACTTTTGGCTTCCATCACGCCAATTCTAAAACTCACAAACCCTTGTATTAACAGCGTTAATGCAAGTGCAACACCCAGAATAGGCTGCACTAAACTCACCACAGGTAACAACAGCAAGCCCGAGTTGGTGCCCCATCGGAATGACCCTGAGCCACCGAAAATAGATTGCATTGCTTCTCGACCTTGCTTGTAACGTTCAACAATAACAACATGCATCGCCGCCCATAAGGGTCCGCACATCACAACATCAGGACCAAATATGCTCATGAATACATTTCTACCACCAAAAATCAGATGTGAGCGATTAGGATCATAATCAATTTTTTCATCAGGGCGCTTTTCGTCAGCTTCATCTAAAATGGCTTTGGTTTGCAGTACATCACCAAACAACACTATATAAGCGGCTAGGGCAGTGGGTAGAGCTGTCAGAAACATTGAAGCATCGGGCAAACCTACGCCAAACACAGTGTACTCTTGAAACATCAGCGCGAAATTGGGACTGGTAATACCCCATTCAATATCGGGCCAACTCGCTTCCGACACTAAAGGCGCCAAAATGACGGCCAAAATAATGATAGGGAAGATCCCCAACTTGCCTAAATTGGCCCAAAACGCATTGTGTTGTTTCAGTTGTGCAAAATGCGGAGAAAATATTAAGTAAAATGCCAATCCTACGGCAACTGTGATGGTGATTGGAAATTGCTCGAACCGACCTCCTTCTTTAAATACCACCACTATAGCGGCTAAGCCTGCGCCTATAATCACCCCTGATTTGATCGCTGAAGGGATCAGCCTGACCACCTTTGATGCTAATTTGGTTTGGCCGAGAATAATTGCCAATAACCCAAGCATGATTTGAAACGCAATTAATGCATGTACTCTATCGGTACCTGGATCAAAGGTTTGCACGTATGCGATCAGTAAAGGCACCGCTGGGGTTATCCACCCTGGTACCACGGGATCCCCTAAAATATGGTGAAACAAATATAAAAAGCCATTTATCATCACAATCGCAATCGCCGCTTCAAATGGCATTCCTAATAATTCTACCATCAGTGGAATAGCCGCAAGATCAACGGCGCACATTAGCAATCCTTGCAAATAATCAGGCCACTCGAATCGGTAATGCAAAAAAGGTAAACGTACTTTAAATGGGCCTAAAGGAAAAAAAGTAGTTTCAGTTCCATATTGGTGGTTTTTCCATTTCATGGGTTAGTATTCCAAATAATAAAAGGGTAAATTAATAGGCCGCGTTATAGATGCTTTCAATATCAGACAGGGACAATTTTCTAGGGTTGTTTTTAAGCAAGCGTTCTACTTTAAAGGCTTCTGTGGCGAGTTCAGGAATATCTTCTTCTTTTATGCCAAGTGCGCGCATACCTCGCGGAATACCCACTGTTTCACATAAATCATGCAATTGTTGGATTACCTTGTTGGCAATCGTTTCAGCATCGTCGTTGGGGGTAATGGCTGTCGACAATGCATTTGCCATATCAGTAAAACGTGTCAAACAAACACTCTTGTTCCACTCCATAACATAGGGTAGTAATAATGCGTTACTCACACCATGGGAAATATGGTAGCGCCCACCCAAAGGGTAAGCCAGCGCATGAACCGCGCCTACTCCTGCATTACCAAAGGCCAATCCTGCCATTAAACTGGCAGTAGCCATATTTTCGCGAGCATCAATATCTTGCGGTGAACGATACGCAGTTGGTAAATGATTAATAATCATACCCATGGCTTTGATTGCAAGGGCGTCTGTAATAGGGCTAGAGAAATTTGATAAATAAGATTCTATGGCATGCACTAAGGCGTCTACACCACTTGCTGCGGTAATATGTTGAGGACAACTTAGGGTCATTTCTGGGGCCACAATGGCTAAATCAGGCAATAAAAAATCGCTTACAATTCCTTTTTTAGTTTGCTCTGAAGGCACCGATAAGATCGCAATATTAGTGACTTCCGAGCCCGTCCCAGCGGTTGTGGGTATAGCAATGTGAGGTATGCCTCGTTTTACAACCTTATTTTCACCAAACATCGCACTTAGGGGCTGATTGTTAGCTGCTAAGACGGCTACACATTTGGCAATATCAATTGCACTGCCGCCGCCAACACTAATAATGGCATCATGTGGTTTGGCCTTATATGCAGTAAAACAAAGTTCAACCACATTGTTGTCTGGTTCAGCGGCAACATTGTCAAATATAGAATACTGATATGCTGCGAGTTGAGCCGTAATGAGATCTAAAGTGCCTGAATTTCTGACTCCTTTGTCGGTCACTACCAGTGGATAACGAAAGTTCAGGCTATCAATATGTTCTCTTAGAGTAGAGGAAGCACCTTGACCAGTAATCAGTACATGGGCACTTTTGAAGGACGAAATTTGCATGGGATTCCTCATTTCTATTTAATCATGGAAAGCGACGATTTAACGCTGATTTGCAAAACAGATGCCAACACCAAAATATATTTGTAAACCCAATGTTAATGGCGCTTATCTCTGCCGTTGCTAGTTTGTTAATCACTAAAATGATAATAAAGTGATTCTATTTGGAATCAAGTTGATTAGTATTGGAATCGAAAAATGAGCCTGTCTAGATTATCTGAAAGGGTTTATGGACTGAGCATTTAGGTCAGGCATTGTTAATAACGCTTAAAAGCTGACCTTGCTTGATAACAAACTTTACAGTTTGTCTGTTTTGTGGAGCGTGTTGGATTGATACTGCCAATATATTTTTGGGGTGGTGTCTTTAGTGGATAATCATTTAGGCTGAGGTTTAAAACTGCTGTTAAGTATCAATAATAAGCATACAGGGGATGTTTCCCCTAAAGCTCATAGTTAGCTATAGGGGGCAATAGGTTGATTTCTAAAGACTTTACTTGAACGTTCCAGGCCATTCAGCTGCGATATAAGTAAACACTGTCCAAGCCGCGACATTCTGGCGCATATGTTCAGGGTTGACCTTGTCAAAGGTGTCGTCTGGAGTGTGATGTAAGTCAAAATAGTCAGTGCCGTCTTGCATCAGGTTTAATGCTGGTACACCTAGTGCAGCCAAGGGCATCATATCTGGACCGCCGCTGGTATTGCCACTGCGACGACTGACACCTAGTTCGCCCATCAGTGCTGCCATAGTATCCACAACGTGAAGCGCGTTAGGTGAAATATTATCTGAAGATTGCAGACCATAAACAGGCCCGGCACCAAAGTCAGATTCTGAGCCAATGATATGCTTAGCAATAGTGCCATCTTCTTTTCGTGCCTTGGCATAGGCACGGGCACCGATTAATCCGAGTTCTTCAGCACCCCAAAGGATAACGCGTATGGTGCGTCGAGGGCGCTGTTGAGTGTTGTTTTTAATCAGGGCTGCCGTTGCCATTGCAATTGCAACTCCTGCGCCGTCATCCACTGCGCCTGTGCCTAAGTCCCAGCTATCTAAATGGCCGCCAATTACTACCACTTCGTTAGGATGTTCTCGACCCGTTATTTCGCCTATGACATTTTTGGTGACTATTGCGCCTAGATCTTTAGTTTGAATATTTAGACGAATTTTAGGGTTGTGGCCGTATTCCATTAAACGCATTAATTGATCGGCATCAGGGTTAGATAGAGCAACAGCAGGTACCTTAGTATAACCCATAGCCACATTGGTTGCCCCTGTGTGAGGGTTGCGGTGGTCGTCTGTTCCAATAGACCGAATGAGTATGGCCTCGGCGCCTTTTTGCGCCGCTAACTCATGACCTTTTGAACGGGCGATATTCGCAGGTCCATAACCCCCACCATTTTTAACGCGTTCCATACGATTACTGATGAAGGCAATTTTGCCTTTTAAACTGCCATCAGCGGCTTTCTCTAGATCTGCGTAACTTTCAAAGTGTGCTATTGGTGCTTCTAAGCCACCTTCGGGGGTTGATTTTGAGCGACCTAGGGCGGTGATGGTCATTTTTTGATAGGAAGGGATGAGGATTTCAGCTGTTTCAATACCGCGCACCCAACCATTCATGTTTACATCTTCGGTATATACTTTATCGAATCCCAGTGCTTGTAATTTTTTAATGCCCCATTCAATCCCTGCTTTTTCGCCAGGTGTACCTGGGTGGCGAGCGCCCACTTCTGTGGTCAGGGATTTTAATATTTCGTAAGCATTATCATCTTTGGCAGCTTTATCGCGCAGACTTACAGCCATTTCTTGGGTTTCTTTTGAAACTGGGATAATAGCGTTGCTGGCAAATGTTGGAGTAGTGAGTATAAAGGTGGTTAGGATCAATACTTTAGTTAATTTCAAATTAACTCCTTTGTGTGTCTTTTATTATTTTCTGCAAGTTAATCGCTGAGCATAACCAAAATCGCCGCTAGATCCATCCTTAACTTAACGGCTTACACTAGGTTTTTTTGTTTCTGAATGTGTTTTAGCTTGCGTCTTCATCGATAAATATATCTTCTACACTCAATTTAAATAAGCGAGCAATTTTAAAGGCTAATGGCAAGCTAGGGTCAAATTTGCCTTTTTCGATGGCATTGGCGGTTTGTCGTGACACTGCCAAGGCATTAGCTAAATCGGCCTGAGTCCAGTCGCGTTCAGCTCTCAGTACTTTTAAGCGGTTTTTCATTGGTACTTCCTATTGCCGATTAAAATACTGATGATGTAAGTGAATGCCATGATCATTATTAGGTGGTTAATTTCAGGTTCGAAGCTGATCAATTTGATGTCTTCTAATTGCTCATAGGCAATACCGGCTATTAAACCTACGCCTAAAGTGATCCCCATGGCATCCATAGTAATTTTGCGTTGCAATTCGTCAAGGTTGGCTAGGTGTTTCACGTTTACCATGATCATCGCTAATCCCAATGCCAGATGTGCCATTAATGCAGCAATAGAAAAGGCCACTTGATAATCCCAAATAAATTCTGCACCAAATCTCAGTAGTGCGGTACTGGCCACCCAAGCTAACGTCCATAAAGCTAACTGCTTAATAAAATGGTTGCCCTGTTGTTCACAGTTTGTTTCGTTGTGTTTAATATTATTCATAAGTCAAACTCCTAAGTCATAAAGTAAAATAAGCTTTACTTTTAAGGTGAGTTTAACCTCTAGATAAGTTATGTCAAGTGTATTTTACAAAAAGAATGCTTTACATGACAATTAAGATAGTTTGTTTTTAAAATCTTCATATTCAAACTTGCGTACAAGTTCAAAGCTACCATCCTTGCGAATGATACCAATTGAGGGGTGTTCAACGCCGTTAAAAAAGGTGGTTTTGACCATAGTGTAGTGGATCATATCTTCAAAAATAATTCGTTCACCGATCTGTAATTCGTGATCAAAACTATATAAATCAATAGCATCACCGGTTAAACATGAGTTGCCGCCAAATCGATAAGTAAACGCCTTTTCACCGGCCTTGCCTGCGCCTCGCACATCTGGACGGTAAGGCATTTCTAATACATCTGGCATGTGCGCAGTAGCAGACATATCGACTATGGCTATTTTATCGCGGTTCTCGACTATATCGATCACTTCACAGACCAACGAACCTGTTTGCCATGCTACAGCTGAGCCCGGCTCCAATATAACCTTAAGGTGAGGATGGCGGGTTTTAAATGCTTTTAATGTAGCGATGAGGTGCTCTACGTCATAACCTTGTTTAGTCATTAGATGACCGCCACCAAAGTTGATCCACTTTATTTGAGCAAAGTACTGACTGAATTTCTTTTCTACTGCGAGGATAGTCCTCTCTGTGGCATAAGAGTCACACTCACATAAATTATGAATATGAAATCCTTCTATGCCGTTTAAATCGGCATCGACTAAATCTTTGGCAAGTATTCCAAAACGAGATCCCGGTGCGCTAGGGTCATATAGCTCAGTTTCGGTTTCCCGGTGTTCTACATTTAGACGTATACCCGGCGACACGGTAGAGTTTAAAATTTGCTTTTTATAGCGCTGCCATTGGCCAAGGCTGTTAAAAGAAATATGATCAACTAAATCGACTAATTGATCGATGTCGGTGGGTTTAAATGCTGGCGAAAACGCATGTACCTGTTTACCTATTTCTTCTTTTCCTAGCCTAGCTTCCCATACTGCACTTGCAGTAGAACCTTGTAAGTACTTGCTAACTAAATCAAAAGTGGACCACATAGAAAACCCTTTCAGCGCTAAAATAATCTCCACGCCGCTCTCTTGTTGCACATGCTGCATAAGTTGTAAGTTGGTTTCGAGTTTGTCTTCTTCACACACATAACAAGGTGAGGGGATGGCAGGGTTTAACATTGGGTCGGTCATATTGTCACTACATTCTTGGCACTGATAAGTAAGCCGGTAAGAATATCTCTGACAGTAATAGAGTTAAAGTGAAAACTGTGTATGAATAAATTTAGTTCCTAATTATCTAACTAATTATTAGGTGTTTTTACGGCTTAGTTTTCAATTGCGAAAACCTCTATTTAAAATTTAGTGACCTACTCTGCAAAGCCCCATTTTTCGATGATCAGCTTATACTCGCCATTATTTTTGAATTGCTGAAGACCCAAGCGCAAAGGCTAAGTCGCTTTCCGATCGGCTAAATGTCCGATCGCCATTTCTAAATTGGCATTGAGCGTTTCTATACGCATTAATGAAGTAACGTCCTCAACACTAAACCCCGCGTTCTTAATTTCAAATTGTGCGGTCGTCAAGTTGTCTAATACTAAGTCGGTTCGCCCTTTAAATAGCATTGACCATAATTGTGTTTGACTGCTTAAATCTTCGAGAATTAGTGTTTAAACGGACTTTGTTCGCATTTTAACCTAAGGCTAGGTAAATTTTTGAATATTTGGCATTTCAAAAATCTATACAGGGTGAAATAGTATCAATGCTAATCTTGAATTATTATTTTATGAGAATAACTAAAATGCTAAACCAAATGATAACTAACTTAGTGTTTCTGTGCTGCCTTTTTTGTTTGCACGCCACTGCCCAAACCAAGCCTGATATTGAAGATATTTCTGATGCACGTGCTGCTATGTTGAACGATTCTTTTAAACAGTTAGTTGATAGGCATAAAATTAATACTGCCGGTGTGGCAGTGATTAAAAATCGTAAGGTTATTTGGCAGAATCAATTCGGGTTACAGTCTCCAAACATCCCTGCGTCATCCAGTACACTATTTAACGTTGCGTCACTCACTAAGACTGTAACAGCAGAAACCATTCTACGACTTGTTACCCAGAATAAACTTGCCCTTGATGAACCAGTCGTACCATTTTGGCTAGATCCTGACTTAAAGAGCAATCCAAGTGCCAAGCAGTTAACAGCAAGAATGTTGCTCACCCACACAAGTGGATTTATGAATTGGCGTTATTTTTCTGAGAATAAAAAACTCAGTTTTATCCATCCTCCAGGCTCGAAATTTGGCTATTCAGGAGAAGGATTTGAATATTTAGCAAAATATGCAGAAAACAAGTTAGGCATACCTTTTGAGCAGCTTGTTAAATCAACGGTTTTTAAACCACTTGGCATGAATAACGCTTTTTTAGGTGTATATGAGAAAAACTTTTCGCGCATTGCTAAGTCGCAAGATGAAAATGGAAAAGTTTATAGAGATTACTGCACGCCTTATGGCTATTGCAGTCAGGAAGGAAGTTATTCTGCTGCGGCCAATTTGGTTATCACCGTAGAAGATTATGCCAAGTTCCTAATTTCTTCGATGCAGGGTCAAGGGCTGAGCAGCGAATTAAAAGAAGATAGAAATACAATGCAGGGGATTCAGTTTGATAAAAGTGATATTGATTGCAGCAGCTTACCTCACGTCCTTTGCCCTACTAAACTGGGGTACGGTTTGGGTTGGGGCCTGTCATACCTTGCACATGACAAGTTGATTGGTCATAGAGGCACAAATTGGACTGTGGTATCGATCGCCTATTATTACCAGAACAGTGGTGATGGTTTGATTATTTTTCTAAATGCGCCTAACAAAAGCGGTATGGCAGGGATGATTGATGCACTTTATTTGCTTGATCCTGACTCCCCCGAAATTCACGGTTACAAACTGCGCCTTGCAAGAGCCAACAGATAGCGCGTTTTTTATATGGCTACCGAATCAAAATCGACAACCTATCATACTTGCCCTAGTGAGTTTCCGTGCTTCATTAAATCTTGATGCAAACTTTAGGTATCTTTTGTATTGTATTTAACCAGGCCTAGGTAGCATTTTTCTTTTACAGAATGTGATCATATTAACGGTGTGTCTCATACAATAAATGTTAAAAGCCTCAATCCATCGAGGCTCTAGCTTCTATTGTTTAAAAGGGCTTTGCTCACATTCAATTACATGCCATGGCAAACCATGAATATTCAGCATATCCATAAAGGGGTCTGGATCAAATTGCTCCATATTCCATACACCCGGTTTTTTCCATGTGCCATTTAACATCAATGACGCGCCAATCATGGCGGGAACACCTGTAGTGTAAGACACCGCTTGTGCACCTACTTCTTCATGACATTTGGCATGTTCACAATTGTTGTAAATAAAGATGGTTTTTTCTTTTCCATCTTTTAGGCCTGTGATGTAGGTACCGATACAAGTTTGACCTGTGTAGCCATCAGCCAATGAACCTGGATCTGGCAACACTGCTTTCAAAAACTCTAAAGGTACAATTTGTTGACCTTGGAAGTTAATCGGCTCGATGCTAGTCATGCCTATGCCTTCGAGCACTTTTAGGTGAGTTAAATAGGCGTCACCAAAAGTCATCCAAAAACGTGCACGTTTAAGGGTAGGGAAGTGTTTAACGATAGACTCGAGTTCTTCATGGAACATCAAATAAGAGGCGCGTACACCTATATTTTGGTAATCTAAGTCTTCACGGACACTTAATGGATCGGTTTCTTTCCATTCGCCATTTTCGTAAAAACGTCCACGCTGGGTGATTTCGCGAATATTGATTTCTGGGTTGAAGTTAGTCGCAAAGGCCTGACCGTGATCGCCGCCATTACAATCGACTATGTCTAGGTAATGGATTTCATCAAAGTAGTGCTTAGCTGCGTAAGCCGTGTAAACATTGGTGACACCGGGATCAAACCCACTGCCTAATAATGCCATCAAGCCTGCTTTTTGGAATTTCTCTTGGTACGCCCATTGCCAAGAATATTCGAATTTAGCGACATCTTTGGGTTCATAATTGGCGGTATCTAGGTAGTCTACGCCTGTCTCTAGGCAAGCATCCATAATGGCTAAGTCTTGGTATGGTAAAGCCAAGTTTACCACTAAGTCAGGTTTAACTTGGTTGATGACCGCTGCCACTTCGCTAGCATGATCGGCATCTACAGCAAATACGCCTTTGACTCTGTCTATTCCAACTTCTTTTTGTAGCGCTTCACATTTTGAAACTGTGCGGCTCGCTAAGTAAATTTCATCAAATAGCTCAGGTAAACGAGCACATTTTTTAATGGTCACTGCGGCCACGCCGCCAGCGCCAATTATCAAAACTCGGGACATAGGTTGTTCCTAGTATTCAGGGTTAGGTAATAAAACGTGAATGCTAGCAGTAATTTATTGAGGTGCAAGTTGAATATTGAAAAACTCAGTTGAGCGCCTGAATTTGAGGAGCGTTTAATTGGTACACACTTCCTTGGTTACTAGACTAAGCGCATCAAGCACGGCTTGTTTTCTTTGTAAAATGTCACCGGAAACTTGAATGTGTTTAATGTTATTGTCTTGCAGATATTGGCGGTTAAACGCTTGGAATTCATGGCGATTGGCATCTCCTGAGCGCTCCCAAGTATCGTCGTAAGGAATATCGTCATCACATAACACCACTAAGTCATAACGTTGCCAACACGCATTAGCTAACTTTTCCAACTCTGGAAGGGCAGTTTGGTGGTAATGTAAAGCAAAATGCCAAGTGGTAAATGCACTGGTATCACAGAATAGAAATTTGTTTGCCCGTGATATAGCTTGGTCTTCCCACTGGTTTTGAGTTTTAGCTATATGCAACAGTTGTTCTGGCGTTAATCGTCGGTCTACTTGGTGGGTTATCCAATATTCGCGACCATATTCTGGCACAGTGATTGTTCCCAGTTGATTTGCGAGGATTTCACACAAGCTGGTTTTACCGGTAGACGGGCCTCCTAAAAATACAATTTTTTTAATCACGAAATGCACGAGCCTTTATTAGAATTGAATGAAAAGTGTTTATACCATTGCCATTGGCCGATAATCGCCATAACTAAGAAACAGGCGTATAAAACTGAAGTGGGAAATAAACCCTTTTGCCAATATATTGTCATAGCCACTATGTCTACGATAATCCATACCGCCCAGTTCAATAATTTTTTATGTGACAATAACCATTGTGCTACCAAACTTGCGCAAGTCGTAAAGGCATCAGGGTAGGGGAAGCTGGCATCTGTGTAGTGAGCCATTACCGTACCGAGTAAAGCTGTACTAACAAGAATAGCGAAAACCCAAGAAACATATTCTTTGGTTGTACCTTGGTTGACTATGACGTGGCCCGTTGAGTCTTGTGCATTTTTCCACAGTAGCCAACCGTATATTTGAAAACCAATATAAAATACATGTAGCGCCATGTCTGAATACAGCTTCACATCATAAAATATCCAAGTGTAAATACTGACTTGTACAAAGCCAAAAGCAAAACACCAAATATTACGTTTAATGACCAAATAGACGCAGATAAAGCCTGAGATTGTGGCGACCCATTCATGAGGTGATGCGCCAGCAAAACCTTGCAACCATTCAAGCCAGTTCATAAAAATCCGCAGAATATATTCAAAAGTGTCATCATTGTAGGGAGTTTTGTAAAATTAAAGGAGAGCTAAGTAACAATTTACCGTACCTTTGACGCGTAAAGCAAACAAGACTTACCTAGCGCCCTGTAAACCACCAGTATGTAACGCTAATATACGACTTTTAGCTGGAAAGTAGTCCTTATTAATTAGATCTCGTAACGCGAAAAACAGTTTTCCACTATAGACTGGCTCTATTTCTATTGCGGTTTGTTGATAAAAGTCATCACAAAATTTCCCAAGTTCATGATTAGACTTTGCGTAACCACCAAGATGGTAATTGTGATTAATTTGCCAGTTTTTTGTTTGGTGATCTTTTCCCAATAGATCTGTCACCAGCTGTTCTAAATAGAGTTCCCCCTTGAGCACTGCAATCCCCAATATTTTACAGTCTGGTTGTTTTGTGTGTTTACCTATACCCGAGATTAACCCAGCAAGTGTGCCTCCGCTGGCAACAGGCGCCACAATATAGTCGTAGGCATTACTTAATTCTTCCACAATTTCAGTCACACCCTTTAAGGCTTCTTGCTGAGAACCGCCTTCTGGAATAAGCAAAGCACCGGGGTTTTGTTGCTGCAGCATGAGTAAATAGTCTGGTTCAGTTCGTTTTTGGTAAGTCTTACGGTCAACATATTGAATCGTTGTTTTCCAATTACTTAAATCTTGCAACATAGGGCTAGGGTTGTGTGAATAATCCCCTCTAACAATAGCGGTGAATTGTATGTTGAGTTGCTGACAGCAGTAACCTAAAGCATGTAAATGATTTGAAAACCCGCCTCCAAAACTGATGATGTGTTTTGTGTCAGCGGCTATTGCAGGTGTTAACGCATATTTTAATTTACGCCACTTATTACCCGATATAATTGGGTGTAACATATCGTCACGTTTTACCGTTATTGTTAAGTCATGGGGGAGTGCCCAATCTGGTTGGATAATTGCCTCAGCTGAAGGAGCGACTATATTTAATTGGTTCAACAAATTATTTTTATTCAATCTAGTTCTGTTTTAATCTCTTGGGTTGGATGCTAGCGAGTTAACATTAAAGGTTTACCATGACTATCATAATTATCTGCTTATTTATCGCCACCGCAATGCCCATTATCGCTAAAGCGCCCTTAGCCATAGCCATGAACAAAGCTGGTGGTTATGATAATCGAAACCCTAGGGAGCAACAAAAGTCTTTAACGGGTTTTGGAGCTAGGGCTAAAGCGGCGCACGAAAACTGTTTTGAAGCCTTAATCATGTTTACGCCCGGCGCTTTATTAGTGCTTATAACCAACAATACTGGGCAGTTAGCCGAGTATTTTGCCATAGGATTTGTTGTTTCCAGAATTGTCTATCTATTCGCCTATTACGCCGATAAACATCTGTTGCGTAGCTGCAGTTGGGGCATAGGTTTTATCTCTTCCCTAGCCCTTATTTGTTTAGCCATTCCTTAAGTTAGCTGTTTTGTTCTAATACCTGTCTGCATTATTTTAAATACATAGTGCCATTGTAGGTCTCTAGGGTGATTGCGGTGATGTCTCCAATATTATTTTTGAGTGTATTGATTAGATTTTTCAAACTACTATTCCTCATTACTGATTCTAAATTGATTGATATACATACTAAAACCTCAGGTTAACTTGAGGTAAAGCCTTTTTTTCCTTATATTCGAAGTGCAGGTTTATTGAGGAGTTAAGGGAATGCTAGACGCAAATTTGTCGGTAGGTTATGTGGCTAAACGCACTGGGGTGAAAGTGTCCACTTTGCATTTCTACGAACAAAAAGGCTTAATAAAAAGTTGGCGTAATCAAGGAAATCAAAGACGTTACAAACGTGATGTGTTACGCAGAATTTCAGTGATAAAAGCAGCCCAAAGGTTAGGTATCAGTTTGCAGAGTATTCATCAAACTTTCCTAGGCATGCCAAATGAACGCACTCCTGATAAAAACGACTGGGCACAATTGTCGAAGCGTTGGCAGCAACAACTTGATCAACAAATCAATTCGTTAATTAAGCTTCGAGACTCACTGGATGGATGTATAGGTTGTGGGTGTTTGTCGATGCAAAATTGCCCTATCTATAATCCTGATGACGAATTAGAAGAGTTGGGACCTGGCCCAGTTATTTTAGACAGAAAGTGACTAGGTTTGACAATAGCAGCCTTTTGCATCTGTTATCAGTAGAGTATTTTCAACAGCAGAGCTATTTATTTTCGGAAGAATTGCATCGACTAATCCGGTGCCTTGTAAGCAGCCGTAACCTTCTGAATAAGGGCCCAAATATATCAGCTCTTTTAGCGCTCCAATTATTGCTACTGCTGGCGTAGAAGGAACAAAGCGAGCAAACTCAGGAAGTGCCTTTACATTGATATAAACATTTTGGAAACCGTTAGCAGCCATGTCGTTAGATAAGCGAGCAATGTGGCTTTGCGCTATGGTTTCACAGAAACAGTTGTTGTCAGAAAAATGTATGATCGACTGGGCCTCTAAGGTGTTTTTTTGTTGTAGTTGAGAGATGAAATTCTGCTCAAACTTGACGTCAGTTATTGCTAACGAGAGTTTCGAATCAGGATCAAACTCGTCTAGCTGATTAACCGATAACATCAGTAGCCCAGCCAGACAAGTTAAACCCCACAGAGCCACAATCCATTTTGCAGACAAAACTTATACCGAAAATTGTTGCAATTGATGTTCAAGCTTTTTGCATAACTGGGCCAATTCTATGGCCTCGTTTTTAACGATATTGACGTTGCTTTGTTCCTCAGCTGATAACTCTCGTAATAAGCGAGTAGAATCGTTAATGGATTTTACATTTTTAGATTGTTTGTCGGCAGATGTAGCTACATTGGTTATATTGTCTGATACCAATTGAAAGCTATTGACCACACTATCCATCTTTTCCATGGCGGTGCTTGAAGAGTGAACCGCTTCGTCAACCATAATCACACAGTCATTCATTTGGGCGACTGAAGCATTTGCACTGGTGATTAATCCCACTGTAATTTGTTCTATTTCTTCTGCGCTTTCTTTAGACTTAATGGCCAAGTTTCTCACTTCGTCGGCTACTACAGCAAAACCTCTACCATGCTCTCCCGCTCTAGCAGATTCAATGGCGGCATTTAGCGCCAGCAAATTGGTTTGTTCAGCGACAGATTTAATTGATTGCATCACTTCTGAAATGTTATTGCATTTGTCGCTCAGTGTTTGGATTGCATCTGATGCGACAGTTAAAGTTTGCCTTAATTGGGACACATTTTGGCTAGAACCTGCAATAGACTCTTTGGTTTCTACTGTGCTACTTTTGGCTTTTTCAGCATGCACATTTGACTCTTTGGAGCGTGTGGCAACATCTTCTATTGTATGACTGATTTCTTCTATTGAAGCAGAAATTAACTTTACTTGTTCAGCGCTGAGTGTCACCGATGTATCGAGTGTCCCTGACGACGCATTCACGCGTTGCGCTACCGCTGACACGTTACTGCTGAGTGTATTGGACTCTATAATTAACGATTTAAATGCTTCAATTAGAGACTTAAACTCTTCAATACTTTGAATGTCATGGGGAATTTCAACCTTGAGATTGAGTACGCCTTTTTCATGCATAATGCCTGATACTGACTTATTTAATAAAACTGCTCCTCTCGCTTCAACGAAGCTACTTTGGGCCATGAATCCCAGAATGACACCTTCAGCGACAGCAAATGCTGCGTGAATGGCCAGGATGTAAAATGCGACGCGGCCCTCTTCGAATATCACTAGGCTGCCACCACTACTCTGTACAAAGTAAAAAAGAATATGATGTACAGCAACAGTTGCAGTGCCAACCGCAATTGTTTTCCAATCACGAAAATAAGATAAAAACGCCAACATCACGAACACTTCAAAGTGTAGCTCCGTCATGCCAAAAGCTTGCTGAATATGTAGCGCCGCGAACAGTTGTACTGCAATAGCAAAAGCATAGCGACTGACAGGATTTGTCCCATGGGTATAGCTGAGAATAATAGGCAAAGCCAAAATAGGTAAGCCGAGTAAAAAGGGTTCGAGCCAACTAGTCGTTAGATAAGCGATAAATAACGATATTAGCCATTGAACAACTACAACAATTCTAAAAATTTTATTAGCGCTGTGTAACCAAGGGTAATTCATAAATGCTCCTAGAAAAATTGACCTTTGAGTATTATCGACCTTCTTTATAAATTTAGAATAGTCAATTAGTCGCAGGTATCAATGTAAATAACGCAGCGATGTGGCGACGCTTTGAACTGATTGTTCTAAAAACAACTAATTTGTTGGCAGCAAATGTTTGGCCTAACTAAACAACTGAATCGTAACAACCCCTGTACTACTTGCTTTGCTAGGCAATAGATCAATTTTAAAGTTTAAAAAGTGTGTCACAGAGTAAGTAGTCAGCCTCTATCCATTAAACTCAACGGATAAATTATTAATGATGCGCAACCTTGGAACATTCTCATTCAAATGGAGAGGCATAAAATCCAGCAATTTTCTGGCTTAATTCTTTAGGTTTTTATGGCTTTTGACAAAGCAGCTATATCAAATAACAAAACATCGTTAACAGCCAGTTGACATATAGACGTCTATACGGCAAATTGCGCACATGAAAAAAATAATAACAATCACCACCGGCATGACGATTATCACCTTCGATAGGGTGGTCGCTGGCTAGTGCATAAGAATTACACATAAAAAGCCCGCAACCACAGCGGGCTTTTTTGTAGCTCAAAAAAATACGTGATAATTATAGTGTTGAAACTTTTAAGGAATTAAAAAATGAAGGTATTGAAGTTTGGCGGATCGTCTCTCGCTGATGCAGAACGTTACTTAAGAGTGAAAGACATCAGTGTTGCATGTCACACCGAAAACGGTGCGGCTGTTGTATTGTCTGCTCCAAAAGGCGTTACCAATGCCTTGTCGTTATTATGTGATGAAGCGGCTGCGGGCAAAGATTACGGCGAGTTATTTGCCAAATTAAATATGGTGCTTTTTGGTATCTTGGATGATTTGCAAACAACTTTACCCAACTTTTCGCAAGCTAAATTAGCGGAATTCATTCAACAAACGTTAAATGAACTTAACCAGCATTTAGAAGGTTTTGCATTGCTTCGTTGTGCGCCTGAGCAAGTTGTCGCTAAAGTGTTGAGTATTGGCGAATACGTCAGTGTGAATATTTTTAGTGAAATTTTAAGCACCTTAGGTCATAAAAACAGCATTATAGATCCGGTTAACTATATCATTGCTGAGGGCGACTATTTAGACAGCATCGCCGATGTATCTGCCAGTAAAGCTCGCTTTAGTGATGTCGATATTTCTGGTGAACAAATTTTAATCATGCCTGGGTTTGTCGCAGTAAATGAAGAAGGTGAAAAAGTCACCTTAGGTCGCAATGGTTCTGATTATTCAGCGGCTATATTAGCTGCATGTATCGATGCACAATGTTGCGAAATTTGGACAGATGTAGACGGCGTATATAATGCTGATCCCAACCAAGTAGAAGGCGCTGTGTTACTCGATAAGCTGACTTATCAAGAAGCCATGGAGTTATCTTATTTTGGTGCAAAAGTATTACACCCAAAAACTATCGGTCCCATAGCGCAGCACCATATCCCGTGTTTAATTCGTAATACCCTTAATCCAGCTGCTCCAGGTACCTTAATCAGTAACGAAGCCAGCACTAAGTGGACGAGTGTAAAAGGTATCTCGCATTTAGATGATATGACTATGTTTAACGTGGCAGGTCCGGGTATGAAAGGCATGGTGGGCATGGCGAGTCGCGTGTTTGAAATTATGTCGAATGCTAATATTTCCATTAGTTTAATTACCCAGTCTTCGTCTGAATACAGCATCAGTTTTTGTATTCACAGTAAAGATGCCAGTCGCGCACAGGATTTATTAGAAGATTCATTTGCGTTAGAGCTTAGCAACCAATTATTAGACCCTATAGAAGTGCGTCACGAATTGGCCATTGTAACTTTGGTAGGTGATGGAATGCGTCATTCTCAAGGTTTAGCGGCTAAGTTCTTTAGCTCACTTGCACAAGCTAGAGTGAACAATGTGGCTATTGCGCAAGGTTCATCAGAGCGCTCAATTTCTACTGTTATTGAATCAAACAAGGCTAAAAAAGCAGTGAAAGTGGTACATCAGAACTTTTTCTCTAATTTACATGCCATAGACGTTTTTTTAGTGGGCTGCGGTAGTGTAGGTAAAGAGCTTTTAGCTCAAATTGCTCGTCAACAAGCGTCTTTACTTGAAAAAAATATCAGTTTAAAGGTGTATGGCATAGCCAACAGTAAAAAATTATTACTGCAAGCCAATGGCATAGATTTGAATGTGTCTTGGCAAGCAGCTTTAGAGCAAAGTGACAAACAGCTTTCTATCGATACTTTGATGAATTTTGTACATGACAATAGTTTAGTTAACCCAGTTATTATCGACTGTACCAGTAGCGCACAGATTGCTGAGCAATATCCTCAAATGATGCTTGATGGCTTTCACGTTGTGACACCGAATAAAAAAGCCAATACCGCTAGCACCGAATTTTATAAGTTACTAAGAGATACGGCGCAACAGACCAATCGTCAATTTTTGTACGAAACAACAGTAGGCGCAGGTCTACCCGTTATCGATAATTTACAAAACTTGTTTTATGCCGGTGATGAATTAGTCCGTTTTGAGGGGATTTTGTCTGGTTCGCTGTCTTTTGTGTTTGGAAAATTAGACGAGGGTTTGACCCTGTCTGAGGCAACTGAGATTGCTAAGCAGAATGGATTTACTGAGCCTGATCCTCGTGATGATTTGAGTGGTATGGATGTCGCTAGAAAACTTCTTATTATGGCCCGTGAGTCTGGTTTAACCCTTGAGTTATCTGATATCACAATAGAACCCATCTTACCGGCTTCTTTTGATGCCAGTGGCAGTATCAAAGACTTTATGTCGCGATTACCGGAATTAGATAGTTTCTACGCCCAAAAAGTCGCAGCTGCCAAGGACGAAGGTAAAGTATTACGTTATGTAGGTTCGATTGAGCATGGTAAATGTGTTGTCAGTATCGAAGCTGTCAATGAATCCCATCCACTGTACATGGTAAAAGAGGGCGAAAATGCCTTGGCGATCCATAGCCATTATTACCAACCCATACCTTACGTTATTAGAGGTTATGGTGCCGGTGCGGCGGTGACTGCGGCAGGTGTATTTGCTGATGTCATGCGTACTATGCCTTGGAAACAATCTATATAATGTCAGAAGCTAATATGAAAAATACTATCCTAAGGGCCTATGCGCCTGCTTCTATCGGTAATGTCAGCTTAGGTTTTGATTTACTTGGCGCAGCATTAAAACCAATAGACGGCAGTTTATTGGGAGATGAAGTTGATATCGAAATTGCAGAGCAGTTTAGTCTAGTCGTCAAAGGGCGCTTTGCAGATAAATTACCGCCTGATGCAGACAGTAATATTGTTACTCGTTGTTACCAGCACTTTATTGGCGAATTGGAAAGTCAAGGTCACCCCAAAAGTGCTATACCTGCACTGAAAATGACACTTTATAAACATCTGCCCATTGGCAGTGGATTAGGATCAAGCGCCAGTTCGATTGTGGCGGCATTGTTTGGTCTAAATCAGTTTTTTACTGAATATTTTGGTAAGGCACCATTCAACGACAACGAGTTGTTGTTAGTGATGGGAGAGCTCGAAGGACAAATAAGTGGCAGTGTACATTACGATAATGTTGCGCCATGCTTCCTTGGTGGACTAACCTTAATGGCCGAACATAAAGACCAGGTTGCCTTGCAGTTGCCCGTATTTGAAAATTGGTATTGGGTGTCTTGTTATTCAGGTATTAGCGTGTCCACCGCAGCAGCGCGGGATATTTTACCCAAACAGGTTTCGATGCCTGATACCATTCAGTTTGGCCGGCAGTTAGCAGTGTTTGTTGATGCTTTGTACCGCCGCGATGAAAAACTCGCTGCTGCCATGATGTTTGATGTGATTGCTGAACCTTACCGTAAGTCACTGTTGCCAAAATTTGATGAATCCCGTACGTTCGCAGAACAACAGGGCGCACTGGCTTTTGGTATTTCAGGCTCTGGCCCAACAGTGTTTGCCGTATGCGACAATTTAGAAAATGCGAAAATAATTAATCAATGGCTAGCTGATAACTATATTCAAAATGACACGGGTTTTAGTCATATTTGCCAGCTAGACACGAGTGGTGCATCCGTAAGCCACTCTTGAAAGCAGATGCTTTCAAAGGAGCTAGTCACAACGAGCCTACAAGCCCTGTAACTAGCGCAACATCAAAAGTATTAAAAAGGTAGTAAAGTGGAACTTGTTAATTTAAAAGACGCCTCTGAGCAAGTAACGTTCGCAGAAGCGGTAAAAAAAGGTTTAGGAAAGAATCAAGGTTTGTTTTTTCCTAAAGAATTACCCAAATTTGATGATATTGAATCAATATTGGCCATGCCTTTTGTTGAGCGAAGCGTAGAGATATTAAGTGCCTTAATTGGTGATGAGTTACCTCGTGAGACTGTCGCTGGCATAGTAGAACGCGCTTTTGTGTTTGAAGCTCCTTTGGCTAAAGTCACAGATAACGTGTATACATTAGAGTTGTTTCACGGCCCTACACTGGCATTTAAAGATTTTGGTGGCCGTTTTATGGCGCAGTGTTTGGTTGAAATTTCTAATGGGCAACCGATCACTATTTTGACGGCAACTTCCGGTGATACGGGAGCTGCTGTGGCTCATGCATTCCATGGTATCGACAATATCAATGTGGTGATCTTGTATCCAAAAGGTAAAATCAGCCAGCTACAAGAGAAGTTATTCACTACTTTAGGTGACAATATCCATACAGTCGCAATTGAAGATGATTTTGATGCTTGTCAGCAATTGGTTAAAAGTGCTTTTGATGATCCTGAAGTACGTGATGGTTTACACCTAAACTCTGCAAACTCCATTAATATTAGCCGTTTAGCCGCACAAGTTTGTTATTACTTTGAAGCAGTGTCACAGCTCACATCAGAAGAGCGCAATGACTTAGTGATTTCAGTCCCTAGCGGCAACTTTGGCAACTTAACTGCCGGTTTAATTGCTAAAGTGATGGGGCTTCCGGTTAAACATTTTGTGGCCGCCACTAACTTGAACGATACAGTGCCTCGTTATTTAAAAACCGGTGAGTGGTTACCTAAAGATACAGTGGCTACTTTGTCTAATGCTATGGACGTGAGTCAACCCAACAACTGGCCGCGTATTGAAGCACTAATTGAATTAGGAATGGTCGATAAGTCTGTTATCTCTGGTGACACGGTAGACGAAGAATATACCCAAGTAGCCATGCGTCAACTAGCCCAACTGGGTTACGTGAGTGAGCCCCATGCTGCTATTGCTTACAAAGCCTTGACCAGAAAAATGGAGGAAGGGCAAACCGGTATTTTCCTAGGTACTGCTCATCCAGCTAAATTTCGCGAAACTGTGGAAAATGTTTTAGGCCAACCTATCAGCTTGCCTAAACCTTTGGCAGATTGTGCGGGTAAAGAAGGGTTATCAGCTGAATTGCCCAGTGATTATCAGGCGCTAAAAGCACATTTGTTTACTATTTTAAGCTAAAGATATTTGATGACCACTTGGGAAGATATTTTAGGTCAGGAAAAGCAGCAGCCTTACTTTCAACAAATGATGCAATTTGTTGAAAGTGAGAGAGCTGCTGGCAAGACCATTTATCCTCCCAAACAAGATGTGTTTAACGCCTTTAATCTAACTGAGCTAGACAAAGTGAAGGTAGTGATTTTAGGGCAAGACCCTTATCACGGACCTAATCAAGCCCATGGATTATGTTTTTCGGTTTTGCCTAAGATAAAAACGCCCCCCTCTTTGGTTAATATGTACAAAGAGTTAGCCGCAGATATTCCCGGTTTTACTATCCCGCAACATGGCTATTTAAAGAGTTGGGCAGAGCAAGGTGTATTGCTACTTAATACTGTGCTCACTGTAGAACAAGCTCAGGCACACTCCCATGCTAAAATTGGCTGGGAGCAATTTACCGATACCGTTATTCATCAATTGAATGAACATTGCAATGGATTGGTGTTTTTGCTGTGGGGCAATCATGCTCAGAAAAAAGGTGTGGCCATAGATACCCAAAAACATCACGTGCTTACTGCCCCTCATCCTTCGCCATTATCAGCACATCGCGGCTTTTTTGGATGTAAACATTTCTCTGAAACCAACACTCTTTTAAAACAGCAAAATAAAACCCCAATTATTTGGCAAGTTTAACTTTCTAATTTTACTCTCAATCTTCTTCTAAACTTCACTCTTGATATTTATATTGAAAGAGTTTGTTAGCTATGTTGTTCTTATGATGCGCTAGTAAGGTTGGAACACGAATTTATTCTCCATATAAATGAGGTCACGAAATGAGAAACACTTTTGTTAGAGCGAATGTCACAGCTTGGGTTGTGATGTTATTACTGAGTTTTAAGTGGCCGAGTATTATTTGGTTGAGTTTATTGCTTATTCCAATATCTGTAATCGGCCTATATGACATGAATCAAACTAAACATGCGCTTAGGCGAAATTTTCCTTTTGTAGGTCGCGGACGTTGGGTAATGGAATTTTTCCGCCCTTTTCTACGTCAATATTTCTTCGAGTCTGAAACTGATGGTGTACCTATCAGTCGAATGTTTAGGTCGGTGATTTATCAGCGCGCTAAAGGAGCACAGGATTCTGTACCTTATGGCACTAAGGTTGATACTCAGGCGGTAGGGTATGAATGGATTGGTCATTCATTAGCCGCCATTCATGCTGATGAAGAAACCTTAAGTCAGCGAATCGTGGTGGGGGGAAGTGATTGTTTGCAACCTTACTCTGCGAGTGTTTTTAATATATCAGCTATGAGTTACGGCGCATTAAGTGGCAATGCAATAGAAGCGCTAAACAAAGGTGCTAAAAAAGGTGGTTTTTACCACAATACCGGTGAAGGTAGTGTCAGCCCTTCACACTTAAAGCATGGTGGTGATTTAGTTTGGCAGATTGGTACAGGTTATTTTGGTTGTCGAGCGTCCGATGGAGGTTTTGATGAGGAAAGTTTCGCCAAAACAGCCATAAAAGAAAACATCAAGATGATTGAAATTAAATTATCTCAAGGTGCCAAGCCAGGGCATGGGGGAATTTTGCCCGCCCATAAAAACACCATAGAAATAGCGCAAATTCGACAGGTAGAGCCAGGCACTCGAGTCGAGTCACCACCGGTTCATTCAGCATTTTCTACACCTCTGGAAATGATGCATTTTATAAAGCTGCTGAGAGATTTGTCTGGTGGTAAACCCATAGGTTTTAAATTGTGTATTGGTCGTAAAAGTGAATTTATTGCACTTTGTAAAGCCATGGTTCAAACAAAAATTCAACCTGATTTTATCACTGTTGATGGAGGGGAAGGTGGCACTGGTGCTGCGCCTTTAGAATATTCTAATTCAGTTGGCATGCCCTTGCGTGAAGCCTTAGTGTTTGTGGTAGACGTACTGGTGGGTTTTGGTTTGAAAAAAGACATTAGAGTGATTGCCAGTGGTAAGACATTTACAGGATTTCACCTAGTTAAAAATTTGGCTTTGGGTGCGGATATGTGCAATAGCGCTAGAGGTATGATGGTAGCGCTGGGTTGTGTTCAGTCCTTGATTTGCCATACCAATGAGTGTCCAACAGGGATTGCAACTCAAGACCCGAGCTTAGCTTCCGGTTTGGTTGTGGGAGATAAAGCCACGCGTATAGCCCGTTTTCATAAAGGTACAGTGCACGCTACTTTTGACCTAGTTTCTTCTGCGGGCTTATCAAACCCAAATCAGTTAAATCGTTCACACATTTACCGTAGAGTCAGCCAATCAGAAATAAAACGTTATGATGAAATTTACCCAAATTTAACAGAAGGGTGTTTGTTACAAGAAAACTGTAACCCTGACCTGTTTACGCTAGAAATGAAAGAGTCGACAGTTGATAGTTTCATGCCGAAAAATTATGTAGTAGCAGGACACTCTGGATCAGAAAAAGTAGCGAGTTAAGCCACTATTATATGTTCACATTTGCCTGTTAAGTGTTTCTGAATTATATAAAAAAGCCCTGAATATTCAGGGCTTTACATTTATAAAAATTCTAATTCATCTTCTGGTGACATACCTAACTCTCTTAATTCTAGCTTGAGTCGGTGTCTGTCGTGTATGGCTTCAATTTCCCGCCATTTTCGTTTACTGGTTTTGCTTTTTGACGACTTGGTTTCTGAATCTAAGGTAGACAATAATTCGGACTTATCCATTTTGATCTCCTTTATTATTTTTATAGCGCACTTATTACAAAGGTACTCTTTAAGCAATTGTGATTTTCAACATAAAACAACAGCTTAATGACTATGTACCATACGGATAGTTAAAATAGAATAAGTATTTGTACTTTTTATTAACAAAAGGTGAAGGTTTAATGACAAGGAAAAGGCATAAAAGAGCAGGAACGAGCTTCGAGCAGAGAGCTTCTAGCTTTAAAAACTAGACAAAAAAGGGTGTCATTTGATTAAAATGACACCCTTTTTGATTAACAGTGAAATTTACAGAGCAACAATGCTTGTTTAGCTACTAGCTAGTATCACATGGCGACCGGCTCGTATCCAAAATAGCGCAGAGCAAAAAAATTTAAACCTCAGAGGAAAAAGAGGACACAGAAGAAAACAAGGTGTTTTTATCTCAGTGTAGCGAAGCGCTCGGCGCCCGACGCCCAACGCTCCTTTTCCTCTGTGGTGAATAGCTTTTATCTTTTAGCGCGTATCACGGGTTTATCCATTAGCTTGTCTAAATTTACTGATTAGTTGATTGGTTGATGCATCAAAACTTAAGTCCGCATCGGTGTTAACGAGTTTATCAAGTACTTGATTGCCTAACTCTTTACCTAGCTCAACTCCCCATTGATCGAAAGAGTTCACGCCCCAAATTGCCCCTTGCACAAATACTTTATGTTCATACATGGCAACCAGCGCACCTAAAGTTTTAGGATCTACTTGCTTGAATAGCAGGGTATTACTGGGTTTGTTACCTGGCATGGTTTTATGGGTGGCGAGTGATTCAAGTGTCTCTTCATCTAAGCCCTTTGCGGCTAAATCAGTCTTACATTCGGCAAAAGTTTTACCTTGCATTAGGGCTTGTGTCTGACCAAAACAGTTAGAGGCTAACATGGCATGATGGGTATCATCTTGATTCGGTACCTTGAGAGGTAACATAAAGTCAGCGGGTACTAATACTGTTCCTTGGTGAATAAGCTGATGGAATGAATGTTGTCCATTAGTGCCTTCGCTACCCCAAATTATAGGGCCAGTGGCGTAATCTACTGCTGTGTTAGAACCAGTAATTCGTTTACCATTACTTTCCATGTCCAACTGTTGTACGTAAGCGGGGAAACCACGTAAATAGTGATAATATGGTAGTAACACATGACTTTGTGCTGCGAAGAAGTTTACATACCAAACTCCTAACAATCCCAGAATCATTGGCAAGTTTTGCTCTATGGGAGCTGTTTGGAAATGTTCATCCATCTCAAACGCACCTTGGAGTAATTCACGATAATTGTCGTAACCTATAGTCAGTGCAATAGGCAATCCAATGGCTGACCAAAGTGAATAACGACCACCAACCCAATCCCACATTGGGAAAATGTTGTCTTCAGCCATACCAAATTCAGTGGCGGCTTTAATATTTGAAGACACCGCTATAAAGTGTTTGGCAATATCTTGTTGTGTTCCACCCGCCCCCAAAAACCACGCTTTAGCAGTAAGGGTATTTTGTAAGGTTTCTTGGGTAGTGAAGGATTTAGATGACATCACAACTAAGGTTTCTTCGTGGTCAACTGAGGCTAATACGTCTTGGATATGACAACCGTCAACGTTCGCAACGTAATGCACTTTTACCCCTTCAAACCAATAAGGTTTTAGGGCTTCTGACATTATCTTAGGGCCAAGAAAAGAGCCGCCTATACCTATGGCCACAATTTGTTTTAATGACTTTCCGGTATAACCCTTGCGTTCACCACTGTGCACGCTGGCTACAAAGTCTTGGATTTTTTTCTGACATGCCAACACTTCAGGCATCACATCTATGCCGTCTACTAAAACGGGCTTGCCTGAAAAGTTACGTAGCGCAGTATGCAAAACCGCGCGTTGTTCTGTATGGTTAATGATGTCACCGGCAAACATGGCCTGACTTTTTTCAGTGACATTACATTCACTGGCCAAAGCTTGCAGTGCTTGCATAACTTGGTCGGTGATGAGATTTTTTGAATAATCTAACTCAATACCACAAGCAGATTGAGTAAAGGTTTCAGCGCGATTAGGGTCTGCAGCAAACCAGTCACGCATGTGCTGAGTTTTTATTTGAGCTGCTAAGTGTTCTAGGTTTTTCCAAGCAGGGGATGCCGTTAGTGAAGTCATAATATGTTCTCTATCTAGGGTCAAGGTGAAGTCCGGCTATTAAGGTTGACTAAAAAGCAAAAAGCGCCGGTTCCGACGCTTCCAAGATTAACAATTTAGCTTATAGATAACTTCTTAGCATGGCTTCTAATTTAACTTGGTCAGCGGCAAAGTTGCGGATACCTTCAGATAACTTTTCTGTAGCCATAGCGTCTTGATTCATTTCCCAACGGAATTGCGCTTCTGTTAAAGGCGCTCCAGGAGTTTTAGTTGCTCCTTTATCTTGCAGCTTAATTGGCAAAGGTGCGTCAGTTTGTGACAATTCTTCCAATAAGCCTGGTCCAATAGTTAAACGATCACAACCGGCTAATTCGGTTATTTCACCTGTGTTACGGAAGCTAGCGCCCATAACAACAGTTTTATAACCATGGTCTTTGTAATAGTTATAGATTTTAGTGACTGATACTACGCCAGGATCTTCGGCAGAGCTGTAGTCAGTTTTACCGGTACTTTTCTTGTACCAATCTAAAATTCGGCCAACAAAAGGAGAAATTAAGAAAGCTCCTGCTTCGGCACATGCTTGTGCCTGAGCGAAACCAAACAACAAAGTAAGATTACAGTTAATGCCTTCTTTTTCTAATACTTCTGCTGCTCTGATGCCTTCCCAAGTAGAGGCCAACTTAATCAAGATGCGACTCTTATCGATACCCGCTTCTTTGTAAAGAGCAATCAACTTATGGGCTTTTTCAATACTTCCTGCAGTGTCAAATGATAAACGCGCATCTACTTCTGTAGAAATACGTCCGGGTACAATATTGACAATATCGGTACCAATAGTGACAGAAAGTTTGTCACCAGCATCAATTATTTGTTGTTCTGCGTCAGAAGACTGTTCTTTTGCCCATGCCACTGCACTTTCCAAATGAGATTTATACTGCGGCATCTCTGCTGCTTTAAGTAACAAAGACGGGTTAGTGGTGGCATCTACTGGTTGGTATTTTTTAATGGCTTCAATATCGCCGGTATCAGCAACAACAGTAGTGATTTCTCGTAAAGCTTGTAATTGATTAGACATATTATCCTCTATAAGTAGTGACGCTTCATGGGCTATCACATTGCAATGTGTATAGCTTGGCAAAATTGTTTAGGAATTCAAAGAAGTAAGCTGACTATCATATGTCTTAATGCTTACTGTAACGCGAAAAATAAGAATAGCTATAGGGTATAACCGTTGCATAACAGACGCCAGTAAAACGCTAGCTTTGCTAACAAAAATAAAGACGATGTGAAATCACATAATCGTTTTTCTAACGTAAAATGATAATGTTTTCTGATCACTCAAGGCTAATTAGTTTGTCGGTGAATAGTTAGCAAACTCGCGCTTTGCTTGTTCGTAGGCAAGCGAAGCGTTTTCAAATTCCTGTTTTAATTCTCGTAGCACAGCATATAAATGCTGTTGTTGTGTTTGATGCTCTGCAATTTCATCTCTAATAGCTATTCGCTGATTTCGATTTAGGCCATCAGAGATCATAACTTCACTTTTTTCAGCGATAGTGTGCTCTAGCCAATCTAATTCTTTGTAGGTGTCTTCGAGGTCATCTGTTCTTTGGTTTAGCACCTTTTTTAGTCCATATAAATTTTGGCCATCGCTGAATCCAGTTAGGAATGCTTTTTCAAATGCTTCTGGACAGTTACGCTTATACTCTTTGCCTTGCAGGCCTCGAGTGAACCCGTTGTGTGTTGTACAAAAAGCTTTAGCCCCTTCATAGTGACCTTTGCGATAAGCCGTCAAATCTGGGGTAACACCGTGTTCAGAACAGTCTTTTCTGTGCTGAGAAATAGACACTTCATTCTTACCCAAACTTCCGTCTTCGAAACCTATTAATTGCCAATCTGCGTTCAAACAATCTGCTTTATTCATAGTGGCGCAATTTGATAACAATATAATAATGCCAGTGAGCCCTAAAAGTTTTAGGTACATATTTATCCTTAATTGCATTTTGGTTTAGCTTAATTTTGGCTGAAGCCTATGTGAAATACAAAGAATAATAAAATCCAACTTGTATTTGGCAACGTATCCCACATATCACTGCAGTAGTTTTTTATAAATTTATACCATTACAGGATCCCATTGAATGTTAGTTGTTATTTCGCCAGCCAAAAATCTCGATTATGATACCCCTGCAGTAACAGAGACATTCACATATCCAGATATGTTGGATGATTCTGAGGCGCTAATAAAACATTGCCGTAAGTTAAGCCCAGCCAAAATTGCGTCATTAATGAAAATTAGCGATAAATTGGCAGGTTTAAACGCAGATCGCTATGCCAGTTGGCACACTCCTTTTGACATCAACAACGCCAAACAAGCTCTTTTGGCATTCAATGGAGATGTATACACAGGGTTAGATGCGACTTCATTTGAGCAAGACGACTTTCACTATGCCCAGCAACACTTGCGCATTTTATCTGGCTTATATGGTGTATTACGACCATTGGATTTGATGCAAGCCTATCGATTGGAAATGGGCACCAAACTAGACACAGGGAAAAATAAAAACCTCTATCAGTTTTGGGATGACCGTATCAGCCATAAGTTAAATGAAGCCATTGCAGTCCAAGGCGACAATGTATTGGTTAACCTTGCTTCAAACGAATATTTTAAAGCCGTGAAGCCTAAGGCGTTACACGCAGAAATTTATACGCCTGTTTTTCAAGATTGTAAAAACGGTCAATTTAAAGTGATTAGTTTTTTTGCCAAAAAAGCAAGAGGCATGATGGCTAGGTATATTATTCAAAACCGCTTAACTGAGATTAGTCAATTGAAAGAGTTTGATACTGCAGGCTATCGTTTTTCAGCCTCTAAGAGTAAAGGCAACGAGTTAGTGTTTACGCGAGATGAGCAGGGGTAGAGGGCTGCTGCTATTGTGTATAGTTACCTGCAACGCCAGCCCGATGCGCTGAGTTATCCTATTTTTCAAGAGTTATGTCGGTCCCATGGCTTTCGAGTCGTTGCGACCTTTGCCATTAAGCATTGGCAGTAAGGCGAGCATAGGGCGCAATACCGACATAATGTTATTCATTAAAGCTCGATAGAATACTGTTTTCTAAAAATTGAGATACCCAAAGCGAACAGCATCAGTAATAGGCTTGAAGGTTCGTTTACTTCCGTAACCCTCTGTTCAATGGCAGCTAAATTAGAATAGGTAACAAGGTGAGACATGGTGATTTCTTCGCCAGGCTGCAAGGTAATGCCTATTGCATAGGACATTACGCTACCACCCAATGCTTGTTGAGCTCCTCCTCCATCTAAGCCCGATGCGCTCGCCATGCCGGTTAAGCTTAAATGTCCAGTACCGGCAACGTTAGTTTCTCGAATCAGTGAAATGCTGGCGTTGCCTCCTGATTCAGTCTGGTTAGTGCTGTATGGAGAAATATCTGCAAATTGAATATCGAGTATATTGCTCGAACTAAAAAACATATCTAATGTAGCGAATGCTTCGGCAACACTATGTTCGCCATTGGCAATGGCAAACATATCCATCTCAAAGACGCCTTGGATACCAAAGGTCATGGCAAAGGCGTTTTGATTTGAAAAGGTAAACTCGCGTTCAAAAGACACCTCAGACGTTGCTCTAGTATCAAAAACGGAAGTAGTAAGGGAAGCCTGAGCAACACCATTACCCCATAAACCACGTTCAGACACATCATTGCTGCCGTCAGGGATTATTTCCAATTCTCTTATTTGATATAACTGAGTATTGTTACTCGAAATTGAGCCTTCAGTTCCGGCGTTGCGAGTACTGGTACTTATTGAAGAAAACGTAGAAGGTGCATCCCGTGTTAATCCAGCAATTACTATATCAGTATCGTCAAAATCAACAGCATCTGGTGCATATAAGCTACTGTTTGTTAAAAACGAATAGCTAGGTGGGCCGTCAATGGATTCAAGCCCAATAGGGAGCTGACCACCAGTGGCGATTACCATGTCATTATTAAATGAGATGCCACTATTGGCCGTTATTGGAATGGCCATGCCTGTGTTTAGCCAGGACATTGTCATTATGGCAATAATAGTTTGGGATAATGCTTTCATAGTAGGTCCTTTTATCTATTTTAGATTGAGAGCGGTTTTATTAGAGTAGGTTTAAAAAGGTTAAGCAAAATTGGGTTATTTTCATTGAGTGTTGCTACCTATATTTTGTGATATCAGTACCTAATTTAAGAAAAACGTCTGCAATGAGAGGTTATTTAGCTTAAATTTAAATAATGGAACAAGTGCAAGGCTTAGGTACATCCGATGCTTTTGGAACGTGATAACGCGATAGATAAGATCACTGAAAGTATGTCAAAGATCTCTCAATCGGGAAAAATCTTATTGCTAAGTGGTGAGGCGGGGATCGGGAAGACCAGCTTACTCGAACATATTCGTATGCATGCTGACACATCCATTGATATTCTTTGGTCTGGATGCGACCCTTTATTTACCCCTCGACCTTATGCACCTATCTACGATTTTGCTCAAATTATCTCTCTTGATTTGCTAAGCCACTTAGAAAATGGTGCCACTCCTAGCATTATATTTGGCAGTTTTTTTCAGGCGATAAGCAAACTGACAAAACCTACTGTTCTGATTATTGAAGACGTACATTGGGCAGATCATGCCAGTCTCGACTTATTAAAATATGTCGCCAGAAGGATCTCTTTTATACCGTGTTTGCTGTGTTTGAGTTATCGAGAAGATGAAGTGACTCATGACCACCCCTTTCACTCTGTTCTTTCTTTGATGCCGTCTGCGCATACCATTCGAGTGCACCTCGAACAATTGAGTCAGAATGCGGTGACAAAGCTTAGTAGCAAAAGTACTTACGACCCCGAAATTTTATATAAAATCACAGCAGGTAATCCCTTTTTTATCGCTGAGTTATTGGCTAACAATGACTACAATCACCATGCTATCCCAGCTTCAATTAGGGAAGCTGTGAGTAGTCGAGTACAGCATTTAACCCATGGTGAACGAGAGCTTATGCAGGTGTTAAGCCTTATTCCGTATAGTATTCCAGTTGCACTAATAACTGCGCTTTTTGGTGAAAATGGCGAGTCATTTGCTATGGCTAGTGTTGCCAGAAAACTTTTGCAATGTGACCCACATAGAATATTCCGATTTAAGCACGAATTAGTCAGGCGGACTATCTTAGAAAATCAACCTGCGCATCATCAAAAAAATGCCCATAAGCGAATTCTTGAATGTTTAAATCAAATATCGTTGCCTGTTAATTTGGCATGGCTTGTTCATCATGCGGAAGGGGCGTTAGACTCAGAAAATGTACTTAAGTATGCGCCCACTGCAGCTGCTAATGCAGCCGCATTGGGTGCACATAAGGAAGCTGCATCGTTTTATGGAAAAGCACTCAATTTTGTTGAATATGCAGATACCGAACTCGCTGCTAGTCTCCACGAAAACTGGGCTTACGAAGTGGGCTTAACTACCCATATGAAACAATCAGTTATTGATGCAAGACGACATGCCATAAGTCTTTGGCGTGCGTTAGGCAGACAAGACAAAGTGGGCGAAAACTTACGCTCGTTATCGCGACTATATTGGTATCAAGGCGACGCAGAAAAGGCCGAGCAGTATGCGAATCAAGCAATTAATACATTTGAGTCTATTCCAGCATCGAGTGAATTAGCCATGGCATATTCTATGCGCTCACAATTAGATATGCTTAATGATAGAACTGATGACGCGATTAAGTGGGGCAATAAGGCACTTGAATTAGCTGAACAGTTTTCTAGTCCTATTGTTAAAGCCCATGCCCTAAATAACATAGGCACAGCTTTGGTCATTCGAGGGAATGAAGAGGGAGAGGAAATGCTCATGCAAAGCCTTGTTATTGCAGAACAACATGGTTTGCATGAGGATGTCGCACGGGTTTACACCAATTTCTCAGATTATTGCGTTCGCTTTAAAAAGCTTGAAATGGCGGAAGACTTAACAACCAAAGGGATCCAATACGACATTTCTCACGATTTAGATTCGTGGACATATTATCTTGTAGGTCTTCAGGCGCAATTACGCCAAGAACAAGGGCGTTTAATTGATGCACAAACTATTGCTGCAGGTGTCCAAGGAGTTGATAATCAAACATTGTTAATGAAACTACCTGCCTTGATTGTGCTCGCTCGAGTTAGTTCACGTCTTGCTGTTGAGGACAGCTATGCTTTGCTTTGTCAGGCACTAAAAGATGCACAATCTACCAATGAATATCAGTACATGATCCCAGCAAGACTTGGTCTGATAGAGCATAGCTGGTTGTATGCCTTTGACGACTTTCAACAAGAGGATGCCAAAAAACATATTAACTGGCTAGATGAGCTGGCAGAAGGTGTGTTAAACAAATGGCAATTAGGCGAGTTAATTATATGGAAGAAACGATTTAATATTGAAGTTGGCGATAGTCACTCTAGTGCTAATGTGATGGCACAACCCTATCAGCTTGAGTTAAATGGTGACATTGAAGCAGCATACTGCGCTTGGCAAAGGCTTGGTATGCCTTTTAATGCAGGTATGAGTTTATTACATAATCAACCTAAGCAAAGTCAGGTTCGGCAATCCTATCTTATTAAGGCTTGGGAAATATTTGAAAACATACAGGCAAGATCTGCACTGCAATGGATTAGAAATGCTGCAATCATTGAAGGATTGACAGATATTCTCCCTAAATCTCGCCGTGGACCCTATGCTAAAACTCGACAGCATCCAATTGGTCTAACAAACAAAGAGCAGCAAGTGCTTAAGCTTTTGGTGACTGGGGCAAGTAATCAACAAATTGCTGAGTCACTCTCGCGATCAAACCGTACAATTGAAAATCACGTATCTTCAATTTTAAGTAAACTTAATGTAGATAATCGAGTTGAAGCCATGCTCAGAGTGCAAAATGAACCTTGGTTGTCGGAGTGAAACCTTGTGGCCGAGTGAATTTAGTTTATTGATTTGGTGTTTATGCGGGAGGAACAGTAGTTAAGCTAAACCCTGGTTAAGGCGTGCCGCTTCCTTTAAAGTAATTGCAATCAAAACAGTATGTTAGAAGGCTGCAATTTCATTGAAAAGTCAAATGCTATTGGGTTTGTCGAGGCGAGCTTGCGAAGGAATAGCCCACAATTGTAAGTAATTTCAACTAAGATAGGCATGATAATAGTGGCTGGACGGTATGGCTAAAAGGTGAAAAAGGCAGCTATGACAATGCGCCAGTTTCGCCTCTTCCATGTTTCATAATAATTAGAGAGTTATGTAAAGGGCTGTTTCATCACTGGGAATGTTGGGAGCGAATGAATTGGGTATTTCAATTAATGTTCGTTGCTCTAGTTTTGCACGTTTAATAAAACCTTCATGGTACTTATTAAACAAAGCATCAAAGCTACCGTTCTCTATTGCTACTTTAAAGCCGTTCTCAAGAGCTTGGCGTAACTCAGGTTCATTCTTCCTAATAAAATAAAACATAGCCAAGGGATAGTGCAAGATTATATTAGGTTCAACACTAATGCCGAGTGTTGAAAATGTTTGCTCTTCGCGCCAGATTTCTAGAATTGATCTTGGAAATAGTTCAAATCTATTTTTGCCGAGCATTTCAAATAAGCGGTTGTAGTGTCGACTGGTGATAACCACAAAGCCATTTTCCGAAAATATTTTAGTATCTTGCCATTGGCTTCCTTGACCTATAGTAAATTGTTTCAAAGCCTGAATATCGGTAATTTTTTCTAAAATCTGGCGGTTTTCATTTTTCACTAGCATAAGCCGGTAACCCATTAAACCTTTGAATATTGGATACCGAATAGCATGGTATTGTTGCTCAAGTTTTTCGTCGGAAGGCATCGCAAATACATCAATTGCATGATTATCCAATAGGACTCTATGTTGTTGGTCACTTGGGAATGGCACCCAATCCACTTCAATATCTGCAGGTGAGGAAGCAATAATGAGTTTTTGTAGCTGCTGTGAATATTCATGACGTAAGTCATTTTTTGAATTTATCACCGCTAGACGAATGGTTATGGGTTCCCCAGCATTGGCGGATAAGACAAGCAAAACACTTAAAATAAAAATTACTAATTTCATGGGTATTTCTCAATTCGTGTTAACAACTTTTACTCCAAGCTTATTTGTCACTACCTACTATTTTAAGGTTAACTGATATCTCATTTTGCCAATAGAAACTATGATATTTTGCTGTCGATTTAACTTTGTCAATTCGTTTGGCTGCAGCACTAAAAATAGTTAGACTTCTTATCTGCATTTCGTCATTTGTGGAAAATATTCACTATGCCCGATGGGTTAAACCATATATCAACCCTTAACTCTCCCCTTGCTGTATATCAATCACAATTGGGAGAAAAGCTTGTTGAGGATCTGTCACAACTACAAGCCATTAATACATTGGACACACTATTTTGGCAATTAACTCAGCAAAACTCAACGACTTCCCTGCCTATTAAAGGGCTATATTTGTGGGGGGATGTGGGTCGCGGTAAAACATTTTTAATGGACTTGTTTTACGATTGTTTGCCACAAAAAGGCAAATTGAGATTACATTTCCATCATTTTATGGCACGCATTCATCGGGATCTTAAAGCCCTAGTAGGTCAACAAGATCCTTTGGTTATTGTTGCCAAAAACCTTACTAAAGAATGCCGCATATTATGTTTCGATGAATTTTTTGTCTCCGATATTGGCGATGCCATGATTTTGGCAGGATTGTTTGAATGTTTATTTAAGCAAGGCGTTGTGTTAGTCGCTACCTCAAATATTCCCATTGAGCGCTTATACGAAAATGGCTTAGCCAGACATAAATTTTTGCCATGTATTACCTTACTGCAACAACATACATCACTTTTGCATCTGAACGGCAAGCAAGATCACCGTTTACATCGCCTGCGAGCAGAGCAAAACGAATCGGAGTTTGTCGCAACATTCAAATTCATAGGTATGACTGCAGAGATGGATTTTTCTATTATTTTTGCTGATCTCATAGCTGCAACTAATCTTGTTCAAATCAATGCCTCCAGCATAGAAATCTGTCACCGCGAAATCAGTGTAAAAAGCGTGACTGAATCTAACTGTCCCAACTCAATGGTATGGTTCGACTTTTACGCCTTGTGTGAAGGTCCACGTTCACAACTCGATTACATGGAAATTGCTACTCGTTATGACACTGTAATGTTAAGTGGCGTTCCCCAGTTTGCAGGTGAAGTGCGTGGATGGATTAAGGCTCGCGGAACCGAAGACGGTATAGGAGATAACCAAGCCCAAATCACAGGCGAGCGTATTTTATCTTATGGTGAGAATGATGATATGGCCCGACGTTTTATCAGTTTAATTGATGAGTTATATGATCAAAAAGTGAGCTTGTATTTAAGCAGTGACGTGCCATTGGCTGAACTTTATCTAGAGGGCGCTCTGAAATTCGAGTTTCGCCGAACCTATAGCCGTTTAATGGAGATGAGTCAAAACTAAGGGAATTTAAAGAAAATTAAGTTATCACTTCACATACCTAAGTATTACCTTAAAGATACATTTAACACACAAACTGCTTTCTAATACGCATCATCGAAATAGAACCAACTTTTATTTACTTAAATTACCCTCCAGGAACTTGACCATGTTGAAATTAGTTAAAACTACCATCGCAATCGCTACTATCTCTTTATTCACGGCAGGTAATGCACAAGCCGATGTAAGTGAAGCCCTACAGAACATTTGTACTATTGTTAAGGCTGACGATAAAGGTGAACTTCGTAAAAAAATGAAACGTGTTGAATCTGATTTTAAACTGAAGTTAAAAGATTATTATGCAGGTATTTCTTGTGGGGGCAACAGCCTTATCCGCACAGCTATGCTTAGCAATGCTGTTGAAACAGGCACTTTGATGGTTAAGAAAATGTCTAAAGGTGATTTAAATACGCCTGAGCAAGACGGTAAAACAGTTATTGCTTGGGCGTCTGAAAATGGCTTAGAGACTTCACCAATTGTGACTGCCCTTAAAGATAGAATTTAATTTATTCACAAAATTGTGAGTCAGACTTTCTTTAAATAAAAGGCTGCTCCCTCTATAAAAAATGGTCTCAATTGAGGCCATTTTTTTTGAATACAAAACACAGAGGAAAACCCAATACTTAGCAATCTATTCCTCTTTGTCGCGAAGTGCTCTGTGGTATTTATGGTGCAAATGTTTCTAGGCGTTTTTATTGTAAATAGGTCTGCAGTTTGTGGTTTTTTGTTGATTAATTGTGAGCAGTTGTTTACTTTTGTGAAAACGTTTCCAATAAAAAAGAAAAATAAAGGCCTTATTCTTGCCAATGATAAATCTTAAATATAAACAATTACTCAAATCTACAGTATTACTTTCCTCACTATTGGCGACCTTAGCCGCATGTTCTAATGGTACTTCCGAACAAACGACTGAAAAACTTGCACCAGTTTTAGCTGAAAAAATTACTGCTATTGATGTCACACCTGAAAACTGGCCTAAACAAGTGTCTCCTATAAAACGAGATCCACAACAGGAAGCTAAAATCGCGGCGATCTTGGCAAAGATGACCCTTGAAGAAAAAGTAGGTCAAGTTATTCAGGCTGATATTGCGTCTATTACGCCCCAAGAGGCTGGGGAATATAACTTAGGCTCGGTATTAAATGGGGGCAGCAGTGCACCTAATGGCGATATTCACGCGCCGCCAGAAGAATGGTTAAAGTTAGCAGATAAGTTTTACCAAGCATCGACAGATACCAGTGACGGAGGAGTGGGCATTCCTTTGTTATGGGGTATAGACGCGGTGCATGGCAATAACAATGTAGTAGGGGCGACGCTTTTTCCCCATAACATTGGATTGGGAGCGGCGAACGATCCAGACCTGATGCGTAAGATTGGTGAAATTACGGCTAAGGAAATATTAGTTGTAGGGATTGATTGGACATTCGCCCCTACTTTAGCTGTGGTGCAAAATGATAAGTGGGGACGAACCTACGAAAGTTATTCTGAAAATCCTGAGATAGTCGCGAGTTTTGCAGGGCCTTTAGTTGAAGGGATCCAAGGGAAAGTCAATAGCGATAATTTTCTAGGCAAAAATCATTTATTAGCCAATGTTAAACACTTTTTGGGCGACGGCGGTACTAAAGACGGGAAGGATCAAGGTGACACTCTTGTTAGCGAAGCTATCATGCGCGACATTCATGGTGCCGGTTATCCTCCTGCAATCCAGCACGGAGCACTAGTCGTCATGGCGTCATTTAATAGCTGGCATGGCAGAAAAATGCACGGTAGCCGCGAAATGTTAAATGATATTTTGGTGGAACGTTTAGGCTTTGATGGCATAGTCGTAGGCGATTGGAATGGCCACGGACAAGTGGCAGGGTGTAGCAATGTGTCTTGTCCTCAGGCGTTTAATGCGGGTTTAGACATGTTTATGGCCCCCGATAGCTGGAAAGACTTATACAAAAACACCCTGAAACAAGTTAAGTCGGGCGAGATCAGTATGGCGCGCTTGGATGAAGCCGTGTCACGGGTTTTACGGGTTAAATTACGTGCTGGGTTATTTGCGGCTAAGTTGCCATCTCAACGTCCTTATGCCGGTAAATTCGAATTGTTAAGCTCAAGTGAGCATAAAGCGATTGCCAGAGAAGCGGTACGTAAGTCGCTGGTGTTACTTAAAAATAATAATCAGTTGTTACCACTACATGCCAGCTCAAAAGTCTTAGTAGCAGGTGGTGGCGCCCATAACATTGGTCAGCAATCTGGCGGTTGGACCTTAAGTTGGCAAGGAACGGGTAACAATAATTCTCACTTTCCTAATGGTGAATCGATTTATCAAGGCATTCAAAAAGCGGTTCAGCAAGCTGGCGGGCAAGTGGAATTGAGTGAAAAAGGAGAGTTTGAGACAAAACCTGATGTCGCGATAGTTGTATTTGGCGAGCAGCCTTACGCTGAGTTTCAAGGTGATGTGACAGATCTCGACTATAAACCTAACGAAGATCTAGCCTTATTAAAATCACTCAAAGCGCAAGGTATTCCCACGGTAACAGTATTTTTGTCTGGTCGTGGCATGTGGGTGAATCCTGAATTAAATGCCTCAGATGCGTTTGTTGCCGCTTGGTTACCGGGATCAGAAGGCGGCGGTGTGGCTGATCTATTGTTTAAAGATGCGCAAGGTAATGTGCAATATGACTTTACGGGCCGATTGTCGTTCTCTTGGCCAGCGAGTCCTTTGGATGTTGAGGTAAATATAGGTGATGACAATTATCAACCTTTGTTTGCTTATGGTTATGGATTGTCGCTAAAGGATAGCCAAAACTTAGCGCCTTTGAGTGAAGAAGTGGACCCTTCTGTGAGCCAAATTAATGATAATAAATTTCTATTTGCTGGTTATCCGGTGCAGCCTTGGCGATTAGTCCTTAACGATGCAGGGGGTAACACACAAGTTAGTGCCAGTTCACAAGCCAGTTCCTTATCTAAGTTGTTGCTGCAAGCCACAGATCATCAAGCACAAGAGGATACGATCCAAGCTACGTGGGAAGGTGAAGCCAATTTATCGATACAGGGTAATCCTGTTGATTTAACTGAAAAAATGGCAGCAGGCAGTGCTCTGACTTTTAATTACAATGTTTTGCAGCAAGGAGCGAGCAAAGTTTCCCTAAGTATCGGCTGCGGAGTAGATTGTGTCGGTGATTTAGATCTCACTGGTTCACTCAAATCTAAGGCTGGCCAAGGTTGGCAACAAGCCACAATCCCATTGAGTTGTTTTGCTGATGTAGGTAGCAACATGGAAAAAGTGGACATGCCATTTTTGTTGGCCGCAAAGGCCGGATTGATAATACAATTAAGCGAAATAAAGATTATAGAGGCTGATAATCCATTGAATTGCGATCTGTAAAGGATTGCGCATATATCACTATTATTAGGGTATAGACATTCCGCATCAGTGAGTGTCTATGCCTTAGCTTGCTTTCTAAGGTAATAACCCTTACCTTGCCCTCAAATAAACTATTAAAAGCTTAGTCTCAACTATATGAAAGTCTCCTTAGAGGGATTTATTCTTACTGCCCACTCTATAGAGCGCCAGGGTAAAACCTATATCGAATTCTGGTTTATTACTGAAACGGGTGTAATACAGGGGATATCAACAGCGCAACAAGCGTTGTTTTTTATTGAGCAAAAAAATCACTCCCAAGCATCAACTCTACTCAAGCAAAGTGGTATTGAACACAGTTTTAAACCTTTAGAACTAAACACTTTTGCCCATCAAGCAGTGGGTGCACTGTACTTTGATAAAAACAATTCATTGTACAAAGCTAAAACATTATTAAAGCAGCATCAAATTAGTTGTTTCGAAGATGATATACGTTTAACCGAACGTTATCTGATGGAACGTTTTATTTATGGCAGTGCTGTTTTTACAGGCAAGCAAGTTCCTCACAAATCAACACAACTCACCAATATTCAATGTAAACCCAGCCAATATGTACCTAATTTTAAGCTGTTATCTATCGATATCGAATGCAGTGAACAGGGTGAACTGTTTTCTATAGGTCTTGCCAGTGACACCTACAGGTGTGTATTGATGATTGGCAAATCCCAAGTAGCAGAAGAGTGGATACACTGGGTAGACAATGAAAAGACCTTATTACAGCAGTTTGTGATACAAATCGCTCAAATCGACCCAGACATTATTATTGGATGGAACGTCGTCAATTTTGATTTTCGTTTGTTGATTAAGCGGGCAACATTACACCGGGTTGAATTGACCTTGGGACGCAATAATCAACCACTTTTTTGGCGAGACGCCAGAAATGAAGTGAATCAAGGCTTTGTTTCTATGCCAGGTAGAATTGTTGTAGACGGTATAGATGCTTTAAAAACAGCGACTTATCAGTTTGCGAGTTTTAGTTTAGAAAATGTAGCGCAAAGCTTACTTGGTAAAGGTAAAAAGACGGAAGATGTAGATGATAGACTCGCACAGATTGAATATGATTTTATACATAATAAAGTCAAATTAGCGGAATATAATCTGCAAGATTGCCAATTGGTGTTAGCTATTTTTGAACACACCAAAGTACTGGATTTTTTAACTTTACGTAGTCAGCTTACTGGCCTTGAATTAGACCGAATGGGGGGGTCGGTAGCCGCTTTTATCAATTTGTATTTACCCAAATTACATCGGGCTGGCTACATCGCGCCTAATCGCCCAAAAGACGGTGGTTTAGCCAGTCCCGGTGGTTATGTAATGAGCTCAATACCAGGCCTATATAAAAACGTTTTAGTGCTGGATTTTAAGAGTTTGTATCCTTCTATTATGCGCACCTTTAAAATAGATCCACTTGGATTAGTGGAAGGCTTATTAAATCCAGAACAAGCTATTGAAGGTTATCGGGGAGCAAAATTTAGCCGTGATAAACACTTTTTGCCGGAGATTATTACTTCACTGTGGATGCAACGTGATGCAGCGAAGAAAAATCAAGATGCGGCGCGAAGTCAGGCTATCAAAATTTTAATGAATTCCTTTTACGGGGTGCTAGGCTCAGGCGGATGCCCATTTTACGATACACGATTAGCTAGCTCAATCACCATGCGCGGCCATGATATTATGCAAACCACTGCAAAATGGATTGAAGAAGCGGGTTATCAAGTGATTTATGGAGATACTGACTCGACTTTTGTGTGGTTACAAGGGGAATTATCCAAGGAACAAGCGAATCAAGTGGGGCACTCTCTAGCCATGCAAATTAATCAAAAATGGCGGGACAACATTCAACAAACACACCAACTTGATTGTGAGTTAGAAATAGAATTTGAAACCCATTTTAGCCAGTTTCTAATGCCTACTATTCGTGGCTCTGAGCTCGGCAGTAAAAAACGTTATGCGGGATTAAAAACCACAAAAGAGGGGGACGAACTGGTATTTAAAGGTTTAGAAACGGTTCGTTCTGATTGGACTCAGCTTGCAAAAGGCTTTCAACTCACGCTATATAAAATGGTGTTTTCAGGGCAAAATGTGCATGACTATTTGCTGCAGATCATCGCAGACACACGCTCTGGCAAGCTAGATGAACAACTTGTATATCGTAAACGTATTCGGCGCAGATTAGATTTGTATGTTAAAAACGTACCGCCACATGTAAAGGCGGCAAGGCTAGCCGACCAACAAAATGTGGCATTAGGTAAAACACCCAGATACCAACACAAGGGCTGGATATCTTATGTGATTACAGTCAATGGACCACAACCAATAGAATATCTAAGCAGCCAAATTGATTATGACCACTACGTGGATAAACAAATTAAACCTATTGCCGAAGGAATATTACCCTTTATCAATTTATCCTTCGCAGACATGACCAGCCAACAAATGGGATTGTTTTAACACGGCTGCGAGTGAGAAGTTTAAAGCATAAAAAAATCAAAAGCCTATCACCACAGAGGAAAATGAGAGTTCCGGGTGCCGAGCACCGGGGGCCGAGTTCCGGGGGCCGAGCATCGGGTGCTGGAACTCGACACCCGGGCACAGAGAAAGACAATTGGCATTTTTCCACTGTGCAGCGAAGCGGTCGGCGCCAGACCTTCTGTGTCCTCTGTGGTTCAAAATCCTTAATGTGTTGATTTTTAAATTTGGAATTAAAAAAGCCAGTTGCTATACAACTGGCTAAAAGAGTTATTATTTTTG